>JAESFJ010000009.1_pt1 | contig 490416 bp, 466 predicted proteins | sample 9266161 | NCBI WGS metagenome assembly JAESFJ01 (sample SAMN14506165, study PRJNA617096) | algae metagenome | isolation source: Calothrix sp. FI2-JRJ7 and co-occurring heterotrophs from granitic desert soil | place: USA: Red Pass Lake area, Fort Irwin, California | collected 2000-06-01 | reverse complement strand
GCACGACCTCCGCTTCACGCAGCTTGCCGATAATCTCTTCCGGGCGATGCTTCTTGCTCGGCATTCCATGTCTCCTTCGTAATCCAAAATATCATCAATTTTGGACCACTCAGAAGGGGGCAGATCAAAATTGTCAGGCGAAATCCCCATGAGATTCTTTCTGAACCGATGTCGCACGTTTGGTTCATATTAACGACACTCGAATGTGACATTAAATTTTTGCCTGCGCTTGCCATCCCAGGCCGAGTGATTTTTGCAGGGCGATCCATGACAGCGTGAGCGCCGCCTTTCTCCGGACGAGGTCGGTTGCCGCTTGCTCCTGTTTGCGAAGCGTGCGATTTAGGTCGGCGCGCGAGATCACTCCGCCGGCAAATCGTTGTCGATCGAGATCGGCTGCGCCATCTGCTTGGGACTTGATCTGCGCGAACGCCACCAGGGCAGAGCGCTGCTGGCCAAAGCGCGACAACGCGCGCTCGGCGTCCTGAAGTGCAGAAAGCACTGTCTTTCGATAGTTGGCAACTGCCTCGACACGGACGGCGCTCGCCTGATCGACCGAGGCATCGACCCTTCCAAAATCGAGGAAGTTCCACTGCAACTGCGGAATGGCGAGTATTGACGGGTTGCTCACATCGAAGACATCGTCGGGTGACGTTCCGCCAAGTCCCAAGATTCCCATGAATGACAGCTTCGGAAATCGTGCAGCCTCCGCAACACCGATCCGAGCCGTTGCTGCCGCCAGGCTGCGTTCGGCCGCGCGGATGTCGGGCCGACGTGCGACAAGGTTTGAGGGGTCGCCCACCGCGACCCGTTCCGGCGGGAGGGGAACATCGAAGATCTGTTTCAGCGCTTCGTCCGTTGTCCCTGGGATCTGTCCAGCTAGAATGGCAAGCGCATCGAGCAATACCGCCGTGTCAGCTTCGGCCTCGGCGAGCTGAGACTTGAGCAGCTCGAGCTCGGCATTTGCATTGCCGAGATGGAACAGGGGCAAAACGCCTTGCTGATACCGTTGATAGGTTAGCGAGAGGATTTGCTGCTGCAACTCGCATTCGGTTCGGTACGCTTTGGCTCGAAACTGGGCCTCGCGCAGGTTGACATAGGAATTGGCGACTTCGGCGGTCAGCTGGACCTTGGCATCCTCCACATTGGCAACTGCTGCCGCTGCCTGAGCGTTGCCGGCCTCGATCCGTCGCTGCGTTCCTCCTGCGAAATCCAGCTCCCAATTAGCGTTAAGCCCGAGATTGTAGACACTGAGGCTGTCATCCGCCTGTCCCTGCGGACTAGCAGGCGCGCTCGCCGAAGGCGGGGCACTGTTCTGAATATCAAGGCCTGGCAAGCGGCCCTGAATAACCGTCGCCTGGGTTCCAAGCGTCGGAAATCTTCCGGCCTTCTCCTGTCTCACGGATGCCCGCGCCTGCGCGATCCGCGCTTGCGCAGCCTGAAGCGAAGGATTGTCCGATAACGCGGCCTCGATAAGCCTGGTCAATTCCGGATCGTTCAAAAGGAGCCACCACTCTGCCAGCTCGGGCTCCGTATCGCTGACGTTACCGCCGGCACGGACAAAGCCGTCATTTCGGTTCGCCGAGAATACTTCTGGAGGCCCGGCGTAGTCTGGGCCCGCGACACAACCGGCCAGCAGAGACGAGGCGAGAAGCGATATTACAGATTTTCTTATCATGTCAGGCTCAGTGCATCGAAAGGGAAACATTCTTGGGAAGCGGCTTCAAAAAGATGACCAAAGGAACGGTCATCAAGGTCAGGACGCCCATCACCAAGAACACATCGTTGTACGTCATTACGAACGCGTCCCGCTGGATGGTTCGGCCTAGCATCGACATGGCACCCTCCATCCCGCCGAAGCTTTTCGCGAGTTCATCAAGATAAATATGGAGCGAAACACTGTTGGCATTCAGCGTCTCTTCCATGCGCCGGCTATGGTGCCAGATCCGCTTGTCCTGAAACGAAGCCAGTCCGGCCAAAGCGAAAGATCCTCCGAGATTTCGAGCGGCGTTAAAAATACCGGAGGCATCGCCAGCATCTGTTTTTGCCACTGAGGCTACGGTAGCCTGGTTCAGGAACATCATGGACAGAATCATGCCAACACCCCGAATAAGCTGGCTTTCGATGAATACGGCGCCCCCAGATTCCGCGGTGAGGCTTATGCTGACGAAACAGCTGGCCGCCATCAGAAGCATTCCGACTCCGACGGCAATGCGGATGTGGAGCCTACGGATCATGAAGGGCAGGATCGGCATAAGCACAAAGGCCGGAATACCCATCCAAAATATAACGAGCCCGGTTTGAAAAGCGTTATAATCCGATATGACCGCAAGAAATTGGGGAATGACGTAGGTCGAACCATACATGACCATTCCCAGGGCGAGAGCCATCACCGCAACGCTTCCGAATTGGCGATTGAGAAGGAGGCGGAGTTTCAGGACGGGCTTCGACGCGTTCAGCTGCCCGTATATGAGTGAAGCGAAACCGATGACGGCAATGAGTGCCAGCCAGCGAATAAGAGCGGATTCAAACCATTCCTCGCGATGCCCCTCCTCAAGCAACACAGTCAAAGCGCCCAACCCCAGAATCAGGCCGGCAATGCCCGCCCAATCAGCATCGGTCAGATACTCCCACTTCGGCTCTTCGTGAGGAAGCCCGACGAACAGCAGCAGCAGCAGCACGGCGCAGATTGGAACATTGACAAAGAAGGCATAGTGCCAGCTCAAATTTTCGGTCAGCCAACCACCGATCAGCGGCCCCATGACCGGACCCAGAATCACTGTCATGCCGAACAGCGCCAGGCCGATCGGCTGTTGATGGGGCGGCAATCTTTTCGCCACGATGGTCATCGCAGTCGGTATCAGCGCACCACCCATGAAACCCTGACCCGTGCGACCGATGATCATGGTCGTGAGGTCGGTCGCCATACCGCAAAGAATTGAAAAGCCGGTGAACGCGGAAACCGCAATGATGAGCAGATTTCGCAGTCCAAAAAGGCGTTCAAGCCAGGCGCTAAGCGGAATTACCACGATTTCGGCTACGAGAAATGCGGTGGCAATCCAGGTTCCCTCGGTGCCGCTGGCTCCGATTTCGCCCTGGATCACCGGAAGCGCGGAATTGACGATAGAGATATCGAGTGTTGCGAGCATGGCGCCAAGTGCACCCGCTGCGACCGCTATCCACGCGGTGATATCGGCATTCCGCCTGTCCGCAGTCGGAGTACCAGAGGCGCTGTTCGAAGCCAACTCGGCGGTCATTTGTCGGTACTCGAGATCTCTTTCAGCTCTCCGGCGGCGTTTCGCGTGTCGACAACTGCCACAACCGACATGCCCGGGACGAGCAGACGACGCACTTTGGGCGAGGCTATTATCGCGATACGAACCGTTATCCGCTGAACAATCTTGGTGAAATTCCCTGTGGCGTTTTCGGGCGGCAGGATCGAAAATTCTGCTCCGGTTCCGGGCGAGATGCTCTCCACGCGTCCGGCAATCTCAAAGTCGGGAAGTGCGTCGACCTCGAGCCTGACCGGTTGCCCCGCCCGCAAAAGGCCGACCTGCGTCTCTTTGAAATTAGCGATGACGTAGATTTCGTTCACCGGAACCACTGTCATCAATCGCTGACCGGGCTGAACGAATTGGCCGACCCTTACTGTTAGATCGCCAACGCGACCTCCTTTGCTGGCTCGCAGCAGAGTCGATGTGACATCTAGGTCGGCCGCTTCCCGCTGCGCGCGGGCCGCGTCAGCTTGGGCTTCGGTCTGGTCGATCTGTTTGAACAACGTGGCCCTCCGACCGTTGGCGGCAGAGACTGCTGCCTGGGCAGCAACAAAGTCGGCGCGCGCTTGCTGCGCCTGTGTCTCATATTGTTGAAGCTTTTCTCGCGGCTCCGCACCGGTCGCGGCGAGGGGGCGATACCTCGCTACCTGTTGATTGGCGAGGTCGAGCGCCGCGCGCTTGGCGGCGAGTTGGGCCCGCGCCTGTCGAATCGCTGAGCCCTGTTCGGTTACTTGCGAGCGGATTGTTTCGGCGCCGGCCAGCGTCGCCGCGATCTGCGCACGCGCCTGTTGCGCCTGGGCTCTATAATCTCGCATATCCAGTTGCACGAGCGCCTCGCCGGGACTGACCCGCCCGTTCTCAGAGACGAGCACCGCGTCCACATATCCGGCCACTTTTGATGAAACCACAACGCTGTCGGCCGCGACATAGGCGTTGTCGGTCGACTGCATGTACTGCCCATAGGTGACATGCCTGTAATACCACCAACCACCTGCAATGAGCGCAGCAGTTATGGCTATGATGAAGATGAGGCGAAATTTGGGTTGCGATTTCAGGCTGGATGCGGGCGCGCGATCCTGCTCCCGCTCATTTGGTTCGTCGGTCATCTGCCTCTTTCGAAGGATTTTGGACATGTGCTAAGTCGCTTCATGGCGTGGCGTAGACCGTTCCATCCAGTTAGTAAAATCGTTTAGTAATTTGCGTTTTGGCATTTCGACGAAACGGACTAGGCAGCGTTATGAACGCAAATCTCGACACAATGCCGCAGCCACGGCTTCGCGAAGGCGCCCTCACCGACGACGACCGTATGCTATATTTGATGGACGAGATCAGTCGGGGGGCAAGACGCGCTTACGACGCGCGGATTGCAAAGATTGGACTCAATCAAACGCAGTGGCGCATCATCGGACAACTTCTCCGCGAACCATCGTTGACGCAGGCCGGAATTGCCAAGCGACTGGAGCTGGAATCCGCCACGATCGGTCAAGCCGTCGCTGGACTTTGTGGGAAAGGATTGATGGAAAGACGACGAGCCAAAACGGACGGACGGGCATGGCAGCTCATCCTGACCGAGGAGCTCGACAGGTTGTTGCCCCAACTGCGAGAATCCGCGGACGGGCTGCATAGGGTCCTATGGCGGAACGCCACGCGCGAAGAAAAACGGACGTTGCTGGACATTCTTGTGCGGATTGCGTCGAATCTCGATCAGAGCCGGACCGATGCGGAATAGGACATATGCCTGGGTTCCGAGATAAACCGATAGGAGACATCGCACGCGCCGCCGAGATAGGACAGATTCTTGTCCGGCACGGCGCCAAAAGCCTGGCGGGCGCGCTCGGAGTCATTCCGCATCCGGCCAAGTCAATCGATCCAGATGAATTGCGGCCGGCGGCGGTCGTCGCACTCCTGCGCGACATTGGTCCGGTCGGAATAAAGCTTGGACAGCTGCTGGCGACGCGCAGCGATCTGTTTTCCAGGTCCTGGATTGCTGCCTTCGCGACGCTCCACGATCAGGTTTCTCCGGTGCCATTCGAAGAAATCGAGCCCATCCTTGCCGCAAGCTGGGGAGCTGACTGGCGAGGGGAATTCACCCAATTGGATGAACAACCACTGGCTTCGGCTTCGGTAGCGCAGACCTACTCTGCTTCGCTGCTCGACGGCGCCGACGTTATCATAAAGGTGCGGCGCCCGGGCACTGCTGCGCGAATGGAGGCCGATGTGCGGCTGCTGACGCGCCTCGCCGCCGTTGCCGAGGATCGATCACCTGAAATCGCCCGCTATCGCCCCGTAGAGCTCCTGCGAACCTTTGGCAGAAATCTTGCCTGGGAAATGGATCTGGCAGCCGAAGCTCGTGCATCCGAGCGTATCGGCGGCTATCTTGACACGCTTGGGATCAAGACTCCAACAATTCATTGGGAACTGACGGGAATACGGGTCAACGTCCAGGAGCGGCTGTATGGAACGCCCGCGTCTGCGCTTGAGGCCGGCTCGACCGACCCAAGCGTGGCGGCGTTCGCGAGACAATATGCGAATGCAGTCCTGCGCATGATCATTCTGAATGGCGAATTTCATGGCGATCCGCATCCAGGCAATGTTTTCCTTATCGGGGAACAGGATGTGGGCTTTATCGACTTCGGATCGGTCGGCACTCTCACAAAGGCGAGGCGCGAGGAACTGGTACGACTTTTCATGGCTATAGCCGACGAAGACACAGCAGACGTCGCGAACGTGTTGCTCGAATGGGCTGGAGATCCGAAAGTTGACCGTGATGGGCTCACCCAGAATTTGGACCAGCTGATCGGTGAGTTCAGGGGAACGGTCCTTTCGGGGATTGAGTTCTCGCATATTTTCAGCCGCGTGTTCGATCTCCTGCGAGACTATCAACTCGCACTTCCGCCTGATCTGGCGATCCTTCTTCGAACATTGCTCACGGCGGAAGGGTTTGCGCGTTCCTTTGCGCCTGACTATAATATCGGGGAGGAAACACGCCCCATCATGTTGGAGCTGTTCGCAGAAAGATTCTCCCTTGGCAGGAATCGCGCCAATTTAAAAAAAGTTCGCCGGCAACTCCTCGCCCTAGCGGCGATCATGCCTGACCTTCTCGATAACGCCGCCGCTATAGCCAAGTCCGGGCATGTGCCTGTCCGAATTGATCCGGCAAGTTTTGAGCAGCTCGCAGCCATTCGCCGCGCGAGCCAGCCTGTCAAAGGTCCTGTGGCGGCCGCACTTATCGTCTCCGCGGCGCTGCTTGCGAATCAGTCCTGGGTACTTGCAAGTGTTGCACTGGCTCTTGCCGGGTTGGTACTTCTGCGCAAATGGCGATAAGATCGTTGCTCAGCTTGAACGGGCCAGCGTCGAATATCAGGCCAACTGAGAACTGGAGTTTATGATGACCCTGCAGAAGCCAGTCGATCCGGTCCCCGCAGCCACCATGCTGTTGCTTCGCGACGAGCCGGAGTTCCAGGTGCTGATGGTCAAGCGGCATCACCAGATCGATTTTGCATCCGGCGCGCTGGTCTTTCCCGGTGGAAAGCCTTCTGCTGCCGATGAAACGCCTGAATGGGCCGATTATTGCAGGGGCTGGAAAACGCTAGATGCGACGCAACGCACCCTTCGGATTGCCGCGATTCGTGAAGCCTTTGAGGAAGCAGGCATCCTGCTGGCCGATCATCGCGACGGTAGCGAGTTCGAGGATATTTGCGATCTTGAAAGCCGCAAAGCCGTCGAGCGAGGCGAGCGCGAATTTTTCGACATTGTGCGTGAGGCCGATGTGCAACTGCGCCTTGACCGCCTGAGCGAGTTCGCGCGGTGGATCACGCCCAGCTTTATGCAAAAGCGCTTCGACACTCATTTCTTCGTCGTTCGCGCCCCAGAGCGCCAGATCGCAGCATGTGATGGATATGAAACCGTTGATGCGGAATGGCTTTCGCCAAGCAAAGCCCTGGAACTGGGTGTCAGCGGTGAACGAACGATCATCTTTCCCACGCGATTGAACCTGCAACGGCTAGCCGAAGCTGCGAGCGCAGAGGACTGCGTCGCGCGGGCCAAGGCTCGCGAAATCGTGCCCGTCCTTCCAGAAGTCATCCAGCGAGACGGCAAGAACATCCTCACTGTTCCCGCCAACGCGGGATACGGCGCAGCCTATGAAATTTTAAGTTGAAAGCCACTGTTGGCACGCCTCCCTCGACTCGCGGGCGCACGAGAGCTAGGTCAGCACAGATCCGCCATTTGATGCTGGAACCTCTGAAAGGTAGCGAGTACCTCCTGGTTGAGCTCTACTCGCGATTTCAGACAGTCGAGCGTCGTGTGAAACACGCGTCACGCAGGCATGTCAGTATTGCTGCTCGGGAACATGCAGAATCAGACCTTCCATCAAGGGCTCGATGGGGATCTGGCAAGCGAGGCGACTATATTCGTTCGCCCCTTCCGCAAACTGCAGGAGGTCTGCCTCCGCAGCGCCTTCGGCCAAGCGGCCGACCTTGTCGATCCAGGCCGGATCCACAAACACATGGCAGGTTGCACAAGCGCACACCCCGCCGCAATCACCGTCGATGCCCGGTACGTCGTTGAACAGCGCCGCTTCGCGCGCTGTCTCACCTACGGCTATGTCGACTGCCCTCCGCGTTCCATCGCTGGAAACGAACGTCACTTTGACCATATCAAGCTCCGCTTTTTTTGAATCAGCCAATCAGCGGGCGTGGAGCCTCACCGGCAGTTTCGTAATCCCTCGCACTAGGTTCGAGAACAGGCGCTCGGGTTCACCGGTCACTTCGATCTTCGCGAACCGCTTGTGGATCTCTTCCCAGATGATCCGTAGTTGCAGTTCTGCGAGCCGGTTGCCCATACAGCGATGGATGCCATAGCCGAAAGACAGATGATGCCGTGGGTTCTTACGGTCTATGATGAACTCGTCCGCCCTGTCGATGACCGTCTCGTCGCGGTTACCCGACAGGTACCACATCACAACCTTGTCGCCTTTTCTGATCTTCTTGCCGCCGATCTCCCAATCTTGCAGCGCCGTGCGGCGCATATGGGTCAGCGGTGTCTGCCAGCGGATGATCTCTGGCACCATGCTAGTGATGAGCCCAGGATCGTTATTCAATTTCAAATACGCGTCCGGGTTCTGGTTCAGTGCCAGGACACCACCGCTGATCGAGTTGCGCGTGGTGTCGTTGCCGCCCACGATAAGCAGCAAGAGGTTGCCCAGAAACTCCAGGAAGGGCATGTCCCGTGTCGCCGGAGAATGCGCCATCATGGAGATCAGGTCGTTCTTCGGCTCCGCATTGATGCGCTGCTCCCACAGACCCTTGAAATACATTGCGCATTCGATCAGCTCTGCGCGCCGCGCCTCATAAGATGCGACGATCCCAGTTTCAGGGGCGGCCGTTGTGACGTCGGACCAGCGCGTGAGCTTGCGGCGTTCCTCCCACGGGAAGTCGAACAGGGTCGCAAGGGTCATTGTGGTCAATTCGACCGACACCTTATCAACCCAATCAATATCTTCGCCGACCGGCAAGTCGTCGAGGATCTGGCATGCTCGTTCGCGGATAGTTGGCTCAAGCAGCAGCAAGTTGGACGGCGCGACCGCACCAGTCACGGCCTTTCGTTGCTGGTCGTGCTTTGGAGGGTCCATCGCGATGAACATTTCAAGTTCAAGCGCGCTTTTCGCCGAGTGCATGTCCTCGATGGCGATACCGCCGAGCTTCGCCTCTGACGAAAATACCTTATGGTTGGTGTCCACGGCCATGATGTCGTCGAACTTTGTAATCGACCAATATGGTCCGACATAGCTTTCGCGGCAGTAGTGGACCGGCTCCTCTCGGCGAAGCCGCTCGAAGAACAGGCCGACCGTGTCTTTCTGGAAAAGGCTCGGACGCGCAACATCAATCTCGTCGATCGGGATGCAAGCGACCTTTTCGCGGATATTCGGCTCCACCATGTCGGTATCCATGACGCGCCCTTCGTCGATAGCAGCACAATTGCCCCTACTTGCAATTGTAAATCCCTTCTGAGGCTCAGTCAATAATGATTATAAGGTTTTATCATTTTTTTGCATCTGAAACATTTCTATCTCACGCCTATAGACATAAACTGAACTTAAATCTTATAAGGCTTCGTGACAGGGGTGAGACCGAGTGATGTTGCTGAAAGTCGAAAACGCGAAGAAAGCTAAGCGCGCACTCTCGCTTGCCCAGCACATCGTTCGCGATATCGAGGCAGGTGCACACGCCCCGGGCGACAGGTTGCCGCGTGAGGAAGAAATGCTTGCCCGATATGATGTCGCGCGAGCGACCTTGCGCGAAGCGCTCCGCTTCCTCGAGCTCCAGGGCGTTATCCATCTTCAGCTGGGCCGTAGCGGCGGTCCGGTGGTTGCGCGTCCGCAGACCGGCGACTTTGCAAACAGTCTCTCGCTAATTCTGCATTTCATGGACGCCGACCTCAGAGGCCTGCTCGAATTACGCGAAGCGATTGCCGCGGATGTTGCCGCCTACGCCGCCCAGCGCGCGACTACCGGCGATCTGAGCGCACTCGCCGATTGCCTCAAAGAGCTGGAACGAAATGAAGCCGGAGGTCAGTTCGAGGAACTGAACCGTCGTTTTCATGACCTTCTCGGCTGGGCCAGCGGCAATCCATTGTTCGGGCTGTTAACGTCGACGCTGCATTTAATTACGCGCGAATTCTCTCACTCACTTGGCTACTCGGCGCAGGAGCGAGCGGTCCAATTGCGATTCCTCCGCCGTGTCCTCGAAGCGGTACGCACCGGGGATTCCGAAGCGGCACGTCAGGCCATGGCCCGGCTCGTCTCGGGATCCGCATCCTATCTGGCGGAGCGAAGCCCCGAGCTTGTATCCCAGCGTGTCAGGTGGGGGCAGATTTAGAAAATTGCGTCTGATCGGGCGCGGAACGGAGAGGGTAATTGATGGCGCTGAACAGCCCTGTTTGCAAAATTCTCGGGATCGAATATCCGATTCTTCTGGCTGGAATGGGCGGGGCGAGCGTGCCTGCACTCGCTGCCGCGGTGTCGAACGCAGGCGGACTTGGTGTTCTCGGCGCTGCCGCATGCTCGCCCGACCAGTTACGTAGCTGGATCAGGCAAACCCGCGAGATGACCGACATGCCTTTTGGGGTCGATACCTTGCTGCCGGCGTCTGTCAGGCGCGGTTCGGCGCCGGAGAGCGGAGGTGAAGCAGAAAACCCCCTGGCTTTGCTCGGCGAATATCAGGAGTTCACCCGCGAATTCATGGAGCGCGAGCATTTGCCCGCAGTGGACGCCGCCACGGCGATGCGCGCGGCGGGCGCCCCAGACATGGGCAAGGGCGGACTGCAGCTGTTTTCGCGGGAGTTCTTCGAAGCGCAGATGGAAGTAGTCATCGAGGAAAAAGTGCCGGTCTATGCCGCAGGCCTTGGCAATCCCGAACCGTGGATGGAACGCCTTCATGCCAATGGCACCAAGGTCATGGCGGTGATCGGCAAGGTCAAGCACGCCAGACAGGTGGTCGAATCGGGTATCGACCTGATCGTCGCGCAGGGTCACGACGGCGGCGGCCACAACTCTCCTGTCGGAACCTTCTCGCTGATTCCGCAAGTGGTTGATGCAGTCGGCGACCGTGTTCCCGTAATCGGTGCGGGAGGAATAGCCGATGGCCGTGGGGTCGCCGCAGCGATGATGCTCGGCGCCCAGGGGGCGTGGATCGGATCGGCGTTCCTCGCAACCGACGAAGCAGGTATCGAACAATTTCAGAAAGAAGCCATCGCCGAAAGCGGCGATGCCGATACGGTGGTCAGCCGATCGCTAACTGGCAAGCCTGCCCGGATGATTCGGAACAAATGGGCCGATGCTTGGGTGGCGGCCGGCAAAGAGCCGCTTCCGATGCCTTATCAGTCGATGGTTTCGGGGCCTGTCATGGCTTCTGGCATCCAGGCCGCACGCAAGGACATCATGCCCGGCTTCGCAGGCCAGGGGATTGGTCTGATCGATGCGATCCGCCCAGCGGCAGTCGTGATGCGCGACCTTATAGAGGGCGCGGAGAGAGCATTGGCCGGCGCCGGAACTCGTTTCTGACCGGCGAGCGAGAAAGGGACGCGGCATGAATCTTTCATCCACCCTTTCCTTTGCCGACAAGGCAGCAATCACCGGGGTCGGCCAGACCGATTTCGTCAAGGGCACCGAGCGGACGGCAGTGGAAATGATGCTCACCGCCTCGCGTCGGGCCATCGCGGATGCAGGACTGAAACCCTCCGATATCGACGGCATGGTCCCCCCGCCGATCTATACGACGTCGGAGGAGATGGCCGCCAATCTGGGTATTGATGTGCTGCGCTATGCGGCAACCGTGCACATGGGCGGCGCCAGCCCGACAACGGCACTACAGAATGCAGCCATGGCGATCGCCTGTGGTCTATGCGATCATGTGCTCGTGACACTGGGCTGGAACGGCTATTCCGCTCTCAGACCTAAGCCGGGCGCCCCGCCCACCCGGCCGATGAACATGAACACCCTGACCAATACGATCCAAGGCTACTACAGCCCCTACGGCGTATTCTTGCCGGTGCAGATGTACGCCTGGCTAGCGACCCGTCACTCGAAGCTCTACGGAGTCGGCGAGGAGGCGATGGCGGCCGTCGCGCTTGCCTGCCGCCGTCACGCGCAATTGAATCCACGCGCATTTACCAATGGTCGCGAACTCGACGCGGAGACCTATTATTCGGCGCGTTGGATATCCGAACCGTTTCGGCTCTACGATTGCTGCCTCGAAACCGATGGTGCCTGTGCGATCGTCATCTCGCGCATGGACCGGGCCAAAGATATGCCGCATGTGCCCGTCAGCATCGCCGGCGCGGCCGAAGGCCATCCCTATCCCGCCGACGACATCCCTTCCCGACCTGACCCCTTCAAGATCGGCCTCAGCGATGCCGCCCCGCGCGCATTCGCTATGGCGGGAGTCACCCGCGACGACATGGACTTCCTCCAGATCTACGATTGTTTCACCTATATCGTGCTGCTGCAGCTCGAAGCGCTCGGATATTGCGAGCCGGGTGCGCAGGCCGAATTTGTCGCCAATGGCCAGATCGAGCTGGGCGGGCGCTTTCCGATCAACACCCATGGCGGCTTGCTTAGCGAGGCGCATGTCTGGGGTCTCAACCATGTCGTGGAAGCAGTACGACAGCTGCGCCATGACTGCGGCGAGCGTCAAGTGATCGGAGCCCAGACCGGCCTTGTGACAGGCTGGGGAGACCTTGGTGATGGCAGCATCGCGATCCTCAGGAGGTTTGCATGAGCTACGAGCATGATCAACCTCCCAAGGCGCGGCTCTCCGCGCAGGCAACGCCGGCCAAGCCACGGCCACGGCCGCAGGACCCGATCGAACAGGAATTCTGGAGGCTGTGCCAGGACGGTCACCTCTATTTCCAGCGCTGCGGAGGTTGCGGCATCTTTCGCCACTTGCCGCGCTACATGTGTGCACGATGCGGCTCCCCAGACTATTTCTGGGAACCCAGCAGCGGCAAGGGCACGCTTTTTTCGTGGACCGTGACCCATCAGGCGCTTCACCCCGCATTTGCCGCCGACGTCCCGTTCGTCGCTGCGGTGGTGGAACTTCAGGAAGGTGTGCGCATGGCCACGCGCCTCGTGGATTGCGAGCGCCACAGACTCGCGCTCGATATGCCGGTCGATCTCGCTTTCGAGCTGATCGGAGGGGACTTTCGCCTGCCCGTCTTTCGTCCGCGTGAAGGGTAGAGCCGATATGGATCTCGAATATGGCCCAGAGTATGATGCGTTCCGCGCGGAAGTGCGCGCCTTCATCAATGCGCACAGACATCTTGCTCCACCCTCAGCTATAAGATTCTCCCGGCCCTCGGCCGAGGCTATCCAATGGCAGAAGCTATTGATCGAGCGCGGCTATACCGCGCGCTCGATACCGGCCGAATATGGCGGCTACGGAGTTGACCCGGATATCCTCAAATCGCGCATTATCGTGGAAGAGTTTTCGCGAGCCGGCGTTGCGAGTGGCCTGAGGAATCAGGGCATCTCGATGCTCGTGCCCACCTTGCTCGAGTTGGGCACCGAAGAGCAGAAGCGGCGGTGGATCGCGCCAACGCTGACGGGTGAAATCGTGTGGTGCCAAGGTTATTCTGAACCGGGTGCGGGATCGGACCTCGCCAACCTCAAAACCAGCGCGCGCATCGAGAATGGAGAATTCGTTATAAATGGCCAGAAAATCTGGACCAGCACCGCGAAGCAAGCCGACATGATCTTCTGCCTTGTGAGGACCGAACTCGAGGCCTCGAAGCATAGCGGTATCTCTTATCTGATTTTCTCGATGGACATACCGGGGATCGAGGTACGCCCCTTGAAGACGATGACCGGTCACGCCGAGTTCAACGAGACATTCTTTACTAATGTGCGGGTTCCGGTGGACCAGATCGTCGGCCAGCGAGGACAGGGCTGGTTCGTCGCGAACGCAACGCTTGGCCACGAGCGCGGAATGCTGGGCGATCCCGACGCACTCGAGAACCGGCTGCAGGCATTGATTGGCCTGATGCAGCAGGAATCCATCGGCGAAGGTCGGGCGATCGACAATGCGGTCCTGCGCGACCGGCTGGTGGCGCTCCAGGCCGAAGTGACGGCGATGAAATGTAATGGAATGCGCATTCTATCGAACAGCCTCAAGGGCGAGCCTGGCGGCATGGCCAAGCTGATCGTCAAACTGCAGAGTTGCGAAGTCGCGCATCAGATCTCTGCGCTGGCGATCGACGCGATGGGCGAGATGGGCATTTTGTATCACCGCAGCAAGCGGGAACGAGACGGAGGGTCTTGGCAATGGAACTATATGTTCCAACTCGGACTCATAATAGGTGGCGGCACCGCGCAGATCCAGAAGAACATCATCGCCGAACGTGGCCTCGAGATGCCGCGCGAGCCGAAGCTGGCGTGGAGTTCCTACGAAGCGAAGGGAGCTGCAGGCATGCAGACCGACAAGCAGGGAGCGGCGTGATGGACTTCGGCCTTTCGCAGGATCAGCAGATGCTGCGCGACGCGGTTGCGCGGTGTCTTGCCGATACCTCCCCGCTTGAGCATGTCCGCGAATGTGCCGGGCGCGACAACCCGTTGAGTGACACTATTTTCGGAGCCCTCCACGATCTGGCGGTCCCAGCCATGCTTGTCCCCGAAGAGCATGGTGGCCTAGGCATGACCCTTCTCGACGCTGCGGTCGTAGCGGAACAACTCGCCTATGCGGTCACACCAGCGCCATTTCTAGCCAGCGTAGTTCTCGCCCCGATCGCGCTGAGCGAGGCAGGAACTAACAAGCAAAAGTGCCAATGGCTTCCGAAGATCGCGCGTGGCGAGGCCCGTATCGGGGTCGCGATTTCCGCGACGGTCCAGGCGCGCGACGGCGCGGGAGTTCAATTCGCCGAAGGGAAGCTTAGCGGCACCGCCCTGTTCTGCCTCGATTTCGAAGGCGCGGACGCGTATCTCGTAGCGGACGCCGGTGGCAGGCTGCACCTCGTCCCAGCCCTAGCATCGGGACTCAAGGCGACCCGCCTCACCACCATCGATCGCACGCGCAGCGTGGGAGAATTGTCCTTTGCGGCTGTCGAGGCCGATCCACTTGCCGACGACGGCGGCACAGCATCGGCTCGGCTGCGCGATGCTGGCCGCGTGATCCTTGCCGCCGACAGCTTGGGCGCAGGGCAGGCCATGATTGAAAAGGCGGTCGATTATGCTGGTCAGCGAGAGCAGTTCGGCCGACCTATCGGCAGCTTCCAGGCGGTAAAGCACATGTGCGCCGAAATGGCCGCACGCCATGAACCGTGCCGCGCGCTGGTCTGGTACGCCGCCCATGTCTTCGATGCGCTGCCGGAGGATGCATCTCTCGCGGCTTGCCATGCGAAATCCCTCACGGGCGACGTCCACCGATTTGTCGCCCGCACCGCCACTGAAGTGCATGGCGGGATGGGGTTCACCGATCTGCTCGGCCTGCACTACTGGTTCAAACGGATCGGCTTCGATCGGCAGGTCTTGGGTGGCCCTGAAGCAGTGCGAGCCGAGGCAGCGGCGCTGCAGGGTTGGACGAGAGCAGCCTGATAGTACTGGGAGCCGTGCGCCCCGATGCTGCGGCCCCGTCCAGAGAGGAGAATCGATGTGATCGACTGGAATCTCGGGGATATTCTCGACGCGATCGAGCCCGTCATGCCCGAAGATGCGCCGGCTCTCATACATGGAGACCGGATCGTCACCTGGCCCGAGATGTCGGCGCGCTCGAACAATATCGCCCGCGGGTTGCGCCAACGCGGCATCCGCGATGGCGCGAAGGTCGCCTTCTATATGCGCAACCGACCCGAATATGGCGAGTTGATGGCGGCCTGCTTCAAGGGGCGTTTGACGCATGTGAACATCAACTACCGTTATCGGGCCGAAGAGGTGTTTTATATCTTCGACGATTCCGACAGCGAGGTCATCGTTTACAGTTCGGAATTCCGCGACACTATCGTCGAACTCAACGACCGACTTAGGAAGGTTCGCACCTTCGTCGAAATTGGCGAGCTGTCTTCAATCGCGCCCTTTGCGATCCACTATGAGATTCTCGCGCAAGAGGGGGACGGATCGGCGCTCGGCATCACACGCTCGCCCGACGATCTGCTTTTCATCTATACGGGTGGTACGACCGGAATGCCCAAGGGGGTGATGTGGCGTCATGATGACATGCGCAAGGCCCAACTCGACGCACAGAAGTTGCTCGGCCCCGTTCCAGAGACACTCGAAGAGAATGTCGCGCTGATCGCCCGCGAAGGCCCGGGCAGGCGCACGCTTTCCTCTTGCCCGCTGATGCACGGAACGGGCTTTATCACTGCGATCGGCACGCTGATGTCTGGCGGCGCGATAGTTACTTTGGAGGCATGGTCTTTCGATGCCGAGGAACTGTGGGATACGGTGGAAAGGCACAAGGTGGAAGGCATAGCGATCGTGGGCGACGCCTTTGCCAAGCCAATGCTTTCCGCGCTCGACGACCACCCTGGCCGCTGGGATACCAACAGCCTCGTTACAATCCTCTCTTCCGGTGTGATGTGGAGCAAGGAGGTCAAGTCCGGCCTGTGCCGGCATATTCCGCAAATCGTACTGGTGGACAGTTTTGGCGCATCCGAAGGCCTCGGCTTCGGCCTTGCCGTCACCACTGCGGAGGGCGGAACGAACACCGCGAAATTTGGGATCGGCGAGTTCTGCGATGTTTTCGACGAAACCGACCAGAAAGTCGAACCGGGGAGCGGCGTGCCGGGATTTATCGCCCGGAAGGGTGCGATCCCCATAGGCTATTACAAGGACCCCGAGAAATCCGAGAAGACGTTTCGCACGATCGATGGGGTGCGCTATTCCATTCCGGGCGACTGGTGTCGGGTAGAAGCCGATGGCAGCCTTACCTTGCTCGGCCGCGGTAGCGTCTGCATCAACACGGCGGGAGAGAAAGTTTATCCCGAGGAGGTCGAGGAAGTGCTCAAGACCCATCCCGCCATCGGGGACGCGCTGGTCGTAGGCGTGCCGGATGAGAAATGGGGCCAAGCCGTGACGGCAATCGTCCATCTAAACGACAACGCCCGATTCGACGAACAAGCCGTCAAGACCCATGTACGCGCGCACTTGGCAGGCTATAAAACCCCCAAGACCATCATTCCGACAGACACAGCTCTGCGGGCCTCCAACGGGAAGGCCGATTACGCAACGGCAAAAGCGATTGCCGAACGATCGAATGCGGCGTCGTGAGCAAGTCCGGCTGTTCCGAGTATGATGCTGTGATCGTTGGTGCCGGTTTCAGCGGCATCTATCTGCTGCACAAATTGCGTGGCGCCGGGTTCAAGGTGCTGCTGGTAGATGCGGCCGCCCAGCCCGGCGGCATTTGGTACTGGAATTGCTATCCCGGTGCCCGCGTGGACTCGCAGGTACCGCTCTATGAGTTTTCGATACCCGAGGTTTGGAAATCATGGGCCTGGAGCGAGCGCTTTCCCGGATGGAAGGAGCTCAGAGCCTATTTCCGGCATGTTTGCGATACGCTGGACCTTTGGCCGCTTATGCGGATGGGATCGAGAGTTGAAAGCGCAAGGTTCGATGAAGAGGGACGACGGTGGCGCCTGCAGCTTGAGGGCGGGGAAGGAATATCGACACATTTCCTTCTGCCCGCTTTGGGATTCGCATCGAAGCCGTATATTCCCGATATGCCAGGAATCGCAGCGTTCGAAGGCGATTGGTGTCACACGGCGCGATGGCCGCAACGGGGTATCGATCTTTCGGGCCGCCGGATCGCCGTCATCGGCACTGGTGCGAGCGGAGTACAGATCGCGCAGGAGGCCGCCAAATGCGCAGAAAAGCTGACCTTGTTTCAGAGGACTCCTATTCTAGCCCTGCCCATGCGCCAGGAACCGCTTACCGAAGACATTCAGCAGCTTGATAAGCAGGGCTATCCCGCCATTTTTGTTCGGCGCAAGCGAACGAACGGGGGATTCGAATGCCAGTCGCTTGACATCTCCGCGCTCGATGTAGACGCCACGACGCGCAACGACCATTTCGAGACCCTGTGGCGGCAGGGCGGCCTCAAATTCTGGTACAACAACTTTGCCGACATACTGACCAATCGCGAAGCAAACCGCTACGCCTATGAGTTCTGGCGCAAAAAGGTTCTCGCGCGTATCTTCGATCCCGTTCTGGCCGAGAAACTTGCGCCTTCGGAGCCGCCGCATCCTTTCGGCACGAAAAGACCCTCGCTCGAACAGGGATATTATGAAATTTTCGAGCAGGATAATGTCGCGCTGGTCGATCTGAAGGCAAACGCGATCATCCGTATCGAGCCCCAGGCCATCAAGATGGAAGACGGCGAGGTCGAATGCGATCTGATCATTTTTGCGACCGGCTTCGATGCCGGGCGGGGCGGGTTGATCGACATGAACATCACCGGGAGGGAGGGGCTTCCCCTTTGGCAGGCGTGGGAAGACGGTCTGCGCGCCCATCTCGGCATGGCGGTGTCGGGTTTTCCAAACATGTTGTTCGCTTATGGTCCTCTCAGCCCGTCGGGTTTCGCCAATGGCCCGACAAGCGCGGAAATACAGGGCGACTGGATTTGCGATTTCATGGTCTGGTTGCGTAGGAGGGACATCGATCTTTTCGAGGGCAAACCGGCTGCCGAAACTGGCTGGACTGAAACGGTTGCCGCGGCTGGCGCGATGACGCTCTTTCCCGAGGCGGCCTCATGGTACATGGGCGCGAATATTCCGGGCAAGAAGCGCCAGCTCATCAATTTTCCGAGCGTGTCTGGCTATGCCGCGCTCTGCGACGAAGAGGCGGCGGGCAGCTATGCTGGCTTCGCTTTCGAAAAACTCACACACAAGGACGGCCCAACAATATGAACGAGGCGGTAAAGATTGAAGATTGCCCCGAGGACATCGACGCTCTCTGGGCGGGCGATGGTTCGCATCTGCCCGAATGGTTCGTTTCCGCTCTCAGGGTGCCGCGCGAGGAAGGCTATGTAGAGATCGAGGGTGCCAAAGCGCATTACTTTCGCTGGGGCGACCGGGCGAAACCCAAGGTACTGATGACGCACGGTTTTCTCTCGCATGCCCGCTGCTTTTCCTTCATCGCGCCGTTTCTGGCCGAAGATTATGATGTGGTGGCCTTCGATCTTGCCGGCATGGGCGACAGCGAAATGCGAGGGCACGCCGACCCCTTGGCCAGGGGGCGCGAGTTCGGCGAAATTGCCGAAGCGCTTGGACTGTTTGCGGATGGCCACAAGCCCACGATCATTGCCCACAGTTTCGGTGCGGGAGCCGCGTTGACTGCCGTGACCCAAGCACCTGAGGCCTTCTCTGGCGTTGTGGTTTGCGACCTGATGGTCATGCGACCTGCGCTCTTGCAAGCGTATTGGAATCTCCGCCGCGCCAGCCCCGGATCCGGCGACCCGGACAAAGCCAAAAGTCGCTATCCCAGCTACGACGCGGCGCGCAGTCGATACGTCCTTTCCCCACCCCAGCCTGTCGGTGAGCCATTTCTTTTGGACTATATGGCCTTTCATTCTCTGCGGCGTGACGGGGAGGGTTGGACGTGGAAATTCTCTCCCGAAGTGTTCCGAAGGAGCAACCGGCCCAACGAGTGGCTCACCATTGGGGAGCACTTGGTGAACGCACCGGGCCGCAAAGCTATCGTTCACGGCGAGGAGAGCCAGCTCTTCAACCGGGATTCAGCAGCATATGTTCGTGAACTGGGTGGAGGTGCCATTCCGATCATTGCCGTGCCTCAAGCCCGCCACCATTTGATGCTCGACCAGCCGCTGGCCTTTGTCACCGCGTTGAGGAGCATTCTGCGCCTGTGGGAAGCGCCGACTTGAGCGACTTCTGGCGCGATTTCATGGTTGCATCCGACCGAGATGGCGATGCTTGAATTGCCGATCCAAAATGTATTTAGATGCCGTAATGGGCCGGCGTTCCAAGAGTAGCCAAGTTGGGTGACTGTCCCTCAGCATGATGGTGTTGGAAACGGGGTCCGAGTGATCGGCCCCAAGCATCACGAAAGGAACTGCCATGGAGTATTAGGCCGGAAGCAGCCGCGGCGCGAAACAGGAACCGCCCCGTTCCTCTCCAGAAGAAATTTGGCGATCGTCCAGCCTGCACCTTCCTCGCCTGTCCGCCGTCAGCGCCAATGGCACAGATTTGAGGTTGTGATTTAAGGAGGATTTGGGCTTCGTCGTAGTGACGAAGGAACGAAGATGAAGCCCAAATCCTCCTTGAAAAAATCGCCGCCGAAGGCCCCTGCTGAGCGGGTGGTGAAGGACATCCGGCGCGCGACGCGTCGGCACTTCTCGGCCGAGGACAAGATCCGCATCGTGCTCGATGGCTTGCGCGGCGAGGACAGTATTGCCGAGCTGTGCCGCAAGGAAGGCATTGGGCAGAGCCTGAACTACACATAGTCGAAGGAGTTCATGGAAGCTGGCAAGCGCCGGCTCGCTGGTGACACCGCCCGGGCCGCGACCACCGGCGAGGTGCAGGACCTGCGCCGCGAGACGCGCGCTCTGAAGGAATGCGTGGCTGACCTGACGCTGGAAAACCGCCTGCTCAAAAAAAGCATGATCGCGGATGGGGGCGACGACGAATGAGGTATCCGGCATCCGAGAAGCTCGAGATCATCCGGATCGTCGAGCAGTCGCACCTGCCGGCCAGGCACACGCTGGACCAGCTGGGCATTGCCCGCCGGACATTCTACCGCTGGTATAATCGCTTCCTCGAAGGCGGGCCGGAGGCGCTGGAAGATCGACCATCGGCGCCGAGCCGGGTGTGGAACCGCATCGGCGACGATATCCAGCAACAGATCGTCGAGATGGCGCTGGATTACAGCGAACTGTCACCGCGCGAACTGGCGGTGCGCTTCACCGACGAGAAGCGCTACTTCGTGTCGGAAGCCACGGTTTACCGTCTCTTGAAGGCCCATGATCTGATCACCAGCCCGGCCTATATCGTGATCAAGGCCGCCGATCAGTTCCACACCAAGACCACGCGGGTGAACGAAATGTGGCAGACCGACTTCACCTACTTCAAGATCATCGGGTGGGGCTGGCTCGGCTTTGGCATGATGCCCCGCATCATGCGCCGCCTGCGCTACCTGTCGACCGTGCTCGACGACTTCTCACGCTACATCATCGCCTGGAAGCTGTGCACCAGCATGCGGGCCGAGGATGTCACCGACACGCTGGACCTCGCGCTCGAGGCCTCGGGTTGCGACAGCGCAACGGTGCTGCACAAGCCTCGGCTGCTGTCGGATAATGGCCCGAGCTACATCGCGGGTGAACTGGCGGAATATATCGAGGCCCGGAAGATGAGCCATGTGCGCGGCGCTCCGATGCATCCCCAGACTCAGGGCAAGATCGAGCGCTGGCATCAGACCCTCAAGAATCGCATCCTGCTCGAAAACTACTTCCTGCCCGGCGACCTTGAGGCCCAGATCGAAGCGTTCGTCGAGCACTACAACCATCAGCGATACCACGAGAGCCTGCGCAACGTGACGCCGGCGGACGCCTACTTGGCCGGGCCGAAACCATCATCAAACAACGCGAAAGGATCAAACGGGACCATAGAACATCGGAGCTTGCTGCACCGCAAGCTCGCCGCTTAATATCAACCCCAGGACGAGGCCCGCACTCCGCTAATTTATGCCGCGAGTTGTGCCAAATGTTCTGACGACGGACATCATCACATAACATCTTCATGGCACCAGCACCCTCCCGCCCAATCAGGGCGCGGAGAATCGCCGCAGCGCCTCACGGCGCGGAAACAGCGCTTACGGTAGTGGCGGGGCTCGTAACGTTTGAATTCCACAACAAAGCCAATGCCGGGAAATGAAATAGGCTTGCCGTCGAACTACACACCTCTGAGTCAATCCGTGCGGTGACCGGATCAATGCCCGATCGACATGCAGAACTGATGGGGTCGTATTGTGCCCAGTCGGACGGCACTCTTGGCCTCGCTCCGATCGCAACAACGGCCCGATCAACGACCATTCTTTGTCCGATACTCCATTCCGCTCACCCAAGGCTTTCTCCCAATAGACAGCCTTGAATCAGCGCATGAGTCTCAGGTCAAGCTTTGTCCGCGAAACCTACATGCGTAAGGGTGATGTCGGCGAGCTGCGTGCCAGACAGGCTGCCCGCCATTGATCTGAATAAGGCCTCGTCATTCCGCAATCTGGCGAATTTATGTGGCGCCATCTCTGAATGGAGACGGCGCCGTTCTTACAGGTCAGAGCCGCACGCAGCCCCGCAGGGTATCGCGCAGCACGGCAATTGAATTGCTGAGCGAGGCTTCGCCTTCCAGCCGCCCGTTGATACGTAGCATCACCGTCCCGCTTTGCTGCATGAGCAGGGGAACAAGTTGCGTGCCCGTCACGCCGCCGATCCATTGCGTGCCGTTCGCATTGGCGCGCTGAACGGATATGCTAACGAGCCGACCGGAGAAGTTCCACGTCATCGTCATCGCATTGTCGGCGGAGGGCTTGTTGAGCAGCATCGCCACGTAGGGCTTTCCGCCTTCACAATAGAGACTGAGGGCTTCGATGTTGGGGGATGCCGCCGCGCTCACATAAGCCATGGGCGCGCGACCTTGCACGGGTACAACTTCCCAGGGTGTACCGGGAAGCGGCACTGCCGTTTCGGGCGGGCTTTTGTCCAACAACGTCTTGATTTCCGGCGCAATCGGCAGCTTAACGCCCGAAGCAGACGGATAAACCGTTAGCTTGCCGCGCTCCCAGAGGCCCACCTGCACCGCACGGCGCGCCGGGTCTATCATTATATAGGCCTGCTCCACACCGCCCTGATGCTGCGCATTGCCGGAAAGATAGTAATAGTTCCCGGCCCGCTGCAACGGCGAGACGGCCGAGAGATTGGTCCGTAGCGCAGCCATCTTTGGCCCCATCCGTTCCTTCAATGCCGCAGCCACGGCACCCTTGTCGAACAGATCGATATTGTCCTTGGCGTAGCTTCCCGGATATTTGCCGACGAGGCTGGCGAGGTTGGTCCATTCCGCTGGAATGCCTTGCACGGCAACCACCGGCTCAGGCCGTGGCGGCGCTGGCGTGCTAGCGGGGCCGCTGCCCTTACAGAGCGTGAACAGGCCGCCACCCGTGAAGGCCGCGTGGAAGGAATCGGGGCGTTGGCCGCGCGGCAGATCGGCTTCAAAGCGGATGACACCGCGCTTCTCGTCGTCGTTCACATACATGAGAACCCGACCAAAATCATTGTTGCTGACGGGAAAGGGAAAAAATACCGCCATGATGCCGTCATAGCTCTGGCCCATGAAGGTGAGAGCATATTCCACCTGAGAGGGCTTTATTTCGCGGCCATTGGCGCGGAACGTCATGCCCTTTTCTTCGATGGTCACGCGCGGTTCCTTTGAGCAGTCGCCGCGCGGGGCGTAGCTGCCAAAGATGTGGTCGATGCCCTGATCCTTGAAGCTGGACAGCGGTAGCGCCTGCGCATTTGCGGAAGCAAGCGTGGCAATGCCGCAAGCGGCAAGACCTACGCCCGGAAGGCGGATTGTGGACGGCATGTGAAATGGCAATGTCATGTCAAATCCCCATCGAAGAGGTGACGGTTTCGCGCGCACATGGCTCAGTCATGAGGTAAATTGGTGCGCCGGCCGCCTTGATCCTGTTTGGCCATCAGGATAGCTGACTCAAGGGATGGTTTGGTTCTGGTCATGGATGCCCCCACGTGAAAGCCCTGCCCGGCAGGGACCGTGACGTGGTTAATACGATCTTGATGGCTCTAAAATCAACGGGAAGAAATAGGTGAACTGACCTAACCCCCTGGTTTCCAACACCAGCCGGGATCTGAGCCCGGCCTTTTGCACTACTACCCAACCTTGGACCACGCTGGTCATGCGCTCCGGATCGGGCATGCCTTACCAGCAGCATCCAAAAGTCGTCGGCGCGCGCTCGACCGCGCCAAGGCTGAAGCGCTGACAGCAAGCATCGGATGTATAAGCTGATTTCTTCGGATCTGAGTTGGCACACCTCCCACCGCCCCGAGCAATATAATAAAGTGACATAATAAAGTTCTTTACCAAATACCGAAAAACTGCTCAGGTTCCGGCTGGGCGGCGAGAATTTTTTCCTCTCCGGAAATCTCCTTCTGGCCACCTCTCAAACTCGGGGTAGCTCGGCGAGCTGCCCCATTTTTGAACATCGACAACAAGGATAAGGACGGGTTCGCGAAAGAAACAAAAAAATCGAAACAGGGAGAGACGGAGTGATGAGTAAGAAATCCTATTGGTTAGCAAGCGCTGTCCTGATGGTGTTGCCACAGGTCTCAAATGCTCAGGAAGCCATAGCCGAAGAGCCAGATGGCGGTGACAATGTCATCGTCGTGACGGCGCAACGTCAGGCTCAAAGCTTGCAAGACGTGCCGATCGCCGTCAGCGCATTCAGCGCTGAGGCGCTTGAAAGCCAGCAGATCGAAAATGCCTCTGATCTACAGCTGACGCTGCCCAATGTATCTTTCTCGAAAGGCAATTTCACCTCAGCTTCATTCACTATTCGCGGCGTTGGCGACCTGTGCGTCGGTGTCACCTGCGATGCTGCGACCGCAATCCATGTCAATGGATCACCCTTGTTCGGAACACGCCTGTTCGAGACCGAATATTTCGATCTGGAGAGGATTGAAGTCCTTCGCGGGCCTCAAGGCACCCTGTTCGGCCGGAATGCGACCTCCGGGGTCGTAAATGTCGTGACCGCGAAACCCAAACTCTCCCGTTTTGAGGCTGAAGCGCAATTCGAGTATGGCAATTTCAACAGCATCGAAGCGCGTGGCATGGTCAACGTCCCGATCGGGGACATGATCGGCGTGAGGCTGGCGGGCATATATGTGAACCGCGACGGTTATACGACGAATCTCTATGATGGATCGGACATCGACGCTCGGGACCTTTACGCGTTGCGAGGCTCACTTCGTTTCGAACCCGGTCCTGATACGACGGTCGATCTCATGGGCTATTATTTTCGGGAAAAGGACACGCGCCTCAGAAACCAGAAACAAACGTGCCAACGCGATCCATTGGGCGTACTCGGATGCCTGAACAATCGACGTGATTTCGATACCACGAACGCAAATTCAACGGTCGGTGCGACGCTCAGTTCTTCCGAGTTCTTCGCCATTCAGGGCATTCCCGCCGTACTCGGCCTTGGCAGCCTTTATGGTCCTGACGGGTTTTCCGGGTTTCAGGAGCCTGGCGATGTGCGTGCAGTCAACACGGCCTATACGCCCTTCTATTTTGCCGAAGAGCTACAGGTGCAGGCGCGCCTTGAGCAAAAATTCGGCGTGATGACCCTGACGGCCACCGGCATTTATCAGGATACTGAAGTCGATTCCAGGCAGGACTATTTTCTTGGAATTCAAAGCCGTGCCGGTTTCGCCCCGGCGCTCAACACGCTTGCCTTTTTTGCGGCTAACGGATTGCCGACGGGTCTTGCTCCGCCGGCTCCGGCCTTCATTCCTGGCTCTTCGGCCTATTTCTCGCCGATTGCCGGCGCTCTCATCCCGGACGGTCCGCAGGGCGTTCTGTGCACCTCGGATAATGATGATGGAAGCAGGGGCGCTTTCGAAGGGAACTCGCTGTGTTCCGAAACGCCGCTTTCTTTCGACCGATCTTCGGAGCAACGCGAATCTTGGAGCGGAGAGCTCATCCTTACGAGTGACTTCGACGGGCCGTTCAATTTCCTGTTGGGGGGAATTTACGCGAAATCGAAAACCACCGACAATAGCTACTATGTGAACTCGTTTGCGCTCGATTACGCCAGTGCCATATTAGGTTCATTCGGCTCCTTGTCGGGCGGCCTTCCGCCATCCTATTTCGCGACGTCGATGTATCGGAACAACTCCTTGGAATCGAATCTGGAGAGCTATGGTATTTTCGGTGAGGTTTATTTCGATCTAAGCGACCGGCTGACGTTGACCGGGGGGCTGCGTTACAACAATGATAAGAAGGATGTAACGGCGCGCACTACGCTGATCAGTTTCCTGAACCCATATGCCAATGATGGAGATCCGTTCGATACCCCGATAACGCCCCTCACCGGGCCGTCTGGACTTTTCGATGCCGACCCCGGGACGCCGGGTCAGCAGCTCGCCCAGTTTCGTAAAGTGAGCTTCGACGAAATTACGGGACGGGCGGTTCTGGCCTTCGAGGTTACACCTGACAATTCCCTTTATGCATCTTACTCAAGGGGGTACAAATCCGGCGGGATCAATCCTCCGCTTTCTCCGATTTTCGCAGTCCGTGAAAGTTTCGGCTCTGAATCGATCGATGCCTTCGAGATTGGCTCGAAGAATGTCTTCGCAAATGGTGCTTTGCAACTGAATGCCACCGCATTTTACTACAAATATAGTGGACTGCAGCTGAGCCGCATTGTGGCAAGAACATCTGTGAATGACACGGTTGACGCCAATATCTGGGGCGTCGAGCTGGAGTCTGTCATAAGGCCGGACCCGAACTGGCTTATCAATCTGTCCTTCAGCTATCTCAATGCCAAGGTCGCCGGCGATCAATTCTTCTCCAATCCGCGTGATCCGGGCGGCGGGGATCCTGATGCCGTGATTATCAAGGACATCAGCAATGGTGCGCACTGCGCTGTCACGGGACCTGCACCTGGCGTTGCTGATGCGTTCGTTGCGGGTGTAAATGCGGCTCTCGGCCTTCGCGCACCGCAGGAATTTCCTTCGGACGGCAATATCGCCTCCAGCGGCGCGTTCGGCATTTGCGGTGTCCTCGCGAGCGCCATCCCTGCGAACAGCGGGATCCAGGTCTTGAGTCCTGGCGTCGAGGTTAACATCAAGGGTAACACATTGCCCCAAGCGCCGAATGTCAAGGTCTCGATGGGCGTGCAGTACACGGCAGAGGTCGGGAATGGTATGACACTCGTCCCCCGCGTCGACATTTCCATGACTGGAAAGCAATATGGCAATATCTTCAACGGCAGGATTAATCGCATCGAGCCTTTCGTACAGGCTAATGCGGTTTTGCAGTTGAATGGTGCCGACGAGCGCTGGTTTGTCCGTGGGTTCGTTCAGAATATCTTCGATAGCAACTCAGTTACCGGACTTTATGTCACCGATGCATCTTCCGGTAATTTTACGAATATCTACACGCTTGATCCGCGGCGTTATGGTGTCGCGATCGGCGCAAAATTCTAGTGATTTAGTTGACCGATATATTGGGGTAAAAATAGTTAACCTGAGAATTGCGGCGTCGGAGTTTCAGTAACAGGTCCTCCGACGCCGATTCGTATGCGCCGTTGGAGTGCTCCGACGAGAAATGGCGGTTAGATGCGTCTCGACAGACGAGCGGGGCAGACGCTAACGCCTCTCTCGAGAGCAATGGGAGACACTTTGGCGTCGCCCCCGCCCCTCCAATCTGCATTATTTACGGGGATGGCATCGGGCAACGATTCGGTTTTGGCTGTTCGTGGTTTAGACTCGGGATCCCGTAGCGCCGTCCCGTCCTTGCCTTTCAATGCGTCGATTTGGCGTCGGCGCATGGCGAGGTAGAGGTTTCGTGTCGCAACATTGCGATCTGCGCTTTTCTCTTGAAGACGCTTGATTTCGGCGTCGCCCTCGATCCAATCATTGAGTTGACCGACCACGTTAGTCGGAACCACATAGGCCGTGCGGTTGAGCGGCGAGCCCGCTGTCGTCGGAACGATGAGCAAGTCGATTCTGCTTCCGGCCAGACCGCCCAATGTCGGTGGGCCAACGTAACCGGATAGTTTCCCCACATCTTCGAATGTTCTGAAATCGCTATTTTGCGGGTCTGCTGAATCGGGAGCGTCACAAGTGATGGGCGATGTAATGACGTTCGAAAGTGGCTTCGAAAGCAACGGGAACGATCGTGCTCGCCCGATGGCGGTGATCCCGGCAGGTCGCGAGCGTCGGCAATGGACGCCGAAAGCGAAGGCCAGGATCATCGCCGAGAGCATGACGCCGCGGGCGAAAGTCGCGGATATCTCGCGCGGGAACGACATTCTGCCGGAGCAGCTCTACGCCTGGCGCCGAGAAGCGCGGAAGCGGATGGAATCGGACGACGCGCCGGCCTTCGTTCCGGCGATGGTCGAGGAGCCGAAATCGCGGGGGAACAGCGCCGAGATCCGCATCAATATCAAGGGCATGACGATCCGCATTCCCGAGGGCGTGACTGCCGATCACATTGAGCGCGTGCTGCTGGCGGTGCAGGTGTCGTCATGATCATCCCGCCGGGACCGCTCAAAGTGCTGGTGTCGGTGAAGCCGGTCGATTTCCGCAAGGGAATGGTGGGGCTGGCGCGCTGGTGCAGCACGAACTGCAACTAGATCCCTTTTTCGGAATCATGTTCGTGCTTCGCTGCAAAAGGGCCGGTCGGGTCAAGCTTCTGCTATGGGACGGCACCGGCCTGTTGCTGGTGACTAAGCGGCTCGAAGACCGGCTACCTGCGGGCGATTGCTATGAAACCTATAGCCAGTTCGGAAAGGCGGGCCGTCCCGGCGGCCCCTCCGTGATGGCTTATTGCTGGGCCCATGCTTGTCGCGGCTTCTTCGACGTCGGCGGCAAGGGCGATGGGATCGATGCGGCCGATCGCGCTGTCGCCCAAGAATCTTCGCGAAGCCAAAGTCCCCGCGCAGATCAGCCTCTATCTTGGTGCGACGGCCGCCACCGATGAGACCCATCTGTTTCATATCCCGTCTAATCGGCTTCGCGCGATGCGAGAGAATCTGGCCTGGTTCGACTTCTGGCTCCGCGACCGGCGCGACCCGGAACTCGATGACAGAGGCGCATTCGATCGTTGGTCGAAAATGGCAAAGCAATGGAAGCCAGGGTGCACGCGAGCGCTGGGCGCTGAGCGAAGATAGCTTCATGACGCGCCCACGTCCGTCCACCAACGAACCCAGCTTTCGGCGGCACAAAGCGCGAGGATTCGCTGCGCCTGCTCGAACCCCTCGACGGTCGGTTGCGACGCCCCTTCCAAGATCCTGAGGTCGAGCAGACCGGCCCGCGCAAGCAGGCCGTTGCGAAGCAGATCGCCGGCCTCTTCGGCATTCGACTGAAATATTCGCTGCATGAAGCCGCCCGGTCCGCCCTTGGACGTGCGGCTCAGCAATGTCGCAGGGACGACGGATTTGAATGCTGCCCGCGCGACGGCGCGATCCCTCCCGCCCTCGATCCACTGCCATGTCAAGATCGACAGGCATGTTTCGACGATTGGTTGCGACAGCAGCGGCGCGACATGCTGCGGATGGCTGCGGCGGGGATAGATCTCGATGCTCCGCTGGGCGCGCGCCAGCAGCCTGACATGCACCGCCTTGCCGGGCGGCGTGCCTTCGGGCGCTTCCATCCACGGGTGCGAGGGTCCGGGCTGATCGAGCTCGGCGATCGCTGCGGAAGAAAGCCCGGAAGTGTCGCGATGAAGGCGCCGGGGACGGCTGCAGTCGCGATAACGATCCCAAGCGTGCCGCAAGATGGTAGCGCCACTCGCTCCGGTAAGATCGCTAAGATCGCGCAACGTGTCGAAGAGCCCATGACGCGGCCCTTGCGCCATAAAGCGATCGACGAACGGCGAAGCGCTGCGGATCGAACAGAAGATATTGTCGCCACCATTGCCCGAGAACAAGGCATCGATTTGATGCTCGCGGCGGAGGTCTTCATGCACCGATGTGATCGCCTGCATGTAGAATGGCGCGTGCGGCCAAGGATGGTGCGGCGCCACGGCGCGACCAATTACAACCTTGCCGAGGTCATAGTGGGCTTCAAGCAAGGGAACGCCGATCGCCTTGACGAGAATGGAAGCATAGCGGCGCTCATCACCAATCGCATCGTCTTCGATCATCGTCAGGCAATGAAGCGCGGCGGCACGGCGAGATGCGGCGCCGGCGACAATCGAGGAATCGAGGCCGCCAGATACGCCGATCAATATGGAATCGAAGCAGGACGCCCAGCTTTCGATACAGTCGAGCGCCACGACACGAAGCTCACGCGCTGCCGCATCGAACCGCTTGTGGGAGACCTGCGTCCAATCCCACGGCGACCACCAGCTATCCAGACGATGCGATGCAGGAGAAATGATCAGGCATTCCCCCGGAAGCAGTACCTGGACACCTTCGAGGCAGGTTTCTCGGCTCGGCGCGCCTCCATTTGCCAGAAACCGCGCAACTACCGGATAATCGACACCGCCACGTCTGCCGAGATCGGCGGCTTCGCTCGACGCTGTGACGCCGGCCCCATCGGCGCGGTAATAGACGGGCAACAACCCCGACGGGTCGCGAAATATCGCTAGACCTCCACCGGGCCGTGCCAGGATGGCGACATAGCCGCCCCAATAGTCGGACACGAGCGACCGGCCGCTAGACGCCTCGATTTTTGCTACCGCCGTCTCGTTCAGATTAACGACGCGGCGGCTCTTTTCACCTCGCTCGAACAGGTGACCGATCAGATATCCATGGCCGCCCAATGTAAGCGGCTGTCGGTCGCACCAAAGCCGAGCGCCCGGAAGCGAAAAGGCGTGTGGGTCCGCCTCGGTATTGTCACGATCAGCCTGTTCCAAAGCCTTGGAAATTTCTATGCGAAAGTGCCCCGGCATCAGGCGACCAGTATCGGTGTATAGGGGGTCACGATATCGAGCGGATCGGTCAATACGGTCGAGCCCAACTGAACCCAGCAATGCGCGGCGAATGGCAAAGTCACGCCGATCACCAGCCGTGCCTCGCACCCCTTTCCGGCCAGCACGCGGCGCATCGCGACGCCACGGCTGAGGCATTCATCCATGCCGGAAAAATAATGCCGCGCTCGCTTAAACGCGGCGGCTACTTGGCGCGCATCCGACCGTTGAACCTGCGGCGGTGCCGGAACCACTCGCGAACGGTTGGGCAGAATTTCATTCAGAGCGAATTTCCGAACATGCCGCTGAGCTATGGCCAGGGCCCATATCGCACGGGCAGTCTCAACCGCGGACGCCATCTCGAGATCTGGCTCCTCCAGAACACTGCTGGTTGGAGCGATCCCTACGGCACGAGATTGATCGATCGGCGGCGCCAAATGATTCAAGGCGCGTGCGGCGAGCCAATCCTTGTCGCCCTCCTCTTGCGCTCCACCGACGATCTGGGAAAAGCGAGTAGCCGCACTTCGCTCAAGCATGAAATAGCGATCGCGGGACAAGTCCAGAAAGATGAAGGTGCCGCCGACTTTGCACCAATAGGTCGCAGCGGAAGTGATGACATTCTTCATGGAAGCACGCGACGGAGCGGTGGCGTGCAGTGCAAGGACTGCACGCCATGCGTCAGTCAATCGTCGGCGCTGATGCCGCCGAGGATAAACTTGTCCCCGGGCTGCACGTCCTGCTGGCCCGACGGCAGTGCGCCGAGGGTTTGGCCCTGGGCGGCGCCGAGATCGATGATGTCGTCATGCGTTTTCATGTCACGTTCCTTTTCAGCATTGCGACCAAGATGAGTCGCACGTGAAAAGTATGCCTCGTGATAGGCCGCTGCTATTTTATAATTGGATTATTATCGGGGCGAAGTTCGCTGAAAAAGTGACCGAGCAAAGGAAACGCGCGTCTGGAGCACGTACCGCCACCTTTAGCTATTGCCTGGACATACGTAGCGGAGCCCGGTCACTCGCCCAAGTTACTGAACGGGCGCGCGCCTGTTTCCATCAGATTGATCGTCATCAGCAACCAAAACTGGGACCGGAAATGGATCTAATTGAGTATGCGGTCCCAGAGCTGCCCGAGCGGGGGCTGGGCGTGGCCGACACGTGTAATCGCTGGCTCAAGTGACCGCTCAAACGCCCTCGCGCTTCTGGAACCAAGTCCGCCGCTCGGAGCTAACACTGGTCAGATAATCTGTCGGGGGGCACCAGATTCTTACCCACAACCCGCCATTATACGCCATCTTTGGCAAAGCTAATTGAGGGAGGAAATGAGGGAGGAGACTCTGCCAGCTCCGAAATTATCTAGCCAAATCAATTCTTTAGCTGGAAAATCTGGATGCCCCGCGAGGATTCGAACCTCGATAGGCGGTATCAGAAACCGCAGTCTTACCATTAGACGACAGGGCAATCGTGAGGCGGGCGCAATATGATTGCACGGCCGCGCTGTCAAGGCCGCTGTGCCCGCCCGCACAAGGTCGCTTGCCCTGCCGCATTTCGCCGCTAGCATCGCGGCATAACAGAAAGGGGCCGCGCGCCCGCGCGGACACCCGAAGGAGTGGGTTGATGCGTCATGTCGCGATCGTCGGGTCGGGCCCCGCGGGCTATTACACCGCCGAAACACTACAGAAGGCAGAGGATATCGCGGTCGACGTCATCGACCGCCTGCCCGTCCCCTATGGCCTGATCCGCACCGGCGTCGCCCCGGATCACCAGTCGATCAAGGCGGTGTCGCGCCGTTACGAAGGCGTCGCGCTGGCTGACAATGTCCGCTTTGTCGGCCATGTGTCGGTCGGCACCGACGTGACGATCGACGAGCTGGTCGGCCTGTACGACGCGGTGGTGCTGGCGACCGGGGCGCCGAACGACCGGACGCTGGACATTCCCGGCGCCGAGCTGCCCGGCGTCATCGGCAGCGCTGCCTTTGTCGGGTGGTATAATGGTCATCCCGATTTCGCGGCGCTGAACCCGCCGCTGAACGCCGCCGGGGTGGCGGTGATCGGCAACGGCAATGTCGCGCTGGACGTCGCGCGCATCCTGGCCAAGACCCCGCAGGAATTTGCCGGCAGCGACATCGTCGCGCATGCGCGCGCGCAGCTGGCGGAAAGTGCGGTGCGCCATATCCACATCCTGGGCCGCCGCGGGCCGCACCAGATTGCGATGACGCCCAAGGAGCTGGGCGAGCTGGGGCATCTGGAGCGCGCCAGCCCGCGCGTCGACCCCGCCGACCTGCCGCCCGAGGGCGACGATGCGCTGCTGGAACCCGGGATGCGCAAATCGGTGACGCATTTGCGCAGTTTTGCCGCCAACCCGGTCGCCAAGCCGGTGACGATCGATTTCGATTTTTTCGCGATGCCGGTGGCGATCGAGGGCGCCAAAGACAATGGGGGACACGCCGAGCGGATCATCGTCGAACGCACGACGCTCGATGCCGAGCTGCGCAGTCACGGCACGGGGGAAACCTATGCGATCGACGCGGGGCTGGTCATCAGCTGCATCGGTTATCAGACGCCGCCGATCCCCGGCGTTCCCTATGAACATGGCCGCGGCCGCTTTGCCAATGACGACGGGCGCATCCTGCCCGGCCTGTATTGCGTCGGCTGGGCGCGGCGCGGACCGTCGGGGACGATCGGGACGAACAAGCCCGACGGCGCGCGGGTGGCCGAGATGGTGCTGGCGGATGTCGGCCGCGGCGCGGGCAAGGCTGGAAGGCCGGGGCTCGACGCGTTGCTGGCGAGTCGCGGGGTGACGCCGGTGACATTTGCCGACTGGCGGCGGATCGAAGCGGCCGAGGTCGCCGCGGCGATCGACGGCAACCCGCGCGAGAAATTCGTCAGCGTCGAGGCGATGCTGGAGGCGATCGGGCGGTGACGCCCGCCGACGGTCAAGCGCGTTGAAAGAACGCGTCCGCACCGCGCTGTGCTGGCTGCTGGCGGTCGCTTATGGCTACGCGGGCTATCTGCACCTGGTGCGGCCCTCACCCTTCCTCGCGATCACCCCGCCGTGGGTGCTGCGGCCCGACATGGTCGTCGCGGTCACCGGGGTAGCCGAGATTTTGGGCGCGATCGGGCTGATGATCCCGCAGCTGCGCAAGGCGGCGGGCTGGGGGCTGGCGCTTTATGCCCTCTGCGTATGGCCCGCGAATTTCCACCACGCGCTCGCCAATATCGCGATCGGCGGCGAGACCTTGAGCTGGTGGTATCACGGGCCGCGGCTGGCGTTGCAGCCCGTCATCATCTGGTGGGCGCTGTGGGCGAGCGGGGCGGTGGAATGGCCGTTCGGGGTAAGGAAACCCTGATCGTCATTGCGACCCCGGCGAAAGCCGGGGGAAGCAATCCAGAGCGGGTTTACGTGCGCTCTGGATTGCCGCGTCGCCTACGGCTCCTCGCAATGACGACGTAAGTTACTTCGCCACCGGCGTTTCGACCGGCGGCTGCCCCTTCTGGCTCGCGGCATAGGCCTCGACCGCCTTCAGCACCCGGATCATGTTGCCGCTCGCGATCTTTTCCAGCTCGGCCTGCGAATAGCCGCGCCGCGCGAGTTCGGTGAACAGCGCCGGATAGCCCGCGACATCCTCCATGCCGACGGGCGCCGAATCCATCCCGTCATAATCGCCGCCGAGGCCGATATGATCGACGCCGACGCTTTTCTTGAGATGATCGATATGTTCGGCGACCTGGGCGATCTGGGTCTTGGGCGCCGGGTTGGCGGTATCCCATGTCTTCAGCGCGGCGGTGACCGCGGCAGGATCGCCCGAATATTGCGCTTTCAGCCGCGCCTCGAGCGCGGTGCGGTCGAGCCCGTGCGCGCGCACCGCGGGGTCGAGGAAGCCGGGCAGGAACACGACCATGACGATGCCGCCGTTGGCCTTCACCGCGGGCAGCACGCTGTCGGGGACGTTGCGCGGATGGTCGTTGACCGCGCGCACCCCCGAATGGCTGAACATCACCGGCGCCTTGCCGGTCTCCAGCGCGTCCTTCATCGTCGCTTCGCTGACGTGGCTCAAATCGACGATCATCCCGATGCGGTTCATCTCGCGCACCACCTGGCGCCCGAAATCGGTGAGCCCGTCATATTTGGGCGCGTCGGTGGCGCTGTCGGCCCACGGCACATTCTTGCTGTGGGTCAGCGTCATGTAACGCACGCCCATGCCGTACATTTCGCGCAGCACCGCCAGCGACGAGCCGATCGACTGACCGCCCTCGATCCCCAGCATCCCGGCGACCTTGCCCGCCTTCATCTGCGCTTGCAGTTCGCCGCTGTTGGCCGCGAGCGACAGGTCGTTCGGATACCGCGCGATCAGCCGCTTCATCACGTCGATCTGTTCGATCGTCTGCTGGATCGCCTGCGGCTCGTTGGTGTTCGACGGCACATAGACCGACCAGAATTGCGCCCCGACCTGTCCTTTGCGCAACCGCTGAAGGTCGGTGTGCATCGCAATCCGCGGCGGCGTCGCGTCGGGTTTGGCGGTGTCGGTGGTGTCGACGAAATCGAAGCCGTTGATGACATTGTCGACATGCGCGCGCAGCGCCCACGGCACGTCGTTGTGCCCGTCGAACACCGGGGCGCGCTTCAACGCGGCTTCGGCGACGGCCTCGGGCGCTTTCTGCGCCGCGGCGGGGGTGGAGACGAGGGCGAGCACGGCGAGGCCGACGAACAAAGAGGGTTTGTGCATGGAGCGCGACCCTAACCGCTTGTTCGCGCGGCGCAAGCATATGACGGCGCGCGTGCATAATCTTTCCGCTTCGCCGCGTCCGAAACCCGGCTTGACGTTTACGTCAACCACGCGCAGCATCGCCGCCATGACAGCCTTTGACGACTGGCGCGCGCGTTCGCCCTATTATGACGAAACCCACGAGGCGCTGGCGCAGAGCGTTCGCCGTTTCGTCGAGCGCGAGATTGCGCCGCATATCGACCGCTGGGAAGCCGAAGGTGAATTGCCGCGCGAGCTGCACAAAAAGGCCGCCGCCGCGGGCATCCTTGGGCTGCGTTATCCCGAGCAATATGGTGGACACAGCGAGGGTTTCGACAATTTCCACGGGCTGGTGCTGACCGAGGAACTCGCCGCGGTCGGCGCGGGCGGGCTGGGCGCGTCGCTGATGACGCACGGCATCGGCCTGCCGCCGATCCTGGCGCTGGGGTCCGAAGAATTGAAGCAGCGCGTCGCGCCGCCGGTGCTGGCGGGCGACAAGATCATCGCGCTCGGCATCACCGAAGCGGGGGGCGGCAGCGATGTCGCGAACCTCAAGACGACAGCGGTCAGGGACGGCGACCATTATATCGTCAACGGCGGCAAGATGTTCATCACCAGTGGGATGCGCGCCGACTGGCTGACCTGCGCGGTGCGCACCGGCGGACCGGGCGCGGCAGGCATCTCGCTACTGCTGATCGACATGGATGCCCTCGGGGTCGAGCGCACCCGGCTCGACAAGATGGGCTGGCGGTGCAGCGATACCGCGGCGATCCATTTCAGCGATGTCCGTGTTCCGGCGGAAAACCTGATCGGCCCAGAAAATGGCGGCTTCATCGGCATCATGCGCAATTTCAACAGCGAACGGCTGGGCATGGCGATGGGCTGCTGCGCCTATGCGCGCGTCGCGATGGCCGAAGCCGCCGAATGGGCGCAGCAACGCGAAACCTTTGGCAAACCGCTGGTCGGGCACCAGTCGATCCGCATCAAGCTGGCCGACATGGAGCGCCAGATCGAGGCGACGCAGGCGTGGGTCGACCTTTGTGCGTGGCAGGTGAAGCAGGGCAAGGACCGCCCCGCCGACTTCGCGATGCTCAAGGTACAGGCGACGCGGATGCTGGAGGCGGTGGCGCGCGAGGCGGCGCAGGTGCTGGGCGGCGCATCCTACATCACCGGCAGCAAGGTCGAACGCATCTATCGCGAGGTGCGCGTCAACGCGATTGGCGGCGGCAGCGAGGAGATCATGCTCGACCTGGCGGGGCGGCAGTTGTTCGGGGGCAAGCGTTAGGCCGCCAGCCGCCGCGCATAGCGGTCGAGGCGCGCCAGCTGCGCCATCAGCGCGGCGAGCAGCAGCAATTCGACCAGCGCCGTCCCGACGATCAGCGCATGCGCCGAATCGCCGCTCGCGCCCTGAAAGGCTCGGACCAGACTCGCCCCGACCGACAGCGCCAGGCTTCCGGCGGCAAAGTGCAACCAGCGGCGCACCAGCGCGATCCGGCGCCGCGATGCCATCCACCACGCCGCGCCGATGCCCGCGAGCGCCGCGAGCAAGCCGCCACGGTCGAACCAGGTCAGCGGGTCGCCGCCGCCCGGAAGGTCGAGGATGACCGTCCGCAATCGCATCAGCAGCAGGGTCGCGCCGCCGAGCAGCGCCGCAGCGACGCACGCGCGCCGTAGCCGGTCGGGCAGCGCCGCCTCTGCATAAGCGCGCGCGATGTCGGCGGGGCGGCCAAAGCGCCGCACCGCGTCGGCCTCTCCCACCCGTTCGGCGGTGTCGCAAAGATGCGATTCGATCTCGTCGCGCACCCGCCGCGACAGGCGGGGGTCGAAGGCGAGAACATCGTCGAGTTCGTCAAGATAGGCGGCGATCGGCCCGCTCATGCGCGCGACCCCAGCACCCGGTCGATCCCGCTGGCAAAGCTTTGCCAGCCCGCGCGCCGCTCGACGAGCGACTGGCGCCCGCTGTCGGTCAGCGTATAGACGCGACGCTTGCGCCCGCCGTCGGGCTGGACCCAGCGGCTGGCGAGCAGTCCGGCCAGTTCGAGCCGGTGCAGCGCCGGATAGATCGTCCCTTCGGGCAGGTCGAAATGGCCGCCGCTGCGCGCCCGGATCGCTTCGATGATCGCATAGCCGTGCAGCGCCTCGTCGCCGATCGTGGCGAGCAGCACGGCGTCGAGATGGCCCTTGAGCATTTCCGCAGACATGACCGCCGATTTAGCTTTGCAACGCTAGGTATGCAAGTTATACCTAGTGACACTAGGCTTTAAATGGAGCGTGCGATGACGGCGATAACGACGGGGGCGACAGGACCGACCAAGGGCTGGGCCGAAGGGTGGGGACTGTTCTGGACGCTGACCCTGGCGCTGGCGGCGATGGCGCTGGCGTTCCTGTTCGCCATCGGGTGGGACACCGACGGCTTTCGCATGGTGATCCGCGCCACCGCGCGCACCTCGCTCATCCTGTTCCTCGCCGCCTTTGCCGCGTCGGCCGCTTTCAAACTGTGGCCCGGTCCCTTCACCCGCTGGCTGCGCCGCAACCGGCGCCAGCTCGGGCTGGGCTTTGCGATGTCGCACTTTATCCACGCGCTCGCGATCATCGCGCTGTGGCAGACCGACCCCGCCACCTTCTGGGCGCTGACCAATTCCCGATCGATCGCCACGGGCGGCACGGCCTATCTGTTCATCGCGCTGCTCGCCGCGACCTCGTTCGACCGCATGGTCCAGGCGCTTGGTCCCAAGCTCTGGGGTCGGCTGCACTGGTGGGGCGTGTGGATCGTCGCGCTCAGCTTCATCTTCACCAACGGGAAACGCATCCCGGTGAGCGGCTGGTACGCACTGCCGGTCGCGCTGGTCGTCGCGGCGATCGTGCTGCGCGTTGTGGCAGGGCGAAAGCAGCGGCGGGCGGCGGCGTTGGCTTAGAAGGCGGCGGGACTATTTCCCGTCGCGCTTGTCCGCCAATGCGCGCGATTCGGCTTTGAGCGGCCGCGACACTGGGCAAACCTCCTGCACATAACCGTTGAGCACATTGGTCAGCGCGTCGGGCAACAGGCGATAAAAGACGAACTGGCCCCGCTTTTCGCTGGTGATCAGCCCGGCATTTTCCAGCACCGAAAGATGCTGCGACACCGCCGGTTTGCTCATCTCGAAGCGCGCGGCGATGTCGCCCGCGCTGAGTTCGGCATGCGCCAGATAGGCAAGAATCTTGCGCCGCGGCGTCGAAGCCAATGCCTGAAAAACCCGTTCCATGATGACCCAAATGGCGACTGACAGGGCGCTTGACAAGAGATTAGATATTTAAGTAATTACTTATCTTCTGTCAGGAGTCGAGCGATGCGCAACGATCAAGATCCCCATGCCGTCAATTTTCTGATCGATGAGCCCGGGCCCGATCCGCGTAGCGGCCGCGTGCGTGCCGATATGCCCAGCATCGTCTGGAATGGCGGGATGGCGGTCATCGCACTGGCTGCGGGACCGTTTTTCGTGACGCCATCGACCATCGCCTTGTTTTTCCTCACCACCGGCGCCGCGCTGCTGCTCGGGCATAGCATCGGTTATCACCGGATGATGATCCACGGCAGCTTTGCCGCGCCGCGCTGGCTGAACCGGACGCTCGTCTGGTTCGGTGCTTTTGTCGGCATGGCGGGCCCCTATGGCATCGTCCGCGCGCATGACACGCGCGATTGGGCGCAGCGCCAGGCCGACTGCCACCCGTTCCTCGCGCACCAGACCCACATCGTCCGCGACGCCTGGTGGCAGATTTATTGTCGGCTGGATCTCACCCGGCCGCCGCGCTTCGATTTCTCCGAACTCGACCGCGACCCCTTCTTTCGTTGGCTGGAAGCCACCTGGCGCTGGCAGCAGTTCCCTGTCGCGCTGCTTTTCTTCGCGATCGGCGGCTGGGGCTGGGTCGTGTGGGGCGTCGCGGCGCGCGTCGCGGTGGCCAACCACGGCCATTGGCTCGTCGGTCATCTCGCGCATAATCGCGGGCCGCAGTGCTGGACCGTCGACGCGCACGGGGTGCAGGCATTCGACGTCCCGTGGGCGGCGATCCCGACGATGGGCGAGGCATGGCACAATAATCATCACGCCTATCCGGGCTCGGCGCGCATCGGACTGCACCGGGGTCAAAGCGACTGGGGCTATGCGCTGATCAGGTTGCTCGAACGCATCGGTCTGGTCTGGAACGTCCAGACGCCCGACACGCTGGGCAATCGCCCCGGACTGTCCGTGGTCCCTCGACACGCGCGCGGCTTGGCGCCACACTCGCCGCATGGACACGCCATCACATAGCTGGCCCGCTGCGGCCGAAACCCTGCTGGGCGACCTTGTCGACCTGCGCCGCGCGATTCATCGTGAGCCCGAACTCGGGCTACAGAACCCAAAGACGCTCGCGAAGATCAAGGACGCGCTTGCCGGGCTGCCGCTTGAATTCCGCGAAGGGCCATCGACGACGGGGCTCATTGCCATCCTGCGCGGGCCTGCCAACGGGCGCACCGTGCTGCTGCGCGGCGACATGGATGCGCTGCCGCTGGTCGAGGATACCGGGCTCGACTTCACCTCCGAAACGACCGGCGCGATGCATGCGTGCGGGCACGACACGCATGTCGCGATGCTGGTCGGCGCGGCGAAGCTGCTGTGCGCGGCGCAGGACCGCCTGACCGGCACCGTCATGTTCATGTTCCAGCCGGGCGAAGAGGGCCATCATGGCGCGCGCTTCATGCTCGATGACGGGATCATCGATCCGCTGCCCGACGCCGCCTTTGCGCTCCACATCATGCCCAACGCGCCGCACGGGATTTTTGCGTCGCGCGCCGGGCCGCTGCTCGCTTCGTCCGACGTGCTGTCGATCACCGTCAAGGGCGCGGGCGGGCATGCGTCGATGCCGCACGATGCGATCGATCCGATCCCGGTCGCCTGCGCGATCGTCACCGCGATCCAGACGATGGTGACGCGCCGCGTCTCGGTCTTCGACCCCGCCGTCGTCACGATTGCCAAGATCGCCGCGGGCACGACGAACAATATCATCCCCGAAACCGCCGAGCTGCTCGGCACGATCCGCACCCTCTCGCCCGAGCGCCGCGCGATGGTCGCGCGCGAGCTGAAGCGCCTCGCGCCAGCAATAGCCGAGGCGCATGGCTGCACCGCCGAGGTCATGATCGACGAGGGTTTCCCGGTGACCATCTGCGACAGCCGCGCGGTCGCGTTCGGCCAGTCGGTCGTCGAGGCGACGTTCGGCGAGTCGGCGTGGCTGACGATGGACCATCCGGTGATGGGGGCGGAGGATTTCTCTTACGTCCTCGAAAAAGTCCCCGGCGCGATGTTCTGGCTCGGCGCGAGCGCCGAGGGCAGCGACTGGCGCGCCTGTTGCGGCCTCCACAGCAACCGCATGGTCCTCGACGAAAAGGTGATGGCGCGCGGCGCGGCGCTGCACGCAGCGCTGGCCGAGCGGTTTTTGAGCGAGGGATTTGGGATATGATCAACATCATCGGCGCGATTATCTCTGGCCTCGTCATCGGCGCGCTCGCGCGTTTCTTCTATCCGGGCGCGGTGCAGATGGGGTGGATCGCGACGATATTGCTCGGGATCGGCGGATCGCTGCTCGCGGGACTGGCCACCTCGCGCGGCCGCGGCGACTTTCACCGCGCCGGCTGCTTTGCCTCGGTGATCGGCGCGATCCTGCTGATTTTGGTCGGGCGGTTGCTCGGCGTGGGCGGATAGCCGCCAGAACCGGGAGAGAGCCGTTTCATGGCGAATGTCATCGGACATCTCGCGGCATGGGCCAGCCGGAACTACCCGTTCGAAAAGGGGCAATGGCGGCTCGGCAGCCTCGCCTACTGGCTGCTGCCCGAAGCCGCGGTGCGGTCGCAAATCCGCACCACCCGAACGCGGCACGGCTTTGCGATGCGGCTCGACCTGGGCCAGTTCGTCGACCGCACCATCTATTGCACCGGCGGCTGGGAGCCGCTGGAAACGCGCGTGATTACCGCGGCGCTGAACCCCGGCGACCGCTTTGTCGACGTCGGCGCCAACATCGGCTTCTTCTCGCTGCTCGCCCACCGGCTCGTCGGGCCGACAGGCCGCGTCGACGCGGTCGAGGCGACCCCATCGACCGCCGATCTGCTCGACGACAATATCGCGCGCAATGCCGCCATCAACATCCATGTCCACCGCTGCGCCGCGGGCGACCATGACGCGATGGTGACGATGATCGTCCACGACGCGGGCAATATCGGCAGCAATCACCTGTCGTTCGACGGCACGGGCACCGCGATCCCGCTCCGCCGCCTCGACAATCTGGTGACGGGTAAGCCGATTCGCCTGATCAAGCTCGACATCGAGGGCGCCGAGGCGATGGCGCTGCGCGGTGCCGGGGCCATGCTCGACGGCGACACGGCGCCCGCGCTGCTGTTCGAGTTTTCGCCCGGCATGCTGCGCGGCATGGGCGACGATCCCGCGGCACTGCTCCGCCGTCTGGAGGCCCAGGGCTATGCGATCCACGAAATCCACCCCGACCGGCTGACCCCGCGCGACGACGCGATCCTCGCCCGCGCCCAGACCTATCTGCTCGCGCTGAAACCCGGCGATCCGCTCCGCGCCGCACTGGGCGGCTGATCAGGGCACCAGCACCGTATCGACCGCCTGCGGCGGCAGGTCGGGATAATCGAGCGTATCATGCGGCACGGCGCTCCACGCAGCGCTGGCGAGGCGGCTTTGGCCGCGGGTTCGAAAATTGAAACACCGTCCCGCCGGGTAGCCGCTACGCCGCCGCCGGCCCGAACCGCTTCATCAGCCATTGCTGCCATTCGGCATCGAGCGCCGCCACCGACCCGGGGAGCCCCCAGTCCATCCCTTCGGCAGCGAGCCACTGATCCATCGTTTCGTTGCGGGCAAAGGCCGCTGAAATCCTGGCGAAGACGGCAGGCGAACCGGTGCGCTCGACCAGGAAATCGGCGAACATACGGCCTTGAAAATAGAACAGCGCCGCTTTTCCCAGGCCCAGTTGCGCCGCCTCGGCAGCGGACAGAGTGACGACCCGGAGACCATCGCCCTGGTTCGCCGTCGTCGGTAGCAGTTTTATATTATCCCTCGCCACCGGATGGTCCTGGCTCAGAAAATATTTCAGATCGACCAGTTCGGCTACCGTGATCGACCGCAGCGCCGGGGTATCGGGTTTGCCCAGATAGATTTTTTCGAAACTGTCGCGCCGCGTGTCGGCCAGATCGTCGGGCTCCATCAACAGCGCCGACGTCTCGTCGAGCCAATCGGGACCGGGGCCGCCATAATGTCCACGCCCCCGCGGGTCGAGCCGGGCGCCCGGCCAAAACAGTTCCGCGTACCATTGATGGCCGATTTCGTGCTGCAACACCCCGTCGCGGGTGGCGGCTTGCTGATCGAATCTTGCCTTCTGCTGGCTTAGCGCCGCGGCGAGCGCCGCTTCGGCGGTGGGCTCGTCAAGGTTGAGCTGTTCGGCCCGGGCAACAAAGGCTCGCTCGATGGATTCATCGAGCGAACGCCGGAACTCGGCATCGGTAAGCCACGGCAGGGTAATCGTGAAGCCGGCCGCCTTCAGCGGCTCCAGATCGGCGCCCTTCGATGTATGGCCTATCGCATAGCGGGGCGGGGTGGCGCCAAAAAACCCGGCAAAGCGTGCTTCCGCAGCGCCGGTCGCCGATGCGAGCTTATCGGCCTCGGCCTGCGACGCTGCCAAGGTGACGCCGCCGGGCGCCTCGGCGCAGGCAGCAAACTGCGGCACGGCCTTCAGCGCCGTTTCGCACCATGTTCCGGCGACAGCCGGGTTCGCTCCGCCGAGCGCAAGCGCCGCGGCGGTCCATGTCCATAATTTCACGATAAGGCACTCCCTGCGACCACGGGTCATACCGCGACTACATCTGTAGTCGGCTTTCTTCGACTGTCAATATAGGGTCATGGCACCAGCACCGTATCCACCGCCCCCGCCAGCAACTCCGGATAATCGAGCGTATAATGGAGGCCGCGGCTTTCCTTGCGGTGCAGCGCGCTGCGGACGATCAGGTCGGCGCATTGCAGCAGGTTGCGCAGCTCGATCAGGTCGGTGGTGACGCGGAAGTGGCCGTAATAATCCTCGACCTCGCCGGTCAGCAGGCGGATGCGGTGCTGCGCGCGCTCGAGGCGTTTCGTCGTGCGCACAATGCCGACATAATTCCACATGAAGCGGCGGATCTCGGTCCAGTTCTGCTTGATGATCACCTCTTCGTCCGAATCGGTGACGCGGCTTTCGTCCCACGCGCGGATCGGCGGCGGCGGCTCAAGCTGGTCCCAGCGCGCGACGATGTCCTTTGCCGCGGCCTCGCCGAACACGAAACATTCGAGCAGGCTGTTCGACGCGAGGCGGTTGGCGCCGTGCAGCCCGCTTTCGGTGCATTCGCCCGCGGCATACAGCCCCGGCAGGTCGGTGCGCCCGGCAAGGTCGATCAGGATGCCGCCGCAGGTATAATGCTGCGCCGGCACCACCGGGATCGGCTGCTTCGTCATGTCGATGCCGAGCGTCAGCAGCTTTTCATGGATGTTCGGGAAATGCCCCGCGACGAAATCGGGGTCGAGGTGGCTGATGTCGAGATGGACATAGTCGAGTCCCGAGCGTTTGATCTGGTCGTCATTGGCGCGCGCCACGACATCGCGCGGCGCGAGTTCGGCGCGCGCATCATAATCGGGCATATAGCGGTGGCCGGTGACGGGGTGCTTCAGGATCCCGCCCTCGCCGCGCACCGCCTCGGTGATCAGGAAATTTTTGACGTCGAGATTATAGAGGCAGGTCGGGTGGAACTGCATCATTTCCATGTTCGACACGCGGCAGCCCGCGCGCCACGCCATCGCAATGCCGTCGCCGGTTGCCCCGCGCGGCGCGGTCGAGAACTGATAGACACGCCCCGCCCCGCCGCTCGCCAATATCGTCGCGCGGCCGACATGCGCGTGGACCTTGCCGCTTTTCTCGTCGAGCGCATAGACGCCCCAGACGCGGCCCGAGCCCGAATAGCGTTCCTCGTGCCGCCCGGTAATCAGGTCGATGCACGCCTGCCCGGGCAGCAAGCTGATGTTCGGGTGGGCTTCGGCGGTCTTGAGCAACGCCGCCTGCACCGCCCAGCCGGTCGCGTCGTCGACATGGACGATGCGGCGATGCGAATGGCCGCCCTCGCGCGTCAGGTGCAGCGCCTCGGCTTCTTTGTTGAAGGGCACGCCCATCTCGATCAGCCGCTCGATCGACGCGGGGGCGTTTTCGACGACGAACTCGACCGTCTCGCGCCGGTTGAGCCCGCCGCCTGCGACCATCGTGTCGTCGATATGGTTTTCGAAGGTGTCGCCCGCGTCGAGCACCGCGGCAATGCCGCCCTGCGCCCACGCGGTCGACCCACCGGTCAACTCGCCCTTGGCCAGCACCAGCACGCGGCAATGATCGGCCAGTGCGATCGCTGCGGTCAGCCCGGCCGCGCCGGAACCAACGATGATGACGTCGTATTCACTCATGGCGCCTCTGTTGCACAGCATGGCGCGGCGTGACAGGGGAGATCGATGGTCGCCCACAACGGGAATAATCGTCGTGCCTAAAGCCGAGCTTCAGCGGCGGACGCTGCTCGCCGCGCTGGCGGCGTTGCCGCTGGCGGGCTGTGCGACCGCCCGTTCCGCCACCGCACGCGGCCTGACCGTCGCCACCTTCAACATCTGGCACGATGCAGGCGGGCAATGGCCCGCGCGGCTGGTGCTGCTCGCGTCGGCGCTGCGCGCCGTCGGGGCCGATGTCATCGCGTTGCAGGAAGTGCTGGAGGATGAGCGCAAGAACCTGCCCAACCAGGCCGACACGATCGCGCGCCAACTCGGCTACCCCCATGTCCATTTTGTCGCGGTCGAGCCCGAAGGGGCGCCGAAACGTTATGGCAATGCGATCCTGACGCGGCTGCCGGTGATCGCGGTCGCGCGGCACAAGCTGGCGCCGCTCGCCGATTCGCGCACCGCGATCCGCGTCCGGGTGCAAACCGGGACCGGACCGGTCGACATCGTCGGCACCCATCTCGCCTGGCAGCCCGAGGCAGGCGCGATGCGCGCCGAGCAGCTCGCCGACCTGCTCGCCTGGTTGCCGACCGACGGCGTGCCGCTGGTCGTCATGGGCGATTTCAACGCGCCGCAGGGTGATCCGGGGCTGCGCGCGATGGGACCGCCGCGCTTTGTATCGGCGCTGCCGCCCGGCGCCGCGGCGACGACGCTGAACCCCGCGCGCGGACACCAGCCGCGGGTGATCGACCATATCTTTGTCGAATCCGCCGCCTTTTCCGTCGCCGACGCGCGCGTCATCGGCGATCAGCCGGTCGGCGGCGAATATCCGTCCGATCATTTCGGGGTCGCCGCGCGCCTGACGCGGCGCTGAGGCTCAGGTGGCGCTGCGCGTCAGGTTCAGGAACACGTCTTCCAGGTCGGCTTCGCGCGTCGACACGTCGACGATGCCGTGGCCCATCGCACCCACCGCGGCGAGCACCTCGCCCGCGTTCATGCGGTCCTTGTTGTAACTGATCGCCAGACCGCGCTCGCCCTCGCGCTCGATCTTCTCGAACGCCGGATGCGTGGGCAGCGTTGTGACATCGGCATCCAGCGTCACGACGACGATCTTTTCGCGCGCCATGTCGACCAGCTCGCGCGTCGGCTTGTTCGCGATCAACCTGCCATGATTGATGATCGCGATCCGGTCGCACAGCTCCTCGGCTTCTTCCAGATAGTGCGTCGTCAGCACCACCGTCACGCCGCGGTCGTTCAGCGACTGCACATATTCCCAGAGCTGCTGGCGCAATTCGATATCGACCCCTGCGGTCGGTTCGTCGAGGACGATGATCGGCGGCGAATGGACCATCGCCTTGGCCACCAGCAGGCGGCGCTTCATGCCCCCCGACAGCGTGCGGGCATAGGCGTCGCGCTTGTCCGACAGATGCACCGCGGCGAGCAGCGCGTCCGAAATGCGCTTGTCCTTCGGCACCCCATAGAGCCCCGCCTGATTCTCCAGCGTCTCGAACGGTGTGAAAAAGGGATCGAAGACGATTTCCTGCGGCACGATGCCGATCGAATATTTGGCGTTACGCGGGTCGGCGTCGATGTCGAAGCCCCAGATGCTCGCCGATCCGGCGGTCTTGTTGACCAGCCCCGCCAGGATGTTGATCAGCGTCGACTTGCCCGCGCCATTGGGGCCGAGCAATCCGAAAATCTGCCCGCGCGGCACGTCGAAACTGACGTTGTCGAGCGCCCGCTTGCCGCCGGCATAGGTTTTGGAGACGGCGTCGATGCGGATGGCGGCTTCGGTCATGGCCCGTGCCATAGCCGCGCGCCGCAGCGGGTAAAAGCCCCCATCGTCCCGCCCGCTTTTGCCCGGCGCCGCGTTAACGCTATCTTCGATAATCACCGCTAGGACCGGCGCTGTGAGGACCAGACACACCCAAAACCCGCAGTTCGCGCTGCGCGGCGTCGCCGCCTGTGCGCTGTTGATGGCCACGGCCGTCGCGGCGCCCGCCCAGGCCCAGCAGACCGCCCAAGGCCAGGCCGAAGCGATCTTGCTGCGCCCGCTCTCCTTCTTCAAGGTCAACGACCTCGATTTCGGCGACATCATTCCGTCGGCCACCGCCGGCACCGTGACGCTGGAACCCGACGGATCGCGCAGCCGCACCGGCGGCGTCACGCTGGCCGGGAACGGCGGCGAACCGGCGCGCTTTGCGGGTCTTGGCAGCCTCAATCGCCAGGTCAATATCTCGCTCGGATCGAACACCATCTGGCTTAACGGGCCGGGGGTACGGATGCGCGCCCGGACGTTCGAGATCGGCAGTACCCCGACCGCGGTCCTGTCGACGTCGCCGACGCGCTTCCGCATCACCGCGCCGCTCGGCAACTATAATTTCCCGGTCGGCGCGACGCTTGAGGTCGGCGCCAATCAGGCGCCCGGCGACTATAGCGGCACGTTCACGATCACACTCGACTATCTTTAGAGCTTCTGTGGGGGAAGAGCGGCACCGGATGACCACTGATATTCGCAAGAATATTTGCCGGTGCCGCATGTCCCATCACGTTCGCGCTGCGGCGCACGCCCGGATTGCTCCCGCCCCCCGCGCTTGCTATGGGCGCGGTCGATGACCCAGCCCGCGCCCGAAACCATCCGCACCCCCAAGACCCGTATCGCCTGCGACGGCACGGGCGACGGACTGGCCGATGCCGCGCTCGGTCACCCGCGCGTGTGGCTGGAAATCGACCCCGACGCGGGCTTTGCCGACTGCGGCTATTGCGACCGGCGCTTTATCCTGATCGGCGGGATCGCCGATAAAAGTTAACCGTCGGCGGGATCGCCGATAAGGGCTGACCGCCGGGGCAGACGTAAACAGCCTCTTTACCAACCCTGTGCATCAACGACTCACGTCCCGCTGGCATATCTGTGCCAGACAGGAGCAGAATCTGTGGGGATTCGAGGGACCAGAAACTGTCGGGACGCGGCCCGCGCCCTGGGCACCGCCGCCGCCGCCGCGGCGGGCGCGCTGCTGTGCGCGCCGGTCCATGCCGCCGACACCAATGTTACCGTCAACGCCGCGGTTGTCCGTCCGAACACGCTGATCAAGACCGACGATCTCGATTTCGGCACGTTGGTCAGCGGCCCGACCGGCGGCACCGTGTCGGTCGACGCGGTAACCGGCGCGCGCACCACCACCGGCGGCGTGACCCCGGTCGGGACCGCGTCGCAGCGCGCGATTTTCCAGGGCACCGGCGGCATTTTCCTGATCACCGTGACGGGCAGCACGTCGGTGACGCTGGCGCGCGTCGGCGGCGGCGCGCCCAGCATGACCGCGACGCTGGTTCGCGCCGCCACCACCAGCGGCGGGGGTATCGCGTTGCTCGGCGGCACGCTGCTGCCCAGCGGCGTGCAAACCTATTATATCGGCGGCACCCTGACCGTTCCCGCGAATCAGGCGCCTGGCGATTACAGCGGCACCTTCACGCTGACCGTCAATTATCTCTGACCGCTGGCGTCGCGGGACGCGCGTGCCTATATCGGGCCAATGACCAGTCCCACCGACCCCCGCCGCTTCCTTTATCGCGCCGATGCGCTCGACCCCGACCTGGCGCAGGCGCTGGCGCGCGAAGCGCTCGCCAAGGCCGACGACGGCGAGCTTTATCTGCAATATCGCGCGACCGAGAGCTTCGGGTTCGATGACGGGCGATTGAAGACCGCCGATTATTCGACCGACGCCGGGTTCGGGCTGCGCGCGGTGTCGGGCGAGATGACGGGGTTCGCCCACGCCAGCGACATCAGCGCCGGAGCGATCCGCCGCGCCGCCGAAACGCTGGCGCTGCTCGACCCCGCCAGCCAGCCGCACGCCGCGCCGCCGCCGCGCACCAATCGCCATTTGTATGACGAGGCGAACCCGCTCGACCTGATCCCCTTCGCGAAAAAGGTCGCGCTGTGCCAGGAAATCGACGCCGCGGCGCGCGCCCGCGATCCGCGCATCGCGCAGGTATCGGTCAGCCTGGCGGGTAGCTGGTCGGTGGTCGAGATCGTCCGCGCCGACGGTTTCCTGGCGACCGACATCCGCCCGCTCGTCCGCCTCAACGTCTCGATCGTGGTCGAAGAGAATGGCCGCCGCGAAACCGGCGTGTTCGGGCTTGGCGGGCGCTATATGTACGACCATCTGTTCGAACCCGAACAATGGAACCGTGCGATCGACGAGGCACTGGCGCAGGCGCTGGTCAATTTGCGCGCGGTCGATGCCCCGGCCGGCGAGTTCACCGTCTTGCTCGGCCCCGGCTGGCCCGGCGTGCTGTTGCACGAGGCGGTCGGGCATGGGCTGGAGGGCGATTTCAACCGCAAGGGCACCAGCGCCTTTTCGGGGCGCATTGGGCAGCGCGTTGCCGCCCCCGGCGTGACGGTGGTCGACGACGGCGCGATGGACAGCCCGGTCGGCGGCGGCCGCCGCGGCTCGCTGAGCATCGACGACGAGGGCACCCCGACCGGCGAGACGGTGCTGATCGAGGACGGTATCCTCAAAGGCTATATGCAGGACCGCCTCAACGCGCGGCTGATGGGGGTCGAACCGACCGGCAACGGGCGGCGCGAGAGCTTTGCGCACGCGCCGATGCCGCGAATGACCAACACCTTCATGCGCGGGGGCAGCGACGATCCCGCCGAACTGCTCAGCCGCGTCAAGACCGGCATTTTCGCCAAAAGCTTTGGCGGCGGACAGGTCGACATCGTGTCGGGCAAATTCGTGTTCAGCTGTACCGAGGCGTACAAGGTCGAGAATGGCAAGATCGGCGATTCGATCAAGGGCGCGACGCTGATCGGCGACGGGCCGAGCGTGCTGACCAAGGTCATGGGGATCGGCAACGACATGGCCATCGACGAAGGCATCGGCATCTGCGGCAAGGGCGGCCAAAGCGTCCCCGCGGGCGTCGGCCAGCCGACCTTGCTGGTCAGCGGGCTGACGGTGGGCGGGACTGCTTGAGCACCCGGTCGGCCCATTGGCCACGTTGCATGTTGCAGGCGGGATTGGTGGGCCTGACGCTGGGCAGCGGCCTGCTGGCAAGCGAATTGCTTGCCGATACGGGTGCGGGGTTGCAGAATTTTACGATCCCCAGCGTATCGATGGAGCCTACGCTACGTGGCCGCGAACAATTTATCGCCCGCACCACGGACTTTCTGCCAATCACGCGCGGGTCGATTTATCTCGTCCGCAAGCGCGGCGTGACTTATGCCTTTCGTGTCATCGGCTTGCCTGGAGACACGATTGAAATTATCGGCGGTGGTGTTTTTTTGAACAACAAGGCAGCCCATTATTCCAACCCCGATCGGGTTGGCCTCACCGGCACCTGCGCCAACGGCCGCCCGCTGTTTCGACGCGAGCATCTGCCCGGTGACGAATCGCACGTCGTCATGGCCTGCAACCATAGTTTCGGGCAGGATATGCCCGCCATCGTCTTACCTGCCGGACATTATTTCCTGCTCGGCGACAATCGCAGCAATGCGGCGGACAGCCGCTTTTTCGGCGCCGATTTCGGGGTTGGGCTGGTGCCTGAAAGTGATTTTATCGGCAGGGCCGAGCGCATTTCCTTCAGCCATGATGGCGCGCGTATCGGCGCAGAAATCGACTGACGGGTCCGCGTCGGCATCTGCGGCGAAGGGTATTCAGAGGCCCGTGACTCTGAAACACGGTCTCGACCTCGCGAGTTTACGCACCGGCGAGATCCCGGCCTTCGCCGGGATGACGGATTACTGATAGCGTGTGACGCCCCTCACTTGGCGTGCCGCGTTCCCGCGCCTATAGTCCTCCAAACAGAAAAGAATTCGGGCCGCATTATCCGCCGGGCATTCCCCGGCAACAGGGAGGATATTCATGCGTTCGAGTCTGCGTTTCATCTCCGTCGTGACCATCGCCGCGATGCTCGCCGTGCCCGGATCGGCCCAGAAAAGCACCGGCCCCAAGGAACGTTATGAAATGGACGTCGCGACCGCGTCGGGCTTTGCCGCGATGGCGGCGGGCGGACGCGGGGTCGGAAATGTCATGGGGATGATGTTCGGCGGCGGGCCCGAGGGCAAGGTCGCGCACACGCTGGAACTGCGGCTGGGATCGACACAGCCGCCGACCGCACCGCCGGTAAGGGCCGATCATTTCTTTCTGCCGCAAGCCAAGCTCGGCAAGTCGGTGCCGCTGTGGGGGCCCGAACCCGGCAAGCCGCAACCGCGCGAGGACGGCAATGAAATGCCCCGCGATTTCGAGCGTCCCAAGGGCCGCCTGCTCTTGTTCTGGGGCTGCGGCGCCAAGGCGGGGCCGGGGCAGCCGGTGATCATCGATTTCGCCAAGCTTGCGGCGGGGCAGATGCCGCCGAACCTTTACACCACCACGGTGCCGCGCATCCGTGAAGTGATGACGTCGAACAGCAAATCCTATGCCGGGTGGCCGAACAGCAAATCGTCGAAACAGCCGCCATCGGGATCCTCGCTGCTTGGCGCGCACCGGATCGCGGGCAATGTCGGGCCGGAAATCAACTTCACGCTGGCGCAGGATTATATGGCTGCCCTCAACGCATCGACGACGATGCAGGGCGACGGGTCGGTGATGATCCGCTGGAACCAGCTGGTTCCGGCGACCGGCTATGTCGCGTGGGCGTTCGGCGGCATGGACCGCGGCGGCGGGAACGGCGACATGGTGTGGTGGACGAGCAGCAACGCGCGCGAATTCGGCGGCGGGCTGTGGGACTGGCTGCCGCCCGCGACCGTTGCGGGTCTGGTGGCGAAAAAGGTCGTGATGCCGCCCGCGCAGACCAGCTGCGCGATCCCGGCCGAGGTCAAGAAGGCGTCGGGCGAAATGATGTTCGGCAACCTCAACGCCTTTGGTCCCGAGGCCAATTTTTCCTACCCGCCCAAACCCGCGGGCAATGCGGTGTGGAACATCGACTGGACCGCGAAGGTGCGCTTTCGGTCGCACACCAGCCTGCTGATCGGCGCCGATTTCGGCGGCATGGGCGGATCGGGCACCAGCACCAAACCCGCCGAACCGGCCAAGAAGAAGAAATGCAAAGGGCCGCTGGGCATCCCGCTGCCCGACGGGGCGTGCTGAAACCGCCGCCAACCGTGCTGAGTCAGCCCCTGTTCACCGGGGCTGGCGCAGCATGAACCCCGGTAGGGTAATGAACAAGACAGGAGTCGGACCATGCACCCACGTATCACCGCCATCATCGCCGCCGCCGCGATTGCGGCCATGCCCGCCGCCGCGCCCGCGATGGAGCGCATGGCGCCCGAGGAACGGCTTGCCAAGCTGCTCGAAGGCCGCGTCGCGGGGCCGCCGCAGGACTGCATCCCGCTGTCGATGGCGCGCAGCAGCCAGGTGATCGACGGAACCGCGATCGTCTATCGCATCGGCAGCACCTTGTGGGTCAACCGTCCCGAGGGCGGCGCCTCATCGCTCGACGACGACGACATCTTGGTCACCAAATTGTCGGGCAGCCAGCTGTGCAGCATCGACGCGGTCCAGCTGCACGACCGCAGCAGCCATATGTACAGCGGCTTTGTCTCGCTCGGCAAGTTCGTGCCGTATCGGCGCGTCAAGGGCGAATAGTCTCGTCATTGCGAGCGCAGCGAAGCAATCCAGGGCTTGCGTAAAACGCTCTGGATTGCTTCGCTGCGCTCGCAATGACAAATGATCTGAAAACGCCCTCCATCCCTCCCGCCGACTGGCCGCAGCAACTCCTCGCCTTTTGGTTCGACCAGCATGGCATGGACGACTGGTACGGCGGCGGGGCCGATTTCGACGCCGCGGTGCGCGACCTGGCCGAGGGATGGCACGAAGTGCTGCGCGCGCAGCCCGCCGCAAGCTTCCTGACCGACCCCGACACCGCGCTCGCCGCCGCGATCCTGTTCGACCAGGTGCCGCGCAATATCTTTCGCGGCCATGCCGACGCTTTCGCGACCGATCCGCTGGCGCGCGAAATTGCGCGCGGGATCGTCGCCAAGGGCTGGGACCAGGGGTGGCCCGACGCGCGGCGCCAATTCGCCTATCTGCCGTTCGAACATAGCGAGGACATCGCCGACCAGCGCGAATCGCTGCGCCTCTTCGCGCAGCTCGCCGACCCGATGTTCCACGATTATGCTCAGCAGCATTTTGCGATCATCGACCGCTTCGGCCGCTTCCCGCATCGCAACCAGGCCCTGGGGCGCACGACCCGTCCGGACGAGGAAGCGGCGATAGAAGAGGGCAAGAATTGGTGATAGGACGGCACGGACACGGAGGCGAGCCATGGCCGAATTCACCGATACGCTGACCGACAAACATATCGCCTTCATCGAAAGGCAGCCGGTCTATTTCACCGCGACCGCCGCCGCCGACGCGCGGATCAACCTGTCGCCCAAGGGCTATGCCGACAGTTTCCGGGTGCTGTCCGACCATCAGGTCGCCTATCTCGACCTTGCCGGGTCGGGCAACGAAACCCACGCGCACCTTGCCGCCGATGGGCGTATCACGATCATGTTCTGCGCTTTCGATCGCAGCGCGCTGATCCTGCGCATCTATGGCCGCGGGCGGCCGGTGTTGCCGCAGGACGGTGAATGGGACGCGCTCGCGGCGCATTTCACCCTGCTGCCCGGCACCCGCCAGATTTTCGTGATCGACGTCGAGAGCGTCCAGACCAGCTGCGGCTGGGGGGTGCCGATGATGGAATTGCAACACGAGCGCGACACATTGCAAAAATATCATCGCCAGGCCGACCGCGCGCTGTGGGTCGAAAAGACGCTGGGCCGGACGAAGAGCATCGACGGGCTGCCAACGCGGCCGACCGACCGCTTCATCGAAGGCGAGCGTGCCTGATGCCGCTGGTCGAACTGGTGCGGATACCGAACGGTGCCGAGGCCGAGCTGCTGCGCGGGCGGATCGAAAGCGCTGGGGTCCATGCGGTGTGCTTCGACGCAGGGATGAATATCGCCGAAAGCGTCGGGTTGATGATCCCGGTGCGGATCATGGTGCTCGACGAGGATCTGGCCGAAGCGCGCGCGCTGCTGGCGGAATTTGAGGACCCGGGGAACGGCTTGGCGGCTGGAACGCTAGACCGCTGAGACCATGATCAAAGTTGCCAGTTACAACATGCGCAAGGGCATCGGGCTCGACCGGCGCCGCGATCCTGGCCGGGTCCTGTCGGTGCTCGGCGAACTCGACGCCGACATTGTCGCGCTGCAAGAGGCCGACCGGCGCTTCGGCACCCGCGCCAGCGCCATCCCGCCGCATATGTTCGACGAGCATAGCGATTATGTCCCGGTTGGGCTGAGCGGCCGACCGCACAGCATCGGGTGGCACGGCAACGCGCTACTCGTCCGCAAGGGCGCCGAGGTCGAGGAAAGCCATGCGCTGCACCTGCCGACGCTCGAACCGCGCGGCGCCGTCGCGGCGACGATCCGCATCGCGGGCACGCGGCTGCGCGTCGTCGGCATGCATCTCGACATTTCGGGGCTGCGCCGCCGCCAGCAGGCGCGCGCGATCCTGAACCATGTCGCCGACGGCGAGGACTTGCCGACGATCCTGATGGGCGACTGCAACGAATGGCGCGCTACCGGCGGCTGCCTGCACGATTTCGGCGAGCGTCACCGGCTGGTCGACACCGGCCACAGCTTTCACAGCCGCCGCCCGGTCGCGCGGCTCGACCGCATCTTCGCCTCGCCCGACCTGGAGGCCATCGAGGCGGGGGTGCATCGCAGCGCGCTGGCGGCGCGGGCGTCGGACCATCTGCCGATCTGGGCGCGGTTCAGGGCGGCGGGGTAACGCCGACAGCTTTGGGCGGCCGGTTCGCGGTGTGGAGCTGACCTCATAGGCTCGTCACCCCGGACTTGATCCGGGGTCCATGAGGCCATGCGCCGCCCGCTGCTGAGAGGGCGCATGGATCCCGGATCAAGTCCGGGATGACGAAAGTTTATGTCCGCAATCGGTCGCTAGCCGCCGTTGTCACGACGCACACGCTCGCCGCACGATGCCCAAAATTTAGGCAAATCCCTGCCTCGCCTGCCCAGCAAACGACCGATTATTCGCTCGCTCCCTGCCAAACCGTCACAAAATGTTAACTTTTCCGGCCCCCGCGCAATCTGGCACGGCTGTTGCAGTGCAACATGGTGCAATTGGGTAAAGGGGGCATCATGAAATTGATCCTGGCAATCATTAAACCATTCAAGCTCGACGAGGTGCGCGAAGCACTGACCGGCTTGGGTATCGCCGGCATGACCGTGACCGAGGTCAAGGGATTCGGACGGCAAAAGGGACAGACTGAAATCTATCGCGGCGCCGAATATGCCACCAACATGGTGCCGAAAGTGAAGATCGAGCTCGTCTGCGACGACGCGCTCGCGCCGCGGGTGGTCGAAACGCTCCAGCAAAGCGCCGGAACCGGGTCGATCGGCGACGGCAAGATTTTCGTTCTCGACGTGGGTCAGGCGGTGCGCATCCGCACCGGCGAGACCGGCGAGGCGGCATTGTGATGACGAAGGGGGAAACTATGACGTTCGCAAACAAGATTGCGGCGGGCGCCGGGGCGACAGGCCTGGCGCTGTTCGCCGCGCTGCCGGTATGGGCGCAGGAAGCGGCGACCGCGGTGGCCGCACCGGCTGCGCCTGCTGCCGAAGCGGCGGCTCCCGCCGCCTTCGTGCCCACGGCCGAAATGGTCAACAAGGGCGACGTGGCCTGGATGCTCGTCGCATCGGCGTTGGTGCTGATGATGTCGGTGCCCGCGCTGGCGCTCTTCTATGGCGGCCTTGTCCGCGCCAAGAACATGCTGTCGGTGCTGATGCAGGTGCTGACGATCGTCTGCGTCGCGGCGCTGGTCTGGTTCAGCTGGGGCTATTCGATGGCCTTCACATCGACCGGCACGCCCTTCCCGTCGCTGTTCGGCGGGCTCGACAAGGCGTTCCTCGCGGGCGTCGATCCGTCGACCTTCGCGGCGACCTTCTCGAACGGCGTCTATCTGCCCGAATATGTCTTCGTGGTCTTTCAGATGACCTTTGCCTGCATCACGCCGGCACTGATTGTCGGAGCGTTTGCGGAACGCGTGAAGTTCACCCCGCTGATCATCTTCACGGTGCTGTGGCTGACGCTCGCCTATTTCCCGATCGCGCACATGGTGTGGTACTGGGCCGGCCCCGACTTCCTGCACGCCGCGCCGACCGATATGGGCCTGTTGTGGGGCTGGGGTGCGCTTGATTTTGCCGGCGGCACCGTGGTCCACATCAACGCCGGGATCGCCGGTCTGGTCGGCTGCCTCGTGATCGGTCCGCGCCTCGGCTACAACAGCGAACCGATGCCCCCGCACAACCTGGTCATGACGATGATCGGCGCCTCGTTGCTGTGGATCGGCTGGTTCGGGTTCAACGCAGGGTCGGGTCTCGAAGCCAATGCCTTCGGCGCGCTTGCCTTCATCAACACCCTCGTCGCCACCGCGGCTGCGGGTGCCACCTGGGCGATCATCGAACAGATCATCCACAAGAAACCCTCGCTGCTCGGCGGCGTTTCGGGTGTCGTCGCCGGTCTGGTCGCGATCACCCCGGCGGCGGGCTTTGCCCACCCCGGCACCGCGATCATCCTCGGTGCGGTCGCCTCGCTGATCTGCTTCTTCTTTGTCACCACGGTGAAGAAGAAACTGAAATATGACGACTCGCTCGACGTGTTCGGCATCCACGCGGTCGGCGGCATCGTCGGCGCGATCGGCACCGGCTTCGTCGCCAACCCGGCGTGGGGCGGTCAGGGCTGGATCGATTACACCGCGCCCGTCGCCGTGGCCGGCGAGTTCGACCTGACCGGTCAGGTGATGACGCAGATCTGGGCCGTCGGCACCACCGTGCTGTGGACCGGCGTGGTCAGCTTGGTGCTGTTCCTCGGCCTCAAATACACCATCGGCCTGCGCCCGTCGAAGGACGTGGAACAGGAAGGGCTCGACCTCGCCGAACATGGGGAACGCGCCTACAACTACTGATCAACGAGACAGGATACCCGCCGCCGCACGTCTCTCTCCTTTCAATCGGCGGCGGCGGGATCCTCACCAGGTTCCTCCTGCGAACCACTGGCCGGGGTTTATCCCCGGCCATTTTTTATGACCGGTGGCCGGGACGGCCACGGGCCGGGGTTTATCCCCGGCCATTTTTTATGACTGGTGGCCGGGATGGCCACGGGGCCGGGGCTCGTCCCCGGCCATTTTTTATGATTGTGGCCGGGTTTGCCGGGCGCATTTTCGACTGTGGCCGCGACGACACAGTCGCTGCGATTTTTCCTGTCACCTTTGCGCCTTCCATTGCGAATTCGTGGCGTGAGGCGCATTTCTGTGCGCCTGCGATGGGACAGCATGGCCCCGCGCACCAAAGGGAGGAAAACTATGCTTGCACGTTCCACGATGCTGGGCGGCCTGTCGCTGCTCGCGATCGCCGTCAGCGCCCCGGCCGCCGCACAGGATGCCGGCGCCGCCGAAGACGACAGCAATATTATCATCGTCACCGCGACCAAGCGCGACGCCAATCTTCAGGACATTCCCTTTTCGATCAACGCCCAGACCGCCGAAGACATCCAGAAATCGGGCGCCGTGACGCTTGAAGATCTGTCGCGCAACGTCGCGGGACTGTCGGTCCAGAACCTCGGGCCCGGTCAAAGCCAGGTATCGGTGCGCGGCGTGTCCGCGGGACAGGTCGTCCGCGACCAGCCGGGCGTGAAGGAACAGGTCGGGGTCTATCTCGACGAAAGCGTGATCTCGCTGTCGCTCTTCACCCCCGACATCGACCTCTACGACCTCAACCGTGTCGAAACGCTGCGCGGGCCGCAGGGCACGTTGTTCGGTTCGGGCTCGGTCGGCGGCACGATCCGCTACATCACCAACCAGCCCAAGATCGGGGTGACCGAGGGCAGCGTCGAGGCCAATCTCAACCTGGTCGACGGCGACGATATCGGCGGCCATCTGAAGGGCGCGGTCAACGTGCCGCTCGGCGACACGGCGGCGGTGCGCGCGGTCGGCTATTACACCCGCTACGGCGGCTTCATCAACGCGGTCGGCCCGGCGGGCGGCGACGATGTCAACAGCGGCGAACGCTATGGCGGCCGTCTTGCGCTGACCTTCGAACCCAGCGACAATCTGTCGATCACCCCGCGCATCGTCTATCAAAAGATCACCGCCGACGGCTTCAACCGCCAGGATATCTACAACCTCTACGGCAACCGCTTCACGACGACGCGGCCCCAGGTCACCTATGACGAGCGCGAGCAATATCTGTTGCTGCGCGAGGCGTTCGAGGATGAAACGCTGATCGCCGACCTGAATGTCAACGTCGGATTGGGCGGCGCGAAGCTGACGTCCGTGACCAGCTATATCAACCGCGACATCCTGGTCAGCCGCGACGCCAGCGCGCTCACCGGATCGGTGTCGGTCGACCTGGGCTTTCCCAACGCCGGGGTATTGCTGCCGTCGAACCTGGCCGACACCACCGACCTGGAAACCTGGTCGCAGGAACTGCGCATCGCATCCGACAACGAGAGCCCGTTCCAGTGGGTGGTCGGCGGTTTCTATTCCAAGGTCGACCGCGTCTATGCCCAGCGGTTGCCGACCCCCGGTTACGACGCAGTCACCGACGCGACGCTGGGTGCCGGGACGTCTGCGGGCGCAGCCAACGGGTTTGGATCGGATTCGCCGTATAACGCCGACCTGCCCTATGACATCAAGCAGTTCGCGCTGTTCGGCGAGGTCAGCTACGACATCTCCGACGCCTTCACCGCCACCGCGGGCGGTCGCTATTACGACTTCAAGGAAACGCGCACCTTCACGTCGGGCGGCCTGTTTGCCGGCGGCGACAACCGCTCCGACGACACGCAGTCGAGCGGCTTCACCCCGCGCTTCCTGCTGTCCTACAAGGTCAGCGACGATGTGACCGTCAACGCCCAGGCGTCGAGGGGCTTCCGCCTCGGCGGCGTCAATGATCCGCTCAACGTCCCGCTCTGTAACGCCAGCGATCTTGCCCTGTTCGGCGGCTTCCAGGATTATGACGACGAAACGCTGTGGAATTACGAACTTGGGGTGAAGACCCAGGGGCGCGGTTTCACCTTCAACGCCGCGGGTTTCTACAACGACATCAGCAACCTCCAGACGACACTCGATGCCGGCAGTTGTTCGTCGCGCATCGTGTTCAACGTCGACAAGGCGCATTCGCAGGGGTTCGAGTTCGAACTCGGCCTCAACCCCGCCGACGGCCTCGACTTCAACCTGTCGGGCAGCATCATCGAGGCAGAGTTCGACACGACCCTGCCCGGTGCGCTCGCCGCCGCGACGGGGATCCGCGATGGCAACCGCCTGCCGTCGGTGCCGAAATTCCAGCTGTCCGCGTCGGGCAGCTATGAATGGCCGATCAGTGATGCCGCAAACCTGTATGTCGCGGCATCGTTCCAGCATGTCGGCACCCGCTATACCCAGCCCGCCGATCAGGAAAACAACCCGCGCACCTTTACTCACGGCCTGCCGTTTGGCGGCGCCCCGGCGACCGCGGCGACGACGGTCGACCTGCAACTGCCCGATTATCAGCTGGTCAATCTCAGCGCCGGGGTCGATTTCGAGGGCGGCCTGTCGCTGATCGCTTACGTCAATAATCTGTTCGACGAAAATGCGCTGCTGTCGTTCGATCGCGAACGCGGCGGACGGGCGCGGCTCGGCTACACGGTCGGTCAACCGCGCACCTTTGGTATCACCGCGCGCAAGACGTTCTGATTGCCATCAAGCACCAAAAATGGGGTCGGTTCGGTGACGAATCGGCCCCTTTTTGCTGCACGCTGCACTGCACAATATTTAGGCAGCCCTGCCGCAAATTTAGGCCTTCCCAACATGACATTAATATGGCATTCATTGCGTCAACAGTTTCAGGAGGGGAGAGCCTGAAAGGCTGGGCCGGGACGCAAGTCCCGGCCCTCTTTTTTTGCCCGCGCTACATCGCGCCGCAGAAAGTGCCTTTTTTCAGGGCGTTCGTTGAAATCGCAGCGTCGCAAAGATGCGCCAACTGCCGTCGTCCTGCAGCACCGAATCGCTGACCACCAGCCGGTCGGGCGCTTCGAGGATATAGGTCGAGCGGCCGATTTCGACGTCGGCGCTGCCCCAATGATTGTGCCATGCGGCCCCCGCAATGCGCCCACCGATCGGGCGCGTCCGGCCATAGCTGTCGGTCCAGTTCCCGCGCACCCGCCCCTTGGCGTCGACGCGGTATATCGCTTCCGCCGCATAGGCGATCGGGGGCGTGCCGGGCACCGCCAACCGATAGGCGAGCGCCGTCGCGCTGCCATCGGGCGCCCCCTCGATCACCAGCGTCGCGGTCGCCGCTTTGCCGAACGCGGTCCCTTCGCCGCTCCAGCTTCCATGCCATGCAGCGAGCGACGGTGCCGAGTCCTCCGCCGCAGCGGGCGACGCGACCGCCAGCAGCGCCGCGGCGGCCCACCCCGCCGTCATACCGCGATTTCCGAGCGCGAAAACATGAAGGCATTGCCGTCGGGGTCGTAGAAGGTGATCAGTTTGACGAGCCCCGGGATATGCTGGATGTCACCGTCCTGCCGCACCCCTTCGGCATCGAGATGCGCCTTAGCCGCGTCGATGTCGGCGACTTCGAACACGTTGGTTGCGCCGCCGCCCTGCACGACGCTCTCGACCTGGCTCAGCCCGATATTCACCCCCGCCATCGGGGTTGCCAGCTCGCACCAGCCGATCGCGTCGGCGCGGTAGAGCAATTTGCACAACATCACGCGCTCGTACCAGGCGATCGCCGCGGTCATGTCGGTCACCCCCATCGAACAGGTCAGTTCGGATCCGATTCGAAGTGCCATGCGATTGCTCCCTCAGTGAACGTAGATTTCGAAACGGATGACCCTCGCCTCGTCATTGCGAGGAGCGGAGCGACGCGGCAATCCCGCTTGGCGTAATCCGCTCTGGATTGCTTCGCTCTGCTCGCAATGACGAAGGGAAAGGACGATTGTTTTGATTCCCATTGCCTCTATAGTCCGGTTTGTATAGTTACTTGCAAATGCCGTCAAGCACGCCCGATCCGCTGCTCGTCCAGCTCGGCAGCCATCGCTGGCTGGTGCCGCTGCTCGCCGATCTGGCGGCGCATCGCGGCGCACGTTTCGTAGAGCTGATCCACCGGCTGGCGCTGCCGCGCGATAGCCTGGCGCGCACGCTGGAAGCCGCGGCGACAATCGGCTGGATCGCGCGCAACCCCGGCCACGGCCACCCGCTGCGCCCCGAATATATCCTGACCGAAGCAGGAGAGGCCGCCGCCGCGCGCGCCACGACGATCGCCGCGGCGCAGGGGGCGGTCGGGCTGCCGCCGGGCGCCGCAACGCGCTGGGGATTGCCGCTGGTCGCCGGGATCGGTGCGGGTCACGACCGTTTCAACGCGCTGTCACGGCTGCTGGCGCCCGCCACTCCGCGCGCGCTGTCGCAGGGGCTGGCAGCGCTGGGCAAACACGGGCTGGTACAGCGCGACGTGCTCGATGGCCGGCCGCCAACGAGCCGCTATGGGCTGACGGGGAGTGGGCGTTTGCTGGCGGAGGCTTGCGTCTAATGTTCCCCGGCGAAAGCCGGGGTCCAGATGGTTGGCGCAATGGATCGCAGCATGGGCCCCGGCTTTCGCCGGGGAACAATCAAGCCAACGCCGCCTTCACAAAATCCGCTGCGCGTTCGCCGATCATGATGCTGGGCGCGTTGGTATTGCCTGACACCAGCCGCGGCATGACGCTGGCGTCGGCGACCCAAAGCCCTTCAATGCCGTTCAGTTTCAGCGTCGGATCGACGACCGCGTCGGCGTCGCTCCCCATCCGGCACGTCCCCACCGGGTGATAGACCGTGTCGGCGCGGCTGCGGATCAGCGCGTCGAGCGCGGCATCGTCGTCAAGATCGACCGGATGCCGGTCGCTGCCCGCATAATCCGCCAGCGGCGGCGCCGCGACGATGCGGTGCATCATCCGCACCCCGGAACGAAGCGTCGCCATGTCACGCTCGTCGGTCAGGAACCCGGGGTCGATCGCGGGCGCTGCGGCGGCATCGGCGGACGTCAGCCGCACCGTGCCGCGGCTTTCGGGGCGCAGCACGCAGGCGTGGCACGAAAAACCGTGGCCCTTGACCTTGCTCCGCCCATGATCCTCCAGCATCGCCGGGACGAAATGATATTGCACGTCGGGCGCGGGCAGATCGGGCCGCGATTTCCAGAAGCCGCCCGCCTCGGCAAAACAGGTCGTCATGATGCCGGTGCGCCGGGTGCGGTGCTCGAAGATCGCCTTCACCATCCGCCAGGTGCCGCCCAGGCTGTCGCCGAGCGGGTCGGTCGATTTCGTCGCCCAGCTCGACACATAATCGATATGGTCCTGCAGATTCTCGCCGACGCCCGCGCGGTCGGCGACGACGGCGATGCCCGTCTCGGCCAGGTGCGCGGCGGGGCCGATCCCCGACAGCATCAGGATTTGCGGCGATCCAAAGGCGCCCGCCGACAGCACCACCCCGCCCCGCGCACGCAGCGTTTCGCGCTGCGATCCGCGGCGAATGACGACGCCGGTCGCGCGTCCGTCCTCGACGACGATCTTCTCGACCAGCGCATCGGTGCGCACCGCGAGATTGGCCTTTTCGCGCAGCGGCTCGACATAGGCGCGCGCCGCCGACCAGCGTTCGCCGCCCTTCTGCGTCACCTGATACAGGCCGAAGCCTTCGTTGTTCGGGCCGTTGAAATCGCCGGTGCGCGGCAATTGCAGCGCCGCCGCGCTTTCGACGAAGCGGCGGCTCGTCACATTGGGCCAGCGCTGATCCGTCACATTCAGCGGGCCGTCGCCGCCATGAAATTCGTCGCCGCCGCGCTCATTACCCTCGCTGCGCTTGAACCAGGGCAGCACGTCGGCATAGCTCCACCCCGTCGCGCCCAGCGCCGCCCACTGGTCGTAATCAAAGGCGTGCCCGCGAATATAGACCATCGCATTGATCGCGCTCGACCCGCCCAGCCCGCGCCCGCGCGGCTGGTATCCGGTGCGTCCGTTCAGCCCCTTTTGCAGCAGTGTTTCATATTTATAGTTCGAACTGTTGCGGATGAAGGGCATGAAGCCCGGCGTCTTGATCAGCATATTGTCGTTGCGCCCGCCTGCCTCGACGAGGCACACGGTGCGCGTCCCATCCTCGGCCAGCCGCCCCGCCGCCGCGCTCCCCGCGCTGCCGCCGCCGATGACGATGATGTCGAACTGATCCATATCCGCCGCTCCCGCCGCCACCGCTTCGGTGGTCAATTGCGACTTACATGAATGTCATTAAGCGGTGTGGCAAGCCCATACGTCGCCCCCGCGAAGGCGGGGGTCGCTGGAGGTTTACGCCTTCATTGCCGAGCAAGCCCGATAGCGGCCCCCGCCTTCGCGGGGGCGACGGAATTTACTCCGCCGCTTCCTCACTCGCTCGCCCCGCCGCCCAGCGCTGCTTGATCATCGCGCTCGTCGCGCGGCTGCCGTCGTGGCTCCAGCCGGGTTCGCGCCAGATATAGCTCAGCTTGTGCCGCCACGGCGCGTGCCACACATCCTTCGCAATCCCGACCCACTCGTGCACCGCCGCCCACAGGATGTTGAAGCTGCCGAGCTGCTTGACGATGCCGTAACGCACCGGCTCGTCGTCGCGCTCGGCGACGAAGCTGCCGAACATCTTGTCCCAGATGATGAACACCCCGGCATAATTGGCGTCGAGGTAGCGCGGGTTCACGCCGTGATGGACGCGGTGGTGCGACGGGGTGTTCATCACCGCCTCGAACCATTTGGGCAGCCGCTTGATCGCCTCGGTGTGGATCCAGAATTGATAGATGAGGTTCAGCCCGGCGCAGAAGAACACCATCGCGGGCGGAAAGCCGATCAGGAACAGCGGCAGGCGGAACAGGAAGGTCAGGCTGAAAAAACCGGTCCACGTCTGCCGCAGCGCGGTCGACAGATTATAATGCTGGCTGGAATGGTGGATGACATGACTCGCCCAGAACCAGCGGACGCGATGGGCGCTGCGGTGGAAGGCGTAATAAGCGAGGTCATCTAGGAAGAAGCAGAGGATCCACGCCCACCACCATCCGGAAAATTCGATCCCGATGTCGAACAGGCGGAACTGATACACCCACACCGACGCCGCGATCACCCCCGCGCCGACCAGTGCGCCCGCGACCTGGCTGCCGGTGCCGAGCATCAGCGAGGTCAGCGTATCGCGCGCCTCGTACCGGCTTTTGTCGGCGCGCAGCGAGATGACCATCTCGGCGATCAGCAACAGAATGAATGCCGGGACGGCATAGGTGACCGGGTCGGGCAGCTTATCCACAATTGAGATCCCGCATCCGCGACGCCCACATCCCGGCGTCCTTGCCGAGGTGCAGCGTCACCGCGCCAAAGGTCCGCTCGGGCATCGTCAGGGTCAGGAAATCCTTGTCGAGCCGCCCCTCGACCGCGGCATCAATCGGCCGCGCCGCAAAATGATTGCCGTGCGCGCGGACCAGCATCTGCCGCCCCGCGGCATTGCGGACGATCGCGGCAAAGCCCGCCCGGTCGCGCGCGACTTCGATGCCGCGAAATCCTGCCTCGGCCTCCTCGGCGAGGCGGATCGCATGCGCCTCGTCCTCGATCCGCGGATCGGCGCCGAGTCCGATTTTCTTGACCAGCCACACGACGAACAGCACCGCGACCACCGAGCCGCCGAGCTGGGCCAGTTCGGCGAGGGTCACCGCTCGCCCGCCAGCGCGTCCAGCATCGGGCGCAAGCCGGTCAGATCATAGCCCGCGTTCGCCGCCGCCTCGACGATCCCCTCGACATCGTCGCCCGCGCGGGCGCGCGCCAGCGCCCACAGGTGGGTCGAACGCGTCCCCGACCGGCAATAAGCGAGCACCGGCCCGGTCGCCCCCGCCAGCACCGCATCGAGCGCGTCGAGTTGCGGATGACTGAAACCCGCATGACCCACCGGAATCGCGGCATAGGCCAGCCCTTCGGCCGCGGCGGCCCCGGCGACATCATCGCCTTGCGGCGCGGCCGGCTCCTCGCCGTCGGGGCGGTTGTTGACGATCATCGCAAAGCCCGCCGCCTTCGCTTCGGCCACATCCTCGATGCTGATCTGCGGGGCGACGCTATAGTCGGCGGACAGGGTTCGAAAATCGCTCATGGCCGCCGATCTACTCCCGGCGCGCATATGCTGACAAGCGCGAAAGCCGCGGGCATGTATTCCCTCGTTTGTCGCATCGTGCTGCGGAGGCAGCTTCACTTTATTTCGCACAAAGACACAAAGACACGAAGAGGGTGGGTGCTAACTGTTGGTCTCGGCTTGTCGCCACAGGCGACTTTCAAAGGCGCTTCGCGCAACTGGCAACCATCGGTCTCGTCAAGGCGCCACCCTCTTCGTGCCTTTGTGTCTTTGTGCGAAAAATCTCTCTTCTTCTTTACCTCTAGAACTGCTGGATCACCGCCAGAAACGCCTCGCCCCACGCCTCCAGTTTCTTGGCGCCGACCCCCGGAATCACGCCCATCGCGTCCAGCGTCGCGGGCCGGTCGGTCGCCATCGCGCGCAGCACCGCGTCGTGAAAGATCACGTAGGGCGGCACATTGGCCTCGGCGGCAAGTTCGCGCCGGACGCTGCGCAACGCATCGAACAGCGGATCGCCGATCGGGTTGGCCGCGCCCGCACCCGCGCCACCGCGCGCCTCGCGCCGCGTGCGCTTCACCGGCGGCTCGGCGATCAGCACCGCCGCTTCGCCCTTCATCATCGCGCGCGCGGTGGGGCCAAGCATCAGCCCGCCATGCTCGGTCGTCTCCAGCGCCTCGCGCGCCACCAGCGTGCGCACCAGCGGCTTGATCAACCGCGCCTCGTCGCCCGCGACGATCCCGAACACTGACAATTTGTCATGCCCGCGCTGGGCGATCCGCTCATCGCTGCGCCCGGTCAGCACCGCCTCGATATGCCCGGCGCCATAGCTTTGCCCGGTGCGATAGACCGCAGACAGCAGCTTTTGCGCGAGCACCGTCGCATCGACCTGCGCCGCGGGGTCCAGGCAATTGTCGCAATTGCCGCAGCGAGGCGGCGGGCTTTCACCGAAATGGCGCAGCAGCTGCGCGCGGCGGCACTCGACCGTCTCGACCAGCGCCGCCAGCGCGTTCAGCCGCACCCGCTCGCCCGGCACCCGCGCCTCGGGCAGTTCGGACAATCGCATGCGGGCCTTGGCGAAATCGTCGGCGCCCCACAGCATCATCGCCTCGGCGGGGTCGCCGTCGCGCCCGGCGCGTCCGGTTTCCTGATAATAGCTTTCGATCGATTTGGGCAGCGCGGCATGCGCCACGAAGCGCACGTCGGGCTTGTCGATCCCCATGCCGAAGGCGACCGTCGCGGTGACGATGCCGTCCTCCGACGCGACAAAATCATGCTGGACACGCGCGCGCAGTTCGGGGTCGAGCCCGGCGTGATAGGCAGCGACCGGCCGCCCCGTCGCCTTCGCCAATTGCTCCGCCAACCGTTCGGTGCCGCTGCGCGTCGGGCAATAGACGATCCCCGGCCCGGGATTGGCGGCGATGAAGTCGACCAGCTGGCGCGCCGGGGTAATCCGCGGGCGGATCGCATAGCGGATGTTCGGCCGGTCGAAGCCCGCGAGGATCAGCCCGTCGTCGGGAATCCCAAGCTGAACCAGTATGTCTTCGCGCGTATGCTTGTCGGCGGTGGCGGTCAGCGCCAGCCGCGGCACCGCCGGAAACGCATCGAGCAAGGGGCGCAGCAGGCGGTAATCGGGGCGGAAATCATGCCCCCATTCGGACACGCAATGCGCTTCGTCGATCGCGAACAGCGCCGGGGGTTTGGCTTCGAGCAGCGCGCGAAACCCCTCGCCGGTCGCGCGTTCGGGTGCGACATAAAGCAGGTCGAGCTCGCCGTCGCGATACCGCTGCCGCGTCTCGGCGCCATCGGCATCGACGCTGGTCAGGCTGGCGGCGCGAATCCCCGCCGCGCGCGCGCCGCGCAGTTGGTCGTGCATCAGCGCGATCAGCGGCGACACGACGACAACGCAGCCCGGCAGTGCGACCGCGGGCAGCTGGTACGTCAGCGACTTGCCCGCGCCGGTCGGCATCACCGCCAGCGTCCGCTCCCCCGCCATCACGCGGTCGACGACGTCGCTTTGACGGCCACGAAAGGCGTCGAAACCGAAGGTGGATTTGAGGAGGGGGAGAAGGGCGTCGGCGGACATTGTGGGGTGGCGATAGGGGGGATGAGGGAGGAAACCAAGCCCTACCCTTCAGGGGAGGGCAGCGAGACTTGGCAGCTTGCTGCCTAGTCGCAGCGGGTGGGGGCCATCGGCCTTGCGCTGCCGGACACGCCCCAACCCAACCCAGTGTCAGGTAAACCGTCCCCCGGACGGTTTACCTGACACTCCTAAAGGGGAGGGGCTTTTTAACCCCGCACCAGCATCGCCCGCTCGGCCATCCGCGCCGCGGTCTCGCGTTCGGCCATCACGACATGGTCGGCGCCGCGGCGCACCAGATCGGCGACCTCTTCGTCCGAATGCGCGCGCGCGACGATCACCAGCTTTGGATTGATCGCCCGCGCCCGCCGCACGATCGCCCCCGCCTCGACCCCTTCGGGGATCGCGATCAGCAGCGTCGAGGCCTCGTCGAGCCCCGCCTGCCGCAGCACGCTTTCCTTGGTGGCGTCGCCAACGATCACCGTCGCGCCCGCCGCACGCGCCGCCGCCGCCATATCCTTTTGATCCTCGATCACCGTCAGCCCTTCGCCGCGCCCGCAGATCAGCCCGCCGATATGGCTGCCGACGCGGCCATAACCGATCAGCACCACCCCGGCGTTGCACGGCGCGGGCGTTTCGGCCTCGCCCGCCGCGGCCGGTTCGGGCGTCGCATCGGCGCGGATCCGCTTGACCGCCAGCGTGAACAGGATCGGATTGACCAGGATCGACAGCAAGGCGCCCGCCAGGATCAGGTCGCGCCCGGTTTCGGGCAGCACCTCCAGCCCCACCCCCAGCCCCGCCAGGATGAACGAAAATTCGCCGATCTGTGCCAGGCTGACCGATACGGTCAGCGCCGTCTGGGTCGTGTGGCCAAAGGCGCGGATTAGGGCAAAGGCGGCGAGCGATTTGCCGACCACGATGATCGCGACGGTCGCCAACACCGGCCCCGGCTGTTCGACCAGCACATTGGGGTCGAACAACATGCCGACCGATACGAAGAACAGCACCGCAAACGCATCGCGCAGCGGCAGCGTCTCTTCGGCGGCGCGGCGGCTCAATTGCGTTTCGCCAAGGATCATCCCGGCGAAAAAGGCGCCCAAAGCGAACGACACGTCAAAGATCACTGCGGCGCCAAACGCCACCCCCAAAGCGATCGCCAGCACCGCCAGCCGGAACAATTCGCGCGACCCGGTGTGCGCGACCCAGTGCAGCACCCAAGGCAGGATGCGCCGCGCGACGACGAACATGAAGGCGACAAAACCGACAACCTTGAGCAGCACGATGGCCGCCGATTGCAGCAGCCCGGCGCCGCCACCTTCGTCGCCCCGATCGCCGAACATCGCGGGGAGCAGGACGAGCGCGAGCACCATCACCAGATCCTCGACGATCAGCCAGCCGACCGCGATCCGCCCCTTTTCGGTCTCGACCATGTCGCGCGCCTGTAATGCACGCAGCAGCACGACAGTGCTCGCGACCGACAGCGCCAGCCCGAACACCGCGCTGCCCGCGACCGACCAGCCGAGCCACAGCCCGAGCATGATCCCCAGCGCCCAGGCGACCGCAATCTGCGCAATCGCGCCCGGCACCGCGATCTTGCGAACCGACAACAGGTCTTTCAGCGAAAAATGGAGGCCGACCCCGAACATCAACAGGATGACGCCGATCTCGGCCAGCTGCATCGCCAGCCCGGTGTCGGCGACGAACCCCGGCGTAAACGGGCCAACCAGGATGCCGGCGAGCAGATAGCCCGCAATCGGCGAAATCCGCAGCCGCTGCGCGAGCGCCCCCATCAGGAACGCGACGCCAAGCCCGGCAACGATGGTTCCGATCAGGGTCGTGTCGTGCGGCATCGTTTATGCCTAGGGGGAGGGAGCGCCGGGGGTCAACCCGCGCGCCTGTTTACGGGGCCGCTAAATGCCGGTGGTCGGCTCGTCACCCATCTCCGTAAACAGCCAGCGCCCGCATAACCACGCCGCGACCGCGCCGCCGAGCTGCGCCGCGACGAAGGCGGGGACATCGGCGGGCGCAATCCCGGCAAAACTGTCCGACAGGCTGCGCGCCACCGCGATCGCCGGGTTGGCGAAACTCGTCGATGAGGTGAACCAATAGGCCGCGGTGATATAGAGCGCGACGCTGGGCGCGATCCAGTCGGGACGATGGCGCACGGTGCCGAGGATGGTCAGAACCAGGCCAAAGGTCGCGACAAACTCGCCCGCCCATTGCCCGCCGCCGGTGCGCGCCTTCGCCGAAAATTGCAGCAGCGGCAGGTCGAACATCAGATGCGCCGCCCACACGCCAAGGACGCCGCCCGCCAGCTGTGCGGCGACATAAAGCACGGCGGTGCGCGGCGCGATACGGCGGGCGAGCGCCATCACCAGCGTCACCGCCGGGTTGAAATGCGCGCCCGAAATCGGCCCCAGCATTGCGATCAGCACGAACAGTATCGCTCCGGTCGCGATTGCGTTGGCGAGCAGCGCGACCCCGACATTGCCGCCCGACAGCGTCTCGGCCATGATTCCCGACCCGACGACGGTGGCAAACAGGAAAAAGCTGCCGATCGCTTCGGCGGCGAGCGCGCGCTTCACGCCGCGCCCGCCATCGCGCCAATGGTGTTCAGCGCGTAGCGCCGTTCGGCCGGGGTCATGGTTTCGAGCGGCAGCGCCAGCATCGCCCGCACCCGCATGTCGAGCAGGCGATATGTCTGGGCAAAGGCGGCATCGACCGCTGCCTCATCGCCCGCAACATCGGCGGGATCGGGCAAACCCCAATGCGCGCGCACCGGCGCGCCGATGAACAGCGGGCAGGCCTCGCCCGCCGCATTGCCGCACACGGTGATCGCGATGTCGATGTGCGGCGCGCCGGGAACGGCATATTCGTCCCAGCTTTTCGATCGGAAGGCGGCCACGTCATAGCCTTCGCGCGCCAGCAGGCGGAGCGCGCCGGGGTGCGGCACACCCTTGGGCTGGCTGCCCGCGCTGAACGCGCACACCCGCCCCGCGCCCCTGCGGGCGATCAGCGCCTCGCCCAAGATGCTGCGCGCCGAATTGCCCGTGCACAGCACCAATATGTTCAGCCCCTCCCCCGCGGTCATGTCAGCAGCAGCCGACCTTGACGGGCGCGGCCTGCGGCATCGTGGGAACGCAGCACGCACCCTCGGCGGCATTGTCCGACGCCAGCGGCGCGAAATCGGGGCTGTCGCCGTACACCGTCGCTTCGCCATTGGTCAGGAACGCTTCCCACACCACGCCGTCGGGATCGGCGATCCAGCTTTTCTCCGATTTGGCATAGCAACAGGTCGTTGCGCCTTCCTCCAGCACCGGCGCCCCGGCATTCTTCAGGCGGCCATACACCGCCGCCAGTTCGGCTTCATCCTCGACCTGCAACCCGACATGCTCGATCCCGCGATGCGCGCCGTCGCGCACCGAGATCGCAAAATTGATCCGCGGATCGTCGAGCATCCATTTGGCATAATCGGGCTTGGTCACGCTCGGCGCGGCGCCGAACAGCCCCGAGTAAAACGCAATCGACCTGTCGAGGTCGGCAACCCCGACGTGCATATGAAACCGGCTCATGCAGCAGTCCTTTCGTCCTTCGTTTCGGCAACACAAGCGGCCGCGGGCGCACAAACCGCCTCGCCACCGCAGCAATTTTCCATGAGAAAGCCGACGAGCGCGTTCATCACGCCATAGTCGGCGGTATAGATCAGCGACCGCCCGTCGCGGCGCTGCGCGATCAGCCCGGCGGTGGTCAGTTGCGCGAGGTGAAAGCTGAGCGATGACGCCGGAACGCCGAGCGCCTCGGCGATCGCCCCGGCGGCCAGCCCGTCGGGCCCGGCCTGCACCAGCAGCCGGAACAGCGCCAGCCGATGCTCCTGCGCCAGCGCGCCGAGGGCGCGAACGACATGCTCCGATACCATCTGAACCTCCATGATTCGATAATCGTCGAAATATGGAAATCAGCAATCGGCGTCAAGATATATTTCGACGGTTATCGAAATGATGTCCCGGAAATCTTACAAGATGTCGTCATTGCGAGGAGCGAAGCGACGCGGCAATCCAGCGTGGCGGTAACCGCTCTGGATTGCTTCGCTCCGCTCGCAATGACGAGGGAGGAGGCTAAACCGTCCCCTCTTCCTTCTCCGCCTGCTGCCGCGCCCACATATCGGCGTACAGCCCGCGCATCGCGAGCAGTTGGTCGTGCGTCCCCGTCTCGGCGACGCGGCCCTTGTCGAGCACGATGATGCGGTCGGCGCCGGTCACCGTCGACAGGCGGTGCGCGATGACCAAGGTCGTGCGCCGCTGCGCAATGCGATCGAGCGTATCCTGGATCGCCGCCTCGGTGCGGCTGTCGAGCGCGCTCGTCGCCTCGTCCAAAATCAGCACCGGCGGGTTTTTGAGCAAGGTGCGCGCGATCGCGACGCGCTGTTTCTCGCCCCCCGACAGTTTCAGCCCGCGCTCGCCGACCTCGGTGTCATAGCCCTGCGGCAGGATGGCGATGAAGCCGTCGATCGCTGCGCCCTCGGCCGCCGCCGCAACCTCGGCAGCACTGGCGCCTTCGCGGCCATAGGCGATATTGTAACCGATGCTGTCGTTGAACAGCACCGTGTCCTGCGGCACGATGCCGATGCTGGCGCGCAGGCTGGCCTGCGTCACCCCGGCAATATCCTGATCGTCGATCAGCACCCGGCCGCCCTGCGGATCATAGAATCGGAACAACAGCCGCGCGATCGTCGACTTGCCCGCCCCCGACGGGCCGACGATCGCCAGCGTCTCGCCCGCACCGACCGCAAAGCTGACCCCGTTCAGGATCGTGCGGTCCGCCTCATAACCGAACACCACATTGTCGAACGCCACCGCGCCGCCGTTCACCACCAGCGGCAGCGCGTCCGGGGCATCGCTGATCTCTGGCGTGGTGTCGATCAGGCGGAACATCGCCTCCATGTCGATCAGCCCCTGCCGGATGACGCGGTACACCATGCCGAGCATGTCGAGCGGTCGGAACAGCTGCGCCAGCAGCGTGTTCACCAGCACCACGTCGCCGACCTTATACTCGCCCGTCGACCAACCCCACACGGTATAGGCCATCGCCCCCGCCAGCGCGGCGTTGGTGATCAGGCTCTGCCCGATGTTGAGCCACGCCAGGCTGTTCTCGCTTTTCACCGCGGCGCGGGCATAGCGGTCGGCAACATCGCGGTAGCGGGCCTCCTCGCGCGCCTCGGCGCCGAAATATTTGACCGTTTCGTAATTGAGCAGGCTGTCGACGCTGCGCCCGATGGTCAGCGTGTCGAGGTCGTTCATCTGGGTCCGCAGCGCGTTGCGCCAGTCGGTCACCTTGCGGGTGAAGATGATATAGACGATCACCATCAGCGCCGTGGCGCTGGCCAGCCCGAAGCTGAACTTGGTCCAGAAGATGATCAGCACCGCGGCGAGCTCGATGATCGTCGGCGCGATGTTGAACAGCAGGAAATAGAGCATCGTGTCGATGCTCTTGGTCCCGCGCTCGATCACCTTGGTCACCTCGCCCGTCCGCCGCGCCAGATGGAAACGCAGGCTCAGCGCATGAAGGTGGCTGAAGGTCGCGATCGCCAGTTCGCGCGTCGCATCCTGCCCGACGCGTTCGAACACGACATTGCGCAAATTGTCGAACAGCACCCCGGCAAAACGCGCCCCGGCATAAGCGAGCACCAGCCCGATCGCGAGCGCGACCCCCTCCTCCATCCCCGGCACCATCCGGTCGATCGCGGCGCCATAAAGGAAACCCATCGACAGCTGGACGCCCTTCGACGCCAGGATGATGATGCCCGCCAGGACGATACGGACCTTGTGCTCGGTGTGCCCGGCGGGCCACAGATAGGGCAGGAAACGCCGGAGCGTCTCAAGAACCGGCGGTTCTTCGCGCGCCGCGTCGGCGGAGGTGGCGGTGTCGGGCGGCATGCGCGCCCCATGTAGGCGGACGGGCGCGGATCGCCAAGCAAACTGAACGGCAAAATGAAGCAACCGCCACAATTCGTCATCCCGGCGAAGGGAACCGTCTTGCTAGAGTTTCTCGCGCGGTCCCAAATGCCGCATGATCCGATCGATCAGGCGCCGTTCCTCGGATGTCGGGGCCGGAATGATCGCCGCAGGCGGCTCGATCCGGCGGCCGAACAACGGGCGGCGCGGCGGGACAAGGGGAGAGAAGCGCATCGGGGGCTCGCTTTCATGGCGCGGCGTCGCCCCCCGGCACCGCAATGGGTTCTGGTCCCTGCGCCCCTTGGTGAAGGAGGAGGGTTGCCGCCCGGTTAAAGCCGCTGGTTACTGCTTTCTTTCCGGTACGGTGAAGGTGCCGGTGACGCGCCCGCCGGTGCCGCCCGCGACCGGATTGCCGTCGGGGCCGCGCGCCGCGCCGCGCCCGTCGACCGTCGCGCGGCCGCTGTTGAGGTCGATCACCAGCCGCCCGCCATTCAGGCGGTTGCCGCGCTGGGTCAGCTGGACGTTGCCGACCATCGTGATCAGGCGGCGGTCGAGGTCATAGATCGCGACATTGCCCGACGCGCGCTCGTCGCCCTTGGTCACCACGACCCCGCCGGTGGCGTCGAGCCGATTGACGTCGGTGCCGCCCGCCCGGCTGTAGGCGACGGTCATCCGCGCCGCGGTCAGCGTCATCCCCGCCTGCGTCACGCGGACATTGCCCGCGATGACGACGCGGTCGGCGCGGTCCTGCACTTCGATGCTGTTCGCGGCGAAATCGACCGGGGCGCTGCTGTTATGGTTGGCGAGCGCCTGCGCCCGTGCGGCGTCGCCGCCGCCCATCGACAACAGCGCCAGGCTGGTGAACGCAAAACCCGCGCCCGCAAGCGCCATGCTTTTCATGGTCCAAAGGCGGTTCATTTGATCACTCCCTGATTGATCCGCAGCCGCGCATTGCCCTGCAACCGCACGATCCGCCGGTCGAGATCGGCGGACAGCTGGTTGGCCGAAAAACGGCCGATGTTCAACGTCCCGTCGACCCCGCCCTGCCCGATCAGGGTGCGGGTCTTGAGATCGATCGAAACATTACTGGCGTCGATGCGATAGCCGTCGGCGCCTTTGACCTGCACCATCCCCGGCACCGCGACCTTCTCGGTCTCCATATTATAGGCGCTGTTCCGCGCGACGATCGTCGCCGGTCCGTCGGAGAGGCGGATCGCGCCCGACAGATCGGTCATCCGCACCACCGGCTCGGCCGAACTTTTCTGCACCGCGCTGCCCGCGAGCAGGGCGAAGGGCTGGCCCTTGGCATCCTGACCGCGATATTCGGCGCGGGTAACCTTCATCCGCTCCTGCGCCACCTCGACCTTGTCCTTGGCGAGCAGGAAGCTGACCTCGGCGCGCTGGGTGAAGGGCGAGAACACCAGCACCGCGGCGACCACCCCGATGACGAGCGGCAGGCCGAAGCGCAGGATGCGCACGACGCGGTCGTGGCTCGACCCGCTCGCCGCCCACAGGCGGCGCATCGTACGATCAAGATCGGCGCGTTCGGACACCCGCGAATCGCTCCCGTCAGCTGTGCGCGAAAATATCGACCTCGGGCCACCCGGCCAGGTCGAGCGCGGCGCGCGTCGGCAGGAAATCGAAACAGGCCTGCGCCAGTTCGGTGCGCCCCTCGCGCGCCAGCCGCATGTCGAGAATGTCCTTCATCGCGTGCAGGAAGCGCACGTCGCTTGCGGCATAGTCGCGCTGCGCGTCGCTGAGCTCGGCGGCGCCCCAGTCGCTCGACTGCTGCTGTTTGGACACTTCCTGCCCCAGCAATTCGCGCACCAGTTCCTTCAGCCCGTGGCGGTCGGTGTAGGTGCGGATCAGCTTCGAGGCGATCTTGGTGCAGTAAACCGGCGCGGTGACGACGCCGAGCGCCTGCTGCAGCGCCGCGATGTCGAACCGGGCAAAGTGAAACAGTTTCAAACGGTTAGGGTCGCTCAATATCGCCTTGAGGACCGGCGCGTCATAGCGACTGCCGGGCTTGAAGCGGACCAGATGCTCGTCGCCCGACCCGTCGCTGATCTGCACCAGGCACAGCCGGTCGCGCAGCGGGTTCAGCCCCATGGTTTCGGTATCGACCGCCACCGCGCCCGGACCCAGCGCGCCCGCGGGCAAATCTTCTTCGTGGAAATATACGCTCATCCGCCCGCCTTAGGCGAAGCGGCGGTGCCGCTCAATGACTGGTTTTCGCGCCGGTCGCCGGGTTGGCGCCGGTCCGCGGCAAAGCGCGCCTTGCCCGGCGTGGCCGCTTTGAATTTTCCGTTCGCAGACGGCATATAATTAGGCTATATCTTGCGTCGTTAGCGGCATGGGGCGAGTCTGTGCCCGTGGTGAACTGCGTCCCCGTCCGGCGCAAGGCGCCGATCGAATGGGGTATGGACGAACCGAAAGCGACTATTAGACAATGAGTTTCAACAAGGATCGCCGCGGCCAGCGGGGGCGCGGCAAGCGCGATGATTTCGGCAATTTCGACAGCTTCGAACCTGCACCCTATGGCGGCGATAGCTATGGCGGCGGCAATCGTGGTGGTGGCTTCGGCGACCGCGGCGGCTTCGGTGGCGGTGACCGTCCCGGCGGCGGCTTTGGCGGCGGCGATCGTGGCGGCGGCTTTGGCGGCGGTGATCGCGGCGGCGGCGGTTTCGGCGGCGGACGTGGCGGCGGCATGCCCGCGCAGGTCGTCGGCGAAGGCAATGGCACGGTCAAATTTTTCAACACGGCGAAAGGCTTCGGCTTTGTCGCGCGTGACGATGGCGGCGAAGACGTGTTCGTGCACATCAGCGCGGTCGAACAGGCTGGGCTCCAGGGGCTTGCTTCGGGCCAGCCGCTCGGCTTCACCCTCGTCGAGCGCAACGGCAAGGTGTCGGCAATCGATCTGAAGATCGAAGGCGAACCGATGCCGGTCGAGGAATTCGCGCCGCGCGCGCGCGACGATCGCGGCCCCGGTGCCGCCCCGGGCGGCGCTCGCGGTCGGCGCCAGCTGACTGGTGAACGCACCTCGGGCACCGTCAAATTTTTCAACACGACGAAGGGCTTCGGCTTTATCGCGCGCGACGACGGACAGGCCGATGCCTTTGTCCACATCAGCGCGGTGCAGCGCGCCGGCATGGCGGGCCTCGACGAAGGCGACCGCGTCGCCTTCGACATCGAAGTCGACGATCGCGGCAAATTCGCCGCGGTGAACATCCAGCCGCATCAGGACTGATCGGCGGGACAGCCAACACGAAAAGGGCGGCTCGCGGGCCGCCCTTTTTATTTGGGTAAACGGTCGCCTGCTGGCGGCCAGATGTTGTCATCGCCAATCCTCCCCCAACGGGGGAAGGAGACCATCCGAAGGTTGGTGGAGGGGCACCCGCGGTTTACGCGGCACTGGGCTGGACGAGCCAAGCTTTCCGGCAATCCGGCAGCGGAGCACTACATCGGAGGCAAGGCAAACCGATGGTGCCCCTCCGCCAGCTTCGCTGGCCTCGCTCCCCATTCCGGCGAGGATCGACAACGCCCCCCCCCCAACCCCTGACCCGACCAAAGGGGCTCAGACATAAAGCGCTGTTGATAAATCCGGGGATAACCCCGGCATAACCCTGTGGATCAGCTGTTCAAACTGCGCCGGATCGCCGCGATTTCGGCGTCGAGTTCGCTGTCGGCGACGCGCAGCGCCTCGACCGTGCGGACGGCGTGGATCACCGTACTATGGTCGCGGCCGCCAAAACGGCGCCCGATTTCGGGATAGGAACGCGGCGTCAGTTCCTTGGCCAGATACATCGCGACCTGTCGCGGACGCGCGATCGCGCGGACCCGGCGTTTCGACGCCATTTCGCTCTTGTCGAGCCGGTAATGAGCACAGACCGCGCGCTGGATCTCGTCGATCGTGATCCGCGGCCGCGCGGTACGGACATTTTCAGCGAGCCGGTCTTCGGCGAGCCGGAGATCGACAGTAGTGCCGGTGAGCGCGGCATAGGCGAGCAGCTTGTTCAGCGCGCCTTCGAGTTCGCGGATGTTGCGGGTGAAATGCTTGACCAGATAGGCGACGACGTCGTCGGGGACATCGAGCATCGGCATCAGCGCCAGCCGCTGGCGAATGATGCGTTCGCGCAGGTCGTCCTCGGGCGCCTCGATATCGGCGACCAGCCCGCCCGCGAGCCGCGACAGCAGCCGCGCCTCGACCCCGTCGAGCATTGCCGGTGGGCGATCGGCGGTGACCACCAGCCGCTTGCCCGCGGTCATCAGATCGTCGATCGTGTGGAGCAATTCTTCCTGCGTCGAATTTTTGCCGATCACGAATTGCAGGTCGTCGAGCAGCAGCAGGTCGGCGGCACGCAGCCGCGCCTTGAACGCCATCATGTCGCCGCCGCGCATCGCGCCGACAAATTCGAGCATGAATTTTTCCGCCGACATCAGGATGATCGTCGCGGTCGGATGCGCCGCGGCATAATCCTGCGCAATCGCCTGGAGCAGGTGGGTCTTGCCCTGGCCCGTGCCCGAGCAGAGGTAGAGCGGGTTGAACTGCGGCGCTTCGACCATCGCCATGCGGCGCGCGGCGTTGGCAGCGAGAATGTTGCTGCGCGCGATGACGAAGCGGTCGAACGACAGCCGCGGATCGAACGGCGACGGAGCGGTGATCGCCGCGGAAACCGGGGTTTCGAACGCCGGCAGCGGCGGGCTGGCAAGAATGGCAGCGCGATCGCTCGCCCCGGCGCCGCCGCGCACGGTGACGCCGCGCACCGTCGGCAGGTGCTGGCGCCAGGCGAGCTCGAGCCGGTCGCCAAAGCGTTCGTTGATCCAGTTCGCCGAAAAGCGACTGACGGTTTCGAGCGTCACCACCCCCGACATCGCGCAATAATCGCCAAAGCGCACGGGTTTCAGCCAATGGTCGAAGGTGCGTACGCCCAGATCGCGGCGCAATCCTTCGGCAACGCGCGGCCAGAGCGCCGCGGCATCGCCGCTCATCGCCCTGTCCTTTGCGTCATTGCCATCCCTATTCCCGCTGTCTGTCACGCCCGCACCGCCCCCGCTGATCCCCCATCCTCGGACGCTTCGCGCAGCCGATCCACACGCCGAGTCGTCGCTTGCGCACAAGCGCAAGCATCCTTCCCGGGATCGAGCGCCCGAAGAAGTGCGAATCATGTCGATGTGGCGGCCACCGGCGAAGGCCGACGACGCCCCTGTCTAGTCAGGGCAAAGCGAGTCGAGCAAGGGGCGGTGGTGTAAAAATACTGAAATAAAAATCTTGACTCGGCAGGGGTGCCGGAATCGCGCGAAAGCGATATTTTCCATATATTTTTCAGTAGTTTACTTATTGATATCGGGTTGCAGATCAACGAATCGCCGTAAATCCGTCACTTACCGCGCTGCAACACATTTGCCATCGTCCGGTCATAATATCGGGCGCAAAAAAAGACCCGCGGGCATCGCGCCGGCGGGTCTTTTTTGTTCCCTTTCGGGACAAGGCGAATCAGGCGATCGCGTTGACGCTCTTGGTCAGGCGCGAGAATTTGCGCGCCACGGTGTTCTTGTGCAGCACACCCTTGGCAACGCCGCGCGCCATTTCGGGCTGGGCAGCCTTCAGCGCGGTCGCCGCGGCGTCCTTGTCCCCGGCGGCGACGGCGTTTTCGACCTTCTTCACCAGCGTGCGGATGCGCGAAACGCGATTCTTGTTCACCACGGTGCGCGCGGTGTTGCGGCGGATGCGCTTTTTTGCCTGCGGCGTATTGGCCATAAATTCCTCGGTTTCCAAACGGTCTAAGTCAGTCGGAGCGCAGCGTCACCGGAGCAGCGAATCGCGTGGGTCAGGCGAATCAATGTCCGGATACGGCCGGTTCCGGTAGCCCGGATCCTGCTCGAAGGGTGCGCGCATAGCCAGACAGTCCCGATTGGTCAATCATTTTTGCGGCAAATGCGCGCGTCACCGCTGGCATTTGGGGCAATAGAAGGTCGAGCGGCCGCTCTGGACGATCCGCGCGATGGTGCCGCCGCATTCGCAACGCTCGCCCTCGCGGCCATAGACGCGCCAGTCCTTGGCGAAATAGCCGAGTTCGCCGTCGGGTTGTTTGTAATCGCGCAGCGTCGAGCCGCCCGCGGCGATCGACGCCTCGAGCACCGCCTTGATTGCGGGGACGAGAACCGCGATCTTCGCCCGCGACACATCGGCGGCGGCACGGGTTGGTGCGATGCGCGCCATGTTGAGCGCCTCGCACACATAGATATTGCCGAGCCCCGCGACGATCGTCTGGTCGAGCAACATCGCCTTGATCGGCGCGCGGCGACCCGCGAGGGCGCGCACGAGATACGCCGCGTCGAAAACGTCCGACAGGGGTTCGGGGCCGAGGGTGACAAAGGCCGGAAAGCCGGTCAGCGGATCGCCGGCGACCAGATCGACCGAACCGAAGCGGCGCGGATCGTGGAGCATCAGCCGCTGCCCCGCCGCGGTATCGATCAGCAGATGGTCGTGCTTGCCGGGTTCGCCGGCGCCGATCCGCCAGCTGCCCGACATGCCGAGGTGAAAGATCATATGGTCGCCGCGGTCGGTCGCGATGATGCCATATTTGGCGCGGCGCGACAGGCCGGTGACGATCGAGCCGGTCAATCGCTGCGCGAGGTCGACCGGAAAGGGCCGACGCAGATCGGGGCGCAGCGTCGACACGCGCACCAGCCGCTGGCCGGTGAGGTGCGGCGTCAGCCCGCGAACGGTGGTTTCGACTTCGGGGAGTTCGGGCATGATGAGCGGGAGCTACGCGCCATTTGCTTGGACGACAAGGCCCGGCTAAAGGCGCATTGCACGATCGCTCTCCCCGCAAAGGCGCATGATGATGACCACCCCCGAAACCGTCAGCTTCGGATATGAAACGGTCGCCGCGACCGAAAAAACCGCGATGGTTGGCGAGGTGTTCAGCCGTGTCGCGCGCAAATATGACATCATGAACGACGCGATGTCGGGCGGCATGCACCGATTGTGGAAGGACCGCTTCGTCCGCCGGGTCAAACCGCGCGCGAGCGAGGCGATCCTCGACATGGCGGGCGGCACCGGCGACATCGCCTTTCGGATGGAAAAGAGCGGCGCCAGCATCACCGTCGCCGACATCAACCCGGACATGCTGGGCGTCGGAGTCGAGCGGGCGGCCGAGCGCGGCATCGACAGCCTCGTGTGGAGCGAGCAGAACGCCGAGAAACTCAGCTTTCCCGACCAGTTTTTCGATGCCTATACGATCGCCTTCGGCATCCGCAACGTCACCGATATTCCCGCGGCGCTGAACGAAGCGCATCGCGTCCTGCGCTATGGCGGGCGCTTTTTCTGCCTCGAATTTTCGACCAACGAATGGCCGGGCTTCGCGCAGGCCTATGACGCCTATTCGCACCATCTGGTCCCCAAGCTGGGTAAGCTGATCGCGCAGGACGAGGACAGCTATCGCTATCTGATCGAATCGATCCGCCGTTTCCCGCCGATGCCCGAATTTGCAAAGATGATCGGCGCGGCGGGCTTTACCGCGGTGAAGGTCGAGCCGATCATGGGCGGGCTGGTCGCGATCCACAGCGGGTGGAAGGCTTGACCCGTCCCGTCACCCATATCCTGCGCCTGCTGAAGTGGGGCCGCATCCTCGCGCGTCACGGGGCGCTGCGCGGGATCGAGAGCGCGCCGCAGACCCCGCCGGGGGTCAAGCGGCTGTGCCGGATCGCGCGTTTCGGCACAGTTCAGCCGAAAATCCCCGACTATGCCGCCGCCTTTCAGGCGATCGGCCCCGCCGCGGTGAAACTGGGGCAGACGCTGGCGACGCGCCCCGACCTGGTCGGCGAAGAGGCAGCGCGCAATCTGCTGAGTTTGCAGGATGCGCTGGCACCCGTCGCCTTCGACCGCATCAGGCAAGAGATCGAAGCGACGTTCGAAGTGCCGCTGGAGCGCCTGTACAGCGAATTCGATCCAGATCCCGTCGGATCGGCGTCGATCGCGCAGGTCCACCGTGCGGTGACCACCGACGGCCGCCAAGTTGCGGTCAAGGTCCGCCGTCCGGGCATCGACAAGCAGTTCGCGCGCGACATCGACACCTATGAATGGGCGGCGGCGCATCTGGAAGCGCTGGGCGGCGAAGCGACGCGACTGCGCCCGCGGCAGGTGATCGCCAATTTCCGCCGCTGGACGCTGCGCGAGCTCGACCTGCGCCGCGAAGCCGCGTCGGCGTCCGAGCTGGCCGATGCGATGGTCGGGGTGCCGACTTATGAAGTCCCGGCGATCGACTGGGACCGCACGACGAGCAAGGTGATGACGCTCGACTGGATCGACGGCATCAAGATTTCGCACCGCGACGCGCTGGTCGCCGCGGGGCATGACATGGAAAAGCTGGCGGGCAACCTCGTCCACGCCTTTCTGCGCCAGGCGATCGCCGAGGGGTTTTTCCACGCCGACATGCACCAGGGCAATTTGTTCGTGAAGGCCGACGGCACGATCGCCGCGGTCGATTTCGGCATCATGGGGCGGATCAACCGGCAGGCGCGCTACTGGCTCGCCGAAATTCTCTATGGCCTGACCACGGGCAATTACCGCCGCGTCGCCGAGATTCATTTCGAGGCGCAGTACGTGCCCGATTATCATAATGTCGAGGAATTCGCGACGGCATTGCGCGCGGTCGGCGAGCCGATGCGCGGCAAGCCGGTGAGCGAGCTGTCGGTCGGCCAGATGCTCGACGGCCTGTTCGCGATCACCCGCGATTTCGACATGCAGACCCAGCCGCACCTGCTGTTGCTGCAAAAGACGATGGTGATGGTCGAGGGTGTCGCGACGATGCTCGATCCGAAGATCAATATGTGGGACGTGTCGGGACCGTTTGTGAAGGAGTGGATCCGCGATGAACTTGGCCCCGAAGCCGCGCTCGCCGACGGCCTGCGCGAACAGGGCAAGACGCTGGCGCTGATCCCCGACATCATCCGCCGCCTCGACGCGCAATTGCCGCGCAAGGGCGCCGCGCCGCCCGCCCCGCCGCTGCCCGAGATTCCGCTGATGTGGGACAAGGGCGAGAAACGCCGCTGGTGGCGCTATGCGCTGACAGCGGTGGTTGGCGCGGCGGCTGGCGCGGGGCTGTTGAACTGGTTAGGTTAGCGCCATGACCAACCCGCGCATCCTGCTCATTATCGGCGGCGGCGTCGCTGCGTATAAATCGATCGAGCTCGTCCGCCTGCTCCGCAAGGCGGGCTATGTCGTGCGCTGCGTCCTCACCCGCGCGGGCGAACAGTTTGTGACGCCGCTGACGTTCGCGGCGCTCAGCGAGAACAAGGTCTATACCAATCTCTTCGACCTGAAGGACGAGGTCGAGATGGGGCATATCCAGCTGAGCCGCGAAGCCGATCTGGTCGTCGTCGCGCCCGCCACCGCCGATTTGCTGGCGAAGATGGCGGCGGGCATCGCCGACGATCTGGCAACGACGCTGCTGCTGGCGACCGACAAGCCGGTGCTCGCCGCGCCCGCGATGAATGTGCGCATGTGGCTGCATGCGGCGACGCAGCGCAATGTCGCGACCCTGCGCGGCGACGGGGTGACGGTAATGGCCCCCGACGAGGGCGAGATGGCGTGCGGCGAGTTCGGGCCGGGACGGCTGCCCGAACCGGCGGCGATCAAGGACGCGATCGATGCCGCGCTTTCTTCTCCCCTCCCGCTTGCGGGAGGGGTCGGGGGAGGGCCTGTTGCGTCGTCAGTCTTACCCTTAGACGATTCCGGCCCTTCAGACATGCCCTCCCCTAACCCCTCCCGCGGGCGGGAGGGGGACTTTGCAGGCCAACCCGACTTTGCGCCGGAAAACCACCGCCCGCTTTACGGCCGCCGTATCCTAGTCACCGCGGGACCGACGCATGAGCCGATCGATCCGGTGCGCTACATCGCCAACCGGTCGAGCGGCAAACAGGGCTTTGCGATCGCCGCCGCCGCCGCCGAAGCGGGAGCCGAGGTGCTGCTGATCGCCGGTCCCGTCGAGCTGCCAACTCCGCCGGGGGTGATCCGCGTCGATGTCGAAACCGCGGTCGAGATGGCCGAGGAAGTGCGGCAAGGACTGCCCGTCGACGCCGCGATCATGGTCGCCGCGGTCGCCGACTGGCGCGCCGCGGACCCTGCGGGACAAAAGATCAAGAAGGACGGCAGCGGCGCCGTCCCGCCGCTCGCGCTGGCGGAGAATCCCGACATCCTGGCCGGGGTCGCGAAAAGTGCCGAGCGCCCCACCCTGCTGATCGGCTTTGCCGCCGAAACCAACGACGTCGTCGCGCATGCCGAGGCCAAGCTGGCGCGCAAGGGCTGCGACTGGATCGTCGCCAACGACGTTGCCGCCGACCCGATGGGCGGCGAGAGCAACCGGGTGCATATCGTTAGCAAAGACGGGATAGACAGCTGGGACCGGTTGCCGAAAGCCGCCGTCGCCCGCAAATTGATGGAAAAGATCGCCGATGAGCTCGATGCGCGTAGCCCCCGCCAGCCCGATTGAAATCCGTATCCAGCGGCTGCCCAATGGCGGCGGTCTGCCCCTGCCCGCCTATGCCAGCGACGGCGCGGCGGGGATGGATGTGGTCGCGGCGGAATCGCTGACGATCCGCCCCGGCACGCGCCATGCGGTCGCAACCGGGTTCGCGATGGCGATCCCCGCCGGTTACGAGGTGCAGGTGCGCCCGCGATCGGGACTGGCGCTGAAACATGGCATCACCTGTCTCAACACACCTGGCACGATCGACAGCGATTACCGCGGCGAAGTGAAGGTGATCCTGGCCAATCTGGGCGACGATAATTTCGAGGTGAAGCGCGGCGACCGCATCGCGCAATTGGTTCCCGCACCCGTCCAGCGCGCGAGCTTTGCCGAGGTGGCAACGCTCGATGCGACGACGCGCGGCGCGGGCGGGTTCGGATCGACCGGGGTCGAGAGCGAGCCCGTCGACGAAACCGCCGACGCCGAAGGGCTGGCGTCGCTGTCGGGGATCAAGACGCGGCGATCGAGCGAGTAGCTTGCTCAGCGACGCCGAACTCGACCGGTACGCGCGCCAGATCATCCTGCCCGTATTCGGCGGCGCCGGACAGGCGAAGCTGAAGGGCGCGCATGTCGCGGTGATCGGGGCAGGCGGCATCGGCTGTCCGGCCATCACCTATCTGGCGGCGGCGGGGGTAGGCAGACTGACGATGATCGACGATGACGTCGTCGAACTATCCAATTTGCAGCGCCAGCCATTGTTTACCGATGCCGACATCGGCGCGCGCAAGGCCGTGGTGGCCGCGGAGGCGGCGCGGCGGATCAACCCGCATGTCGAGACGGTCGCAATCGCCCAGCGACTCGACGGCGCCAATGCCGCGCCGCTGCTGACGGGCGCCAACCTGATCCTCGACGGCTGCGACAATTTCGTCACCCGGCTGGCGGTCAATCGCGCGGCGGTAGCCTTGCAGATACCGCTTCTCAGTGCTGCAATCGGCGCGTTCGAGGGACAGGTGGCGCTGTACGAAGGGTGGCGCCCGAACAGTCCGTGCTACGCCTGCCTGGTCGGCGACGATCCGGACCGGGAGGGGATAAACTGCGCCGAACAGGGCGTGATGGGGGCGCTGGCGGGCATGATCGGGACGATGGCGGCGCTGGAGGCGGTGCGCGCACTGACCGGTTGGGGCTCGGGCTTGACCGGGCGGCTGGCGATCGTCGACATGCTCGACCGGCGCTGGCGCGAAGTTGCTATCGCCAAGGATCCGGAGTGCCCGATATGCCGGGGCTGAACATCATTGTTGCGTCGGCCGACGGCGAACATTTCTATGCCGCACTCGAGACGGCGGCGGCGGCAGCGGCGCTCGGACGATCGGCGCGCATATTCCTGCAAGGACCAGCCGCGGCATTGCTCCGCACCCCGGTCGCCTTTGCCGGCGATGCGGCGCGCCGCGCCGCGGGGCAGCCCGATCTGGAGTCGCTGATCGCCGAGGCGATGGCGATGGATGTGCGGCTGGTCGTCTGTCAATCGGGCATGGCGCTGACCGGCATGACCGCGAGCGAGCTGGTGCCGCAGGTGCGCACGGGCGGACTGGTGAGCTTCATGGCCGAGATCGGCGATGCGGATCGATTGGTGGTTTATTGAAAGCACCGCCGCTCGCGCCTTCGCGGGGACGAGGACTATTTCACGGATTGTCGCACACCGTGATCGCATCCGGGTCGGGGCGCTTCCCGCTTGGTACGAAGCGCGCCAGATAGCCCCCGGCATGCTGTTTGTCGTCATAGGACACCAGCTTGTAACCGACCGCCTCGAACTCGCAGACGAGCAGGCGAAACGGCGTGCCGTGGTCGGCGATCGGGCGGTCGCCATCGACGACGATCACCTGCCCGCCCTTGCGCAGCGCCGGGCGCAACCGCCACAGAAAGGCGTAGGGCTCGCCGATCTCGTGATACATATGGACCATGAACACCCGGTCGAAACTCGCCGCGGGCAGCCGCGGGTCGTCGACCGCGCCGAGTTTGAGCGAGACATTGTCGAGCCGTTCGCGCGCGACGCGATCGGCGAGCCGCTCGATCACCTCGGGCATGATGTCCTGCGCCAGCACGCGCCCGCCCGCGCCGACCCGCTGCGCCAGGCGGACGGTGTAATAGCCGTCGCCCGCACCGATATCGGCGACGGTCATCGCCGGGCGGACATCGGCCGAATCCATGACGTCCTCAGCCTCGTTGACCCGGTCGCGCGCTTCTTCGGTCGACCATTTGGTCGAGACCGTCGGCGCCACCGGACGGTCGGCGGGCGGAAAATCGCGCGCCGTCAGCGTGCGATCGCTTTCGTCGCTCCACGGCGCGTCGCAGCTGCCGAGCAACGGGATCAACGCAAGCAGGACGGCGGCGGATCGCTTCATCAATCGATGTCCTCGACCTCGACCTTTTCGCCCGTCACCTTCTGCGATAGTGCCGCGGCCATGAACGGGTCGAGCGCCCCGTCGAGCACATCGCCCGGCGCGGTCGAGGTAACCCCGGTGCGCAGATCCTTCACCAGCTGATAGGGCTGGAGGACATAGGAGCGGATCTGGTGGCCCCAGCCGATCTCGGTCTTTGCCTGATATTCGCCCGATGCCGCGGCTTCGCGCTTTTGCAGCTCGGCCTCGTACATCCGCGCCTTCAACATCCCCATCGCGGTCGCGCGGTTCTTGTGCTGCGAGCGGTCGTTCTGGCTGGCGACGACGATGCCGGTTGGAATATGGGTGATACGCACCGCCGAATCGGTCGTGTTGACGTGCTGGCCGCCCGCACCCGAGGCGCGATAGGTGTCGATCTTGAGGTCGCCTTCGTTGATCTCGATGTCGATATTGTCGTCGATCACCGGATAGACCCACACCGACGAGAAGCTGGTGTGACGGCGCGCCGAGCTGTCGTAAGGCGAAATGCGGACGAGGCGGTGGACGCCGCTCTCGGTTTTTGAATAGCCATAGGCATTCTCGCCCTTGACCAGCATCGTCGCCGATTTGATGCCCGCCTGCTCGCCCGCCTGATATTCGACCAGCTCGACCTTGAATCCGCGCTTTTCGGCCCAGCGGCTGTACATCCGCTGGAGCATTTCGGCCCAATCCTGGCTTTCGGTGCCACCCGCGCCGGCGTGAACTTCGATATAGGCGTCGTTGGCGTCGGCCTCGCCCGCGAGCAGCGCCCTGATCTTGTCCTCTTCGGCGCGCGCCGCCAGCGTCGCCAGCGAGGCCACCGCCTCGTCGACCATCGCCTCGTCGCCTTCCATTTCGGCGAGTTCGATCAGTTCCGCCGTGTCGGCACATTCGGTTTCGATGGCGCGCGTCGCAGCAATCGCCGCATCGAGCCGCTGCCGCTCGCGCATCACTTCCTGCGCCGCCTTCGGGCTGTCCCACAGGGTCGGGTCCTCAACCTTGGCATTCAGCTCGTCGAGCCGCCGCACCGCGCGGTCCCAATCGAGAAACCGCCGCAGCAGCGCCAGCGCGGCGCCAATCTTGTCGATATGATCCTGCGCTTCGGCGCGCATGTCCTTGCTCCTGAAATATGTTGATCCCGCCCTTACGGCCTGAAAGCCCGCAGGGGAAGGCGGTGCCGAGCCGTCAGATAATGCCGCCGCGGTCGTCGAGAAAGTCGCTGTCGCTGCGGCCGGTCGATCCCTTTTGCGAGGGACCGTCGGTCACCCGCCGCTGCGTCTTGATCGGCTTGATTTCGTCTTCGCGGATCGTCCGGCGCGGTTCGCTTTCGGGCTTGAACGCTTCCCAGATGATCGACGCCTTGGGGTCGGTCCCCGGCCAGCTGCCATAGACGCGGCGACCCGACTGGCGGTCGATACGGACCATCCGCACCCCCTTGGGCGCCGCAAAGGGAATCGGTTGCCGATCGGCGAGCGCCGCGAGTGCGAAATCCTTGAAGATCGGCGCCGCATAGCTGCCGCCCTGGGCATAGCCGCCCATGCTGCGCGGCTGGTCGAAACCGATGTACATGCCCGCGATCACGTCGGGAGTGCCGCCGACGAACCAGACATCGTTCGGCCCCGTGGTCGTCCCGGTCTTGCCAAACAGCGGGACATTCAGGTCGCGCAGCCGCACCGCCGTGCCGCGCTGGACGACGCCTTCGAGCATATGGACGACCTGATAGGCGGTCATCGGGTCCATCAGCTGCTTGCCCGATCTGGCAAAGCGCGGCATCGGGCGGCCGTCCCAATCATTCTTGTTGCAGCCGTCGCACGGTTTCCAATTGGCCGGGAAAATCACCTTGCCGCGGCGGTCCTGCGCATAATCGATGACCCGCGGTTTCAGCTCGCGGCCGTGGTTGGCGAGCATGGCATAGGCGTTGGTGATCTTTTCCACCGTCGTCGATCCGGCGCCCAGCGCCGTCGACAGATAAGGTTCGTGCTTGCCGATGCCCATCACCTGGATCGTTTCGACGACCGGCTCCATGCCGACCTGGCTCGCCGCGCGCACCGTCATCAGGTTGCGCGACTGTTCAAGGCCCCAGCGCATCGTATGTTCGCCGCTGCCCCCCGAATTGCCGAAGTTGCGGAAACATTTGTTGCCGAGCGCCGCGCCCTGATAGACGCAGAACGGCCCGTCGACGATCATCGTCGCGGGGGTCATGCCATTGTCGAGCGCCGCGGCGTAAACGAAGGGCTTGATCGTCGAACCCGGCTGGCGCTGCGCCTGGGTCGCGCGGTTGAAGGGCGACAGGCGGACGTCGAAGCCGCCCTGCATCGCATAGATACGGCCCGAATGCGGGCTTTCCACGACCATGCCGCCCGACACTTCGGGAATGTTGCGCAGCGCATAGACGCTGCCGCCGGTCGATTTGACGACGATCAGGTCGCCGGGGCGCAGCGCCGAAAAGGCATTGCCGCCGGTCTTGCGATAACCAAGCGTCGCGGCGCTCGCGGGCAGCGTGCCGGTATCGCCATTTGCAAAACCGATCTGCGCCGCACCCGCCGATTTCGACAGCACCGCGGCGACGCGCCAATTGTCGTAATCGATGCCGATAAAGCTCGACGCGAGGCGGCTCTGCCACTGGTCGTCGGCCTCGATCGTCGCGATCGGTCCCGACCAGCCCTTGCCCGCATCATACCGCTGGAGCCCCTTGCGCAGCGCCATCGTCGCGCCCGTCTGCATCTTGCCGTCATAAGGCGTGCGGACCCACAGGCCGCCGGCATAAACGCTGAGCGGCCCGTCGTCGGCGGTTTCGCCGAACTGGGCGATCAACTGGCGCCGCACCTCTTCCATATAATAGCCGCCGACCTGCGCGATCGCGCGGTTGCCGCTGTTGGTCAGGCCAAGCGGCATGGCGCGCGCCGCGTCGCGCTGCGCCGCCGTGATCCAGCCATTGTCCTCCATCGACCCGAGCACGAAATTGCGCCGCGCCAGCGCTTCCGCCTCGTTGCGGGCGCGCCCGTATTTTTCGGGCGCCTTGGGCAGAATCGCGAGAAACGCCATTTCGTGGAGCTGGAGCTGGTCGACGTCCTTGTCGAAATAGGCGCGGCTCGCCGCCTGCACCCCGAACGCGCGACGACCGAGCGGAATTTCGTTGAGATAGAGTTCGAGGATCTGCTCCTTGGTCAGCGCATCCTCGATGCGCATCGCCAGGATCGCCTCGCGCACCTTGCGGCGATAACTGAGCTCGTTGGTGAGCAGCAGGTTCTTTGCAACCTGCTGGGTGATCGTCGAGGCGCCGATCGGGCGACCGCTGCTGGAAAGGTTGGTGATGATTGCCGACGCGATGCCCGGATAGTCGATGCCGCCGTGGCTGAAGAACGTCTTGTCCTCGGCGGCCAGGAACGAGCGCACCAGAAGCTGCGGATATTCGCTATATTCCAGCTGGACGCGGCGTTCGCGGGCATAGCTGTGCACCGGTTTGCCCTCGCCATCGCGGACCATTGTCGGCAGCGGCGGTTCATAATCGCGCAGCTGGTCGACCGACGGCAGGTCGCGCGCGAAGATCGCCCAGATCAGGATCAGCGCCAGCACGCCCGAGAGGGCAAGATAGCCGAGCCAGCGGAACCAGCGCCGCGTCCACATCTCGCGAAACCAGGTAATCACGGCGTTGCTATCGCGGCGAAGGCGCAGGCGGAAATGGGACGTGCTGTCGGCGACCATAGGGCCAAGCCTCTAAAGCCTGCTTGGCAGAAAGGGAAGCATGGTTGCGGCGCGTTGCTATTCTGCTCCCCTCCCGTCGGCGGGAGAAGGACGGACCTGGTCGAGCAGCATCAAGCGCAGCGTCATGGCGACATCGGTCAGCACCGCATCTACCGAAACACGGTCTTCTTCGTACAGCATTTCGTCAGCGGCAAAGCCGATTTCGACCGCGAGCCGCAGCCGCAACCACAGCGCCCGGCGGTCGGACGCGGCAACATGCGCGGCGCAGGCATCGGTCAGCCGGTCGGTCACATGACGGTGCGATTCGAGCCGGACATGGACGAGCCGCGGCGTGGCGTGGAGCGCGCGCAGTATCCACACCGCGCCGGGTTCGGCGCGCGTTACGGCAGCGTTTTCGGTGAGCAAATCGCCGATATGGTCGGCCATCGCCGCGATCCCGGCGGGCGCATGACGCGTCAGCCAAGCGTCGAGCACGGCGTTCTGCCGCTCCATCAGCCGCCGCCCCAGCGCCTCCAGCACCGCATATTTGTCGCCGAAATAGCGGTAGAGTGCGGGCGGGGTGAGCCCGGCGCGCGCCGCGATCATATTGGTCGAAATCCGTTCGATCCCGACCTCGGCGAGCAATTCGCCCGCAACGTCGAGCAAGCGGGCGCGGGTCAGGTGCGCGCGGTCCTGCCGCGGCGGACGCTTGACAGCAGAGGGGCGGTCCGCCGCGATCACCGCGCCCGGCCGCGCGCGCTGACCGGCCAGATATCGACCAGCGTATCGCCCGTCACGACATGGTAACTGTCATAGAGGTTCACCGTCGGGTCGCAGTGCGGCACGGTCAGGCTGACCGGATCGCCGGGGGTGAGCTGCGCGCCGATGCCGGGGGCGATCAGCGCCGCATGTTCGTCGCCCATGAAGGCGAAGAAGGCGGTCTCTGGCGCGCCGCGCTGGACCACCGCGACGCCGCCGTCGGTCGACAGCGACTTGTAGCCGGCGTCGATGGTGACAAGGCCGCTGTGATTGGCGCTGACAACCCGGGCATCGACCGCCAGCGATACCTCGAACGGCGGTTCGCCGCCCTCGCCGGTCAGGTCGCAATCGCCATATTGCTTGTCCATGAAGACATAGCTGCCCGCCTGCAACTCGGTGAAAACGGCAAGGTCGAGGTCGATGCGGTGGGTGCCGGTGCCCGATCCGGTGACGATTTCAGGCGCAAAACCGGCGCCCGTCAGCGCCGCGACGACGCTTTGCAGATAGGCGGTGCGCTCGACGATCGCGGTGCGGCGATCGGCATAGCTTTCGATATGCTGCTGCGACCCGCAATAGAATTGCACCCCGCGATAGGCGAGATTCGGCGCGGCGGCGATCGCCCGGGCCAACGCAACGGCGGCTTCGGCGGAAGCCACACCGGTGCGCGCGATGCCGGGGTCGATGTCGATGATGACATCGAGCCTTGCCTCGACCGCCGCGAGCGCCGCCTGGAGTCGTTCGGCGACGCCCGGATGGTCGACGACCGCCATCAGCCCTTCGGCGCTGGCGGCGAGCGCGGCGAGCCGGTCGATGGCCGCCGGCGCGGCGACTGGCGAGGTAATCAGGATGCCGGTGACCCCGCCTGCCGCCAGCACCTCGGCCTCGCCGATCTTGGCGCAGCACACCCCGACCGCCCCGGCCTTGATCTGGCGCAAGGCGATATCGACACTTTTATGGGTTTTGGCATGCGGGCGCAGGCCGACGCCATGATGCGCGGCGAGCGCGGCCATCCGCTGAATATTGCGGTCGAGCGCGTCGACATCGAGCACGAGCACCGGGGTATTGAGGTCGGCGCGCGAGCCTTGCTGGCCGATCAGATGCGCATGGAGGTCGCGGTCGGTGGTCATGCGAACAGGCTTTCGAGATGCGGGTTGAGGAATTTGCCGCCCGGGTCGGCGGCGCGGCGGACGGCGTTGTAGCGTCCGGCCATCGGATAGAGCGCCGCGACGTCGGCGCGGGTCAGCGTATGGCGCTTCGCCCAATGCGGGCGGCCGCCCGCGCCGCGGAAAATTGCCTCGGCCTCGGCGAACAGGTTGCGCCACGGCATCTTGGCATATTGATGCATCGAGATAGCGGCGACCGGCCCGGCGTTGATCGGGCTCATCCAGATGTCGTCGGCGGCGACGGCGCGAAATTCGAACGGGAAGGTAACGGGCAGCCGCTTGCGCCGAATCCAGCCGACAACCTCTGCCAGCGTGTCGAGCCCCGCGGCGCGCGGCATTTCATATTCCATCTCTTCGAAGCGGATCGTGCGGTCGGACGGAAAAACCAGATGCGCGGGACCGCGACGTCGCCCGGAGATGCGGCTTTTCATCATCAACCGCTGGAGCGATGGGGTGAGGAAGGGCAGCCGCGCCGCGATGTTGAGGATGCGGCGAAAACTCGCCTCTTCCATATCGGTCGTGGTCGGCGGCGGGTCGCATGGATCGCATGGATCGAGCGTTTTCAGGATCACATCGTCGCTATGCGGAAAGAACCAGAATTCGACATGGCGGTGCTGCCGCGTCAGTTCGTCATAGCTTTCGCGAATGTCGGCCCAGCGGCGCTTTTCGATGCGTTCGGCGAGGTGAAAGGTGGGAACGACCGCAACGTCGATTTCGGTCGCAACCCCGAACAGCCCGAGGGAAAGGCGCTGCGCCTGATAGAGATCGGGGTTGGTGGCCGCATCGCACCAATGCGCCTCGCCATCGGCGCCGATCAGCCGGAAACCGCGGGCAAAGGTCGCGAGCGAACCCAGGTCGGCGCCGGTGCCATGCGTGCCGGTCGCCATCGCCCCCGCGAGCGATTGCGGATTGACGTCGCCCTGATTGGCGAGCGCCAGCCCCTGGTCCCACAGCGCCGCGGTCAGGCGGCGAATGCTCCAGCCCGCGGGAATACGCGCGGTCTGGCGGTCGGCGGCGACCTGCAACTCGCCCGCCATATCGTCCAGACTGACAATCAGTTCGCCCGATTCGCAAAGCGGCATGAAACTGTGCCCGGCGCCGGTGACGCGCAGCTTGTGCGCGCTGCGGACCAACGCCGCGAGCTCGTCCTCGCTCTGCGGACGGGCGATTTGCGCGGGCGCGGTGACGCTACCCGACCAATTGCTCCAGCTCATAACCCTCTCCCGCCGCCAGCCAAGTGACGCTGGCTCGCGAGCGAAAGCTAGTCAAGACTAACTTGTCATCGCGCCGCGATCTGCCGCGCGAAATGGATCTGCACTGCGTCGCGCACCCCGCGCGCGACCTTTTTCTGGCCCGCCGCCGACGCAAGGAATTCGGCGTCGTCCTTGTTCGAGATGAAGCCGGTTTCGAACAGGATCGACGGGGTATCGGGCGCTTTCAGCACCACGAACGAGGCAAAGCGGTGCGCGTTGGTGCGGAATTTGACCGCTTCGCCCGCCTCGCGCTGGAGCAGGCGCGCAAAATCGGATGCGACATTCATCGTCTCGCGCTGGGTCAGGTCGAGCAGGATCGACGACACGTCGCCGCTGTGCGCACCCAGATCGACGCCATTGATCACATTCGCCTTGTTCTCGCGCGCCGCCAGCCGCGCGGCTTCGCGGTCGGAGGCGACTTCGGACAGCGTGTAGATCGACGCGCCGTTCGCGGCCTGATTCTCGGCGGCATCGGCGTGGACCGAAATGAACAGGTCGGCCTTCAGTCGCCGCGCGATACCAAAACGTTCCTCGAGCACCAGATAGCGGTCGTCGGCGCGGGTCAGCGCGACGCGGACGCGGCCCGAGGCGAGCAAATCGTCGCGGATCGCGCGGGCAAGCGCGAGGGTGATGTCCTTTTCGCGTTTGCCGCTGTGCGGGCTGATCGCGCCGGGATCGTGACCGCCATGCCCCGCATCGATGACGACCAGCGGCAGGCGGCTGCCCGCCGGCCCCTCGATCCGCGGCAGCGCGACGCTTGGCTTCGGCTGTCCGATCGGAACGCTGACGCTGTACCGTTTTTCGGGGCGCTTGGCGCGGAACCCGGCGGGCGGCGCCAATTCGGTGCGCGGACCGCGCGACACGCGCGCAAACTCGTCGGCGGATACCGGGCGCAGGCGAAAGGTCAGGCTGCGGCCGTCGGCGGCGAAGCGCGCGCCGGTGACCACCGCCGGCTGTGCCAGGTCGAGCACGATCCGCGCGGTGCTGGGATCCATTTGCCCCTGACGCACCGCGCGCACCAGTCCGGGGCGCGCATTGGCGGTTTGCGGCGAGCGACCCGGCTGTGCGCCCGCGATGTCGAGCGCGATCCGGTCGGGGCCGGCAAGCAAAAAGGTCGAAGCGCCCGCAACCAGATCGTCGAAGCGCAGTGTGATATCCGAATCGCCGATTTCGACCGCGCCGATCTGCCCCGCCAGCGCCGCCGCCGGGTTCATCATCATCGCGATCAGGAGGAGCAGCAGGCCCATGCCGCCTCTATGCCGCCGCGCCCGCGCGCTGGTCCAGTGCTTATTCGAAATCATCAGGCCCCCGGCGGCAGAATGTCGTGAACCCGGCATTAGCCATTGGCGGTCAAACCCGCGTCAATCGGCAAGGTTAACCGACAATTCAGCATGTTTGGCGGCGATAGGGGACTTGCCAACGCGCCGCGGCGGCCCATCTTTCTGTCGTGGCGCTGTTGCCGTGGGCCCGTGCCGATGCTAGCACGCCTTCACTGACGGTGTCGTTCCCGGTGCCGTCCGGCCTTTTGAGGGGAAGGCCTGCTCCGCAAATCCGCGGAACATGGCCGCCTTGGCGCCGGATATGCGGGGATCGGCAACCTGCCGCCAGTCCACCCGGTTGACCGGACAGTCGGGGCGAACGCCAGACGCCCGCCCTGCCCGCCCGCTCACCCCATGTAACAGGTTGATGCCGCATGAGGCTTGCCATGCCCTCTTTTCATCCCGACGCGGGCGCTTTTGCCGCTGCCGTCGCCGGATGCAAAGACCGCATGCGCGTCCAGGACCGGACGCAGGCTCCCCGCGGCAATAACGTCTTTTTTCGTTTTATCCGTATCCGCCGCGATCTTTCGTCAAGGAAGGTCGCGGGATTTTTTGATGGCGCGCTGCGGCGCGCTTGGAGTGTAACTAATGACCACGCGCATGTTGATCGACGCGCGGCACCGGGAAGAAACCCGGGTCGCCGTCACCCAGGGAAACCGCATCGAGGAGTTTGATTTCGAGTCCGCCGAGCACAAGCAGCTCAAGGGCAATATCTATCTGGCCAAGGTCACCCGCGTTGAACCGTCGCTGCAGGCGGCGTTCATCGAATATGGCGGCAATCGCCACGGGTTCCTGGCGTTCAGCGAAATCCATCCCGACTATTACCAGATTCCGAAGGAAGATCGCGAAGCCCTGCTGCGCGAGGAAGCCGAACACGCCGCCGCCGCCGCACAGCGTGCCGAGGAAGACCTTGACGAGCTGGAAGGCGATGTCGCCGACGTCGAATATCATGACGAAGACGACAATGGCGACAGCCGCCACGACCGCGACGACGATGATCGTGACGAGCGTAACGATGGCGACGATGATGACCGCGACGAGCAGGGCGACGCCGAAAATGGCGAAGGCGAAGAGGGCGGCGAAGGGTCCGAAGAAGGCCGGGAAGGCCGCAGCGATCGCGGCGACCGCAAGGGCCGCGGACGCGGGCGCGGCAATGGCCGCAAGGGCGGTGGCCGCGGTCGCAGCAGCCGCCGCGACGACGACGACGGCGAAAACCGCATGTCGCTGCGCCGCCGCTACAAGATCCAGGACGTCATCCGTCGCCGCCAGGTGATGCTGGTGCAGGTCGTCAAGGAAGAACGCGGCAACAAGGGTGCGGCGCTGACCACCTATTTGTCGCTCGCCGGCCGTTATTGCGTGCTGATGCCCAACACGATGCACGGCGGCGGGATCAGCCGCAAGATTTCGAACGGCGCCGATCGCCGCAAGCTGAAGGCGATGATCGACGAACTGGCGCTGCCGCCGACGATGGGCTGCATCGTCCGCACCGCCGGGATGAGCCGCACCAAGGTCGAGATCAAGCGCGACTTCGATTATCTGGCCCGCCTGTGGGACGAGATTCGCGAAAAGACGCTCGAATCGAGCGCCCCGGCGCTGGTCCATTCGGACAGCGACCTGGTCAAACGCGCGATCCGCGATATCTATCACAAGGACATCGAGGAAGTGCTCGTCGAAGGCGACGAGGGCTATAAGGCCGCCAAGCAGTTCATGAAATTGCTGATGCCGAGCCACGCGCGGCGCGTGAAGCAATATGCCGATCCGGTGTCGCTGTACCAGCGGTACGGCGTCGAGGACCAGCTCGCCGGGATGCTCAATCCGGTCGTCCAGCTGAAATCGGGCGGCTATCTGGTGATCAACCCGACCGAGGCTTTGGTGTCGATCGACATCAACTCGGGCCGGTCGACGCGCGAGCATAATATCGAGCAGACCGCGGTCAGCACCAATCTGGAGGCTGCGGCCGAAATCGCCCGTCAGCTGCGCCTGCGCGACATGGCCGGGCTGGTCGTGATCGACTTTATCGACATGGATCATGGCTCGAACGTCCGCAAGGTCGAGCGGGCGATGAAAGACGCGCTGAAGAACGACCGCGCGCGCATCCAGGTCGGCCGCATTTCGGGCTTTGGCCTGATGGAAATGAGCCGCCAGCGCCTGCGCACCGGGGTGCTGGAGGCGTCGACGCGCCCCTGCCCGCATTGCGAAGGCACCGGGCTGGTCCGCACCGCATCGTCGGCGGGCCTCAGTGCGCTGCGCCTGATCGAAGAAGAGGCCGCGCGCGGCAAGGGGAACAAAATCACCCTGCGCGCCAGCCAGGAAGCGACCTTCTACCTGCTCAACGAAAAGCGCCGCGAACTGCGCGATATCGAGGAGCTGTACGGTGTGTCGGTCGAAATCCTGCCCGACGGCGAGACCGAGGGTGCGCGCATGGCGGTCGAGGTCACCGGCCCGCCGCCGACCCAGCGCCGCAGCTTTGCCCCGATCGCCCCGATCGAGGACGATGACGATGACGACATCCCCGAGGACGAGGATGAAGACGTCGCCGAAGCGGAAGCGGACGAAGAGCGCCGCCCGCGCGAACGCACGCGCGACGAAGGCGACGGCGACACCGACGGTGAAGGGCGCAAGCGCCGCCGCCGCCGCCGCCGTGGCCGCCGCGGTCGCCGCGACGAAGAAGGCAATGAAATCGCCGAAGGCCATGACGACGGCGAAGCCGACCGCGACGGCGCGGCGGAAGATGCCGAGGGCGTCGAGGCCGCGCCGGTGGAAACCGCGAGCGATGCCGAGGTCGATCCCGACGCCAAGCCGCGCCGCCGTCGTGGCGGTCGTGGGCGCAAGCCCAAGGTCGATGCCGCCGAAGCCGCTGATGAAACCGCAGTCGATGCCGTCGAAGCGCCGGTAGCCGCGGAAGTCGCCGAGCCGGTTGCCGAAGACGCTCCCGCGGCCGCGGAAAAGCCGAAGCGCAAGCGCGCGCCGCGCAAGACCAAGGCCGCCGCCGAAGCGGAAGCCGCCGATACGGCGGTCGAAGCCGCGCCGGACGCTGCCGACACCGCACCCTTGGCCGAAGCCGCGCCGGAAGCCGAAGTCGAAGTCGAAGCCGTCAAACCGGCGCCCAAGAAACGCGCCAGCCGCGCGAAAAAGGCGGTCGCCGCCGAAGCCGCGCCCGAAGCGGCAACGACGCGCGACGCTGAACCGGTCGCCGCCGACGGCGATGAGGACGGCGTTGGCCCTGACGGCGAACCGCGGCGCGGCTGGTGGCAGCGCACCTTTGGCAATTGAGCGGATCGTCATCGCGAGGAACCGAAAGCGACGCGGCAATCCAGGGCGGCGCAACGCCGCCCTGGATTGCTTCGCTTCGCTCGCCTTGACGACCCGGTCGTAAAGTCTCGCCTTGCCTCGGTGCGTACAGACCCTCACAAGGCCCGCATGGCTTCAGTTGGGGTTCAGATGCGCCGCGCGAAGGTGGACGGGATGATTTCTCCCTCACCGCAACCTGTGCTTCGGGCGGACGCGTGGCGCCCGCTGCTTCGGATCGCGCTGACTTTGCTTGCCATACTGGCCGTCGCCATGCGCCCGGCGATGGCGCAATCGATCCTGCGCGACGCCGAAACCGAGGCCTTGTTTCAGGATATGATGGACCCGCTGCTGGTGGCGGCGGGGCTGCAACCTGGCCAGGTGCGCGTCCATCTGCTCGGCGATCCCAGCATCAACGCCTTTGTGGCGGGCAGTCAGGACGTCTATGTCTTTGCCGGGCTGATCGAGGCCGCCGACACCGCCGAAGAGGTTCAGGGCGTGCTCGCGCACGAATTGGGCCATGTCATCGGTGGTCACGCGATTCGCGTCAACGACGGCGCCAAGACCGCGACCGGCATCTCGCTGCTCAGCCTGGTGCTCGGCGCCGCGGCGATCGCCGCGGGCGGCGCCGACGCGGGCCTGGGGATTATCATGGCGGGGCAACAAGCCGCGCTCGGCAAATTCCTGGCGTTCAGCCGCGTCCAGGAATCGACCGCCGACGCCGCGGGCGCGCAATATCTGTCGAAGGCGGGGATCAGCGGCCGCGGCAGCCTGGCTTTTTTCAAGAAATTGCAGAATCTGGAATTTCGCTATGCCGTGAAGCAGGATGACGATCAGGCCTATGGCCGCACCCACCCGATGTCGGGCGACCGCATCCAGGCCTTGCGCGAGGTGTATGTCATCGATCCGGCGTGGGCGAAGCCCGCCGACCCCGTCATCGAAAAACGTTTTCAGCGCATCAAGGCGAAACTGTCGGGTTTCATGACCGATCCCGACCGCACGCTGCGCAAATTTCCCGAAACCAACACCAGCATCCCGGCGCGTTACGCGCGTGCCTATGCCTGGCACCGCAGCGCCTATCCGCAAAAGGCGCTGGCAGAGGTCGATGCCTTGCTGAAGACCGACCCGAGCGACCCCTATTTCCTTGAGCTCGAGGGCCAGGTGCTGCTCGAATCGGGGCGCCCCAGGGAAGCCATCCCGGCGCTGCGCAAGGCGGTGACCCTGTCGCGGTCGCAGCCGCTGATCAGCGCGACGCTGGGTCATGCGCTGATCGCGACCGAAGATCCGGCCAATTTCGCCGAGGCCGAAGAGGTGCTGAAAACCGCAGTCGCGCTCGACAACCAGAACCCCTTTGCCTGGTACCAGCTCGGTATCGTCTATGCCAACAAGGGCGATCAGGCGCGCGCCGCGCTCGCCTCGGCGGAACGCTACACCTTGCAGGGTGGACAGGCGGCGCTGGCGCTGCGTAATGCCGAAATGGCGATGCAGGGTTTGGCGCAGGATACCCCCGACTGGATCCGTGCACAGGATATTGCGCTGGTGGCGCGCGCCGAGGTGGAACAAGAGCGCAAACGACGCTAGATTCACCAGCAAAATGCGGGGACGCATCGCCAAAATCGATGCATAAGGGCAACATGTGACGGAAAATAAAGACGAATATTACCAGCCGTGGCTGCGCGATGCGGAGCCGACCCCAACGGCCGCGCCGCTGCCCCCGGTCGGTCCGGCCGAAGGTCTGGCGAAGCCGCGCGAGGCGCCGCCCGTCGGCATCGACCTGTCGCGCTATGCCGCCGATGACAAATCGCCGCGCAAGCCGGTGGTCACGTCGGACCAGATCAAGGCGGGCGCCGCCGGCTTTTGGCAGGCGCTGCGCGATGGCGCCGATGCCTTTGCCGACTGGACGATCCGGGTCGGCGACCGCGCCGACGTGCCGGCGCGCGTCGCGGCGATGGAGATCCCGCGCCGCACCCGCGAACTCACCGCCAGGACCGCCGCGCTGACCGCGCAGGCGGCCCGCGCGATCGGGCGCGGGTCGGCGCAGGCGGGCCGGGCCGCAGCCAGCGCCAGCGGCGCGGCGTGGGCTAGGCTGGCGCTCGGCGACAAGGCCCGCAAGCTGTCGAGCGACGCGGGCCGCGGACTCGGCGAGGTTGCCGATCGGACCAAAACCGGCGCCGGCCAGATCGCCAAGGCGGGAAGCGACAGCATCCGGGGGAGCATCGGCGAGGCCGCGACAAAATTGCGCCCCAGCCCGCGCGAGGAGCCGACACCGCCGCCCTCCGGCCTTGAACAATTGCTGGCGCGCGAGGAAGCCGCGGCGCGCGCGAAAGGTCCGTCAGCCCCCGACCTGCCGCTGTTCGCGGGTGAGCCCGGCCCGGCGGCGCCCCCCGCCGCAAGCCCCGCAGCGGTGGCCGAAGCCGACGATCGATCGCCGCTGGTCGTGCCGCCACCGCAAAAACCCGGCGCCGCCAAGGCCATGTCCGCACCGCGCTTGCCGCAAATCAAGGGGATGGGGATGGACGGCGGATCGATGCGTAACTGGGGCATCGCGCTGGGCGGGCTGCTGTTGCTCGCCGCCATGTTCTGGCTCGGCGGCCGCATGAACGGCGGGATGAGCAAGAGCGAGGTCGAGACCATCGTCGCCGATTATATCAAGGCGAACCCGCAGATCATTCCCGAGGCACTGGAAGCGCAGCGCAACGGCGAAATCGCCAAGGCAATCGACGCGATCCGTCCGGCGCTCGAAAAACCCTATGCCGGGGCGTGGGCGGGCAATGCCGACGGCGATGTGACTTTGGTCGTGTTCACCGACTATGCCTGCGGTTTCTGCCGTGCGAGCGTGCCCGATGTCGACCGGCTGATCCGCGAGGACCGGCGCCTCAAGGTCGTCTTCCGCGAGCTGCCGATCATCGCCCCGCAGAGCCGCGATGCGGCGCTGATGGCGCTCGCTGCGGCGCGGCAGGGCAAATATGATGCGTTCCACCACGCAATGTTTGCGGCGAGCTCGCTCGACAAGACGGCGGTCGCCGCCGCCGCCGCCAAGGTCGGCGTCGTCACCGACGGCACCGCCGATGCGACCGCGAACGAGGCATTGTTCCAGCGCGAGATCGACAGCAACCTGGCGATCGCGACCCAGCTGCAACTGAACGCGACCCCGACCTGGATCGTCGGCGACCAGCTGTTCCAGGGCCAGATCGGTTATGACGCATTGAAACAAGCCGTCGCCAAGGCGCGCGCGGCCCAGGGCTGACGACGACGCGCATGGCGACCGTCACCCATGATGCGGCGCTCGCCAACGCCCGCCGCCTGCTCACCGCCGAACCCGCCGCGGCGCTGGCACAGGCGCGCGCGATCATCGAAGCGGTGCCGACTTCGGCGGCGGCCCATCGCCTGGCCGCGCATGCGCTGCGCGCGCTGAACCGCGAGGCGGAGGCGCAAGATGCGTCGCTGGCCGCCGTCGGCGCGACGATTCACGATCCGGCGATGGTCGATGCGGCGCTCGCGCTCGCCGAAAACCGCCTGCCCGATGCCGAGGCGGCGCTGCGCCAGCGGCTGCGCGAAGACGCGACCGATGTCGCCGCGATCCGGATGCTCGCCGAGGTCGCGGGGCGAATCGGGCGCTATGGCGATGCCGAAAAACTGCTCACCCGCGCGCTCGAACTGGCGCCCGGCTTCGGCGCCGCGCGCGCCAATCTGGCGACGGTCTTCTATAAGCAGAACCGCTATGCCGAGGCGGCGGAAACGCTCGACGCGGTGCTGGGCGAGGATCCCGACAATCCGGCGCATGCCAATCTGAAGGCCGCGGCGCTCGGCCGCATCGGCGGCTATGACGAAGCGATCGCGCTCTACGAGCAGCTGACCCAGCGTTTTCCGGATCATGCCAAGCTGTGGATGAGCTATGGCCATATGCTCAAGACCGTCGGGCGGCAGGACGACAGCATTGCCGCCTATCGCGACGCGCTCGCCGTCGATCCGGGGCTCGGCGAACTGTGGTGGAGCCTCGCCAACCTCAAGACGATCCGCTTCGGCGCCGACGACCGCGCGGCGATGGAAGCGGCGCTGGCCGGGATCGAACCGGGCGAAGCCGCGCGCGACGACGACCGGCTGCATCTGCACTTCGCGCTCGGTAAGGCGTATGACGACGCCGGGGACGCCGAACCGGCCTTTCGCCATTATGCCGCGGGCAATGCGATCCGCGCCGGCCAGCTTGGCTACGACGCCGCCGACACCAGCGCGATCGTCGATGCGGCAATCGCGACCTGCAGCGCCGAATTTTTCGCCGCACGTACCGATATGGGCGATCCGGCGCCCGACCCGATCTTCATCCTTGGCATGCCGCGCGCCGGATCGACGCTGATCGAACAGATCCTCGCCAGCCATTCGGCGATCGAAGGCACGATGGAGCTGCCCGACATCCCCGCGCTCGCGCTCGGCCTGGGGCGCGAGACGCAGGGCGAAGGTCGCCACTGGATCGCCGCGCTTGCCGACGCGGGCCCCGACCGGCTGGCCGAGATGGGCGCCGCGTTCCTGCGCCGTACCGCGGTGCAGCGCAAGACCGGCAAGCCGTTCTACATCGACAAATTGCCGAACAATTGGCGCTATGTCCCGCTGATCCGCCTGATCCTGCCAAACGCCAGGATCATCGATGCGCGGCGGCACCCGCTCGATTGCTGTTGGTCCAATTTCCGCCAGCATTATGCCAAGGGCCAAGCGTTCAGTTACGACTTGGCCGACATGGGCACCTACTACCGCGATTATGTGCGGTTGATGGCGCATATCGACGCGGTTCAGCCCGGCCGCGTGCACCGGGTCATCCACGAGGCCTTGCTGGCCGATCCCGAAGCCGAAGTCCGCGCCATGCTCGCCCATCTCGGCCTGCCGTTCGAGGACGGCTGCATGGCGTTCCACGCCAACGCCCGGGCAGTCCGCACCGCGTCGAGCGAACAGGTTCGCCGCCCGATCAATCGCGACGGCGTCGATCAGTGGCGGCCCTATGACGCATGGCTGGGTCCGCTCAAGGCCGCGCTCGGCCCGGTATTGGACGATTATCCCGCCGTACCCGCGCATTTCTGATCGATCGCGTCCGCAAATTCGTTGCCTTTTGGCAACAGCGGATGACATTTTCGACCAACCGCCCCGCTGCCTGGACAACAAAGCTTGCGCTTGCGTCGCACAGCGTCATGCTCGCGTCATACAGCTGTCATTTGAGGGGGGTCTCATGATCAAGTTTTCAGCCGGTCTGGTACGGAGCAGCGCACTGCTGCTCGCCGGGACAATCTTGTGCACGTCGGGTGCGGCGCTGGCGCAGGAGGCGGCGATCGACGACGACCGCGACATCGTCGTCACCGCGTCGAAACGCGAGCAGAATTTGCAGGATGTGCCGCTGGCGATCACCGCGATCGGCACCGAGCGGCTGGACGAACTGCAGGTCAAGGAATTCCAGGACGTCGTCAAATTCCTGCCGTCGGTGACGATCCAGACCGCCGGTCCGGGTTTCGCCCAGGTCTATTTCCGCGGCGTCGCGTCGGGCGAGAACGCCAACCATTCGGCATCGCTGCCGACCGTCGGCACCTATCTCGACGAAATGCCGATCACGACGATCCAGGGCGCGCTCGACATCCATGCCTATGACCTTGCCCGCGTCGAGGCGCTCGCCGGACCGCAAGGGACGCTCTATGGCGCCAGCTCGATGGCCGGGACGATCCGCCTGATCACCAACCAGCCCGATACCAGCGGCACCTATGGCTCGGCAGGTCTCGAACTCAACACCGTGGCCAGCGGCGGCATCGGCGGCGTAGCCGAGGGCTTCGTCAACGCGTCGCTCGGCGAAAAGGCGGCGCTGCGCCTTGTCGGCTGGTATCGCCGCGATGCGGGCTATATCGACAATATCGCAGGCAGCCGGACCTATCCGACGAGCGGCATCACCCAGTCGAACGCCGATCTGGTCGAAAAGGATTATAACGACGTCGACACCTATGGTGCGCGTCTGGCGCTGGGGATCGAGCTCAACGACGACTGGACGATCCGGCCCAATGTGATGGGGCAAATCCAGAAGGCCAATGGCAGTTTTGCGCAGGAACGATCGACCGCGGTCACCGGCAAGCTGCAGACGGTGCAATATAATCCCGAGCGCGGCGACGACAAATGGATCCAGGCCGCGATGACCATCGAGGGCAAGATCGGCAGCTGGGATCTGACCGTCACCGGCGGCCATATGCGCCGCAAGACCGAGACCGAGAGCGACTATTCCGACTATGCCTATTTCTATGATGCGCTCTATGGCTATGGCGCCTATTTCACCGACAACAACGGCGACCCGGTCAACCCGAACCAATATATCCAGGGCATCGACCGCTACAAGCGCAGCTTTGGCGAAATCCGCGTCGCATCCCCTGCCGATGCGCGCATCCGCTTTATCGGCGGGCTGTTCTGGCAGCGCCAGTCGCACAATATCGAACAGAATTACATCATCGACGGCATCGGCGACGCGATCACGGTCACCGGCACCGACAGCAATATCTGGCTGACCAAGCAGCTGCGTATCGACCGCGACTATGCCGCGTTCGGCGAAATCAGCTTTGACATCACTGACAAGCTGACGCTGACCGGCGGCGGCCGCGTCTATAAATTCGACAACAGTCTGGTCGGCTTCTTCGGCTATTCGGCCGGCTATTCGAGCCGCACCGGCGAGGCGGCGTGCTTTGCCCCGACGATCGTCGCCGGTTCGCCGTGCACCAACCTCGACAAGAGCACCAGCGACACCGATTTCATCCACAAGCTGAACCTGACCTACAAGGTCAACGACGATGTGCTGATCTATGGCACCTGGTCGCGCGGTTTCCGCCCCGGCGGGATCAACCGGCGCGGGACGCTCGATCCCTATGGTCCCGATACGCTCGACAATTATGAATTCGGGTGGAAAACATCGTTCGGCCCGGTGCGTTTCAACGGCGCAGTGTATCAGGAGGACTGGAATAACATCCAGCTGTCGTTCCTGGGCGCCAACGGCCTGACCGAAATCCGCAACGCCGGTATCGCCCGGATCCGCGGGATCGAGGCCGACCTCAACTATCGTGCCGGCGGCTTTTCGCTGAACCTCGGCGCCAGTTACAACGACGCGACGATCCGCCGGGATTTCTGTCGCATCGCCAATGCGACGTTCGATTGTACGATCAACCCGCCGGGCCAGACCAACGCGCTGCTGGCACCCGCCGGATCGCGCCTGCCCGTCACCGCGAAGTTCAAGGGCAATGCCATCGCGCGCTACGAATTCCCGATCGGCGGGCTCGACGGGCATTTCCAGTTCGCGGTCAACCATATCGGCAAGCGCCGGTCCGACCTGCGCCCGTTCGAAAACGACATCGTCGGCAATTTCAAGGCCTATACCACCGCCGACATCAGCTTTGGCGTCAAGGGCGAGGGCTGGGATGCCGAGTTGTTCGCCACGAACCTGTTCAACAGCAACGGGGTGATCAACAGCGCGGTCCAGTGCGCCGAATCGATCTGTGGCGACCCTGGCGGCGTCAGCAGCACCGGCGGGGTATTCTACGATAATATCGTCCGTCCGCGCTTGATCGGGATCAAGGTCAGCAAGGATTTCTGATCGGGTGACGGACGCAGCGACCAACCACGAAAGGCCGGGCCAAAAGCTCGGCCTTTTGATGTGTGTCGCGCTCGTCATGGGCAATATGATCGGATCGGGGGTGTTCCTGCTCCCCACCGATCTCGCGCCGCTCGGGTGGAATGCAGCGCTGGGCTGGACGGTAACCATCTCCGGCACCCTGTGTCTGGCGCTCGTCTTTGCGCGCCTCGCGCGTCATTTGCCGGGCGGGTGCGGCGCCTATACCTATGCCGCCGAGGCCTTTGGACCCGCGACCGGCTTCATTGTCGCGTGGAGCTTCTGGATCAGCTGCTGGGTGACCAATGCCACGCTGGCGGTGGCCGCGGTGCGCAACCTCGCGATCATCTATCCGTCGCTGAACAATGGTGGCTCGACGGCCGCGCTGGTGGCAATCGCCTTTGTCTGGCTGTTCACCCTCGTGAACCTGCTGGGGGTGCGCAAAGCGGGCGGGGTGCAGGTCGTGACCCTCGCGCTGAAATTGCTGTTGCTGCTCGGGGCGATTTTTATCGGCTTGTGGTGGCTGACGGCGGGCGCCGCCACGCTACCGTCGATGGCGGCGGCCCAGCCGATCAGCGTCAGCGGGATCGGCCAGGCGGCCACCTTGACCCTGTTCGCGCTGCTCGGCTTCGAAAGCGCGTTGGCGGCGGGCGACCGGGTCGCGGATCCCGAGCGCACCGTGCCGCGCGCCACGACGATCGGCATGATCGCGACCGGCCTGCTCTATCTCGCGGCGTGTACGGCCGTGACGATGCTGGTCCCGCTGAACGTCGTCGCCGGATCGATCGCGCCGTTCCCGACCTTTTTCAGCTATTTCATCGGGCCCGAGGCAGGGGCCGCCGCCGCCGTGCTAGCCGCCGTCGCGGCACTCGGCGCCCTCAACGGCTTTGTCCTGCTGGCCGGCGAACTCCCGCGCGATCTGGCGCGCCGCGGCTTGATCGCACAAAGTTTCGGGACGGAGAACAGGAACGGCGTGCCGCATTGGAGCCTGCTGCTGTCCGCGCTGCTGGCCACGTTGATCGTGTACGCCAATTACAGCCGCGGCCTGGCCGAGCTATTCAATTTCATGATGCTGGTCACCACCTCGACGACGATCATCTTTTATCTGGTGGGCGCGCTCGCGGCCCTGAAGTTCCGGCATGCGGGCCGCATTGCGATGTCGCCCGGCTTTATCATGCTGACGTTGGCCGGGATCGCCTATGTCTGCTGGGCCTTTTACGGCGCGGGGATCGAGCCGACGCTGTACAGCCTGGCGATGACCCTCGCCGGGCTGCCGCTATACCTTCTCGCCCGCCGATCAGCGCCAGCGGGGCGCGAACCAGCCCCGGTCGCGTAGGATGACCTGCGCGGCATTGTGCCCCGGCGCGCCGGTCACGCCGCCGCCGGGATGCGTCCCCGCACCGCACATATAGAGACCCTTCAGCGGCCCGCGATAGGCGCCGTTACCGAGCACCGGGCGCGCCGACCACAGCTGGTCGAGGCTCATATTGCCGTGCATGATGTCGCCGCCGACCAGCCCGAATTTGCGTTCGAGGCCCTTGGGGCTGAGGATCTGGCGGCCCACGATCGAGGCGCGGAAACCGGGGGCATGCGCCTCGACGGTGTCGATGATGCAGTCGGCGGCCGCACCTTCCTCCGCGTCCCAATCGCGACCATCCGGAAGCTCGGGGGCGAATTGCTGGCAGAACAGGCTCGCGACATGCTGGCCCGGCGGCGCCAGGCTGTCGTCGATCGTCGAGGGGATCAGCATTTCGACGATCGGCTTTTTCGACCAGCCATGCTCCTTCGCGTCGAGAAACGCCTTGTCCATATAATCGAGCGTCGGGGCGATGATGATCCCCGACTGATGATGCTCGCCGGCCTCGGGAAGACAGGTGAAGCGCGGCAGTTCGCTGAGCGCGACGTTCATCCGGAACGTCCCGCTGCCCGCCTTGAACGCCTTGATCCGGCGCTGGAACTCGGGCGCGATGTCGCCTTCGTCGAACAGCCGTTCGTAGAGCAGTTTGGGCCCGACATTGGCGATCACGCGCGCCGCGGCGATTTCTTCGCCGCCGACCAGCTTGACGCCGACCGCCTTGCCGCCATCGACCAACACCCGCGACACGGGCGATTCCAGGCTGATCTCGACCCCCAGCTGGGTGCAGACCTTCGCCATCATCTGGGTGATCGCGCCCATGCCGCCGACGCTGTGACCCCACGCGCCCTTCTTGCCGTTCACTTCGCCGAAGACGTGGTGGAGCAGGACATAAGCGCTGCCCGGCGTATCGGGGCTGGCATAATTGCCGACGACGGCGTCGAAACCGAACGCCGCCTTGACCGCTTCGCTTTCGAACCAGCTGTCGAGGAAGGTGCGCGCCGATTTGGTGAACAGTTCGAGCACGTCGCGCTGCTGCGACAGGCTGAGTTTGGCGAGGCCGCGCCCCTGCCGAGCGGCATCGATCAGCGTCTTGAACCCATCGCCGACATTGGGCGGCGATTTGAGCGCGAGGTCGCGCAGGACGTCGGCGACGCCTTCGAGCATGTCGTAATATTCGGGGAGGCGCGCGGCGTCGTGGGCGGAGAAGCGGGCAAATTCCTTTTGCGTGCGTTCGAGCCCGCCGCCAAGCTTCAGATAGCCGCCATCCTCTTGCGGCAGGAAGTTGCTGATCGGGCGCTCGATCACGCGGTAGCCATGATCGGCGAGCTTCATGTCGGCGATGACCTTGGGCTGGAGCAGGCTGACGGTGTAGCTCGCGACCGAATTGCGGAACCCCGGTGCAAACTCCTCGGTCACCGCGGCGCCGCCGACGACGTCGCGCGCTTCGACGATTCGAACCTTCAGGCCCGCCCGCGCGAGATAGAAAGCGCAGACGAGGCCATTGTGGCCGGCGCCGATGATCAGGGCGTCATATTGCTTGGTCATGCTTTGCTCCATCCCGCACGCGGGGCTTGTTCGAGGCGGGATTCAGGGATCAGGTCGCGCATACGGGCGCAGAAATGCTTGAGGCAGACTTCCTTGTCGCTGAGCGGCCCCATCGTGAAAGTCTGCGATGCCATCCCCTGCTGGACGCGCGTGATGAGCAACGTGTCCTCGGCATTCACCTGGCGGTTGATCCGCCAGTTAAGGTAGCGCGCGGCGCGCATTTCGCGGCGCGCATCGGGAAGGACATAGCTGATTTCGCGGATCAGGCAGCTGGTCGGTCCGGTCGGCAGCCATTGCATGAAATCGACCTGGTCGGGATAGATGTCGAACGCGACATTGGGCCACAGCTTGAAATAGAGCCAATGGCGCTGGTTGGCGTCGGGCAGGTGCGGGACCGGCGGCAGCAGCCGCTGATACATGCGTTCGGACCAGTTGGTCGACGGCCGGTCGATCAGATCGCCCCACATGCGGTCGACATGATCGGTCGCCTCGACGCCATAGCTTTTGCCGAACAGGCGGGTGAGGCCGGGGTGTGCGACCGGGATGTGGAGGCCGTCCGAATAATTGTCGCCGACATTTTTCCAGTTCACGTCGCGCGGGCGGAGCGTCACGCGGCCGAGCGCGCCGAGCTGCTCAAAGCGGTATGGCGCCACCTGCGCCTCATAGGGCCCCATCATCGACGCCACCGACGGGCCGCCGTCATCGTCGAGCCGCACAAACCAGAAGCCGCGCCATTGTTCGAGGCCGACGGGGACCAGCCCCGCCTTGCCCTTGTCGAGCGTCGGATAGCTTGCCGAATCGGGGACGCCGGTCAGGCGCCCGTCGAGGTCGTAGGTCCAGGCGTGATAGGGGCAGACGAGTTTTTTGGCGCAGCCCGCGTTGCCGTCGACGAGCCGCGAGCCGCGGTGGCGGCAGACGTTGGTGAAAGCGCGCACGATGCGGTCGGCGCCGCGCACGACGATGACGCTTTCGCCGCAATAATCGATGCTGTGCCAGTCGCCGACGCTCGGGATGTCGCTATCGTGGCAGACGACCTGCCAGCTCGGACGGAAAATCCGTTCCATTTCCGCCGTATAGAAATCGGGATCGCTATAGGTCCAGGCAGACAGGGACCAGCCGTCGAGCGGGTCGAGGGTCGAATCGCGAAGGGGTGCAGTTGCCATGTCTCGTTCCTTGTTATACAATCGTATAACAAGATGCAGCCCGCTCGCCAAGCCTTTACGCGCGAAAGCGCCGATGCCCGCCGGGCGGACCTGATCGAGGCGACCGCGGCGTGTCTGGCGGATGTCGGCCTGGTGGGGACCAACGTCCGCGCAATCTGCGCGCGGGCGGGGGTTTCGCCGGGGCTGCTGCGCCATTATTTCGGGGGCATCGACGATCTGGTCGCGGCGACGTATCAGGCGACGAGCGACCGGATGGACGCGATTTTTGCCGCCGCCGTCGAAGGCACCGGCACCGATCCCCGCGCGCGTCTGCTGGCTTACCTCACCGCCAGCTTTCGCCCGCCGGTCACCGATCCCGAACTACTGGGGGCGTGGACGGCGTTCTGGGCACTGGCGCGCAGCGATGCCCGGATGGCCGAAATTCACGCGGAAAGCTACGCAGGCTACCGCGCGCGGCTGGGCGAGCTGCTCACCGCGTGCGGCGCCCGCGATGCCGAGCGGCTGGCGATCATGCTGACCGCAATGGTCGACGGGCTGTGGCTCGAACTGTCGCTCGATGCGGGGAGTTTCGGCGCCGAGGCGGCGGTGGCGATGATCGAACGGGCGGTAGAGGCGTTGGTTTAAATCACCGCCGTGCCCCTGCGCAGGCAGGGGCCCATCACCGACCGTTTCGTTTTCGGCACCCGGTTGTTTCGGACGCGATCATAGGTGATGGACCCCTGCATTCGCAGGGGCACGGCCCGCTTGATGACGTCCCTATTTCGACAAATCCCTGAGCAGGCTGTCCCAATGCGCCAGCGCCGGGGCGATCGCGTCGACCGGCACGCGTTCGTTGAGGCCGTGCGCGAAGCTGTCGCTGGCTTTCGAAAACAGCCCCGCGACGCCATAGCTCGGTACGCCCTGAAGGCGGAAATGATAGCTGTCGGTGGCGCCGGCGCTCATCGAAGGGATGATCGGCAGGCCGGGGGCGCGGGCGTGGACCGCTTTTTTCACTGCCGCCATGACGTCGGGGCGCAGCGGCGAGGCGTCGCTGGCGCTGGCGTCGGGATCGGTGTTCACCTTGACCGCGGGATCGGCAATCACGCGTTCCAGTTCGGCGCGCACCGTTTCGACCGGCACGCCGGGAAAGATGCGGCAATTGATGTTGGCGGTCGCGCGCTGGGGCAGCGCATTTTCGGCGTGGCCGCCCTTGACCAGCGTCGGGACGCAGGTGGTGCCGATCTGCCCGACATATTCGGGGTCGGCGCGAATTTTGGTGATTGCGTCGGTATTTTCGGGGTCGGCGGCAAAGGCCTTGAGCGCAGCGCCCATATTGCCGCCGACCTGATCGGCGACGATCGGCAGGCCGATCTTGGTCAGCTCGTTCTGCTGCGCGGCGAATTTATAGGCGCCGACCTTTTCGAGCGCCGCCGCGAGCTGGACGATCGCGTTGACCGGCGACGGGCGCGAACTGTGGCCGCCCGGGTTGGTCACCTCCAGGGTAAAATCGGCATAGGTTTTTTCGCCCGCCTGCAGCCCGTAATATTGCGGCTTGCCGTCCTCGCCGATCGTTCCGCCGCCGCCGTCGCCGTTCAAGGCGAATTCGGCGTTCTTATACTTCGCCGCGAGCGCGCGCGTCGTCAGCATCTGGGTTTCCTCGTCGCCCGACAGCAGCAATATGATCGAGCGCCGCGGTTTGAAGCCCTCCTTCTTGAGCTGCGCCATCGCGGCGACCATCATCGACACGTCGAACTTGTTGTCTTCGGACCCGCGGCCGAAGATATAGCCATTTTCCTCGACCGGCACGAAGGGATCGCGCGTCCAGTCCTTTGCGTCGGCCTCGACCACGTCCATATGGCCGAGCAGCACGATCGGCTTTTGCTTTGTCGTGCCGGTGAGCGTCGCGGCAAAGGTCGCGGTTTCGCCCATCGGCGTAATTTCGATGTCGTTGTCGGCATAGCCAGCGGCTTTGAGCACCCCGGCGTAATATGCGGCCAGTTCGGGCACCTTACCGCGCCCCTCGACCGTCGGAATCGCAATGCTGTCCTTCAATATCTGCTTCGCGGTGTCGGCGTCGGCAGGTTTGGCGTGAACGGGCGCGGCGGCGAGCAGGGCGGCAGCGAGGGCGAGCGGGGCGTGAGGCATGCGCATGGCAACGGGTTATGGCGGGTCATGGGCAGACGGCAAGTAGCAATCGTTGTCGCGGTTACGTCGAGGAGAATGGCAGGGCGGACGGCAGCTTACGACCGATTGCGGACATAAACTTTCGTCATCCCGGACTTGATCCGGGATCCATGCGCCCTCTCAGTCGGAGGCGGCGCATGGCCTCATGGACCCCGGATCAAGTCCGGGGTGACGAGTCTATGAGGGCAGCTCCCCACCCCAAAACGGACTTAACCGCTAAATCTTCCCCCGCACCCCCACGAAAAACCGCCGCCCCAGATAATCATATTGCGTCCCGAACGCCGGCGCTTGCCCGATTACCGGCGGGGTTGCGGTCACCACGGTCGATACGCCCGGCGGCGGCGTGTCGAACAGGTTCGCGACGCCCAAAGTGATGCGGAACCGATCCGCAACGTCGCGGGTCAGCGACAGCGAGTGATAGAAGGTCGCGGGAACGCTGACATCGGGGCAGAAGCGTCCGCCGGGGCGGAAGCTGGAGGTGCGGCACGCATCGCCGCCCTGCGCGCGGAGCAGATCGGCGGCGTTCGACGCCGCACCCGTCACGTCGAGCCCATAGAATAGCGTCCAGCCGTCCTTCATCCAGCCAAGATTGAAATCGCCGACCCATTTCGGATTGCCGATCTTGCCATTGTCGTCGACCTCGGTGCCGGGGAACAGCGCCACCTTGTCCTTCACCTGCCAGGTCATCTGGGCGCGAAACGCCAGCTTGCCGAGGCTGCCCAGGTCCTGATCGACCGCCAGCGACAGGTCGACGCCGCGATTGCGCTGGCGGCTGATGTTCACATAACGGTCGGTGACCGCCGCAACGCTTTGCGCATCGGGTCCGGCGGTCGTCGACCGCGTGAACAACCCGCACAACGGCTCGTCGGCGACCGCCGAATCATAACAGCCGCGCACGATGTTGCCCGCGCCGAGCAGGGTGATCTCGTCCCGCACCTCGATGTCGAAATAATCGACCGCGAGCCGCGTCTTGAGCCCGCCCCACAGGGCGCCCGACAGGTCGGGAGTCAGGATCACCGACACCGTTTTGGCGGTCGATGTTTCGGGCTTGAGTGCGCCGATGCCGCCGCCCGACACGATCGTTACCGGGCTGACCCCGCCCGCATAATTGGGGCCGATGCCGTCGGCGGCGCAATTGTCGAAGATGCGCTGGCTGATCGCGCCTGCCGCGAGCCGCGCGGCGGTCTGGATACACGGATCGACGTCCGGCTGGCCCAGAAAGCCCGTCTGGTTTTCCAGGAACAGTTCGAACAGCGCCGGGGCGCGGAACGATGTGCCCCAGGTGCCGCGGAAGCGCAGCCAGTCGGTCACCGCCCAGTCGGCGCCGACCTTCCACGTCGTGTCGTTGAACCGGTCCTGCACGCCGTCGCGGCGGGTGGCTTCGGCATGCGTATAGCGCGCGGCGCCCGACAGCGTCAGCCGCTCGATCATTGGCACGCCTTCGAGCAAAGGCACTTCGACCTCGCCGAACAGCTCTTTCGATATGGTGCGCCCTGCGGTGATTCCCGCGGTGGTGAAATTGGCGACATTGCCCGCCAGCGTCGCCGCGCCCGGCGTGTCATTGATTTCGTCGCGGCGGATATTGGCGCCGAACGCCGCGCCGACCGGCCCGGCGGGCAGGGTGAACAGCTTGCCGGTCAGCAGCGCCTCGGCCGATGTCTGCTTAAACAAGGTCCGTCCCGTCTCGCGCCCGGTCAGGAAGGCGCGCTCGGCGGCGGTGAAATCGCCGCGCAGCACGCGCGGGTCGGTAAAATCGATGTCGATGCACGGTACGCCGCGGATCGCGGTCGTGGTGCCGACGCACGATCGCGTCCGCAGCGTCTGCGACGCAAGCGCGTCCTGATAGAGGATGTCCTGCGTGTAACGGGCGTCCGACCGGCTGTGCTGGCCATGAACATCCCACTTCCAGCCGCCGAGTTTGCCGCGCAGCCCGAGCACCCCGCGATAATAATCGACGTCGGCCTCGCTTTCGGATTTCACCAGCACCCGCGGGCGCAGGAGGATGTTGCCGCCGAACTCGCCATTGAACGGATCGCCCATGTCGAACGGGTCGCAATTGTTCGCGGCGGGGTTGCAGAGGAAAAAGGGCAGCATCGACGCGCCGGTGAACTGGTCGAGCGTCAGCACCTGAAAGCCCGTATTGCGCGACTTGCGGTTGCTGAACAACGCCTCGCCATACACGGTGATACTGTCGGTGATGTCATAGGCGGCATCGGCGAAGGCGCTGATCCGGCTCACCCCCGAAAAGACGTCCGAATCCTGCTCGACCGGTTCGAACTTGTTGAGCGCGCCGGTCGACGGGCCGTCGAAATTGAGCCCGAAGAAATTGGCGGGGCCGAACACCCCGATCGGATTATAGGCGTTCAGCGGAATGCCGACCCCGGCGAACTCGGCGCCATATTGACCGGCAAAGATGGTCTGCCCGTTGGGCGCGATAAGCCCGGGGCCAAAGGTCGGAAAGCCGCTCGGATCGACCCCCGAAAAATCGCCGAAGACGATCGCATTGCCCAAGGTGCTGCTGCACGCCGGGCTTCCGGTGCGGAAATCGACGATGTCGGCGCGGCTGCCATCGGCCTCGCGCTTCAGATATTCTTCGGAGCAGAACAGGAAGTCGCGGTCGCGGCGGGTCAGGTTCTGCTGGCGGAAATAATCGACCGTGGCGAAAAAATGCCCGCGGTCGAATGTCTTGCCGAAACTCGCATCGACGCCATAGCTTTCGCCGCCGCCATGCTGCGTGATCGACGAAAAACCGCCACCTTCAAAGCCGTTCAGGTCGTTGCGGGTCAATATATTGACCACCCCCGCGACCGCATCCGAGCCATAGATCGACGAGGCGCCGGTCTTCAGCACTTCGACCTGGCGGACCACCGACAGCGGCAGCACGTTGAGGTCGAACGGCGCGACCGAGCCGCGGATGCCTGCCGGACCCGCGCGGCGGCCGTTGATCAGCACCAGCGTCCGTTCGGCGCCCAGCCCGCGCAGCGACACGCTCTGCACGTCGTTGCCGCCATTGGCGATGACGCGGTTCGACAGCGCCGAGGTGATCTGGATCGATCCCTGCGCCGCAGGCGCCGATTGCAGCACCTCGGCCAGCTGGACCTGCCCCTGCAATTTGGCGCTTTCGATATCGATGATCTGGATCGGGTCGGCGCTGGTAAATTCGCTTTTCGCGATCCGCGATCCGGTGACGACGATGTCGTCCTCGCCGGTCTGCGCGGCGGCGGGGGTGGCCATCAGGGCGATGACCGAGGCCGTGACGGCCAGCAACACCTGGGGGCGGGTGTCTGATTTCATGATATTTTTCCGAACGTAAGAGTTGATCTCGCCCCCCGGCGCGGAAAAAATACGGCAAACCGCGTTTCGATATGGTTACCGGCGGATAAAAATTTGCCGTCGCGGCCTTTGCGCCACACCCGCCGATGCTTGTCGCCGCGCGCCTGCGCCGCTAGTCACGCTCGCAAAGGGAGCGCGTCGATGAGCAAGGCAATGGGTGAAGCGCTGGGGCGGCTCGAGGCCGTCATCCACGACCGGCTCGCCGCGGGCGAGGCCGAGGCTTCCTATGTCGCCAGCCTCGCCGCCAAGGGCCGCGGCAAGATCGCGCAAAAGCTGGGCGAGGAAGCCGTCGAGGCCGTCATCGCCGCGGTCAGCGAGGATGACCCAGCGCTGATCGGCGAAGCAAGCGACCTTGTCTTCCACCTCTCGATCCTGCTCGCCGACCGCGGGCTGACGTGGGACATGATCGCCGCCGAACTCGGCCGCCGCCACGGCACCTCGGGCCACACCGAAAAAGCCAGCCGCCAGTGAGCGATCTGTCGACCAGAAGCAGTCTGCCTTTGCATATTCGTCATCCCGGCGAGGGCCGGGATCTCACCCTATCGCCAAGACGCACCGGCGAGATCCCCGCCTTCGCCGGGATGACGTAAGAAAGAGGGAACTCCCATGCCGATCGACGCCACCCAGCCCTATGACGACAGCAATATCTTCGCGCGCATCCTGCGCGGCGAGCTGCCGTCGAAGACCGTGTACGACGACGAATTCGCGCTCGCCTTTCACGACATCAACCCGCAGGCGCCGCTCCACATCCTCGTGATTCCCAAGGGCGCCTATGTCAGCTGGGACGATTTCTCCGCGCGCGCCAGCGACGCCGAAATCGCCGGTTTCGTCCGCGCCGTCGGCCAGGTCGCGCGCGATCAGGGACTCGTCGCGCCCGGCTACCGCCTGCTCGCCAACACCGGGCTCGACAGCCATCAGGAAGTCCCGCACCTCCACGTCCATATCTTCGCCGGTCAAAAGCTCGGCCCGATGCTCGCCAGGTAGCCCGTCGCCCCCGCGCAGGCGGGGGCGACGATCATGTTTGGCTATGACCGCGGTCACAGCCGTTTCCCGCACTGCGGCTAAGCGTTCCCGGTACGCGGCGACGGGTGGACAGCCGCCCCTGTTTCCAGCAGGATCAGCGTGCGGGTCAAGGCGGGGAGACGGTGCGATGAAAAGGGGTTGGCGCGAGCTGGGAGAACGCCTGGCCAGCAAGGCAAAGCTGGCGCTGCTTGTCCCGCTCACCCTTGCGATGGCGGCCACCGCGACCGCCGACACGGTGCCGCAAGTCACCGTCGCCACCCCCGGCAGCAGCGGCACCGGCGACGGCACGATCACCCGCTTCACGCTGCGCTTTTCCGAAGACATGGTCCCGCTCGGCGATCCCCGCGCCGCCGCGCCCGCGACCAACGACTGCAAATTGCCCGCGACCGGCCGCTGGGTGGACACCCGCACCTGGGTGCTCGAGTTCGACAAACCGCTCCCCGGCGGGCTGCGCTGCCATGTCGAGCTGCGCGAAGGATTGAAGACCGCGCGCGGCATCGCCGTCGCGGGCAACGACCGTTTCGCGCTCGACACCGGCGGCCCCTCGGCACGCGCGATCCTCGCGGGCGGGTTCTACGACGGGATCGAGGAGGAACAGATTTTCCTTGTCGCCACCAACGTCGCCGCCGACCGCGCCTCGGTCGGCCGATTCGGCTATTGCGCGGTCGACGGCATCGGCGAAAAGATCCCGCTCGACGTCCTGCCGCGCGGCACCGCGACCGAAATCCTCACCGGGCTCGGCGACGCCAACTGGTCGCGCCAGTCGTTCACCTATGACGCCGGGCTGCCGCAGCGCTTGCCCGCCGCGGGCGCCGACCGCGAGGCGGCGCTCGACCGCGTCGTCGCGGTCAAATGCCGCCGCCCGCTGCCCCCGGGGCGCGAGATGGCGGTCGTCTGGGACGCCCGCATATCGCAGGCCGGAGTGCCGGGCCGCACCGCAGGGCGCGACCAGCGGTTCGATTTCGACGTCCGCCCCGCCTTCACCGCCAAAATGTCGTGCAGCCGCGTCAATCCCCAGGCGGGCTGCAACCCGGTCCAGGATGTCACGCTCAGCTTCGCCTCGCCGATCGCGCGCGACACGATCCTCGCCGCGACGCTCAACACCGCCGACGGCAAGAAACTGACGCCCAAGATCGAAGACGACAGGAATGACGCCTGGCTGACGACGGTCAGCTTCGTCGGCCCGCTGCCGCAGAATGTCGACGCGACGCTGACCCTGCCCGCCGACGTCACCGACCAGAGCGGCCGCAAGCTGCAGAACCAGTCGAATTTTCCGCTGAAATTCCACATCGACCGCGCCCCGCCGCTCGTCAAATTCGCCGCCGAATTCGGCATTCTCGAAGCCGGCGAGGGCGGCGTCCTGCCCGTCACCGTGCGCGGCGTCGAAGGGACGATGGTCAGCAAGAACCTCAAAATGCCCGCCACCGCGCTCAAGGTCGGCGACGACGATGCCGCAATCGCGCGCTGGCTGAAACGCGTCGATGACGCCGACGACACCGATTATCGCGCGGAAAAAGACCGTCGCGGCAAGGACATCCGCGTGAATTACACCGGCACCAAGTCGGTGTTCGAGGGTGCCCCCGCGGGCGGCGAGCGCCGCGACCTGCAACTGACCCCGCCCGGTGGCGGCAAGGAATTCGAGGTCGTCGGGATTCCGCTCACAGAAAAAGGCTTCCACGTCGTCGAAATCGCCAGCCCCGAACTCGGCGCCGCGCTGCTCGGGCGCCGCGCGACGCGCTATGTCGCGACCGCGGCGCTCGTCACCAATATGGCGGTGCATTTCAAATGGGGCCGCGAAGGCTCGCTCGCCTGGGTCACCGCGCTCGACACCGGCCTGCCCGTCGGCGGTGCCGAGATCCGCGTTACCGACAGCTGCACCGGCCGCCTGCTCGCGCGCGGCACCGCCGACAAGGCGGGGCGCCTCGCCTTTGCCGGCGGACTGCCGCAGCCCGAAACCTACTCCAGTTGCGAGGAAACTCCCGATCCGACCAAGAGCGAGGGCCATGCGCTGATGGTCTCGGCGCGCTCGGGCGACGATTTCAGCTTCACGCTGACCGATTGGGGCAGCGGCATCCGCCCTTATGATTTCGACCTCCCCTATGGCTGGTCGGAGCGCGAGGATATTCTCCACACCGTCTTTGACCGCGCGCTGGTGAAGGCGGGCGAGACCGTCCACATGAAGCATATCCTGCGCCGTCCGGTCGGCACCGGCTTCATGACGCCGCAGCCGCTCGCGGGCAAATTGCGCCTCGTCCACCGCGGTTCCGACACCGAATTCGAAATGCCTTTCGCGATTGCCGCCACCGGCAGCGGCGACAGCGTGTGGAACGTCCCCGCCTCGGCCCCGATGGGCGATTATGAACTCGTGTTCGTCACCAAGGATAAGGACGGCGAGGACAAGACGATCTGGTCGGGCCAGTCGGTCAAGGTCGACGAATATCGCCTGCCGACGATGAAGGCCGCGGTCACCGGCCCCCGCACCGCGCTCGTGCGTCCCGCCGCCGTGCCGCTCAGCCTGTTCGTCGGCTATCTGTCGGGCGGCCCCGCCGCCAATATCCCCGTCGAACTGCGCACCAATTTCCGCTCCAGCTGGTCGCCGCCCGAGGATTACCGCGACTGGGATTTCGACGGCCAACCGGTGAAGGAAGGCGTGATCCAGCTCGACGACAGCGGCGAAGAGCCCGAAGCCGATCTGCCGCTGGCGCGCTCGGTGCCGCTCAAGCTCGACGCCAATGGCGGCGCTACCACCAATATCACCGTCGACCAGCCGATCACCGAACCGACGGTCATGGCCGCCGAAATGGATTATGAGGATGCCAATGGCGAAACGCTGACCGCCAGCCGCCGCATCACCCTCTACCCCTCCGCCGTCCGCTTGGGACTCAAGACCGACGGCTGGCTGATGCGCGACAACGACCTGAAACTGAACTTCATCGCACTGAATCTCGACGGCAAGCCGATCGCGGGCCAGCGCGTTTCGGTCGCGCTCTACAACCGCGAGATCATCACCGCACGGCGTCGCCTGATCGGCGGCTTCTACGCCTATGACAACCAGATGCGGACGACGCGCCTCGCCGCGACCTGTTCGGCCACCACCGACAAGCTCGGCCGCGCGCGCTGCGCGATGGCGCCGGGCATTTCAGGCGAGGTCACCGTCGTCGCGACGACGACCGACGAGGGTGGCAATGAAGCGCGCGCGGTGCGCTCGGTCTGGCTCGCGGGCGACGACGCCTGGTGGTTCGGCGGCGACAATGGCGACCGCATGGACGTGATTGCCGAAAAGCCGCGCTACGCCGCGGGCGACACCGCCAGCTTCCAGGTCCGCATGCCGTTCCGCGAAGCGACCGCGCTCGTCACCGTCGAACGCGAAGGCGTGCTGTCCAGCTTCGTCGTGCCGCTCAAGGGCACCAACCCGGTGGTCAAGGTCAAGCTGCCCGCCACTTACGCCCCCGACGTCTATGTCTCGGTGATGGCGGTGCGCGGGCGCGTCACCGGCAACGAAAGCTGGTTCCGCCAGATGAAACGCGCGGTCGGCTTCAAGATCGAAAATAGCGAGGGCGCGCCGCCCACGGCCTTGGTCGACCTTGCCAAGCCAGCCTATCGCATGGGCATCGCGCGGATCAAGGTCGGCTGGGAAGGCCATCAGCTTGGCGTCAAGGTCAAGGCCGACAAGGCGAAATATTCGGTCCGCGAAACCGCCAAAGTCGCGATCGAGGTCAAGACCCCCGGCGGCAAGGCGCCCAAGAACGCCGATGTCGCCTTTGTCGCGGTCGACGAAGCCTTGCTCCAGCTCGCCCCCAACGACAGCTGGGAATTGATCGAGGCGATGATGGGCGAACGCACGCTCGACGTCCTCACCTCGACCGCGCAGATGCAGGTGGTCGGCAAGCGCCATTATGGCCGCAAGGCGCTCGAACCCGGCGGCGGTGGCGGCGGCGACCTGTCGGGACTGACCCGCGAGGATTTCCGCCCCGTCCTGCTGTGGAAGGGCAATGTTCCGCTCGACGCCAAAGGCCGCGCGAGCGTCGACGTGCCGCTCAGCGACAATCTCTCGGGTTTCCGCCTCGTCGCGATCGCGACCGACGGCGCCCAATATTTCGGCACCGGCGAAACCAGTGTCCGCACCGTGCAGGATCTCGGCATCTATGCCGGGATGCCCGAACTGGTGCGAACCGGCGACACCTATGATGCGCGCTTCACGCTGCGCAACGGCACCGATCAGGCGATGGAGGTCACCGCGACCCCGACGCTGTCGCCCGCCGTCGCGACCGCGCCGCCGCTGACCGTCACGATCCCGGCGGGCGGCGCGGTGCCGATCAGCTGGTCGATGACCGCCCCCGAAACCACCGGCCCGATCGAATGGACCGTCGATGCGGTCGCCAAGGGCGGCAAGCAACGCGACCGGTTGGTCTTCCAGCAAGTTGTCGAGCCCGCGGTGCCGGTCGAAACCTGGGCCGCCAGCCTGTTCCGCGTCGGCCCCGCCACGACGCTGCCGATCGCCATCCCCGCGGGTGCATTGCCCGGCGGTTATGTCGACGTCGCGCTCGCCGGGACGCTTGCACCGCCCTTGTCGGGGGTGCGCGACTACATGGCCGCTTACCCCTACACCTGCTTCGAACAGTCGACCTCGCGCGCGATTGCACTCGGCGATCTTGGCCGCTGGCAGGCGCTGGCCGAAGCGATGCCGACCTATCTCGATGGTGACGGTCTGCTCCGTTACTGGCCCAATGAGCGGATGGAGGGCTCGATCGAACTCACCGCCTATGTCCTCGCCGTCACCGCGGCGAACGGCTATGCGATCCCCGAGGCGTCGAAGGCCAAAATGGTCAAGGCCTTGCAGGCGGTGGTCGAGGGTCGCTTGACCCGCAGGGGCTACGGCCCTTGGGACATCCGCCCGGTCCGCATCGCGGCGCTCGCGGCGCTGGCGCGGAACAATGCGTCGAGCGCGCAGCTGGTCGCCGCGATCGACGTGTCGCCGATCGACATGGCGACCGGCACGCTCGCCGACTGGCTGGTCGCGATCGAACGCACCCCGGGGGTCCGGGGTGCGCCCGCGCTGCGTACCGCCGCCGAGGCCGAGCTGCGCAAGCGCCTCGTTTACGAAGGCACCCGCCTCGATCTGGTCGACGACGCCCGCGCGCCCTGGTGGATGATGACCAGCGGCGACGAAATGGCGATCAAGGCGCTGGAAGCCGTGCTCGGCCGCAAGGGCTGGGAGGATGACGCGGGCAAGCTGATGGTCGGCGTCGCGCAGCGCCAGCGCAGGGGCCATTGGGACACCACCCCCGCCAATGCCTGGGGCGCGGTCACCGTCCGCCGCTTCGCCGAGCTGTATCCGGCGAGCGCGATCACCGGCGTCACCAACATCAGCCTTGCCGGCGCCACCGCGTCGCAAAGCTGGCCCCTCCCTGCCGAAGCGCCGTCGCCGCTTCGCGTCGCGCTGAACGCTGCAACGATGAGCCTTCAACACAACGGCACCGGCGCGCCTTGGGCGACGGTCAGCGTCAAGGCGGCGGTGCCGCTCAAGGAACCGCTCAACGCGGGCTACCGGATCAAGCGGTCGGTGAGCATCGTCAAGGCGGCGAACAAGGACCGCCTGACGCGTGGGGACGTGATCAAGGTGCGGATCGAGGTCGTCGCGGCCGCGGGCCGGACCTGGGTCGTGATCAACGATCCGATCGCCCCCGGCGCGACGATCGTCGGCAACCTCGGCGGCCAGTCAGAGATGCTCGCCGATCAGGCGAGCGGATCGGGCGCGCAGCCCAGCTATGTCGAGCGCGGCAAGGACAGCTGGCGCGGCTATTTCGGCTGGATGCCCGCGGGCACCCACGCGGTCGAATATGTCGTGCGCCTCAACGGCTCGGGCCGCTTCTCGCTCCCCCCGACACGCGTCGAGGCGATGTATTCGCCCGCGATCCGCGGCCAGTGGCCGAACGGCACACTGACGGTGGCGAGCGTGGGGCAGTGAGGCCTACTCCCGCCCCACGCCGTCTCCGTCATTGCGAGCGGAGCGAAGCAATCCAGAGCGGCTTGTCACACCCTGGATTGCGTCGCTCCGCTCGCAATGACGAGGTGATCGACGGCATGACCACCCCTAATTGGATCGTCATCCCGGCGGAGGCCGGGATCTCGACGGCGCGCTTCAACGCCACGGTGAGATCCCGGCCTTCGCCGGGATGACGGGACGTGGATAGTCGATCTCCAGTGCGCCGCACTTGGCCCCACGCCCTCGCCTGGCTCGCCCTCGCCTTGCTCATCCTTGCCACCATCGCCCACCTTGTCACCAAACCGCCCCCCATGCCCACCTACGCCGCCGTCCGCGCCGACTGGCAGCCCAGCGAAGCCTGGCTCTACGACCGCGACGGCCGCCTGCTCGACAGCGAGCGCGTCAATTTCGAGCGCCGCCGCCTCGCCTGGGTGCCGCTGAAGGACATCAGCCCCGCGGTTCGCGCCGCGGTGGTGAAAGCCGAGGACCGGCGTTTCTGGTCGCACGGCGGGGTCGACTGGCTCGCGGTCGCCAGCGCCGTCCGCGCGCGGCTGAAGATCGGGGGAACCGGCGACCGCTCGCGCGGCGCCTCGACCCTCCCCATGCAGCTCGCCGCCTTTCTCGACCCCAGCCTCGCCCAGCCGGGCCAGCGCGACTGGCGCACCAAGCTGCGCCAGATGCGCGCCGCGCAGGCGCTCGCGGCAAACTGGTCGCACGCGCAGATGCTCGAGGCCTATTTCAACCTCGTCCCGCTCCGCGGCGAGGCACAGGGGATCGGCGCGGGGGCGCAAAGCCTGTTCGGCAAAAAGCCCGCCGACATGACGCGCACCGACGCCGCGCTGTTCGCGGGCCTGCTGCCCAATCCGGCCGCGGGGGCCGAGGCGCTCGGCAAGCGCGCCTGCCGCGCCGCGCAAACCAAAGACTGCACCGCGATCCGCGCCGCCGCCGCGACCCTCGTTTCGGGCGAACATGCCGCGCGTTTCGACCCCGCGCTCGCCCCGCACCTCGCCGTCCGCCTGCTCGACAAACCCGGCAAGCGCGTCACCACCACGATCGACCGCCGCATCCAGGCCGCGGCGATCGTCGCGCTGCGCCGCCAGCTCGCCGGGCTCGGATCGGATCGCGTCCGCGACGGTGCGGTCGTCGTCCTCGACAACGCCACCGGAGAAGTGCTCGCCTATGTCGGCGGCGTCGGGCTGAAATCGACCGCGGCGTCGGTCGATGGTGCCAATGCGCGGCGACAGGCGGGATCGACCCTGAAACCGCATCTCTACGCGCAGGTGATCGAACATGGCTGGCTCACCGCCGCCTCGATCCTCGACGACAGCCCGGTCCAGCTTGACACTGCCTCGGGGTTGTACGTGCCCAAAAACTACGACCGCAGCTTCAAGGGACCGGTCAGCGTCCGCCACGCGCTCGCTGCCTCGCTCAACGTCCCCGCCGTCCGCGCCCTCGTCATCGACGACGTTCAGCAATTCCGCGACCGCCTGTGGGCCTTGGGCTATCACGGCCTTGTCGAGGACGGCGAATATTACGGCTTCAGCCTCGCCCTCGGCTCCGCCGAAGTCTCGCTTGTCGAACAGGCCAACGCATTTAGAACATTCGCAAATCTCGGACAATGGTCGCCGGTCACCTTCGACGCTGTGCGGCACGTTCGCAATCTTCCGCCGCGCCAGATCGTCTCCCCCGCCGCCGCCTTCATCGTCGGCGACATCCTCGCCGACGCCGCGGCGCGTACCGATGCCTTCGGCGCCGACAGCGCGCTGCGCCTGCCCTTCTGGGCCGCCGCCAAGACCGGCACCTCGAAAGGCATGCGCGACAATTGGTGCATCGGCTGGTCCGACCGCTTCACCGTCGCTGTCTGGGTCGGCAATCTCGAGGGCGATGCGATGCGCGCGGTCTCCGGCACCTCGGGCGCCGCGCCGGTCTGGCGCGACGTGATGCTCGCGCTGCACGCCGGCAATCCGGGCAAGCCGCCGACGATGCCCACCGGCGTCGAAAGCCGCCAGATCGCACTCCCCGGCACCCGCGAACCGCCGCGCCGCGAATATTTCATGGCCGGCACCGCGCAAAGCGAAATGGCCGCGGCGCCGCAAGCCGCGCGCCGCCCGCGCATCACCCGCCCGGTCAGCGGCAGCGTCTATGCGCTCGACCCCGACATCCCGATCGACCGCCAGCGCCTCGCGGTCACCGTCAGCGGTGCAGTCGCCGGATACCGCCTGCTGCTCGACAAAAAGCCGCTCGGCGACGCCGACGCCGGGCAACAGATCCTGCCCCGCCCGGGCAGCCACATGCTGGCGCTCGTCGACCCCGGCGGGCGGATGATCGACCGGGTGCGTTTCACGGTGCGATAAAGCGCCTGTCATAGTCCTGAAATTATGTTGCGCTGACGCGCGGAGCGGTTAGTCTGCAGCGCCAGGAGACGGACGGCAGTTCAGCCGCCACAAGGGGATTATTCATGCTACTTGACCGGGTAAAACCGTTAGCTGCCATTCTGGCGACCGCCGAGAAAAAATCGCTTCATCGCACCTTGGGTGCCTTTCAGCTGACGCTGTTCGGCATCGGCTGCGTCATCGGCACCGGCATTTTCGTGCTGACCGCCGCGGGCGCGCAGAAGGCCGGTCCCGGCCTGATGCTGGCCTTTGCCATCGCCGGCCTGATCTGCATCCTCGCCGCACTCTGCTACGCCGAAATCGCCGCGATGATCCCCGTCGCTGGTTCCGCCTATACCTACACCTATGCGACAATGGGCGAGGTGCTTGCGTGGACCGTCGGATGGGCGCTCGTTCTCGAATATGCCGTCGCGGCGTCGGCGGTGTCGGTCGGGTGGTCCGGCTACCTCAACGGCTTGTTGCTCGAATTTTTCGGCTTTCAGTTCCCCGCCGCTCTTGCGGGTGCCCCATTGGCACTGGGCGGCATCGAGGGTGGTATCATCAACCTGCCCGCCGTGATCATCGCGCTGCTCGTCACCTGGCTGCTGATGATCGGCACCACCGAAAGCGCGCGCGTCAACGCCGTGCTGGTGGCGATCAAGGTTACCGCGCTGACCGCCTTCATCGTGCTGACGCTGCCCAGCGAAGCGTTTTCGACCGACAAATTCAATCCCTTCCTGCCCGCCGGCGTCTTTGGCGGCTTTGGCTCGGGCCTTGGCGCGGTCGGCGCTGCGGCAACGATCTTCTTCGCCTATGTCGGCTTCGACGCCGTTTCGACCGCAGCCGAGGAAACCAAAAACCCGCAGCGCAACGTCCCGATCGGCCTGATCGGCTCTTTGCTCTTCTGCACGGTCTTTTACATTTTGGTCGCGGCTGGCGCGGTCGGCACGATCGGCGGCCAGCCGATCATGGGCCCGAACGGCGTGCCCTTCCCTGCCGGTTCCGAAGAACTGGCGCGCCAGTGCGCCACCTTTGCCGCCAACGAACTGCCGCTCGTCTGCTCGAATGAGGCACTGGCGCACGTGCTGCGCCAGATCGGCTGGTCGGGGGTTGGCAACATGCTCGGCATCGCCGCCTTTGTCGCGCTGCCGTCGGTCATCCTGATCCTGTTGTTCGGACAGACCCGCGTCGCTTTCGTGATGAGCCGCGACGGCTTGCTCCCCGAATCGTGGAGCAAGGTGCACCCCAAGTGGAAGACGCCGCATGTCATCACTGCGATCACCGGCATCGTGGTGGCGTTCGCCGCAGCGTTTCTCCCGGTCGGCAAGCTCGCCGACATTGCGAATGCGGGTACACTCTATGCGTTCATGATGGTCGCCATCGCGGTGATGATCCTGCGCAAGACCGCTGCCGATACGCCGCGCGCGTTCAAGACGCCGGCCCTGTGGCTGATCGGCCCGCTGACGGTCGCCGGGACGGTGTTCCTGTTCCTCAACCTGCCCTATGAGGCCATGATCGTATTGCCGGTCTGGGCCTTGATCGGCCTGGTCTTCTACTTCCTCTACAGCCGCAGCCGCAGCCATCTGGGCCGCGGGATTGTCGAGGTGCATGAGGATGATCTGGAACCGCACGCGCCGATCAACTGACGCGTAACGCCGCCAATCCAAAGAGGGGCCGTCCCGGCAGTGCGCCGGGGCGGCCCTTTCTTTGTCAGAACGGGGTCTTGGGGGCCGTTCCCGGCCGCGTGAACAGCTTGCCGCGCTCGGCCCACAGAACCAGCGCCAACCCGACCGCCGCGCTGATCAGAAAGGCATAAGCCAGCGGCAGCGTGGTGCCGTCATATTGCTGGCCGATCAGCGCCCCGACGGTCGCCGCGAGCAGCGTCTTGGCAAAGCTTTGATACGACGACGCGACCCCGGCCATATGACCAAAATCCTCCATCGCGATCGACCCGAAATTGCTGCCGATAAACCCGATCAGCCCGATATTGACCATCATCAGCGCGGTGAACATGCCCAGGGTCTCGGCGCCGCTTAGCGCCGCGGCGATCTGTGCGATCGACGTCGCCATGAACGCGAACACCGCGGTTTGCGATACGCGGCGCGCACCGAAACGCTCGACGATCGCGGCGTTCGAAAAATTGGCGATCGCGATCCCCACCGCGACACAGGCAAAGATCAGCGGGAACCAACTTTGCGCGTCGAACACTTCGTCGATGATCTGTTCGCTGCTGTTCAGATAGCCATAGAGCGCGCCCTGCATCATGCCCGACGCGATCATGTAGCCCGCAGCGCGGCGATGCCGCGTCACCGTCGCCCAGCCGCTGACCATCGTCCGCCAGTCGAGCGGGCGCACGTCGGCAGGGTCGAGCGTTTCGGGCAGGCGGCGCAGCCAGGCAAGCATGACCAGCCCCATCGCCGCCAGGACGATGAAAATCGCGCGCCAGCCCGCCAGCGCCGCGACCCCGGCGCCGATCGTCGGCGCGATGATCGGCACGATCATGAACACCAGGAAGATCAGCGACAGCCGTTTCGCCATCGCATCGCCCGCGAACAGGTCGCGAATGACCGCAACGACGATCACCCCCAGCGCGGCGCTGACCAGCCCATGCCCGAACCGCAGCGCCAGCAGCATCGGAAAGCTGGTCGCCAAGCCGCAGCCGATCGAAAACACGACATAGGCGAGCAGCGCCGGGACCAGCACGCCCTTGCGCCCGAACCGGTCAGCGAGCGGACCATAGATCAGCGAGCCGAATCCGATACCGAGCAGATAGAGCGAGATGATATATTGGCGATCATTGGCGACCAGGACGCCAAGCCCTTTGCCAATCGCGGGTAGCGCAGGCAGCATCGCGTCGATGGCGAGCGCGTTGAGCGCCATCACCATCGCCATCATGACCACCATCTCGCGATCACCGGGCAGGCTCCGCTGCGGGGTTTGGGCCGGTTTGTGCATGGCCGCAGCCTATGCGCCGATGCCGGTGCTTTGAACAGCCCCCAAGCCACGGGCATTGCTATGCAAAGCAAAAGGGCCGCTCCTTCCGGAACGGCCCTTGCAATTTTTCTGACGAACGGTTCAGCCCTGACGGGTGCCCGTCATTGCCATCGACCCGAACGCACCGGCCTTGATCGTACCGGTCAGCGCGTCGCCGTCGATCGTCGCTTCGCATTCCAGCGTCATCGGCATCGGCACCTTCATGTTCATCGTCCAGGTCAGCTTGTTGCCGTCGACCTTGCCATTTTCGACGTCGAGCGCCCCCATCGCACCGGCGTTCGAACCGGTGAAACTGTCGCCGTCGCTGGTCACCGTGAACACCGATTTCTGGTCACCCATCGGCGACTTGGTTACGCAATCATAGCTGCCATCAACGGACATCGAAGCTCTCCTTACTGAAATCAATGTTAGTTATCGAGAGTCGCTGTTTCCACCGCCAGACCCAATCCGTCAAGCTGCGGTTTGACCACCGCAGCATCGCCGACGACGACATAGACCAGATCATCGGTGCTCAGCGCCTTGCGCGCCGCAGCGTCGATTTCGGCGGCCGTCATCGCTTCATAGGTCGCGGGCAGCGTTTCGTAATAATTGTCGGGGCGCGAAAATTTGACGATATTGCGCAGCCCCGCGAGGACGTCGGCCGACGTTTCGAAACTGCCCGGCAATTCGCGGACGCTGCCGTTGATTGTGCGCTCCAGTTCTTCCTTGGTCACGCCCTTGTCGCCAAGGAAGCTCTTCAGGTCTTTCTGCAGCTCCTTGATCGAATCGCCGGTACGATCCGCCTGCACCGGCGCGACCGCGACCCAGCTCAGCCGGTCGGTTTCGCCCGAAACACGGCTGCGCACGCCATAGGACCAGCCCTTCGTCTCGCGCAAATTGGTGTTGAAGCGTGACAGGAAATTGCCGCCGAAAATATCGTTCGCCGACCGCAGGACCTCCAGCTTGTCGCCGCCCTTGGCATCGAGCACCTTGCCCGCCAGAATAATCGATTGCGGCGATTTGGGGCGATCGAAGAACAGGATGCGCGGCTTGGGCGCCGGGATTGCGATATCGAAATTCTTGACCGGCTTGGCGGTTTTCGGCGCCTTCCACTGACCCAGCGTCGCATCGAGCTGTTTCTTCACTTCGGCCAGCGTCGTGTCGCCGACGACGAACACGCGCGCATTGTCGGGGCGAATCCAGCTGCTGTGGAACGCCGCGAGCTGGTCGCGCGTCGCCGTCGTCACCGCCTTGGCATCGCCCAGACCCGACGGCGGAATGCCATACGGATGGTCGGCGCCATAGAGCATCGGCGCCATCAGGCGCGAGGCGATGGCGTTCGGGTTGTTAAGCTCGGCCTTCAGCCGGTTCAGCTGTTGCGCGCGCACTCGCTCCAGCTCTTTGGCATCGAACGCCGGGTTGCGAATATAGTCGGCGAGCAGCGACAGCGAGGCGCCGAGATTGGGCTTCAGGGCAAACAGGCTGAACACCGTTTCGTCGGCATTGGCGGTCGCGTCGATCTGCGCGCCCAGCCGTTCCTTCGCTTCGGCAAAGGCGATCGAGTTGAGATTGGTTGTGCCTTCGTCCATCAGGCTGAGCATCAGCGACTGGGTGCCCAGCGCGCTGTGCGGATCGGCGGCATAGCCTGCGTCGAAACTGACCGCGACATTGACCGTGGGCACCGTCGTGCGGCGCGCGAACACCACCTCAACCCCGTTCTTGAGTTTGGTGCGTTCGATGGCCGGAAAGTCGAGCGCGGTAAGATCGGCGACCGCGGGCAATTGCGAGCGGTCGGCGATCGAAGCCGCGGCGCCGATGCCCGTGTCGGGACCGATGTCGCCGAGCGCCGGGTTCCAGTAACGATCGGGTGCGACCGCTTCGGTCAGCTTGCCCGCGGTGACCGCGCCGCCGCGGTTCTCGCCGCCTTCGGTGCGTTCGCCCGGGGTGTAGGTCAGTGAAAAGGCCGGGCGCGACATCCATTTGCGCGCCACCGCAGTGACCTGTTCAGGCGTCGATTTGGCCATCCGGTCAAGCTCGACTTTGTAATAGGCGGGATCGTTCGAATAGAGAGCCCCCTCGGCCAGCGTCACCGCCTTGCCGCCAAATCCACCGACCGATTCGAGTCCGGCGATGGTGCCGCCCAGATAGCTCGCCGCGGCGCGCTGCAATTCGTCGGCGGTCGGGCCGGTCGCGAGGAATTTGGCGATTTCTTCGTCGAGCTTCTTGCCGACCGTCGCCACATCGCTGCCCGGCTTGACGTCGGCCTGGATAATCAGGATGCCGGCATCCTCAAAGGTCTGCGCAAAAGCGGCGACGCTGACCGCGACGGGGTCGGTGCGGACCATCGCATTGTCGAGCCGCGACGACGACAGCCCGCCGAGCACCGCGGTCGCCATTTGCAGCGGCACACCGTCGGCATCGTTGAGCCCGGGGATCGCCCACATGCGATAAATGCGCGGGGTGGGGATCAGGTCTTTTACTTCCTTTGCGAGCGGCGCAGGCAAGGTCGGGATCGTGGTTGGCGGCGCGGCGATGGCGGGGCCGCGCGGGATGTCGCCGAACCACTCCTGGACCTTTGCCTTGGCGGTGGCGACATCGACGTCGCCCGCCAGAACCAGCACCGCATTGTTCGGGCCATAATTGTCGGTGAACCACTTTTTCACGTCATCCAGGCTGGCCGAATTGAGGTCGGCCATCGAACCGATGGTGCTGTGGTGATAGGGATGGCCCTTGGGGAACAGATTCTCGAAAATCTCGTACCGGAGCAGGCCATAGGGGTTGTTGTCGCCCTGGCGCTTTTCGTTCTGCACGACGCCGCGCTGGTTATCGAGCTTTTCCTGCGTCACCGCGCCGAGCAGATGCCCCATGCGGTCGCTTTCGAGGAACAATGCGCGGTCGAGCGCGCCGGTCGGCACCGTCTCGAAATAATTGGTGCGGTCGACGTTGGTCGTGCCATTGCTGTCGGTCGCGCCGACCTGTTGCAGCGGCTCGAAGAAATCGCCGGGCGCATTTTCCGACCCGTTGAACATCAGATGTTCGAACAGATGCGCAAAACCCGTCTTGCCCTTCGGTTCGTGCTTCGACCCGACGCGGTACCACACCGACACCGCGACGACCGGCGCCTTGCGATCCTCGTGCACGATCACGCGCAGGCCATTGTCGAGGGTGAAGGCTTCGTAGGGAATATCGACCGCCTTCACCAGATCGGCGATCGGCGCCGGATCGGCGGCCTTGGCCTTGGCAAGCGCGGGGCCGGCGGCGACGAGCGACGAGGTCACCGCCAGGGCAAGGGCGAAACGATGGAAACGGGGCATGGGCATCCTCTTGGATAGGGCGGCAGACGCGCGACGGCCTGCGTGAGATCGGGTGCCGGACGGCACTGTATCAACGGTTTAGGACAGCATCGTTCGGCTTTCAAGGCCGATAGAAGCGCGCCCCGCTGGCTTTGAGCGCCGCCGGGTCGAACAGCACGGGCTTGAGCTGGTGGCGCACGAACAACGGCGCCTGATCGTTGTAATGCGGGCTTTCCGGCCGCGTCGTCGCCGAACCGAAGGGTTGGATCGATTCGGAGCGGACCCGGCCCGCCGCGTCCCACGTCATGAACATGATAAAGCTGTCGCCGTGGCGCACCTTCAGCCGCCCGTCGGGTTCGGCGTCCCACAAGGTCGAGGCACGCACCGTGTCGTTGCCGCCATCGAGCGGCAGGTCGATCCGCGAAGCCCCCTCGCCATGCCGCAGCCGCAGTACGGTGCCGAGTTTGGGGTCGAGCCCGCCGAAATGCTCCTGCAAATGCGCCACCGTCTCGGCCAGCACAGTGCGCGGATCGGGACCGGCGCGGCGCTGGTAATGGCTGCCGTTCGCGGGACGCAGCACCATCAACGCCAGCGCATCGCCCTTGCCCTTGCCGTCAAGGTTCCAGTCCCAGCGACGCAGCAGGTTTTGCGCCGCGACCAGCGCCGGATCGTCCTTCACTTTCAGCGCGAGCAAGCGGTCGACCCACGCCTTGGCGTAACCCGACCGGGCATAGGCGGTGTCATATTTGATCGCCTTCAGCCGCGCCTCGTCGATCTGGCCCGACGCCTCGAACAATTCGATCAGCCGGGTCGCACGGTTGGTCATGTCGTCCTCGACCCCGAGCAAGGGCGAAAACGCCGCGGCGTCGAGCTCGTCGCCCGGCCCCGCCGCGACCCACGGCGTGTTGTTGGCGTTCATCACATAACCCGAGCGCGGGTTGACCAGCGCCGGGACGCGGTCGAACGGCAGCGTCTTGGTCCACAGCGCCGCCGACCGGTCGCCCGGCAACACGCCGCGCCAGTTGAAACCGTCGGGCCGATCGGGGAACATCGCGTTATAGAATAGCCCGATGTTGCCCTTGGCATCGGCATAGATGAAATTTGTCGCGGGCACGCCCTGCCCGGCCATTGCCGCCCGCCATTCGGCGAAATCCTTCGCCTTGTTCAGCCGGTAATATTGGGTGACCATCGCGGACTGGTCGATCCCGGCGTAGCGGATCGCAAAGGCGCCCTTGTCATTCTTGACCACCGGACCATGAACCGAGCGATAGGTGGTGCGCGGCACCGGCAGCACGAACGGGCCAAACTTCACCTTCAGCCAGACGCGCTTTTCCTCAAGCGGCCGCCAGGCCCCGTCGTAGCGATAGTTTTCGCCGCTCTCGTCGAGCACCAGCTTGTACACGTCGATGAGGTCGGGGCGATTGACCGTGTTCGTCCAGCCAAGATATTTATTGTGCCCCAGGAACGGGTAGGGCGATCCGGGGAAATTGGCCCCCGCAAAATCCCATCCTTCCTCGCTATGGACGACCAGTTCGTACCAGGCGACGCCGCCGGTCCACGGCTGGTGCGAGTTCGACACCAACCGGGTGGCGCCGTCAGTCGAGCGCGCGGGCGCGACTGCCATCGCGTTCGATCCATTGGATGCGGGATCGCTGCCCACAGGGGTGTCGGCGCGCGGGACGATCTTGCCGGCGGCGTCGAGCGCCGGGCCACCCTCGCGGTGCATATCCTTGCCCTCAACCAGCTGGCCGAGCACCGAATCGAGTCCGAAAAAGAAGGGCGAGCGCAGCACGAAGCCCGCGACGACATCCTCGCCGGTCACCGGGAACAATCCCGACAAACGCACCTCGCCCGGATGCTTGTCGGCGTAGCGATTGAGCCCCGCGGCATAGGCGGTGAACAGCGCCTGCACATCGGCGGGCAGTCGCGGCCAGTCGCGCGCCGTCGTCGCACGCACGTCCAGCAGCGCGGCGGCAAAATCGACCTTTGCGCCGTCGGCGCCGAGCATCGCCCCGGCCCGCCCGCGCGTCATCGCCAGCACTTCCTGCAACGTCGCGAAATCATCCTCGGCGTGGGCGTAGGCGACACCGTAGGCGACATCGGCGTCGGTCTTGCCAAAGATATGCGGCACCCCGAATTTGTCGCGCGCGATGCGGACGTCCTGCGGCTTGAACAGCGGCGCTTCGGGTGCTTCGGCGGTCAGCGGCTCCCACAGCGCCAGCGACGCGGCGGTGACGACGACCAGCAACAGAAACCCCAGCAAAATCCGTCGCAGCATCTTTGGTCCTCTTCGTCCGCTCGATCCGCGACTGTCTGACCGCCATGTCGTCCGATGGCAAGCGCCTGTCGTTCGTCGAGCCGAATTTGCGATCTGCCGCCACCCGGCTATGCAAGGCGCCAGAGTTTCAAACGGGGAATTTTCTATGCATCGCAAAAGCCTGCTTCTCGCCGCCTGTCTGTCGTTCGCCTTTGCGCCGCCCGCCTTGGCGCAGACGGTCACCGGATCGGGCGTCATCCCGTCGGCCGCCGCCAACAGCGACGAGCGCGCGATCGGCTTTGCCGCGAATGCCGCTGCGGGTGGCGCGCTCGTCATCGTGATGAGCAACGCGACGCTGCCGCCGCTCGATGGCGTCGCGCTGGGCGCCGCCGAACGTCAGGCGGTCGCCGCCGCGATTGCCGCGGCGACCTTCGAGGGCAAGGCCGAATCGACGCTGTCGCTGCGCGGGATCGGCGCCTATTCGCGCATCCTGCTCGTCGGCGCCGGTCCGACGCCGACCTCGCTCGCGCTCGCCGAAGCGGGCGGCAAGGCGGCGCAGGAGCTGAAAAGCGAAGCCCAGCCGGTGACGATTGCGGGTGCCTTTGGTGATACCAGCGCCGCTGATGTCGCTTATGGCTTCGCGCTCGGCCAATATCGTTTCGACCGGTACAAGACGGTCGACAAAAAGGCGCCGCCGACGGGTGCGGTCACCATCGTCGGTGCCAACCCGGCCGCCGCCGAAGCGGCGTTCAACGGGCGCTGGAAACCGCTGGTCGATGGCGTCCGCCTGTCGCGCGACCTCGCCAACGAACCCGCGAACGTCATCTATCCCGAAAGCTTCGTCGCCCGGGTGCGCGAGGCGTTCGCCGGGACCGCCGGGGTCAGCATCGAGGTGCTCGACGAAGCAGCGATGCGGAAACTCGGGATGGGGACCATCGTCGGGGTTGGGCAGGGCAGCCCGCGCGGCTCGCGCCTGATGCTGGTGCGCTATCGCGGCACGGGCGCGCTCGCCGCGCCGATGGCGTTCGTCGGCAAGGGCATCACCTTCGATTCGGGCGGCATTTCGCTGAAGCCCGGCGCGGGCATGTGGGACATGAAGGGCGATATGTCGGGGGCCGCCTCGGTCATGGGTGCCGTCCTGTCGCTCGCCAAGTCGCGCGCGCCGGCGCATGTCGTCGGGGTTGCGGCGCTTGCCGAAAACATGCCCGACGGCAATGCCCAGCGTCCCGGCGACGTCACCCGCACCATGTCGGGCAAGACAATCGAGATGCTCAACAGCGACGCCGAAGGGCGCCTCGTCCTCGCCGACGCCAATGAATATGTGGCGCAGGCCTACAAGCCGCGCGCCATCGTCAACATCGCGACGCTGACCGGCGCGATCGTCGGCGCGCTCGACGACCAATATGCCGGACTGTTCGCACGCGACGAAAAGCTCGCCGCCAACCTGCTCGCCGCCGGGACCGCCAGCGGCGAGGAGCTGTGGCGGATGCCGCTGCACAAGAATTTCGCCGAAAAGATCAAGTCGGACATCGCCGACATCCGCAACATCACCCCCAACCAGGGTCCGGGCGCCAGCATCGGCGCGCATGTCATCGGCTATTTCGTCGACCAAGCGACGCCGTGGGCGCATCTCGACATCGCCGGGGTGAACCAGGCCGACAAGGCATCGTCCCTGGTCCCGAAAGGAATGAGCGGCTTCGGCGTGCGCCTGCTCGATCAACTGGCGCGCAGCGGGGAGTAAGCCACCGCTCTCATCCGTCACCCCGGCGGAGGCCGGGGTCTCGCCTTAGCGTCAAAACGCGACGGTGGGATCCCGGCCTCCGCCGGGATGACGATCTGAGAAGGCGGCGGCCAACGCAAGCCCCTTGTGTTGCCAAATAGCAACACTATCTTGCGAGACAGGAAAGGGGCTTATTTCCCATGAACCTCGAAAAATTCACCGACCGCGCCAAGGGCTTTTTGCAAGCCGCGCAGACGATCGCGATCCGCATGAACCACCAGCGGATCAGTCCCGAGCATATCGCCAAGGCGCTGCTCGAAGACAGCGAAGGCATGGCCGCAGGGTTGATTGCGAAGAGCGGCGGCGACGCCGCACGTGCCGTCCAGGGTATCGATGCGCTGCTCGCCAAAGTGCCCGCAGTTTCGGGATCGGGCGCGCAGGCGACGCCGGGGCTCGATAATGACGCGGTGCGCCTGCTCGATCAGGCCGAACAGGTCGCGACGAAAGCGGGTGACGGCTATGTCACCGTCGAGCGGCTGTTGCTGGCGATGGTGCTGTCGGCCGCGACACCCGTCGGCAAAGCATTTGCCGACGCGGCGCTCAAGGCAGATGCCCTGAACAGCGCGATCAACGACCTGCGCGGCGGCCGCGCCGCCGACACCGCAACCTCCGAAGACCGCTACGAAGCGCTCAAGAAATTCGCCCGCGATCTCACCGAGGTGGCGCGCGAGGGCAAGCTCGACCCGGTCATCGGCCGCGACGAGGAAATCCGCCGCACGATCCAGATCCTCGCCCGCCGGACCAAGAATAATCCGGTGCTGATCGGCGAACCCGGAGTCGGCAAGACCGCGATCGCCGAAGGGCTGGCGCTACGCATCGTCAACGGCGACGTCCCCGATAGCCTCAAGGACCGCCGCCTGCTGTCGCTCGACATGGGATCACTGATCGCGGGCGCCAAATATCGCGGCGAATTCGAGGAGCGGCTGAAAGGCGTGCTCGATGACGTCAAGGCCGCCGAGGGCGAGATTATCCTCTTCATCGACGAGATGCACACGCTGGTCGGCGCGGGCAAGGGCGAGGGCGCGATGGACGCGTCGAACCTGCTCAAACCGGCATTGGCGCGCGGCGAACTCCATTGCATCGGTGCGACGACGCTCGACGAATATCGCAAGCATGTCGAAAAGGATCCCGCGCTCCAGCGGCGCTTTCAACCCGTCTTCGTCGGCGAACCGACGGTCGAGGATTCGATTTCGATCCTGCGCGGGCTCAAGGAAAAATACGAGTTGCACCACGGCGTCCGCATCACCGACGGCGCGATCGTCGCCGCCGCGACCTTGTCGAACCGATACATCTCGGACCGCTTCCTGCCCGACAAGGCGATCGACCTGATGGACGAGGCGGCGAGCCGCATCCGCATGGAGGTCGAATCGAAGCCCGAGGAGATCGAGAGCCTCGACCGCCGGATCATCCAGATGAAGATCGAGGAAGCCGCGCTGTCAAAGGAAAGCGATGCGGCGTCGAAAGACCGGCTCGCCGCGCTCCGTGCCGACCTCGCCAACCTCGAACAGCAGTCGGCCGAGGTCACGCAAAAATGGCAGGCCGAAAAGGACAAGATCCACGCCGAGGCGAAGATCAAGGAGCAGCTCGACGCTGCGCGTTCGGCGCTAGATCAGGCGCAGCGCGCCGGCGATCTCGCAAAGGCGGGCGAACTATCTTACGGCACGATTCCCGGCCTCGAAAAGCAGCTTGCCGATGCCGAGGCTGCCGCTGGAAATGCGATGCTGCGCGAAGAAGTCACCGCCGACGATATCGCCGCGGTGGTCAGCAAGTGGACGGGCATCCCGGTTGACCGCATGATGGAGGGCGAGCGCGAAAAATTGCTGGGCATGGAAGCCACCCTTGCCAGCCGCGTCATCGGCCAGGACGAGGCCGTGCGCGCCGTCTCGACCGCCGTCCGCCGCGCCCGCGCCGGGCTGCAGGACCCCAACCGTCCGCTCGGCTCGTTCCTTTTCCTTGGCCCCACCGGCGTCGGCAAGACCGAGCTGACCAAGGCGCTCGCGCGCTTCCTGTTCGACGACGACAATGCGATGGTCCGCATCGATATGTCGGAATTCATGGAAAAGCACAGCGTCGCGCGGCTGGTCGGCGCGCCGCCGGGTTATGTCGGTTATGAAGAGGGCGGCACGCTGACCGAAGCGGTGCGCCGCCGCCCCTATCAGGTCGTATTGTTCGACGAGGTCGAAAAGGCGCATCAGGACGTGTTCAACATCCTGCTGCAGGTGCTCGACGACGGGCGCCTGACCGACGGGCAGGGGCGCACGGTCGATTTCACCAACACGCTGATCATCCTGACCTCGAACCTTGGCAGCCAGGCGATCGCCGCGCTGCCCGACGATGCGCCGGTCGAACAGGCCGAACCCGCGGTGATGGAGGTCGTGCGCGCGCATTTCCGGCCCGAGTTCCTGAACCGGCTCGACGAGATCGTGCTCTTCAACCGCCTGGCGCAGCAGCATATGGGCGGCATCGTCGACATCCAGGTCGCACGCGTCCAAAAGCTGCTCACCGACCGCAAGGTCACGCTCGATCTGACCGATGCCGCGCGCGCGTGGCTCGGCCGCGTCGGCTACGATCCCGTCTATGGCGCGCGGCCGCTGAAGCGCGCGGTGCAGAAATATCTGCAAGACCCGCTTGCCGATCTGATCCTGAAGGGCGAAGTGAAGGACGGCTCGACGATCCGGGTCGACGAAGGCGACGGCGCGCTGAAACTCACGCCGACCTGAGTGCGATGAGGGAGCGGTAAGCGTGAGCGAGGAGTGGGCGCGGCTCGATGCCGCGGCGGGGCGGAGCATCGGACAGGGGCGTTACGCCGACGCCGCGGCGCTGCTGCGTCAGGCACTCGCGCTTCGCCCCGATCACGCCGATGGCTGGTTCAATCTTGGTTATGTGCTGCGCCAGACGCGCGCCTATCCCGATGCGCTCGACGCCTATGCCGAGGCGCTACGCCGCGACGTCTCGGCGCCCGAGGCCGTGCACGTCAACCGCGCCGCGATCCTGTCCGAATATATGGAGCGCAATGACGAGGCCGAGGCCGAGCTGCGCGCTGCCATTGCCAAAAATCCGAAATTCCTTCCGGCCTGGCTGAACCTGGGCGGCCTGATGGAAGATGTCGGCCAAGCCGACGCCGCCGCCGATGCCTATCGCCAGGCGCTGCGCGTCGCGCCGGGTAACGGCCGCGCCCGCGCGCGGCTGGCGGCGATCCGCGTCCACCAGGGAGACACTGGCGGCGCGATCCGCGACCTGGAACAACGGTTGCAGGTCGGTGCCGACAGTCAGGACGATGTCGCCGAACTGCTGTTCGGCCTCGGCAATGCGCTCGATACGGCGCGCCGCTACCCCGAAGCCTTTGCCGCCATCACGCAGGCGAACCGGCTCAACGCGGCCATGCGTCCCGCGCCGCGCCGCTATGACCGCGCCGCGCAGGAACGGCTGGTGAGCGACCTTATCGCGGCATTTCCCGCGCGGCCGCGGGGGCCCGCCGCGGTCGAGGGGCCAGAGATGCTGTTCATCTGCGGCATGTTCCGGTCGGGCTCGACAGTGATCGAACAATTGCTCGGCCGCCACGCGCTGGTCCAGATCGGCGGCGAGCTCGAACTGATCCCGACCCTGGTGCTCGACCGACTGACCCCCTACCCCGCCGCGGTGCAACGTCTGACCGATGACGATGTGCGCGCGATGCGCGATGCCTATCTGCACACCGTCACGACCAATTTCCCCGGCGCGCGCTATGTCACCGACAAACGGCCCGACAATTTCCTGCATATCGGGCTGATCAAGACGCTTTTCCCGGCGGCGCGGATCGTACACACCGAACGCGCGGCGCTCGACACCATCCTGTCGCTCTATTTCATGAACTTTGCCCAGGCGATCAACTACACCGACCGGCTGGACGATGCGGTGCATTATTTCGCCCAATATCGCCGGTTGATGGCGCATTGGCAGGCCATTTTCGGCGATGACATTCAAACGATCGCCTATGACCGAATGGTCCAGGCGCCCGGCACAGTCATTGCGGAGGCGTGGCAGGCGCTGGGCCTGCCCGCGGTCGACGCCGAAGCGGCGACCGACCGGACCGCACCCGTCATTCGCACCCCGAGCAACTGGAATGCGCGGTCGGCCATTCACGGTCAGTCGTCGGGGCGGTGGAAGAACTATGCCGCCGAACTCGCGCCGGTTCGCGCGGCCCTGTCGTCGATCGGCGCCGGCTAACCGCCGACCCCCGTCACTGGTCGCGCGTGGTCAGGTCGAAGAACCGGGCCAGCAGGTCCTGTTCTGCGGCATCGAGATAGGGGTTCCACACGTCGAGGATCAGCACGACGCGCGGTTCGTCGCTGCGGTTCCACGCCTCATGCTCGATCGTATCGTCGAAGGCAAAGGCTTCGCCGACCCGCCATTCGCGCGTTTCGCCCCCCACCCGAAAGCTGCACCCGGGCGGCACGACCAGCGGCAGATGAACGATCGCCCGGGTGTTGGTGACGCCAGTGTGCGCGGGAATATGCGCGCCGGGTTTCAGGATCGAAAAAAAAGCCGACGGCGCCTTGCCCGGCACCCGGTTCTGCGGGATCGCATCGAGCGCCGCGGCGGTTTCGGGGCAAAGCGCGCAGACGGCCGCGTTTTTCACGCCATATTCCCACAGGAAACAGGCGCTCCAGTCGAGCGAATGGTCGAGCGTGCTCCATTTATTCTCGGGTGTCCCCGCATCCTGCCGGACATAGGGGCGGATCGCCGCATTCCCCCCGGCGAGCAGCGCCAGCGCTTCGTCCCTGATCGCCGCGCTCCGCGCTTCGAGTTCGGCAAACCAGGGAAAGTGCGACCGGTCGAAAAACTCGTCGGCGGGCAGAAACGGATAATAGAGCCCTGCGCATTCATTCTGATAGATGCGGCGGCGACCCAGGCAATGGTCGATGCAGGCACTGAAACGCCGTGCCGCCGGGCCCATCGCCGCCATCTGGGCGCCCAGCTCGGCTTCGACCGCGACCGCCAGTTCCCCGTTATGCTGCGCGATAAACGCCTGTCCGTGACGCAGCGCCTCCTCGACGCGCGGCGGGCGCTCGGTCATGGCGCTCGCAAGCTGGACGACATGGCTCCACGCCTGGGCGGCGGCGACCGCTTCGCCCAGCCGCTCGTGCAGTTCGGCGGTGCGCAGCAGCGCGATAAAATGCCGTCGGTCGATATCGAGCGCAGCCTGCAGCGCCTGCCGCTCGCCTTCGTCGTCACCGGCGGCACGGCACGCGGTCGCGAGGTTGAGCAACAGCGCAGGCTCGGTCGGATCGGCGGCGCTGGCAGCGGCAAAACTTGCCTTTGCCACTGCGAAATCCTGATCGGTCAGCGCGCGCATCCCCCGGGCGTTGTGCAGCCGCGGATCGTTGGCGCCGTGCCGCAACGCCGCGTCCAGAATATCGCGCTCACCCGCCGCGTCGCCGCGCTGCCGCGCCTGCGCCGCGGCGGCCAGCGTCTCTTCGATATTTCGGGTGGTCGTGGTCATAGCATCGGCTAATCCACAAGCGGCGCCAGTGCAAGGCGCAGCCGATGGTTGATGCCTGCACAATATGGTTGCAGACGGGCATGCGGACATCGCTTTGAAAGGGACGCACGCAACATGATGACAGCGGAGTGGCTCGCGCACCGTTATGACGAGGGACAGGATGCCATCCACTTCGTCGATGCGCCGCGCGCGCAGCGCCGGTCGGTGCCCTTCCTGACCGACGAATATCTGAAGCCCGCCCCCCCCATTATCATGAAGCGCGCCGACGCGCTGGCTGATGCCGCCATCGGCGCGGAGGGCGATGCGGCGACCCATTTCATCTTTCATTCGGCCTATTGCTGTTCGACCCTGCTCGCCCAGGCGTTCGACAATCCGGGCGTGTCGCAGGGGCTCAGCGAGCCGCAGATATTGAACGACATGGTTGGCTGGCGGCACCGCGGCGGCAGTGCGGCGCAGATCGGGATGGTAACCGACGGTGCGCTGCGCCTGCTCGCGCGTCCGCTTGTTCCCGGCGAGGCGGCGATTATCAAGCCCTCCAATATCGTCAACGGCCTCGCTACCGCGCTGATGACAATCCGCCCTCATGCCAGGGCGGTGCTGCTTCACGCGCCCTTGCGGCTGTTCCTCGGCTCGATCGCCCGCAAGGGCATGTGGGGCCGCCTGTGGGTGCGCGAACTCTTGTCGCGCCAATTGGCTGAGGGGCTGATCGACCTGGGGTTCGAACCCCGCGATTATCTGCTCCATACCGACCTTCAGGCCGCGGCCGTCGGCTGGTTGGCGCAGCACCGGCTGTTTGCCGACATGGCGCAAAAATGGCCCGACCGGGTCCGGACGATCGATAGCGAGACGCTGGTGGCGCGGCCTGCCGAGACGATGGCGGCGCTCGCTAGCCTGTTCGACGTCGCGCTCGACGACGCAAGAATTGCGACCGTGGTCGCGGACATATTTGCCCGCGATTCGAAAAGCGGGCGGGCGTTTGCGAGCGGCAAGCGCGCATCCGACCAGTCGGCAGCCGAGGCCCTTCACGCCGACGAGATTGAAAAGGTCACCGCCTGGGCAGAAGCCGTTGCCGAAGCCGCCGGTGTCTCGATGGAGCTTCCGTTGCCGCTCCTGACCGACTGATCCCCGACCAGACAAAAAAAAGGGCGACCCCATCGGGGCCGCCCTTCTTTTTTTGCCTATCGTCCGATCAGAACTTCAGGCTCGCCGTCGCCGAGTAACGGCGTCCGATGGTGTCGTACAGCGACGGGTAGGTGTTGCCGCCGTTGAACGACGTCGAACCCGCGCTCGAACCCACGATCGGGGGCTGCTTGTCGAAGATGTTGAACGCAGAGAGGGTCAGCTGGAAGTTGTCCGTGACGCTGAACCGTGCGGTCAGATCGAAATAGTCATAGGCCTTGATCCGGTTGAAGTTGATCTGCTGACCGGCCAGCGCAAAGTCCGCACCCGGCGCGTTGGTGACCGTGCCGCTGAACAGCGGCGGCAGGCCGGGTTCATACTGCAGACCATCGATGTGCCGCCACAGCAGCGACAGGTCGATCTTGTCAAAGACCAACGTGGTGCGCTGCGTCCAGGTGAACTGGGGCGTCGGCGAACCAACCGAGAGGCCGGTGCCGCTCGCCAGACCGGTCGAAACGCCGCAGTTGACGCTGTAAAAGCCGACGCATTCACGCAGACGGCCACCCGGGCGCGAACGGAACTGCGAGTTGAACACATAGTTGCCGTTGAACGACAGGTTCAGGCCGATATCGTCGGTGATGTCGGTCTTGAAATTGACGTTCAGGTCGATGCCGTCGGTCTTGAGCAGGCCGGCGTTCGACAGATTGCCCGGCAGACCCGGGATCGGGTTGCTGGCCGTCGACGTGCCGCTCAGGCGACCGTTGGCGCGGTTGCGCTGGATCGCGAGACAGTCGGCGCTCGTTGCCGAGGCAGCCGTTACGCTCCCGAAGCAGAACGCGATCGAGTCACCCGGTGCGGCGCTGGTGATCGCGTCTTCGACCTTAATGTTATAATAGTCGAGCGTGACCGTCAGGCCGGGGACAATATCGGCCGGCTGAATGACGACGCCGAAGGTGTAGGTCGTCGCCTTTTCGGGCTTCAGATTCGGGTTGCCGCCGATGGTGATGTTCGCCTGGCCCGCCGCCGGGTTCTGGATCGCACCGATCGAGCCCACCGGAGCACCTTGTGCGATACAGACCGCGGTCAGGTTGGCATTGCCGACCGGCGCCGCGCCTGCGCACGGATCGATCAGCAGGTTGGTGAGGCCAACTGCCACCGGCGCGAACAGTTCGCCGATGTTCGGTGCACGGATTGCGCGCTGATAGTTGGCGCGGAACTTGACGTCCTCGATCGGCGCCCAGTTCGCACCGAACTTGTAGGTGGTCGAGCTGAACGAAGGACTGTTCGGGGCATCGACCTTGTAATCCGAATAACGGATGCCGGCTTCGACCGACAGTTCCTGGAAGAACGCCTTGTCCTCGACCAGCGGCGCGATGATTTCACCGAACGCCTCATACACCGAGAAACCGCCGTCGATCGGCAGCGTCGCGCCGCCCGAACCGCCCAGCTCGCCCGGGATCTGGGCGAGGTTGTCGGGGATACGCGCTGCACCATATTCACGGAATTCGCCGCCGACCGCAAAGCCGATCGGATTGTCCGACGCGCCGGTGGTGAAACCGAAGTCGCCCGACAGCACGCCGTGGACCTGCGCCAGCGTGGTCACGGTCGAAATCGTGCTGGTCACGCCGCCGATGAAGGCGACCTGTTCGGGGGTGATGCTGCCCTGCGGACCGAACAGGTTGAGCGGCACGCAGCCGTTCGCGGTGTTGGTGCAGGTCGTCTGGTTGGTCGCCGACAGCGCCTGAGCGACACGCGAGTTCGACACATAGTTGCGCAGAACCTGGTCGGTCTCGCTCTCGCCATAGGAACCGTAGATGTCGAGCACCAGATTGTCGGCCGGCTTGTAGCGCGCGCCCACCTGAATATCGAACACGTTGGTCGTATATTCGTTGATGCGCGGCCCGACTTCGACCGAACGGCGATAGACGAGGGCGTTGGCCAGGTCGGTCGTGTTGGCGGCGGTACAGGGGCCGGTCGGACCCTGACGGCCGGCGACCGCGGTGTTGAAGTCAGCGAGCGCGCACAGCTGCGAACGGATGCCGTCGTTGAGGAACGGGTTGCTGAGCGGGATGTTCAAATTGTTGCCGAACACGCCCGACGCCGCGATGATCGAGCTCGTCGTGGTCTTCGAGAACATGCCGCGCGCGTAAACTTCGACCGAGTCGGTGACTTCGTAGTTCGCTTTGCTGAACAGGTTGAAGCGCTCGAACGGCGTCACATAGACGTTGAACGGGTTGAAGTTGAACAGGCTGTACTGCGGCACCAGGCCCGAACCGGTCGGGTTGATCTGCAGGTTCTGGCCCGGCGAACCGGCCAGGCCAAAGCTGGTCGGCGAAGCGGTCGGCGAGTCGCCGCCGGCCACACCGTTGTTCGACGCGAGCACGAACTCACCAAAGCCGCGGCTGCCAAAGAACAGCGGATCGGCTTCCTGATAGCCGACGGCCAGCACGGCGTTGCCGCGCCCGTCGTCGAAGTTCGCGCCAAGCACGAGGTCGGCGCGGAACGAAGCGGTATCACCCTGCTCGCTGATCCCGGTCTGGACCTGCAGGTCCATGCCGGCGAAGTCGCGGCGGGTGATGAAGTTCACCACACCCGAAACCGCGTCAGCACCATAGGTCGTCGAAGCGCCACCGGTCAGAACGTCAACGCGCTCGACAAGGGCCACCGGGATGAGGTTGAGATCGACGATGCCGTTGAAGTTGAACGGCACCGGGCGGGCGCCGTCGAGCAGCACGATGTTGCGGTTGGCGCCAAGACCACGAAGGTCGACGCGGCTCGCGCCGATCGTGCCGTTGTTGACGCCCGAACCGAGGTTCGGCGTAACGCCCGGCGTTTCGCGCAGCAGCTGTTCGGCGTTGCTCGCCTGGCGCAGCGACACTTCGTCGGCGCCGATCACCGCGACGGGCGACGAGCTTTCGAGATTCGGATTACGAATCAAGGTGCCGGTGACGACGATTTCAGATTCAGTTGCGGTATCTTCGACCGCTGCGTCCTGCGCATAGGCAGGGGCCGAAACGAGGGCGATGCTCATGACGAGCGGCGCGGCGCCAAGTTTCAGCTTGGAATATTGAGTTTTCTTCACAGTGCAGTCCCTTGCTACTGATGGATGAACGACCTGACCTGCCACCGGTGGCGGAGGGCCAGTATGAAAGTACCCCGATAGCTGGCGAAATGATCGCTCGTTCATCTTGAGTAAAGCCAATTTGCGACCTAGGGCGCCGTTTCGCGCGACGTTGTGACGTATTTGCAACAACCGTGACATTGGGCGAAACACAATATGTCGCTGCGCAACATCGGCGACACATTGTTTCACTGGTTACCAATTCAGGCGCAGCACCCTGTCGCCAGGGCCCTGCCCCTAGTCGGTGATCGGACCCGCCAGCTTGGCCGGATCGAGGCGCGCGTCGCGCCACTTCAGCCCCCAATGCATGTGCGGCCCCGTGGCCCGCCCGGTCCGCCCGACGGTGCCCAACGCCTGCCCTTGCCTCACCCGGTCACCGACCTTTACGTCGAGCCGCTGGCAATGGAGGAAGGCACTGCTCAGCCCCATGCCATGATCGACGATCAACAGATGCCCCTCCAGCGTGAACGGCGTGCTTGCCGCAAGCACGACCACACCGTCGGCGGGGGCGACGAACGACGTTCCGGCGGGCACCGCGATATCGGTGCCGCTGTGATAGGTGCCGGGCTTGCCCTGATAGACGCGCTGCGCGCCAAAGAAACCCGACAACCGCCCGGTCACCGGCCAGCGGAAGCGCTGCTTCCAGCCGCCGGACGCGACCATTGTGGTGCGCGCGGCGGCGATCTGCGCGAGTTCGGCGGGACGGCGGCGTTCGAAATCGGCGTCGCTCGCCGCGCTGCCCCGATAGGGTGCATTGATATGCTCAAGCCGCCAGCGGCCCGGCGCGACGGCGATATCCCGCGCCACCGTGCGTCCGTCGGCCAGAACCGCGACCAGCCGCGCCGCCGGTCCCGCGTCGCGGTCGAAAGCGATCAGGAAAGCCCCGTCGTCGGCCATCGCAATCGGCTGGCCGCCGAGCGTCAGCGCCGTCGTCGCGCCAGGCGCCTGGCCAATCATCACCCCGCCCTGTTCGGCGACGCCGCGCAGGACAAAATCGCCCGGCTGAGGCGACGCCCGCGACGGCGCCGCTGGCACCGGCGCGGGCGTCACCTCTGCCAGTGGCGGCACCGAAGGCATCGGCCGCGCGGGGGCATTCGAACTTGGAACACAGCCGACCGCGACGATCAGCAAGGGCAGCACCGCGAGGCGGCAACTGCGGTATCGCGCGAAATTCATGCCCCGCGCGCGGCGTCCAGTGCGGCCTGCACCGAAATCGCGGCGGTGGCATAGGGCTCCTGCCGCGCGACCGACCAGTAGCGCAGCTCGTCGAGCCCGATCGGCACGCTGGTCACCGCGCAGAGCACATGGTCGCCGGGCGCCAGGACACGAAAGCCATTCGGTCCATATTGCAGGCGGGCGAGGCGGTTGCGGCTGGCGATCAGCATGGGTCTGTATCCGGTTGGAGGCACGTCATCGCACCGACTATAACAGCTCGGCGCCGCGCGGCCACCCCCGGCAACCTCAGAAAAGCTCGCCCTGCCCTCTTTTTGGCGCCTCCGTCGGCGGCTTGCGCACCGGACGGAGCGGCGGCGCGGGCGGTGGGGCATCGCGGCCCGCGATCTCGACCGGGACTTCGCCATCGGCAAACTGCAACCGCAGGTGCCCGGCAGCGCGCGCGCGGCCTGCGCTGGTCACGATCGCCCCGCCCGCATCGCGGACCATTGCATAGCCGCGCGACAGCAAAGCGCGCGGATCGAGGCTGTCGAGCAGCCGCCCCAGCCCTGCAAGCCGCGCATGGTCGCGGTCCCAGCGCCGCGCGAGCAGCGCCGGCCGCAGCGCCGCGCCGCGGGTTGCGAGCCGGTCCGAAACCACCGCAAGCCGATGGCGCTGGCTGCGATCAAGCCGCTCGCCACTGTCGTCGAGGCGCTGGCGCTGCGGTCCATAGAGCGCCTCGCGCTTCGGCAGATGGCGCGCGAGCGCGGTGAGCCGCTCGCCCGCCAGCGCCAAATGCCGGTTCGCGGCACCGATCATCCGCCCGGCGCGATGGATCAGCAATTCCTGCAGTTCGGCGCGCACCGGCACCGCCATTTCGGCGGCGGCGGTCGGCGTCGGCGCGCGGCGGTCGGCAACATGGTCGGCGAGCGTCACGTCGGTTTCGTGCCCGACAGCACTGATCGTCGGGATGCGGCAGTCGGCGATGGCGCGCACCACGATTTCTTCGTTGAACGCCCACAAATCCTCGATCGAACCGCCGCCGCGCGCCACGATGACCAAATCGGGCCGCGGCACCGCGCCGCCGGGTTCGATCGCGTCGAAACCGCGAATGGCCTGAGCAACCTGCGCCGCGGCGCCGTCGCCCTGCACCAGCACCGGCCAGACGATCACATGCGTCGGAAAACGATCGGCCAGGCGGTGAAGAATGTCACGGATCACCGCACCGGTCGGCGATGTCACGACCCCGATGATCCGCGGCAGTCGCGGCAATTCCTGTTTGCGTGCCTGGTCGAACAGCCCCTCGGCACCCAGCCGCGCCTTCAGCTTTTCGAACAGGAGCATCAACGCGCCTTCGCCCGCGACCTCGAGCGTGTCGACGACGAGCTGATATTTCGAGCGCCCCGGATAGGTGGTGAGCTTGCCGGTCGCGATCACCTCGATCCCGTCCTCGGGCCGGAACGCCAGCCGCGCCGCCTGCCCCTTCCACATCACCATGTCGATCAGCGCGTTATCGTCTTTCAGCGCCGCGTAGAAATGCCCCGACGCGGCGCGCTTCGTCCCCGACAGCTCGCCGCGCACCCGGACGCGCGAAAATCCGTCCTCGACCGCCCGCTTGATCGCCGCCGACAATTGGCTGACCGACAGCGGCGGGACATTGTCGCCGGGCGCCGCCTCGGCTAACAGCCGCGCCGCGGGGTCGGTTTCGGACGCCGGATCGGGAAAAGGGACTGCCATGAATATCCTGCTGGTCGGATCGGGGGGCCGCGAACATGCCCTCAGCTGGCAGTTGGCACAATCGCCAAGCTGCGCCAAGCTCTATGCCGCCCCCGGCAACCCCGGGATCGAAGCCCATGCCGAATGCGCCCCGATTGCTGCCGACGATCTGGATGGCCTCATCGCGTTCGCCCGGGCCCACGCGATCGATTTCGTCGTCGTCGGCCCCGAAGCGCCGCTCGTCGCCGGGCTCGCCGACCGCCTGCGCGCGCTCGGCATCGCTACGTTCGGCCCCGGCGCCGCGGCGGCACAGCTCGAAGGGTCAAAGGGCTTTACCAAGGATCTGTGCGCCCGCGCCAACATCCCGACCGCCGCCTATGCGCGCTGCACAACGGCCGACGAAGCCCTTGCGGCCCTTGGCGATTTTGGTGTCCCGGTGGTGATCAAGGCCGACGGCCTCGCCGCAGGCAAGGGCGTGATCATCGCCGAAACGCAGGCCGAGGCGACAGCGGCCATTGCCGATATGTTCGATGGCGCCTTTGGCAGCGCGGGCGCCGAGGTGGTGATCGAGGAATTCATGACCGGCGAAGAAGCCAGCTTCTTCGCCCTCGCCGACGGCACCGACGTGATTGCCTTCGGCAGCGCGCAGGATCACAAGCGCGTCGGCGATGGCGACACCGGCCCCAATACCGGCGGCATGGGCGCCTACAGCCCCGCCCCCGTGCTCACCCCCGAACTCGAAGCGCAGGTGATGGATCGCATCATCCGCCCGACGGTAGCGACGCTCGCGGCCGAGGGCACCCCCTATGTCGGGGTGCTGTTCGCCGGGCTGATGCTCACCGACGCGGGACCGAAGCTGATCGAATATAATGCGCGCTTCGGCGACCCCGAATGTCAGGTGCTGATGATGCGCTACGCCGGCGATCTCGCCGCGCTGCTTTATGCGGCATCGACCGGTACGCTGGCGACGGCAACCCCGCCCGCCTTTGCCAGCGACACGGCGCTCACCGTCGTGATGGCCGCCAACGGCTATCCCGCCACCCCTGCCAAGGGTGGTGCGATTCATGGCATCGCCGATGCCGAAAGCGGCGGCGTCCGCGTCTTTCACGCCGGCACCGCGCGCCAGGGCGACCAGATCGTCGCGGCGGGCGGACGCGTGCTCAACGTCACCGCGACCGGGCGCACCGTCACCGAGGCGCAGGCGCGCGCCTACGCGGCGGTCGACAGGCTCGATTTCCCCTCCGGCTTCTGCCGCCGCGACATTGGCTGGCGCGAAGTCGCGCGCGAGGCGCGCTAAGGGGCTGGCGCGAAGTCGCGCGCGAAACAGAGTGAGGGCGACTGGACGCGGCGCAGTGCGGCGCATAGGCTGAACGAAAAGCAGGAGCGGAGGCAGTTATGACGTGGCTTCAGGAAAATTGGGTCATCGCGGTTGTCGGCCTGGTGGTCGCGGTCGTGCTGCTGTGGTTCCTCTTTGGCCGCAAGGGGGGCGAAACGGCCGAAACGCCCATCGCCCCGCAGGGTGAACCGCGCAAACCGCTCGAACCCGCCCGACCGGAGATCGTCGCCGCCGAGCCAGCACGCTTCAAACCGATCGATCCGGTACCGACCCCCGTTCCCGCGGCGCCGCCACCGCCGGCCCCGGCACCCGTCGCCGCACCGCCGCCCCAACCCGTCGCCGAACCGGCCGCCGAATCGCTTGTGTCGCCGGAGCCCGTTGCCGATGCCCCCGCCGAAGTCGCACCGCCCGCGCCCACAGCCGAACGCGCGCCGGAGCCGACCGCTGCGCCGCCCCCCGCGGCAACCGCCGACAATCTGCAGCTGCTGAAGGGCGTCGGCCCCAAGATGGTGGCGCTGCTGAACGGCCTTGGCGTCACCAGCTTCCAGCAGATTGCCGCGTGGACCGACGCCGACGTCGCCGCCATCGACCCCCAGCTCGGCGCCTTTCAGGGCCGCATCGCGCGCGATAATATCGTCGATCAGGCGGGGTATCTGGCGCGCGGCGACAAGGCGGGGTTCGAGGCAAAATATGGCGCGCTTGGCGGCGAACTCTGAAGAGCCGCTATCGACCGATTGCGGACGCTCTCTCTTCCCTTCGTCATTCCCGCGAAAGCGGGAACCCAGCGAGCCAGCGTTGCGCGCTGGGTTCCCGCTTTCGCGGGAATGACGAGAAGGGCGTAGGGCAGCTCCCCACCCCAAAGCCGCCATCAGCCATCTCCGCGGTGAGCGGTTCCCGCTGCGTCAGCCTTCGTCGGCGTCCTTCGGCCTCGACAGCTCGGTGACCAGCAGCTTGTCGATCTTGCGTCCGTCCATGTCGATGATCTCGAACCGCCAGCCCTTGTCGGTGAAGCGTTCGCCTTCCTTGGGCAGACGCTTCAGGATCGCCAGCGCATGCCCCGCCGCGGTCGCATAGTCGCGGTCCTCGCCCAACTCGATCCCCAGCCGTTCGGCCATCTGGTCGGCGGGCATCGATCCGGCGATCAGCAGGCTGCCGTCTTCGCGTTCCACCACGAACGGTTCGCTGCCGATATCCTGATCCGACGCGAACTCGCCGGCGATCGCTGCCAGCAGGTCGGCGGGGGTCACCAGCCCTTCGAAATGACCATATTCGTCATGGACGAACAGCATCGGCACGTCGGCGGCGCGCAGCGCTTCGAGCGCGTCCATTGCGTCGATCTGGTCGTGGATGACCTTGGCAGGGCGCATCAGCCGTTCCAGATCGAGGGCTTCGCCGCAGAACAGCGCCGCCGCGATGTCGCGCGCCTGCACCACCCCGACGATGTCATCGACCGACCCGCGCGCCACCGGCAAGCGGCTGTGCGGGCTTTCGACCAGCTTGTCGCGCACCCCCTGCGCGTCGAGCGATATGTCGATCCAGTCGACGTCCTTGCGCGGCGTCATCACCTCGCGCACCGGGCGATCGGCTAGGCGCACGACGCCGGAGATGATCGCGCGCTCGCTTTCCTCGATCACCCCCGATTTCGACGCCTCGGCGACGATCAAATGCAGTTCCTCGGCGGTCACCCGATCTTCGGATTCGCGGTTGAGCCCGAGCAGCCGAAAGACCAGCGCCGAGCTGCGATCGAGCAGCCACACCAGCGGCGCGCCGATTTTCGACAGCCACAGCATCGGCAGCGCCATGAAAATCGCGATCGGTTCGGGGGCGCGCAGCGCGAATTGTTTGGGCACCAGTTCGCCCGCGATCAACGAGAAATAGGTGGTGACCGCGATAACGACCGCGAATCCGACGGTCAGCGCGGTTTCGTCGTCCAGGCCGAGCAGCGCCTGCAATCGGTCGCCTACCGGGCCGCCCAGGCTGGCGCCCGAATAGGCACCCGCGAGAATCCCGATCAGCGTGATGCCGACCTGCACCGTCGACAGAAATCGTCCGGGATCGGCGGCAAGCTGGCGCGCGACCGCGGCGCCGCGGCTGCCGCGCTTTTCGGCCGCCTGCAACCGCGGGGCGCGCGCCGACACGATCGCGAGCTCGGACATCGCAAAGACGCCGTTGAGCAGGATCAGGACGGCGATGATCGCCACGTCGGACCAGGGGAAAGGGGTCATGGGAAAATCGGGGGTCGGGCCGTCATGCGGCGCATCGGCGCGCGGCCCCTGTCGTCGTCGGTCATGGCGATCCTATAGGGCAAAGCCGCTGCAATGCACAATGGCGACTGAACGACTGTCTCAGCCACCGTTCAGCGGCAATGGTGGAACCAGATCGTTGGCCGTATGTTATCGGCATGAAGGTGGCGCGCGCAGGACCAGTTGCGGCCGCCGAATAAAGGGAGCGACCTATGAATATCAAGACGATCAAACTTGCGGCACTGGCGACGATCAGTGCCGTGGCGCTGACCGGCTGCGTCACCGATCCGGTGACCGGCGAGCGCAAGATTTCGAAGGCCGCAATCGGCGGCGTCGGCGGCGCGCTCGGCGGTTACCTGCTCGGCGACCTGATCGGCGGCAAGAACAGCCGGACCGAGGAAATCGTCGGCGCGGGCATCGGCGCGGTCGCCGGTGCAGGCGTCGGCTATTATATGGACGAGCAGGAAAAGAAGCTGCGCCAGCGCACCGCCGGCACCGGCATCGACGTCGAACGCCAGGGTGACCAGCTGGTGCTCAACATGCCCGGCGACGTGACCTTCGATTACAACAGCGCGCTGGTGAAATCGCAGTTCCGCAGCGCGCTCGACAATGTCGCCTCGACGCTCGCCGAATATCCCAGCACCTATATCGACGTCTATGGCCACACCGATTCGACCGGCAGCGACAGCTATAATCAGGGCCTGTCCGAACGCCGCGCGTCGTCGGTCGCCGACTATCTGGGCGGCCGCGGCATCCAGCGCGCGCGCATGGCGACGATGGGTTATGGCGAATCGCAGCTGAAATGCTCGCCCGAACGCAATGAAGCCGATTATCAATGCAACCGCCGCGTCGAAATCCGCATCGCGCCGGTGACGCAGGCCGACGTCAACGCCGCCAGCTAAGTTCCATTCCCGTGGAATGACAAAGGGCGTCGCCGGTTGGCGGCGCCCTTTTTCTAAGTGAGGCTGGGGAAGCTTGCCTTCAGCCCGTCGATCACGAACTGCGCCGCGAGCGCGGCGAGCAGCACGCCGAGCAGACGGGTAATCACCGCCTCGCCCTTGTTGCCGATAAAGCGCATCAACGGCCCCGCCGCCAGCAGCGCGCCAAGCGTCAGCAACAGGACGAGCAGCAGCGCGCCGAAAATGACGAACGCGCGGTCCAGCCCGTTGTTCTGCGCGACCAGCAACATCACCGACGCAATCGACCCCGGCCCGGCGAGCATCGGCATGGCCATCGGGAACACCGACACATCCTCGATCTCGGGGGTCGCCATCACCTTTTCGGCGCGCTGTTCGCGGCGTTCGGTGCGCTTTTCGAACACCATGTCGATCGCGATGATGAACAGCATGATGCCGCCCGCGATGCGGAAACTGTCGAGATCGATGTGCAGGAAGCTGAGCAAAGCTTCACCGAACATCGCGAAAAAGACGAGGATGCATCCGGCGATCACCGTCGCCCGGATCGCCATCGACCGGCGCTGGGCCGCGCTCGCCCCGGTGGTGAGGCTGGCATAGATCGGCGCGCAGCCCGGCGGGTCGATGACCACGAACAGCGTCACGAACGCCGAGATGAACAGGTCGATCATGGCTGCCCCGGCGCCGCGACCTGATCGTCGATCACCGTCGCCATCGCCTTGCCGTCCCACAGCCGGATGGTGAGGCGGCGCGACCGGTCGGGGCGCACGGTCGAAGTCCAACTGAGCGTCTGGTCGGGCGACAGGCCGACCGCCATATCGTCACCCTCGCCGCCCGCCTCGATCGGCACTGCGGGGCGCGATCCGCACACCGCCTGTTTCGATTCGATAAATTCGGGCGCGGCGCGCGGCGTGGTCAGGGCGTCGCCGTGATCGAGAATCCAGTTGAGCTTGCCGCTCTTGGGATCGCGCAGCCAGACGGTGCTGAAAAATCCGTTCGCCGGTCCCTTTTGCCACGCGCCGGTCGTCGCCCCCACGTTGCCGTCGCAGCTGACATAGACCGCGTGCGGTTGCCACTTCACCGCCTCGGCGGGGTCGGTCTGCGTCTTCAACCAGTCGCGCGCCTTCACCCGCTGCGGCACGAACATCGCCGCGTCGGGGTGCGATGTTTCGCGAAACGCGGTCCATTGCCCCTTTTCCTGCGCCAGCCGTGCAAAGCCGATTTCTGCCGCGACAAAGGCGCTGGGGTTCGGTCCCAGCGGACGGTTGCGAAGGTCATCGGGGTTGCCGCCGCACCCGGCGAGCAAGGACAGCGCGAGCGCAGGAAGCAGGAGGCGGCGCATCAGAATCCTTCCGGATCGGCAAGCCCGGCGCGGCGGTGCGCGGCGACGAGCGTGTTGCGAAGCAGGCAAGCGATGGTCATCGGGCCGACCCCGCCCGGAACCGGGGTGATCGCATCGGCGACCGCTACGGCCTCGGCATAGTCGACATCGCCGACCAGTCGGCCCTTGGCCGCACCCTCAGCGGGGGGCAGGCGGTTGATGCCGACGTCGATCACCACCGCACCCGGCTTGATCCAGTCGCCCTTGACCATTTCGGCGCGCCCGACGGCGGCAACGACGATGTCGGCGCGGCGGACCAGCGCGGGCAGGTCTTTGGTGCGGCTGTGCGCCATCGTCACCGTCGCGTTGGCGCCGAGCAGCAATTGTCCCATCGGCTTGCCGACCAGGATCGAACGCCCGACCACGATCGCGTCCTTGCCGCTGAGGTCGCCGAGCCGGTCCTGCAGCAGCAACAGGCAGCCATAGGGGGTGCACGGCACCATGCCCGCGATACCCAGCGCCAGGCGCCCGGCGCTGACCGGGGTCAGCCCGTCGACATCCTTGTCGGGGTCGATCGTCGCGACCGCCGCCTGTTCGTCGAGATGGCCGGGGAGCGGCAGTTGCAGCAGGATGCCGTCGACTGCATCGTCGCCGTTCAGCTGGGCGAGCAACGCTTCGACCTCGTCCTGCGTCGCGGTGGCGGGCAGGCGGTGCTCGAAACTCGCCATGCCGGCGGCAACCGTCGCCTTGCCCTTTGAACCCACATAGACCGCGCTCGCCGGATCGTCGCCGACCAGCACCACCGCCAGCCCCGGCGCGCGCCCGGTGGCGGCGACAAAGGCCGGAACGGAATCGGCAATCCGCGCGCGCAGGCCGGCGGCGAATGCCTTGCCGTCGATCACCTGCGCCGCGGCGTCAGCCATCGTCACGCCATGCCGTTCGCATAAGCGAGGCGCGCCAGGTAACTGAGCACCGGTCCGTCGAGAATGATGATGATGATCAGCACCAGCATCGGGGTCAGGTCGAGCCCGCCGAAATCGGGCATGATGCGGCGGAACGGGCGGTACAGCGGCTCGGTGATCCGGTCGAGCACCGTCCACAGCTGATTGACGAAATCATTGTGCGTGTTGATGACGTTGAACGCGATCAGCCACGACATCACCGCCTGCGCGATGATGAACCACCACAGGACCGTCAGGATGATGTGGACGATCTGGAGGAGCATGAGAACCAAGGCGATTTCTCCGAAAAAGGATCTTGCCGCGTCTCTTAGCGGTGAATGAGCGTCCCCGCACCCCTTGCGGTGAAAATTTCGAGCAGCATCGCGTGCGGGATGCGCCCGTCGAGGATGACCGCCGCCTCGACCCCGGCATCGACCGCGGCGACGCAGGTTTCGACCTTCGGGATCATCCCGCCAGTGATCGTTTCATCGGCCTTGAGCGCGTCGATCGCCGCGCGGTCGAGGTCGGTCAGGAGGTTCTTGTCCTTGTCGAGCACCCCGGCGACGTCGGTGAGCAGGAAAAAGCGTTTGGCGCCCAGCGCCCCGGCGATCGCGCCCGCCATCGTGTCGGCGTTGATATTATAGGTCGCGCCATCGGCGCCGAGCGCGACCGGCGCGACGATGGGGATGAAATTATCCTTGGTCAGATTGACCAGGATCGTCGGATCGACCGCCACCGGCTCGCCGACAAAGCCCAGATCGACATGACGCTCGATCCCCGAATTGGGGTCGGGCTCGGTCCGGCTGACCTTTTGCGCGAGCACCAGATTGGCGTCCTTGCCCGAAATGCCGACCGCGCGGCCACCGAGCGCCGCGATCCAGCTGACGATTTCCTTGTTGATCTTGCCCGCCAGCACCATTTCGGCAACCTCGGCAGTCGCCGCGTCGGTGACGCGCAGCCCGCCGACAAAGGTCGATTCGATCCCGAGCTGCTTCAGCATCGCGCCGATCTGCGGCCCGCCGCCGTGGACGACGACCGGGTTGATCCCGACCGCCTTCAGCAACACGACGTCCTCGGCGAAATCGCGCTGCGCCTCGGGATCGCCCATCGCATGGCCGCCATATTTGATCACAAAGGTCTGGCCCGCATAACGCTGCAAATAGGGCAGTGCTTCGACGAGCGTTTCGGCCTTGGCGAGCAGGTCGGGCATTTTCGACGGATCGGTCATCGTCATCATCCGCCGTTTTTGGCGTCGAGATTGCGGCCCAGTGCGACCAGCCCGGTGATCACGAACGGGATCACCAGCACCGACAGCGCGACCTTGGCCAGCATCTGGCCGCCCATCAGGTTGGCGATCGGAAACACCCCGTAAAAGGCGATGGTGACGAACAGCAAGGTATCGACGATCTGGCTGAGCGCGCTGGCGATCGCGCCGCGGATCGCGAGCCAGGTGGCCCCCGTACCGGCGCCTTCGCGCCCGCGCAGCTTGCTGAAAATGGTGACGTTCAGAAATTGCGACGTGCCATAAGCGACGATACCCGCCGCCATCAGGCGCGGGCTCTGGCCCAGCACCGTGTTGAAGGCCGAGAGCCGGTCGGCCTGCATTTCGGGCGAAGCGGGCAGCGCGAGGACCAGCGCGGTCAGCATGATCGACAGGATCAGCGGGACAAAGCCCCACAGCACCAGTTTGTTCGCGGTCGACTGGCCCTGCAATTCGGACACTGCGCTCGACAGCGCCACAAGGATCAGGAAAGGGAAAATCCCGGCCTCGACCGCCAGCCAGTCGCCCAGCGCCACCTGCTTGTTCCCCAGCACCCCGGCCAGCACGACCATGCCGCCATAGATGATGGTGAAAAGGAACAGGGAGGGCGAGAGCGTGCGCGGCAGCGCCGTCGATGTGGTGTCGGTCATGCCGCCCGATAGTCGGTTTTGCGCAGCGTGGAAAGATGGGCGTGGCACCGGCACTTGCCCCACCGCCAAAGCCCGCTAGACAAGGCGCAACAATTTGCGGGGGACGCACAAGAATATGGAACGCCTGATTGGTTTGGTCGGCATCGTCGCACTGCTGGCGATTGCCGTCCTGTTTTCGTCGAACCGCCGCTGGATTCGCCTGCGCGTCGTCATTCCTGCCTTTCTGCTCCAGGCCGGCTTTGCGCTGCTGGTGATCGGCACGCCGTGGGGCCGCGCGATCATCCAGGCGATGTCGAATGCCGTGTCGAACCTGCTCGGCTATGCCAAGGCGGGGACCGATTTCATCTTTGGCCCGCTCGCCTCGCCCGAAATCGGCGCCAACAGCTTTGCCATTGCGGCGCTGCCCGTCATCGTCTTTTTCGCCTCGCTGATCTCGATCCTCTATTATCTCGGCATCATGCAGCTGGTGATCAAATGGGTCGGCGGCGGCATCCAGAAGATCACCGGCATTACCAAGGTCGAAAGCCTGGGCGCCGCGGCGAACATCTTTGTCGGCCAGTCCGAATCGCCGCTGGTCATCCGACCCTATCTTGCCGGCCTCACGCCGCCGCAGCTGTTCACGGTCATGACCGTCGGCATGGCCGGGGTCGCAGGGACCATCTTGGGCGCCTATGCCAGCATGATCGGCGAACAATTGCTGCCCTATCTGCTCGCCGCCAGCTTCATGTCGGCGCCCGGCGGGATTTTGATGGCCAAGATCATGATGCCCGACGATCCCAAGGATCTGGGGATCGAACCCGTGATCATGCCCGAGGCGAGCCACGACGAGGAAAAGCCCGCCAATATCATCATGGCGGCGGCGCAGGGCGCGCAGACCGGGGTCAAGCTCGCGGTCGCGGTCGGCGCGATGGTGCTCGCCTTTGTCGCGCTCGTCGCGCTGGCGAACGGGCTGCTCGGCGGCATCGGCGGCTGGTTCGGCTATCCCGACCTGTCGTTCCAGGCGATCATCGGCGCCCTGTTCCGCCCCGTCATGTGGCTGATGGGCGTGCCGTGGGATGAAAGCGCGGTTGTCGGCGGGCTGTTCGGCAGCAAGGTCGTGCTCAACGAATTTGTCGCCTTCATCGACCTTGGCAAGGTGCAGGGCGATATGTCGCTCGCCGCGGTCGCGGTCGCCACCTTTGCGCTGTGCGGCTTCGCCAATTTCAGCTCGATCGCGATCCAGATGGCAGTGACCGGCGGGCTTGCCCCCAACCAGCGTCCGATGATTGCCAAGCTGGGACTGAAGGCGCTGCTCGCGGGTAGCCTGTCGAACCTGATGTCGGCAGCATTGGCCGGGCTGATGCTGGGCATCGCGCCGCCGGTCGCCGCGCCGCCCGCCGCGCCCGCGGCGATCGCCGCGCCGCCCGCCGCGCCCGCGGCGATCGCCGCGCCGCCCGAAGCCCCCGCCGAAGCGCCGGCTGCTACAACCGAAGCGACAAAAACCCCCTGACCGCTCGAAAGCGGCGCCTGCGAGAATTTGCAAGCCCCTGACAAATGGCGTAACCTGCGGCTGGAAAACGAGTCCCGGGTCGCTGTCGCCAACAGGGAGTTTGCCATGAAAATCGCATATCGTTTGTCGATCCTCGCCGCCGCCGCCGTATCGATCGGGGCGGGTGTCCTTGCGACTTCGAGCGCCCAGACTCCCGAAGACCGCATGTACCGCCCTCCCGAAGCGACGATCTATCGCGATGCAGGCTATCGCGGTCCGGCGGTCTTTATTGGTGAAGCCAAGCCGAACCTGGGCCTTGCGTGGCCGGTCAATTCGGTGCGCGTTGCCAGCGGACGCTGGGAACTGTGCGAAAAGACCCGCTTTCGCGGCAATTGCCGCACCGTCGAACGCGACACGCCGATGCTGAACAGCATCCTGCGCGGGCTGACCATCCAGTCGATCCGCCCGGTGGGCGGCGGGGGTGGCGGCTGGAACCCCAACCCGCCCGCCAACGATCAGGTCGCGCGCGGCAATTTCGCCGAATTCCACACCCAGCCATCGACTGGCGGCACCCGTGTGCTGGCCTGCACCAGCGGCTCGTCGACCGCCGCCTGCGCGGCGCGGGCCGCGGACAATTGGTGCCGCACGATCGGGTGGAACGGGTCGGCGCGCGAGCATATGGAAACCGTCGCCGGTCGCGAATATCTGGCCGACGTGCTGTGCGTCCGCTCGGGCTATTGAGGGAGGATGCGATGCACAGGATAAAATTCGTCGCCCTTACCGGCGCCGCGCTGGCGCTGTCCGCCTGCATGTCGGTCGGCGGGCCAGGGGTCAGCACCTATTATGAATGCGATCGCGGCACCCGGTTGAAGGTCGATTATGCGGGCGACCGGACGCTGGTCAGCGTCAATGGCGGCCGCCCCGAAGCGATGCGCTCGACCCCCGCGGCCAGCGGCGCAATCTACGAAAACAGCGCCGGTTGGCGGCTGCATACCAAGGGCAATGAAGCGATGTGGAACACCGCATTGCGCTCGGCGCCCGAAACCTGCCGCCAGGTGGTGGTGCCGCGCTGATCCGCGGTTAAGTCAAAGCTCCATCTTGGCCAGCGCGGCGCGCACCTCGCCGACGAACAGCTCGGGCTGTTCCCATGCGGCGAAATGGCCGCCGCGGGGCAGTTCGTTCCAGTGGACGATATTCTTGTAACGCCGTTCGGCCCAGCGCCGCGACAGCCGCATGATTTCGTTCGGGAACAGGCTGCACCCCGTCGGCACCAAAATCTCGCCCGCCGCAAAATTGCGAAAACTGTGCCAATAGAGCCGCGCCGACGAGGCCGCGCTGGCGGTCAGCCAATAGAGGCTGATCGTGTCGAGCATCGTATCCTTGGGCAGCGCCTGTTCGGGATGGCCGCCGATCGACTGGCCGCCCGGCTGATGCCCGCAGTCGGTCCAGCCGTGGAATTTCTCCGCAATCCACGCCATCTGGCCGACCGGCGAATCGGTCAGGGCATAGCCGATCGTCTGCGGCCGGGTGGCGTGCTGGGTCGAATAGCCGCTGTCCTTCGCCTGATACCAGGCAAAGCGCGCCAGATAGAGTTTTTCGGCATCGGTCAGGTCGCTCATCAAATCGGGCGGCGGCGCGCCGACCACCATGTTGACGTGGATCCCGGCGCAATGATCGGCGTGGTTCATCCCGATCGCACAGGTCACCGCGCTGCCCCAGTCGCCGCCCTGCGCGAAATAGCGTGGATAGCCGAGCGCGACCATCAGCGCATCCCACGCCGCGCCGATATGCTCGACGCTCCATTTCGCCTCGGTCGGTTTGCCCGAAAAGCCATAGCCGGGCAGCGACGGGATCACGAGATGATAGTCGGCCGCCAAGGGTTCGATGACGTCGAGAAATTCGAGCACCGACCCCGGCCACCCGTGGGTCAGGACGAGTGGGCGCGCCGCCGGATTGGCCGAGCGGACATGGAGGAAGTGAATGTCCAGCCCGTCGACGGTCGCGAGGAAGTTCGGATAGCTATTGAGCCGCGCTTCGACCGGGCGCCAGTCATAGCTGCCCTGCCAATAGGCGGCGAGTTCCTGCGCATAGGCGAGCGGGATGCCCTGATCCCAGTCGCTCACCGTTTCCTTTTCGGGCCAGCGCGTCCGCGCCAGCCGGTCTTTGAGGTCGTCGAGCCCCGTCTGCGGCACGTCGATCATGAAGCTGCGGATATTGGCGACGTCCATAAAAACCCCCTCCCTTGCCGTCCGCGGATCAGGGCCGCGCGGGCGCCTTGCAACCGCGTTCCAGCCCGACGCCTTTCAGGAAACCGCGGCGCACCGTTCCGGCATAGACCGCCAGCGCATAGCGCCGCCGTTCGGCATTGGCGCCCGTCACTTCACCGATCAGCCCGCGAAAGGGAATGATCGACCCCGCGACATTGCCTACCACCCGCCCGGCGGTCTCTTCGCGCTTCTTGGCGCGGTCCTTGTCGACCTGTTCATTGACGTCGGGGCCCAGCACGGTGTCGAGCTCGTTGATTTCGCCGATGATCGCGGCGCATTTGCCCAGGCCGGCGAGCGAATAGGGGCTTTCCTGAATTGCCAGCAGTTTGGGCGGAATCTCTTTACCGTCGAACGGTTCGGTCACCTGATTGGCGGTGTCCTTGATCGTCGAATCCTCGGGCGCGCCTTGTTGAGCATAGGCGGTCGCCGAGACGGTCAAGGCCGCGACCGACAAAGCTGCGAGAATTTTCCTGTGCATACACGCCTCCTTGCGGCCCCCTGACCGCCAATCCGCTAACGCGTCGGAACCGGTTCGGCTCCCGTCCAGTCGTAAAAGCCGCGGCCCGCCTTTTTGCCGACCCAGCCTGCCTCGACATATTGGACGAGCAGCGGCGCGGGACGGAATTTGGGATCGCCGGTGCCGCTGTGCAGGACGCGGATGATTTCGAGGCAGGTGTCGAGCCCGATGAAGTCGGCGAGCGTGATCGGACCCATCGGATGGTTGAGGCCCAACCGGCACCCCGCATCGATGTCCTGCATTGTCGCGACGCCTTCGCCGAGCGCAAACACCGCCTCGTTGATCAGCGGCATCAGCACGCGGTTGACGATGAACCCCGGCGCATCGTTGGCATGGACGATTTCCTTGCCGAGGCCGCGGCCAAAGGCCTCGACGGCTTGCAACGTCGCGTCGCTCGTCGCGAGACCGCGGATCAGCTCGATCAGCCCCATCACCGGCACCGGGTTGAAGAAATGCACCCCGATGAAGCGCGCCGGATCGGGCGACGCCTGCGCCAGGCGGGTGATCGGGATCGAGCTGGTGTTGCTGGCGAGGATCGCGGTTGCCGACAGATGCTGGCCGACGCTGGCAAAGATTGCGCGCTTGATCTCCTCGCGTTCGGTCGCCGCCTCGATGACCAGGTCGGCGGGGGCGAAGGCGCTATGGTCGGCGACCGGGGTGATCCGGGCGAGCAGCGCGTCGGCGTCGCCCTGGGTCATCTTTTCCTTGGCAACCAGGCGGCCGAGCGCCTTGGCGATCCCCGCCTTGCCGGCTTCGGCGCGCGCCAGGTCGATGTCCGACAGCAGCACGTCATGGCCCGCCCCCGCCGATACCTGCGCGATGCCCGCGCCCATCTGCCCTGCCCCGATGACGCCGACGATCATATGCTTCTTCTCCAAAACGCTTGAAACCCCATCCGTCATCCCGGCGAAGGCCGGGATCTCGCCGTCTCTGCAAAATGCGTCGGCAAGATCCCGGCCTTCGCCGGGATGACGGTTTGGTTGTTGCCCTACGTTATCGATTGCCTCGGTCAAGAGGCGCGCGTCAAGGCGCCGAGCGAAAGGCGGTCGCTTCGGCCAGGATCAGCGCAAAGGCCGGGTCGGTGTCATCCCATGTCGCGACCGGGGTCCAGCCGCTCGCGCGCAGCAGCAGGTTCGCGTCGCGCGCGCCATATTTATGGCTGTTTTCGCTGTGGATCGTCTCGCCCTTCGCCATATGATATTCGCGCCCGTCGACGGTGAAATCCATGTCGCACGCGGCGACCAGATGCATTTCGATCCGCGCATGGACGTCGTTCCAGACGGCGCGGTGGGTAAAGTTTTCGACCGCAATATCGCCGCCGAGTTCGCGGTTGATCCGCTCGAGCAGGTTGAGGTTGAACGCCGCGGTAACCCCCGCCGGATCGTCATAGGCCCGCTCGAGCACCGCAACATCCTTGACCCGGTCGATCCCGATGAGCAGCAGCGACCCCTCGCCCAGCGCCTCGCGCCAGTTGCGCAGCAGGTCAACCGCCGTGCGCGCAACCATGTTGCCGATCGTCGAGCCGGGGAAAAAACCAAGTTTGGGCAGCGGGCAAATTTCGCGCGGCAAGGCGACGCGCTGGGTGAAATCGGCCTCGACCGGGTAGATGGCAAGACCCGGGAAACGTCCCGCCAGCGCGGCGGCGCTGTCGCGCAGGAAATCGCCCGAAATATCGACCGGGACATAAGCGGCGGGCGCGATCGCGCCGAGCAGCAACGGCGTCTTGGTCGAACTGCCCGACCCCAACTCGACCACCGCCCGCCCCGGACCGATCGCTGCGGCGATATCGGCCGCGTGCCGGGTCAACAGGTCAGTCTCGCTGCGCGTCGGATAATATTCGGGCAGCGCGGTGATATCCTCGAACAGCGCCGATCCGGTCGCATCGTAAAACCAGCGTGCCGGGACCGCCTTTTGCGCCTGCGCGAGCCCGGCGTGGACATCGGCGCGAAATGCGATGTCGACCCCCGCCGCATCGGCATCGACCTGCCGAAGATTGCGAACAACGCCCATGTCAGAGATCCTTGGCCAAACGCACGCCCGTGAACTGCCAGCGTTGGTGGGGGTAAAAGAAGTTGCGGTAGGACGCGCGCAAATGGCCGCGCGGGGTCGCGCAGCTGCCGCCGCGCAGCACGAACTGGCCGCTCATGAACTTGCCATTATATTCGCCGACCGCGCCGGGCGCGGCGCGAAAGCCGGGATAGGGGCGATAGGCACTGCCGGTCCATTCCCACACGCTGCCGAACATCTGCCCAAGATCGGTGTCGTCGGTGGATCCAGCGGGGTGCACCGGCCCGGCGGCGTCGAGCTGCTGCCCCGCTGCCGGATCGAGGCGCGCTGCGGCAGCTTCCCATTCGAACTCGGTCGGCAGGCGCGCGCCCGCCCAGCTGGCGAAGGCGTCGGCTTCGTAGAAACTGACGTGAGTCACGGGGGCGGCAGGATCGATATCGCGCCAGCCCGACAGGGTGAATTGGCGTTCGCCATCCCAGTAAGCGGGCGCGTCAATGTCTTCGCCCTGCACCCACGCCCAACCGTCGCTGAGCCACAGCGAGGGCGTATGATAACCACCGTCGGCGATAAACTGCTGCCATTCGCCATTGCTGACCGGGCGGCTGGCGATCGCGTGCGGGGCGAGCAGCATATCGTGCCGCGGGCCTTCGCAATCGAAGGCAAAGCCGTCGCCATCATGGCCGACCGCGACCACCCCCGCCTCGCCCGCGACCCATTTCATGGCGGAAAACGGTCGGGCTTCACGGGTGCTTGCCGATTCCTCATTCCACACCGCCGGGCCGATCGGATTTTGTGCAAAGAGATGTTTGAGGTCGGTGAGCAGCAATTCCTGATGCTGCTGTTCGTGCTGGATACCAAGTTCGATCAGCGCGTGCGCCGCGGGCGACAGGTCGGGCAGCGCGGTCTGCACCGCGGTGTCGACATGCGCGCGCCAGATGCAGATTTCATTCAGCGACGGGCGGGTCAGCAGCCCGCGCTGCGGCCGCGCGTGCCGCGGTCCTTCGGCCTCATAATAGCTGTTGAACAGATAGGCGTAGCGATCGTCGAACGCGCGATAGCCGGGGACATGGTCGCGCAGCACGAAGGTTTCGAAAAACCAGCTGGTGTGCGCCAAGTGCCATTTGGCGGGCGAGGCATCGGGCATCGACTGCGCGCTGGCGTCGGCGTCGGACAAAGTCGCCACAAGATCGAGCGACAGGCGGCGGGTCGCCGCGAACCGCTGGGTCAGCGGCGCGGGCATGCCGACCATTGGCGCATAGAGCGAAGCGTCGGTTTGGCTGGCCATGATAAGACAATCCCCCGCTGTGCGATTCGGTTTCGCTTGAGACAGGAATATGGTTACGGCGGCGCTGGATTTCAAGAACGTTTAGGGAACAATTCTTGACTCGTCAGGCCGGACGTGATCCGGCACCCATTTTTCCCGACGTGGCCGGTGGCCCCCGGATCAAGTCCGGGGTGACGCATCTTTATGATCGACGCTTCCTACCAGTCGGCGAAGACCCAGCGCACATACAGGAGGAACGCGGCAACAACGCCGACGAGTGTCACAGCCGTGGCGATAACGCCAAAAACGCGGGCTTGCTTGTCGGAATAGCTCACCGCGTCGCGCCGGGCTTCCACAGCACGTCGCCGCCCGCTGCGGCGTTCAGGTGGCGGGTCAGCACGAAGAGATGGTCGGACAGGCGGTTGAGATAGGTCAGCGCCAGCGGGTTGAGATCGCGTTCCGCCCCCGCCGCAACCGCAGCGCGTTCGGCGCGGCGCGCCACCGCGCGGGCAAGATGCAGCCGCGCCGCGGCGTCGGTGCCGCCGGGCAGGATGAAACTGCGCAGGGCTTCGAGATCGTCGTTCATCCGGTCGATCTCGTCCTCCAGCCGCGCGATCTGGCCGGGAACGATACGCAGCGCCATGTCGTGCGGACCAAAACCGAACTGGATGTCGGCGGGGGTGGCCAGGTCGGCGCCCAGGTCGAACAGCTCGTTCTGGATTCGCGCCAGCATCGCGGCGGCGTCGCCGGCGGGGTCGAGCGCCGCCACCGCCACCCCGATCGCACTGTTCGCTTCGTCGACGTCGCCGATCGCCGCCATCAGCGGTGCCGATTTGGCAATCCGCGACCCGTCGACCAGCCCGGTGGTGCCGTCGTCGCCGGTGCGGGTGTAGATTTTGTTGAGCTTGACCATCGAGCGAAACCTGCGCGGCGGCAGGATCAGCCGCCCGCGGCCAGCAGCCCGATCAGCACGATCAGGATGATGGTGATCGCCTGCCATTTGACACGCGCCATCATCATCTTGTTCTGCATCACCTGATTTTCCTCGACCTTTCCGTCGATCACCGCCTGGTGACCTTGCGAAAAGTAAAAGAGCCCCCGCGCGAGCGAGAACAGGACGAAGCCGGCCGCCACGACGACGCCGATGATCAGCAGAATGTTCATGCCCCCTATTTAGGGCATTTTGAGCGAATAACCAGTGGGAAGCCGTCCGGCGATCAGATCGGCGGCCAGCGCCGTGCCACCGACCCCGCCCGCCCGCAGCGACGCGAGCGATGCCGCGGCGTCGCGCTTCGCCAGCCGCTGGCCGTCGGCGCCGCAAACCAGCGGGTGATGCCGATAGACCGGGGTCGGCAGATCGAGCAGCGCCTGAAGCAGGCGGTGAACGTCGGTCGAGGCGATCAGGTCGGCGCCGCGAATGACGTGGCTGACCCCCATCATGGCATCGTCGAGGGTGCTGGCGAGGTGATAGCTGGCGGGCGCGTCCTTGCGCGCCAGGACGATGTCGCCGTGCGCCAGCGGGTCGGCGGCGCGCATTTCCTGATCCTGTTCTTCCCAGACCAGATTGCCGGTGATCGCGGCCGCGCGGGCGGCGTCGAGGCGCCAGCAATGCGGCTCGTCCGCCATCCGCCGATCGCGCTCGGCGCCGCCGAGATCGCGGCAAAGGCCCGGATATATCGCCCCCGACGGCCCATGCGGCGCCGCCAGGCTGGCGGCAATGTCGGCGCGGGTACAGAAACAGGGATAGACAAGGTCGCGGGCGCGCAGTCGATCGAGCGCGGCGGCATAGTCGCCGAGCCGGTCCGACTGGCGCATCGGTTCGCCGTCCCAGTCAAGCCCGAGCCACGCGAGATCGGCGAGCGATGTGCCGACATACGCCTCGCGCGACCGGCTGCCGTCGATGTCGTCGATGCGGATCAGAAAGCGACCGTTCGCCGTGCGCGCCGCATGGTGCGCGATCACCGCGCTATAGGCGTGCCCCAAATGCAGCTCGCCGGTCGGGCTGGGCGCGAACCGGGTCAGCATCGCGTTGGTAAAGAAACCATATACTGTGCCGACCTTATCGTATTCCTTCCATATCTTGCGGCAGATGCCCCCTTGACGTCAGAATCTGATGCGGCATGTAATGACGGTGTCACGCAGGGAAGGCAGTGGCGCGCCAACCCGAGAAGCAAAGGGGGCAGCGTTACCAAGCCATGTTCCATCCCGATCTTGTCCGGCATCCCGATAATTGTCCCGCGCTTGTCCTGAATGCCGATTATACGCCGCTCAGCTATTATCCCTTGAGCCTGTGGCCGTGGCAGACCGCGGTCAAGGCGGTTTTCCTCGACCGCGTCACCATCGTCGAAAATTACGAGCGCGAGATCCACTCGCCGACGCGGACGATGCCGATCCCCAGCGTCATTGCGCTGCGCCAATATGTCAAACCGTCGCAGCACCCGGCCTTCACCCGCTTCAACCTGTTCCTGCGCGACCGTTTCGCGTGCCAATATTGCGGGTCGGGCAAGGATCTGACCTTTGATCATGTCGTGCCGCGGAGGCTGGGCGGGCGAACGACATGGGAAAATGTCACCACCGCCTGTGCGCCGTGCAACCTGAAAAAGGGCGGCCGCACCCCGCAACAGGCGCGGATGCCGATCTATCGCCAGCCGTGGCGCCCGACCAGCTGGCAGCTGCAGGACAACGGCCGCGCCTTTCCGCCGGGGTATCTGCACACCAGCTGGATCGACTGGCTGTACTGGGACGTCGAACTGGAGGGTTAGGCAGGCCCGCCCGTTTGGGCTATGCCTTTGGTTGCCGTGTCCCCGCGAAGGCAGGGATCCATCGCCTGCCGGTTCCATTTTGCACCGACCGGTGATGGGCCCCTGCCTTCGCAGGGGTACATGGTTTGCAGGGAGAAGATCATGCTCCGTTTCGCCGCCATTGCCGCCGTCGGACTTTCGTTGGCCGCCTGCGCCGCCACCCCGCCCGCCGCACGATCGGCGACCGTCACCGGCAGCATCACCTATCGCGAGCGCATTGCGCTGCCGCCGAGCGCGCAGATTGAGGTGCGGCTCGACGACATCAGCCTGGCCGACGCCCCGGCGCGCAATCTGGCGCGGCAGGCCTTTTCCGCCGAGGGCAAGCAGGTGCCGTTCGCCTTTGCACTGACCGTCGACAAGACCGCGCTCGACCCGCGCCACAGCTACGCCGTGTCGGCGCGGATCACCGGCGACGACGGCAAGCTGATGTTCATCACCGACACGCGCAACAGTGTGACGTTCGATAGCGGCCCGGAGATCGACATGGGGACGCTCAACCTAGTGATGGTGCGTTAGGCGTCGCAATTCACGTCGGTTGGCACATCCATTTCCTTGAGCATCTTCCCCACCGCGTCATAGTCGAATTGCCATTCCTCGGCGCGGCGAAGGGTCCGAAAAGCGGGCGAGAGGCTCACGCCGTTGCAACAGTAGCAAACCGCCAGTTCGCCCACTTGGCGCCCACTGCTGTCATAGTAGCGGAAGAAGTGATGCGGGATGAAGCATGCGGCAGATACGGCGGTCGCATACTCCTTAACCGTCATACGATAGATGGTAACCGATCTGTCCAACGTAGCGCGTTGAGCGGTATTTAATACCACGCCTTTTGGATTGGACATCGTGGCCCCTGTTCGCTCGCGCTCGTCATAAGATAGGTCTTCGACAAACAAACGAACTTCGGTTGCTTCGGGCCATGGACGTATGGCCGTGGTTGTCCCGCGTGGCCCCGATTCCTCATCGACTGGGGCTTCGACGTTGGTGGGGCCCGAAGGCATGGACGACAAAGACAGGGTGACACTGATCGCGATCAGCAGCGCCGTCCACACAGCGATGATGGCGTTTCGTTGCTTCATACTCCTCCCCTCACACCAAGCCATTTCAATAGCTTTAATGTGCGCGCAATAAAGGCATAGCTATGCGCGGCTTGACGCTGCGCCTTCGCAGGTGCAGCAATCCGGCGCATGGGCCCGCCGATCCAAATCTCGCAAAATCCTGACATCCGTTACCTAGGGCGGATATTGGGCGACGTTATCCGCGTTTATGGCGGCGACAAATTGTTCCGCCAGACCGAATATATCCGCTCGTCGAGCGTCGACCGGCACCGCGGGATCGCGGGGGCGGAGGCGATCGATCCGGGACTCGATGCGCTCAGCCTCGACGACACCATCGCCTTTGTGCGCGGTTTCATGCTGTTTTCGATGCTGGCCAACCTTGCCGAGGACCGGCAGGGGGTGGCGGCGGAGCCCGAGGCAACGGTCGCGGCGGCGATCGAGAAGCTGCGCGGCGACGGGATCGATGGCGATGCGATCGCGGCGTTGCTCAGCGCGTCGCTCGTCGCGCCGGTGCTGACCGCGCACCCGACCGAGGTGCGGCGCAAATCGGTGCTCGATCACAAGAACCGTATCGCCGAGCTGATGCTGCTGCGCGACAGCGGCGCCGACGAGACGCCCGAGGGCGATGTCGTCGAGGATGCGATCCGGCGCCAGATCGTCTTGTTGTGGCAGACCCGCCCGCTGCGCACCGAAAAATTGTTCGTCGCCGACGAGATCGACAATGCGCTGACCTATTTGCGCGACGTGTTCCTGCCGGTGGTGCCCAAGCTTTATGCGCGCTGGGAAGCCGAACTGGGGACGCGCCCGGCGAGTTTTCTGCGCGTCGGTAGCTGGATCGGCGGCGACCGCGACGGTAATCCCTTCGTCACCGCCGAGACAATGGTCATGGCGACCGCTCGCAACGCTGCCGCGGTACTCGGCCATTATATCGACGCGGTCCACCATCTCGGCGCCGAGCTATCGGTGTCGGCGAGCCTTGCCACGGTCCCCGACGCGGTCGAAGCGCTGGCCGAGGCGAGCGGCGATGCGGCGCCGAGCCGCCGCGACGAGCCCTATCGCCGCGCCTTGTCGGGCATTTATGCCCGGCTGTGCGCGACATACACCCAGATCGTCGGACGCGCCCCCCCGCGTCCGTCGGCGCTGAAGGGCACGCCTTACGCAACCCTCGCCGATTTCCGCCGCGACCTCGTCATCATCGCCGGCGGGCTATCGGCGAACAGCCAGGGCCAGTTCGGCGGCATCGGCGCGCTAGGGCGGCTGATCCGTGCGGTCGAGGTGTTCGGATTCCACCTCGCGACGCTCGACATGCGGCAGAACAGCGCGGTGCATGAGCGCGTGCTCGCCGAGCTGCTCAAGGTATCGGGCGTGTGCGCCGATTATCGGGCACTGGACGAGGAGGCGCGCGTCGCGCTGCTGACCGCCGAGCTCGCCAGCGACCGCCCGCTCGCCGCGCCGTGGCACCAGTGGAGCGACGAGACCGCGGGCGAGCTGGCGATCGTCCATGCCGCCGCCGACATTCGCGCCCGGCTGGGCCATGATGCGATCTGCCAGTGGATCATCAGCATGGCGCAGACCCTGTCCGACCTGCTTGAAGTCCATGTGCTGGCGCGCGAGGGCGGCCTGTGGCGGAGCGGCGACGCGGCGGGCGCGAGCAATTTGATGGTCGTGCCTTTGTTCGAGACAATCGCCGATCTCGACAAGGCGCCGGACATCATGGCGCGCTATTTCGCGATGCCCGAAATCGGGCCGCAGATCGGGGTGCGCGGGCATCAGGAAGTGATGATCGGCTATTCGGATTCGAACAAGGATGGCGGCTATCTGACCTCGACCTGGGGATTGTACCAGGCGTCGCAGGCGCTGACCCCGGTGTTCGAGGACGCCGACACCGCGATGCAATTGTTTCACGGCCGCGGCGGCGCGGTGGGGCGCGGCGGCGGCAGCGCCTTTGCCGCGATCCGCGCCCAGCCCGCGGGCACGGTGCAGGGGCGCATCCGCATCACCGAACAGGGCGAGGTGATCGCGGCGAAATATGGCACCGCGGCAAGCGCGGCGACCAACCTCGAGGCGATGGTGTCGGCAAGCCTGCTCGCGAGCCTTGAGCCCGAGGCGCTGAGCGATGCCGACGCGGCGCGTTTTACCGCCGCGATGGATATACTGTCGGACAGCGCCTTCGCCGCCTATCGCGGGCTGGTGTATGACACCCCGACGTTCAAGGATTTCTTCCGCGCGATGACCCCGATCGCGGAGATCGCAACATTGAAGATCGGCTCGCGGCCGTCGAGCCGCACCAAGTCGAGCGCGATCGAGGATTTGCGCGCCATCCCCTGGGTGTTCAGCTGGGCGCAGGCGCGCGCGATGCTGCCCGGCTGGTACGGGACGGGCGAAGGTTTTGCCGCGTTCGCGGACAAGGCGCTACTCGCCGACATGGCCGCCAGCTGGCCGTTTTTCGGCGCGCTGCTCGGCAATATGGAGATGGTGCTCGCGAAATCCGACATGGGGATCGCGGCGCGCTATGCCGAGCTCGCCGGGCATATCGATGGGCATGAGGCGATCTTTGCGCGCATCCGCGACGGGTGGCACCGCGCGCATGACGGGCTGCTCGGCATCACCGGCCAGACGCGGTTGCTTGAGAAGAACCCGGCGCTCGAAGCGTCGATCCGGCTGCGCCTGCCTTATATCGAGCCGCTCAACCTGCTCCAGATCGAACTGATGAAGCGCCACCGCGCCGGCGAGACCGATGCCCGCATCGCCGAGGGTATCCAGCTGACGATCAATGCGATCGCGACGGCGCTCAGGAACAGCGGGTAAGCATCAGACACTTTGTCATTGCGAGGAGCCGAAGGCGACGCGGCAATCCAGAGCGTGCGTAAGCCGCCCCGGATTGCTCGCTTCGCTCGCAATGACGAGCTATATTCGCGCCAGCCTACTTCGAAACGATCATCACCTGACCCTTGGCGTTCGCGCCATCGGGGGCAAAGCTGATCGTGAAATCGTCGCCGTCCTTGTCGGTGCCGCGCAGCGTCGTGCCGGTGCGTTCGACCTGGATCTTCTTCTTGGCAAATTCGCCCCCCATCCAGTCGGCAGCGACCTGGGGCGCGGCGGGCGAGCTGAAGCCGAATTTCACCGTCGCGGTGTCGGCGCCATTCTTGTCGCTGGCATCGATATCCATCGTGTCGATCTTGCTGCCGGGATAAAGTTTCACCCCGTCGATGTCGAAATCGGTGTTGATGTCCATGTCGCCCAGATCGGGAATGTCGAGGTCGATGTTGACCCCGTCGCCGCCGATCTTGATCTTGCCGCCATCCTTGCCCGACGTGATCTGGACCTTGCCGCCACTATCGCCGTCGGCGTTGATCGAAATATCGGGGCTGTCGGCGGCCTTTTCATCCTGCCCGCAGGCGGCCAGGAGCATCATCGGGGGGATCAGGAAAGCGAAACGCATGGCACATCTCCTTGGTGCATTAGTTGAATAATACACCTTGGCTGCGGGCGAGTCAAACTCCTCTTTCGTCACCCCGGACTTGATCGGCGTTTATCCCCTCTGGGCAAGTGAAGAGCTGTTCCCCGGCGAAAGCCGGGGTCCAGGGCGTCCAAGATCGGGCGCCGTTCTATGACGCCCTGGGCCCCGGCTTTCGCCGGGGAACTGATACCTGCCCGACAGGTATGACGACTGACTTGATCCGGGCTCCCGCTATTCCACGTTGCAAAGCGGGATGCCGGATCAAGTCCGGCATGACGATGGAGATTGCTCAGGCGTCGATGCTGGTCTTCACATCGCCATGCACGAGCCCGCCGTCGACGGTAATCGTGTCGCCGACGACATAGTCGCCCGCCTTCGACGCAAGGAAGATGGCGGCGCCCGCCATATCCTCGGGCACGCCGATGCGCTTGACCGGGATGCTTTTCGCCACCGCGTCGCCATGATCGCGCGCCGCCTTGTTCATGTCCGACTGGAAAGCGCCGGGTGCGATCGCGGTGACCAGGATATGGTCCTGCACCAGCCGCGCCGCGAGGCGCTTGGTCAGATAGAGGATCGCCGCCTTCGACGCATGATAGCTGTAGGTTTCCCAAGGGTTGAGCCGCTGGCCGTCGATCGAGCCGATGTTGATCACCTTGGCTGGCCGCGCATGCGACCCGCCCGCCTTGAGCAGCCCGTGGAGCGCCTGGGTCAGAAAGAAAGGCGATTTGACGTTGATGTCCATCACCTTGTCCCAGCCCGCCTCGGGAAAACCCTCGAACGGTTCGCCCCACGCGGCGCCGGCATTGTTGACGAGGATGTCGAGGCGTTCCTCGCGCGCTTCGAGTTCCTTGGCGAGCGCGCGGCAACCCTCGACCGTCGCGAGGTCGACGGGAAGCCCGATGACCTTGCCCGGATAGCGCGTCTCGAAATCGGCGACGGCTTCCTCGATCTGCACGGTCTTGCGCGCCGAAATATAGACGCGCGCCGCGCCCGCGGCGAGATAGCCCTCGACGATCATCTTGCCGATCCCGCGCGAGCCGCCGGTCACGAGCGCGATGCGGCCATCGAGGCCGAACATATCCTGGAGGTTCATTGTCTCATCCTTTTTCTCCCTCCCCTTCAGGAGAGGGTTGGGGTGGGGCATGTCTGGGCTGCGCGATGCCGCGATGCCCTCCCCGCTGCGCCCCGGACTTGATCCGGGGCTCGCTGCCCCTCCCGCAAGCGAGAGGGGTGGAAATCAGTATCCGTTCATCCGCGCGACCTGATCGATGTGATAATGCACGTCGCCCATAAATTCGGCGAGGGCGCGGTCGCGTTTCATATAGAGGCCGATGTCATATTCGTCGGTCATGCCGATGCCGCCGTGCATCTGCACGCCTTCGCGGACGGCAAGATTGGCGGCGCGGCCCGCCTTGGCTTTCGCGACCGAGACCATCAGCTTCGCGCCCTCGCTGCCTTGGTCGAGCAGTTCCTGCGCCTTCATCACTGTGGCGCGCGCGACTTCCATCTCGCCATAGAGGTGCGCGGCGCGGTGCTGGAGCCCCTGGAACTCGCCGATCAGCTTGCCGAACTGCTTGCGTTCCTTGAGATAAGTGACGGTCATGTCCATCGCACCCTGCCCGACGCCGACCATTTCGGCGGCGGCGCCGGTGCGCGTCGCCGCGAGCAGCGCATCGAGGATCTCGCCGCCCGCATCGACTTCGCCGATCACCGCGTCGGCATCGACCTCGACGCCGTCGAGCGTGACATGGCTCGCAAGGCTGGAGTCGACGAGGCGCCGCGGGTCGGCGGTCAGGCCTTTCGCGTCCTTGGGCACCGCGAACAGGGTGATCCCGCCGTCGGTCTTCGCCGCGACGATGCTCATGTCGGCGACATGGCCGTGAAGCACGAAGCTTTTCTTGCCGTCGAGGCGGAAGCCGTTGCCCGCGCGCGTTGCGGTTGTCGCGATACGATCGGGGCGGTGCTTGGCGCCCTCGTCGATCGCGAGCGCGATAATCGCTTCACCCGATGCGATCGCGGGGAGCCAGCGGCCCGCCTGCGTGCCGCCCGCTTTCGCGAGTGCCGCGACCGCGCCGACACCGGTCGACAGGAAAGGCGACGGGGTCAGGTTGCGGCCGATTTCCTCGAGCACGATGCCCGCCTCCATATGCCCCATGCCGAGCCCGCCATGCGCCTCCGGCACCAGCATGCCGGGCAGGCCCATTTCGGTGAACTGCGCCCAGAGATCGCGCGAGAAGCCGGTGGCGTCGGCGCTGTCGCGGAGTTTGCGGAGGTGCGAGACCGGCGCCTGTTCGGCGACGAAGGGCGCGACGCTGTCCTTGAGCATCGCCTGATCGTCATTGTGATACAAGGGCATGGGTCAGGCTCCGGGCAGGTCGAGGATGCGTTTGGCGATGACGTTGAGCATGACTTCGCTCGTCCCGCCCTCGATCGAATTGGCCTTGGTGCGCAGCCAGCCGCGCGCGCGCGCGCCGCCCTTAGTCTCTTCGCTGTCCCATTCGAGCGCTTCGCTGCCGCCGCCCGACATGACGAGTTCGTGGCGGCGCTTGTTGAGTTCGGTCCCGACATATTTCATCATGTTCGACGACGCGGGATGCGCGCGGCCGGTCTTCCACATATCCATGAACCGTTCGCCCATCGCGCGGTACGCAAAGACGTCGACGTCGAATGCCGCCATTTCGGCGCGCAGGATCGGATCGTCGAGTTCGCCCGCGGCGTTCTTGCCGAACGCCTTCGCAAAGGCGCCGCCGATGCTGACCATGTCGCCGCCTGCGCCGCCGCCCGAGATCATCTCGCGCTCGTGGCCGAGCAGATATTTGGCGACGTCCCAGCCGCGGTTGATCTCGCCGATAAACTGCGTCTTCGGCACTTCGACATCATCGAAGAAGGTTTCGCAGAAGGGGGAGTTGCCGCTGATCAAGAGGATCGGCTTGGTCGTGACCCCCTTGCTCGCCATGTCGAAGAGCATGAAGGTGATGCCCTGATATTTGTTCGCCTTGTCGGTGCGGACGAGGCAGAAAATCCAGTCGGCCTGATCAGCGTAGCTGGTCCAGATCTTCGACCCGTTGACGACCCAATGATCGCCCTTGTCCTCGCCGAACGTCTGGAGCGAAACGAGGTCGCTGCCCGAACCGGGTTCCGAATAGCCCTGGCACCAGCGGATTTCGCCGCGCGCGATCGGGTTGAGATATTGGACCTTTTGTTCCTCGGTGCCGAATTGCAGCAGCGCGGGGCCGAGCATCCAGATGCCGAAGCTGTCGAGCGGCGAGCGCGCCTTGATGCGCTTCATTTCCTGCTTCAGGATTTTCGTCTGCTCCGGCGTCAGTCCGGCGCCGCCATAGGCTTTGGGCCAGTCGGGCACCGTGTAGCCCTTCGACACGCAGGCTTCGAGCCAGGCCTTCTGGGCGTCGTTCTTGAACACCCACTTGCGGCCGCCCCAGCAGACATCGCCTTCTTCGCGGATGGGTTCGCGCATTTCGGCGGGGCAGTTCGCCTCCAGCCAGGCGCGCACTTCGGCGCGAAAAGCGTCCAGATCGCTCATGGTTCGTAGCTCCTCTTCCTGCCGCAAATCTAGGAGCAGTCGCCTGCTTTACGCAAGCGTCAACTTGGACATGCCGACCTGCCGTTACGGCGCCGTAGGGTCGGTTTGTCCGCCGTTGACGCATCCCCTTTGGCGCCTAAGCTAAGTGGCAAAAGAAAACGGGAGAATGGGTCATGCGATTCGCTGGCAAGATTGCCGTCGTCACCGGAGCGGCCTCGGGCATCGGCAAAGCCACGGTTTTGAAGCTCGCGGGCGAAGGCGCCCATGTCTTTGCCGCCGACATCGACGAAGCGGGCGGCCGCGCGCTCGCCGAACAGTCGAACGGCAAGATCGACTTCGTCCGCTGCGACGTGACCAAGCCGTCCGATATCGAGGCTTTGATGGACACCGCCGCCGCCAAGGCGGGGGGGATCGACATCGTCTTCAACAATGCCGCGGCGGGCGGCGACCGCGCCCCGATCGATGAAATCACCCCCGAAGGCTGGGACCGGACGATGGATCTGGTGTTGAAATCGGTGGCGATGGGCATCCGTTATGCGAGCCCGCATATGAAAGGGCGCAAGGGCGCGTCGATCATCAACACCGCCAGCGTCGCGGCGCTGGGCGCGGGTTATTCGCGCACCGCATATGCCGTCGCCAAGGTCGGGGTGCTCCACCTTAGCAAAGTCGCGGCGACCGACCTGGCGCGCTATGGCATCCGGGTCAACGCGATCTGCCCGGGCTTCATCAACACCAACATCTTCACCGCATCGCTCGACATTCCCGACGCGATGAAGGGTGAAGCCAATGCGATCATCGCCGGGATGAGCGCGCAGGCGCAGCCGGTCGCGCGCGGCGGCCAGCCCGACGACATTGCCAATGCGGTCGCGTTTCTGGCCAGCGACGAATCGTCGTTCATGACCGGCACCCATTTGCTGGTCGATGGCGGGCTGACGATCGGCCAGCGCCACGCCTGGGATCCCGAATCGCCGGGAATGTTCGACGCGCTGGTCGCGATGGAGGAGGCCGCCAAGGCCGGAGCGGCCGCGTGACCACAGCGGCGGCGGCCGCCGCCGTTCCACGCCCCGAAAAATTGCCCGTTTGGCTGAAGGCGACGCACGGCCTCGGCAGCATTGCCTATGGCGTCAAGGACAACGGCTTTTCGACCTTTCTGTTGCTCTTCTACAATCAGGTCATCGGGCTCGACGCCGGGATTGTCGGGACCGCGATCATGGTCGCGCTGATCGCCGACGCCTTTGTCGATCCGGTGATCGGCGAACTGACCGACCGCACGCGCAGCCGCTGGGGACGCCGCCTGCCCTGGCTCTATGCGGCGCCGATCCCGCTTGCCATTGCGTGGATGCTGCTGTGGTCGCCGCCCGAGATGAGCGACGCGATGACGATCGCCTGGCTGATCGGATTTGCCATCGTCGTCCGTTCGCTGGTGTCGATGTGCGAGGTTCCCTCGGTCGCGATCGTTCCCGAACTGTCTGCCGACTATGACGAACGCACCGTCGTGATGCGCTATCGCTTTCTGTTCGGCTGGGGCGGCGGGCTGCTGATCCTGTATCTTGCCTATCGCTGGTTCTTTGCCGGATCGCTGGGACTGGTCGATCCCGACGGCTATTTTCCCTACGCGCTGACCGGCGCGCTGTTGATGGCGGGCGCGGTGATCATTTCCGCGGCGGGCCAGCATCGCCGGATTGCGGTATCGAATCTCGACCAGCCCAAGCCCATAGCGAAGCTCAGTCATATCCTGCGCGATATGCGCGAAACCCTGTCGAACCGCGCCTTTCTGTGGCTGGTTTTTGCCGCGCTGTTCGCCTTCATCAACCAGGGCATCACCTTTTCGATGACCAATTATCTGCTCGGCTTTTTCTGGCAGCTCAGCGGCGACGAGCTGGGCGACTATGTCTTTCTGCTGTTCGCGACGATGGTTGCCGCGTTCCTGCTGGTCGCACCGCTGTCGGCAAGACTGGGAAAGCGCGGCGGCGCCATTCTGGCCGGGGCGATCGCGCTGATCGTCAACAGCAGCATGTATCTGGCGTGGATTCAGGATGTGTTCCCGGGCCTGCCCGGCAAACCCAGCGTCCCGGTGTTTTTCGCGATGGTGTTCGTCGGCAACACGTTTTCGATCATCCTGATGATCCTGTCGTCGTCGATGATGGCCGACGTGGTCGAGGCGTCGCAGGGCGAAACCGGCCGCCGGTCGGAGGGGCTGTTCTTTGCCGGATATTTCTTCATGCAGAAATGCGCGACCGGCATCGGCATCTTTCTCGCGGGGCAAATCCTGTCCTTCGCGGCGTTTCCGGCGAGCGCCAAACCCGGCCAGGTCGGTGACGGGGTGCTGGGCAGTCTCGCCATCGGCTACATGGTCGCGATCCTGATCATCGGCACGCTGGGGCTGCTCGTGATGCGAAAATTCCCGATCTCGCGCGCCGATCACGAGGCGCGGCTGGCGCTGCTCGACGATGCGGCGCGCGCCGAACCCGATGCCAGCGGCGCGCATCCGTAGCGGAAAATGTCCGACAGCGACGGAATGAGGTAATAATCGGCCCGCAGGGGTTGGCAAAGCAGGACGAATCGGTCCAAAGGCTTACGTGAACGTAAAGGGAAGGATGCGAACATGGATTTCGATCTCACCGACCGGCAGGTCTATTGGCGCGACCGCGTCCGCGATTTTATCGAGCGCAAGGTGCGCCCCGCCGTCCCCACTTACGACAAGCAGGACAAGGCTGGCGATCGCTGGAAGGTGATCCAGATCGTCGAGGACCTGAAGGCCGAGGCCAAGGATGCCGGCATCTGGAACCTGTTCATGCCGCCCAAGTCAGGCGCGCACCATCATGTCGACGAGACGTTCGAGTTCGAAGGGCCGGGCCTTACCAACCTCGAATATGCGCTGTGCGCCGAGGAAATGGGCCGCGTCGGTTTCGCCAGCGAAGTGTTCAACTGCTCGGCGCCCGACACCGGCAACATGGAGGTGTTCCATCGTTACGGCACGCGCGCGCAGAAAGAGAAATATCTCGGCCGCCTGATGAACGGCCAGATCCGTTCGGCGTTCCTGATGACCGAGCCCGCGGTCGCGTCGTCCGACGCGACGAATATCGAGACGCGCATCGAACGCGACGGCGACGATTATATCATCAACGGCACCAAATGGTGGTCGTCGGGCGCGGGCGACCCGCGCTGCGAGATCGCCATCGTGATGGGCAAGACCGACTTCGCCGCGAAGCGCCACGCGCAGCAATCGATGGTGCTGATGCCGCTCGACGCGCCCGGGGTGACCATCAAACGCCACCTGCCCGTCTTCGGTTATGACGACGCGCCGCACGGCCATATGGAAATCGAGCTGAAGGACGTCCGCGTCAATGCCGAAGAAGCGATGCTGCTGGGCGAAGGCCGCGGCTTCGAAATCGCGCAGGGGCGCCTCGGGCCGGGCCGCATCCATCACTGCATGCGCACCATCGGGGTGGCCGAAGAAGCGATTTCGAAAATGGCGAAGCGCCTCCAGTCGCGCGTCGCGTTCGGCAAAAAGATCGCCGAATACAGCATCTGGGAACATCGTCTGGCGCGCGCGCGCATCGACATCGAAATGACCCGCCTGCTGTGCCTGAAAGCCGCCGACATGATGGACAAGGTCGGCAACAAGTCGGCCGCCGCCGAAATCGCGATGATCAAGGTGCAGGCGCCGAACATGGCGCTGAAGATCATCGACGATGCGATCCAGGCGCATGGCGCCGGCGGGGTGTCCGAGGATTTCGGGTTGGCCAAGGCCTTCGCGCACCAGCGCACCTTGCGCCTCGCCGACGGTCCCGACGAAGTCCACGAGCGCGCGATCGCCCGCATCGAATTCGCCAAGCACAGCGACGCAAGCGAACCCGGCTTCTCGTCGGGCGACATCGGGGCATCGCGTTAAGCTTTCTCCCCTCCCGCTTGCGGGAGGGGTCGGGGGAGGGCCTGTTGTCAAAAGGTGCCTTGTCCGACATGCCCTCCCCTAGCCCCTCCCGCAAGCGGGAGGGGGACTTTACGGAGATTTGAATGACCAAAGCCGCGATTTTGACCGAACCCGGCCAGCCGCTGTCGATCGAGACCGTCCAGATCGCCGATTGCGGCCCGCACGAGGTGCGCATCCGCACCGCCGCCTGCGGGCTGTGCCATTCGGACCTGCATTTCATCGACGGCGCCTATCCGCACCCCCTGCCCGCGATCCCCGGGCATGAAGCCGCAGGCATCGTCGAGGCGGTCGGCAGCGAAGTGCGCACGGTCAAGGTTGGCGATGCGGTCGTCACCTGCCTTTCGGCCTTTTGCGGCCATTGCGAGTTTTGCGTCAGCGGCCGCATGTCTTTGTGCATGGGGGGCGATACGCGGCGCGCTGCCGGTTCGGCGCCGCGCATCACGCGTCCCGATGGCTCGCCCGTCAACCAGATGCTCAACCTCAGCGCCTTTGCCGAAACGATGCTTGTCCACGAACATGCGTGCGTGGCGATTGATCCCGATATGCCGCTCGACCGCGCCGCGGTGATCGGCTGCGCGGTGACCACCGGCGCTGGGACGATTTTCAACGCGTGCAAGGTGACGCCGGGTGAGACCGTCGTCGTCGTGGGTTGCGGCGGCGTCGGGCTGGCGACGATCAACGCCGCGAAGATTGCGGGCGCGGGGCGGATCATCGCCGCCGATCCGGTGCCCGAAAAGCGTGCACTGGCGATGAAGCTGGGCGCGACCGATGTCGTCGATGCGATGGACGGCGATGCTGCGAAACAGATTCTCGAGATCAGCAGGGGCGGGGTCGACCATGCGATCGAAGCCGTCGGGCGCCCCGCCTCGGCGGCGCTCGCGGTCGCGTCGCTGCGCCGCGGCGGCACCGCCACGATCCTGGGCATGATGCCGCTCAGCGAGAAAGTGGGGCTGTCGGCGATGGACCTGCTCTCGGGCAAGAAATTGCAGGGCGCGATCATGGGCGGCAATCGCTTCCCGGTCGACATCCCGCGCCTCGTCGATTTCTACCTGCGCGGCCTACTCGACCTCGACAGCATCGTCGCCGAGACGATCCCGCTCGAGCGGATCAACGAAGGCTTTGACAAGATGAAGAAAGGCGATGCCGCGCGGTCGGTGATCGTCTTCGACCAATGAGCACGCCGCCGATGGATGCGCAGAAAGCGTTTAGCGGCACCGTCGCGCCCGAGGGGTCTGATGTACTCGACGAGGCGAAACTGACCGCGTGGATGGAAGCGAATGTCGAGGGTTTCGAAGGCCCGCTGACCCAGCATAAGTTCGCCGGCGGCCAGTCGAACCCGACCTACAAGATTTCCGCGCCGTCGGGGAATTATGTACTTCGCCGCAAACCCTATGGCCCGCTGCTCCCTTCGGCGCATGCGGTCGACCGCGAATACAAAGTCCAGTCGGGGCTGCACACGATGGGTTTTCCCGTCGCGCGCCAATATGGCCTGTGCACCGATGACGATGTTGTCGGCAGCTGGTTCTATGTGATGGGCATGGTCGACGGGCACACGATCTGGGACGGCGCGATGCCGGGATCGACGCCGGCGAACCGCCGCGCCACCTATGAAGCGATGATCGATACGCTCGCCGCGCTGCACAAGGTCGATGTCGAGGCGGCGGGGCTGTCCGATTTCGGCAAGCCCGGCAATTATTTCGGCCGCCAGGTCGACCGCTGGACCAAGCAGTATCGCCTCGCCGAGACCGAGACGATGGACGAGATGGAACAGCTGATCGCGTTCCTGCCCGCGACCCTGCCCGAACAGACGCGCACCAGCGTCGTCCACGGCGATTACCGCATCGACAATATGATCTTTGCGAAAGACCGGCCGCAAGTTCTCGCGGTGCTCGACTGGGAATTGTCGACGCTCGGCGATCCGCTCGCCGATTTCACCTATGTCGCGATGGCGTGGGTCACCGAAAATGGCGGACGTTCGGGGGTGATGGACCTGGACCGCCAGGCGCTCGGCATCCCCGAATTGGAAGAGATGGTCGAGCGTTACTGCGCCGCGACGGACCGCACCGGCGTGCCCGACATGAACTGGTATTTCGCCTATAATTTCTTCCGCCTCGCCGGGATCATCCAGGGCATCAAGAAACGCGTGATCGAAGGCACCGCGTCGTCGCAGCACGCCAGGGATATGTCCGAACGCGTCCGCCCGCTCGCCGAGCGCGCGTGGGACTTTGCACGAAAGGCCGGCGCATGAGCCTGTTCGACATGAGCGGCCAGGTCGCGCTGATCACCGGATCGTCGCGCGGCATCGGCAAGGCGACCGCCGAGGCGATGGCGGAACAGGGCGCGAAGGTTGTGATTTCGAGCCGCAAGCAGGATGCGTGTGACGCGACCGCGGCAGAGATCAACGCACGCTTTGGCGAAGGCACCGCGATTTCGGTTCCGGCGAACATCTCGTCGAAGGACGACCTGCAGAACCTGGTGAACGAAACGCGCGCCGCGTTCGGCAAGATCACCGCGCTCGTCTGCAATGCCGCATCGAACCCCTATTATGGCCCCGGGCTCGACATCAGCGACGATCAGTTCCGCAAGATCATGGACAATAATATCCTGTCCAACCACTGGCTGATTTCTATGGTCGCGCCCGAAATGCTCGAACGCGGCGAAGGGTCGATCACCATCATCAGCTCGATCGGCGGGCTCAAGGGATCGCCGATCATCGGCGCCTACGGCATTTCCAAGGCTGCCGACATGCAGGTCGCGCGCAATTTCTCGGTCGAATTCGGCCCGCGCGGGGTGCGCGTCAATTGCATCGCACCGGGGCTGATCCGCACCGACATGGCGCGCGCGCTGTGGGAAAATGAGGATAATCTGAAACGATCGACCGCGGCTTCGACCTTGAAGCGGATCGGCGAGCCGCACGAGATTGCGGGTGCCGCGGTCTTCCTGGCCAGCAAGGCGGGGGCATTCACCACCGGCCAGACCATCGTGTGCGATGGCGGCGCGACGATTTCAGGAGGCGGATAATGGGCGCATTGGACGGCAAAATCGCGATCATCACGGGCGCGGGCAGCGGCATCGGCCGCGCGAGCGCGCTGCGCTTCGCCGCCGAGGGCGCGAAGCTGGTGCTCGGCGACAAAACCGCAGCGGTGCATGAGACCGCACAGCTGGTGCGGGATGCGGGCGGGGAAGCCGTCGCGCTGGAGATCGACGCGGGGGTCGAGGCCGACGTTGCATCGCTGGTTGCGACCGCGAAGGACAGCTTCGGCGGCATCGATGTCGCCTTCGCCAACGCCGGGATCATCGGCGACATGGGCGGCATCTTCGATTTCGATCCCGCCGCCTGGGCCGAGACGCTGCGCGTCAATCTGATCGGCCCGGCGCTGATGGTAAAGCATGCCGGCAAAGCGATGGTCGATCAGGGCCGCGGCGGCGCGATCGTGCTGACCGCGAGCGTCGCGGGATTGAATTCGGGCGCGGGTCCGGGCGCCTATTCGGCGTCGAAGGCGGGGGTGATCAACCTTGCCAAGACCGCGGCCCAGCAGCTGACCACCAGCGGCGTGCGCGTCAACGCGATCTGCCCGGGGCTCACCGAAACGGGGATGACCAAGCCGACCTTCGACTATGCCAAGGCCAAGGAGGTCACGCACAAGCTCGGCCAGCTCAATCCCTTGAAGCGCGCCGCGCAGCCCGAGGAGCTCGCCAATGTCGCGCTGTTCCTGGCCAGCGACCAGGCAAGTTATGTCAACGGACAGGCGATCGCGGTTGACGGCGGGCTCACCAGTTCGCATCCGGTGACGCGCCAGCTGCTTGGCCAGACTTCGCATTGATAGGATAGCTATGGGTCACGGTTTCGACACGGCGCGGCTGGACCGCATTCCTGCCTTTCTGGAGGCCAAATATGTCGGTCCCGGCCGCCTGCCGCACGCCGCGACGTTGGTGTCGCGGCGCGGCGAGATCGCGCATCGCTCGTGTGTCGGCGAGGCGCGGCCGGGAGCGGCGCTGAAGGACGATGCGATCTTTCGCATCGCCAGCATGACCAAGCCGATCACCAGCGTCGCCTTCATGATGCTGGTCGAGGAAGGCAAGGTCGCGCTGTCCGATCCGCTGGTGAAGTTCTGCCCCGAGTTCAAGGACACCGGCGTGTTCGTCGCAGGCGGCGGCAATGTCCCCTTCCTGACCCGCCCGCCGACGCAGCCGATCCGTATGGTCGATCTGCTGCGCCACACCGCTGGGCTGACCTATGGCTTTCAGGAGCGCACACCCGTCGATGCCGCATACCGCAAGGCGCGGATCGACGATTTCGACGCCGATTATACGATGGACAGCTTCATCGAAGGGCTCGCGAAAATCCCGCTCCAGTTCGATCCCGGCGCGCACTGGAATTATTCGATGGCGACCGATGTGCTCGGCGCGGTGGTCGAGCGGATCGCAGGCAAGCCGTTCGCGCAGGTTCTGCAGGAACGCATTTTCGGCCCGCTCGGCATGGTCGATACCGGGTTCAAGGTGCCCGCCGACCAGCAGCATCGGCTGACCGACTGCTACGCCTTCGATCCGGTGGCCAAGATGAAGGCGTTCGACAGCGGCGACAAGAGCCGCTGGGCAAAGGATCGCAGCTTCCATTCGGGCGGCGGCGGGCTGGCTTCGACGCTGACCGACTATCACCGTTTCTGCCTGATGCTGCTCGGCGGCGGCGCGCTCGATGGCGTCCGCATTATCAGCCGCAAGACGCTGGAGCTGATGACCGCGAACCATCTGGTCGGCGGCGGCGACCTGGTCCAGCATAGCGTCGGTATCTTTTCCGAAGCGGAAAATGCCGGGGTCGGCTTCGGGCTCGGCTTTGCGGTGAACGAAAGCCCGGCGCAGACGATGACCCCCGGGTCGGTCGGCGATTATTATTGGGGCGGCATGTTTTCGACCGGTTTCTTCGTCGATCCGGTCGAGGCGATCTGCATGGTGTTCATGACCCAGCTGATGCCCTCCTCCACCTATCCCGTGCGACGCGAGGTCAAGACATTGGTCCACGCCGCGATTGACGACTGAAATGCAACACCACCTCTCCGTTCGTGTCGAGCGAAGTCGAGACACCCAGAAGGCACACGCCGACGATAGGCATCTCGACTTCGCTCGATGCGAACGGGTTCTAAATTGAAGGAGCCTCCCATGTCCGAAGACACCCCCGTATCCGTCACGATGGAAAAGGATGGCGACGTCGCCGTCATCATCGTCAGCAACCCGCCGGTCAACGCGCTGAGCTGGCATGTCCGCCAAGGGCTTGAGGATCATTTCGCCGCCGCGCTGTCCGACGACAGCGTCAAGGCGATCGTGCTGCGCTGCGCCGGGGCGACCTTCATCGCGGGCGCCGACATCAGCGAATTCGGCAAGCCGCCGCGCGGCCCCGATTTCAACGCGGTGCTGAACAGCATCGAAGCAGCATCGAAGCCGGTCGTCGCGGCGATCCACGGCACCGCGCTCGGCGGCGGCTTAGAGACCGCGCTCGTCTGTCATTATCGCATCGCGGTGCCCTCGGCGAAGCTCGGCGTGCCCGAGGTCAAGCTCGGCCTGCTGCCCGGCGCGGGCGGCACCCAGCGCCTGCCGCGCGTCGTCGGGGTCGAAGCCGCGGCGACGATGACCTCGACCGGCGATCCGCTGCCCGCGTCGAAAGCCAAGGAACTCGGCCTCGTCGACGAACTCGCGGGTGAGGACAGCCTCGCCGCCGACGCGATCGCCTTCGCCCGCGCCAAGATCGCCGATGGCCCGCGCCCGACGCGCGAACGCCCGGTGTTCGGCGACGTCGCGGTGATCGAGCAGCTCAAGACCGCGAATGCCAAGCGCTGGCGCGGATTCGAGGCGCCTTACGCCAATCTCGCCTGCGTCGAAGCCGCCACGCGCCTGCCTTTCGAGGAAGGGCTCGCGTTCGAGCGCGAGCAGTTCATGAAGCTGATGTTCGGCAGCCAGTCGGCGGCGCAGCGCCACATCTTCTTTGCCGAGCGTCAGGCCGCGAAGATCGACGGCCTGCCCAAGGATACCCAGCTGCGCGACATCAAGAAGGTCGGCGTGATTGGCGCCGGCACGATGGGCGGCGGGATCAGCATGAACTTCCTGCAGAAGGGCATCCCGGTGACGATCGTCGAAATGGAGCAGGACGCGCTCGACCGCGGCGTCGGGGTGATCCGCAAGAATTACGACGCCTCGGCCGCCAAGGGCCGTTTCAAGCCCGAACAGGTCGATGCGATGATGGGCATATTGACCCCGACGCTGAGCCTTGACGATCTCGCCGATTGCGACCTGATCATCGAAGCCGTTTATGAGAATATGGACGTCAAAAAGGACATCTTCGGCAAGCTCGACAAAATTGCCAAGCCCGGCGCGATCCTGGCGTCGAACACCAGCTACCTCGACGTCGACGAAATCGCGACCGCGACGAGCCGCCCCGGCGACGTTCTGGGCATGCATTTCTTTTCGCCCGCCAACGTCATGAAGCTGCTCGAGGTCGTGCGCGGCGAAAAGACCGCGCCCGACGCGCTGGCGACGGCGATGGCGATCGGCAAGAAGATCGGCAAGGTCGCGGTGGTCGCGGGGGTATGCGACGGCTTTATCGGCAACCGCATGCTGAAGCCGCGCCAGATCGAGGCGATGAACCTGCTGATGGAAGGCGCCACCCCGGCGCAGGTCGACAAGGTCCATGTCGAATTCGGCATGCCGATGGGGCCGTTCCAGATGAGCGACCTTGCCGGGGTCGACATCGGCTGGCACCGCGACCCCAACCGGATCGAAAGCATCCGCGATGCGCTGTGCGCCGAAGGCCGCTGGGGGCAGAAAAAGCAGGCGGGCTTTTACGATTATGACGAAAAGCGCCAGCCGTCGGAAAGCCCGCGTGTCGCCGAGTTGATCGAGGAGTTTCGCGGCAAGACCGGAACCCAGAAGCGCGAAATCACCGATCAGGAGATCATCGAACGCACGCTGTATCCGATGGTCAACGAAGGCGCGCTGATCCTGTCCGAAGGCAAGGCGCAGCGCGCGTCGGACATCGATGTCGTGTGGATCTATGGCTATGGCTGGCCGGTGTATCGCGGCGGCCCGATGTTCTGGGCGGGCCTCGAAGGCACCGACAAGATTGTCGCAGCGCTGGAAAAACACGGATTCGCGATCGCGCCGCTGCTCAAGGAAAAGGCGGAGGCGAAGTCGGGTTTCTAAACCCGTTTTCGATCACGATCAGCAGGCCGTCTGTCCCAGCCCGGGGCAGGCGGCCTTTGCTTTGGTCACCCCCCGCGCTGGGTGGACGCAAATAGTTGCGATTCAGGGTTAAAGCGCTGGCAACACCTGCCGTTACGGCAGAGCATGATTGCCATGTCGTTTCTCGCCCTGCTGCTGCTCACTGGCAGCGTTACGGTCACCGCTCCGGTAGCCGCACCGCCGGCAAGCGCGGTCGGGATCGCGCGGGCGCGCATATTGGCGCCCGCCGAGGTGCGGCGCGTCGATGGCCGGATCGAAGTGCGGACGGGCGACCGCCGCGCGCTGACGCAGGTGCATCGCGGCGAGCGCAAGGACGGCGGCGAGACGGCGGATTTTTACTGACCCTAATTCCCGTTCGCATCGAGCGAAGTCGAGATGCCCCTCGAACTTGCATCATCCCGATGGGTGTCTCGACTTCGCTCGACACGAACGGAATTGGAGGCAGCGTCAGCCCTGCAACGTCTGGATAATCGCCGAAAAGTCGCGGCCATCCTTATCCGCCGCAACAAACGCCTCGTACAGTTCGCGCGCTTTGGCCCCCATCGGCACATCGGCATCGACACTCGCTGCGGCCTCCATCGCGAGGCGCAGATCCTTGAGCATCAGCGCCGCGGCGAACCCGCCCTTGTAACCATTGTCCGCGGGCGTCGTCGGCCCGACCCCGGGCAGCGGCGCGTAGCTGGTCAGCGACCAGTTCTGTCCCGACGATACGCTGGCGATGTCGAAAAATTTCTGCGGGTCGAGCCCAAGCTTGAGCGCCAGCGCCAGCGTCTCGCACGTCGCGACCATCGACGCGCCGAGCAGCATGTTGTTGCAGATCTTCGCCCCCTGCCCCGCGCCCGCATCGCCGGCATGGATCACCGCCTTGCCCATTTGCGCCAGGATCGGCTCGGCGCGCGCGAAACCTTCGTCGGTGCCGCCGACCATGAAGGTCAGCGTCCCGGCATTGGCGGCGGCGATGCCGCCCGACACCGGCGCATCGACCGCGACAAGGCCGTTGGCGGTCGCGGCCTCGATATTCGAGCGCGCGGTGGCGACGTCGATCGTCGAGCAGTCAAGCAATAGCGTGCCCGGTGCAGCATTGGGGAACACATCGGCCTCATAGACCGACGCGACATGCTTGCCGGCGGGGAGCATCGTCACCACCGCATCGGCGCCGGTGACGGCTTCAGCGGTCGATGCAGCGCGCGAACAGCCCGCATCGACCGCGCGCGCCAGCGCCTCTTCGCTAAGGTCGAAGGCACGCACGTCGTGCCCCGCCTTCGCCAGATTCGCGGCCATGCCGCCGCCCATGTTGCCGAGTCCGATAAAGGCGATTTTCATATTCTCTCCCCTCCCGCTTGCGGGAGGGGCCGGGGAAGGGCCTGTCCCGAATATTGATGTTGTGGAGGAAGGACACGCCCTCCCCTAACCCCTACCGCAAGCGGGAGGGGGACTGGGCCTACCGCCCCTTCCACACGCCCTCACGTTTCTCAATAAACGCCGACATGCCTTCGGCCTTGTCCTCGGTCGCGGCGAGGATCTGGAACAGGCGGCGTTCGTAGATCAGCCCTTGGTCGAGCGTCGTCTCGAACGCGGCGTTGACCATGTCCTTGTTCACCATCGCGGCCATCGGCGGCATCGCCGCGATGACCGTCGCAGTCTTTACCGCTTCGTCGACAAGGCTCGCATGCTCGACGACGCGCGCGACCAATCCCGAACGTTCGGCCTCCACAGCGTCCATCATCCGGCCGGTCAGGCACATTTCCATCGCCTTCGCCTTGCCGATCGCGCGCGTCAGCCGCTGCGATCCGCCCATGCCCGGCGCGACGCCGAGCTTGATTTCGGGCTGGCCGAATTTCGCCTTGTCCGACGCGATGATGAAGTCGGCCATCATCGCGAGCTCGCAGCCGCCGCCGAGCGAGAAGCCGTTGACCGCGGCGATCCACGGCTTGCGGACCTTCTTCACAAAGTCGCTCGTCCATTTCGAGAAGAAATCCTCGAGATAGAAATCGGAGGCGGGCTTGTCGGCCATTTCCTTGATGTCGGCGCCCGCCGCGAACGCCTTGTCGCCCGATCCGGTGAGCACCGCGCAGCGCTGGCCGGGGTCGGCTTCGAACGCCGCAAAAGCCGCGATGAGGTCGTCGAGCACTTGCGAATTCAGCGCATTGAGCGCCTGCGGGCGATTGAGCGTCACAAGCGTGACGGCGCCGCGCTGTTCGACGAGGAGGGTTTCGTAGGTCATTTCATTCTCCATAAATCCTCCCCGGAACGGGGAGGGGAACCGCCCGCAGAGTGGTGGAGGGGTCGGAACCTTGCGTCATGGCGCAAGGTTCCGACCCCTCCGTCAGTCCTGCGGACTGCCACCTCCCCGTTCCGGGGAGGATTTTAACGGCGTCCATGTCTCGTTTTCAGGCAGCGGCGCAAAGATCGCGTCGATCCAGTCGTCGGTCACCGCTTCGGGCGTCGGCGGATCCCATTTCGGGTTGTTATCCTTGTCGACGATCAGCGCGCGGACGCCCTCAAGGAAATCATGCATCGCGACGACACGGCTGCCGATCGCATATTCCTGCGTCATCTGGGCGGCGAAGTCGTGCATCGCGCCGCCTTCCTTCAGCTGGCGCAGCGCCACCTTGCACGTCTGCGGCGATTTGCTGTGCAGCGCCGCAAGCTCCTTTTCCGCCCATTCGCCGCCATCGACTTCAAGCGCGGCAAGGATGTCCTCATAGGTGTCGCTAGCGAACAACCGGTTGATCTTCTCGATCTGATGCGTGATCGCGGCGGGCGGGGCGGTAACCGAAAGCTCGCCCAATATGCCGCCGATGCGGTCGGGATGCGCGGCGATGCGTTCCTTCGCTTCGGCCAGATGTTCGGACGGCAGATAATGGGTCGCAAGGCCGAGCGCGAGGCAATCGGCGCCGTCGAGCCGCGCGCCGGTAAGCGCGAGGAAAACGCCAACGCGGCCTTCGAGCCGCGGCAGGTACCAGCCGCCGCCGACATCGGGGAACAGGCCGATCCCCGTCTCCGGCATCGCGAAGCGCGTATGTTCGGTCGCGACGCGATATTTCGCGGGCTGCGAAATGCCGACCCCGCCGCCCATCGTGATGCCGTCCATGAAAGCGACGACGGGCTTGGGATAGGTGAAGAGAAGATGGTTGAGGCGATATTCGGTGTGGAAGAATTGGCGCGCTTCGCTGCCATCCTGCGCGCCGCTTTCCGCGAGCATGCGGATATCGCCGCCGGCGCAAAAGCCGCGTCCCTCGCTATGGTCGATGACGACGGCCTCAACGGCGTCGTCCTCCCGCCATTTGAGCAGCGCGTCGATCATCGCTTCGCACATGACGAGATTCAGCGCGTGAATCGCCTTCGGGCGATTGAGCGAAATGCGGCCGATGCGGCCATCGGTCGAGATCAGGACATCGTCGGTCAAAGCGATGGGTCTTTCAAACAGGTGAGAAAGCTGGAACGTGAGGTCCGAAGAAAACCGCTTTGACGGAGGGCATGGTAATTGCCGGGAGCTCCTTCGGTTTCTGGATAAATGGTGATCATATCTCCATGCTCTGTAATTATTATGCTGTCGGCATACGTCCCAATGGTAGGCCGATACACCCGCCCTATGATCTCATCATCAGAATCAGACAAAAAACGCTCTTTGACCAAGTTAGATTTGAAATCTAGAATCACCACTAAGCCCAGCTCTCCACGCTCGCATTCTTGAAAATTTCCAATCTCGCATCGGAGAGTGAAAGTTTCTTGGCAAAGTAGCCGATCGTGCGCATCCCAAATCGGAGGAGCAACAGCGGATGCCGTCGATGCCAGCATTAAAAATACAGCTGAAAGTCCGTTCATAGCGCCTTACCCTACTGCCTCAACAGGTCCCTTCCGACGATCATCCGCATGACCTGATTGGTGCCTTCGAGGATCGAATGGACGCGCAGGTCACGCCAGAACCGCTCGATCGGATAGTCGCGCAGATAGCCATAGCCGCCGAACAATTGCAGCGCGTCGTTGACGATCTTGCTGCCATTGTCGGTCGCCAGCCGCTTTGCCATCGCGGAAAAGCGCGACTTGTCGGGGGCATTCGCGGTGACCTTTGCCGCCGCCATATAGAGCAGCGCGCGCGATGCCTCCAGATCGGTCGCCATGTCGGCGAGCATGAACTGGGTGTTCTGGAAATCGGCGATCGGCTGGCCGAACTGCTGACGGTCCTTGGTATAGGCGATCGCCTCGTCGAGGCAGCGCTGCGCCCCGCCGAGCGAACAGGCGCCGATGTTGAGCCGCCCGCCATCGAGCCCCGCCATCGCGAAGCGGAAGCCGTCACCCTCGGCGCCAACGAGATTTTGGGTCGGCACGCGGCAGTCCTCGAAGATGACCTGCGCGGTGGGCGAGGCGTTCCAGCCGAGCTTCTTTTCGGGGGCGCCGAAGCTGAGGCCCGGCGTATCCTTTTCGATGACGAGGCAGCTGATGCCCTTCGACTTTTCCTCGCTGGTGCGGACCATGCAGACATAGATGTCGTTATAACCGGCGCCCGAGATGAACTGCTTGGTGCCGTTCAGCACATAATGGTCGCCGTCCCTTTTGGCGGTCGCCTTGAGCGCCGCGGCGTCCGAGCCCGACCCGGGTTCGGTGAGGCAATAGCTGGCGATCTTGTCCATGCTGACGAGGTCGGGCAGGAAGCGCGCCTTGACCTCGGCGCCGCCGAAGCGGTCGATCATCCACGTCGCCATATTGTGGATCGAGATATAGGCCGATGTCGCGGGACAGCCATAGGCCATCGCCTCCATGATCAGCGCCGCATCGAGCCGCCCGAGCCCGATGCCGCCCGATTCCTCGGAAACATAGATCGCCCCGAAGCCGAGTTCGCCCGCGGCCTTCCACACCTCGACCGGATAGTGGCTTTTCTCGTCCCACTCGGCCGCGAAAGGGGTGATGCGATCGGCGGTGAACTTGCGCGCCATATCCTGGATGGCGAGCTGGTCGTCGGTAAGCTGGAATTGGTCGGTCATACACTCTTCTCGATGATGATGGCTTCGGCTTCGATTTCGACTTTCCACTCGGGGCGGATCAGCGCGGGAATGACGAGCATCGTCGACGCCGGGCGAATGGCCCCGAACACCGCGCCATGCGCACGACCGACCAGGTCGGCATCGGCAGCATCGGTGATGTACATGCGGGTGCGCACGACATCGGCGAAGCCGCCGCCAAGCGCGTCGAGCGCTTCGCCGATGATCGCCAGGCAGCGCGCGGCCTGCGCCCCGGCGTCGCCGGGGGTCGATGTTCCATCGGCTTCGATCGGCGCGCAGCCCGCAACATCGATGCGGTCGCCGACGCGAACCGCGCGGCTGTAGCCATAGATCGGCTCGAACGGTGACGCCGAGCTGTGGTTGCGGCGGCTGGCCCCGCCGATGCCCGCGTCAGCCACAGCTGACCCGCTCGATCTTGAGCGCATCGTCATAGGACACGGTCAGACGGTCGGGGCGGAAATCCATCGTCACCGCGGTGCGCGGCGGCACCCAGCGCAGGGTGCGCGCACCGCTGCCCTTGAGCAGCTGCGCCCCGACATCGGCGGTCGCGGTCTGGCCGATCAGCGATTGCACCGCGTCGGCGTTACAAACGGCCTCCACCGGCGGGGAGGGCGGCGCGGTTTCGGCGGGACCCTCGCCGGCGGCGCACGCCGCAAGCGGTAGCGCGGCGGCAAGGGCCAAGATGCGAATATCCATTGTGAGTCTCCCTTTCAAAACCGTCAGGCGCAGCGGGTATAGCGCATCGGACCGGCGGCGGCACCCTCGCCAGCACCAGCTTCGCCATAGTCGCGGCGGATGAGCGTCTTGCCGCCGTCCGCGAGGTCGAACAGCATCAGGCGGTTCCATTCGATGCCCTCGCCGCTGAACCGGTAATCGGCGACGATGCGGCGCGGATCGATTTCGCGGATCCGCGCCAGTTCGCCGTGCGATTCGTGAAAGCGCAGGTTCGCGGCGTCGATCACCAGCGCGGTCAGGTCGGTCCCGGGACGCTTGGCACAATCGCTGGCGTCGAGCGCCCAGCGCCCGCGAATCGCCGCAGGGATCGCCTGGGCACCGGTTCCGATACCGGGTTCGTTGCCGCTCAGCGGCGGTTCGGACGGATCGGGTTCATAACCGCGGTCCTCCTCCCAGCGCGCCATCGTTTCGGGATCGGCGCCATCGGCGCGGCTCGTTTTCGGATCGTTCGCGGCGGGCACGGTTTCGTTCTGCGGGGCGGGCGCCGCCTTGTCCTCACCGCCGCTGCACGCAGCCAGCATCAACAGGCCGGGCGGTACAAGCCATCGCGTCATCATGCGTCTCCCTCGGCGACGCGGCACGGTACCGCGCCTTACCAAGGGAAATGCGCGCGGTGCGCCGCCGGTTTCATCGGGCGGTCTTTCGCGCCGCCCGCCTTAACCCAGCTTCGCGATGACGTCGCCGAACAGCGCCTCGTCGCTCGGCAAGGTCTTCGGGGTCGCGAGCGGCTTCGACACCCAGGTTTCGTTGATCAGGTCGCGCCAGGTGATGTTGTTGTTGGTGCCGTTGCCGCCCCAGCTGCCACAGCCCAATGAAAAGGTCTGGCGCATGCCGTTCCACAAATTGCCGCTGTTCGACGCCGATTGCGGCTGGTTGACCATCACCCGGCTGGTCCGCGTCGCATTCGCCAGCTTCATGATATTGGCGTCGGACTGCGAATAGATACCGCAGCTATGCCCCTGGCCCTGATAGGATTGGATGTCATTGGTCAGCTGGATCGCGTGGTCGATGTCCCGGGCGCGGTAAAGCGCCATCGCGACGGTCATCTTCTCGCCCGAGAACGGATGATCGGGACCATAGCCGGTTTCGGGAATGATGAAGAATTGCGTGCCTGCGGGGATTTCGAAGCCCGCGAAATCGGCGATGAACTGCGGCGGCTGCGCGACGACCTTGGCGTTGATATGACCGTCGGTCCATAGCACGCTCTGGAACTTTGCCTTCGCCGCGTCGTCGAGGACGAAACCGCCTTTTTCGATCAGTTTGGCCAGCATCGCGTCGTAAATCGCATCGACAAGGATGACGCTGTTGTCCGACGAACAGGACGCCGCGAGATCGAGCGTCTTCGACATCCGGATTTTCTCGGCCGCATCGTCAAGGTCGGCGGTCTCGTCGACGGTGATCACGGCATTGCCGACCCCGACGCCGAGCGCCGGAGTGCCGCTGGAGTAAGCCGCGGTGACCATCGCGCCGCCGCCGGTGGCGAGCACGCGATCGCACTGGATCATCAGTTCATTGGTCTTGTTGACCGACGGCGTGTCGATGCTGAGCACCAGATCGGCGGGCGCGCCCATCTTGACGATCGCCTCGCGCATCAGGTCGCAAATCAGCTTGTTGGTCAGCTTGGCGCGCGGGTGCGGCGCGACGATGATCGAGTTGCGGCCCTTGACCGCCGAAATCGCCTTGATCACCGGGGTCGCCTCGGGGTTGGTCGACGGCGACAGCGCACCGATAACGCCGACCGGTTTGGCGATCTTAACGATATTGCGCGCCTTGTCTTCCTCGATGATCCCCACCGATTTGTCGTCGATGATGTCCATCAAGGTGGCGCGCGTCTTGCGGAAAATCTTGAGATATTTGCCGTCGTAATTGCCCAGCTGCGTCTCGTCGACCGTGTGCTGCGCGATCATTTCAGCGACACCCGGCTTGGCCACCGCCCACACCATCGCGCGGATCAGGGCATCGACCTGTTCCTGGCTGTAATTTTCGATCTGAGCCTGCGCGGCGCGCGAGCGCGCAACCAGCGCCGCGACTTCGGCCGCCTCTGCGTTGGCGACGCTGTCGTCCTGCGGACGTTCGAGGGTGCTTGCCTGAGCCATATGATCCACTCCAAAAACGGTGCGCACTTCGTCATCGAGACTCGACAGCATCGAGAAGCAAGGGTGCGCTGCGAAGATCATAGTCTTTCCGCACCATCCAGCGCAACCAATGGACATGCAGCCATGAACTGCATATTTGCAGGTCATGGACTGGGATAACCTGCAAATCTTCCTGACCGTGGCGCGGCAAGGTACGCTCGCCCGCGCCGCGCGAATGCTGAAAGTCGATGCGACAACGGTCAGTCGGCGCGTCGGCAGCCTGGAAAGCGCCTTGCAGCAGACGCTGTTCGAACGCGCGCCGGGCGGCTTCGTTTTGACCGCAGCAGGCCGCGCGCTGGTCCCGCATGCCGAGGCGATGGCGGCGGCCGCGGCGCGTATCCATGCGGCCGAGGGGGGTGGGTCGATACTGTCGGGACAATTGCGCGTCAGCGTCTCCGAAGGTTTCGGCAACAGCTTCATCGCGCCGCGGCTCGCGGGCTTTATTGCGGCGCATCCCGAACTGGAAATCGATCTGGTCGCCTCGTCGGGCTTCCTCAATCCCTCGCGGCGCGAGGCCGATATGGCGGTGCTGCTCGCGCGGCCCAGAAAAGGCCCGCTGATCACGCGCAAGCTGTCGGATTACAGCCTCGGCCTCTACGCCCCGGCGGATCGCCCCGACTGGCGGGAAGCGGTCGCCGCCGCGCCGCTGTCGCGCGCGGGCATTCCGGTGATCGGTTACATGCCCGACATCCTCTATGCCCCCGAACTCGACTATCTGGGCGAGATCGAGCCCGGGCTGCGCGCCAATATCCGCTCGTCGTCGATCCTCGCGCAGCGGCGGATGATCGCGGGCGGCGCTGGCGTTGGCGTGCTTCCCTGCTTCCTCGCGGCGGGCGATCCGGGGCTGGTGCGGGTGCGTCCCGAGCAGGTCATCGGGCGCAGCTTCTGGCTGGCGCTCCACCGCGACGTTGCGCCGCAACCGCGCATCCGGGCGTTCATCGACTGGCTGGATGCCGAGGTGCGCGAGAGCCGAGCGTTGCTGGTTCCGGGTTAGAACGCCGACATTTCCATAAATGCCCACCGTGCCCCTGCGAAGGCAGGGGCCCATCTCCTGCCGGTTCAAGGTGGCACGCACTGGTGATGGATCCCCGCCTTCGCTGGGACACGGCGGCTATTTAACTTCCGGTCGCCACACCGAGGCGATCAGGCCGCCCTCGCCGAACAGCCTGTCCATCGCATCCGGCCCCGCCGCAGCTTCACGCAGTTGTTCCGCCAGCGGATCATCGATCGACTGATCGCTCCGCAGGAACGCAATCCACGCCGCCACCGCCACCTCAAGCGACGGGCAACGTGCCCCGCGTTCCTGATGCCATGCCAGCGTCTCCAGCCAGCGCTGGGGAATCTTCTGGCTGCCGTCCATCGCGATCTGGATCAGCCGATGGTGCAGCGCCGGATTGGCGAAACGGTCGAGCAAGGCCTCGGCATAGGCGGACAGATCCTGCCCTGGCGCGGCGTCGATCGTCGGCGCGGCTTCATCGCGCATCAGCCGTTCGATAATCGGGCGGACGGCGGGATCGGCAATCGCCTGATGGACATAGTCATGCCCCCGCCCCAGCCCGATATAGGCGAGCGCCGAATGCGCGCCGTTGAGCATGCGCAGCTTTGCCGTTTCATAGGGCGCGACGTCGGCGACCAGCTCGGCCCCGGCCGCTTCCCAGCGCGGGCGCGGGCCGACAAAATCATCCTCGATCACCCATTGGCTGAAGCCTTCGGTGACCACCGCCCCCTCGTCGCGCGCGCCGAGCGCCGTCTCGACCGCCGCGCGGTCGCCGTCGGTCGTCGCGGGAACGATACGGTCGATCATCGTTGCGGGGCAGCGGCATGCGCTGTCGAACCAGCCGACAAGGTCGGGGTGCTCCGCGGCAAGATAGTCGCGCATCAGGCGGCCCAGCACCGCGCCATTGCTCGCCAGATTGTCGCAGCTGAGCAAAGTCAGGCCGGACAGCCCGGCCGCCCTGCGCGCGGCAAGACCGGCGCCGACAAAGCGGTAGAGGCTGGACGGCCCTTTCGCCGCCGCAAGGTCGAGCGCCCCGTCGGCCCCACGCAGATACCCCTTCTCGGTCACCGTGAAGCTGACGATATGGGTCGTCGGTGCGGCAATGGCGTCGATCACCGCCTGCGGATTTTCGGATGCGACGAGCACTTGCTGCACCGCGCCGACCAGCCGCAATCGACTGCCCTGCGCGCCGCGCGTGCTGACGGTATAAAGCCCGTCCTGCGGGTTCAGCTGCGCCGCGACGTCGCCAGAACGCAGCGATACGCCGACGATGCCCCAGTCGCGGTCGCCCGCGGTCATCGCATCGTCGGTGTATATGGCTTGATGCGCGCGGTGGAAGGCGCCGATACCGATATGGACGATCCCGGCAGCCTGAGCCGCGCGGTCGTAGCCCGGCGCCTGCACCGACGCCGGGAGCGGTGCGTCGGGGCCAAGCCTCACAGCTTGTAGGCCGCCTTGGCGAGATTATAGCTGAGGTCGGTGGCGAGCTCCGCCGCCTCCCATTCCTCCATCCGATGCTCGGCGACGAGCTGCGCGAGAAAGCCGCAGTCGATGCGGCGGGCGACGTCGTGGCGCGCCGGAATCGACAGGAAGGCGCGGGTGTCGTCGTTGAAGCCCACCGTGTTGTAAAAGCCCGCGGTCTCGGTGGTCTGGCTGCGGAACCGCCGCATCCCTTCGGGGCTGTCGTGAAACCACCAGGCGGGGCCGAGCCTCAGCGCCGGATAATGACCCGCCAGCGGCGCGAGTTCGCGCGCGTAGCTCGTCTCGTCGAGGGTGAAGACGATGATCGTCAGCGCCGCTTCATTGCCATGTTTGCCGAGCAGCGGGCGCAGCGCATGAACATAGTCGGTGCCGGTGGGAATATCGGCGCCCTTGTCGCGGCCATAATGATCGAACAGCCAGCGGTTGTGATTGCGGAACGCGCCAGGATGAATCTGCATCACCAGCCCGTCGTCGAGGCTCATCCCCGCCATCACCGTCAGCATATGGGCACGGAACTGCTCGGCATCGGCGGCGCTCACCTCGCCGCGCGTGACGCGGGCAAACAGGGCTTCGGCTTCGGTCTTTGACAAGTCGGCGGTCGCGGCGGTCGGGTGGCCGTGGTCGGTCGACGTCGCGCCCATCTCGGCAAAGAAAGCGCGGCGGTTGCGGTGGGCCGCAAGATAGCCCGTATAGCTGTACGCATCCTCGCCCGCGAGGTCGGAGAAGCGGGCGAGATTGGCGTAAAACCCTTCATATTCGGGATCGACGACCGGGTCGGGGCGATAGGCGGTAATGACGCGCCCGCCCCATTCGCCGCTGCCATTCGCGGCGCGAATGACGGCGTGATGCTCAAGCGTGTCGAGCGGGCTTTCGGTCGTCGCGATCACCTCGATCCCGAAGCGGTCGAACAGCGCCCGGGGCCGGAACGCATCGGTCGCCAGCGCTTCGGTGATCCGGTCGTAATAGAGGTCGGACGTCGCCGCCTCGAACTGCACATCGATCCCGAACGCCTCGGCAAATACCCAGTCCATCCACATCCGCGACGGGGTGCCGCGGAACAGATGATAGTTTTGCGCGAACAGGCGCCAACTCTCGCGCGGGTCGGCGTCCGGGTTGCGGATGCCGAGCGCATCGAGCGACACGCCCTGCGAATACAGCATGCGGAACACATAATGATCGGGGTGGAGCAGCAGCTCCGCAGCATTGCCGAACGGCGCGTTGCCCGCGAACCATGCCGGATCGGTATGCCCGTGCGGGCTGATAATCGGCAGGGCCGCGACCTCGTCATATAGCCGCCGCGCGATGGTGCGCTGGTCGGGGTCGGAGGGGAACAGCCGGTCGGGAGGGAGGATCAGCGGTCGGGTCATGCCGGCGCTGCCGCGCTTTCGACCCGCACCGGCGCCAGCTTCGGGCTGAGCAGGTGGACGGCGAACACCGCGAGGAAATAGACCGTCGTGCAGGCAGCAAAGATCAGCGTGTAATTGCCGCCAGTGGCGTCGAGCACCAGCCCCGTCGATTTCGCCATGATCATCCCGCCGATACCGCCCATGAAACCGCCGAGCCCGATCACCGACCCGACCGCGCGCTTGGGGAACATATCGGGCGGGATCGACAGGATCGTCGACGAGAACGCCTGATGCCCGGCGAGCGCGATGCCGATCAAGACCACCGCAAGCCACATATTTTCGAGGCCCGTCACGAACAGCAACGGCAGCACGCAGCAGCCCGCGCCGATCATCGTGATCTTGCGCGCGAAATTGACGCTGTGGCCGGTCTGGATCAGCTTCGACGACACCCAGCCGCCGACGATGCTGCCAACGTCGGACAACAGATACATGATGATCATCGGCAGCAGCACGATTTTCAGGTCGACGTCATAGGTCGAGGCGAAATATTTGGGCAGCCAGAACAGCATCAGGAACCACACCGGGTCGGTCAGGAATTTGGCGATGGCAAACGCCCAAGCCTCGCGCTTGGTGACGATTTTCGACCACCCGAGACGTTCGACCTGTTCGGGCGGATCATGTTCGATCCACGCCAGTTCGGCCTCGCTGACCTTGCCGCTCTCGCGCGGATTGCTGTAGAGCCAGAGCCACAGCAACAGCAGCACGACGCCAAAGGCGCCGCTGTAGATAAAGGTCTGGCGCCAGTCGAAGCCCATCCAGGTCATGAACAGCCAGATTGTCGGCGCGGTCAGGATGACCCCGATGGTGGTCGCGCTGTTGACCCAGCCGATCGCGTAAGAGCGTTCCTTTTGCGGGAACCATTCGCTGCTGGCGCGGACGACCGACGGGAAATGCCCCGCCTCGCCGACCCCCAATATGACGCGCGCCGCCATGAACGATGCGACCGATCCGGCAAAGCCGTGCGCAACATGCCCGATCGTCCAGATGGTGATGGCGATGCTGTAACCGATCTTGGGGCCGAAGCGGTCGATCAGCCAGCCCATGAGCAGGAAGCCCAGCGCATAGGCGGCCTGGAACGCGGTGACGATGTTGCCATAGTCATTTTCGCTCCAGCCGAGCTCGTCGCCGAGCACCGGCGCAAGCAGGCCGAGCATCGTGCGGTCGATGTAGTTGACCGTCGTCGCGGCAAAGAGCAGCGCGATGATCAGCCAGCGGTAACGACCCGCCCGCGGCACCGGCAGCGCCGCACCTCCGTTCGCGATTGCCTGTGCCATCATTCTCTCCCGTTTTGGTTTTAGTAGCCGGTAATCGAGCAGCCGACGCGGATTTTTCCGTCGAACAGCGCTTCGGCGCGTTGGCCGACCGCAATTTCATGCACCCCGGTGATCGCCCCCGCCGACACCCAGGTGCCGGGTGCAATCGCGATGCCACGCGCGCGAAGGGTGCGGATCAGGAACAGCGCCGATCCGAAGGGGCCGTCGAGCATCGTTTCCATCGTCGCAGCGCCCACCGACAGGCCGTCGATCGCCATTTCGACGGGCATGGCGATCAGGTCGCGGTCGCGCCAGTCGGGGATCGGCGGCCCAAGCACGAGCCCCTTGTTGTTGCCATAGTCCGACGCGGTGACCGCGGGGCCGTGGCGGTTGATATCGGGAAAGGGCGAGCTGGCGATCTCGATCCCGGTGCGCACCTCGGTGATGCAGTCGCGGACCGACAGGATGTCATGGTCGTCATCGCCGACGTCGCCCAGGCAGAGCAGCACTTCGGCCTCGGCTGCGGCAAAACCGTCCGCATAGACCGGCATGGCGGCGCCGTTGGCGGCGATCTCGTCGATAAATATCGGTCCGGCGATGCGCTCGCCGCCAAAGCGGTCGACAAGTTCGGGGGCGATGCGCCCGACCTTCCAGCCGCCGACCCGCCGACCGTCGAAGTCGATCGCCGCGCTCTGGATCGCATAGGCGTCGGCCATCGTCTGCGGCATCGCGCCCGGATACAAGGTAAGCGGTGTCTTTTCGGCGCGAGCGGCCAGAAAGGCGCGGGCGATTTTTTCTTGTTCAGGGGTTGCCAGCATCTTTGTGATTTCCCTCTTCCGTCAAACCGTCTAAGAGACACCGGTGTCAAAAGCAAGCGAATAGCTGGCGGCGATCATAAAACGGCGGCTTTTGGCGGCGTCCGGGCCGCGGGCGGGTCGCCGGCACAGCGGCACGGAAGGCGCCGTGATCGGGGTGCCTCGAACAACGGCGGAAACGACAGATGAACGATGCGATCCGAATCCACGCGGCCGACAACGTCGCCACAGCGCTCACCGACCTGGCGATGGACGCCCGGCTGACCATCGGCTCGCAGGCCCTGACCGTCACCGAACCGATCCTACGCGGGCACAAGCTGGCGCTGGCCCCGGTCGCGCGCGGCGCCAGCGTGACCAAATACGGCTTTCCGATCGGTATCGCGACCGCCGACATCGCGGTGGGAGCGCATGTCCACAGCCACAATCTGGCGACTGCGCTGACCGGCCGCGACGATTATGTCTATGCGCCGCCAGGCACTACATCCCCGCCCGCGCCGCTCGAACACCATTTCATGGGCTATGTCCGCGCCGACGGGCGCGTCGGGACGCGCAACGAAATCTGGATCCTGCCGACCGTCGGCTGCGTCGGCAATCTGGCGGCGCGCGTCGCACGAATCGCAGGCGCGCGCCATGCCGGGCGCGTCGATGGCATTCACGCCTTCAAGCATCCGTTCGGCTGTTCACAGCTCGGCGACGATCTGGGTCACACACGCGGGCTGCTCGCGGCGTTGGCGCAGCATCCCAATGCGGGCGGGGTGTTGATCGTCGGGCTGGGCTGCGAAAGCAACCAGCTCACCACGTTGCTCGACGCCATCCCCGCGGGTCGTCGCGGCCATATCCGCACTCTTTCGGCGCAGGCGGTCGACGACGACGAAGCGGCCTGCCTGGCCCTCGTCGATGAGCTGGTGGCGGGCTGCGCCGATACCCCGCGCACCGCAGCGCCGCTGTCGGCGCTGACCCTCGGGGTCAAATGCGGCGGGTCGGACGGATTGTCGGGACTCACCGCCAATCCGCTGGTCGGGCGAATGGCCGATGCCGTCGCGGCGGCGGACGGCAAGGTGATCCTGACCGAAATCCCCGAAATCTTCGGCGCCGAACAGCTGCTGATGGACCGTGCGGTGTCGCGCGACGTCTTCGACCGGACCGCCCGGTTGGTGCAGGATTTCAAAGCCTATTTCACCCGCAACGGCGAGCCGGTGAGCGAGAATCCCTCACCCGGCAACATCGCGGGCGGGATCACGACGCTCGAGGAAAAATCACTCGGCGCGGTGCAAAAGGGGGGGCAGGTTTCGCTCGTCGACGTCCAGCGTTATGGCGGCGAGGCGGCGCTGCCCGGGCTGACGCTGCTAGAGGCGCCCGGCAACGACGCGGTGTCGTCGACAGCGCTCACCGCCGCGGGCGCGACGGTCATCCTGTTCACCACCGGGCGCGGCACGCCGCTCGGTTTTCCGGCGCCGACGCTGAAGATCGCCTCGAACAGCGACCTCGCCGCGCGCAAAACGGGATGGGTCGACTTCGACGCGGGCCAGGTGATCGGCGAAGGCTTCGACGCGGTGTCGGACGCACTGCTCGACCTGATCATTGCCACCGCATCAGGTGCGGCGACAAAGGCCGAGGCAAACGAGGAACGCGATATCGCGATCTGGAAATCGGGCGTGACGCTCTAATCGAGCGCGCGGAAGGTGAAGTTGCGGAACCGCGCCTCGCCCGCCCCCGCCGAATAGAGACCGGGCCGCAGCATCAGAAAGCCGCCGCGGACATTGTGGTGATATCCCGACACCTCCATGCCGCGGTCGAAGCGGACCCACGTCTTCCCGCCGTCGCCGCTGGTGTCATAGGTGATGATATGGCGGTCGTTGGTGACGCGCATCCGCATCCGCCGCCCGTGCGGGTTGACAGGCCGCGCGCGTTCGATGCCATATTGGTGAGTCACAAACCGCTCGCCATCGAAACCCAGCCCGCAATAGAGCCGGTCGTCGTAAAAAAGGATCAGCCCTGCCGTCCCGCCGGGCGCGATCTCGATATCGCATTCGAAGCGATACGCCTGATCGCCCGCGATCAGCAGCAAGGGCGACGAATCGACCGGCGCCTTGCCGCGCCCCGCCAGCACCAGCGCACCGTCCTCGACCCGCGCGCGGCGGCGTTCGTCCGGCGCCGGCTTGAAGAAATTCCATTTGGCGCCGAGGGCCAGCGTGCTGAAATCGTCCGACAGCGCCATGCCGTGCGGCCCCGCCACCCCGCCCTTCGGCTTTGCGATCGGCTGTGACAGATCGCCGCCGGTCATCCGCAGCCAGCCGTCGCCCGTCCATTCGATCGGATCGAGCAGCGCCTGACGACCGAGCGTCCAATAGCCGTTCTCATACCCGTGATAGACGCTCCACCAATCGCCCGCGGGGCCTTCGACCAACGTCGCATGGCCGCGCGACCACCATTTTTCGGCCGCCGAGGTGGTGCGGACAAGCGGATTGGCGGGACAGTTTTCCCACGGGCCGTGGATCGATTTCGAACGCGCCGCGATCACCATATGCCCGGTCGGCGGGCCCGCGGTGCCGCCGACCGCGGTGATCATGTAATAATAATCCCCGTGGCGGGTGATCTTTGGCCCTTCGGGGGCGAAACCTTCGACCACCCAGTCGGCCGGATAGCGCCACGGGTCGTAAACATGCTCGGGCTCGCCGATGCGCGACAGGCCGTCGTCGGACAGCCGCACCCGGTCGCCCCCCGACAGGAACAGCCAGCGCGACCCGTCCTCGCCGACCGCATAGCCGGGATCGATATGGTTGGGCAGGTTCAGGTCGACCGGGTCGCTCCACGGTCCCTCGATCCTGTCGGCCCAGATCACCCAGCTGGTGTTCGGGCCTTTGGTCGGGATGTAGAGAAAATAGCGTCCACCATGTTTGCACAATTCGGGCGCCCACACCGATCCGATATTGCGGGTGAGCGCGGGGCCGATCGGGCGCCAGTTCACCAGATCGCGCGAATGCCAGATGACCAGCCCCGGATAGGAGTCAAAGGTGGAGAAGGTCATGTAATAATCGGCGCCGTCCTTCAGGATCGACGGATCGGGGTGGTCGCCGGCCATGATCGGATTGCGGAAACGCCCGTCGCCGAGGTCGGCCTTGCGCTGACCGTCGAAGCCCTTTGTCCAGGGTCGGGTCGATGACGCCGGTGACGCGGGCGCCAGCGCCGCCGCCCCGGTGAGCCCCGACAGACCGGTGGCGATGAAGCCGGTTCCGGCCAGTTTCAGCATGTCGCGGCGATCGGTCACACGTCTCTCCTCAAAAGAAAGGCCCGGCCCCCGCAAGCGAAGACCGGGCCTCACCGGGACTATTCTTTATGATGCATCAAATCTTGACGCGCGCACCGAACAGGAAGGTGCGGCCGAAATGATTATTCTCGTAATTGCGGTTCGCGTCGATATCGGTGAAGCGATAGCGATATTCGTCGGTCAAATTGATGCCCTCGATCGACAATTCGATATTGTCGGTGATCGCATAGCGCATCGACGCATCGACGTTGATCGTCGAACCATAGCCTTCGAACACGTTGCCGGTGCCGCTGTTGGCATCGGCATAGCGGCTGCGATAGCTGATCGAGGCACGCGCGCTGAACTTGCCGTCATCATAATAGAGCGTGCCGTTGTAAGCGCGCTTCGACAGGTTGAAGAGCGTGCCGTTGCGAACCGCCGAGACGTTGGCGCCGCCCGGAACCACCGACGGACCTGCGACGGTATAATCGGCGTCCGAGTCGACAAAGGTCGCGTTGGCGATGCCGCCGAAATTCGACAGAAAGCCCGGCAGGAAGGTGAACGGCGCCTGCAACGAAATTTCGATGCCCTTCAGCTTGGCGCCCTCGCCATTGCCGATCGAGGTGATCGTCCACAGCTGGCCTTCGGGATTGATCGCCCCCGGGCTGCTCGGCGGAATCACCGACAGCGGCAGGCCGGTCGAGGCGAACGTCCCGCTGCTCGTCGTCGCCACCGGGAAGCTCGCGATATCCTTTTTGAACAGCGCGACCGAGAAGATCGCCTGCGGCGCGAAATACCATTCGAACGCCAGATCATAGGACGTCGCGCGGAACGGATCGAGGAACGGGTTGCCGTAGTTGATCCGGTAGTTGAAGCCGTCGACCGACCCGCCCGGCGTCAGGTTGCCGAGCGTCGGGCGCGTCATCACGTCGGCTACCGCGGCGCGAATGATGATGTCGTCGTGCGGGAACAGCGCGAGGTTCAGCGACGGCAACCAGTCTTCATAGCTGCGCTCGACCGTCACCGCGGTGCCGCTGTTCAGCCCGCTCGACGTCTGGTCGGTGTGCACATAGCGGACCCCGGCGTTGAGCGCGTAGCGCAGACCGCCAAGTTCGCCCTTGGCATCGAACTGCAGATAGCCGCCGGTCACCTCTTCGCGCACGCTGCGGTTGTTCCCCGCATCGAGCGCGGGGGTGCGGTTGTAGAGCCCGGTAAAATCGGTCCCCGCCTGAAGGTTGGGGACCAGCCATTCGGTGGTGGTTCCGGCGGGCTGGCCCGCCTTGCCCAGCGTGAACAGTTCCGCGAGCGACGACGTCACCGGGAAACCGTAGATCGCGGTCGGCCCGAACGCCGATGACGGCGAACAGGTCAAGGTGCCGAGCACCCGGTCGACCCCGCCGTTACCGCACACCACGGTGTCGCGGGTAAAGGCGATGCTGGTGAAGTCGAAGCGGCGATAGACCGCGCCCGCCTTGACCGTGAAACCGTCGGTGACGTCCCATTCGGTGCGCAGCTGCGCGGTGCGGAACTTGTTCTCGACCTCCGACGGACGGTCGCGGATTTCGGCGAGCTGGAAATTCGCCGGATTGGTGACGCTGGTGCCAAAGGTCAGCACCGGGTTCGCCATGTCGGTATAGTCGTAACGATAGCCCTGCGCGTCGCGGTCGTCGAAGACGAGTGTGGTCTCGAGCGGGATCGACGCGGTCGATTTCGACAGGCCGCCGAGCAGGGTGAAACGGAAATTGTCGCCGACATCCTGATCCCAGCTGCCGCCGAACTGATAAAATTCGGTCTTGGCCTGGCGCAGATAATGTTCGGTGCGCACCCACGCGTCATCGAGCGTCGCCGAGATCATGTTGTTGTCGCCATCGATCACATAGTCGCGGACGTTGATCGAGCGTTCGTTGCTGCGCAGCAGCACCTCGCCCCACCGCTCGCGGCGCTGATGCTTGAAGCTGGAGAACAACCCGTCGAGCGAAATCTTGGTTGCGTCGGTCGGCGCGAACTGGATCGACCCGGTAATGCCGAGGCGCTTTTTGTCGTGCGCGATTTCACCGTAGCGCGGGATGCGCGGGTGAAAGGCGAGCGCGACCGAATCGCAGGCGGCGGAGCGGCCGTTGGTATAAACGCCGCCCGAATTGGCAACGCCGATGCCGCTCGTCGCGGTGGTGGTAAAGCAGGGCGCGCCATTGACCGAATCGAAGCGCGCCTGCGCCCAACGCACGGTGTTGTTGCCGAGTTCGAGCGTCTTCTGATCCGAATAGGCGGCCGACACCGCAAAGCCGAGCGTGCCGGCGTCGTTGACCCAGCTGAGCAGCCCGGCGACGCGCGGACCGGCCTTTTCGGACAGGTCGTTGTAGCTTGCCTGCGCCGACAGCGCGGCGGTGAAACCGCTCTTGCCCGCCAGCGGGTTGCCGGTGTTGAGGTCGACGACGGCGCCCAGCGAGCCTTCGTCGAGTTCGGCCGACGCGGTCTTGTGGACGACGATCGAGCTGAACAGCTCCGACGCGAACACGTTGAAGTCGAAGGCGCGGTCGCGGTTCGCCGAGGCGCCGTCGGTCGAGGTCGCGACGGTTTCGAGCCCGTTGACGCGGACGCGGGTGAATTGCGAGCCGAGGCCGCGCACGGTGATGCCGCGGCCTTCGCCGCCGTCGCGCTGGATGGTGATGCCGGGAATGCGCTGCAGCGATTCGGCGAGGTTCTGGTCGGGGAATTTGGCGATATCTTCGGCAACGATCGCATCGACCGCGGCGACCGATTCGCGCTTCACATCGAGCGCCTTGTCGAGCGAGGCGCGGAAGCCGGTGACGACGATCTCGTCTTCGGCCGCGACCGTTTCGTCGGCGGCGTACGCGACAGCGGTGTCCTGCGCATAGGCCGGCGACATAGCCAGCGCGGCCAGCGAAGCGCCGCACGCCAATTGGGTCAAAGCGCGAAGGCCCCGCGTTGCATGAATAGCCATTATCATCCTCCCTTGATCGGCCGCCCTTCTCGCTTTGGCAAGAAATGACACCGGTTACTTTGCGAGACCAGACAAATCGGCGCGATCGCCTGGCCAGAAATTTTCGAGAGTGATGGCGGGGCCGTCGTCGGTTGCGACTGGCCCGGCAATAACCCTCTCCCTTGGACTATTTTCTCGTTGACCGATTGGGGTAACCGGTGTCAGGAAGATAGAGGGATTGGATCAACCGTGTCAATACCCCAAAGAAATGGAGAGACGGGATGCCCAAAAAGCCTTGGCTGGCCGCGCTTTTTCTGGCGCTTGCCCTGCCCGCAAGCGCGGCGCTCGCCGCCGATGCCGCGCCGCTGGCGTTCCCTGGCGCAGTCGGCCCCGCGGCGCATACCGCCGGCGGCCGCGGCGGCCAGATCCTGCGCGTCACAACCCTCGCCCCCGATGGACCGGGGTCGCTGAAGGCGGCGATCGAAACCCCGGGGCCGCGCATCATCGTGTTCGAAGTCGGCGGCGTCATCGACATGGGCCGCCAGACGATCAGCATCACCCATCCCTTTCTGACCATCGCCGGGCAGACCGCGCCTGGCCCCGGGATCACCCTCATCCGCACCGGCATCGACGTAAAGACGCACGACGTCGTGATCCGCCACCTGCGCATCTACACCGGGGTCGATGGCCAGCCCAAGCGCAGCGGGTGGGAAGCCGACACCTTTTCGACAGTCGCGGCGCATAATGTCATCGTCGATCATTGCACATTGATGTGGGGAATCGACGAAAATATGTCGGCATCCGGGCCGCGCTTCACCGGCAAGAGCGTCGCCGAATGGCGCGCCGGGACCAGCCGCAACATCACCTTCTCGAACAATCTCGCAGCCGAGGGGCTGGCCGATGCGAGCCATCCCAAGGGCGAACATAGCAAGGGTTCGCTGATCCACGACAATGCGACCGGCATCGTGTTCTACCGCAACGTCTGGGCGCATAATGTCGAGCGCAACCCGCTGATCAAGGGCGGGGCGCAGGCGCTGATGATCAACAATCTGATCTATAATCCGCAGCACCGCGCGGTGCATTATAACCTGATGAACCTCGAATGGGTCGGGCATGATTATGTGACCGGCGAGATTACCGCGGTGGGCAATGTGATGCGCGGCGGCAACGACACCGACCCGGACCTGCCGTTCCTGATGCTCGGTGGCGACGGCGATCTGGCCTATTATGGCAAGGACAATCTGCTCGTCGATCGCCACGGCGCGCCGCTGCCCGAATTCGGCCGTTATGGCGAAACACGCGCGCAGCTGATCCGCGCCAAGGCGCCACTCGCGCCGCTCGCCGGATATAAAATCCTGCCGGTGCGCGATGTCGAAACATCGGTGCTCGCCAGCGCCGGGGCGCGGCCGTGGGCGCGCGATGCCGAAGAGATTCGGGTGCTGTTCTTCGTCGCCGAAGGACGCGGCGAGGTGATCGACGACGAGACGGAAGTGAGCGCCTACCCCAAGGTCGCCCCGCCGGTGCGCGCACCTTTTGTCGAGGCCGCCTGGGATCTGGCGACGATGGAACCGCGGTCGGGGCTCTACCCCGGCCAGACCGCGCCGATGCCGCAGGAAATCTTGTCGCCGCGCGACCGCGCGTCGCGGACGGGGCAATGACGATGTGGCTCGCCGCGCTGCTGCTCGTCGGGGCCGACGCTCCCGCCCCCGCCCCAGCCCCAGCCCCGACGATGATCGTGATCGACGAAGCCGACACGGTGCGCGAGGAGCCACCGCCGCACGGCGCAATCGGTATGTCCACTGCCTACCGGATCAGCGACAGCATCCCGGCGCCGCGCAGCTTCGAATTCCGCAAGCGGGCGCTGCACGTCGGCGCCGCGATCGGCGTGCATCCGATCGATCATGACGAAATCTATTATGTCCTTTCGGGCACCGGCGTCGTTCATTCGGACGGCACGGAAAAGGAGCTGAAAGCGGGAATGGCGGCGTGGCTCTACCGCGGCGCCAAGGTGGGAATCCGCCAGACCGGGGGCGAACCACTGGTGCTGATCATCGCCTATCCGAACCAGGCGCCCACGCCATGACGCTCGATCGCCGCGCACTGCTGACGGCAGGCCTCGCGCTGCCCTTCGCAAGCGCGGCGGCGAATGCGGCGTGGACGCGGCCGGCGGGCCTCGCCCCCGACGCGAGCATCGCGCTCTGGCCGGAAGGCCATATCAAGCCGCCGTCCGGCCTGATCGAACAGGTCGTCCAGCGCAGCGACGATCCCGATGCCAGCGACCGCATGCTGCAAGGCATCACCCGTCCGCGGCTCGACATCTTTCGTCCCGCAAAGCCCAACGGCGCCGCGGTCATCCTCGCGCCGGGGGGCGGCTATCGCTACGTCGTGATCGACAAGGAGGGCTATGAATTGGCGCGCTGGCTGAGGGAGCGCGGCGTCACCGTCTATGTCCTTTTCTACCGGCTGCCCGGCGACGGCTGGACGAACGGGTCCGACGTCCCGCTCGCCGATGCGCAGCGCGCGGTGCGGCTGGTGCGAAGCCGCGCGAAATTTGACGGCATCGACCCGGCGCGCGTGACCTTCGGAGGTTTTTCGGCCGGCGGGCAGGTCGCGACGAGCTTGCTAACGCGCTTCGATGCCGAAGTTTATCTACCGGTGGACGCTGCCGACCGTCTGTCGGCGCGGCCCGATGCGCTCGCCGCGATCTACCCGGTCGTGTCGATGGACCTCGCGATCGCGCATGCGGTGAGCCGCGAGAAACTGATTGGCGCCGATCCCGACGCGGCGCGCGAAAAACGCTACTCGCCCGAACAAAATGTCCGCGCCGACCAACCGCCGCTGTGGCTGCTCCACGCCGAGGACGACAGCGTCGTGAAAATCGAGAACAGCGCGCGCTTGCGCGAGGCTGCGCGCGGGGTCGGGGCGTCGGTGGAGGCGCATTTTTTCGAGCGCGGCGGGCATGGGTTCGGCTTGATGAAGACGGCGGGGCTGCCCGTTGCGATCTGGCCCGAGCTGCTGTGGAGCTGGCTGGAATCGCAGGGGATCGTCTAACTGCCCGGTTGAATATAGGGCACCCGCGCGAACAGCTCGCGTTCCCACTTGCGCGGGTCTTTTTCGACGCGGCTGTCGGTATCGAAGATCATCGTCTGTCGTTTCGCCAGATCATAGGTGGGCCAGCCCGGATTGCCGGTCCGCGCGAAGCGGACGAAGGCGTCCATCATCCGATCGCTCATCGCCTGCTGCGCCGGGGTAGGATCGGGGATGGTGCCGAAGCTGAGCCCGATGTCGTCGGTGTGCTTCGCATCCTCGAAATCGAGCTGATAGACGAAGGCGGGAGCACCCGCCCGCGCGCGCGCTTCGGCCTCCTCAACCTGCCCGCGCCAGCTGCGCGCCGCGGTGACGATGCGGTGGAACAGGTCGAGCGGTGCAGCCTTCGGATAGCGCGCGCGAAATTCGCCGACGACCCATTCGGGATGCGCGTCGATCCGCATTTCGGGCGCGATGCGGGCGGCGAGATTGTCGAAGCTCAGCCCCGCCAGTTGCTTGCCATCGGGCGCGTAAAAGGCCCGAGTCTCGAGCACCGTGTTGCCCAGCAGCATCGGGATGCCGTTCGATTGCGGCGCCGCATCGGGCCAGAAGGGGTGGCGCGCCAGGTGCCGCATGTCGAGCACCGGTCCCATATAGACGCCGCCGCCGAGGATCGGATCGGTCGCCGCCAGCGCCGCGACAAGTTGTTCGACCGGCGCGGTCGCCGGGTCGACGCCGTCGCCGAGCTTCGCGAGGAACGCCTCGGCGCGCTTCGTCGCATTGAGCGGCCCCGACGCGGTGACCTGCTGCCCGCTCATCGTGATCGCCTTGTGGAACAGGCCCTTGGCGGCGGGCATCGCCATCAAGGTCGCAATCTTCGCGCCGCCGCCCGACTGGCCGAACACCGTCACATTGCCGGGATCACCGCCAAACGCCGCGATATTCCGCTGCACCCAATGCAGCGCGGCGATCAGGTCGAGCTGCCCGGCGTTACCGCTGTCGGGAAAGCGTGGGTCGAGCCGCGCGAGATAGAGATAACCGAGCGCGTTGAGCCGGTGGTTGACCGTCACCACCACGACATCGCCGCGCGCGGCGAGCGTCGCACCGTCGTTGATCGGGTCGGTGACGCTGCCGATCGAATAGGCGCCGCCGTGGAAATAGACCATCACCGGCCGCTGGCGTTGCGTCGCGATGTCGGGGGTCCAGACATTGAGGAAAAGGCAGTCCTCGTCCTGTGGCTGGTAGCGATCGCCGCGCTGCGGACAGGCGGGACCAAAGCTTTCACCGCGCAACTGTTCGGCCGTGGTCACCGCGACCGGCGCTGCAAAACGCGCCGCGCGAGCGTAGCGAATGCCGGTGAACGCCCAGCTGACGGCGTCGTTCACGCTCCGCCTTTGCCCCGATCGATAGGTGCCGTCGCGCGCCGCAACGCCGCCGAAATGCTGTATCGGCACGAAAGTTTCGGCCTTGGCGACCATCGGCAATGTCAGCGACGCCGCGCCTGCCGCAAGCAGGCGGCGGCGCGTCAGCCTATCGCCGGACATCGAGCCCGCCGCCATGAAATGCATCGATGTCGGCCTGCCCGAAACGGCTGGCATCGCCCGGCAGCGAATGCTTGAGCGCGGTCAGCGCGAGCCCCGATTCGGCCATCGCCCGCGCATCGCCGCCCGCCAGATGGGCGTGGAGCACCCCCGCAGCAAAGGCATCGCCCGCGCCGATGCGATCGACGATCCCGGTGACGTCAATCTCGTCGGTCTGGTGGCTGCTACCGCGCAGATCGACCCGCGCCGCGATGCGATGGTGATCGGCGGTGACCGTGTGGCGGGCGGTCGAGGCGATGAGCCGGAGGCTCGGGAAAGCCGCGAAACCCGCTTCGGCCGCCTCACGCCGCCGGTCTTCGCCGTCACCGCTGAACGCGCGGCCCAGCACCAGCGACAGGTCGCGGTGATTGCCGAACAGGATGTCGGTCAGGCCGATGAGTTCGGACAGCACCGCGCGCGGGTCGCTGTCCCACGCCTCCCACAGCATCGCGCGGTAATTCCCGTCGAAGCTGACCGGCACGCCCAGCCGCTTTGCCGCGCGCGCCGCCGCAAGCGCCGCTTCTGCCGAGCGCGGGCCGAGCGCGGGGGTGATCCCCGACAGGTGGAGCAGGCGCGCGCCGCCGAGCAGCGCGTCCCAGTCATAATCCTCCGCGCCGGTCGCCGCGAAGCTCGACCCGGCGCGGTCATAGACGATCTCGGATGACCGCAGCCCCGCACCCACGCTCAGGAAATAGAGCCCCATGCGGCCGGGGCCGCTGGTGACGGCGGTGCAATCGACGCCCGCGCCGCGCACCGCCGCCACCGCTCCGCGACCCAGCGCATTGTCCGGCACATGGCTGATCATCGAACAGGCATGGCCGAGGTGCGCGAGCCCGATCGCGACATTCGCCTCGGCGCCGCCGACGTGCAGCGCCAGCGACGGCGACTGCATCAGCAGTTCGTTGCCCGGTGCGGTCAGGCGGATCAGCAGTTCGCCGAAAAAGACTAGCTTGCCTTGCGCCATCCCCAACTCCGTTCGCCCTGAGCTTGTCGAAGGGCCGTTCTTTTCTTTGAGCTCTAGAAGACAGGACGGCGCTTCGACAAGCTCAGCACAAACGACCTTGGATTGTTGCTACCGCGCCAGCCAGCCGCCGTCGACGGCCAGGATATGGCCCTGCACATAATCCGACGCGCTTGACGCCAGAAACACCGCAGCGCCGCCGATGTCGCCGGGATCGCCCCAGCGCCCCGCCGGAATGCGCTCCATGATCTGGCGGTTGCGCGTCTCGTCGCCTTGCAGCGCCGCGGTATTGTTCGTCGCGATATAGCCGGGGGCGATTGCGTTGACCTGAATCCCCTTTGCCGCCCATTCGTTCGCGAGCAGCTTGGTGAGCCCACCGACCCCGGATTTCGACGCCGTATAGCTCGGCACGCGAATGCCGCCCTGAAAGGTCAGCATCGAGGCGATGTTGATGATCTTGCCGTTACCGCGCGCGATCATGTGCTTACCAGCCGCCTGACACAGGAAAAAGAGCGTCTTGAGATTGGTGTCCATCACCGCATCCCAATCTTCCTCGGTAAAATCGACCGCGTCGGCGCGGCGGATGATCCCGGCATTGTTGACGAGGATGTCGATGCGTCCGAACTCGGCGAGCACCGCATCGACCAGCGGCTGCACCGCGCCGACGCTCGACAGGTCGGCGGCGAAATTCTCGCCCTTGCGGCCGAGCCCGCGCACCTTGCCGACGGTTTCGTCCGCCGCCGAGCGCCCGGCAGCGGCGATGTCCGCGCCCGCTTCGGCGAGCGCAAGCGCGATTCCCTGCCCGATGCCGGTGTTGGCGCCGGTGACAAGCGCCACCTTGCCCGTCAGGTCAAACAGCTTGCTCATGTCAGGCGAGCGCCGGCTCCGCCGAAACGCTCTTCAGATAGGCGCTGATCGCTTCGTCCTGCGAATTGGCGTAGAAATATTCCGCAAATTTCTCGCCCGCGATCGCCGCGCGCAGCAGATCCTGATCGACGGTCTTCAGCACCGTCAGCATGTCGTGGCACGACGCGGCCTTCAGATCTTTCAGGATGCCGCGGTTCTTCCGCATGATTTCGGCACGCTCCTTGGGGTAACCCAGCCCGCGCTCGCCATCGAACAGTTTGCGATAGACATCTTGCAGGTTGAGTTCGGCGGCCCAGCCGAAACCCTTGGCATAGGGCATCGAAATGGCATTGCCGTCATTGATCTGGCCGAACAGAAAGGCATCGGTCGGATCGATCAACAGCCCGCAGAACACCCCCGGCATCGCGTTGCACGCGAGCATCGAGCCCATGCCGGTGCCGCACCCGGTGACCACGAAATCCGCCGCCTTCGAATTGAGCAGGATGCCCGCCAGCAGGCCGTTCATGATGTAGGTCAGCGACGCTTTGTCGTCGGCCGAATACATGCCGTAGTTGAACACCTGATGTCCTAGCGGCTCGGCGACCGTTGTCAGCGCGTCGTGGATGATGCCGTTCTTGGCGGCCTGGCTATTTTCGGTGATCAGCGCGATCTTCATGATCCGGTTCCTTTGCTGGTGTTGCTGTAAGCTAGTCATTTTGGTAACCGGTGTCAATATCACTGCCGACGCGATTGAACGGCTGGTCTGGACACCGGTATCAGTTTTCGGCAGAGGGCGGTCGTTGCGGTTGATTTCGGGGCGCCGAACGCCCATCACGCAGGGCGAATGGCGGGACAGCAGCCCGAACCCGCAGAGGATAGACTTTATATGGCGGCACAGACCAAGGGGCCGGGGGGCAAGCAGCCGACGATCAACGATGTGGCGGCGCTCGCCGGGGTATCGAAAAAGACCGTCAGCCGCGTCATCAACCGATCGGAATTTCTGACCGAAAAGACCCGCAAGGCGGTGGAGCAGGCCATCGAAACGCTGGGCTTTGTGCCCAACCCACAGGCGCGCGCGCTGGCGTTCCGCCGCAATTTCCTGATCGCGCTGCTGCACGACAATCCCAATGCCCAGACGGTGCTGAATTTCCAGCAAGGCGTGCTCGACGCGATCAAGGACAGCGACTTGGCGCTGCTCGTCCGCCCGGTCGATCGCGGATCGGACCGGATGCTCGAAGACGTGCGCACTTTTCTGGAAAAGCAACGGCCGATCGGCGCACTGCTGTTGCCGCCGATTTCCGAAAACGACGACTTGGCCGCGCTCTGCGAAGACTTGGGCGTGCGCTATGTCCGCGTCGGGTCGGCGCCGCTCGACGATGCCAAGCATTGCGTGTCGTCGAACGACCGCGAAGTGGTGGCCGAAGCGGTGGGCGCGCTGATCGCGCTGGGCCATCACCGCATCGGTTTCGTGCGCGGCCCGGTGGGTTTTCGTTCGGCCGCCGAGCGCGAGAAGGGCTTTATGGAGGCCTTGGCCGGGGCGGGACTCGATCTGCCCGATGCCTATAATGCGCCGGGAAATTATCGTTACGCCTCGGGGGTCGAGGCGGGCGCGGCCCTGCTTTCGCTGCCCGAACCGCCGACCGCGATCTTCTGTTCGAACGACGAAATGGCCGCCGGGGTGATGAGCGTCGCGCACGACAAAGGCGTCGATGTGCCCGGCGCCTTGTCGATCATCGGTTTCGACGACAGTCCCACCGCGACGCATATCTGGCCGGCGCTCAGCACGGTGCGCTGGCCGATCCGCGAGATGGGCGTCCGCGCCGCCAAGACGCTCGTCCCCGATTTCCTGCCGCTCGCGACGAAAGTCGACGACAGCGACAGCGGCGTGCTCGATTCGACCTTTGTCCAGCGTCAATCGGTCGCGCCGCCGCAGCAATAAAGGTTCAGCGGCGGCGACGGGCCAACTGATATTCATACAGCGACGGCACCGCGGCCATCGCCTGCCCCGTCGCCTCGACATAGGGGGTCGGCGTGTAGCGGACGTCGATCGCGCGATTGGCGTGCAGCCCGACAATCCTTTCGCCCGGCCCCTCCAGTCCGCTGGTAATCCGAACCGTCGCGTCGGCCGGGACATGGTCCGGGATGATGAGCCGGGCGTTCCACAGGGTATTGTAAAGGCCGTGCCCCGGCTTCCAATAGGGGGCGCCGCCGCCAACCCATAGTTGATATTGCCAGATGCCCTTTGCCTGTTTCGGATCGATGTGCATCACGATCTGGTCGAACAGATTCTGATGGTTCGACCCGCTGTGCTGATCGATGATCGCGTCGCGGGTCACCACCGAGCGCAGGAACACCGACCGCGTCGAGCGGGTGTTGACGCTGAGCGGATGGATCACCGGATTTTCGACCTTCAGATCCTTGACCAGCACATTGTGCACCGCGCCGACATGCACCGAATAATGCGCGCGGCGATCGCCCGTGGTGGTGACGTCGGCGATGGTCAAATTCGCGGCATTGTCGGTCAGGATGCCGCTGTCCGACCGGTCGATCGTCAGCGCGCGGATCCAGCCGTCGAACACCCCGGTCATATAGATGCCGTTATATCCCTGCTCGAGATGATGGCCGAACGACGGCGATTCGGGAAATTGCAGCCGCAGATTCTGGATGCCGACGTTGGTCAGATGTTTCCACTTGGCAAGCACTGCGGGCTGGTCGGCGCGGATGTCGTGGAGCAGCGGGTCACCCAGCGTCACCGTGCGCCCGCGGATCGCCGCAATGCGCGTCATCTGCGCGACCACCGGGCGTTTCGGCGAGGTCCAGTGATGCGATCCTATCGGCAAGTCGGTATCGCCATAGAGCGACTTCAAAATCTGGCTGCGCGGGCCATCGACAGAAAACCATTGCAACTGCACGACGTCGCCGACGCGCAGCTTCGCGGGATCGTCAACGGTCAGGGCGCGGCTAAACTGCTTCCCCGATACGCCATTGGCCAGCAGCGGGTCGCGAACATCCTTGTCGCCATCATAGGACACCGGCCGCGTCGTTTCGGGCCGGACGACGATCATCCCCCCGGCCCAGCTATATTCGGTGAACAGATAATCGATATTCTGATCGGGTTCGACCTGCTGCTTTTTTTCGCGCACCAGATAGTCGCGCAGCTCGTCGAAATCGCTGCTGTTGTCGATGATCTTGAGCGGGCGCGGGAACCACAGCTCGCTGCCGCCGGACCCGTTGCCCGCACCGTCGAGGACGATGTTACCGCGCGTGATCCGCAGCACTTCGGTGATCTGCGTCCGCCCGCGGGGGAAACGCAGTGTCACCTTGCCCGTCACCGCATTGGCCGCGGCGAGGGCGCGCAGCACCGCCTTGGTATCGTCGAGCCCGTCGTCGGGCACCGCCCCATGATCGGTCACCTCGACGATCGTCCCGCTATCGGTGGGGATCGGCGCGAGGCCAAAGCCATAGCCGGCATAGCTGAAATCGGGCAGCGGGTTCGCCGCCGCCACCGTGCGGTCAGACAAGATGGCGGGCAGCTGCTGCGCTTCCGCATAAGTCGGAACCACCAGCATCGCGCCGAACAGCCATCGCGAAACAAGGCGCCTGCGCCACTTCCCCAACATCATCCCTGCTTCACTCCTGCGACCCAGCCGATATGTCAAAACTTTGCCCGCGCGCCGATCGAAAAGCGCCGTTCGGACAGGGCATAGCTGTTGAGCGCGGTCGGGTTGAAGTTGCTATATTCGGTGGTCGCCGATTTCTTCGGCATCAAATTCTGCGCCTGCAGCGACAAGGCGATATTCTTCGTGATGTCGATGCCGATCTGGGCGTCGAGTTGCGAGCGCGAGCCCACGAAGCTGGGCCGTCCTTCGGAAAATTCGAACACCGCCTCGTCGCGGTAATTATAGGCGAGACGCGCCGAGAACGGGCCTTTTTCATACAGGCCGACCAGATTATAGCTGTTCTTCGACACCGCGACCAACGGGAACCCCGCGTTATCCTCGGAATCCGAATAGGTGTAGTTGGCGATGATGCCAAAGCCGTCGAACGGCGAGGGCAGGAAGTCGGCGAACTGCTGGACGCCGATTTCGAACCCTTTGATCTTCGCGCTCGCCAGATTTTCGGGCCGCGAAAAGGTCAGCTCGCGCCCTTGCGGGTCGAGATTGGTATCGACCCCGGTGGTGACGAAGCTGGCGATGAAATCCTGCACATCCTTGTAAAAGACCGCGCCCGAGATCAGCGAGGTCTTGCCCATATAATATTCGAAGCTGATGTCGGCCTGGGTCGAGATCGGCGGCTGGAGATTCACATTGCCGCCGGTGACCGACAGGTTGGTCGCGTTGAAAAAGGTCGATGGCGCCAGATCGGCGATCGATGCGCGCTGCATGGTCTGCGACCCCGAAATGCGGATCAGGAAATCGTCGCTGATGTTGAACGCCACGTTCGCGCTGGGCAGTACATTGGTATAGCGGTTCTTGTCGGTGACCAGCGTGCTGACGGTGCCGACATTGACATAGCTGTCGACCGACAGCCGGGTGCTGGCGATCCGCACCCCGGCGTTGGCGCGGTACGGGATGCCGGCAATCTCGCCCTCGCCCGACACCATCAGATAGGCGGCGAGCGTCTTTTCGCTGAAATCATAGTCGCGCTGCAAATTGGGCAGCAGCGTCGATTTGTCGTTCGGGTCGGGATTGGGCTGCGCCGCCTGCGCGCGGCTGAACACATAATCGAAGGTCGGCGCGGTGCTGAGGAAGCTGCGCGGGAAAGTACCGGGCAGATCGGACAGGAAATCGCCGGCGTTCACCAGCCGAAGATAGGGTTCAATCTCGGTCCGCGTCGGGGTCACCTGGCTGCGATAGGCGTTCGATAGCGCGTGCAGGTCGGTATAGCGTAGCCCGGCGGCAATCGTCACACCGCTGCCCGTTTCATAACTGACGTCGACTTTGCCCGTCCATTCCTCGAGCAGGCCGATCAGCCGGTTGCTGCGCACGCCGTTGGTCGCGGGATTGTACGACGCATAATTGGCCGGGTTGAACGGGCCGGTCAGCGTCAGCGACGGGATTGTCGTATCGCGGAAATCGAACGCGCCCGGGACCAGCGCAGTCGCCTGCAAGGTGATGATCTGGATCGTCTGGTCGATCGTGCCCTTGCTGTAATAGCCGTCGGCCTCGATCGTCAGCCCGTCGCTCTCATATTTGCCGTTGAGGCCATAGAGGAAGCTCTCGGTCGGCTCGTTGCGGATCTGGCCCGCGGTGGTGACGGTGCCATTGGCATTGCCTGCAACGACGACGCCGTCCTCGACCACCCGGTTGGTGACCGGATTGGTGCCGGTGGGCAGGCGAAAGGCAAAAAAGTCCTGCTTCCGGCCAGTGGTTAGCTTGGAATAGAGCGCATCGGCGGTGATCGTGAATTCGGGGGTGACCTCGAACTGGACCGCGCCGTTCAACCCGAGCCGCGAGCGGTCGACGGTGAATTGCTCATATTGCAGCAGCACCGGGGTCTGGAACACCCCGCCGCCGGTCCCGGTGTAGGTGCGGTTCAAAAAATTGTTGCGCTCGAAGGTCTGCGTCGTCGAGGTGCGCTTCTGATATTCGCCGGCGATCATGATGCCGATCCGGTCATCCGCAAATTTGGTCGTCGCAAAGCCGGTGATCGCGGGTTCGAACTTGTCCGAATTTTCCGAATAGACACCCTGGACGCGCAGCGACGCGGTCGGCTCCTTGAAGCTCATCGGTTTGGGGGTAACCAGGTTGACCGTGCCGCCCAGCCCGCCTTCGGCCTGGCTGGCGAGCGGCGATTTGCGCACTTCGAGCCGCCCGAACAGGCTGGAAGGGACCGAGTCGAGCCCGGACGAGCGGCCGAGCTGGTCGTTTTCGGGTGGCGACAGCCGCGCCGACCAGCCGAGCAGGGTGCGGCCATCGACCTCGACGCGCACCTGTTGCAGACCGCGCACCGACACCGACTGGCCTTCGCCAAAGACGCGGGTGATCTGAACCCCGGTGACGCGTTGCAGGGCCTCGGCGACATTGGCATCGGGCAGCTTGCCGACGTCTTCGGCGGTGATGACGTCCATCACCTGCTCGGCGTCGCGTTTGATGTCGGCCGCCTGTTCCAGCGAGGCACGAATCCCGGTGACGACGATCGCGTCCTCCTCCGCCGGTGCCGCCGCATCCTGCGCATAGGCTGGCGACAGCGCCATCACCGCCAGCGACGCGCCGCCCGCCAACCTGGCCAGCACCCGCGCGCGCTGCATTGCCCGAAAAGCCATATTTCATCCTCCCACCTCGCGGCAGTCCGGTTCGTACGAACCGCCTGCCGGGAATATTCCGGAGGGTTTACCGCCCGGCCGCCGCCTTCGCGATCGACCAACGCGCACCCTCGCCTGTCATTGGTTTCGTTGCCGATATGGGTAACCGGTGTCACGAATGATGGAAGACTTGCCACACCCCTGTCAAGCGTTAATTGTATGACAACTGCACTATTTGTATGACAAATAATCAAGGCCCTGCGCGGACAGAAAATTGTCGTAATTTGTCGCAAATCCCGCATTGCACTTGCATGCGCCAATCCAATGGGTTGAATAGACGCAATTCCTCCCCCCGCCTGCTCGGCGCGCCGATACGAGAATAATCATTATGCTGGAGAAAAGGTCGCCGTTGCTGGCCGGATTATGGTGTGCCGCGGCGTTGTCGCTCGGCGCCTGTTCGAGCCAGGACGACGCAAGCAAGAACGGCCGCGGCGCGCCGCAGGTCGGCTTTGTCGTCGTCAAGGCCGAACCGGTCCCGGTCACGACATCGCTGGGCGGGCGCACCGTCGCGTTCGAGACGAGCGAAGTGCGGCCGCAGGTCAATGGCCTGATCCGCCGCCGCCTGTTTACCGAGGGCGGCTTGGTGCGCGCCGGCCAGCCGCTCTACCAGATCGATGCCAGCCTGTATCAGGCCGCGGTCGACCAGGCCGCCGCCAACCTCGCCAGCGCCCGCGCCAGCGCGCAGGCCGCCGACGAACGCGTCCGCCGTTTCGCCCCGCTCGCCAAGATGCAGGCGATCGCAGAACAGGATTATACCGATGCGCTGGCCGAGGCGCGCGTCGCGCGCGCCGCGGTCGCGCAAAATGGCGCCGCGCTGGAAACCGCGCGCATCACGCTGCGCTATGCGACGATCACCGCGCCGATCAGCGGGCGGATCGGCCGCAGCCTTGCCACCCCCGGCGCGCTGGTCAGCGCCAGTCAGGCGGCGCCGCTTGCGGTGATCCAGCAGACCGACCCGATCTATGTCGACATGCAGCAATCGAGCGCCGAGCTCACCACGCTGCGTCAGGCGCTCGCCAGCGGCGGCGTCGCCGCGGGCAGCACGTCGGTGCGACTGCGGCTCGAGGACGGCAGCGCCTATGGCTTTGCCGGAACGGTCCAGTTTTCCGACATCACGGTCAGCGAAGCAACGGGTACCGTGACGCTGCGCGCACGCTTTCCCAATCCCCAGGGGGTGCTGCTCCCCGGGATGTTCGTGACCGCGCTGTTCGACCAGGCGATAAACCCGTCGGCAATCCTGGTGCCGCAGGCGGCGCTCCAGCGCGATTTCGACGGGTCGGCGTTCGTCTATCTGGCCAGCGCAGACAACAAGGCAATCCGCCGCAAGGTCACTGCCGATCGCACGGTCGGCGCCAATTGGGTGGTCACCGACGGGCTGAAAGCGGGCGAGCGGGTCATCACCCAGGGGGTCGGCAATCTGAAACAGGGCGCGCCGATCACCGCGGTTCCGGCCAGCAGCGCGCAACGGGTGGGGGCGCCCGCGGCCAAGACAGCAGAAAAGAGTCAATAGCCCCCCATGTCCCGCCTGTTCATCAACCGTCCCATCTTTGCCTGGGTACTGGCGATCATCGTCATGCTGGGCGGGGTCGGCGCGCTGTTCGCGCTGCCGGTCGAACAATATCCCGACATCGCCCCCGCGCAGGTCAACATCCGCGCCAGCTACCCCGGCGCCTCGGCCGAAGCGATCGAGAACAGCGTCACCCAGATTCTCGAACAGCAGCTGACCGGGATCGATGGCCTGCTCTATTTCAGCTCGCAATCGAGCTCGCGCGGCCAGGCCAGCATAACCGCGATCTTTGCCAAAGGCACCGACCCCGACATCGCGCAGGTGCAGGTCCAGAACAAGATTCAGGCGGCGATCTCGCGCCTGCCGGCGCAAGTGCAACAGCAGGGAGTGCGGGTCACCAAGTCCAATTCGGACACGCTGCTGCTCGTCGGCGTCTATGACGAGACCGATACCCGCGCCAATGCCGACGTGTCGGATTATATGACGTCGAATATCCAGGATCCGCTGTCGCGGGTCGAGGGCGTCGGCGACGTCAACATCTTTGGTGCCCCGCATGCGATGCGCATCTGGCTGAACCCGCAGCGGCTCGCCGCGGTCGCACTGATGCCAAGCGACGTGATCTCCGCAACCACCGCGCAGAACAGCGAGGTCGCCGCTGGCGAAGTTGGCGGCCTGCCCTCGCCGCAGGGCCAGATGCTCAACGCGACGGTGACTGCCCAGTCGCGGTTGCAAACCGTCGAACAGTTCGAAAATATCGTCCTCAAGACCCAGTCCGACGGGTCGAGCGTGCGGATCAAGGACGTCGCGCGGGTCGAAATCGGTGCCGAAAATTACAGCGTCGTCAGCCGGATCAACGGCCACCCCGGTGCGGGCATGTCGATTTCGCTATCACCGGGGTCCGACGCGCTGGAAACCGCCGACCGCGTCAAGGCGCGGATGGTAGAGCTCGCCGCCGACTTCCCCGACGGGCTCGCCTATAGCTATGCCAATGACTCGACCGCCTTTATCAAGCTGTCGGTCAGCGAAGTACAGAAGTCACTGATCGAGGCGATCATCCTGGTGATCATCGTGATGTTCGTGTTCCTGCAAAGCTGGCGCGCGGTGCTGATCCCGGCGATCGCGGTCCCGGTGGTGCTGCTCGGTACCTTTGCCATTTTCTATATCGCGGGATTCAGCATCAACACGCTGACCCTGTTCGGGCTGACGCTGGCGATCGGCCTGCTCGTCGATGACGCGATCGTCGTGGTCGAAAATGTCGAGCGCCTGATGGAAGAAAATCCTGGCATGTCGGCGCGCGATGCGACGATCCAGTCGATGAAGGAATTGCAGGTCGCACTGGTCGCCATTGGCCTGGTGTTGTCGGCGGTGTTCCTGCCGATGGCTTTTTTCGGCGGTTCGACCGGGGTCATCTATCGTCAGTTTTCGGTGACCATCGTGTCGGCGATGGCGCTGTCGGTGCTCGTCGCGCTGATCCTCAGCCCGGCGCTGACCGCCACCTTGCTCAAACCCAAGACGCATGGCGAGGCGCCGAGCGGCGGGCGTTTCGCGCGCTCGCGCGCACTCCTCGAACGCGCCAAGACCGGCTTCAACACCCGCTTCGACCACATTGTCGAACGCTATGTCGGCAGCGTCACCAAGGTCGTCGATCGCAAATGGCTGTTCCTGGGGATTTACGCGATCATATTGGTCGTGCTGGCTGTGCTGTTCCTGCGCCTGCCCAGCGGCTTCCTGCCCGGCGAGGATCAGGGGCGCGTCCAGGTCCAGTTCCGTCTGCCGGCTGGCGCCACCCAGGCGCGGACGCTGGAAGTGCGCGATGCGGTCGAAAAATATATGCTGACCCAGGAAAAGGCGAATGTCGGAACATTGTTCCTCGTTGCCGGGGGCGGGGGCGGCGGCGCGGTGGGCCAGAACACCGGCCAGGGCTTCGTCAACCTGACCCATTGGGACGATCGCGAGGGCGCGGAGAATACCGCCGACGCGATCGCCGAACGCGCGCGCAAGGCGTTCAGCGGACTTCGCGATGCGCAGGTATTCGCGCTGGTTCCGGGCGCGGTTCGCGGCCTTGGCGACAGTTCGGGTTTCACCATGCAGTTGCAGAACCGCGGCGGGATGAACCGCGAGGATTTTGCCGCGGCGCGCGACCGGCTGCTCGCGATGGCCAACGCCAATCCCAAACTGACGTCGGTGCGACTGGGCGACCTGCCCGACGTCGCGACGCTCAAGATCGACGTCGATACCCAGCGGCTGACCGCTTATGGCATCAATAACAGCGACGTGAATGCGACCCTCGCGACCGCATGGGGCGGCCGTTACGTCAATGATTTCATCGACGAAGGCCGCGTCAAGCGCGTCTATGTCCAGGGTGACGCGCCGTATCGCGCCAAGCCCGAAGACCTTGGCCAATGGTATGTGCGATCGGCCGACGGCGAGATGTCGCCTTTCTCGGCCTTTGCCCGCACCGGCTGGGCGACCACGCCCAGCAGCACCTCGCGCTTTCAGGGGGTGGCGGCGTTCGAAATCTCGGGCCAGCCCGCTCCCGGCACCAGCTCGGGCGAGGCGATGGACGAGATGGAAGCGATGGCGAAGCAGATCCCGGGGACCAGCGTTGCCTGGTCGGGCTCCTCGTTCCAGGAACGGCTGTCATCGGGGCAGGCACCTTTGCTCTATGGCATCTCGCTGCTCGTCGTCTTCCTCTGCCTTGCAGCACTGTATGAAAGCTGGACGATCCCGCTCGCGGTGATCCTGATCATCCCGCTCGGGCTGATCGGCGCGGTGTTCGCGGTGTCGCTGCGCGGATTGGAAAACGACGTCTACCTCCAGATCGGCCTGCTCACGACAATGGGGCTTGCGGCGAAGAACGCGATCCTGATGATCGAGTTCGCCGAGCAGGAAGAACGCAAGGGCAAGCGTGTGATCGAGGCTGCGATCGCCGCGGCGCGCATTCGCCTGCGCCCGATCTTGATGACCAGCTTTGCCTTCATCTTCGGCGTGCTGCCGCTGGCGATTGCGACTGGCGCGGGGGCAAACAGCCGCGTCGCGATCGGAACGTCGGTGATCGGCGGGATGCTGACCGCGGCTTTCATCGCGATCTTTTTCATCCCGCTGTTCTTCGTCCTCGTTCGCCGCGGGGTGCGCGACGGCGTGGCCGCGCTACGCGCTCGGTTCGGCAAGACCAAGGATGAAGGCCCGGCGGAGGTGCCCGCATGATCGGCACCCGCGTCCTGCTGCTCGCCAGCTCGCTCGCGCTCGCCGGTTGCTCGCTGGCGCCCAAGACGGTGCTGCCGACGCCGCCGGTGCCGCAAAGCTGGCCGGTTGGCGATGCCTATCTGCTGCAAAGCGAGGCGGCACTGCCGATCCTGTCGTACCAAAGCGTCTTTACCGACCCGCGCCTCCAGACGCTGGCCGAGCAGGCGCTGACGAATAATCGCGACCTTCGTGTCGCTTACGCCAATGTCGCCGCGGCGCGGGCACAGGCGCGCGTCACTCGCGCCGGCCAATTCCCCGAAATCGGTATCAGCGGCGGTGCGGGCTATTCGGACGGTAGTGGGAGCGGGAGCGGCGACTTCTCGCTGCGCGGCGGGGTCACGGCGTTCGAACTCGACCTGTTCGGCAAGCTTGCGAACGCCACCGAAGCCGACCGCAACCGCGCCTTGGCGACCGAAGCGGCATCGCGCACCGTGCGGCTGGCGCTGATCGCCAATCTCGCCGAAGCCTGGGCGACCTATGGCGCCGACCGCGACCTCTTGAAAATCGCCGCGGACACCGCCGCCAATGCGCGCGAAAGCGTGCGGCTGACCAAAGCGCGGCTCGACGGCGGCGTCGCGCCGCGCACCGACCTGCGCCAGGCCGAACAGATATTGGCGACCGCCGAAGATTCGATCGCGCAGCAACGGACCGCGCTGGCGCAAGACGAGAACCTCATCCGGCTGCTCGTTGGCGGCGATGTCGACCGCGCGCTACTTCCGGTCGGTCTGGGCGAGGTAACGCCTGCTATCGTGTCGGTCCCGGCAGGAATGAATTCACAGATCCTGCTCCGTCGTCCCGATGTGATCGAGGCTGAATATGGCTTGCGCGCCGCCAACGCCGACATCGGCGTCGCCCGCGCGCAGCTGTTCCCGTCGATTTCGCTGACCGGGCTACTCGGCTTTGCCAGCAACGCGCTGTCCAGCCTGTTCGACAGCGGATCGTTCAGCTGGTCGGCGGGCGGCGATGTCACCGCGCCGATTTTTGACGCCGGGGGCCGCCGCGCCGGGGTCGCAGTGAGCGAGGCGCAGCGGGACGCCGCGCTCGCGGGCTATGAGGGCGCGATCCAGACCGCGTTTCGCGAGGTCGCCGACGCGCTGGCGGTGCAGGGCACGATCGCCGAACGGACACGCGCCGCCGCGGCGAACACCGCCGCCGCCGCCGACACCGCGACGCTGACCGATGCCCGTTACAAGGGCGGGGTCGACAGCTTCCTCGCCAGCCTCGACGCGCAGCGCAGCCTCTATGCGGCACGGCGCAGCGAGATCGCGACGCAGCTGCTGCTGGTCCAAACCCGCATCGCGCTGTTCCGCGCGCTGGGCGGCGATAGCGGCGCGGGCTCGACCACGCCCTAAACTCCCATCGTCATGCCGGACCCTTCGACAAGCTCAGGACAGGCTTGATCCGGCATCCATACGGCGACGGGAGAATGGACCCCGGATCAAGTCGGCGATGATCAAGTCCGGGGTGACGAAGATCCGACTCTTTCTTGACAATCCCCCTCGCTCGCGCGCTAATAGAACAAATCAGGAACATATATGCGCGAGTCGTCTCATCCTCTCGCCGGGCTGCGCCAGCGCATTGCCCGGCTGGCCGCCAGCGGCGGTCCCGCGAGCCGCCCGGCCAAAGGGTGGCTGGCGACGGGGCATGGCGCGTTCGACGCGGCCATCGGCGGCGGACTGATGGCCGGGCGCACGCATGAATTTTTCGCCGCCGACGCGCTCGACGGCGCCAGCGCCGCAGCCTTTGCGGCACTGCTGGCCCTGCGCAGTAGCGGCGATGCGCCGCTCTTGTGGCTGCGCACCGTCGATGCCGGACGTCGCACCGGCCATATCTATGCCCCAGGCATCGCCGAGCTTGGCGGCAATCCCGACCGCTTGCTGCTGGTCGAGACCGCCGATCCTAAAATGCTGCTCGCCTGCGCCAACGATGCGATACGCTGCGCCGGTTCGGCGGCGGTGATTGTCGAAAGCTGGGGCAAATTCCCCTTGCTCGACCTGACCGCCGGGCGCCGCCTGACGCTCGGCGCGCGCGACGCGGGGACGACGCTGCTGATGCTGCGCCTGAATGCCGTCCCGACGCCGAGCGTCGCCGAAACGCGCTGGAATATCGTCGCCGCACCGTCGCGCGAACTCGACGCCAACGCCCCCGGCGCCCCGGCCTTCGGCCTCGAACTGCTGCGCTGGCGCGGCGGACCTGCCGGAACGCAGTGGCAACTCGATTGGGATAAAGATGAGCAAGCTTTCCGGGACGCGGCGCTATCTGGCGCTGTTCTTCCCCTGGCTGCCCGCCGAACGGTTCACCCGCTCGGCGCCGAAGCCGCCTGACCTCCCGCTCGTCTTTGCAGAGAAGCAGCGCGGTGCGCTGCGCCTTGCAAGCGTCGATCCGCGCGCGCAGGCGCTCGGGCTGCGTGCCGACATGCCGCTCGCCGACGCGCGGGCGCAGGTCGGCGAGCTGGCCATCGTACCGCACGATCCGGTCCTCGATCACGCCTGGCTCGACCGGCTGGCGCAGGACTGCGCGCGCTACACCCCGCTCGTCGCGCTCGATGCCCCCGACGGGCTGATCCTCGACATCACCGGCTGCACCCATTTGTTCGATGGCGAGGCCGGGTTGATCGACGACATCGACCGGCGGCTGACCCGGCTCGGCATGACCTTGCGCCATGCGCTTGGCCCCACCGCTGACGCCGCCCGCGCGCTCGCGCGCTATCAAGTGCGACCCGCCCCCGACGAGGCCACCGCGATCCGCCGCCTGCCCGTCGCCGCGCTGGAACTCGACAGCGAGGCCACGACCGCGCTCGTCCGCGCCGGGCTCAAGACGATCGGCGACCTCGCGAACCGCCCGATGGCGAATATCGCCGCGCGCTTCGGCGCCGACGCCGCGACCGCGCTGCGCCGCCTGCTCGGCGATGCACCCAGCCCGCTCGACCCGCGTGTCGCACCGCCGCCGATCGCCACCGAACGCCGCTTTGCCGAACCCGTCGCCAGCATGCCCCACGCCACCCGGATCCTCGCCGAACTGGTCGATGAAGCGATCGCCCAGCTGGGCGAGCGCGGCAAGGGCGGGCGCCATTTTCATGCCACCTTTTTTCGCAGCGATGGGCTGGCCCGCAGCATCGCGGTCGAGACCGGCCATGCGACGCGCGACGGCGGCCTCGTTATGCGCCTGTTCGCCGAGCGGATGGACGGCTTGCACGATCCGCTCGATCCCGGCTTCGGCTTCGACATGATGCGCCTCGCGGTGCCGCGCCTCGAAGCCCTCGCCGCGACGCAGCTCAAGCTCAAAGGTGGGGAGGTGCGCGCCGCGGCGATGACCGATCTCGTCGATAAGCTGGCGACGCGGCTCGGCCGCGGCAGCGTCCGCAAATTCGTCGCTGCCGACACCCATATCCCCGAACAGGCGCAGCTCGCCTTGCCTGCGATCGACGCGCCGCCGCCTACGCCCTGGCCGGCCCCCGACCCTGGCGAGCCACCGCTGCGTCCCTTCTATCTCTTTGACCCGCCGCAGGTGATCGAGGTGATGGCGGAGGTTCCCGACGGCCCGCCGCACCGTTTCCGCTGGCGCCGCGCGACGCATGCGATCCGCCGCTATGAAGGGCCGGAGCGGATCGCGAGCGAATGGTGGCGCCGCCGCGACAATGGCGGGCTGACCCGCGACTATTACCGGGTCGAGGACGATCGCGGCCGCCGTTACTGGCTGTTTCGCCACGGGCTGTATGACGAAAAGCCCGATCCGCGCTGGTATATCCACGGGCTGTTCGCATGAATATGGAACCCGGATGCGGCCCCGGATCGGGCTTCGCCGAACTGGTCGCGGCGACCAATTACAGCTTCCTGCGCGGCGCCTCGCACCCCGCCGAGATAGTCGCCGAAGCGATCAAGCTTGGCATGACCGGCATCGGCATCGCCGACCGCAACAGCGTGGCGGGGGTGGTGCGGGCGCTGACCGGACTGCGCAAGCTGCGCGAGAAAGCCGACGCAGAGGGGGTGGAGCTACCACCCTTCAAACTCGTTGTCGGCGCCCGACTGGTCTTCGACGATGGCACGCCGGACATCATCGCCTATCCGACCACGCGCCACGGCTGGGGCCGCCTGACCCGGATGCTCACGATCGGCAATCGCCGCACCACAAAGGGCGACTGCGTGATGAAGTTCCAGAATCTGCTGGTTCACTGCGAGGATATGATCCTGATCGCGATGGCGTCCGAAAAGGATGAACCGATCCTGCGCCGTTTGGCAAAGGTTGCGCCGGGTTCGCTATGGTTGGGCGTGACGATGCCAAGGGGCGGCAGCGATCGCCGACGTCTCTCCCGGCTAAGCGCCTTGGCAGACCGTGTCGGCATTCCGATGCTCGCCACCAACGACGCGCTTTATGCGACGCGCGAACAGCGGCCGCTCCATGATGTCATCACCTGCATTCGCGAAGGGACCAATCTCAACGAGGCCGGGCGCCTGCTGCGCGCCAATGGCGAACGTCATTTGAAGTCGCCGCAGGAAATGCGGCGTTTGTTCCGTACCTGCCCCGAGGCCGTCGATGAAAGCATGAAAATCCTCGATCGGATATCCTTCTCGCTCAGCGATCTCGCCTACGAATATCCCCACGAGCCAGTCCCCGAAGGCTGGAAACCGCAAAGCTGGCTCGAACATATGGTGATGGAGGCTGCGAACAGGCTGCATCCAGACGGATTGCCCAAACGGTGGCGGGAGGTGCTCGACGAGGAACTATCCCTCATTCGCAAATGCAATTTCGCCTGCTATTTCCTGACCGTCCACGACATCGTCAATTTCGCGCGGACACAGGAACCCCCGATCCTCTGCCAGGGGCGCGGGTCAGCGGCCAATTCGCTCGTCTGCTATCTGCTCGAGATCACCTCGATCGACCCCATCGCGAACAATTTGCTCTTCACCCGCTTCCTGTCCGAGGAACGACGCGAGCCACCCGACATTGACGTCGATTTCGAGCATGAGCGGCGCGAGGAAGTCATGCAATATATCTATCGCCGCTACACGCGGCGGCGCGCGGGCATCGCCGCAACCGTGATCCATTACCGGCCGCGCAGTGCTGTGCGGGAAGCGGGCAAGGCGCTGGGGTTCAGCGAAGATGTCACCGCGCGGCTCGCCGATACAAGTTGGGGTAGCTGGGGCAGCGAGATGCCAGTCGAGCGCTTCATCGAAGCCGGGCTTGATCCCGAGCAAGATGACATCGCACGGCTGCAATGGATCGTCGCGCAACTGCTCACTTTCCCGCGCCACCTGTCGCAGCATGTCGGCGGTTATGTGCTGACCGAGGACCGGCTGGACGAGCTGGTGCCGATCCACAACGCCGCGATGGAGGACCGCACCTTCATCGAATGGGACAAGGACGACATCGACGAACTTGCCTTGATGAAGGTCGATGTGCTCGCGCTCGGGATGCTCACCTGTATCCGCAAATGCTTCGACCTTATGCGACTCCACGATCTGGGCGATCACAATCTCAAATCGGTCCCGGAAGAGGATCCGGTCGTCTATGACATGCTCTGTACGGGCGACAGCATCGGAGTCTTTCAGGTCGAAAGCCGCGCGCAGATCAACATGCTGCCCAGGCTGCGCCCCCGTGAATTTTACGATCTGGTCATCCAGGTTGCGATTGTGCGGCCGGGTCCGATCGAGGGCGATATGGTCCACCCCTATCTAAAACGCCGGAATGGCGAGGAAGCGGTCGAGTATCCGTCACCCGCACCGCCGCACGATCCCCAGGAGCTCTACAATCTTCTTCACCGAACCTTTGGCGTCCCGCTGTTCCAGGAACAGGCGATGAAACTCGCCATCGTCGCCGCCGAATTTACCCCCGATGAAGCCAATGGCCTGCGCCGGGCGATGGCGACCTTTCGCAACGTCGGCACCATCGATCAATATGAGGAAAAGATGATCGGCGGCATGGTCCGCCGCGGCTACGAGCGCGCCTTTGCCGAACGCTGCTATAATCAAATCAAGGGATTCGGCAGCTATGGCTTTCCTGAGAGCCACGCTCAGTCGTTCGCCAAGCTCGTCTATGTGTCGTCATGGCTGAAATGCCACCACCCCGCCGTCTTCACCTGCGGCCTGCTCAATTCGCAGCCGATGGGTTTTTATGCCCCCGCGCAGTTGGTGCGCGATGCGCAGGAGCATGGGGTCGAGGTCCGCGCGGTCGATGCGAACGCAAGCGATTGGGACAGCAGCCTGGAGCGCAGCGATGACGGCAGCCTGGCGCTACGGCTCGGCTTTCGGCAGGTCGACGGGTTTCGCGAGGCTTGGGCGGCGCAGATTGCGGCCGCACGGACCACGCCCTTTGCCAGCATCGAGGAACTCGCCCGCCGCGCCGACCTGCCCTCGCGCGCGCTGCGCCTGCTCGCCGAGGCCGACGCCTGCCGGTCGATGGGGCTGGATCGCCGCCCGGCGCTGTGGGAGGCGCGCCGCGTCCGCCAGGGGGTGCTGCCGCTGTTCGGCGCCGCCGCAACCGACGAGCTGGGCGCCGAAGAAGACGCGCAGCTGCCCCCCACCCCGCTCGTCGAAAATGTCCTCACCGATTACCAGACGACGCGGCTGTCGCTGAAAGGGCATCCGATGGCGTTTCTGCGCGGTGACTTCGCGCGCGAGGGGGTGCTGAGCGCCGCGCAGGTTGCAGCGGCAAAGAACGGATCGATCGTCCGCACCGCGGGGGTCGTGCTGATCCGCCAGCGCCCGGGCAAGGGCAATGCGATCTTCATCACGCTCGAGGATGAGGGCGGCGTCGTCAACATCCTGCTGTGGGCGCGCCATTTCGAACGCTATCGCCGCGCCGTCATGGCGTCGCGGCTGATGCTGGCCGAAGGCGAGGTGCAGCGGAGCAAGGAGGGCGTCATCCACCTGATGGCGACGCGCATCGTCGACCGGACGGCGATGCTCGACACGCTGGGCGACGGGCGCGAGATACGCCCCGAGCTGTGCCGCGCCGACGAGGTCGCGCATCCGCAGCTGCCGCGCGGCTATGCCGCCAAGCACGGCCATCCGCGCGACGTCCGCATCCTGCCCAGGTCGCGCGATTTTCATTGAGTCGGGCGGCCCCGGACCGCGCGATGATATTTTCAAAGTTCAGCAAAGTTCAGCCCTATGGCGTTCCCATTTAGGGCCATGATGTGCCGAATGCACCGACGATCGCGGCACCTGCAGTCGGCAAGCGATCGCGTTGATCCACCGAGGGAGAGATCCGGGACCCAAGCTGGCACAGTAGAAAAAGGTAGGAAAGGCCTATTTGAACGGCGGCGCCCGCCTTCGCTGGGGCGACGCCTGCGTCTGGTCAAAACCGCCTGAGCGGCACCAACGCCAAGGTAGGACAGACGAAAAAGTTGATGCCCCGGCTGTGGGGGCCGGGGCATCGGATCAGGCTATCTAAGGGACCAACCGAATATAGCCTGAAAGTCGTTCGCGGAGGTTAGCCGCGGAGCAGGTTCATCACGCCCTGCTGGCTCTGGTTCGCCTGGGCGAGCATCGCGGTCGATGCCTGCGACAGGATCGAAGCCGCAGCCAGCTTGGTCGATTCCGCCGAGAAGTCGGTGTCTTCGATGCGCGACTTGGCAGCTGCCAGATTCGTGACGGTCGACGTCAAATTGTCGACAGCCGATTCGAGCCGGTTCTGCTGCGCACCCAGGTTGGCGCGCTGCGTGGCGACCGTCTGGATGCCCGTATCGAGCAGACCCAGCGCGGTCGCGGCACCGCCAGCCGTCGACAGGTCGACTGCGGCCACAGCAAGACCGGTGGCGGTAAGGTCGCCGATCGCGATGTTGACGTTCTGGCCCGAAGCCGTGCCGGTCTGGATGTCGATGCTGGCGCCGCCCGACAGCAGGTTGGTGCCGTTGAAGGTCGTGCGGGTGGCAATGTCGCCGATCTGCGCGATCAGCGCGGTAACTTCGGTCTGGATCGCACCACGGTCGGTGGTGCTGTTGGTGCCGTTGGCCGACTGAACCGCCAGTTCGCGCATACGAACCAGGATGTTCGAGATGCCGCCCATCGCGCCTTCGGCGGTCTGCGCCAGCGAGATGCCGTCGTTGGCGTTGCGAACGGCCTGCGTCAGGCCGCGGACGCTGGCGTCCATGCGGGTGGCGATGGCGAGGCCGGCGGCGTCGTCCTTGGCGCTGTTGATGCGCTTGCCGCTCGACAGGCGTTCCATCGCCTGCGATTGCATACGTTCGGCAACACGCGAGTTATTCTGGGCGCGAAGCGCGCTCACATTGGTGTTGATGACAGTCATTGTTGTTCCTTTCCGGCCTCGATGGCCATTCCCGTGATGTGAGGGCTCGAGGAGCGGTCACGAAAAGCAGTAACGACGGGCGGTGGCGGCGCTTAAGGCGCGCCGTCAAAAAAATGCCGAAGGTTGCCCACTGCGACTGGCGCGACAAATCAATACACTGAAAAACATAGATTAAATCTTTTGGCATGGCCTTTGCATTGTTCTTTGCGTGCGGCGCACCGCTGCGCACAGGACGGATGGAAAGCAATGAGCACGATTGACCCGAGCCGGCTGCTGCAAATGCGCAGTTCGATCCTCAATCAGAACGAGGCGCTGCAACGCGCCGCCGGTCGCGGCGGCGTTGGCGGCGTTGAGGGCGGCGTCGAGGGCGCTGGCGGAACCCCCGATTTCGGCGCGGCGATCAACAACGCGCTGCAACAGGTCAACGCCCAGCAGTCGAAGGCGAGTGCGATCACCGAAGCGTATGAGCGCGGCGACACCCACGACATCGTCAGCGTGATGATCGAGCGCCAGAAAGCCTCGCTGGGATTCGAAACCACGTTGCAGGTCCGCAACAAGTTGCTGTCCGCGTATCGCGACATCATGAACATGCCGGTGTAATCCATGGCCGAGACCCAGATCCTCTCGCCCGTCGACGACGGCCACGCGAACCGCATGCCCGCCCCGGCGTTCGGCAACCGGCTTGCCCCGCTGACCGGTTTCGTCCGCCAGCCCGCGGTGCAGCGCGCGCTGCCCGCAATCGCCATGACATCGGCGATCGGCATCGCCGCGCTCGCCTGGTTCACCATGCAGTCGGCGCCGCAGGCGCAGCTGTTCGCCGGGCTCGACGACATGGACAAGGCCGCGGTCGCCGAAGCACTGCAGACGCAGGGCATCGCCCACAGCATCGACGCAAGCACCGGCGCGCTGACCGTCGATGCCGACAAATTGCACCAGGCGCGCATCGCGCTCGCCGGACAAGGCCTGCCCAAGGCGGCGCCGAGCGGCGACAGCCTGATCGCGGCGCTGCCGATGGGGTCGAGCCGCGCGATCGAGGGCGAGGCCCTGCGATCGGCGCGCGAAGCCGATCTGGCGCGCACCATCGAGACGATCGACGCCGTCAAAAGCGCGCGCGTCCATGTCGCCGCCGCCGAACCCAGCCTGTTCGTCCGCGACGACAAACCCGCCACCGCGTCGGTGATGCTGACGCTGCAAAACGGCCGCTCGCTGAGCGATGGTCAGGTGCAGGCGATCCGTTTCCTCGTCGCCTCGTCGGTTCCCGGCATGAACGCCGATCAGGTGTCGGTGATCGACCAGCGCGGCGCTTTGCTGTCCGACACCGCGTCGGGCAGCGACATGAAGGCGTTCCAGTTGCAGGTGCAGGTCGAGGACCGGTTCCGCCGCGCGCTCGACACCTTGCTCGGCCCGATGCTCGGCGCCGGCAATTACAGCGTCGAGGTCCACGCCGACGTCGATATGTCCGAAAGCCAGGCGACGCGCGAAAGCTTTCCCGAAAACGACCGCGCGATGACCAGCGAACAGATCACCCGCACCGTCAGCGGCGCGGGTGCACCGCCCGCCGCAGTCGGCATCCCCGGCGCGCTGTCGAACCAGCCGCCGCAGGCGACCACGGTCACCGCCAACGCGCCGACCCCGACCCCCGCCGCAGGCGCAGCCCCCGAAACCGCAAGCAATGAAAATGCCGCGCGCGCTTTTGAAGTCGGCCGCGAGATTTCGGTGACGCACTCGCCGCAGGGCAAGCTGCGCCGCGTCTCGGTCGCCGTCGCGCTCAACCAGGGCAAAAAGGCGCTGACCCAGGCCGACATGACCAAGATCGACAGCCTGGTCAAAGGCGCGATCGGGTTCGACGCGACGCGCGGCGACCAGGTCGCGATCAGCCAGCGCCCGTTCGTGCAGGTCGAGGCGGCCGAACCCGCCTTTTACGATCAGGGCTGGTTTCTGCCGCTGATCAAGCAGGTCGGCGCGATCCTCGCCGCGTTGCTCGCCTTTCTGTTCATCGGCCGCCCGCTGATCCGCGCCGCCAAGGCCCGCGCCGCCGAACGCGCCGAGCGCAATGCCGCGCTGGAGGAAACATTGCTCGCCGCGACCGACGGGCGCCCGGCGCTCGCCAGCCCCGCCGCGGGCCGCGAAATCACCCTCGAGATGATCGAACAGGCGCCGAGTTATGAAACCCGCGCCAATCTGGTGCGCGCCTTTGTCCGTCAGGATTCGGCCCGCGCCGCGCTCGTCGTTCGCCAGCTGATGCAGGAGGGCGCCCGTGCCTGACGCCGCCGAGATGATGGCGGCCCCCGCAAAGCCCGCGATCGAAGGATCGTCGGCCGCCGCGATCCTGCTGATGCTGCTCGATGAAACCGAGGCTGCCACGATCCTGAAGCATCTCGATCCCGACGAAGTGCGCCAGCTGGCCAAGGCGATGTTCGACACCGCCAATGCCAGCGAACAGCAGATCGGCCAGGCGCTCGACCGGTTCGTCGTGCGCAGCCGCGATGTCAGCGCGCTGGCGATCGGCGCCGACATTCGCATCCGCACCGTTATCAATCAGGCGGTGGGCAACGTCCGCGCCGACAATATCCTGGCCGCGGTCGCGCCGCAGCGCAGCGCCGCCTCGCTGGAAATCCTGCGCTGGATGGACGTCGATGCGATCAGCGGCCTGCTCGCACAGGAACATCCGCAGGTCGGCGCGCTGATCCTGTCGGTGCTGATCCCCGACGTGGCCGCGCGCGCCATCGAAACCCTCGACGAAATTCTGCAGGCCGATCTGGTGCTGCGCGCCGCGATGCTGACGTCGGTCCCCGCGGCGGCGATCGAGGATCTCGAATCGGTGCTCGCCAGCGCCAATGTCGATGGCCAGCGCGTCGCCAAACAGGCGATCGGCGGCCCCAGCGACGTCGCCAAGATCATGAAGAAAATGCCCAAGTCCCTCAGCGAACGCACGATCCGCGCGCTCAAGAAAACCGACAAGCTGCTCGCCCAGGCGATCGAGGAAGAAATGTTCATCTTCGAAAACCTGCGCGATCTCGACAAAAAGAGCCTTGGCTCGGTCCTGCGCTCGGTCGATGCGGCGCAGCTGGCGGTGGCGCTGAAGGGCACCGACGACGAGATGATCGATCTGTGCCTGTCCACCATGTCGCAGCGCGCATCGGAAACGATCCGCGACGAAATGGCCGAAATGACGATGGTCAAACGCGCCGACGTCGACGATGCGCAAAAGAGCATCATGACGATCGTCCGCCAGATGGCGGCATCGGGAGAGATCATGATCGCGGGGGGCGGCGACGATTATGTCTGATCGCACCACCGAAACCGGCTTTGCCCCGGTCACCCTCGCCGCGGCGATGGCGCGCAGCAGCGGCTTTCGTCCGCTGTCCTTCACCGGCAACGCCCGCGCGCCGCAGACCGTCGATGGCGACGCCGCCGAACTCGACCTCGACGACCCGTTCGCGCGCGGCCTGGCCGAAGGGCAGCGCATTGCCGAAGCCGCTTACGTCGCCGAACGCCACCAGCTGCTCGCGCTGCTTGCCGGCGCCGAGGCGCTGCAGGACGAGCCGAGCGAAGAATTGGCGCAGCTGATCGCGCGCACCGTCGAACGGCTGGTGCATCAGATCGTCGCCGATGCCCCGATCGACGCCGCGTGGCTCCAGGCGCAGGCCGAAACCGCAGCGGCGCTGGTCGCCGACGCCGACAAGGCACGGACGCTGTGCGTCCATCCCGACGATGCGGCGCTGCTGAGCGATTGCGCGCTGCCGCTGACGCTCGCCAGCGACCCCGGCATGATGCGCGGCACCGTCCGCATCGAAACCTCGACCGGCTGGATCGAACATGGCCGCGCCGTCTATCTCGACGAACTGCGCGTGGCGCTGGGCGAAGGCGCCGCCGCATGACGCGCCGCCTCGCCCTCTCGGCCCAGCAGCTGCTCGACCCGATCGACCTGACCAATGCCAGCCCGCGCCGCATCGGCACGCTCGTGTCGCACGAAGGCATCATGCTGGAGGTATCGGGCTTTCCGCAGCCGCTGGGCAGCAACGTCCGCATCAAATCGGCGAACAATGATTATGTCTATGGCGAGGTTGTCAGCTTTCGCGGCCAGAGCAGCCTGGTCCTGCCGTTCGACACCAATATGCCGCTGGTCACCGGCGCGCCGGTCGAGCCGCATGGCGCGAGCAGCATGGTCGCGTGCGGCAAGGCACTGCTCGGCCGCATCATCGACGCGCAGGGCAATCCGCTCGACGGCCGCCCGCCGGTCAAATCGCAATTCCAGTGGCCGCTCGCCGGGCGCAAGGTCAATCCGCTGCGCCGCGGCCGCGTCACCCAGCCGCTGAACATGGGCGTCCGCGCGATCAACGCGCTGCTGACCGTCGGCGAAGGCCAGCGCGTCGCGATCATCGCGGGGTCGGGCGTCGGCAAATCGGTGCTGATGGGTCAGATGATCGCCGGGACCGAATGCGACGTCATCGTCGTCGGGCTGATCGGCGAACGCAGCCGCGAAGTCAGCGATTTTGTCGAAACCAAATTGCCCCCCGAAGTGCGCAAGAAGGCGGTCGTCGTCGCGGTCCCCGCCGATCATCCGCCACTGCTGCGCCTGCGCGCCGCGATGCGCGCCACCGCGATTGCCGAGGCGTTTCGCGCCGACGGCAAGAAAGTCCTGCTGCTGATCGACAGCCTGACCCGTGTTGCGCATGCGCAGCGCGAGATCGGGCTGACGTTGGGTGAGCCGCCGACGATGAAGGGTTATCCGCCGTCGGTGTTCGCGCTGATCCCCTCGCTGTGCGAGCGGGCCGGGATCGACCGCGAAACCGGCGGGTCGATCACCGCGCTTTACACCGTGCTGGCCGATGGCGGCGACATCGACGACCCCGTCGTCGACAGCGCCCGCGCCATCGTCGACGGCCATATCATCCTGTCGCGCCAGCTGGCCGAACAGGGCGTCTATCCGGCGATCGACGTCGCGCGATCCTTGTCGCGCACGATGGTCGATTCGGTCGATTCCGAGCATGCCGCCGCCGCCGCGCGCTTTCGCCAGCTGTGGTCGGCGTATGAAGAGAACCGCGATCTGATGCTGATGGGCGCCTATGTCGCCGGCGGCGATCCGGTGCTCGACACCGCCATCGCCTGCCACGCCGACCAGCTCGCGTTCGTGACCCAGCCTGCCAAGGCGCAGGTCGATTTCGATATTTCCCGCCAGACCCTGATTGAAGGATATTCCGCATGACCGCCCGTACCGCACGCCGCAAACGTATCATCCGCGTGCGCACCGTCGAACATCAGATGGCCGAGGCCAATCTGGCGCGCGCCAATGGCGAACTGGCCAGCCTGGTCGAACTCGCCAAACGGCTGGAAACGCTGCGCGTCGACCTGGCGATGGCCAAGGGCGCGGTCGCCGGCGGGGCGCTCAACACGATCGGCGAGCTGTCGATGCGGCTCGACATCGCGCAGGAAAATCTGACCGCACCGCTGGCGGGTGCCAGCGCGCGCCGCGACCAGGCCGGGGTGCTGGCGCAAAGCGCGATGGCCAAGGAAGAATCGGCGGTCCGCCTGTACGAACGCAGCCGCAAGTCGGCCGAAGCCGAGGCCGAACGCCGCCGTGACGCCAACCGTCCGCACCGCGCGCGCGGCGGCATGCGCCTGCGCCTGATCGAAGGCGGCGCGGCATGATGGGCGCGGCCTCCCTCCCCCAGCCGCAAGGCTCGACTCCCGCGGGCTTTGCAGCCTTCCTCAGCACGATCGGCCAGACCCCGACCGGCAGCGGCGAGGATGGCGGTTTCGAGCAATTGCTGGCCGCCATTCCGGCGGTCGATGCCGCAGCGCCCAAAGCGGCGGCGGTGATGCCGAATGCCGTCGTGACGCCGGTTGCGGCTGCGGTGGCGGCTCCCGCTGTTCCCGTTGCGGCCCACGTGGCCGCCGGGGATGTCATTATCGCAGCGCCGGTCGCGGGCACCAAGGATGGTACGCCCCAAACCGACCCCGACACGGTTGCCGCGTCGACGGCAAAATTGCTGATCGAATGGAACGGCAGCGCCGCCACGCCCGAAACGAAATCGCTCAAGGCGATCGAAACCGAGGCCAAGTCCAACGGCACATCCGACGACGCAGCGGCAACGGTCGCGGCGCCCGAAACCCCCGCACCGGCGACCACCCCGGCGCCCGCGGCGGCGCTGCCGATCGCCGCGGCGCCTGTCACCGCAGCGGTGATTGCAGCGGTGGTTGGCAAGCCGATGCAGGCGAGCGACCGCGCCGCGCCGCCCACCGGCGAGGCGGCGCCGACTGCCGAGGGCGTCGCCCCTGCGCCGACCGCCGCGAAAACGCGCAGCACCGAAGCCAAGCCCGCTGCGGCAGAGATCGAAACAATGATCGCAGCGCCCGCACCGGCCAAGCCGCGCGCCGCGCCGCTGCCTGGGCCCGCGTTCACCGGCAGCGAAGCGGTCGCGCCCCGGTCCGCCGACGCGGCACCGGCGATGACGATCCAGTTCGCCCAACCGATGACCGCGAGTGCCGCGACGCTGGCCAACACGGCCGCACCGGTTACGGTCGCCGAACGCGTGCTCGACCTTGCCGGCGACGGCGCGTGGATCGATCAGCTCGCGCATGACATTGCGGCGACCAGATCGGACAGCGGCGACATCAGCTTTCGCCTGATGCCGCGTCATCTGGGCCGCCTCGACGTCGCGATGCTCGTCGGTGACGAAGGCGTGTCGCTGAAACTGGATACCCAGCATGAAGCGACCGCGACCATCGTCACCGCGGCGCAAGGCCGCCTGGTCGAGGATCTGCGCCAGCAGGGCGTCCGCGTGACCGGAAGTGAAGTCACCTGCACTCCCGGCGACAGCAACCGCCAGATGCAGGGCCAGTCACAGGGTCAGGGCCGCGCCGCCGCGCAGGACGTCAGCCACCTGATCGAAACCGTTACCGAACGCGCCAAGGCGCGCGATCCCGAAGAGGCCGCCGACCGCCGCGGCCGCTTCGCCTGACCATAAAGGGTAAGACTATGAGCAAAGATAAAGCCGAAGCCGCGCCCAAACCGAAAGGCAAGCTCAAGAAGCTGCTGTTCATCGGCGTCGGCGCGCTCGTCCTGATCGGCGCGGGCGCGGGCGCGGGCATCTATTTCGGCGCCCTGTCGGCGCATGAAGCGAAGCCCGAGGATCATTATCCCAAGCTGGTCGTGCGCAGCGATGGCGAAGAAGCCCCCGCCGCCGAAGGCGACGACAAGGAGGCCGCGCCCAAGGTCGGCACCGTGTCGGTGCCCAACGACAAGTTCAAGGTCGACCCGCGCAAATATGAAATCACCTATTACCCGATCACCGACGCGTTCACGACGAACCTGGCCGACGGATCGGGGTTTTTGCAGGTGGGTATCAGCCTTTCGACCTTCTATGACGGCAAGGTTATCAATAATATCAAACGGCAGGCGGTGCCGATCCGCTCGGTCGTGCTTATGGTCCTGGCCGAACAGGATCCGGCGCTGCTCTCGACATCGCAGGGGAAACAACGGCTGCAGCGGCAATTGACCGCGGCAATCAACGATGTGCTGCGCGAGAAAGAAGGTTTTGGTGGTGTCGACAATGTCTATTTCACGAGCCTGGTGATCCAGTGACCGTCCGCGAAAAATCCGTCAAAGCCGTGAAGCCGCCCGCCGCCCCGACCACCGAGGCGGCCGACGCCAAGGCGTCGCTGCTGCTGCGCAAGGCGGCGGACAGCTATGCCTTTCCGGCGCTCGACAGCGTCGCGGTGCAATTTGCACGCAGCCTGCGCGACCTGATCCGCGCGCTCGGCGTGCCGGCAATCCAGGTCGAGCGCGGCGAAGCCGAAACGATCAGCTTCGCCGAATGGAGCACTGCAGCCGCCCCGGCAATCTTCTGGCGCTATCACGCGCCGCCGCTCAAAGGTCCGGTCCTGCTCACCGCACCGCGGCCTTTGCTGCTCCAGCTCGTCGACATCTTCTATGGCGGCAAGGGCAGCCTCGCCGCCGAACGCGAAGAGCTGACCGATGCCGAAGACCGCTTTGCGGCGCGGCTCGGCCGCGACATGGGATTGCAACTCGCCGCCGCTTGGGCCGACAAGCTGACCCTCGAACCCGAACTCGACTGCGTCACCGGCGATCCCGCCAAGCTCGCCGCGGTCCGCGCCGACGACGAACTGTTCGTCCAGCGCTTCATCCTGCGCGGTGCGCCGTTCGAGGGGCGGACGATCGCCTGCGCCTATCCGCTCGCCGCGCTGCGCGGCATCGCAGGCGCCGAACCCGCGCCCGAAATGCCCGGCGCCGCCAACCCGGTGTGGGCGGGCGCGCTCAACAAGGCGCTGCGCGATGTCCGCCTGCCCGTCCGGTCGGTGCTGGCGCGCCCCGAAATCAGCCTCGTCAAGCTGCTCGCGCTCGAGGTTGGCGACATCATTCCGCTCGGCATGCCGCGCCATGTGCCGGTGACCGTCGCGGGCCGCAGCTTTGCGGTCGGCAGCATCGGCGAGGCCAATTGCAACGCCGCCATCATGATCGAACATATCGAAAAAGGACCGAACCATGACTGACCTCAGCGACGCGCCGACGGCGCCCCGCGCCGACCGCCGCGACAACAAGTCGATCGCCGCGGCGCCCAATTTCGACCTGCTCGCGGGTGTCTCGCTGCGCGTGTCGGTCGAGGTCGGATCGACCTCGATGACCCTCGCGCAGCTGCTGGCGATCGACGAGGGCAGCGTGATCGAACTCGACCGCGCCGCGACCGACCTGCTCGACATTTATGCCAACGGCACATTGATCGCAAAGGGCGAGATCGTCAGCGTCGATGGCCGTTACGGCATCCAGGTCGCCGAAGTCGTCGCCCCGGCGCGCGGCCTCGAAGGCTTTGAGCGGAGAGGCTGATGTTCGAATATATCCTCCGCCTGCTCATCCTGCTGCCGCTGATCGGCGGCATGGCGTGGGGCAGCCTGTGGCTGTGGAAGCGCGTCCAGATGGGGGTGCCGCTGGTCGGCGGCGCCGCGAAAACGCGCGCCGTCGAAATGGTCGATGTGCTGCCGCTCGGCCCGGGGTCGAAGCTGGCGGTGGTCGAATTTGCCGGACAGCGGATCCTGGTCGCGGTTTCACGCAACGGCATCACCCGTATCGCCGACGACAGCCAGGGCGATTTCCATGCAGATTGATCGCAAAATCGGGCTGCGCGCCACAGCGCTGATCGGCGGCCTCGCGCTGCTCATCGCCGCCCCTGCCGCCTACGCCCAGACCGCCGACGGGCTCAGCCGCGCGGTGAACGACATCGGCGGCGATGGCCGTCCGCTGTCGCTGTCGCTGCAAATCCTGGTTCTGATGAGCCTGCTGACGGTGCTGCCGTCGCTGCTGCTGATGATGACCAGCTTTACCCGCATCATCATCGTGCTGTCGATCCTGCGCCACGCGCTCGGCCTGCAACAGACGCCGCCGAACCAGGTGCTGGTCGGCCTCAGCCTGTTTCTGTCGCTGTTCGTGATGCAGCCGGTGATCAGCGAAGTGAACCGCGTCGCGATCGAACCCTATGGCCAGGAACAGATCGATATCGGCGAAGCCGTGTCGCGATCGGGGGTCGCCCTCCACGGCTTCATGATGTCGCAAACGCGCAAGACCGACCTGATGATGTTCGCGAAAATCGCCAAGGCACCGACCTATGCCAGCCCCAAGGACGTGCCCTTTTCGATCCTGCTCCCGGCGTTCGTCACCAGCGAGCTCAAGACCGCGTTCCAGATCGGCTTTCTGATCTTTCTGCCCTTTCTCGTCATCGATCTGATCGTCGCCTCGGCGCTGATGTCGCTCGGCATGATGATGCTCTCTCCGACGATCATCTCGATGCCGTTCAAGCTGCTGCTGTTCGTGCTCGTCGATGGCTGGGCGCTGACGATGGGTTCGCTCGCCGCCTCGTTCGGGACATAGGGGGGCGCCGCGATGGAAACCGACTATTTCATCGGCATGGCGCAGCAATCGCTGTGGATCCTTGCGCTCGCCTCGGCGCCGCTGCTGCTGCCGGTGCTCGTCATCGGGGTGCTGCTCGGCATGGTGCAGGCGGCGACGTCGATCAACGAACAGACGCTGACCTTTGTCCCCAAGCTGATTGTCGCGGCGATCTGCCTCGCGATCTTTGGCGGCAGCATCCTCGTGCTGCTGACCGATTTCACCCGCGACATCTTCGCGCAAATCCCGAACGTCGTCCGCTAAACCGGCCGTGAACCCCGCCGACATCCCGAATATCGAGGCGATGCTTCAGCTGTGGATGCTGGGGATGATCCGCCCCGGCGCCGCATTCATCGCCGCGCCGGTGTTCGGTGCGACCAGCGTGCCGATCCAGCTGCGGCTGGTGATCGCGCTCGCGGTCGGCGTCCCTTCGGTCGCGGCATCGGGGATGGTGCTGCCCCCCGAAGGCATCGTGTCGGTCCCCGGCCTGCTGTTCATCATCGGCGAAGTCGTGATCGGGCTTGGCATCGGCTTTGTCCTCCAGATGGGGCTGGCCGCCGCGCTGCTCGCGGGTGAGGCGATCAGCAACACGATGGGACTGGGTTTTGCGTCGATGGTCGACCCGATCAGCGGCGCGTCGAGCTCGGCGATCGGCCAGTTCCTGTCGATGCTGGCGACCGCGCTGTTCCTGGCCGCCGACGGCCATCTGGTGCTGATCGGCATCATCGTCGACAGCTATGTCGCGCTGCCCCCCGGCAATGCCTTTCCCTCGTTCGACGCGATCGGCGGACTGCTGCGGTTCGGCAGCCTGATGTTCGCTGCGGCGCTGACGATCGCGATGCCGGTCGGCTTTGTCCTGATCCTGGTCCAGATGATCATGGGCGTCATCGGGCGATCGGCCCCCGCGCTCAACCTGTTCGCGGTCGGCATTCCGGCGACGCTGCTCGCCGGGATCGTCCTGCTCGGCGTCGCCACCCCGGCGATGGCCGAAGCGATCGTCCGTATCTTGTCCGACGCGCTCGACGCCGCGCGGATGTTCGGGGGGCTCTGACGCCATGTCGGGCACGACCGAAAAGGACCAAAAGACCGAACAACCAACCCCCAAGAAATTGGCGGATTCGGCGCGCGAGGGCGATGTGCTGATGTCGCGCGAACTGGCGACCGCGCTGATGATGCTCGCCGCCGCGGGATGGATCGTCGCGGCGGGCGGCTGGTTCGTCCAATCGGCGAGCGACCTCGTCCGCCGCGGCCTGACGCTGAGCGCCGCCGACGTCAGCGACTTTGCCCCCGCCGAGGCGCTGATGCGCAACGGGGTCGAAATCCTGCTACCGCTCGCCAGCCTGTTCGCGCTCGCGCTGGGCGCTGCGGTTGCGGGGCCGGCGCTGCTCGGCTCGTTCGGCTGGCGCGGCAAGGCGCTGGCGTTCAAGGGCAACCGGATGAACCCGCTGACCGGGCTCAAACGCATGTTCGGGCTGCAGGGCGCGACCGAACTTGGCAAGGCATTGGCAAAGGTGCTGCTGCTTGGCACCATCGGTTACTGGCTGGTCGACGGCAGCCTGCCCGCGATCATGACGATGGCGCAGGCCGATTTGCTGGGGGCGATCGGGCTGGTCGGACAGGCGATCGGTCACGCGATGCTGGTGCTCGCCGGCGGCCTGGTTATCATCGCGCTGATCGACGTGCCGGTGCAATGGTTGCAGCGCAACAAGCGGTTGATGATGAGCAAGCAGGAGATCAAGGAAGAGATGCGCCAGTCCGACGGCGCGCCCGAACTCAAGCAGGCGCAGCGCCAGCGCGCGCACGAGATGCTGAGCGGATCGGCGCGCAAGGCGGTGTCCGACGCGACCGTCGTGCTGACCAACCCGACCCATTTTTCGATCGCGCTGCGTTACCGGCCCGGCGTCGATGCGGCGCCCGTCGTCGTCGCGCGCGGGCGCGGCGATGTTGCGCTGGCGATCCGCGAGCTGGCGCGCGGCGCCCATGTCCCGCTGCTCGAATATCCGCAGCTGACCCGCGCCATCTATTTCACCGCGCGCGCCGGACGCGTGATTCCCGATGAATTGTTCGTCGCGGTCGCCACCGTGCTGGCCTTCGTCTTCCAGCTCGAACGCATGGTTGCCGAAGGTCATGCACCGCCGCTGGTCGACATTCCGCCGACCCACCGCTTCGATCCCGACGGGCGCCGCCAGACTTAAAATCGTCCGCGCGCCGCCGTTAACAGGTGCGAAGGATATTTTGTCATGGCCACCTCGATCATCAACAGCCTGGGCTTTGGGTCGGGCATCGACACCAAGCAGCTGGTCTCTGACCTGTCGGCGGCGTCGCGCGAGCCCAAGGTCGCCCGCATCAACACCCTGACCCAGCAAAACCAGACCCGAATCAGCGCGCTGGCACAGGCGCGATCGGACCTGGAAGGCTTTGCCGATTCGCTGGCCCAGATGATCAGCGACGGCACATTGCGCAGCACGCCGACGGTGTCCGACGACAGCGTGCTCAGCGCCACCGCGCGCGCCGGGCTGCACGCCGACAGTTTTGCGGCGACCGTCGTCGTCAGCCAGCTGGCGCGCGCGCAAAGCACCTATTCGGGCGTCGTCGCCGACCGCACCGCCGCAATCGGCACCGGCACGATGACGCTGACCGTCGGCGGCGTTGCCAAGACGATCACCATCGGCGCCACCAACAACAGCCTCGACGGGCTGGCCAGCGCGATCAATAGCAGCGGCGGCGGGGTCACCGCATCGATCATCGCCGATCAGGGCGGCCACCGCCTGATCCTGAAAGGTCCGTCGGGTGCCGCAAACGCCTTCACCCTCGCCGCCGACGCCGGCGCCGATCCCGCCCTGTCCGCCTTTGCCTATGGCGCGGGGGGCGGCATGACCCTTGGCCAGAGCGCCGCCAACGCCGACTTCAGCATCGACGGCGTCGCGTTCAGCCGCGCGTCGAACACCGTCGACGACGTCATCCCGGGAATTTCCCTGACCCTGAAAAAGGCGGCCCCCGGCCAGCCGGTCGACATCGGAGCCAGCCGCCCGCTCGACATCATCAAGCAGACCGTCGGCGACTTTGTCTCGGTCTATAACCAGCTCAAGAATAGCCTATCGACCGCTGCGGGCCAGTCGGGATCGACGACGTCGCTGCGCGAATTGGAGCGCGAATTGTCGGGTCTGATCGGCACAATGCTGTCCAGCCACCCGACGATCAACAAGCTGACCGACATCGGCGTGTCGACGACCAAGGACGGTCTGCTGGCGCTGGACGAAACCAAATTGGCGCAGGTGCTGGCGGCCGACGCCGGCGCGGTCGAAGCACTGTTCAACCCGCGCCGCGACGGCGGCCGCACCGAAGCGAGCGATCCCGGCATCGCCTTTGTCCTCGACAGCATCCGCGACCGCGCGATCGCCACCGATGGGGTGATCGATCGGGTGACCAAATCTCTCAACAGCCGCAAGGAAACGCTCGCCGACCAGCTTGAGAATATCGAGATCCGCGAAGACGCCTATCGCGCCCGGCTCGAAAAGCAATATGGCTCGCTCGACGCCAAGCTGGCGGCGTTCAAGGCGACCCAAACCTATCTCGAACAACAGATCAAGCTCTGGTCGAACCAGGGTAACGACTAGGGACATCGAACGTGACCGCTACCGCCTCGACCGTCCGGGCGACCGGGCTTTATCGCCGCTTGCAGCATGAAAGCCGCGCCGCCGCCGCCGACCCGATCGAGCTGGTGACGATGCTCTATGACGAACTGGAAACCGCGATCGGCGTGCTCGGATCGATGGTCCGGCAGGGCCAACGCATTTCGGCGACCGAACCCGCCCACCGTGCCCGCGCGATCCTGATCGGGCTCGACGCCGGGCTCGACCGCGACGCCGGCGGCGACGTCGCCGCCGCGCTGTCGCGCGTCTATCGCAGCATGCGCCGCAAGCTCGACGAAGCCGTCGCGCAAAATGACGGCGAGGCGCTGGCCGATCTGCTCGACGGCGTATTGACGGTGAGCGCGGCCTGGCGCCAGCTGCGCTAAACCGCGCTTCTCTTTCGCACCCCAAAACAGGATCGACCCGCGCCCCGGGGAGGGGTGCGGGCCGATGCCGTTTCACAGGATCCCGCTGGGTACCCGGCCGCCCTGGGTGGGGACGGGCGGCCGGGTGGTCAGGGGGCGGACCAGAGCCCCCCTTTTTTCAGCGGGTGCTGAAACTCGTATCGCGGGCGCCGGTCAGGCGGCCTGCTGCTGAACCCCATATTTGCGCATCTTTTCGATCAAGGTCGTGCGCTTCAGCGTCAGCAGGCGCGCGGCTTCGGAAATGATGCCGTCGGCGAGGTCGAGCGCGACGTGGATCTGTTCGAGCTCGATCGTCTCGATCTCGCGCTTGAGGTCGATCGGACGACCCGGTGCGGGTGCCTTGCTGTGCGACATCGCGGGGGCGGGTTCATCCGCGCTGGCCTGCACCGCGGCAAAGCTGCTGGGGACAGCCTGCCGCGGTGCAAGCGCTGCGGTGGGGTTCAAAAGGATTGCGACATCGTCGGCGCCGAGCGTTTCACCGCCGTGCAGGACGCTGGCGCGTTCGACAAAATTGCGCAGCTCGCGGACATTGCCCGGCCAGCGATGCTGCATCAGCAACGCCAGCGCGTCGGCGTCGAAGCGGCACTTGGCCTCGCCCGGCATCTTGCGCTGAAAATGGCGGATGAGGGCGGGAATATCCTCGACGCGGCTGGCCAGGCTGGGGACCTGGAGCACAACCACGCCGAGCCGGAAGAACAGGTCTTCGCGGAATTTGCCGTCGGCGATCGCGGCGCCGAGATCCTGGTGGGTGGCCGAAACGACGCGGACGTCGACGGCCTTCACATCGCTGCTGCCGACGCGGACGATCGTGCGTTCTTCGAGCACGCGCAGCAGTTTGACCTGCATGTCGAACCGCATGTCGCCGATTTCGTCGAGGAACAGCGTGCCGCCCTCGCTCGCTTCGAAATGGCCGATGCGGCGGGCATGGGCGCCGGTGAAGCTGCCCTTTTCATGCCCGAACAATTCGGATTCGATCAGGTCGCCGGGGATGGCGCCGCAGTTGATGGCGGAAAAGGCCTTGGCCGAACGGACGCCTTCGTCGTGGATGGCGCGGGCGACAAGTTCCTTGCCCGAACCCGACGGGCCGCAGAGCATGACCGAAGCGTTCGACCGGGCCACGCGGCGGATCATGTCGCGCAGCTGCGCGGCGGCCGCGCTGCTGCCGATGATCAGCGCCTCGAGCGCTGCATTGTTGTTGTGCCCCACGGTCATTTCGGTCTCCACCGCGCCCCCCAATCGGCGCCTTTTCGATGGACCCAGAGATTGACGAAAGTGGTAAACAAAAGATTATCCAGTCCGCCATAACCCATTCAAAACAAAAGGTTATTGCCAGATTGGCTGTATTGACCGCACAATTGCGTTATTAACGATCCGATATATTGCCAGACTGGCACTAATAGTCGGACGCAGTTCGCCAGCCCAGCGTGATCGAGATCCGGCGGTTGCGCGGATCGAATCGGTCGGAGGGGACATAGGGCTCGCGATCGGCGACGCCTTCGATGCGCTGAAAGCGTGTCTTGTCGACGCCGCGATACTCCAGAAAGTGGCGGGTGACCTCGGCGCGATCGACCGACAGGCGCCAATTGTTGGTGCCCGACTTGGCCGACCAGGGCGCAGCGTCGGTGTGTCCACGCACCATCACCTGGTTGGGCATTTCGGCGACCGGCCCCGCGATTTCGCCGAACAGCCGCACACCGGCGGGGGTCAGCTGGCTGGTGCCGATGGCGAACATTGAAAAATCGGCGTCGTCGATCACATCGATACGCATGCCTTCGACCGTTTCGGTAAAGCGCAGGTTGCGCGCGAAGCGCCTGAGTTCGCTCTTGGTCTTTACCCGTTCGGCCAGCGCCTTGGCGACGCGCTGAAACTTCAGCCGTTCGCGCTCGCGCCCCGATGCTTCTTTGGGTCCACCCGTCGCATCGCGCGGGATCGTCATCGATTTGGTGCCGGTCTGCGCCGCGCCGTGCGGATATTTGTCGGCCGCGACCAGCGAGTCGCCACCGAAGAAGCCGTTCGACCCCGCGGTGTCCTGTTTCGACTGGACGATTGTCGGGGCAAAATAGTCGGCGAGCGCCTTGCGCTGCTTTTCGGTCGTCGCGCCGAGCAGCCACATCAGCAGAAAGAACGCCATCATCGCGGTCACGAAATCGGCATAGGCGACCTTCCACGCGCCGCCATGATGGCCGGCGTGCGGTGCCTCGATGATCTTCTTGACGATGATCGGGCGCGGCAGATTGGGACGCGCGGCCATTACCGCCCTCGCATCCCGTCAAAGACTTCGGCGAAGCTCGGCTGGTTCGAATGTTCGACCCCCGAGCGCGCCGCTTCGATCACCAGCGGCTGCGGATGGCCGTGGAGCGAGGCGATGATCAGCTGTTTCACCGTGTGATAGATGGCGCCGTCGCCCTCGATCACGGTGCGCGCGCGGGTCGCGAACGGACCGACAAGGCCATAGGCCAGCAACACGCCCAAAAATGTACCGACCAGCGCCGACCCGATCATGCCGCCCAGGATCTCGGGCGGCTTGTCGATCGACCCCATCGTCTTCACCACCCCGAGCACCGCGGCGACGATGCCGAGCGCGGGGAGCGCGTCGGCCAGATTCTGCAATCCGTCGGCGGGTTTGATCGCGTGGTGGTGATGATTTTTGAGCGCGGCGTCCATGACATCCTCGACCGCATGCGGATCGAGCGTGCCCGACGACACGACAACCAGCCGCAGCGTGTCGCAGATCAGGTGGATCAGCGTGTCGTCTTTCAGCAATTTGGGATATTGCTGAAACAGCGTCGAGTTTTTCGGATCCTCGATATGCGGTTCGACCGCCACCGGGCCTTCGGTCCGCATCATCTTCATCAGCGTCGAGACGAGCAGGATGCAGTCGAGATAATCCTGTTTCTTGTACTGCGGTCCCTTGAACACCTTGGCGAGGCCGCCACCGAGCGCCTTCAGGTCAGCGCCCGAATTGCCGATGATCAGCGATCCGATCGCAGCGCCGCCGATGATCAGCATTTCGTGCGGCAAGGCGTGCATGACGGGGCCAAGATTGCCGCCGGTCAGTGCGAAACCCCCGAACACCAGCAGGATCAGTACGACGATGCCGATTGCGGGAAACATGCGGGGTCAACTCCATCCGGGCCGAAAGCCCCAAATTCAAAAAGACGTCATTATCCTTAACGGCAGCAGCGCCGCTAAATTGAGCGCGATCAGTTCAAAATATCGAACAGGGTCTGGCGGTTGATCTTGGCAAAGGCCGCCTGCGCGGCGCCGAGCGTCAGATCCTGGGCGTTGAGTTCGGCGATTGCGACCGACAGGTCGGTATCCTCGACCGAAGACCGTTCGTCCTTGAGCGTGATGTCGCGCGCCGCGAGACCGTCGCCGATGCGTTCGAGCCGTCCTGCCGACAGGCCGATCGCCGCATGCCGGTCGGCGACATGGCCGATCGCGGTGTTCAGCGCGGTCAGCGCGCCCCCCATCGCCGGTTTGTCGCCGGCCGCGACCGCGGTCGCGGCATCGCGGATGCCGGTCGACAGGCTGTTGCCGGCGATGACAAAGACATCGGCGGCGGCGGGAACCGGCGCAAAGCTGATATCGCCATCGAACCGCATCACGCGCGGCGTTCCGCTCGCAAAAACCGGCTCGCCGTTCGAATCGCGTATCGCCGCCAGGCTGTCGATCTCGTCGGCAATCGTGCCGAGTTCGGCGGCGATCGTCGCGCGATCGGCGGGGCTGGTGGTATCGTTCGCCGCGGCAACGGTCAGTTCGCGCGCGCGCGTCATCAGATTGCTCACCGATTTCAGCGCCGCGTCGGCCTGCGACACCAGCGCCGTCGCCGCATTGATATTGCTGTTCCACGCGGCGATGCTGGCCTGCGATGTCCCGATCGTCGCGATCCGCCGCGCCGATACCGGATCGTCCGACATGCGCTGGAGCCGCTTGCCGCTGGAAATCTGGATCTGCGTCCGTTCGATCTGATCGGCGAGTTTTTGCTGGCGCGCGATTTCGCGCGTCATGCGATTGCCCACGGCGTTAATCATCGTCGTCGCCTTCCTAGATCGAGCTCAAGAGCGTTTGCATCGTTTCGCGCGCCACCTGGATGGTGCGCGCCGCGGCCTGATAGGCCTGCTGGAACCGCAACAGCTCGGCGGCTTCCTGGTCGAGGTCGACCTCGCTCACCCCGTCGCGCGCCGCGGCGGCAGCATCGGCGCGGGTCATCGCGGCGGCATCCTGCGCGCGCGCCGATGCCGTCGTCTGCGCCTGCGTCGCGAGATGGCCCGACCAGCGCGCTTCGGGATCGCCCGCGCCGCGCAGCGCGCCCAGCGTCAGCATATTGCCGTTGCTGCCCGACGCATTGGCGGCGGCGACCTGTTCGGGCGCCAGCGCGCTTGCGGTCAGCGTCGCGGCGCTGGTGCCGGTGAACAGCGGCTGGCCCGCATTGCCATTGGCATCGGTGCCCGCCTGATGCGCCGCGTTGAGCTGCGCCGCGAACGACGTCGCCATCGTATCGAGCCCGGCGCGCTGGTCGGCGGCATGATTTGCCGCCTCCGACAAACCGGCAAGCGACCCCGTCGCGATCGCCAGCGGCGAACCGCCGACGCTGTACGACAGCCGCCCGTCGGCCGCCGCGGTCACCGCGATCGGGTTCACCGCTCCGCCGCCGACGAGCAGGTCGCCCGATCCGGCGGCGCGCAACGTCACCGATCCGTTATTTTCGAACGTCGCGCTGACCCCCGCCTGCGACGATAATTTGTCGAGCAATCGGTCGCGCTCGTCCATCAGGCTGGCCTGATTGGTCGATCCCGGGCGCGCCTTGCGCAGCCCGATGTTGATCTGTTCGAGCGCATTCAGATTGGCGTTGAAATCTTCGACCGTGCTGGCCGCCGCGCCCTCGACCCCGTCGGCCATCTTGTCGAGCTGGCCTGCCGCGGTGCGAAATCCCGACGCGATGTCGTCGGCCGATTGCAGGAACTGACTGCGCAGCGTCTTGTTCGCCGGATCGGCGGTCAGCTGATCGGCGGTGGTGAACAATTTGGTGAGCCCGGTCTTGATACCGTTGCTCTCGTCGCTCAGCGCACCCTCGACCTTGTCCAGCCAGCCGAGCTTGGTGGCGGAGCGTTCCGAATCGCCCGTTGAAAGGCGCGAATCCTCGATCAGCCAGGCATCGACCGAACGGCTGACGCCGCGAATCTCGACCCCACCGGGGTTGATGTTGCCGCGGTAAAAGACCGAATCGCTGCCGCTGACCGGCTCCATCATCTCCAGCCGTCGCCGCGCATAACCTGGGGTCTGCGCGTTGGCGATATTATCGCCGATCGTCGACAGCGCGCGCGAATAGGCCTTCAGCCCGCTGTAGCCGATACCGAGAAGGTCGCTCATTGCATGCCTCCGGCTGCGCGGCCGAGCTGACCACGGAACTGGCGTTCGACCATGTCGGCAATGCCGAACTGGCGCATTGCGGCGATCGAATCGGCGGTGCGCGCGTCGGCCATTTCGCGGAAATTGTCGGTCGCGCTCGATCCCAGCATGTCGTCGCCAAGCTTTGCCTGGCGCATCGACGCCATCAGCTGGCGCAGGATCACCGCCTCGAACTGCTCGGCCGCTTTCCGCAGCCCGCCGTCGCCGCCGCCACCGGCAAGGGTCGGCGTCGCCGAAGCGGGAACGAACGACCGCGCTGCGGGGGTCGAAGAAACGGGCGTCGTCATATGATCACCAATTCTGCGGTCAGGGCACCCGCCTGGCTGAGCGCCTCGAGGATCGCGACCAGGTCGCCGGGCGACACGCCCAGACGATTGATCGAATCGACGAGTTCGGACAGCGAGGCGTTGGGTTTCAACAAAAAGGCCGGGCGATAATCCTCGGCGACCTCGATCTCGCTCGACGGCTCGATCGCGGTTTCGCCGCGGCTGAACGGCGCGGGCTGGACGACCGTCGGCGATTCCTTGATCGAGACGGTGAGCTTGCCGTGGCTGACCGCGGCGGTGCCGACGCGGACCGCGCCATTGATCACCACGGTGCCGGTGCGGGCGTTGACGATGACTTTCGCCGAGGGTTCGGCGCGCTGGACGCCCAGATTCTCTATTTTCGACATGAGCCGCATGCGGTCGTCGCCATTGCCGGCGGCGCGGATCGCGATGCTGGCGCCGTCGATCATCGATGCACTGCCCGGGATCGCCGCGTTGATCGCGTCGGCGACGCGCTTGGCGTTGGTCGCGTCGAACTGATGAAGGTTGAAGGTCAGCCAGTCGCCGCTGGCAAAACCGGTATCGACCGCGCGCTCGATCGTCGCGCCGCCGGCAATCCGGCCGCTCGACGGAACATTAACCGTCAGTTTCGATCCGTCGGCGGCATCGACACCCAGCCCACCGATGACGAGGTTGCCCTGTACCATCGCGTAAATCTGGCCGTCGGCGCCGTAGAGCGGCGCCAAGACGAGCGTGCCGCCGCGCAGGCTTTTCGCCTTGCCGATCGCCGATACGGTGACGTCAAGGCGCTGGCCCGGCTTGCCAAAGGGCGGCAGTTCGGCGGTGATCACCACCGCGGCGGCGTTCTTCAGCGCCGGGTTGACCCCCGGCGGCAAGGTCAGGCCAAAGCGCGAGATTGCGCCCTTCATGCCCAGCGTCGAATAATCGAGGCTGTCGTCGCCCGTGCCCGCCAGCCCGACGACGATACCGTAGCCGGTCAGCTGGTTGGCGCGCAGCCCCTGAAACTGGCCCATGTCCTTGATCCGCTGCGCCTGCGCCGGTGCCGCGAAGGTCAGGCTGGCGATCAGGAGCGCGATCAGGACAAGCAGGGTGGGACGCTGGAACACTGTGGGATCCTCTTCAGAACGGGCTGATGATCGAGAAGAAACGTTGCAACCAGCCTTGCTGGCTGGCGCGGGCAATCTCGCCCTTGCCGACGTAACGGATGTTGGCGTCGGCAACGCGGGTCGACAGGATGCGGTTGTCGGGGCTGATATCCATCGCGCGGACGATGCCGGAGATCTGGACGCGTTCGTCGCCGCGGTTGAGCGTCAGCAGCTTTTCGCCGCGCACCAGCATCGTGCCGTTCGGATAGACCGCGGCGATCGTCACGCTGACCTCGCCCGACAGGGCGTTCGATTGCGACGCGTCGCCCTTGCCCTTGAACTGCTGGCCGCCGCCCATCGCGATGTCGCTGGGGTTGAACAGCGACAGCGGACCGGTGGCGGGCGGCGTGAGACCGATATTGCCGTCGCGCTGCGTTCCTGCGGCGTTGCTTTTGGTCGCGGCGGTGCGTTCGACGAGCTGGATGGTCAGGATGTCGCCGACCTGTCCGGCGCGGCCGCCCGAAGTCAGCGGCACATAGCTGCCCTGAAAGATCGAGCCGTTGCCGGGCAGCGGCGCCGGGGGAACCGGCGTCGCCGCGGCAAAGGCGTCGGGCGGCAATTTGTCCTTCGCCGCCGCGCCGAATGGCACGAGCGCGAGGGCGAACGCCACGCCGACCGACAGATTAAAGCGTCTGCGCGGCATTTTTCATCATCTCGTCGGTGGCCTGGATCATCTTCGAATTGACCTCATAAGCGCGCTGCGTCTCGATCATGTCGACCAGTTCCTCGACGACATTGACGTTCGATCCCTCAAGCATGCCGCCGCGCAAACTGCCGCGGCCTTCCTGTCCGGCGGCGCCGACCTGCGGCGCTCCCGACGCGGCGGTTTCGACGAGCATATTGTCGCCGATCGCCTGCAAGCCCGCCGGATTGGCAAAGCGCGCGAGTTCGATGCGGCCAAGTTCGGTCAGCGTGCCGTCGGCGCCGGTCGCCGACACGGTGCCATCGGCGCCGATCGACACATTGGTGCTGTCCTCGGGAATCTGGATCGCGGGGGTCAGCGGCTTGCCGTCCGAGGTCACGATCGTGCCGTCGGGCGAGCGACCGAAATTGCCCGCGCGGGTATAGCCGGTGCGCCCGTCGGGCATTTCGACCTGAAAATATCCGGCGCCGTCGATCGCCATGTCGAGCGCGTTGCCGGTGGTGGCGAACGTCCCCTGCGTGTCGATGCGCGACGTGCCGCCGAGCGACACGCCGGTGCCGAGGTTGAGCCCGGTCGCATAGCGGTTTTCGGCCGACGACGGCGCACCCGGCGCGGTCATCATCTGATAGCTCAAGGTTTCAAAGCTGGCGCGGTCGCGCTTGAAACCCGTGGTGTTCACGTTGGCAAGGTTGTTGGCGATCACCTGCATCCGGAAGCCCTGAGCATCCAGACCGGTTCGCGCGACGTGCAAGGCACCGAAGCTCATGTCATATTCTCCTTAACGCGGAAGCTGCATCAGATTGGCGGTCGCGCTGTCCATGTCGCGCGCGTCACTGACCAGTTTGAGTTGGGTGTCCCAGCTGCGGCTAGCCTCGATCATCGAAACCAGCGCGGTGGTGGCGGCAACATTCGATCCTTCGATCGAGCGGGTGATCAGCCGTGCTTCGGGATCGTCGGGCAGGATGCCGTCGCCCTTGACGCGGAACAGCCCGTCCATGCCCTTCGCAATGTCGGACCCGGTCGGGGTCGCCAGCCGCAGCCGGTCGACCTCCTGCGGATTTTCGGCATCGCCGCCCGCGGGGACGATCCACACGCGGCCTTCGACATCGATCGTGACGGCGTCGGCGGGGGGAATGGTCACCGGACCCTGCGCCCCCTGGACGGGGTGTCCGTCGCCGGTGGTCAGCAGCCCGCTCGGCGACACCTGCAGGTCGCCGCGCCGCGTATAGGCCTCGCTGCCGTCCTTCGCCTGCACCACGAGGAGCGCGTCGCCCTGCACCGCGATGTCGAGATCGCGCCCGGTCGCGGTGACAGTGCCGGCGCGCATGTCGGCGCCAAGCACTTCTTCCGACGACATGGCGCGCGCACCCGTCCCGCTGCCGTTCAGCCACAGCGCCTGCGCCTCGGCCATGTCGGCGCGAAACCCGGGCGTCTGGGCGTTCGCCAGATTGTTGGCGATCGCCGTCTGCCGGGCCTGACTGCCCCGCATCGCGGTGAGGCTGGTATAGATGAGGCGGTCCATAGGAAGGCTCCCGGCAGGCGGCTAAATGCGCCCGATCAGCGCATGTTGATGATGGTTTGCGACAGCTGCGACGCGCCCTCGATGGCTTTCGCATTCGCCTGGAAATTGCGCTGCGCGCCGATCAGCATCACCAGTTCTTCGGTGATATCGACGTTCGAACGTTCGAGCGCGCCCGACCGGATCGCGCCCATCGGGCCGTTGGTCGCGGCGTCGATCGTCGGCGCGCCGCTTTCGCCCGACGACTGCCAATGCGCGTCGCCGACGGGGCGCAGCCCCTCCATCGCGGGGAAGGTCGCCATCGCGACCTTGCCCAGCGTCTGGGCTTCGCCATTGGCAAAGGTCGCGGTGACCAGCCCGTCGAGGCCGATCGACACATTGACCAGCTGAGCGGTCGGATCGCCCGGCGCGCCCGGCGGCAGGACGAAGTCGAACGCCCCGGCCAGCGTGTTGTTGGTGACGTTGCCGTTCGCATCGACGGGCAGCAACTGAAGCTTTTGCCCCGTCGAATCGATCACATTGCGGTCGGGGGTCGCAGTAAAGGCGCCGTTGCGGGTGTAGGTCACCTGTTCGCGCGGCGGATCGCCCTTCACAACGAACATGCCCTCGCCGACGATCGCCATGTCGAGCGTCTTTTCGCTCGATTCATACGATCCTTGGGTGAATTGCTGGGTGATGCCATTGAGCCGCTGGCCCTGGCCCGCGATCATCTTGGTCGACTGGGTCGGCGACGAGGCGAAAATGTCGCCGAACTGCGCCTTGCTGCGCTTGAACCCGATCGATCCCGCGTTGGCGATATTGTTCGAGATGACCGACATATCGGTCTGGGCGCCCTTGAGGCCCGAAAGCGAGGTGTAGAATGACATGGCTTATCCTTCCTTAAACGGTGGGGGTGGCGGGCGCCGGGGTGGCGCCCTTGATGTCTTTGAGCAGCTGCGTCTGCGCCGCGAGCTGCTCGGAAATCTGCTGAAGCGTCGTGTTGGTTTCGCTGATCCCGGCGAGGCTGGAAAATTGCGCCATCTGCGCCACCATCTGCTGGTTATCGACCGGGTTGAACGGATCCTGCTGCGACAGCTGCGCGGTCATCAGGCGCAGAAAATCGCTCTGCCCCATCTGCTGTCCGGCGCCCTTCGGCTGAAGCACGACGTTGTTGGCGTTGGTGACGTTGTTGACGGCCATTTTATTGTCCCATCCTGAGGGTTTCGTTGATCAGGCCCTTCGCGGTTTCGAGGACCTGGACATTGTTCTGATACTGGCGCGCGGTTTCGACCATCTCGACCATCTCGGCGGCGCTATCGACCGCCGCCTGCCACACGTTGCCGTCCTTGTCGGCCAAGGGGTTCGACGGATCGTGGCGTTTGGATGGCGCCATTTTCGAGGTCGTCACCTGATCGACCTGGACCGTTGCGCGGCCCTGACCGTCCATCACGGTGCGGAACACGGGTTTCAGCGAGCGAAAGGCTTCGGCCTCGCTGCCCGCGATCGTCCCGGCGTTGGCCAGGTTCGATGCGGTGGTGTTGAGCCGGACGAGCTGCGCCGACATCGCGCGGCCGCTGATGTCAAAGACCGAGAAATTGCTGGTCATCGTCATTCGCCCTTGATCGCGCGGGTCAGCGTGTTGACGCGGCCGCTGAGGAACGAAAGGCTGGAGCGGTAAGCGAGCGCATTTTCGGCGAACGCGGTCTGCTCGGTTGCCATTTCGACGGTGTTGCCGTCGAGCGACGCCTGCACGGGAACGCGATACGCAATCGCGCCTGCCATCGCATCGGCGGTCGAACCGCCCTGCTGCGCCAGATCGAGCGCCTTCGAAAAATCGAGGTCGCGCGCCTTGTAACCCGGCGTCGCAGCATTGGCGATGTTCGACGCGAGCATCATCATGCGCTGGCTGCGCAGCTGAAGCGCCGTCGCGTGCAGGCCAAAGAGTTTCTCGGATGCCATCATCAAATTCCTTTCGCCGGGGTCCGGGCCGGGTTGCGGCACGGACGCGCGGAAAACACAAAGAACGATGCAATCGCCGTGCCAAAACTATTTTATTTCATGTTTTCATATAATTAGATCTATATTGTGTTCTCGGTTGCGCGTGCTCGTCAAAAAACCGACGGCGACGGCAATGAACACCGCCAACCGCCCGACAATCCGGGACTGGCACGCTTCCTGCAAAATGGCGGGTGACCATTTTGGACCGAAGGAGATGGATCATGTTCCATATGCTCACCCCGCGTCTGGCCGTCGGCCTGCTCGCCTGCGCCGCCGCCTTTCCCGCCCATGCCCAGCAGGCCAGCGAGGATTGGCAGACGATCGACGTGCTCACCGACATGGTCGCCAAGGCGATGGGCCGCACCGCGACCCCGGTCGACCGCCGTATCAAGCTGGCGCGCTGTCCCGAACAGGCGTCGGTGACCGCGATCGACGCCAATGCACTGGCGGTACGCTGTGCCTCGTTAGGGTGGCGGCTGCGCGTCCCGATGACAGCGCCGGCGGGCGCCGCCGCAACGGCGGTCAGCTATAGCCGCCCCGCCGCCAGCGCGCCGGTCATCCGACGCGGCGACAATGTCCGGGTGACGATCGACACCGAAAGCTTCTCGATCAGCTATGCCGCGGTCGCCGCCGAGGATGGCCGCGTTGGCGAGACGATTGCGCTGCGCGGTAACGATGCCAAATCGTCGCTGAGCGCGACGGTGATCGGCCCGGGCCGCGCCCGCCTCGACGACTGATCTCGTCCCTCCCCTTCCTGACCCTGCCCACTGGCCCGGTGATTGTCGGCTTTCCGACATCGCCGGGCCTTTCTTTTCTCTTTTTTGCGGCGAACCGGCTTAATCACCCCGATCGGCGTCCGTTAAAGCCTTCGTGAACCGCGCCGTCACTTTTCTGACGGCATCGGATGGAGGCCATTATGTCGGGTGACATCAGCAAGATCGGACCCGTCGGCGGCATTGTCCGCACGACCCCGCTGCGCAACGTCGCCAGCGATCCCGCCGCGCAACCGGCGCGGGCTCCGGCGCAGCTGCGCTCCGTGCCGGACAGCCTGCCCGCCGCGCGGCTGATCCGCCTGGCGAGCAGCCTCGCGACGCAGACCCCGCCGGTCGATGTCGCGCGCGTCGCATCGCTGCGCAGCGCGATCGCGAACGGCAGCTATGGCGTTCACCCGGCGATCATCGCCAGCGCGATGATCGATTTCCACACCGGTGGAGCCGAATGATGCTCGACGATGTGCAATCGCGGCTCGATACGCTGGTCGGCGCGCTCGACGGCCATGACGCCGGCGCGATCATCGCCGCGACCGAAGACCTAGCGACCGCGGTCATCCTGTTTCGCGGCGCCGGTATCCCGCGTGGCAGCGAACAGCGTGCCGAGCTGCTGATCGGGAAAACCCTGCGCCAGCTCGAAGCCGCGGCGATCCGCGTCAATGTCCTGAAAGACTGGACGCGTCAGCGGATTGACAGGAACCATGAGATCCGCGGCACCCATCCGCGCGGAGCTGCGTTAAGCTACTGATTAACCTCTAGGTTTCTGCCATTAACCGTAAATGGCACGATGATTGCGTCTGGAATGCTGAAACAGCCCTGCTGAACCAGCGGAACCAGATTATGAACGCCATTAACAATCCCCAAGCCGCGCGCCGCGTCGCCGCACCCGTCATGGATGCGATGCAATATGCATCGACGCGCACGGGCGTCGACTTCGACTATCTGGTCGACGTCGCGCGGGTCGAAAGCGGCTATAATCCGACCGCCAAGGCATCGACATCGTCGGCGCGCGGACTGTATCAGTTCACCAAACAGACCTGGCTTGCGACGCTCGACCGCCACGGCGCCAACCACGGGCTCGCCTGGGCCGCCGATGCAATCGGCCGTGATGGCTCAGGACGGCTGACCGTCACCGACCCGGCGCTGCGCCAGCAGATTTTCGACCTGCGCGACGACCCCGCCGCGGCGTCGACGATGGCCGCGGCGCTGACCGGCGACAACCGCGACTATCTGGAAAGCCGAATCGGCCGCAGCGCCGAGCCGGTCGACCTTTACCTCGCCCATTTCCTGGGCAGCGGCGGCGCCGCCAAATTCCTGGCCGCGCTCGACGCCAATCCCGACCAGCCCGGCGCGACGATGATGCCCGAGGCGGCGGCGGCGAACCGGTCGGTCTTTTACGCCCCCGACGGCAGCATGCGCAGCCTAGCCGAGATCCGCGACCGGTTTCGCGTCAAACTCGAAGACGGCGGCAAGATCGAAAATATGAAACCCTTCGCCCCCGCTGGCTGGCACGCTTCGGCGCGCAGTTCGAGCGGCCTGGCGGGCGGTGGGGGACGGCCCCCGCTGCAGATGATGGAAATCCAGCCCATGCCGCGCAAACTGTCGATGGGTTTTGCCGCCGATGCCTATCGGCGGCTGGCTTCGATGACGGGCGGCGCGGCGTGACCGCGGGCTTCAACCTTCGCAACATCGGCCGCATCGCCGGGGCTTCGGCGCTGCCCGTCGGGATGCTCATCCTCGTCGGACTGATGGTCGTCCCGGTGACGCCGCTGATCCTCGACATCAGCTTTGTCGCCAATATCATGATCAGCCTCGCGATCCTGATGGTCGCATTGTCGGCTGCCAAGCCGCTCGACTTTTCATCCTTTCCGACCGTGTTGCTGCTGGCGACATTGTTCCGGCTGGCGCTGAACGTCGCCTCCACGCGCGTCGTGCTCGTTCACGGGCACGAAGGCACCGCTGCGGCGGGGCACGTCATCGAAGCCTTTGGCGAAGTGCTGATCGGCGGCGATTATGTCGTCGGCCTGTTCGTCTTTTTCGTGCTGATGATCATCAACATGGTCGTCATCACCAAGGGCGCGGGGCGCGTGTCCGAAGTGTCGGCGCGCTTCACCCTCGACGCCCTGCCCGGCAAGCAGATGGCGATCGACGCCGATCTCAACGCCGGGCTGCTCAGCCCCGAAGAGGCCAAGGCGCGCCGCGTCGAAGTCGCGACCGAAGCCGATTTCTATGGTTCGATGGACGGTGCCTCGAAATTCGTAAAAGGCGACGCGATCGCCGGGCTGCTCATCCTGTTCGTCAACATCGTTGGCGGGTTGATCCTAGGCATCTTCAGCCACGGCCTCAGCTTTTCGGAAGCCGGCAGCACCTATGTCACGCTCGCGATCGGCGATGCGCTGGTGGCGCAGATCCCCGCGCTGTTGCTGTCGATCGCCGCGGCCGCCATCGTCACCCGCGTCGCGTCGCCGCTCGACCTGAATGGTCAGATCGGCAGCCAGTTCGCCGCCCCGTCGGTGTGGATGGCGGTCGGCGCGATCCTCTTCATCCTGGGCATGGTGCCGGCGATGCCGCAGTTGCTGGTGCTGCCCGCCGCCGCGCTGTCCTTTGCCGTCGGCTGGCAATTGCGGCGCAGCGCGGTCGCCATCGCCGACGCCCCCGCCCCTGCCGCCCCCGCACCCGACCCATCGCTGATCGAATGGGCCGACGTCAGCGACGCCAGCGCCTGCCAGCTTGAAATAGGCTATGCGCTCGTCAGCCTGGTCGACGACCGCAAGGGCGCGCCGCTGATGACGCGCATCACCGGCATCCGCCGCCAATTGTCGAAAGAACTCGGCTTCGTCGTCCCGCCGGTGAAGGTCAGCGACGACCTGTCGCTGCCCGGCAATGTCTATCGCATCTCGGTCGCCGGGGTGATCGTCGGCGAGGACGAGGTGTTCCCGCACGAAATGCTCGCGCTCGATTCGGGCGATCTGATCACCAAGGTCGCGGGGCGGCCGTGCAAGGATCCGACCTTCGGCCTCGACGCGCTGTGGATTCCGAAAGCGACGCAGAATGACGCGATCGCGGCGGGCTATACCGTCGTCGACCCGGCGACCGTGGTCGCCACCCATCTCAACAACAGCATCGTCGGGGCCGCCGCCGACCTGTTCGGGATCGACGACGCGCAGGCGCTGATCGACAATCTGAAGATTCATTATCCGCAGCTGGCGCAGAACCTCAGCCCACAGGGCTATCCGCTGCCGCGCGTTGCCAGCCTGTGCAAATCGCTGCTGGTCGAACGCGTGCCGCTGCGCGATTTCCGCAAGATTGCCGAAGCGATGGTCGCCACCGCGGCCCAGCAGCTGGGCGAAGTCGACCTGGTCGAAGCGGTGCGCCAGCGCATCGGCGCGCTGATCGTCCAGACGATCGTGCCGAGCCGCATGCCGCTGCCCGTCGTGACCTTCAGCCCCGAAATCGAAATACTGCTCAACCAGTCGGTGCGCGCCAATCCGGGGGCCGAATGGCCGTTCGAACATGGCATGGCGATGAAGATCATCGAACAGGTCGGGCAGGCCGTCGAACCGCTGCTGCTCCAGACCCGCAGCTTTGCGCTCGTCGCCTCGCCGCTCTGCCGGTCGGCGCTGTCGCGGCTGATCCGCGCCACTTTTCCCGACGTCGCCGTGATCTCCTATCTCGAGATCCCGGCCAGCAAACAGACCGAAATCGTCGCGACGATCGGCGCCGAAGTGCCGCGCCTCGCGACCGGGCCGGAGGCCCATAGGGAGGACCAAGTGCATGAGAATTGAGCCCGCCGAGCAATTCGCCACGCCGACGGCCCGCGCCGCGCGCGGCCGCGGCTATGGCGAAAGCGTCGAGGCGCTGGTCGACGAATATGCGCCGCTGGTCCGCAAGATCGCGTGGCAGGTCTTTTCGCGCGTGTCGCGGACGAGCGAGCTCGACGATCTGATCCAGACCGGGCTGATCGCGCTGATCGAGGCGAGCCAGAATTACGAAGAGCGCGGCTTTGCCTTTGCCACCTACGCAACGACGCGCATCCGCGGCGCGATGATCGACCAGCTGCGCCGCGAGGCCGACGTCGGCCGGTCGGCGATGGTCGCGGCGAAACGCATCCACGCGGCGCGCGCGACCCTGGAACAGCAATTGATGCGCGCGCCGGTCGCCGCCGAAATGGCCGCTGCACTCGACATGGCGCCCGAAGAATATTTCGCGCTCGAACGCAGTGCGACGCATGGCCGATCCACCTCGCTCGACGAACTGACCGACATCGGCGCCTTCCTGTTGCCCGACGACAGCGTCGGTGCCGGCGACCAATGCGAGCAGGCCGACCTGATGGGGGCGCTGCGCCAATGCATCGGCTGCCTGTCGGACAGGGAACAGATGGTGCTGCAACTCTATTTCTTTGAAGAGCTGAACCTGCACGAGATCGGCCTGACCCTCGACGTCAGCGCGGCGCGGATTTGCCAGATCAAGCGCGAGGCGATGGCCAAGGTCGACCATATGATGCGCCGAATGACCGACTAAGGTCAGGACCCCGAGGTTTGAGGAAAATTGACCGGGTGCGGCGTGGGCGACCCGCGCGGCCACGCACCCGGTCGGGGGGAGCTCAGGCCGCGAGTGTCCGATTGTTCTGCGACGCCACGCCGATTTTTTCAAAATAGCTCGCCATGCGTTCGGTGCCGCCAGCGGTCAGCCGGACGATCGTGCGCCGCCGGTCGCGCTCGTCGATCGAACGCTCGGCCAGCCCGAGCCGTTCGAGCGTGCTGATCATCCGCAGCCCCGATGACAGCGGGACGCCGGCACCGGTCGCCAGATCGCTGGCGCTGAGCGCCCGGCCGTGGCTTTCGGCCAGCATCAGATCGAGCATCATGTCCCAGATCGGCCCCGTCAGGTCGGCGCTGCCGAAATGATTGCGGCGGATACGGCGAATCTGGATGCTGAGCGACAGCTGGTTCAACAGCGCCGATCGGGGCGAAGCGTCGCCATCGCCGTTGCGATGCATCGGAGACGTCGGCAATTCTCCACCGCGGCCCGCCAGCAGTTCGTGAATCTCGTCGATACGCGACTTGAGCTCGGCAACTTCTTGGTTCGAAAATTGCTGCATGCAAGGATACCCCCTGGGGTGCCACGCACATCAGGCTGTTGCGTCTCGATTCCGGCTGGACGATCCCGCTGCATAGATGATCAAAAGCAGGATCGGATAGGATATATAGACTGAAAGGAGCGAATAGGGTCGCGCCAATATCTCCGAGAACATATATTTCTGGATATGGCCGAAAATGGCGATCAATTGCCAGCCGGTGATCCAGTAAGGCCAGAAACTCTGCGTCTTGATGGCAATGAACCAGAAGCTGAGCAGAACCAGCACGTCGATGACGAAGATATTCAGTTCCATATCGGTCCAGGTCGGAAACGGCGACACAGCACTGGTGAGAACCGAAGCGATCAGGGCGGTATAGGCCGCCCACCGCTCAAACGGCCCGCCGCGTCTGATCGCGACGGCCACCGTTATGAGCAGCACCAAATAGTAAATCGCCACGGACCACATTGTGGCTGCTAACCCTTTCTGATGATCAAACCGCCTGCGCGATCGGCAGCGCCGCAACCGCTGCGTCCGCCTGGTCATTGCTGCCTTCGTCGACCAGCTTGGCGCTGGCGGGCTTCACGCCGGCACCGAACATGCGGGTTCCCAGACCAACTTCCTTTTGCGTCACGGTCAGCGCCAGATGCGCATCGGTGAGGAGTTGGCGGACTTCGCCGGCAGCGGCGAGAGCATTCGCAACCTTGGACATCGCGGCCTGGCCGACGATTGCCGACATATTGGTGTCGCGCCGTGCCGTGGGCAGGGTCGCGGCGAGCTGGGCAATGCGGATCATCGCTTCGTCGATGGCGTCTTCGGCCTGGTGGAGATCGGAAGCGATTTTTTTCGCCGCAGAAACGCGTTCATTCAGCATGTTCTTTTTCCTTGAAAAAGAATGCCACCGGTTTCCCCCCCGTAGCATTCGGATCGAACTATCAGGTCATCACCCGACCAAGTCCGACAAGGATCGAATAGAGAGCGGAGAAAGCCAAAATCGTCGCGAAGGCGATCAAGATTGGCCAGATAATCCTTTCCATCAACCCATGCCGGTTGGCCGGCTGGGACGCGGTAGGAAATGGCGAACCGATGTCGAAAAGTCGCCGAAACGAACTGCGCCCCGGCTCGGCATCGGCCGCCGGCGAGGAGTCGCCTAGGTCGATCAATTGATATGTCAAAGGCTGATAAGGGGTAACATGATCGAAGACACCGTGAACCGCCAGGATGCGGGCGGCTTCGATCCTGTTGGAAACATTGAGTTTTTTTAACACCCGTCGGACACGTTCGTCGACCGTATGCGGTGAAACATTCATCAGCCGGGCGATTTGTTTGGAATTTTTGTGCTCATAAACGTGCCGCAACGTTTCAATCTGCGCGGCCGACAGCAGGCTGATGTAATTGTCAGGATCGCCTTGCACGGGGTTGGAATAGAGCATCACGAGTCGAAATCAAGTTATGGTAGCGGTTTCACTCGGCCGCGCATGGCGCGCCCGAAACGGAAATTAACCCCCAAAACACTCGCTTCGCGGCGATTGGCGCCTTTGGCATTAACCCTGTTGTATGGCAATTTTTTTTTGACGCACTTTGGGACAGGCGCCGACGCCGCTAACGCGACGGCAAATCGTCCCCACTTTCCTTTAATGTTCGGTAGCGCAGGATCGATTTTTCGATGTGGCGGCGTGCCGCGCGGCGCGCCGCGGCGGGGTCGCCCGCCTCGATCGCGGCATGAATCGCTTCATGGTCGCGGTTGATCCTGTGGGCATAGCGCTGGTGCCGGACCGGATCGTCGCCTTGCAGGTACAGCCGCCGTGAAGGGACCAGCCGGACCCCCAGGAACTGTGTGAAGCGCAGGAAATAGGAATTGCCCGTCGCGCGCGCGATCGCGGCGTGAAAGGCCGCATCGGCGGCGACCGAGGCATCGACATTGGTGCTCGATTCCATCGCGGCAAGGGTGCGGCGCAGCTCCACCAGATCCTGATCGGTGCGCCGACGCGCCGCCAGGTCGGCCATCTCGACCTCGAACCCCATCCGCATTTCGAGCAGCCGCAGCACGTCGTCGATCTCGCCGATCTCGTCGGCGGTCACCTGGAAGGCGCGATACTGGGCGCCGTCGGGAACATAGGCGCCCGATCCGCGCCGCGACACCAGCAACCCGCGCGCCGACAGCCGCGAATAAGCCTCGCGCACGACCGTCCGGCTGACCCCGAACGTCTCGGTGATCTCTTTCTCGGTCGGGAAACGCGATCCGACAGGCATTGCGCCCGTCTCGATCTGCTCCTCGAAGCGCTGGACCAGATCGTCTGCCAGCGATGCCGCCTTGGTTACCGCCATAGGTTGTGCGTTATCATCGTGCCGGAGCACTGGCTAGGGCCGGAAATCCGGACGCTGCGCCGCGACATAGCTATTCCACGCGGCGCGCGTCGCAAAATCGCCGCCACGGTCCCACGCGGCGCCGCTGTAAAAGACAAACGGGCGCCCGGAGCGGACGCGGATGAGGATCAGATGATTGTCGGCATCCTCGGCAAAGCCGGCAAAGTTGGCGGGATCGACGATCACCGCCGCCGCCATCCGCCCCTTGACGCCGTCGGGCGGCCCCCACCAGCTCATCCGCGCCGCGGCTTCGTCCCGTTCGATCGAACCCAGCTGACCGCCCTGCACCGGCCGTTTCGAAATCCCGATCGCGACGATCAGCTCGCTGCGGTCGCTGGCGTCGATTGTCGAGATCATGCGGGTAAAATTGCTCCCCGCGGGCAGGGTGAAGCGCCGCGTTTCGCGCACCGTCTGCACCGTATCGACCGGCCAGGGGTCGTAATCGACGCTGAAATCGGCGACATCGGCGCCGGAGCGCAAAAGGCGCGGCCGAACATAGTTGCGCGACGTCCACAGCTTGTTGTCGTACCAGATGCCGAGTCCGCCGACGCCGCGGCCCGTGCCGACATTATAGAAATCGAGCCCCTCGCCCTGATCGCGATGCTGGTCGCCGGTGCGCAGCTGGCGGTCCATGAAGGGCCAGCGCACGCTTTTGCCCCACGCGTCGATCCCCGAAGACGACGGCGGTTCGGCGCGTTCGAGCGCGCGGCCATAAATGCGAAACGCGATCCGGTCGTTTTCCCACAGGAGGTCGTCGTAGCGATAGTCGGCGATGACGACCGCGGCGCGCGCGCGTTGCTCGTCGGCGGTGGCGGGCCGCAGCGGTCGATGCTCCTCGGCCAGCGCCGGGGTGGCGAGCGCGGCCACCGCAAGTGCCGCCGCGCGCATCACCAGCTCCACATCGTCCCGTCCTCCAGCCGGTTCACCGGCAGATAGGCGCGGGCATAAGGGAAGCTGGCGGCAAGCGCCTCGTCGATTTCGACCCCCAGCCCCGGCGCATCGCCCGGATGGAGCATACCGCCGGCGAATGAATAGGCGTGCGGGAACACCGCATCGGTTTCGGCCGTGTGGCGCATATATTCCTGAATGCCGAAATTGGGGATCGCCAACCCCAGATGCAGCGCCGCCGCCATCGTCACCGGCGACAGGTCGGTGGCGCCGTGGCACCCGGTGCGGATCTGGTACAGATCGGCCAGCGAGGCGATCTGGCGCATATGGGTGATACCGCCCGCGTGCAGCACGGTGGTGCGGATATAGTCGATCAGGCTGTTTTCGATCAGCGCCTTGCAGTCCCAGATCGAGCTGAAAATCTCGCCGACCGCGAGCGGTGTTGTGGTGTGCTGGCGGATCAGGCGGAACGCCTCCTGGTCCTCGGCCTGCGTCGCATCCTCGATCCAGAAGGGGCGCCAGGGTTCCAGATCCTTGCCCAGCCGCGCCGCCTCGATCGGGGTCAGCCGGTGGTGGACGTCGTGGAGCAGGTGGACGTCCCAGCCCAGCGCTGCGCGCGCTGCCGCAAACAATTCGGGGACGACGCGCAGATATTTGGCGGTCGACCAGCTGTTCTCGGTCGGTAGCGCGCCATCGGCGGGTTCATAGAAATAGCGGTCCCTGCTGACGCCATAGGTCGACGCCATGCCCGGCACTCCGCATTGCAGGCGAATCGCCTTATATCCCTGCCGCTGATAATCGCGCGCCGCATCGACCGTGTCGGCGATCGTGTCGCCATTGGCATGGCCATAGACCATGCACCCGTCACGCGCCGCGCCGCCGAGCAGCTGATAGACCGGCAGCCCCGCAATCTTGCCCTTGATGTCCCACAGCGCCATGTCGACCGCGGCGATCGCCGTCATCGTCACCGGCCCGCGCCGCCAATAGGCCCCCTTGTACAAAAACTGCCAGATATCCTCGATCCGGTGCGCGTCGCGGCCGATCAGGCAGGGGGCGACATGGTCGGCCAGATAGCTGGCCACCGCCAGCTCGCGCCCGTTGAGCGTCGCGTCGCCGACCCCGGTCGTGCCGTCGTCGCATTCGATCTTCAGCGTCGTGAAATTGCGCCCCGGACAGGTCGTGATCACCCGGGCTGACACTATCTTCGGCATTCCGTCCCCTCTGCGCCCCATCGGCTGCTAAATCACAAGTTGTCTGACAACCTTATTGACATGCTGCCCGGAAAAGGAAAGAGATTGTTACCGGTGTCAAGGACAACGGTCCGGCGATCGGCAGAAGAGGCGCCAGGGAGGCGGATATGCAACGAGACCGATTGCTGACCAGCGCGATCATGCTCGCCGTCGCGAAGGCATCGCTCACCCCGCTTGCCCCGCTGGCGCTGATGGGCGCGCCGGCTGTGGCGGCGGCGGCTGAACCGACGATGCCGCAACCCGCCGCGATCCTCGCCGCGACGCGCCGTGTCGCCGACTGGCAGCTCGCCAACCGCAGCAATTGGGCGGCGATGCCCGCAGCGCGCAAAAGCGTGCAAAACCCCCGCGACTGGCAACAGGCGACCTTCTGGGTCGCGCTCACCGAACTCGCCCGGCGCGACCGCCGCTATGCGGCCCCGCTGCTCGAACTCGGCCGCGACCAGGGCTGGCGACTGGGTGACCGGCCGTTTCATGCCGATGACCAGCTGATCGCGCAGGCGTGGATCTGGGCCGCGCGCAATGGTGCCGGCAAGGCGGCGATGGGCCCGGCGCGCGGCTATTTCGACCACATGCTCGCCAACCAGCCGGCGATCGCGCTCGAATTCGTGCCGCACGCGCCGGGCAAGGGAACGTCCGATTGCACCGATCGCTGGTGCTGGTGCGACGCGATCTTCATGGCGCCGCCAACGCTGCTGCAAATGACCCGTGCCACCGGCGACCCGCGCTACGCCGAATATGCCCATGCCGAGTACAAGGCGGCGACCGACTATCTCTTCGACCCCGCCGAGCAGCTCTATTTCCGCGACAGCCGCTTTTTCGGAATGCGCGATACGAAGGGCCGCAAGCTGTTCTGGAGCCGCGGCAACGGCTGGGTGATGGGCGGACTGGTGCGGATGCTGCAGGCGATGGACAGGAACGACCGGCGCCGCGCCGGTTATGAAGCGCAGTTCAAGGCGATGGCGGCGAAGCTGGTCCGGCTGCAAAAGGCCGACGGATATTGGCCCGCCTCGCTGCTCGACGATGACCCCGCGACCCCGCCCGAATCGAGCGGCACCGCCTTTTTCACCTATGCCTTTGCGTGGGGAGTCGACACCGGCCTGCTCGACCGCCGCATATATCAGCCCGCGGCGGTGCGCGGCTGGAACGCGGTGCAGCGCGCGGTGCAATCCGACGGCATGCTCGGCTGGGTCCAGCAGGTCGGCGACCGCCCCGACAGCGTGTCGGCCAGCGAAACCCAATTTTACGGCAGCGGCGCATACATCCTCGCCGCCACCGCGATGTACGATCTGTCGACCCATCGGGCAACGCGCTGACCCGGCGCTCCGCCTGTCCTTTTCGGCTTCCGGTGTCTGCCGCGAAGCCCGCCGCCATAGCCCTCCCTTGGGCTTGCCTGGCCGCCGCCGCGACAATCCCGTCTGCGGCGGCGGCTTTTTCTTTGCGCGGCGCACCATGATCGCCCGCCGCACCCTGCTCCTTGCCACGCTGGCGGCCGCGCCGCCCGCTTGGGCGCGCGCGTCGGAGGGCGCCTTCGACCTGCGGGCGATCGAGCGGCGCCGCCTGTTGCCGCAGGCCGCCACCCTGCTCGCGGCATCGCCGCGCACCATCGCCGCGATCCCCGCGCCGCGCAGCCCGGCAGGGCCGCACGACTATTATTCGGAGGGCGACTATTGGTGGCCCGATCCGGCCAACCCCGGCGGCGCCTATATCCGCCGCGATGGCCGCTCGAACCCCGCCAAGTTCGATGGCCACCGCGACGCGCTGATCGCGTTCGGCCGCACCGTCCCCGCGCTCGCCGCCTTGTGGGATCTGACCGGCGAGGCGCGCTTTGCCGCGGCGGCGATGCGCCACCTGGCCGCCTGGTTCGTCGACCCGGCGACCCGCATGAACCCGAACCTGAACCACGCGCAGGCGATCATCGGGGTCAATACGGGCCGCGCGATCGGGGTGATCGACACGCTGCAGATCGTCGAGGTCGCGCGTGCCGCGGCGTTGTTCGCGCGCCATAACGCGCCGGGCTATGCCGCGATCCGCGCCGGAGTCGAGGACTGGTTTGACGATTATCTGGACTGGCTGACCACTTCGGCTTTCGGCATCGACGAACGCGACGAACAAAATAATCACGGCAGTTGCTGGTTGCTGCAGGCCGCCTCGTTCGCCGCGTTGCTTGGCCGGACCGATATCCTCGCCGATGCGCGCACCCGGCTCCAGACGATCATCATCCCGACCCAGATCGAACCCGACGGCCGCCAGCCGCGCGAACTCGCCCGCACCAAGCCCTATGCCTATGCGCTGTTCAACCTCGACGTCCTGACCGCGACCGCGTGGTTGCTGGGGGACGGCACGGGCGCGTTGATCGGTTGGACCACCCCCGACGGCCGCTCGATCGGCGGCGCGATCGGGTGGATGGCCCCCTATATCGCCGACAAGGCGCGCTGGCCGCTGGCGCCCGACGTCGAATATTGGGGCGACTTTCCGGTGCGCCAGCCGAGCCTGTTGTTCGGCAGCCGCGCACTCGGCCGCGCCGACTGGTTGGCACTGTGGCAACGGCTCGATCCCGACCCGGTCGTCGGCGAGGTCGTGCGCAATTTCCCGGTGCGCCAGCCTTTGCTCTGGCTTTAGTTGCGCCGTTCGACCAGCCCGCGCGCGATCACCTGCGCCTGAATTTCCGCCGCGCCCTCGAAAATATTGAGGATGCGCGCGTCGCACAGGATGCGGCTGATCTCATATTCGAGCGCATAGCCGTTGCCGCCGTGGATCTGCAGGCTGGCGTCGGCGTTCGCCCAGGCGGCGCGCGCGGCAAGCAGCTTTGCCATTCCCGCTTCGATGTCGCAACGCTTGCCGCCGTCCTTGGCGCGCGCCGCGGCATAGCTGAGCTCGCGCGCGGTGACGAAATCGACCAGGCTCATCGCCAGCTTGTCGGCGACGCGCGGGAAATGGACGATCGCCTGACCGAATTGTTTGCGGCCGAGCGCATAATCCAGCCCCAGTTCGAGCGCGCGCCGCGCCACCCCGACCGCGCGCGCCGCGGTCTGGATGCGCGCGCCCTCGAACGTCCGCATCAATTGCTTGAACCCCTGCCCCTCCTCGCCGCCGAGCAACGCGTCGGCGGGCGCGATCATCGCGTCGAACTGCAGCGAATATTCGCGCATCCCGCGATAACCGAGCACCTCGATCTCGCTGCCCGTCATCCCGTCGGCGGGGAAAGGATCGGCGTCGGTCCCGCGGGGCTTGGGGACAAGCAGCATCGACAGCCCCGCATAGCCCTTTGCGTCGGGCAAGGTGCGCGCCAGCAAGGTCATCAGGTCCGATCGCGCCGCATGGGTAATCCAAGTCTTTGCCCCGTCGATGACCCACGCCCCGCTCGCATCCTGCCTTGCGCGCGTCTGGAGCGAGCCGAGGTCCGATCCGACATCGGGTTCGGTGAACACCGCGGTCGGCAACACCGCGCCGCTCGCGATCCGCGGCAGCCAGGCCGCCTTTTGCGCGTCGGTGCCGCCCGTGGCGATCAGCTCGCCCGCGATTTCCGACCGGGTGCCGAGCGATCCGGCGCCGATCCAGCCGCGCGACAATTCCTCGGTGACGATACACATCACCAGTTTCGACAGGCCGAGCCCGCCGAACGCCTCGGGAATGCAGACGCCGAACGTGCCGAGGTCGGCCATCGCCTGCACCGTGGCGTCGGGGATCAGGTCGTTGGCGAGGTGCCAGCCATGCGCGTGCGGGATGATTTCGGCATCGGTGAAGCGGCGAAACTGGTCGCGGATCGCATCGAGGTCGGTATCGTGCAGCGTCTCGCTGGGCCAGTGGCCATCGGCAAGCGCCGCCGCGACCTCCGCCCGCAGCGCGGCATGGTCGGCGTCCAGCAGCACGCTGCACACCTCGGCGAGCGTCCGCGCCGCTGCACCAATCCCCAGGTCGGCAGGCCGGAACATCTCGTTCTGCCCCATGGGCAGGCCACCGACGAGCTGACCGATCCCCTCGGCAAAGGCGAGCGTTGCGATCTTGGCGTCGAGCGGGTTGACGCCCTGCCCGGCCTCGTACCAATCCAGCACCGCTTCGAGCGCCGCGACCGTTGTCGCGGCCCAGGCAAAGCCATGCGCAGCGCGCTGCTCGCGGTCGATCGGTCGTTCGGCCAACCGTGCGGCGAGCGCATCCGCCGCCGCAGCGCGATAGCCATTGGCCGCTTGCAGCGCCGACCGCAAATCCATCAGGCGGCGCGCTCGAAGATCGCGGCGATGCCCTGCCCGCCGCCGATGCACATCGTTTCCAGCCCGTAACGCCCGTCGCGGCGCACCAGTTCGCGTGTCAGGTTCGCAAGGATGCGCCCGCCGGTCGCGCCGATCGGATGGCCGAGCGAAATGCCCGATCCATTGACGTTGAGGATGTCGTTCCGGCTATCGTCCTCCGCCCAGCCCCAGCCCTTGAGCACCGCGAGCACCTGCGGCGCGAACGCTTCGTTCAATTCGACCAGATCGATGTCGCCCCACCCGAGCCCGGTGCGCGCGAACAGCCGTTCGACCGCCGGAACCGGGCCAATGCCCATGCGGCTGGGGTCGCAGCCCGCGGCGGCCCAGCTGTGGAACCAGGCAATCGGTTCGAGCCCGAGTTCGTCCAGCTTGTCTTCGGCGACGACCAGACATGCCGCCGCGGCGTCATTCTGCTGGCTGGCATTGCCCGCGGTGACGACTCCGCCCTCGAGCGGGCGCAGTTTGCCGAGCGTTTCGGGCGTCGCGTCGGCGCGATAGCCTTCGTCGTGCGCGAAGACGATCGGATCACCCTTCTTTTGCGGCACCGAAACCGGCACCAGCTCGTCGTCGAACAGCCCGTTCGCCCACGCCATCGCAGCGCGCCGATGGCTGCGCGCGGCGTAGGCGTCACAGGCCTCGCGGCTGACACCATAATCTTTCGCCAGATTTTCCGCCGTCTCGATCATGCCCGAAATGACGCCAAAGCGTTCGACCGGCTGCGACATCAGTCGCCCGCGCGTCAACCGGTCGTGCAGCGTCAGATTGCCGGCGCGCACGCCCTTGCGAATGTCGGTGCTGTAATGTTCGACGTTCGACATCGATTCAACGCCGCCCGCGACGACCACGTCGGACATCCCCGTTTGAACCATCATCGCCGCGTTGACGACCGCCTGCAGCCCCGACCCGCAGCGGCGGTCAAGCTGATACCCCGGCACTTCGAGCGGCAGCCCGGCAGCGAGCCAGGACCAATGGCCGATGCTCGGCGCCTCGCCATTGCCATAGCCCTGGCTAAAGACGACATCGTCGACCCGGGCCGGATCGATCTCCGTCCGCTCTATCAACGCCTTCAGAATGACGGCGCCCAATTCACCCGCGGTCAGCGAGGAGAGGCTGCCGCCGAATTTTCCGACGGCGGTACGGATCGGGGCGACGATGGCGGCGCGGCGCAGGGTCATGTCATTCTCCGGGTTTCAGGCAATGCCGACGATACCGGCATCGATCAGCCGGGCAATCTCACCCGACGGCAGCGACAGGCGGTCCGCCAAGATTTCTTCGCTATGCTGGCCATTGCGCGGCGCGGGGCGCGGCGGCTGGCGCGCGTCCTGCGGCAATGTCGCAAAGGCGCCGGCGGCGGGATAGGTGAAACCGCTCGGGTTGTCGGCGTGCCCAAAGATCGGGTTGTCCGCGACCAGAGCGGGATCCTGCACCGCGTCCAACATCGTGCGATAGGGCGAATGGACAATCCCGCCCGCGTCGAACGCGGCGGCGAGATCGGGATGGCTGCGGCTCGCAATCGCGCGCTCGAACAGGGGGTACAACGCATCACGGTGGGCAAAGCGCAACCCGTCGTCGGTCGCAAAGGACACCCCGCGCGCCGCCTCGACCGCCGCAATCGCTTCGCCCAGACCGAGTGCTGCAACCAGATTGGCCCATTGCCGCGGGGTTACGACGACAATCATCGTCCGCTGGCCATCGGCGGTGACGAAATCGCGCCCGAACAGGCCATAGACCGCGTTGCCGAGCCGCGGCCGGTTGGCGCCGCTATACAGCACCTCGGCGACCCCGCCGAGATTGGCGACGGTGCCGATCGCCACATCGGACAGCGGCACCCGCACCTCGCCGCCCGCACCCGTAGCACTCCGCCGCTGGATCGCGGCGAGCAGCGCAAAAGCGGCATAGGCGCCGCTGAGCAAATCCCACGCGGGCAGCACATGGTTGACCGGATCGGGCCCGCTGCCGGTGAGCGTCGGATAGCCGACGCTGTTGTTGACGGTGTAGTCGAGCGCCGGCGAACCGTCGGCCCAGCCCATGATGCGGACGGTGATCAGGTCGGGGCGTCCTGCGGCCAGCGCATCATGCGCCAAAAAGCCGCCGACCGGGAAATTGGTGATGAACTGGCCCGTCGCGCGCACCAGCGCCTGGAGCAATTCGCGCCCTTCGGGCCGCCCCAGGTCGAGCGCGACCGATTTTTTCGCGCGGTTGAGATTTTCCCAATAGAGCGAGTCATTGCCCGCGGTCACCGGCCAGCGGCGAAAATCGGGACCGCCGCCGATCTGGTCGACGCGGATCACCTCGGCCCCCATCTGCGCGCAATAAAGCCCGGCGGTCGGCGAGGCAACGAAGGACGAGGCCTCGATCACCGACAGGCCGGTCAGCAGGTCGTACATCCGGCGCTGTCTCCCTCCCACGCATGGCCGAAACCGCCACGCCCGGCCATCTGACGCACCCGGCGGCGCGAGTCAAACCGGTCGCCATGCTTCAAATCCTAGAAAATCGGCAGCTCGTTCGTCGACTTGATCTCGGACAGCGCCACCGTCGAGTTGATTTCCTGCACCCCCGGCAATTTGCTCAATTTGTCAAAGAAGAATGCCTCATAGGCGTCGATGTCCTTCGCGACGATGCGCAGCATGAAATCCATATTTCCCATCAGCACATAGGCGCCGAGCACCTCGGGAAAGGCGGCGATTGCATTGCTGAACTCGTCAAGGTTGGCGCGGCCGTGCGCGTTGAGCTTGACCTGTGCAAAGATATGCGCGTGCAGCCCGACCTTGCGCCGGTCGACCACCGCCACCCGCCCCTTGATATAGCCATCGCGTTCGAGCCGGTCGATGCGGCGCCAGCACGGCGACGGCGACAGCCCGACGCGCTCGGCAAGCTCGGCGGTGGTCAGGCTGGCATCGCGTTGCAGCTCCCGAATGATATTCTTCTCGAACGGATCAAGATCGGTCATTTCAACCCCATTTATTCGATACGGACGAAATATTGACCTGCATAACGCGAAAATCTCGAAATATCGAGCAAGATTGACCTCGCTCCCTCTGCGATAAGCGAAGCAGAACAGGAGGCCGTCATGGTTGTGCAATTTTCGGGTCGTTTGCCCGCCGTCGAAACCGTCCGGCTGGAGGACAAGAGCGCCGGACTCGACGGCATCATCGTCGTCCATTCGACCACCTTGGGGCCGGGTGCCGGCGGCTGCCGCCTGTGGCATTATCCCGACCTCGACCAGGCGTTCACCGACGCCTTCCGCCTGGCGGAGGGCATGAGTTACAAAAATGCGATGGCGGGCCTGCCGTTCGGCGGCGCCAAGGCGGTGCTGCGCCGTCCCGACGGCCCGTTCGACCGCGCCGCGCTGTTCCAGGCCTTTGGCCGCGCGGTCGCGGCGCTGGGCGGACGTTATGTCACCGCCGAAGACGTCGGGACCAGCGTCGCCGATATGCAGGAGGTGGCGCGCGAGACACGCCATGTCGCGGGGCTGGCGGCGATCGGCGCGGCGGCGGGCGGCGATCCGTCACCCTGGACCGCTGAGGGCGTGTTCGGCGCGATCGAGGCGGGCGCCGCCTTCGCGCTGGGCTCCGACCTCAAAGGGCTCACCGTCGCGGTGCAGGGGACCGGCAATGTCGGGGGCGAATTGTGCCGCCGCCTCGCCGATGCCGGGGCGCGGCTGGTCATCGCCGACGTCGCGCCCGGCCGCCGCGACCGGCTGGCGACGATCCTCGGCGCGCGCGTGGTCGGCGCCGATGCGATCGCGGCGGTCGAAGCCGACATCTTTGTCCCCTGCGCGCTGGGCGGAGTGCTCGACGAACCCGCGGTTGCCGCGATGAAGGCGCGGCTGGTGTGCGGCGGCGCGAACAACCAGCTCGCGGCGCCCGAGGTTGCGGGCATGCTGCGCGATCGCGGCATCGCCTATGTCCCCGATTATGTCGCCAACGCCGGCGGTATCATCAGCGTGTCGGCCGAATATCTGGGCGAAAGCGCCGCCAGCGTCGCAACCCGGGTCGCGCAGATCGGCCCGCGCGTCACCGCGATCCTCGAAGAAGCATCGCGCCGCAGCCTGTCCCCCGCAACGGTCGCCGACGAAACCGCCGAGCGGCTGATCGCGTCGGCGGGCCAGCTCGCGGCGTGACAAGGCACTTCCGGATCGTCGCGGTCCCGGACCCGCAGACGCTACCGCGGATCATGGGCGTCTTTGCGCAACGCACGCTGGTGCCGACCGCCCTGTCGTCGCAGCGGCGCGGCGGCATGCTCCATATCGATGCCGCGCTCGACAACCTCGACGCGCCGACCGCCGCCATCATCGCTGCAAAATTGTGCGAGAGCGTCCTGGTGGCGAGCGCGGTGTGCGACCCGGCAGACGCAACGACGAGCGCGCGCCGCACGGCAGAGCCCGACACAAGCGCCGCTGCGTAGATTTTCAGCGCACGGCGTCGATAGCGATGAAAGGGAAATGGCGCACCCGAAGGGATTCGAACCCCTGGCCTCTGCCTTCGGAGCGAGAAAAACCACGTTTTTACAAGAACTTATGAGACACTAAGTGATTGGATTTGCTCAATCAGCTGTCTCATGAAACCCACTAAATCTCACCGTGTTTTCCGTACGTTTTCCGTACGGCGAACTGGCAAATATGGGTACCGATCATTGAGCAAGCCGAACCTAAACCGGTCAGAGTTCACCATCGTCGAATGCCGTTTGAATCGACATCGGGTACCTATCCGGAACCCGAACCGCGATAATCTTCCAGAAGAAAAAATTGATGGTATAAATGATGGTATAAATCGCATTTCAATGAGAATTATACCAATTTTCTCATATATTTGACTCTAGTGCATCTGGTCCCGTAGGGGTCACCACGGTCAGGCGCGCGGTCGGCGGGCTTTTTTCTGAAAATTTCCGACCCTGCGGCCCCTTCGTCTAGCGGTCAGGACGCGGCCCTCTCACGGCTGAAACACGGGTTCGATTCCCGTAGGGGTCACCATCGAGCGCGCACTACGGGCGCCATCGCTGTCCCGCACCAGGCGCGGTGCTCCGAAATGGCGCCGCGGCCGAGCAAGATGCGCTGGGTTTTGCGGGGCGCACACGCCAGCTTTGCCGTGTGATCGAAAGCGGCGGCCATATTCATCTCATTTTGCCCGATCCGACCGAGCGGGCGGCCTGCTTTCGGCTGCTCGCCCGCGGAAACGCGCGCATCGTGCGGGCCTTTGCCAATGCCGACGACTGGCTGGAGACGGTGGCGGACGACGAGATTGCCCATGCCATCCTGCTGTTCCACTGGCGTCAGCCCGGTCGCACCGACGGCGCTGCCTTGCTGGCGCGGACCGCCCGGCGAAACGATATCATCACCCTTGTCGCCGCCGAACGGTTGAGCATCGCCGATGTGAGCGCGATCCTGCGCGGCGGGGCGCACGACCTGCTGCCCGCACCGCTCGACCCGCGCGCGGTTGGCCGCGCGATCGACGCGGCGCTGGGCGACTGGCAGGTCCGGCAGGCGGCGCGCGCGCGGCACCGCGATGCCGAGCAGCGGTTGGCGGCGCTGACCCCGCGCGAGCGCGACATATTGGATGCGATCGCCGCGGGGCTGGGCAACAAGGCGATCGCGCGGCAACTGGCGTTGAGCCCGCGGACGGTCGAGGTGCACCGCGCCAACATCATGCGCCGCGCCGGTGCAGGCAATGTCGCCGAGCTGCTGCGGTGGCAGTTCATCGCCGAACAGGCGCGCGGCGCGGCGGTCAATCCGGTCCATTTCGGTGCATGATCGCCGCACCAAGCGGCCAGCCTTGCCGTGCTCCTCCTATAAGGAACATGAACGGCGCACCGCTCCTGAGTTGGTCCCCATGGGCGCTGCCGTTCACCCGCGCGGGGTCAACCCCACCTGATCGCGCGCGACCACCGACAGGGTCGGCAGGGGAATGTTCCTTTCCCTGCCGACCCTCTTCGCGTGTCGCGATGTGTTAGCCGGTGACGAGCGCGCGCTGGTCGGCGCGGCCCATCGACAGCAGGATCGGGTCCGCCGCCTGCCGCGCCATGAAATCGGCCTTGCCCGCGATCCCCTGCCAGCCGATGCCGATCAGCGATTGGGCGATCGCCCCGCCCAGCGTGTCGCCGGGGCCGGGCAAGATGACGACGTCGGGGGCAAATTCGCGGACCGCGACCTGCACCGAGCGCGCGAAATCATAGGGCGCGAGGATCTGATGGCCAAAGGTGTAATCCCAGACGGCGGCGGGATCGCTGGCAAAGCGGCGCCAGATATGGCCGCGGCCGTCGACGAGCGGGATCGCGGGGGCGCCGAATAGCGCGGGCGGCAGTTCGGCCATCGCCTTGTCCGAGCTGCCGAACATCATCGGGGTGTGGAACGGGCCGTGACCGGCAAGGCGCAGCGGGTCGCGGCCGGGAGTCGGCGGCGCTTCGGCGAGGAGTGCGGCGAGGCCGGCCTCATTGCCCGCGAAGACGAGCATGCCGGCGAGGTCGATCGACAGCGCGAGCGCGTGGTCGGGCCGTGCCGCGATGGCATCGACCAGCGCGAATAGCGCATCGCGCAAGTCCGGTACCGGGCGCCAGTCCTCATCGACGACTTGCAGCAAAATCTGTCCGCCGGGGCCGTGCGTCTGGCTGTTGAGGCCCATCGCGTTGCTGATGCGGAAACCGTTCTCGACCGACACCGCGCCGCCCAGCGCCAGCGCGCTGTACCAGCCCATCGAATTGCCCGCGATCGCGACAATGTCATATTGCTCGCGGTCGATGCTGAGATAATCGAGCGCGGTCGCGGTGTAGATGAGCGGTGCCGCGACATCGCCGCGCATATGCGTGGCGACGCTGAAGCGATCGGCGCCATCGAGTTCGGTCACCGTCGGCTGGCCGCGGTCGCGGCGCTGGGCGTCGAAGTTCGCGATCAGGTCGGCAAAGCGCGCGCCGTGCAGCCGCGCGATACTGCCCAGTTCGCCCTTGCCATAGGTGCCCCGGCCGGTGGCGACGACGAGCGCGGTCTTGCGCCCGCTCATGCCAACAGCTCCTTGGCGGCGGCATAGATCGAATCGCGGCTGGGCAACGTCAGCGTCGCCGCTCGTCCCAACGGGATGAAGCTGTCATCGGCGGCAATGCGCGCGAGCTTCTTGTCCGGCGTACGCTCGACGAAGGTCGCCATCAGCGCCTCGCTCTGCGACCCGGTGATGCGGCATTCGTCGACGATCAGGATGCGCTTTGCATCGCCGACCGCCGCGACCAGCTTGGCCTCGTCGACCGGGCCGAGCCAGCGCAGGTCGACGACGCGCGCCCCAACGCCGTCCGCCGCGAGCAATTTCTCCGCCTGTCGCGAGAGGTAATAGCCGTTGCCATAGGTGACGATTGCAAGGTCGGTGCCGTCGCCGTGAACCCCAACATCGCCGAAGCGGATCGGCGCGCCGTCACCCGGCGCTTCGTAGATGCTGGTCCACAGGCCATCGCCCTCATCGTGCAAATCGCGCGTCATATAGAGCGCGATCGGCTCGACAAAGACGACCACCCGCTGTTCCTCGCGCGCCAGCCGCACGCATTCGCGCAGCATCGCAACGGCGTAGCGGCCGTGCGACGGGACGGCGAGGATGACGCCGGGAATGTCGCGAAAGATCGCCAGGCTGTTGTCGTTGTGGAAATGACCGCCGAACCCCTTCTGGTAACCAAGCCCCGCGATACGGAGGACCATCGGGTTGGTATATTGGCCGTCGGAGAAGAAGCTGAGCGTCGCCGCCTCGCCGCGGATCTGATCCTCGGCATTATGGACATAGGCGAGGAACTGGATTTCGGGCATCGGCAGGAAATCATTGTGCGCCAGGCCGATCGCGAGACCCAATATGGCCTGTTCGTCGAGCAAGGTGTTGACCACACGCGCCGACCCGAACCGCTGGTGGAGCTTGGCGGTGACATTATAGACCCCGCCCTTGGGTCCGACATCCTCACCCGCGACGATGATTTCGGGATAGGCGAGCATCAGGTCGGCGAGTGCCCAGCTCAAGAGCCGCGCCATATGCTGCGGCTTGTCCATCGCGCCCGCGTCGCTGCCGAACATCGCGCTGCGATCCTCGTCCGACGGGGTGTTGACGCGGGCAAGGTCGCGTTTGGGCGGCACGATGCTCTGCATCACATGCGCGGGCGTGGTGATCTTGGGGCGCAGGATCGCGGCCTCGGCCTGCCGCGCCAGCGTGGCGCCGATGTCTTCATAGGCACCCGCGATTTCGGCGGCGGACATCCAGCCCTGTCCGACCATGAGCGCGGCGCCGGCGAGCAACGGATCACGCGCTTCGTCCGATTCGATCAACGCCTTGGGCAGATAGGCGCCCTGCACGTCCGATCCGGCGTGACCATAGAGCCGCACCGTCGCCATGTGGAGGAACACCGGCTTGCGATACCGCCGCGCATAATCGGCGGCTTCGCACGCCCCGGCATAAGCCGATGCAAGGTCACTGCCGTCGCATTTTATATAATGCAGTCCGGCGCGGTGGCGGAACTGCGCCTCGATCCAGCCCGTCGGGGTGCGCGTCGAAATGCCGATGCCATTGTCTTCGCACAGGAAAATCAGCGGCATCGGCGAACCCTGAAACGCCGCCCAGCCCGCGGTGTTGAACGCACCCTGCGCGGTCGAGTGGTTGGCCGACGCATCGCCGAAACTGGTCAGCACCACGGCGTCGTCGGGCAGCGGCAGCCCGGTCATGCCCAGACGGCGCGCGATGCCGATCGAAAAGGCCGCGCCGACCGCCTTCGGCAAGTGCGAGGCGATCGTCGAGGTTTGCGGCGGGATGTTGAGCGGCTTCGACCCGATCACCTTGTGCCGCCCGCCCGAAATCGGGTCTTCGCTCGACGCGGCAAAGCTGAGCAGCATGTCCCAGGTCGGGGTCTGTCCCGGTACCTGGCGGGCGCGGTGGAGCTGAAAGGCGTTCGAGCGGTAATGGAGGAACGCCATGTCGGTGACGCGCAGCGCCGCGGCGACCGCGGCATTGCCCTCGTGCCCCGACGATCCGATCGTATAGAAACCCTCGCCGCGCGCCTGCAAATGGCGCGACAGCCGGTCCATCTGGCGGCTGGTCAGCTGCGACAGGAAAATATCGGTGGCGTCGGCGCGCGACAGGCCGATCGCGGCGGGATCGGGCGCATCGGCGCGGGTCGGCAAGCGGCCATTCGCCAGCGCGGCGAGGAATTTTTCATGTACTGCCTGCGCCGCGTCCACCGACATCCTCCCGTTCGGCCCTGCCGGTTCTGGCAGCTGGTTACGCACGCAACCATCGGACCCATGTGCCCGCGCGCTATAACGGGGCAGGCTGGTGCGCAAGCATCTCTTGCCTTGGTGCGCCGCATCGCGCTACCACCCGATGCGATGACGATGCGGGGCGGATCAGTCTTTTGAGCATGATGGCCTTGTGGATTGCGCAGGCGTCGGTGGCGGCCGATGCGCCGGCCGCGGGCACCGAGCCGAACGGGGGCGCAGGATGGCTGATCGATCCCGAACTCGTCGACCCCGCCTTTAGCCAGACGATCGCGGGAGGCGAGATCCAGACCGGCTTTCCGCCGCCGCCACCGCCCACCCCGACCCCCGAGTGGCTGAAATCGCTGTTCGACGGAATCGCGAGCTTTTTTCAATGGAGCGCCCCCGCCGCCAAGCCGCTGCTGTGGCTGTTTGTCGCGCTGGTGGCGCTGTTCCTGCTTTATCATTTCGTCCCCGCCTTTGCGCGCTGGGTCGACAATCTGCCGTTCCGGCGCGGCGCAGGCGATGGTGATGGCGAGGATATGGTCGGGCTGGCCGAAGCCGGTGCGGCGCGCGCGCTGCTGGCCGAAGCCGATGCGCTGGCGGCGGCGGGGCGTTTTTCCGAGGCCGTGCACCTGCTGCTCTATCGCAGCGTCGAAGATATCGAGGGTCGTCGTCCCGGGCTGGTCAAACCCGCGATGACCTCGCGCGACCTGGCTGCGGCGGGCGACCTGCCAACCGTGGCGCGCGGCGCGTTCAGCCGCATCGCGCGCGCGGTCGAGATCAGCCTGTTCGGCGGGCGGTCGATCGACGCCGACGCGTGGAACCAGTGCCGCAGCGCCTATGCCGAACTGACGGTGCCCAAAAATTGGGCGCGGGCATGACCGGTCCGGCGGCAAATGACGGCGGTTTCAACCCGCGGCTGATCGCCGGAGTCGTGGCGATCGGGGTGATCGCGTTCATCGCGCTGTGGGCGCTCATCGCGCTTGGCCCGCAGCTGAGCAGCGGCAACGACGGCGGCGGCCATGCACTGTCGAAAGCCGCGCCCGGCTACGCCGGCATCGTCGACCTGCTCGAACGCAGTGATGCGGTGATCGACCTGCGCCGCAGTGAAGAGGCGCCCGAATATGAGGAGGAATGGCGCGAGCTGCTGGTGCTGACCCCGACCCACAGCACCAAGGCCGACGATCTGGCGCGGGTGATCAAGGGGAACCGCGGCAGCCCGATCCTGATCGTCCTGCCGAAATGGCAGACGGGGCGGCATCCGCAAAAAGCGGGCTGGTCGGGCAGCGGCTTTCCCAGCGCCCCTTCGCCCAAATTGCTGCCATCGACGATCGGCACGATCGAAAAGATCGTCAGTGAGCCGCACGCGCGCGGCGCCACCGCGAGCGGCTTTGTCGGCGGGCGCAACGTCGCGCTGCCGCTAACCGGGCTGCGTACCCAGGTGATGAGCGCCGAGGGATTCGCCACGATGATCGGTTTTCCGCATGGCGGCGCGCTGCTTGCCAAGCGGACGCATGACGATATCTATATTTTGTCCGATCCCGATTTCGTCAACAATCTGGCCTTTGCGCGCCGCGATCGCGCCCGCGCTGCCGCGATGCTGATCGACGCGGTGGCGGAGGATGCCGACGCCGATGGCATCGCCTTCGACGTGACGCTCAACGGCTTTGGCAGCCAGCGGTCGCTGCTGCGCTTTGCGTTTGTGCCGCCGTTCATCGGCATCACCCTGTGCCTGATCGCCGCCGGGCTGCTCGCGCTGTGGCAAGCGTGGATGCGGTTCGGCCCGGCGCTGAAACCGGCGCGCGCGATTGCGGTGTCGAAAGCGGCGCTGATCGCCAACAGCGCCGACCTGATCAAGCAGGCGCGGCGCGAGCTAGACGGCGCCGACGCCTATGTCCGCAGCCAGCGCAGCGCGATCGCGCGGCGGCTCCATGCGCCGACCGGACTCGACGACGCCGCGACCGACCGCTGGATCGACAGGCATCTGCGTGCCGGCGGCGAACTGTTTTCCGCGCTCGCCCGGCGACTGCCGCTGGCGCGCAATACCCACGAGTTTCTGGCAGACGCGCAGGCGCTGCACGACATCAGGAAGGATTTACTGCGTGACAGCTAACCCCATCGCAAGCGTCCAGGCGCTCGGCGCCGCGATCGAGGGCGAGGTCGCCAAGGTCGTGTTCGGGCAGGGACCGCTCACCCGCATGGTGACGATCGCGCTGCTCGCGGGCGGCCATGTGCTGCTCGAAGGCCCGCCGGGGACCGCCAAGACGTTGCTCGCACAGGCCTTTGCCCGCGCCACCGGACTCGCGTTCGGGCGCATCCAGTTCACTCCCGACTTGATGCCCGGCGACATTTTGGGGTCGAACCTGTTCAATTTCCAGACGTCGAGCTTTACCCTGACCAAGGGGCCGATCTTTACCGAACTGCTGCTGGCCGACGAAATCAACCGCACCCCGCCGAAAACGCAGGCGGCGCTGCTCGAGGCGATGCAGGAGCGCCGCGTGACGATCAACGGCGAGGCGCATGTCATGAGCCCGCGCTTCACCGTATTGGCGACGCAAAACCCGATCGAACAGCAAGGCGTCTATCCGCTGCCCGAAGCACAGCTCGACCGTTTCCTGTTCAAGCTGGTGGTCGATTATCCTGCCGCCGACGAGGAACGGCGCATCGTCGCCGATCATGGCGGGCGCTTCAAAAGCCCCGCGGTCGGCGATTTCGGGGTGACCGAGGTCGCCAATGCGCAGACGATCGCGGCGGCGATCGACACCATCGCGACCGTCCGCCTCGCCGACGAGATCGTCGATTACATCGTCCGCCTGGTCCGGGCGACGCGCGAAAGCGCCGATCTGGAATGCGGCGCCAGCCCCCGCGCCGCGACGTTGCTGGCGCGCGCCGCCTGCGCCGCGGCGGCGCTCGACGGGCGCGATTATGTGATCCCCGACGACATCCAGCGGCTGGCGTCAGGCGTGCTGCGCCACCGGGTCATCCTGTCGGCAGCCGCCGAGATCGAGGGTCGCAGCGTCGAACAGATCGTCGCCGCGCTGCTCGACCGCGAGGAAGTGCCGCGGTGATTGGAATCCAATCGTCTAATCATCACCGCGTCTTTGCGAGCGCAGCGAAGCAATCCAGGGCGCGGCAAGCCGCTCTGGATTGCTTCGCTGCGCTCGCAATGACGAGAAAATATGGGACAGGTTGAGATGATCTACCCGACCCGCCGGGCCATTTATCTGCTGCTGCTCGGCGCCCCGATGGCGCTCGCGCTGGGGCTGGTGCGGCCCGAGCTGTGGCTCGTCGCGCCCGGCTGGATCGGGGTGATCGCCGCGTGCCTGATCCTCGATAGCATCGCGGGCGCCAATCCGCGTCACCTGAGCCTCGACGCGCGGTTTCCGCACCAGATCGGCGTCGGCGACGCGTTCGACCTTTCGCTCGCCGCCAGCGGCGGCGCGGTGCCGCCGCGCGCCGAACTGGCGCTGGCACTCGACGAGCGACTGGCCGAAGGCGGGCGGCTGGCGGGCGACCTGCGCGCGATAGCGATCGAAGACGGCGCCCCGCGCACGCTGGCTCGCACCCTCTCGCTCACCGCCTCGCGGCGCGGTCAGGCCCAGGTCGAGGCGCTGTGGATCCGCTGGGCCGGGCCGCTCGGGCTCGTCTGGAAACAGCGCAAATTTGCGATCGGCGGCGTGATCAGCGTCGTGCCGAGCCTGCGCGCGGTGACCGAGGAAGGCAGCCGATTGTTCCAGCGCGACAGCTGGTTCGGCCTGCGCCAACAACGGTTGCGCGGCGAAGGCACCGAGTTCGAGGCGCTCGCCGAATATCAGCCCGGGATGGACCGGCGCGCGATCGACTGGAACGCGTCGGCGCGCCACGTCAAGCTGCTGGCCAAGGAATATCGCGTCGAACGCGACAACCGCGTCGTGCTGGCGATCGACAGCGGGCGGACGATGGCCGAACCGGTCGGCGGCATGCCGCGCGTCGATCGCGCGGTGTCGGCGGCGCTGCTGCTCGCCTATGTCGGGCTGAAGCTGAACGACCGGATCAGCCTGTTTTCCTTCGCAGCCAAGCCGCAGGCGCTGACCCCCGCCTATATGCACACCCAGGATTTCCCGGCCTTGCAGCGTGCCGCCAGCCTGATCGATTATACCCATGTCGAAAGCAATTTCACCCTTGCGCTGACGACGCTCGGCGCGCAGCTCAACCGCCGCTCGCTGATCATCCTGTTCACCGAATTCACCGATGCGACCAGCGCCGACCTGATGATCCGCGCCGCGGGGCGGCTGGTGAAAAAGCACCGCTTGCTGTTCGTCGTCATCAAGGACGAAGAGGTCGAAAGCGAGGAACGCCGCCGCCCCGAAACCGGCGCCGACGTTACCCGGTCGAACGTCGCGGCGGCGATGCTGCGCGATCGCCAGCTGGTGATCGCGCGGCTGCAGCGGCTGGGCGCCGATGTCGTCGAGGTGCCCGCCGATGCGATGGGCGCCAGCGCGGTCGAGGCCTATCTGGGCATCAAGCGGGCCGGCACCCTATGACCCCCGCGACCCCCACCACCCGCGCGATCGATGCGCCGAACTTTTCGACCAGCCGCTTTCGCGCCGAACGCGAAGCCGATTGGATCGCCTTCGACCTGCTGCTGACCAAGCTGGAGAAGAAGGGCGCGAAGGCGCTGACCAGCGACGAGCTGTTGCAGCTGCCGTTGCTCTATCGCGCCACCCTGTCGTCGCTGTCGATCGCGCGCGCGACCAGCCTCGACAAGGCGCTGCTCGATCATCTCGAGGCGCTGTCAATTCGCGGCTATTTCCTTGTCTATGGCGTCCGCGAGAGCCGCCTCAACCGCCTGCGCCGTTTCTTCCTCTACGACTGGCCCGCTGCGGTGCGGTCGGTATGGAAAGAAACGATCATCATTTCGCTGATCATCCTGCTCGGCGCGCTGACCAGCTATTCGCTCGTCGCGAGCAACCCCGAATGGTATTTCAATTTCGTCGACGAGGAGATGGCGGGCGGGCGCGATCCGCGCGCGACGAAGGAATTTCTGCAATCGACGCTGGGTCACGGCAAGGCAGCCGCAGCCGACAGCGAAAGCGGCCTCCACGTCTTTGCGACCTACCTCTTCACTCACAACAGCCGGGTGTCGATCCTGTCCTTTGCGCTGGGCTTTGCCTTTGGCGTGCCGACGATGATGCTCGAATATTATCAGGGCATCGGCCTGGGGGCGATGATCGCGGTGTTCGCGGGCAAGGGGCTGGGGTTCGATTTCGGCGGCTGGCTGTTCATCCACGGCACCACCGAACTGTTCGCCGCCGCGCTGTCGGGCGCCGCGGGGCTCCGGATCGGCACCGCCGTGGTCTTTCCCGGCGCCAGGGACCGGTTGCAGGCGGCCGCCGACGCCGGGCGCACCGCGGGCAAGGTGATGGTCGGGGTCATCTTGATGCTGTTCGCGGCGGGCTTGCTCGAAGGATTCGGCCGCCAGCTGATCACCGACACGATGCTGCGCTATGCGATCGGATCGCTGATGCTGCTCGCCTGGATCGCCTATTATTACATTCCGCGGCGCGAGGATGTGACATGACCGCCGCCGCGACCAACGCCCGGCTGCAAGCCGCGGGCGCCAGGAAGATCCGCCAGTTCATCACCCCCGAAGGGGTCGATCTCGAACTCAAAATCGCCAGCTCGGGACTGCGCTTCGGCGCGCTGATGACCGATCTTGGCATCATTCTGATCGCGCTGATCCTGTTCACGCTGCTGGTGGCGTGGCTTGCGCCCGCGACGGGGGGCGACATCACCACGATCGTCTGGATGCTCGGCTTTTTTCTGCTGCGCACCTTCTGGTTCATCGGCTTCGAGCTTGGCTCGCGCGCCGCAACCCCGGGCAAACGGTTGATGGGGATCCGCGTCGTCGCGCGCGATGGCGGGCGGCTGACCGCCGACGCCGTGGTCGCGCGCAATTTGATCCGCGAGCTGGAGCTGTTCCTGCCGCTGATGATGCTGGGGGTCAGCGCCGCGGAGGACATGGCGTCGACCTGGACCATTGTTGCCGGGGTGGCGTGGTCACTGACCCTCAGCCTGTTTCTGCTGTTCAACCGCGACCGGATGCGGATGGGCGATCTGATCGCCGGGACCTGGGTGGTGATGGCACGCCGCGCCAAGCTCGACGCCGACATTGCCGTCGACGCAGCAGGCGACGCGATGACGTTCAGCGAGGCCGAGCTCGCAGTTTATGGCATTTTCGAACTGCAGGAACTCGAACGCGTGCTGCGCGGCCGCGATGCACGCGCGATGCGCGAGGTCGCCGACGCGATCCGCGGCAAGATCGGCCGCCCGGTCGCCGAAGAGGATGACGTCTTCCTGCTGAGCTATTACCGCCAGCTCAAATCCCGGCTCGAACGCAAATTGCTGTTCGGCAAACGGCGAGAGGATAAATATGCCAGTGACTGACCCGCTGTCCGTAACCGCCGCGCTGCACCAGCGGCGATCGGTGCGCAGATTCACCGATCAGCCCGTCGATCCCGCGCTGCTCAGGGATGTTTTTGCCGCGGCGCAGCGCGCGCCGTCGGGCGGCAACCTCCAGCCGTGGCAGGCGACGGTGCTGACCGGTGAACCGTGGCAGGCGGTGAAGGACGCGGTCGCGGCCCGCCTGGCGATGGGGCGCGAGGGCTATCAGCCCGAATATGACATTTACCCCAAGGGGCTGACCGATCCGTGGGAAGCGCGGCGCTTCGGGGTCGGCGAGGGGCTTTACGCCGCGCTCGGCATCCCGCGCGAGGACAAGGCGGGGCGGCTGGCTCAGTTCGTGGAGAATTACCGGGGTTTCGGCGCACCGGTGATGCTTTTCCTCCACTGCTCGCGCATCATGGGGCCGCCGCAATGGTCGGACATGGGCATGTGGCTGCAATCGGTGATGCTGCTGCTTGTCGAAGCGGGCCTCGCCAGCTGTCCGCAGGAATGTTGGGCGATGTACGGCCAGACGGTGCGGCAGACGCTGGCGCTGGGCGACGACCAGATTTTGTTCACCGGCCTCGCGATCGGCTATGCCGATGAAGGTGCCGCGGTGAACCAGTGGCCGGTGCCGCGCGTATCGCTTGACGAAGCAATTGATTGGCAGGGATTTTGAGGATGATGCGGCAGCGGACGTGGACACGATATGGGCTGGCGGTGCCGCTGTTGCTCGCGGTCGCCGGTTGCGCCGCGGTGCCGACGCCTGCCCCGCCACCGCCGCGCCCGGCCCCCGTCGCGGCGGCGCCAACCCCGGCGCCATTGCCCACCCCGACGCGGGGCTGGGAAGAGCGCGCGCTCGACAATGGTGCCTGGCGTTACGATTCCGGCAGCCGCGCCGCGGCGTTCGTCCCGACGGGCAGCGCCAATCCGCTGCTCATCATGACATGCGCCAGCGGCAATATTCGCCTGACCTCGGCGCTGGAGGGTGTCGTCAGCCTGCGAACCAGCGCCGGAACCGACCAGATCCGCTTTGACAGCGGCAGCGCGACGCTGCCCAACCGCGACCCCCGGCTCGACCGTATCGCGTTCAGTCGCGGCCGGTTTGCGCTGGAGACGCCGGGCGGCGGCGCGCTGACGCTGCCGGTGCAGTCGGAAATCGGGCGGGTGATTGAGGATTGCCGATAACGACCGTCGCCCCAGCGCAGGCGAGGCGACGGCCAGAGATTATCCCCCCAGTTGCACCGTGCCGCCCCGGATCCAGCCCCAGCGGCAGGGGCCCTGATATTCGCGCGCGCTGGCCACCGATTTGCCGACCCCGCACATATCGGGATCGGTCCCGGGCGCGGCAAACACAATGCCGAACCAAGCGTCGTTCTCGGCCGCTTCGCACAGGGACACATTGGCGCCGCCAGCCAGCTTCGCCTTGACCGCGCGCGTTTCGCCCGGGGCCCAGAACACGTCGGTGCCGCCGGGTTTGACGCGGCTGATACTCGAACAGGCGGGCAGGCTGGGGCCTTCGGTGCCGATCATCACCGCGCGCGCCGCGAGCGGCTCGCCGCTGACCGCGGGGGCGTTTTCGGTGGGCGGTGCAGGCTGGCTGCACGCGCCGAGCGCAAGGGTAAGGAGGGCGGCGAGGGGGAGGGTGCGACGCTGTTTCATGAATGCGAAACTAGCGGTCGCGGCGCGCGCGCGCAACGCTCGTCCTGCAAGGACCAAGACCCGCATTTTCGCTTGGGTTTTGCCGCCTTCGACCCTATATAATCGGCATGACGGACACCCCAGAAAATATCGCGCCAAGCGCCAATGCCAACCTGCCCAACGCCAATGCCTATGGCGCCGATTCGATCAAGGTTCTCAAGGGCCTGGATGCGGTCCGCAAACGCCCCGGCATGTATATCGGCGACACCGACGACGGGTCGGGGCTGCATCACATGGTGTTCGAAGTCAGCGACAATGCGATCGACGAGGCGCTGGCGGGTCACTGCGACCTCGTCCTGATCACCCTCAACAGCGACGGATCGGTCAGCGTCGAGGACAATGGCCGCGGCATCCCGACCGGCATCCATGCCGAGGAAGGCATTTCGGCGGCCGAGGTGATCATGACCCAGCTCCACGCCGGCGGGAAGTTCGAGAACACCAGCGACGACAATGCCTATAAGGTGTCGGGCGGCCTGCACGGCGTCGGGGTCAGCGTCGTCAATGCGCTGTCCGAATGGCTGGAACTGACGATCTGGCGCGACGGCGAAGAACATTGGATGCGTTTTGAACATGGCGATTCGGTCGGCCCGCTCAAGGTCACCGGCCCCGCCCCGGCGGGCAAGAAGGGCACGCGCGTGACCTTTCAGGCATCGACCGAGACGTTCAAGAATGTCCTCGAATTCGATTTCGAAAAGCTCGAGCATCGCTATCGCGAGCTGGCGTTCCTCAATTCGGGGGTTCGCATCAAGCTGGTCGACGCGCGCCATGCCGAGCATGTCAGCCATGACCTGTTTTACGAAGGCGGCATCGCGGCGTTCGTCAAATATCTCGACCGCAACAAGAATGCGCTGCTGCCCGATCCGATCGCGATCAGCAGCGAGCGCGATGGCATCGGCATCGACGTCGCGCTCGAATGGAACGACAGCTATTATGAAAATGTGCTGTGTTTCACCAACAACATCCCGCAGCGCGATGGCGGCACGCACCTCGCCGCCTTCCGCGCCGCGCTGACCCGCACGATCAACGGCTATGGCGACAAGTCGGGCATCCTCAAGAAAGAGAAGGTCTCGCTGACCGGCGACGACATGCGCGAAGGGCTGACCGCTATCGTCTCGGTCAAGCTGCCCGACCCGAAGTTCAGCAGCCAGACCAAGGACAAGCTCGTTTCCTCCGAGGTTCGCCAGCCGCTCGAAAGCCTGATGGCCGACCGGATGACCGAATGGCTGGAGGAAAATCCCGCTTATGCCAAGGCGGTGATCCAGAAGGTCATCGACGCCGCCGCGGCGCGCGAAGCCGCGAAAAAGGCGCGCGAACTGACGCGGCGCAAGGGCGCGATGGACATCGCCAGCCTGCCCGGCAAGCTGGCCGATTGCCAGGAACGCGACCCCGCCAAATGCGAATTGTTCCTGGTCGAGGGCGATTCGGCAGGCGGATCTGCGAAGCAGGGCCGCGACCGGCATGTCCAGGCGATCCTGCCGCTGAAGGGCAAGATTTTGAACGTCGAGCGCGCGCGGTTCGACCGCATCATCTCGTCGAAGGAAGTCGGGACGCTGATCCAGGCGCTCGGCACCGGCATCCGCGACGAATTCAACCTCGAAAAGCTGCGCTATCACAAGATCGTGATCATGACCGACGCCGACGTCGACGGCGCGCATATCCGCACGCTGCTGCTCACCTTCTTCTATCGCCAGATGCCCGAAATCATCGAAAACGGCCATCTCTACATCGCCCAGCCGCCGCTCTACAAAGTCGCCAAGGGGCGCAGCGAAGTCTATGTGAAGGACGACAGTGCGCTCGAAAATTACCTCGTCGACGGCGGCATCGATGCGCTGATGCTCGAGACGGCGGGCGGCGCCCGCTCAGGGGCCGACCTGCGCGAGCTGATCGAGCATGGCCGCCGCCTGCGCGCGCTGATGCGCTATGTCCCGCGCGGGCATAATTACGAACTGGTCGAGGCGCTGGCGCTCAACGGCGCGCTCGATCCGGCGCTCGACAGCAGCGGGCGCACCGCCGCCGCGCGGCGCGCCGCCGAATGGCTCAACGCCGCCGAGCGCGCGCTGACCGGCGGCGCCGAAGCGAAATGGACCGTGGTCGCGGGCGACGGCGGCTATACGCTGGAGAAGCGCTGGCGCGGGGTCAGCGACCATCATGCGATCGACGCGGCGTTCCTCGCCAGCCAGGAAGCGCGCCGCCTGCACAAGCTCGCGTCCGAACAGGCCGAAAGCTATGCGCACCCGAGCCGCCTGGTGAAGGGCAGCAGCGCCGCGGCCCTCGCCGCCGACGCCGCCGCGATCGCCGCCGCCGAGACGGCCGAAGGCGATGCCGAGGCAATCGACGCCGATCTGCCCGCCGCGAGCACAGCCAAGGTCACCCCGATCACCCGTCCGTCGGAGCTGCTCGAAGCGATCTTCGCGCATAGCCGCAAGGGGCTTTCGATCAGCCGCTACAAGGGGCTGGGCGAGATGAATGCCGAGCAGCTCTGGGAAACCACGCTCGACCCCGCCAACCGTTCGCTGCTGCGCGTCGAGGCCGAACAGGCCGACATCGCGCACGAAATCTTTGAGCGCCTGATGGGCGACGAGGTCGAGCCGCGGCGCGAATTCATCCAGACCAACGCGCTGTCGGTCGCCAATCTCGACGTCTGATCGGGCAGGCGCGGGTGCGATGCGCGTGGACGCGGCGGCACCAACGCTGATCCTGATCCTTGGCGACCAACTGTCGCTCGATATCAGCAGCCTAGCGGGCGCCGACCCCGGCGCCAGCACCATCCTGATGGCCGAGGTCGCCGCCGAGGCCGACTATGTCTGGCACCACCGCAAGAAACTGGCGTTCGTGCTCAGCGCGATGCGCCACCATGCCGCGACGCTGCGCACGGCGGGGTGGACGGTCGATTATGTCGCGCTGGACGATCCAGCAAATAGCGGGACGCTGGGCGGCGAGGTGGTGCGCGCGGCGGCGCGGCACGATGCGGCGCGGCTGGTCGTTACCGAGGCGGGCGAATGGCGGCTGCGCCAAGACATGGCCGGATGGGCCGACACGCTGGGCCTCGCGGTCGACATCCGCGCCGACGACCGCTTTTTCGCCAGCGAGAGCGATTTCGCGGCCTGGGCCGATGGCCGCAAGGCGCTGCGCATGGAATATTTCTATCGCGAGATGCGCCGCGCGACGGGGTTGCTGATGGAGGGCGACGGACCGGCGGAGGGACGCTGGAATTTCGATGCCGAAAACCGCAAGCCCGCGGCACGCGACCTGTTGATGCCGCGGCCGCGGCGCACGCCGCCCGACGCGATTACGCAGGACGTGCTGGCGCTGGTGGCGGCGCGCTTTCCCGACCGCTTCGGCAGCCTCGACGATTACTGGTTTGCGGCGACCGCCGCCCAGGCTGAGGCCCAGTTCGATGCCTTCGTCGCCGAGGCGCTGCCGCGCTTCGGCGATTATCAGGACGCGATGCTGGCGGGCGAGCCGTGGCTCTATCACAGCGTCATCGCGCTCTACCTCAACATCGGGCTGCTCGACGCGCGCGCGGTGTGCTGGCGCGTCGATGCCACATGGCGCGCGGGCGATGTGCCGATCAACGCCGCCGAGGGCTTCATCCGCCAGATCCTGGGGTGGCGCGAATATGTCCGCGGCATTTATTGGCGCGAGGGACCGGATTATGCGCAGGTCAACGCGCTCGGCGCGACGCGGCCGCTGCCCGATTTCTACTGGAGCGCCGCGACAGACATGGCGTGCCTGCGCGCGTGCATCGAACAGACGCGCGACACAGCCTATGCCCACCATATCCAGCGGCTGATGGTCACCGGCAATTTCGCGCTGCTCGCCGGGATCGACCCGCACGCCGTCCACCGCTGGTATCTTGCCGTCTATGCCGACGCCTATGAATGGGTCGAGCTGCCCAATACGGTGGGAATGAGCCAGTTCGCCGACGGCGGGCTGCTGGCATCGAAACCCTATGCGGCGAGCGGCGCCTATATCGACCGCATGTCCGATTATTGCCGCGGCTGCCGCTATGACGTGAAGACGAAGGCGGGGAGCGGCGCTTGCCCCTTCAACCGCCTCTATTGGCCGTTCCTTATTCGCCACCGCGATCGGCTGGCGAACAACCCGCGCATGGCGCCGATGTATCGCACCCTGGCGCGCTGGGACGCGGCGCGGCAGGCGGCGCTGGTGGCCGATGGCGAGGCGTGTCTGGCCGAATTGGGCATCGAAAAGGGCTGATCCGCCCGCCGCACTTTCGGCTCGCCATGCCGCGCCGCGCTTGCGGGAGCGGGACAGCGGGATCAAAGGCGAGCGCACCGAACGAGGGGGAATGTCATGCGCGCCTTGACCATCGCCGCGTTGCCGCTGTGCCTGATGATGCCCGCGGCAGCGCAGGAAGCACCGGCCGAGCCCGATATTGTAATCGCAGCCGCCGACCTTGCCATTGCCGCCGACGTCACCGAAGATTTTGCCGAGACCGAAATCGGCGGCGGCATGGCGAGTTATTACGGCAACGAACTCGCCGGCAACCGCACGGCCAGCGGCGAGCGCTTTAACCCCAGCCAGCTGACTGCGGCGCACCGGTCGCTGCCCTTTGGCAGCCGGGTGCGCGTCACCAACACCGCAAACGGCGACAGCGTGATCGTCCGCATCAACGACCGCGGCCCCTTTGCGCACGGCCGCGTGATCGACGTCAGCCATGCCGCGGCGCGCGAAATCGGCATGCACCGCAGCGGCACCGCGCGCGTGAAACTGGCGCTGCTGGACGATTGAGCTAGGCACCGGCCCGCCCGCCCCCCCCTTTTGGCGGGCCGGTGCCGTTTCCCGATCGGTCAAAATCAGTCGAACACCGACCACCCTGCGGCATAGGCGAAATGTTCGAGCGCGACCGCGCCCGCGAGCGACGTTCCCGCGTCATTGAGCGCCGGCGACCACACCGCGATCGATCCTTGCCCCGGCGCGATGCAGAGGATGCCGCCGCCGACCCCGCTCTTGCCCGGCAGGCCGACGCGGAAGGCGAATTCGCCCGAATTGTCGTAATGGCCGCACAGCATCATGATCGCATTGATGCGCCGCGCGCGGTGCGCTTCGACCAGTTGTTCGCCGGTGAGCGGATCGCGCCCCTCCATCGCCAGGAACAGCCCGGCGCGGGCGAGCTGGCGGCAGCTCATCGCAATCGCGCATTGACGGAAATATACGCCGACGACGGTTTCCACCGGATGCCGCAGATTGCCAAAGGCGTCCATGAAATGCGCCAGGCTGCGGTTGCGCGCCCCGGTTTCGGATTCGGAAAAAGCGACGTCGAAGTCGATCGCGACATTGTCGTCGCCGGCGCGCGCGCGCATGAAATCGACGATCTCTTCGGCGACGACATCGCCGCTGCGCCCGTCGATCAGCCGGTCGGTCGTCGCGATCGCACCCGCGTTGATCAACGGGTTGCGCGGGATGCCCTGTTCGCTTTCGAGCTGGACCACCGAATTGAACGCGCTGCCCGACGGTTCGCGCCCCACGCTGTCCCACAGCGAACTGCCGACGCGGCGTAGCGCGAGCGCCAGCGTGAAGACCTTTGACACCGACTGGATCGAAAAGGCCTCATCGGCGTCGCCCGACGTGTGGACGGTGCCGTCGGGCAGCGCCAGCGCAAAGCCGAGCTTGTTCGGATCGACCTTGGCCAGCGCCGGGATATAGTCGGCGACGCGCCCCCGGCCGAGCTGATCGGTCGCCAATTGCATGGCTTCGTCGATATGCTGGCGCAGCGTTTCGGTCATGCGCGGTGCCTACCGCAGGAGCGCGATGGAATGAAGCCATTTGAACCCCCTCGTCACCCCGGACTTGATCCGGGGTGACGACGAAAGAAAGCGGCCGCAAGCAAGCAGCAATGGAGAAAGCTTGCTCCTCACCCTGTGGCACGCCACATCTGCCTTATGGCCCTCCCCGCCCCTTTCACTGACTGGTTCGCGGCGCGCGGCTGGCGGCTGCGGCGGCATCAGGGCGATATGCTCGCAGCAGCGGCGCGCAGTGAGCATGCGCTGCTTGTCGCGGCGACGGGGGCCGGCAAGACGCTGGCGGGATTTCTGCCGACGCTCGTCGATCTTGCCGCGCATCCCACGGACCGGCTGCACACACTCTATGTGTCACCGCTGAAGGCCCTCGCCGCCGACGTCGAACGCAATCTGCTCGGCCCGATCGCCGAGATGGAACTCGCCATCAGCGTCGAGAGCCGCAGCGGCGATACGTCGTCGGACAAGAAGGCGCGCCAGCGGAGCCGTCCGCCGAACATCCTGCTGACCACCCCCGAATCGCTGTCGCTGCTGATCTCCTATCCCGACAGCTTTCCGATGTTCGCCGATCTGAAGACGGTGGTGATCGACGAGATTCACGCCTTTGCGCCGGGTAAACGCGGCGACCTGCTCAGCCTCGCGCTCGCCCGGCTTCAGGCGATCGCCCCCGCACTGCGCCGCGTCGGCCTGTCGGCGACGATCGCCGACAGCGATGCCTATCGCGCCTGGCTGGCGCCGAACGCCGAGGCCGAGAGCGTCATGCTGGTCGAAGGCGAGGCGGGCGCCGATCCCGACATCCAGATATTGCTGCCCGAAGGCGCGGTGCCGTGGGCGGGGCATTCGGGGCGTTATGCGGTGCATCAGGTCATGGCGGAGGTCGCCAGGAACCGCACCACGATCATTTTTTGCAACACCCGTGGGCTCGCCGAGCTGATCTTTCAGGAACTGTGGAAGGTCAACGACCTCAGCTTGCCGATCGCGATCCACCACGGCAGCCTCGACCGCGAAGCGCGGCAGCGCGCCGAGGCGGCGATGGCAGAGGGGCGGCTGCGCGCGCTCGTCGCGACCTCCAGCCTCGATCTCGGGCTCGACTGGGGCGATGTCGATTGCGTGATCCAGATGGGGGCGCCCAAGGGGTCGTCGCGGCTGCTCCAGCGCATCGGCCGCGCCAACCATCGGCTCGACGAGCCGAGCAAGGCGCTGATCGTGCCGGGCAACCGCTTCGAATATCTCGAGGCGCAGGCGGCATTGGATGCGGTCGAAGCGGGCGAGCGCGACGCCGACCGCTTTCGCCCCGGCGCGCTCGACGTGCTGGCGCAGCATGTGATGGCGCTCGCCTGCGCCGCGCCGTTCACCGAGGATGCACTGCTGGCCGAGATCCGTTCGGCGGCGCCCTATCGCTGGATCGATGCCGCGCTGTTCGCGCGCCTGCTCGGCTTTGTCCGCGATGGTGGTTATGCGCTCAAAAGCTATGACCGTTTCCGGCGTCTTGCCCCCGACGGACAAGGAGGCTGGCGCATCGCGCATCCGCGGCTCGCGGCGCAGCACCGGCTGAACGCCGGGATCATCGTCGATGCGCCGACGCTCGACGTGCGCTTCAAGAACGGCCGCCGTCTCGGCACGGTCGAGGAATATTTTGCGAGCACGCTGAGCCCCGGCGATACCTTTGCCTTCGCCGGGCTGAGCCTGGAGGTCGAGGGCATCCGCGACACGGACATCCTGGTCCTTGCGACGAGCAAGCCGGCGCGCATCCCCTCCTATGTCGGCGCGCGGATGGCGCTGTCGACGCGGCTCGCCGACCGGGTGCGCGGGTTCCTCGCCGATCCGGCAAGTTGGCAGCGTTTCCCCGCCGACGTCCGCTTCTGGCTCGAAATGCAGGCGCTGCGTTCGGTGCTGCCGCGCCCCGGCGAGCTGCTCGTCGAAACCTTTCCGCACGAGGGCAATCATTATCTCGTCGCCTATCCGTTCGAGGGGTGGAACGCGCACCAGTCGCTGGGCATGCTGATCACCAAAAGGATGGAACGCGCCGGGTTGCAGCCGCTGGGCTTTGTCGCCTCCGACTATGCGCTCGCGATCTGGTCGCTGCGCCCCGTCGCCGACCCGGCGGCGCTGTTCGACGCCGCGATCCTCGAGGACGAGTTCGTCGAATGGGTCGAGGGGTCGCATCTGCTCAAGCGCGCCTTTCGCGAGGTCGCGGTGATCGGCGGCCTGATCGAACGCCAGCACCCCGGCAAGCGCAAGACCGGCAAGCAGGTGACCTTTTCCACCGACCTGATTTTCGACGTGCTGCGCAAATATGAACCCGACCATTTGCTGCTGGAAGCGGCGTGGGCCGATGCGCGCGAGCGGCTGACCGACGTCGCGCGCCTCGGCGACCTGCTCGACCGCGCCGCCGGGACGATGCTGCACCAGAAGCTTGCGCGGATCAGCCCGCTGGCGATCCCGGTGTTGGTGCTGATCGGCCGCGAAAGCGTTGCAGGCGCGGACATCGACGACGCGCTGCTTGGCGAGCTCGCCGACAGTCTGGCCGATGCAGCGATGCGGCCAGCGTAACGGCCACCCCATTCGTCATCCGGGCGTTTCGCTTGCTGTGACCCCGGATGAGGCGTAGATTGCGCCAAAATATACCATAGGAACATGGAGGGGATGCCCGCGATGACCCACCTATTCAGGCGGTCGATGTTCTGGACGGCGCTGCTCGCCGCGCCGGTGCTGATCGGCGCCAGCCAAACACCCCCCGCGCCGCCACCCGTGATCGCGGCCCCCGCGGCGGCCGATCCGCTGGTGGAACCGGCGACCGCAGGCGAGATCATCCCGTTCATCCAGCCGTTCGATCTCGACGCCACGCGGCGAATGTCGGTGCAGGTCATGGTCGGCGGCAAAGGCCCGTTCGCTTTTCTGGTCGATACCGGCGCCGAACGGACGGTGATCGCCCGCGAACTCGCGGCAAGACTGGGGCTGGTCGAAGGCGCCAAGCTGAGGCTCGCGACGATCGGCGGATCGGCGACGGTCCCCAGTTTCCGCGTCGCGGCGCTGCAAATGTCGAACCTGCACCTCGCAGCGGTCGACGCCCCCGCTTTTCATGGTCGCCATATCGGGGCGGCGGGGCTGATCGGCGTCGACATGCTCGAACAACGCCGGGTGCTGATCGATTTCCGCAAGGAAACGATGCAGATCCTGGAAACGCGCCGCCGCGCGCCGTCGTTGATCAAGGACGATGACGCGATCGTCGTCACCGCGCGCAATTCGGCGGGCCGTCTGATCCTGTCCGACGCGCGGCTGCACGGCAAACGCATCGACGTCATCGTCGATACCGGCGCCCAGACCAGCATCGGCAACCTCGCGCTTCAGAAAATGGTCGCCGACCGCCGCGCCAATCGCCTGCCCTTCGTCGCTACCGAACTGAGCGCGGTGAGCGGCGAGGCGGTCCCCGCGGTGCGCACCGCGATCAAACGCATCGCGATCAACGGCCTGGACATCAACGACCTGCCGGTCAGCTTTGCCGACAGCCAGGCGTTCCGCGTCCTCGGGCTCCATGAACAGCCCGCGCTGTTGCTGGGCATGGACAGCCTGTCGCTGTTCGACCGGGTCGAGATCGATTTCCCCAACCGGCGCGTCGTGTTCGACCTGCCCGACGGGGCGAACCGCGATGCCGCGCTGCGCTTTGCCGCGAATCTGTCGGCGCGGGGTAGCTAGACCCGGCCCGCTTTGCCATAGCGGCGCGATGTCCGCCGCGCCGTTCTTTGCCCCCCCCTTTGCCTTTGCCGGCCAGTCCTTTCAGATGCTGGCCGACCGCGCGCTGTTCTGGCCACGCCACGGCGCGCTGATCGTCGCCGACCTGCATCTGGAAAAAGCGAGCTGGTACGCGGCACTCGGCCAGCCGCTGCCCCCCTATGACAGCCACGATACGCTCGACCGCCTGGCACGGCTGGCCGCCGAAACGGGCGCGCGCGCGATCTGGTGCCTGGGCGACAGTTTCCACGACCGCGATGCCGCCAGTCGCATCGTCCCCGCGATCGCCCAGCGTCTGCGCGGGCAGGCCGCGGCGACGAAGCTGCTGTGGATCGCCGGCAATCACGACGGGCTGACCGGCGGCGCATGGGGCGGCGAGATCGCCGACGAGCATGTCGTCGACGGCATCGTGTTCCGGCATCAGAGCGTGGCGCGCGAAAACCGGCCCGAAATTTCGGGGCATTTCCACCCCAAGCTGCGGCTGAATGTTCGCGGCCGCCATGTGTCGCGCCCCTGTTTTGCGGGCGACGCGCAGCGGCTGATTCTGCCCGCCTTTGGTAGTTTGACCGGCGGAATTGCCGCCGAAGACCCGGTGATCGCAGCAAATTTCGCCGGACCGTATCAGGCGATGCTGGTGGCGCGCGGACGACGGCTGTGCTTCCCCTGCCCGGGTCCGGTGCGCGATGACGCTACGGCAAGCCGCGCCTTGCCCGCAAACTAGCTGCCGAACCCCGCCGAACCGGCGCTTTTCCGGCTGTGGCCAAAAAGCATCACCCGTCCAAAAACGACGCAAATACAGGCCTTCCGCTGGATCGGGCGCGCAATTGAGTTATGCTCCGGGGGCAACAAAAAAAATTAAAAGTTGAGAGGAGTGCCCGACATGAAATCATCTACCCTTTGTGCTGCCCGATTTATGCGCACCACCGCGCTGGGCGTGTCGATCGCGATGGCCGTCGTGGCCGCACCCGCCTTTGCGCAGGATGCACCGGCCGACGAAACCGTCGACGACAGCGACAACACCCCGATCATCGTTACGGCGCAGGGCCGTTCGCAGCTGTTGTCCGACGTGCCGGTCGCCATTTCGGCGGTGAATGCCGAAACGCTGCAGAACAGCGGCGCGAACGACATTCGCCAGCTCAACCAGGTGGCGCCGTCGCTGCTCGTCTCGTCGACCGGGTCCGAAGCCAATGGTTCGGCGCGTATCCGCGGCATCGGCACCGTCGGCGACAACCCCGGCCTGGAAAGCTCGGTCCCGGTGTTCATCGACGGCGTTTACCGTTCGCGTTCGGGCATCGGCCTCAACGAGCTGGGCGAAATCGACCGCGTCGAAGTGCAGCGCGGGCCGCAGGGCACGCTGGGCGGCCGCAACTCGTCGGCAGGCCTCATCAGCATCTATTCGAAAAAGCCCGAGTTCGATTTCGGCGCCAATGGCGAAATCACTTATGGCAATTATGACTTCCTGCGCTTCACCGGCAGCGTCACCGGTCCGATCAGCGAAACGATCGCGGCACGCCTTGACGGCGTCTATGTCCAGCGCGACGGTTTCTATCGCGACACGACGAACGATACCGACGTCAACGACCGCGACCGCTATTTCCTGCGCGGCCAGATCCTCTTCGAACCGACCGATGCGCTGTCGATCCGCCTGATCGCCGACTATACCTATCGCGACGAAAAATGCTGCGCCGCGACCTATGTCGACAACAGCGTCAACCCGTTTATCGGCAACCTCAACAACCCGTCGACCCCGCTCGCGCCGCTCCAGACCAACGGCAACAACATCATCAACGTGCTGCGCGATCTTGGTCAGCCGCTGTCGGCGTTCAACCAGGGCTATGGCCGCGCGATCTCGGTCAGCCCGGGGCGCAGTTTTGCCGGCCAGACCAAGGATTATGGTTTCTCGGGCCAGATCGACTATGATTTCGGCGGCGCGACGCTGACCTCGATCACCGCATACCGCGAATATCGTTCGGGCCAGGCGTCGGACACCGACTATGGCGCGGTCGATATCCTCTATCGCGGCGAAAGCGACGACGCCTATCGCCAGTTCCACACCTTTACCCAGGAACTGCGCCTGCAGGGCGAAGCGTTCGACGGGACGCTCGACTGGCTGGTCGGCGGCTTCTACGCCAATGAAAAGCTGACGGTGCGCGACAATCTGCGTTTCGGTAGCCAGTATGGCCGCTTTGCGACGTGCCGCATCATCTCGGGCGGCGGCCTGGCCGGGCTTTATTCGCCGACCAGCCCGCTGTGCGTCGCACCCGGGGTCGGACCGGCAACGATTGCCGGAGCGAGCGGGCCGATTTCGGGCGCCGACATCGTCGCCGCTTTCACCGCGCTCGACGGCCTCAACGATCGCGGGACGACCAACGATCGTTATTTCCAGGACGGCACCAACTGGGCGCTGTTCACCCACAACATCATCCACATCACCGACCGGCTCGATCTGACGCTGGGGCTGCGGTACACGAACGACGAGAAAAAGTTCGACGCGACCTTTGGCAACGACAATACGGTGTGTACGACGGTTCAGGGCCTCGTCCTCGACGATGCCACCAACCCGCTGACCACCGCCACCGCTCGCGCGCTTGCGGGCGCGCTGATCGGCCTTGGCTGCCAGGGCAATTCGACCGCCGAGCTGAACGGCGTGTCGATCAACGACAAGCGAAGCGAAGACGAATGGACCGGCACTGCGATCCTGTCGTACAAGCCGATCGACGACCTGCTGGTCTATGCCAGCTTTGCGCGCGGCTATAAGGCGGGCGGGTTCAACCTCGACCGTTCGGCGCTCAAATCGCCGATCGTGCCGTTTGGCGGACAGGCGGGCGCGCAGGCGCTGGTCGGCAACCTCCAGTTCGATCCCGAACTGGTCGACAGCTATGAAGTCGGCGCCAAATATTCGACCGGGCCGTTCAGCCTCAGCCTGTCGGCTTTCCGTTCGGATTTCAGCAACTTCCAGCTGAACACCTTTAACGGCACGGTGTTCCTGGTCGCGACGGTCAACGGCTGCGACAACCTGGTCGGCGGATCGGGCGCCGACAGCGATCTCAGCAACGCGACCGGCACCTGCGCCAACGACGACGTCACCTATGGTGTGCGAACGCAGGGTTTCGAGCTTGAGGCGCAGCTGGCTCCGTCGCGCGATTTCCGCGTCGCGGCCGGCCTGACCTATGCCCGCACCAAATATCGCAGCGATTTGATCGGCAACAAAAACGGCACCCCGCTCGATCAGGCGCTGCGCGTCCTGCCGGGCCAGAATCTGTCGAACGCGCCCGAACTGGTCGCCACCGGCAGCGTGACCTGGACCCCTGACATCGGCAGCAGCGGGCTGTCCGGCCTGGTCTATATCGACGGCCGCTTGACCAGCGATTACAACACCGGGTCCGACCTGTTCCCGCAAAAGGCGCAGGACGGTTATGCGCTGTTCAACGCCCGTTTGGGCGTGCGCGGCCCCGACGAGAAATGGGGCGTCGAGCTGTGGGCGCAGAATATCTTCAACAAGAACTACGCGCAGGTCGCGTTCAACTCGCCGTTCCAGGCGGGGACGACGTCGGCCCCGTTCGTCGACCCGCAATATCCGGGCGGCCGCCAGATCTTCTCGCAGTTCCTGGCCGAACCCAGGACCTATGGCGTGACGTTGCGCGGCAAATTCTGATCGCACACAGTCTTTGACGACAGCGAGGGCGGGGCCGATGGTCCCGCCCTCTTTTTTTGCCCGCAGAGTGCCCGCGCCCGTCAACCCGTCACTTGTGTCAGCTGTGACCCAAAAGCCGCGCTCGCCGCGCAATGACGCTACGGTATCGGCTTGGGCTAGCCTGCCGCTTGGCTGTCGTGATACGCAGGCGTTCAAACAACATAATCTGCCACTCTCCCAGAAAAATTGTCCGATTGAGGAGGGCCAGATCCATGACAACCGATTCCCATCGTGCCGCCCGCCTGCTGCGCGCCAGCGCCGCCGGCCTGTCGCTGTCGTTCGCCATGCTGGCGATGCCTGCCACGGCGCAGGACGCCGGGGCCGAGACGAACGACGAAACGATCATCGTCACCGCCACCCGCCGCAGCGAGGCCCTGTCCGATGTGCCGATCGCGGTATCCGCGGTCACCGGCGAAACGCTGGAAAAGACGGGCGCCACCGACGTCCGCGCGCTGGGCCAGGTCGCCCCGTCGCTGCTGGTGTCGGGCGCGACCAGCGAAGTCAATTTTTCGGCACGCATCCGCGGCATCGGCACGGTCGGCGAGAACCCCGGCCTCGAATCGTCGGTCGGGCTGTTCATCGACGGCGTCTATCGCAGCCGCACCGGGGTCGGACTGTCCGAACTGGGCGACATCGAACGCGTCGAAGTGCTGCGCGGCCCGCAAGGCACGCTGTTCGGTCGCAACTCGACCGCAGGGCTGATCAACATCGTTACCAAAGGCCCCGACCTGGGTGCGTTCGGCGCCAAGGGGTCGGTCAGTTTCGGCAATTATGACTATTGGCGCGTCGACGGCATGGTCAACGCCCCGCTGGGCGAAAAGGCCGCGGTGCGCGTCGATGGCGTGTGGCAGCGCCGCGACGGCTTTATCGAAAATGCGACCGCGGGCGAGCCCGACATCAACGACCGCGACCGCTGGCTGGCGCGCGGCCAGCTGCTGCTCGAACCCAGCGAAACGGTGAAGCTGCGCCTGATCGCCGATTACAGCGAGCGTAGCGAGAATTGCTGCGGCGGCGTCCTGCTCAATCCCGTCCGCAACCTGGCGCGCGGTGCCGACGGTTTCCCGGTCGCATCGGCGAACACGCTGCTGCCGGTGCTCCAGGCGCTTGGCGCCAATCATCAGGTGCCGCCCGCCGGCACCAGCTTTGTCCGCCGTCAGGCGACGACACCGGGGGTAACCTATCGGTCGGACACCAAGGATTGGGGGGTGTCGGGCGAGGTCAGCTGGGATCTGGGCAGCGCGTCGCTGACCTCGATCACCGCGTATCGCGATTACAAGAATGCGCAGGGTCAGGATGCCGATTTCAGCGCGCTGGACATCCTGCGCCGCACCGACCTCGACCGCCGGTTCCGCCTGTTCACCCAGGAATTGCGCCTGCAGGGTGAGGCGTTCGACGGGAGGCTCGACTGGCTGGTCGGCGGTTATTACGCCAATGAAAAGCTCAACGTCGACGACGACATCGTTTATGGCAATAATTACGAGCAATTCGCCAACTGCCTGCTGTTTGCCAGCGCGCTCCCCACCGCGGTGCTGCCGTCGAACCCGCAATGCGTGAATGTGCCGGTCGTGCAAGGAACGATCGCCGGGCTGAACGCCTTGCCCGTCGGCGATCCGCGCCGCGCGTCGATCCCGCTGCTGTCGGCCCTGATCGCCAACCCCGCGCGTCCCGGCTTCGGGTCGCTCGCCGCGGCGCTCGGGCAGCCGGCGCTGGCGATCAACGGCACCGGCAATCAGGGATCGACCTTTGCCCAGAAGAGCCGAAATTTCGCGGTCTTTACCCACAACAGTTTCGACATCGTCGAAGATGTGCTGACGCTGACCGTCGGCGCGCGCTATACCAGCGAACGCAAGACGCTGGATGCCGACGCCAATTTCAACAATGCGATCTGCCCGCTGGTAGTCAATTCGCCGTTCCAGTCGCTCGCGACCTTGCCCTGCGTCATCAACGGCACCGCGCCCGACCTGCCGCGCGGCACCGCCGGGACGGTGTTCAAGGACAATGAATGGACCGGCACCGCGGTGCTCAGCTGGAAACCGACCCCCGACGTGCTCGTCTATGGCTCGGCGTCAAAGGGCTATAAAGCCGGGGGGTTCAACCTCGACTTTTCGGCGCTCGACCGCACCTGCAACGTCGCGTTCGACACCGCCTGCGCGGCGCGGCTCGCGCTGCCGGCGAACAGCAGCGGCAACGGCCGCCCCGAAGCGAGCGACCTGCAATTCGCCAGCGAAAAGGTCGATGCCTATGAAATCGGGGTCAAATATGACGGCCCCGGCTTTGACCTCAACGTCGCCGCCTTCTTTCAGGAATATAGCAATTACCAGCTCAACACCTTCAACGGGGTCAATTTCGAAGTCACCAATATCCAGGCGTGCAAGGACGATTTGAACGGCGCCGATGCCGACGGATCGGCGACGACCGGGGGCTGCGCCGCGAACCGGCTCAAGCCCGGGGTGCGCTCGAAGGGGGTGGAGATCGAGGCGTTTATCCGCCCCGCCCGCTATCTGTCGGTGAACATGGGGCTGACCTATGTCGATACCCTCTATCGCCGCAATCTGGTCGGCACCGGCGGGCGGCCGCTGTCGCCGGTGCTGTTCCAGCTGCCCGGCCGCGGGGTATCCAACGCACCGCGCTATGTCGCCACCGCCGGGGTCAGCTGGACGCCGCCGATCGGCAGTTCAGGGATGAGCGGCCTCGTCTATTTCGACACCCGCCTGCAAAGCGACACCAACACGGGATCGGATCTCGACGTAGAAAAGATCCAGGACGGCTTTGCGATCTTCAACGGGCGGCTTGGCCTTTATGGCCCGGACCGCCGCTGGGGCATCGAGCTGTGGGGCCAGAACCTGTTCAACAAGAAATATTACCAGATCGGCGCCGACATGCCGTTGCAGGGTGGCGGCACCTTCCGCGCCGTCGCAGCGCCGGCGTCGAGCGGGCTCAGCGGCACCGCGAACCAGCTGTTCGTCGGCTTCCCCGGCGAACCGCGCACCTATGGCGTGACATTGCGCGGCCAGTTCTGATCCGGCCTCTCCCCCCTCCCGTTCGCGGGAGGGGTGCCGAGGGTCCGCCGCAGCCGGGCACTGTTGCGGTGGACCCTTTGCTTTGGTGATGCCTGTTTGGGGGTGGTGAGCGATCGTATCAAGCCGTGGTCTTCGCCCGCCGTTACCGCGCCCGCGCCGCCTGATGCGCGATGTCGGTCATCAGTTTGCGGAACAACACCCCGCCCGGCGTCCCCGACGATTTGAGCGCGCGTTCGCAATCGATCAGGCGGCTCATCAGCCGCGCAACGCGGACCGAATCCCAGATGCGCAGCTGCGCGGTTACCGCGTCGCGTTCTTTCCAGAAAATGCCGCTGGTCCGCGCCGCGACGACGGTGGCCGGATGCGCCCCGGCATCGACCTCGGCGCGCAGCCGGGCGAGCGCCATCGCGCGGATCGCCAGTGCGCGGATGATACGGATTTCGGCCACGCCGACCGCCGCCGCTTTCGCCAGCATCGCCGGCATCTCGCGCACCTTGCCGCCCAGCGCGACGTTGATGCACTCGCTGACGTCTTCCTCATGCGTCGCAGCGCCCAGCGCCGATATGTCGGCGGCGGTAACCTGACGCTGACGGTCGGCCGCAGCGTCGAGATACAGTGCCATTTTTTCGATCTCGCGCCGCATCAGCGCCTGATCGCCCGACACCAGGTCGATCAGCAATTGCGCCTCGGCATTGGCAAGCCGCAATCCCTGTTCCTCGGCCGCCGCCATCGCGATGCCGACCAGCGCGCGGCGATCGGGCTGGTAACAGATCGCAGCGACGGCATGATCGGAGCCCTCGACCAGCTTGACCAGCTTCGATTTGGCAGTGACCGACGCGCCGGTTGCGATCACCGGGTTGATGACGGTATCGGCGGCCAGCAGCGCCCCGACCGCGGCTAGGCTGTCGTCGCCGCTGCCGGTGAGTTCGAGCCGGATCACACGGGCCGGTGAAAACAGCGACATCGACGCGGCTTCGGCGGCGAGCAGCGAGGGATCCTGCGCCAGCTGCGACCCCGAAAGGTCGACGCGTTCGGCGTCCTTGCCCGCGAGGCCGATCAAATGCCCCGCGACCGCCTCCATCGTTGCCTCGTCGGGCCCGGTCAGCAGCGTGAGGCGCACCGCGGGGTCGAGGCGCGTCTGGCGTTCGAGGTCGGCGGGCTTGACGCTCTTCATCGCCGGTTACGGGGTCGGCGCGGGCGGCTCGATCGAAGTCCGGCCGCCGCCGCGATCGGCATAGACCGCGAGCCGCGCGACGATCTGGTCGGCGACCCCCGAAGCGAGGCGTTCGAGCGCCGAGCTTTCGGCGGCAATCGTTGCATATTCGCTGCCGACGACGTCGATCCCGGCGTCCTGCGCCGCGGTGGCGTCGAGCAGCACCTCGCCCGACGCGGCATCGACCAGCTGGTAGCGCGCACGAAGCGTGCGGCGTTCGCGCGTCACCGCATCGTCGGCGCGGACGCCAAAGCCGGTGATCGAATCTTCGAGCCGGACGTCGAGCCGCAGCCGCTTGCCCGCACCCTGCCCCGCCTGCGTCGCCTGGAACCGGTCGCGCAGCGCGTTGCGGACGAGCCAGCCCGAATGCCCCTCGATCGGCGCGACATCGACATCGGCGAGCACCGTGGCCACGGCGCCGCGGCTGCCGTTGGCGTAGAGTGGACGCAGCCCGCAGCCACCGACCAGCAGCGACACGGCGACAAGCGAGGAGACGAGAAAACTACGCATTAGAACGCCAAGGACCTTTATCCCGTTCGTGTCGAGCGAAGTCGAGACACCCCGACTGCACACACAAACGATGGGCATCTCGACTTCGCTCGATGCGAACGGAGTTGGGAGATGCGTTTGATACCATTTGCTACGGTACGATATTCACCAAACGGTCGGGGACCACAATCACCTTCTTCGGCGCAGCGCCGCCCAGCAGTTCGGCGATGCGCGGGCGCACGAGCGCGGCGGCTTCGACCGCTTGCCTGTCGAGACCCTTGGCGAGCGTCATCGTGTCGCGCAGTTTGCCTGCGATCTGGATCGCGATGGTCACCTCGTCATCGACGAGCAGCGCCGGATCGGCGGTCGGCCATGCGGCATCGGCAACCAGCGCAGTGGCGCGCTGCGCCGCGGGCAGCGCCGCCCACGCCTCTTCGGCCAGATGCGGCATCATCGGCGCGACGAGGCGGATCAGCGTCAGGCACGCCGCGGCACGCGTCGCCGAGGGCGGTGCCTTTTCGATGTCGTTCGCCAGCGAGTGGATCTTGGCGACCGCCTTGTTGAAGCCCAGCGATTCGATGTCGGCGGCGACCCCGGCGATCGCCTGATGCAGTTTACGCGCCAACGCCTTGTCTTCCGATCCGTCGCCAGCATTTTCGGTGTCGCCGAAAATCCGCCACAGCCGCTGGACAAAGCGCCACGCGCCCTCGATCCCCGCCTCGCTCCACGGCAGGTCGCGCTCGGGCGGGCTGTCGGACAGCATGAACCAGCGCGCCGCGTCGGCGCCATATTGGTCGAGGATGGCGTCGGGATCGACGACATTCTTCTTCGACTTCGACATCTTGATGACGCGGCCGATTGCGACCGGCGCGCCGTCGGCGGTCAGCGTCGCGTTATCGGCACCGCGTTCGATCTCGTCGGGGGTGAAATACAGCGGCGGCAGGCCCTCGCCCTGATCGCGGCTGTAGGTTTCGTGCGTCACCATGCCCTGCGTGAACAGGCTGGCGAAGGGTTCCTTGATATCGATCATCCCCAGCTTGTGCAGCGCGCGGGTCCAGAAGCGCGCGTAGAGCAGGTGGAGGATCGCATGTTCGATGCCGCCGATATATTGATCGACGGGCAGCCAGCGGCGGATCACCTCGGGGTCGAACGGCTTGTCGCTGGGCGAACTGGCGAAGCGCAGGAAATACCAGGAGGAATCGACGAAGGTGTCGAGCGTGTCGGTTTCGCGCACCGCTGCGCCGCCGCACGACGGGCAGGCGACATGCTTCCACGTCGGATGGCGGTCGAGCGGATTGCCGGGGACCGAGAAATCGGCATCTTCGGGCAGCACCACGGGGAGCTGGCTTTTGGGCACCGGCACCAGACCACACGCATTGCAGTGAATGAAGGGGATCGGGGTGCCCCAATAACGCTGGCGCGACACGCCCCAGTCGCGCAGGCGCCATACGGTGGTGCCCTTGCCCCAGCCTTCATGCTCGGCGCGCGCGACGACCGCCGCCTTGGCCTCGTCGATGCTCATGCCGTCGAGGAAGTGGCTGTTCACCAGCTTGCCGGGGCCGGTGTATGCCTCGGTCCCGGTAAAATGCTGGGCGGCCTCGTCGCCATCGGCGATCACGCGGTGGACCTGAAGTCCATATTTATGCGCGAAATCCAGATCGCGCTGATCATGCGCCGGGCAGCCAAAGATCGCGCCGGTGCCATAGTCCATCAGCACATAGTTCACGACCCAGACCGGCAAATGCCAGTTCGCATCGAGCGGGTGCTCCACCGACAGGCCAGTGTCGAAGCCCAGCTTCTCAGCGGTTTCCAGCTGCTCGGCGGACGTGCCCTGACGGCGGCATTCGGCAATGAACGCCGCGAGCTCGGGCGAATCCTTCGCCAGCCGCTCGGCGAGCGGATGGTCGGGCGAGATCGCGGCGAAGCTGGCGCCATAGAGCGTGTCGGGGCGCGTCGTGAAGACGTCGAAGCCCGGCGCGCCGCCGGCCAGCTTGAAGCTGAATTCCAGCCCCTGCGACTTGCCGATCCAGTTTTCCTGCATCAGCCGGACCTTGTCGGGCCAGCTGTCGAGGCTGCCGAGCCCTTCGAGCAATTCTTCGGCGAAGTCGGTGATCTTCAGGAACCACTGCGACAATTTCTTCTTTTCGACCAGCGCGCCCGAGCGCCAGCCGCGGCCGTCGATCACCTGCTCGTTGGCGAGCACGGTCATGTCGACCGGATCCCAGTTCACGTAGCTTTCCTTGCGCGTCACCAGCCCCGCCGCGAACAGGTCGAGGAACAGCGCCTGTTCCTGGCCATAATAATCGGGCTCGCACGTCGCGAGCTCGCGGCTCCAGTCGATCGCGAGGCCGAGGCGTTTGAGCTGGCCGCGCATCGACGCAATATTGTCGCGCGTCCAGCCGCCCGGATGGACGCCCTTTTCCATCGCCGCATTTTCGGCCGGCATGCCGAACGCGTCCCAGCCCATCGGGTGGAGGACGTCATGGCCGGTCATCCGCTTGAAGCGCGCGAGGACGTCGCCCATCGCATAATTGCGGACATGCCCCATGTGGATGCGCCCCGAGGGATAGGGGAACATCTCGAGGATATAGGCCTTGGGCTTGTCGCCGCTATCCGTGGTGGCGAAGCTGTTCGCTGCCTCCCAGGCCTGTTGCCAGCGGGCGTCGGCGGCCAAGGCGCCAAAGCGCGGTTCGCGGGTCATTCTTCGGTTACCCCGTTAGTCTGTCTGTGGGCGGCGCGGCGCCGCCGGATTAGCCCTCGATGGCGCTGCGGCGCAGATCGCGGGCGCGGGTGAGGATGATTTCTTCGAGCTTTTGCACCGTCGCCGCCTGTACCGGCGCATCGACCCAGGCACCGCCCTGCGCCACCTGGCGCGAGGCGGCGACGCGCAGCGCGTCGGCGCGCAGGTCGCGGTCGAGGATCGATACCGTCACCTTCATCCGCTCGCCGGGGTTGCCCGGGTTCGCATACCAGTCGGTGATGATCACCCCGCCCGACGAATCGGCCTGGAGCAACGGCATGAACGACAGCGCGTCGAGCGAGGCGCGCCACAAATAGCTGTTGACGCCGATCGTCGTGACCTGGCTGGCGGCGAGGTCGGCGCGCGGCCGGTCCTTGCTGGCGCAGGCCGAAAGGCCAAGCGCCGCGAGCCCGAGCAGCGTGTACAGGGCCGGACGGCGACCACGCGAAGCTAGGACGGAAAGCTGGGACATGCCGATAACACCTTATCAATTGGGCGCCGCCGGACATCACATCCGCGCCGCGCAGAACGGAATTGCCAGCGTCTCTATCGTCCTTGCCGCCGCCCCGCAAGCGCGGCAATTGCGCGGTTGGCCCGGTTCAGATTCTGGTCAGATTCGATACGCAGTGTGACGATCGCGCAACAATTTCGGCGAAAAGCGGATTGGTTGCGATAAATCGGTGGGATTCACTGGCAATATCGCCGCAGCGGTCCTATCTCGGGATTCGATTGGGGTTGGAGTCGCAGAGTCATGGCGCGGAAATCGCGACATTTTTGGAAGGTTGGCCTCACCGCTTTGGCGGTGACTTCGCTTGCGCTGCCGCCTGCTCTTGCCGCAATGTCGCGTTCGGAGCGTATTCGTGACACCGCCTTGTCCGAAACCCTGCTCGGCCAGTTCACCCCGGCATCGGGCGACCCGCGCCTGATCGCGCGCTACGCCAAAATGTCGGCCGAACAGCGCCGCAGTTTCAGCTTCACTCCCGCGCTCACCGACGAGGGCCGCAAGAATCGTGCGATCACCGTGGTGATTCGCGCCCGCGACGACGCATCGAGCGCCGCGCGCACCTCTGCACTGGCCGCGGGCCGCACCACGCCGGTCGCGATCACGCCGGTCGCCTATAATCTGGGCGCGTCGGTCGGGTTCGAGAAATTCGTCACCCCGTCGCTCCCGCGCGGCACCGACCTGCGCAACCTGCCGGTCGCCAAGGCGCCCGAACAGGCCGAAAAGAAATCGAGATTCGCAACGCGGATGATCAACCGGCCCGCCGACCCGAGCGGCGCGACCGACCGGATCACCGCGCCCGGCGAAGCCCCCGCGGTCGATGTCGTCAGCAGCTATCGCCTGACCAAGAACATCGATGTCACCGCCGGCGTCCGCTATCGCAGCGACGACCGCGTCGAGCCGCTGACCGATGCCCGCCGCGACAGCCAGGCGGTCTATGTCGGAACCGCCTTCCGCTTCTAGCCTGCATCGCTATTTGGGTCATAGCGGCCTGCAAATGGCAACCTTCCGCGCTTCCGGTGCTCACGCACATTAAGTGCGCTGCGCTCCGGGTCGCGGAACGCCACCATTTTCGACTCGCTCTGACCCAAATAGCGACGCAGCCTTTGCCCCGCGCCGTGCGGCCTTTTGCTCCCACGCATCGATCGCTGCCCAGCCGGGTTTCAGGCCGCTCGCCTGACGGTTCAGCGCGCGGGCGCGGGTGAGCGTCATCCCGCCCAGCGCAATCGGCTGGCCGCCCGCCAGCCGCGCCAGCCGCAACCATTCCGCCAGGCCGAGCGCCTTTGCTCCAGGATGCGAGCGTGTCGGGTGCAGCGGTGAGATGAAGGCGCCGTCGGCCTTTGCGCGGCGCGCACGGCGGGCCTCGCGCGCGTCATGCACCGGCATCGTGACCGCGAGGCCCAGCCGGTGCGCCTGTTCCGCGCGGCGCACGTCATGCTGGCGGAGGTGAACGCCGTCGGCGCCCCATCGCTGCGCCGTGCCGGGGGTATCCGCTAGCAAGATCGTCAGCCCGCGCGACCGCGCTGTGCGGATCAGCCGCCGCAACAGGTGCCAGCGCGCGCGGCGGGACAGACTGTCATGGCGCAGGACGATCCCGCTGCCCGGCGGCAGCAGCGCCGCGAGCCGCACGACGTCCACCGCCAACCGTTCGTCGCTGAACAGCCATTGCGGCGGCAGGGGGTGGCGTCGGACCATCGCCCTTCCTATAGGCGCGTCGCAGGTGCACGCAACGCGCCGGGATCGGATGAATGATGAGCGACGCCGCGGACAGACTGAGCGAAGTGCAGGCCCGAATCGCCGACGCGGCGACGCGCGCGCAGCGCAAAGCGGACGACATCTGCCTGATCGCGGTGTCGAAGACGCACGACGTTGCCGCCATCCGCCCGCTGATCGCCGCGGGCCAGCGCCATTTCGGCGAGAATCGGGTGCAGGAAGCCGCGGCGAAATGGCCCGAACTGCGCGCCGAAACCCCCGGCATCAAACTCCACCTGATCGGCCAGTTGCAATCGAACAAGGCCGACGAAGCGGTGGCGCTGTTCGACGCGATCCATTCGGTCGACCGCAGCTCGCTGGTGCAAGCACTCGCAAAAGCCTGCGAAAAGGCGGGCAGGCAACCGCAGCTGTTCGTCCAGGTCAATATCGGCGACGAGGAGCAGAAGGGCGGCTGCAAGGTCGCCGACCTGCCCGCATTGCTGGCCGAAGCCAAAGCGGCAGGCCTCAAGATCGAAGGCCTGATGGCCATCCCCCCCGCCGACATCGAACCCGCCCCCTTCTTCGCGCTACTGGACGAATTGGCCGAACGCCACGGCCTGCCGGGGCGCTCGATGGGAATGAGCGGCGATTATGAAACCGCGGTGATGCTGGGCGCGACGCATGTGCGGGTGGGGACGGCGCTGTTCGGGGCGCGGGGATAGGTCAACGGTGTTCGTCGGCTAACGACCGGTAGCGGACCTTATCCCCTCCTCTTCAGAGGAGGGGTAGCGAGACTTACGAGCTTGCTCGTTAGTCGCAGCGGGGTGGTCATCGAGGCTGGGCGTGGCGACGCGATAACCACCCCGCTCGACTAAAGGCCCGGCTCTGCCGGACCAAGTCTCACTGCCCCTCCTCTAAAGAGGAGGGGATCGGCAAACGTCAGCTCCCCCACCCCAAAACCGCCACCCGGCCCTATTGATACTCCACCGTCACCGGAATCCGGCCGCGATAATCGCCATCGTCGGCGCCCGCGATCTGTAGCCGCCCGCCGAAACGGAAGACCAGGCGGCCGTCGGGGCCGAGCCGCGGCGCGGCGGACAGGTCGGTGATCAGGTCGGTGATGCGCGCAGAGCGGCCGTGACCACCCTCCAGGTCGACGCTGGCGGGCAGGATGACGCGCACTTCGGCGCCCGGCGCGCCGCGCACGGTGACGGTGCCGGTCAGCGCGAAACCGCCGAGATCGACGACGTCGCCGCTGAGGCGGCGGGCGCCCGATACCGGATCGACCGCAACCGTGCCGCCCATCGTGCCGACCGCGATCCGCCCCATGTCGAGCCGGGTTTCGACCTCGACGCGCAGCGGCACTTCGGCCTCGCGCGCCGCCGCACCGGTCGCCTTGTCGGGCGCGCAGAGCAGGCACTGCGCCGACGCCGCGGGCGCGCTGGCAAGGCTCAGGGCACAGGCAAGGAAAAGGCGCAGTTTCACCGCTGTACGCATAGCCGCCGCATGGTTAACCCCGCGTAAAACGCGCACGCCGCTAATCGCTGGCTAGTTTCCCGCTTTTCGGCCAAATGTGCGCGATGACCACACCCCTGCCGTCCCCCCGGCTAAACGCGCTCGCCACCGCCGTGCCGGGCCACGATATTCATCAAGCCTTTATCGACTGGGCCACCCCGCGGCTGGCCGACGCGCGCGTCCGCGCGATCTTTTCGCGGATGACCGCGCGGTCGGGGATCGACCATCGCTGGTCGGTGCTGCCGCCCACGACGGCGGGTGGATCGCCGGTGGCGGCGGGTGGGTTCTATGACGTTGCGGGCCTGCCGCCGACATCGGCGCGGATGCGCGCCTATGCCGACCATGCCCCCGATCTGGCGATGCAGGCGGTCGCGGCGCTGGGCGCGGCGTTCGATGCCTCGCGCGTCACCCATATCGTTGTCGCCAGCTGCACCGGCTTTGTCGCGCCGGGAATCGATCAGATCCTGGCGCGGCGGCTCGGGCTGGCGGCGACCGTCGAACGCGTACTGATCGGCTTCATGGGCTGTTACGCCGGGGTCACCGCATTGCGCACGGCGCGGCATATCGTGCGGTCGGAGCCGAAATCGGTGGTGCTGGTGGTCAGCGTCGAATTGTCGACATTGCACCTGCAACTTGCCGACCAGCCCGAGCCGCTGCTCGCGATGCTCCAGTTCAGCGACGGTGCCGCAGCGGCGATCGTGTCCGCCGACCCGGCCGGGCTCGCTTTGGGCGACGGCGCGAGCCTGGCGCTGGAGGACAGCGCCGACCTGATCCGCTGGGACATCGGCGACACCGGTTTTGCCATGCAATTGTCGGGCGAAGTGCCGGGGCGGCTGCGCGACGCGCTGTCGGCGCCCGACGTGCGCAACCAGCTGTTCGGCAGCGGCGCTCCGCCGCCGCTGCTCGCGGTTCACGCGGGCGGGCGATCGGTGCTCGACGCGGTCGAGCATGCGCTCGGCGTGCCGGCTGCGGCGCTGGCCGACAGCCGCGCGGTGCTCGCGCGCTTTGGCAATATGTCGTCGGCGACGATCCTGTTCGTGCTCGCCGACATGATGGCGCGCGATGCGAAGGGCGAGGGGCTGGCGATCGCCTTCGGCCCCGGCCTCGCCGCCGAAGCGATCCGCTTCACGGCATGAACCCCTTTACCAGCCTTCGCGCGCCGATCGACGCGGAGGAAGAGATGGACGCGGCCGAGCTCGCCCCCGCGCGCTACGTCCGGGTGCTCGCCGACCTGTCGCGGATCAACGCGCTGACGCTGGCGGCGCGCCCGACGCTCGGTTTTCTCGACCGCGTTGCGGCGCGCGGGGTGGGGACAAGGCCGTGGCGCATCCTGGATGTCGGCTTTGGCAGCGGCGACATGCTGGCGCGGATCGACCGCTGGGGGACACAGCGCGGAGTCGCGCTCGATCTGGTCGGGATCGATCTCAATCCGAACAGCGCGCCGGTCGCCGCGGCGCGGCTGGGCGCGCGGGCGCAGCTGGTTACCGGCGACTATCGCGATCTGGCGGGGCAGGGGTGGGACATCATCCTCTCCAGCCTGGTCACCCATCATATGAGCGCGGCCCAGCGCGCCGAATTCCTGCGCTTCATGGACACCGAGAGCGCGCGCGGCTGGCTGGTCAACGACCTCCACCGCCAGCGCCTGCCCTTTGCCGGTTACCCGCTGCTGGCGACGCTCGCGTTGGTCGACCCGATCGTCCGCCGCGACGGCCAGCTGTCGGTTGGGCGCAGCTTTCGCCGCGCCGAATGGCAGGCGATGCTGGCCAAGGCTTTGCCCGAAACTGCCGCGCACGCGCGCATCTTTCGCAGCTTTCCCTATCGGCTGTGCGTCGAGCGGATCCGGTGACCGACGCGATCGTCATCGGCGCCGGGCCCGCCGGTGCCGCGGCAGCGATCGGGCTGGCGCGCGCCGGTGCCAAGGTGCAGCTGCTCGAACGGACGCGCGAGACAGGCGATGCGCTGTGCGGCGGGTTCCTGAGCTGGCACTCGCTGGCGCGGCTCGATGCGCTGGGGATCGACCGCGCGGCGCTGGGCGGCCAGCAAGTCGGACGCGTGCGACTGTTTGCCGGGTCGCGGCACAGCGAAACCCGCCTGCCGCAAGCCGCGATGGGGGTATCGCGGCGGCGCCTCGACACGGTCTTGCAGGCCGCGGCGGTCGCGGCGGGGGCCGATATGCAGCGCGGGGTCCATGCGACAACGATCGATGGCCATAATGTCCAGACGCGCGACGGTGCGACACTTTCGGCCCCGTCGCTGTTCCTTGCGTCGGGCAAGCATGGCTTTCGCGGCCAGCCGCGCGAACCCGCGGCGTGGCAGCAACATGACCCCGTGATGGGCCTGCGGCTGCGCCTGCCGCCCCATGCGGCGCTGGACCGGCTGATCGACGATGCCGTCGAACTCCACCTGTTCGACCGCGGCTATGCCGGGCTGGTGCGGCAGGAGGACGGCAGCGCGAACCTGTGCCTTGCGACCCACAAGTCGCGGCTCGACGAAGCCGATGGCGATCCGGCGGCGCTGCTCGGCGCGCTCGGCGCGGCGCATCCGGGGCTCGGCGAGCGGCTGGCATATGCCGACTGGTCGCAAACCATCGATGCGATCGGCCATGTGCCGTACGGCTGGCGCACCGCCGATACCGCGCGCGGGCTGTTCCGTCTGGGCGATCAGGCGGGGGTGATTCCCAGCCTGGCGGGCGAGGGCATGGGGCTGGCGCTCGCCAGCGGCGACGCCGCGGTCGCGGCATGGCGCCGCGGCGGCGGCGATGCAGCACCCGTGTTCCAGCGCGCGCTCGCCGCGCGCATGCGACGACCCTTTGCGATCGCGAACGCGGTGTGGCGCGCCGGTGAAAATCCGCGCACGGCGAGCGGTCTGACGTTGCTTGCGGCCGCGTTTCCATCGCTGGTCCGCCGGGCGTCGCAAGCGACGCGAATCCGGGGCGACTGAGCCGCTCACCCCTTGCGGAACGGCGGTTTCGATCCGATATTGGGGGCAATCGCGACGCCGTCGACGATCGGCTCGCAGCCCAGGAGACATCCATCATGACCGACCCGACCAACACGAAGCCGCTCGACCCGATGGCGCATCATGTGCTGCGCGAAGGCGGCACCGAACGCGCCTTCACCGGCAAATATACCGACCACAAGGGCGACGGGATGTACCGGTGCGCCGGGTGCGGCGAGCCGCTGTTCGACAGCCGCACCAAATATGACAGCGGGTCGGGCTGGCCAAGCTATACGGCGCCTGCCGGGCGTGACGCGGTCAGCGAACTCACCGACACCAGCCACGGCATGGTGCGCACCGAAGTGCGCTGCGCCAAATGCGAAGGGCATCTGGGCCACGTCTTTCCCGACGGTCCTGGCCCGACAGGGCTGCGCTATTGCATCAACAGCGCGGCGCTTGACTTCGAAGGGCGCGCGCCGGATGAGGCGCAGACCGGCGAAGGCTGAAACGCGGTCGCCGGACTGAGCGATCAGGGGCGAAGCGAGGGAAGGAACACGGTCTTTGCGCCGCGAAAGAGAGCAGGCTTCGTCGAAACAATCGTCATCGTCCAGCAAGCGGAGCGGCACGCCCGATGGCGCGCCGCCGCGCTGGCGCGTCTGGGTGCGGCGGATTTTCCGCTGGGGGCTGGCGCTCGCGGTCGTCGCGCTCGTCGCGCTGGCGGTCGCGGTCGGTATCGCGGTGCAGCGGATGCCGAGCTTCGAGGAGCTCAAGAAATCGCCCGCCGGACAAACGATCCGCGTCCGCGCCGCCGACGGCACCGTGTTCCTGTCGCTCGGCCCCAATTACGGGCGCTGGCTGACCCTGCGCGAAACGCCGCAGGTGATGCAGGACGCGATGGTCGCGGTCGAGGACCGGCGCTTTCGCTATCACCCCGGGCTCGATCCCGTCGGCATGGCGCGCGCCGCGGCGGTCGCGGTGCAGAATCGCGGCAGCGGCCGCCGCCTGCAGGGCGCATCGACGATCACCCAACAGCTGGCGCGCAACGTCTTTCTGTCGAACAGCTATGATTTCCGCCGCAAGGCGCGCGAGATGATCCTGGCGCTGGCGCTCGAATGGAAATTTTCGAAGAACGAGATCCTCGAACTCTATCTGAACAAGGTCTATTTCGGCGGCGGCAGTTACGGCATCGATGCCGCTTCGCGCCGCTTTTTCGGGCATAGCGCGACCGAAATGTCACTGTCCGAGGCGGCCGTGGTCGCCGGGCTGGTCAAGGCGCCGTCGCGCTATTCGCCGACCGCCGATGCGTCCGCCGCGCTCGGCCGCGCCGGGGTGGTGCTGGGCGTCATGGTCGATGCCGGGGTGATTACCCAGAGCCAGGCCGACAGCGCCAAACCCGCCGATGTCCAGCTGGCGCAGGAAACCGGACAGAACAGCGCGCGCTATTTCAGCGACTGGGCTTTGCCGCAGCTCGACCTGCTGATCGACGAGGGCAGCGAAGCACTCGACGTATACACCACGATCGATTTGGGCATGCAGCGCGCAGCGACCGCGGCGATCCAGGCCAACACCCCGCGCGGGGTGCAGGGCGCGCTGGTATCGCTGGACCGCGACGGCGCGGTGCGGGCGATGGTCGGCGGCACCGATTATGTGACGTCGAACTATAACCGCGCGACGCAGGCGCTGCGCCAGCCGGGATCGGCGTGGAAACTGTTCGTCTATATGGCGGCGCTCGAGGCGGGGTATAAGGTCGACGATCCGGTGGTCGACGAACCCGTGACGATCAACGGCTGGTCGCCGCGCAATTCGTCGGGGCGCTTTGCCGGGACGATGGATTTGCGCAGCGCCTTTGCCTATTCCGTCAATACCGTCGCCGCGAAGCTGGGCGACGAGGTCGGCTTTTCGTCGGTCGCCAATATGGCGCGGCGGTTCGGCATCACCACCCCGGTCAACACCCACCCGTCGATGGTGCTGGGCAGCGCCGAGGTGCGGGTGATCGACATGACCGCCGCCTTTGCCGCCGTGTCGCGTAAGGGGGTGTCGGTGCAGCCCTATGGCATAACCAAGGTGACGACCGCCGACGGCCGCCTGCTGTATCAGCGCCCGGCGGAGCGCGGGCAGGTGCTGGTCGACAATTGGGTCGCCGCCGGGATCACCGACCTGTTGCAGACCGCGGTCGCCACCGGCACCGGGCGCGCGGCGCAGATCGGCCGCCCCGTCGCGGGCAAGACCGGGACGACGACGAGCAACAAGGACGGCTGGTTCCTGGGCTTTTCCAGCGGGCTGACGACGGGCGTGTGGATGGGCCGCGACGATGCGAAAGCGGTCGGCGGGTTGCAGGGCGGCCGCGCCCCGGCGCAGGCGTTTGCCGATTATATGCGCGTCGCGGTGGCGCGGCGCCCGGTCGAGGCGTTCGACACCGAAGTCGTGCTGCCCGAATGGCAGCTCGAGGACGAAGGCGAAGCCTATATGGGCGAGCCCGGCGAAGGCGCGCTGGTCGATGAAAATGGCATGCCGATCGAGCTGCCCTACGACATGCGCCCGCCCGAGGGCGTCGAGCCCGCCCCGGCGCCCGAGGATGGTCCGGTGTTGGACCAGCAATGGATCGAGGAGCAGACCGGACGGCGCGGACCCGGCGAGCCCGGCGCCGCGCCCCGAAATGGTGCGCCGCCCAAGGGGCAACCCCCCGCGACCAAGGCACCCGCACAGCGCCCGCCAGCGGCCGAGTTTTATTAGGGTCAGGCGGTGAAGCGATAGCGGTGCAGGCTGCGCCCTTCGCGGCGCAACCAGCTGCGCGCCGCGGCGACATCGCCGTCGTGCAGGTCGTCGACCAGCGCGTGAAACGCAGGGCCGTGGTCCATGTGCACGAGATGCGCGACCTCGTGCGCCACCGTCGCGCGGCGGACATGGTCGGGCGCCATGACCAGCCGCCAGCTGTAGCGCAGGTCGCCGTCATGGGTGCAGCTGCCCCAGCGGCTGCGCGGATCGCCGACCCCGACGCGCCCGACCGCCAGCCCGGCGCGCGCGGCGATGTCGCGGCTTTCGCGGTCGAGCAGGGCGAGCGCCTGCCCTTTCAACCAGCGTTCGACCCGGCGCCCGACCGTTTCGGAAGGGCCGCCGACGCGCAGCGCGTCAGGATCAAGACCGATCGCGCGCGGCGCGGTGGGGATCCAGTCGATCCGGCGATCGACCCCCCGGAACGGCACCGCAGCGCCCGGACCGACAATCACCGGCAGCGCCGACTTGCCGACCTGTTCGGCGAGCCACGCCTGTTGCTCGCTCGCCCATTTAAGCGCCGCCCGGATATTGGTGCGGCGCGGAACGGTCAGCCGCAACTGACCACGCGCGGCGTCGAACACCAGCCGGTAGCGCCGCGACTGGGCGTGCTGGACGACGCGCACCGGCCAGGCGTCATCGCCAACCTGAATGTGCGGCGCATCGGCGCGCGAATTAAACCACGCGTTCGACAAGATGATTTTCCAACGGCCCGGCGACATCCTCGCTGACCGTCCAGCCGACGATCGACTGTCCGGCGCGGTGCACGGCATCGCGGTCGCCGCACACCAGATAATGCCATGCAGGGAGCGGCCGCCCCTCGGCGCGCAGGCGGTAGGCGCAGCTTTGCGGCAGCCATGCGATGTCGGCGACCTTGGCCTTGGTCAGCGTCAGGCAATCGGGAACATGGCGGCGGCGATGCTTGTAATCGCCGCAGCGCGCGGTGTTGAGGTCGAGCAGGCGGCACGTGACATTGGTCGGATAAATCCGCCCCGTATCTTCATCCTCGATCTTGTGCAGGCAGCATTTGCCGCAACCATCGCACAAGGCCTCCCACTGACCGGCGTCAAGGCTGGCGAGCGGCGCTTCCCAAAAGGGGCGGGGCGCCGCGCGCCCGGTCACTGGACCCATTTCGCCAGATCGGCAGCGACCGCGGCGGGTGCCCCTTCATCGGCGTCGGTCGACGGATCATCGAGCGGCAGCAGCGCGAGCGGCTTGCCCGCCGGGTCCATCAGGAAGGCAAGCTGGCTGTGCGCCATCAGATAGCGGTCGGGGGCCGAACCATCGACCTTGTTATAGGTGACGACATAAGCCTTGGCGACTGCGGCAATCTGTTCGGGGGTGCCGGTCAGCCCGAGCAGGCGCGGATGATAGCGCGTCACGAAGGGCTTGAGCGCCGCGGGTGTATCGCGCGCCGGATCGACGGTGACGAACAGCGGCGTGATCTTTGCTCCGCGCGCCGGATCGGATTTTTCGAACTGCGCCAGTCCGCGCATCAGCTTTTGCAGGTCGACCGGGCAGATGTCGGGGCAAAAGCTGTAGCCGAAATAGACGAGGCGATATTTGCCCGCAAAATCGGTGTCGCGGACCGTCTTGCCGTTCTGATCGGTGAGCGTGAACGGGCCGCCGATGCGCGCGCCTTCGAGCGGCGGGGTCGCGGGCGGTGCATCGGCCGCGCCACCACATCCTGCCAGCATCGTAGCCAGCGCGACGATCAGGCTTGCACGGACAAGCTTTTGTCCCATATTCGCGATATTCATCATCGGGCCAGCCTTGGTCGGCTAGCCTGCGAAAATCAACCATTCTCGTCGCACTGTTGCGGCGATGCTTGCCAAGGGTCAACCAGATCATGTTCCGACGCGCGGAGTTCCGCCTCGCCGCCCTGCTTCTCGCGCTCGTCGCAGCGGCAGGCCTCCTTCACGGCCCAGCGCAGGCGCAGTTCCGCGGCGGCTATGCCTTTTTGCAAGCGGTCGAGGCGCGCGACGGGACCAAGGCGACCGACGCGCTGAAGGACGACGCGACGCTGGTCAACACCCGCAATCCCGACACCGGGGAGACCGCGCTGATCCTCGTCGCGAAACGCCGCGACGGCACGTGGCTGCGCTTCCTGCTCGCCAAGGATGCCGACCCGGCGATCGCCGATCGCCAGGGCATGACGCCGTTGATGCACGCCGCGCTGCTCAATTTCACCGACGGCGCAACCGAATTGCTCGATGCCAAGGCGCCGGTCGACCAGACCAATCGCCGCGGCGAAACCGCGCTGATCCTGGCGGTGCAGACCAAGAATGTTGCGATGGTCCGCCTGCTGGTGCGGCGCGGCGCCAATCCCGACAAGGCCGATCATGCGACGGGGATGAGCGCGCGCGATTATGCCAAACGCGATGACCGTACCGGGCAGATCGTTACGCTGCTCGACGCCAAGGCCGATGGAACGACGCGCGACCTGGGACCAAGCTTCGGCCCCAATTGACTCGCACAATGTGATATCTTTGTTGACATTCACATTACAGTGTGAGACATGATTGCCATGTCCACCCAGCTCATCGAGCGCATTCGCGCCATCGTCGACGACGGCAGCATGTCGCGTTCGGGCCTCGCCCGCGCCGCGGGGCTGCACGCCAACAGCCTGCGCGACCTCGATTCGCCCGGCTGGAATCCCACCGCCGACACGCTGCGCAAGCTGGAAAACTGGCTGGCGCACGGCAGCGACCTGTCGCCGATGGCAACCCCCGAAGAGATTATCGCCGAGGCGCGCAACGGCCGGATGTTCATCCTTGTCGATGACGAGGACCGCGAAAATGAAGGCGATCTGGTCATCCCGGCGCAGATGGCGACCCCCGACGCAGTGAATTTCATGGCGACCCACGGCCGCGGCCTGATCTGCCTGACGCTCACCAAGGCGCGCGTCGACCTGCTCGGGCTCGAACTGATGAGCCGCGCCAACGGCACCCGCCACGAAACCGCCTTCACCACCTCGATCGAGGCGCGCGAGGGCGTGACCACCGGCATTTCCGCCGCCGACCGCGCGCGCACCGTGTCGGTCGCGATCGACGGCGCCAAGGGCCGCGACGACATCGTCACCCCCGGCCATGTCTTTCCGTTGATCGCGCGCGACGGCGGCGTGCTGGTCCGCGCGGGTCACACCGAAGCGTCGGTCGACATCGCCCGCCTCGCCGGGCTCAACCCGTCGGGGGTGATCTGCGAGATCATGAACGACGACGGGTCGATGGCGCGGCTCGACGACCTCGTCCCCTTTGCCCGGCGCCACGGGCTCAAGATCGGGACGATCGCCGACCTGATCGCGTACCGGCACCGCAACGACCGGCTGGTCGAATGCGTGTCCGACGAGCCATTCGAATCGGATTATGGCGGCGACTGGCGGCTGAAATCCTATCGCAACAAGATCGACGGCAGCGTCAATCTGGTGCTGCAAAAGGGCGCGGTCGATCCCGCCGGGGTGACGCTGGTGCGCATGCACCCGGTGTCGATCTTCGACGACGTCATGGGGCGGCCAGGCCCGAAAAAGCGCCGCCTGCAACGCGCGATGGAAGCGATCGGCGAAGCGGGGTCGGGCGTCATCGTCATGCTGATGCGCCCGCTGCCCGGATCGGCCGAGGCTGAAGCGACCCCGCCGCCGACCGGCGGCATGGACCTTCGCACCTATGGCATCGGCGCGCAGATCCTGGCCGATCTCGGCGTCCATCAAATGGAGTTGTTGACGCCGTCGCACAATAATCTCGTCGGGCTGGAGGGCTATGGCCTGTCGGTCGTCGGCGAACGCTCAATCCCCGGGGAGGCCGCATAATGGCGCATGTTCTGATCGTCGAAGCCCGTTTCTATGCCGAGCTCAACGATATGCTGCTCGACGGCGTGCGCAGTGCGCTGGGCGCCGAAGGGCACAGCCATGAAACGGTGACCGTCCCCGGCGCGCTCGAAGTTCCCGCGGCGATCTCGCTGGCCGCCGATACCGGGCGCTATGACGCCTATGTCGCGCTCGGCGTCGTGATCCGCGGCGAGACCTATCATTTCGAGGTCGTGTCGAACGAAAGCGCGCGCGGCATCATGGCGCTGACCCTCGACGGGCTGGCGATCGGCAACGGCATATTGACCGTCGAGAATGAAGAACAGGCGCTTGCGCGCGCCGACAAGACGCGCAAGGATAAGGGCGGCGAAGCGGCGAAGGCCGCGCTCGCCATGCTGGCCCTGAAGGAACAATTCGGCATTGGTTGATCGCGCGCCCCCCAGCCGTTTTTCCGTCGTCGAGCGCGGCGGGCGGCTGGTGGTGATCGACAAGGAAACCGGCCAGACGCCGCTCAGCGCCGCCGAGCGCATGGAAATTCACGATCGCAATCTGGGTATCGAGCCGGTCCGCCCCGAACGGCGCGCCAATGCCCCCGATCTGTCGGCGGCGGCACGCGCCGAATCCGGCTTGACCGCCCGCCCTGCGCCCAACCAGCAACCGGCAGCACCCCCCGCCAAGCCGCGCGTTACTGCTGCGACGGCCGAACCGAGCAAGCGGCCTTGGGCGACCGGGCCGAAAGACCGGCCGGCGCTGAAGTCCGATACCGCGCCGACGCCTGCCCGTATCCCGAACCGCCCGGCACCGCAAAGCGGCGGTCGCAAGACGATCGTCACCGGCAAATGGTGGGACGCAAAGGGGCCGCGCACGATCGAGCTTGGCCCGAAAGGTCAGCAGACGCTGAGCGGCGGTTTCGTGACGCTGTTCTTCATTTTGGTGACCGCCGCGATCGTCGCGCTCTTTGTCGAGCCGGTGCTGCTGTTCGTCGGCGGCTTCCTGCTGTTCCGTTTCGGCAGCAATATCCTTGGCCCGCTGGGCGCCGGAATCGTCGACAAGGCGATTGCGGAAAGGAATTGATCGTCGCCCCCGCGCAGGCGGGGGCGACGATGATATATTATGCGTCGACCAGCGCCGGATAGTCGGTGTAACCTTCCGCCCCCGGCGAATACCAGGTCTGCGGATTGTCGGCGGCCCATTCGGCACCGCTCTGGATACGCTCGACCAGATCGGGGTTGCCGATAAAGGGGCAGCCAAAGGCGATAGCGTCCGCAACGCCGCTTGCCAGCGCCGCTTCGGCCTTTGCCACGTCATAATCGCTGTTGAGGATCAGCGGCCCCTTGAACGCCTTGCGGATCGTGGGCGACTGTCGGGGGACATCGGTGTTGCCGAAGGTTCCGTCGGGGCCCGGTTCGCGCAGTTCGAGGAAGCCGATACCGAGCGCGTCGAGCGCCCCGGCCGCCGCGGTGAACAAGGGTTCCGGATTGCTGTCGTCGACGCCCTGCGAATTGCCATTGGGCGACAGGCGCACCGACACGCGGTCGGCGCCCCAGACGCCAATCAGCGCCTCCGTCACTTCGCGCAGCAGCCGAATGCGATTCTCGACTGAACCGCCATAATCGTCATCGCGCAAATTGCTGTTGTCGCGCAGGAACTGGTCGATCAGATAACCGTTCGCGCCGTGGAGCTGGACCCCATCGAACCCGGCGCGTTTGGCGTTCTCGGCCGCCTTGGCATAATCGGCGATCAGCCGCGGAATCTCGGCCAGCTCGAGCGGGCGCGCGACTTCCAGATCGCGGCGGCCGACCGGCGTATGCGCGCGGCCTTCGCCCTGCGTCGCCGAGGCCGAGACCGGCTGTTTGCCGTCGTTGAACACCGAATGGACCAGGCGGCCCATGTGCCACAGCTGCGCGACGATGCGGCCACCGGCGGCATGGACGGCATCGGTCACCGGCTTCCAGCCTTCGACCTGCGCGTCGGTCCACAGCCCGGGGGCCGACGGCCAGCCGAGCCCTTCCTGCGAAATGCCGGTCGCTTCGGAGATGATCAACCCCGCGGAGGCCCGCTGGCGATAATATTCGACCGCGAGGTCGGTCGGGACAAAACCGGCGGCGGCGCGACCGCGGGTCAGCGGCGCCATGATGATGCGGTTCGGCGCTTCGATGGCGCCCAGCTTGATCGGGTCGAAAAGCGATACAGCCATAAATCCTCCACGTTCCAAATTTCCGGCGACGACCGACCGGGGCGTCGCTATGGCCCGCAAAGCTATGGATGCCGCGGCGCCTGCACAATGGTCAGTATCAAAAGAAAATCTAAATGACAGCCAAGATCGAAAGCCTCGACGAGAAAGACGGTGCGGTGCCGACCGTCGGCCGCTGGGCGTTTCTGGCGCTGCTCGCGGGCAATATTTCGCTGTCGATCGGTGCCCTGCTCGTCCGCCTGGCTGATACCGGGCCGACCGCCTCGGCCTTCTGGCGCATGGCGATCGCGCTGCCCTTTCTGCTGGCGCTCGCGTGGCGCGAGAGCGGGGGGCGGTTGCCCGCGCGCAATGCCATTGTCGTGGCCAGCGCCGCGGGCCTCTTTTTCGCGCTCGATCTGGCCGCCTGGCATATCGGTATCCTCCAGACCAAGGTCGCGAACGCAACGCTGTTCGGCAATTGCGCCAGCCTCCTCTTGGTGATCTGGGGGATTTTCCTCGCGCGCCGCTGGCCGCGCGGGTGGCAAGCGCTGGCGATCCTGCTCGCCTTTGCCGGATCGGCGCTGCTGATGGGGCAAAGTTACGAACTGTCGCCCGCCTATCTCGTCGGCGACCTGCTCAGCCTGCTCGCGGGGGTGCTCTACACCGTTTACGTCCTGCTGATGTTGCGCGTGCGCGGGGCGCTCGAACCGTGGACCGCGCTCGCCATTTCGTCGCTTGTCTGCGTCCCGATCCTGCTTGGCACCGCGCTGGCGCTGGATGAAACGATCATGCCGCGGAACTGGACCCCGTTGATCCTGCTCGCGCTGACCAGTCAGATTATCGGGCAGGGGCTGATGACCTGGTCGCTGCCGCGCTTCTCGCCGCTCGTCATCGGGCTGACCCTGCTCGTCCAGCCCGCGGTCGCGGCGCTGGCGGGATGGCTGGCGTTCGGCGAACTCCTCGGCCCCGTCGACATTTTCGGCGGCATGATGGTCGGCGCCGCGCTGGTGCTGATCCGGTTGCCGAGCCGCCGAACAGCGCCTATCTGATGGGCATGGCCTCGATCCTTCCCGCCGATCCGACCCTCGACGAGATTCGCGCCGCGCTCGCACCGCTGATCGCGTCGTCGGCGGCGTTCGACGGCTTCGGTCCGGCGGCACTCGCCGACGCCGCGCGCCGTGCCGTGGTCGATCCCGACGTCGCCGGTCTCGCCTTTCCCGGCGGCGGGCGCGACATGGTCGATGCGTGGTTCGCCGCCATCGACGATCGCATGGCGGCAAAGTGGCCCGCCGACCAACTGGCGACGCTCAAGATCCGCGAGCGCATCACCACACTGGTCGAAACGCGTATCAACCTGCTCGCCCCCGCCCGCGAATCGCTGCACCGCGCGCTGGCGCTGCTGGCGCTGCCGACCAATGTGCCATTCGCGGCCAAGCTCGGCTGGCGCAGCGCCGATGCGATGTGGCGGCTCGCGGGCGACACCGCGACCGACTATAATCATTACAGCAAGCGCGCGATCCTCGGCGCGGTCTATGCCGCGACGATGGCGGTGTTCCTGAACGACGAAAGCGACGGTTTCGCCGACACCCGCGCCTTCCTTGCGCGCCGGATCGACCAGGTCATGCGCTTCGAAAGCTGGAAATATCGCCGCGCGTCGCGCGGCACCGAACGCCCCAGCCTTGCGCGCTTTGTCGGGCGGCTGCGCTATCCCGGGCGCTAGGTTGCGCAATCAAGGGGCTGGCGCCGCTCGTCTGTTATTGATAATCGCTAGCAAATGAACGCAAAGCTCGATTCTGCCCCGTTGGGCGTGGCTGTCCGCATATCCCGCATCGATTGGGACCAAATGTCGCATGACGAAGGACGTCGACTGCGCGAATTCGGGCTGATGGAGGGGATCCAAGTCACCCCGCTGCATCGCGGCAGCCTGTTCTCGCGCGATCCGCTGGCGCTGGCGGTCGGGCGGATGCAGGTGATCATCCGGGCGCGACAGGCGGCAATGATCGAAGTGGCGTCCGCCGCATCATGACCGCTGCCATTCCGACGATCGCACTGGTCGGCAATCCCAACGCCGGCAAATCGAGCCTGTTCAACGCGCTGACCGGCGCGCGGCAAAAGATCGCCAATTATCCCGGCGTCACCGTCGAACGCAAGGCGGGGCACGCCAGCTTTGCCGACGGACGGCCCCTGTCGCTGATCGACCTGCCCGGCAGTTACAGCCTGACCCCCGCCAGCCCCGATGAAGCGGTGACACGCGACGTCGTGCTGGGCCAGCAGGCGGGCGAACGCCGTCCCGATGCACTGGTCGTCGTCGTCGATGCCGCCAACCTCGACAATCATCTCTGCTTCGCGCTCGAACTGGTTGCGCTCGGGCTGCCGACGGTGATCGCGCTGAACATGCTCGATCTGGCGGAGCGCGACGGTCTGACGCTCGACCCGGCCATCCTGTCGCGCGAGCTGGGGGTGCCGGTGGTGCCGACCGTTGCGGTGCGCAAGCGCGGCCTGACCGACCTGCTTGCCGCGGTCGACGGCGCGATCCTGTCGCACCAGACGCAGGCAACCCCGCAAACGGCACCGCCCGCCTCCGACGCCGCTCTGCACCAGCGCGCGCGCGCCATCGCGCGCGCCGCGACCGTCTCGGAAACCCCGGTGCGCCGCTGGACGCAGCGCGTCGACGCGGTGCTGCTGCATCCGATCGCAGGGTTCCTGATCCTGCTCGCGCTGATGTTCGTGATGTTCCAGGGGGTCTATGCGTGGTCCGAAGCGCCGATCGGCTGGATCGAGGGCGGCATCGGTGCCTTGCAACAGGCGGTGACCGCGGCGCTGCCCGACGGCTTCCTGCGCGGGCTGATCATCGAAGGCATCCTCGGCGGGGTCGGGTCGGTGATCGTCTTCCTGCCACAGATCCTGATCCTGTTCCTGTTCATCCTGCTGCTCGAAGCCACGGGGTACATGACCCGCGCCGCGTTCCTGATGGACGGCATCATGGCCAAGGTCGGGCTGTCGGGCCGGGGCTTCATTCCGCTCCTGTCCAGCTTCGCTTGCGCCGTCCCCGGGATCATGGCGACGCGCGCGATCCCCGATCCCAAGGACCGGCTGACGACGATATTGATCGCGCCGCTGATGACCTGTTCGGCGCGGCTGCCCGTTTACACACTGATCATCGGCGCCTTCATCCCGAACAGCAATGTCGGCGGCTCGCCCGTCGGGCTGCAAGGCCTGGTGCTGTTCGGCCTCTATCTGTCGGGCATCGTCGGGGCGCTGGTCGTCGCGCTGGTGCTGCGCCGCACCGTCGCCAAGGGCAATGCCGCGGGCTTCATGATGGAAATGCCGCGCTATCAATGGCCGCGGCTGCGCGATGTCGCGATTGCGCTGTGGCAGCGCGCGTGGATATTCCTGCGCCGCGCCGGGACGATCATCTTTGTCACGACGATCGCGCTGTGGCTGCTGCTCAGCTATCCCAAGGTGCCGGTGGGCAGCAGCGAAAGCCAGGTCGACTACAGCGTCGCCGGCCGCATCGCGAGCGGGCTGGAGGTTGTCGTCAAACCGATCGGGTTCAATCACGACATCGCGCTCGCGCTGATCCCCGCGATGGCGGCGCGCGAGGTCGCGGTGTCGGCACTCGCCACCGCCAACGCGATCGACGCGGGCGACGATGAAGAGGCGATGGCGCAATCGCTGAGCGAACGTTTGCAGGGCCGCTGGAGCATCGCGACCGCGCTCGCCTTCCTCGCGTGGTTCGTGTTCGCGCCGCAATGTATCTCGACCATCGCGATCACCCGGCGCGAGACCAATGGGTGGAAATGGCCGCTGTTCATGGTTGGCTATTTGTTCGCGCTCGCCTATGCCGCAGCAGGTATCACTTACTGGACAGCCGTCGCCTTTGGCCTAGGCTGATCCTTCCAACATTTATGCGGAGCGGAGCGGCATGGCTGGCAGCGTCAACAAGGTAATTCTCATCGGCAATCTGGGCGCCGACCCCGAAATCAAGTCGTTCCAGAATGGCGGCAAGATCGCCAATATCCGCATCGCGACCAGCGAACAGTGGAAGGACCGGATGACCGGTGAGCGCAAGGAGCGCACCGAATGGCATAATGTCGTGATCAACGGCGAAGGGCTGGTCGGGGTCGTCGAACGCTTCCTCAAAAAAGGCTCGAAAGTCTATATCGAAGGCTCGCTGCGCACCCGCAAATGGCAGGACCGCGACGGCAACGACAAATATACGACTGAGGTCGTGATCGCGGGCATGGGCGGCACGCTGACCATGCTCGACGGCGCCCCCGGTGGCGGCGGTGGCGGATCGCGTGGGGGCGGCGGCGAGGATAGCTGGGGCAATGGCGGCGGCTCGGGCGGCGGCTGGAACCAGGGCGGCGGTTCGAGCGGCGGGAGCAGCGGCGGTGGACGCCCACCCTTCGACGACGATCTGGATGACGACGTTCCGTTCTGAGGACCAAAACCCAAACCCGTTCGTGCTGAGCTTGTCGAAGCACCGTCCTTTCGTATGACGTCGCGGGATAGAAGAACGGCCCTTCGACAAGCTCAGGGCGAACGGTGCAGGTGAGAACGTGGCTGGACTAGTCGACGCCAGCGCCGAAATGGCAATCACCGCCGCGGACGTCGCGCGCGGCGTGTGCCGCCTGTTCGCGCAGCAGGGGCTGGTGGCAATTCCCGAAGTGCCACTGCCCAACGGGCGGCGCACCGATCTCACCGCGATCGATGCGAAGGGCAATATCACCATCGTCGAGATCAAGGTCAGCCGTGCAGACTTGCACGGCGACGGCAAATGGCCCGACTATTGCGACTGGTGCGACAATTTTTATTGGGCGCTGGCGTCCGGTTTAGACCCCGCGATCCTCGACACCCCCGACTATCGCCCGGAAACATCGGGCCTGATCATCGCCGACCGCTATGGCGCGGCGGTGGTGCGCGAAGCGGCGAACTGCAACCTGGCCGCCGCGCGGCGCAAGGCCGAGCTGCTGCGCATCGGGCGTGTCGCGATGCGGCGGTCGATGGTCGCGGCAGATCCCGAGCTGGCGGCGGGGTGGGTCGAGGGTTAGGCGCTATTCGAATGCCTCGGCAGCGACCGGAACGTCGTTGCGCCTGAGAATATACCAGATTCCGCTGCCGATGATGGCGAGGCGCAGGATGATGTGGAGGATCAACGCCTTTCCGGCGGGGTTTGAAACGCCAAGGTCCTTCAGGACCCAGCCGTTCATTCCCAGACCCGCGACTTCGAAAGCGATCAACAGCGCGGCGGGAACCACGGACGGCCGGACGACAAACCATCCGAGCAATACCGCGCCGATGACCAGATCGGGCGCGATCGCCAGCCATGATCCCGGGACGATGGTCGCTCCGGCAAGAAACCAAAGAAGCTGCCCCGTCGCTAGGGCCGCGAACGTGACCGCTGTTTCGGAAAGCTGCGGACACAGTTTCTTGAGTACAAACAGTGCGGCGAACGTCAACAGGACCGGAATAAACCCACCCAGCAAATAGATACCCACGCCAAGCCCGAGCGCGCCGAAACGCGCGACCGGGTTGGCCGAAATCTGATCATCCCCATAAGCCATATTGCCCCTCCCCCGAATCGTTCGGCTATGCTCGCGCCTGCATCCGCGCAAGGTAGCGGGCGAGGATATCGATCTCCAGATTGACCGGCCGCCCCGCCGCCGCCTCGTTCAGCGTCGTCATCTCCTGCGTGTGCGGGATGATGTTGAGCGTGAAATGCGCCGTGCCGTCGGACTGGTCGGTCACCTCGTTGACGGTCAGCGAGATGCCGTCGACGGTGATCGAGCCTTTGGCAGCGATATGCGGCGCCAGCGCGGCGGGCGCCGATAGGGTCACGCCGACGCTGTCGCCGACCGGGATCACCGACACGATCGTCCCGACCGCATCGACATGGCCGGTGACGATATGCCCGCCGAGTTCGTCGCCGACCTTCAGCGCGCGTTCGAGGTTCAGGCGGCGGCCCGCATCCCACATCCCCGGCGCGGTGCACGCGATGGTTTCGGCGCTGGCGTCGATCGCGAACCAGTCGCCGTCGCCGTCGCGGCCTTTGTCGACAACGGTCAGGCACGCGCCCGAACAGGCGATCGACGCGCCGAAATCGATCGTCGCGGTGTCGTAGCGGGTGGCGATGATCAGCCGCGTGTCGCCGCGATCCTCGCGCGAACGAACGGTGCCGATGTCGGTGATGATGCCGGTGAACATGGGGCGCGCTTATCCTTCTCTGACCCGCTCGTAAACGTCGAGCCGGTCGCTGCCAAGCAGGCGGCTGTCGGTCAGGCGCCAGCGGCCATGAGCAGCGGCCAGATCGGCGAGGCCGATGTCGCCAAGCGCGGGCTTGCCGCCGCCGATCAGGATCGGCGCGCGATAGAGGAGCAGCCGGTCGACGCGGTCGGCGGCCAGAAAGGCCGACGCCGCGCCGGCACCGCCCTCGACCAGCACCGAATCGACATCGTCGATTGCATCGGGCGCAGCGACCGCGGTCCAGCCTGCGGGTGCGACGCCCCGCGTCAGCAGCAGTCTCTTCGGGCTGCGCGCTTCCAGACCGGGTAACCGAACATCAAGTTTCGGATCGTCGGCCTCGAGCGTCCCGCGCCCGACCAGGATTGCCTGATGGGTCGCCCGTTCGACGTGGCCGTGCGCGCGGGCGCGATCGCCGGTAATCCACCGGCTCGACCCATCCGCCCGCGCGATGCAGCCGTCGAGCGAGGTCGCGAGCTTGAGCGTGACGAACGGTCGCGCGGCAACGTGCCGCGTCCACCACGGCGCCATCGCGGCGCGCGCTTCGGCGGGCAGCACACCCTCGACGACCGCGATCCCCGCGCCGCGCAAGCGCGCGATGCCGCGGCCGTCGGTGCGCGGATCGGGATCCTGCGCGGCGATGACGACGCGCGCGATCCCCGCGGCGATCAGCCCGTCGCTGCATGCAGGTCCGCGCAGGCTGTCGTGCGCGCAGGGTTCGAGTGTAACATAGGCGGTGGCGCCGCGCGCTGCGTCGCCCGCCTGCGCCAGCGCGGTCGCCTCGGCATGCGGGCGCCCACCGGCCTGGGTCCAGCCGCGCGCAACAACCCGATCGTCCTTCACAATCAGGCAGCCGACATTGGGATTGGGTGCCGCCGCCGGGCGGCCGCGCCGCGACAGCGCGATCGCGGCCGCCATCCAGTCGGCATCGGCGGGCGGGCTCTGCATGCGATCAGTCGGCGGCTTGCGACGGAGATCCGCGCGCGGCGCGTTCGGCAAGCGTCGAGCGCGGGACCGCCACCGGCCTTTTCTGCTTCGCCGCGGCGGCTTCCGCTTCGCCCAGCGTCTCGCGGGTCACCTTGTCGGCTTCGGCCGAGTCATATTCGACCCCCATCATGTCCGCGAGCCGCTGATATTCGGCGCGCTTTTCGGCGTTGGCGCGCGTCGTTTCCTTGGCGCGCGCGACCCATTCGGCGCGAATCTCGGCGTCGCTGCGGTTGGCCGACCAGTTTTCGAAATAGATGATCTGGGCCTTTGGCTCCTCGGTCCGGATCAGATGTTCCGAAAAGCCGTAGAAAACGACGATTGGCAGCGCAATCGCGACGCCCCAGCTGGCCCAGCGGTGCGGGCGCGGTTCGCGGACATAGGCCCAGAAATCGGAGAGGCCGCCGCCGACATCGACGTTGTTGAACATTCCCATGCGACCAATTTAGGCGATGTCGCAGCAATTTGCGAGGGGGTGGAGGATTGCACCGAATGACGGCCGGATGGATTACGATTGCAAAAACTGCAATTGCAGATGCTTATTTCGCAGTTGCACAAATTTTTGTGCGCTGCAATATGAGCATGCCTTTTAGGCATCCTCTCCCAAAACTTTCATGGGCCACCCTCGGGTGGCCCTTTTTTTTCGACCTTTTTGGTTGAGAGATCGCGCCATCCCGCTCCGCGGGGTGATTCGCGAATCACGCCTGCAACGGCACACGCTTTTCGAATCGGCGCACTTCGGCAATGAAACTCCCGGGCAGCGGCGTCGCGCCGCCACCGTCGAGATCGATATGCGCATAGCTGATCTCGATGTCGGTCAGCCGCTCGGCGTCGCGAAAGATCGCGCAATGGACGGTGAAGCTCGTCCGCCCGAACCGGCTCACCCGCGCCGCGATGGTGATCCGCTCGTCGAGCCGCGCCGAACCATGATAGTCGATCTCGCAATGCACTTCGCGGATGTCGGTACCATATTGGTGAAAATAGGGGCCGGGCTGGCCTTCGCCGAGGGCGCGAAAATATTCGGTCACCCCGATATCGGCATAGACCAGATAATTGCCGTTGAAGACGATGTTCTGGCCGTCAATCTCGTTGAAGCGCACGCGCACCGTTTCGTGAACGCGAAAATCGTTCAGCGGCACGTCCCAGTTGCTACTGTCCATCGCCGTGTCAGGCCGCGAGCGCGGCGGGGGCGCGGTCAAGGGGCGCGCAGGCGGCTTCGAGCCAGGCGCGATCGTCGGCGCTCATTCCTGGCGCCAGCTTGGCAAACACCGCGGCATGATAGGCATCGAGCCAGTCGGCCTCGGCAGGCGACAGCAATGCCGTTTCGACCAGATTTTGCGCGATCGGCGCGAAAGTAATCGTCTCGAACCCCAGCATATCCTCTTCGGCGCCGTCGATGTCGAGCGGCGTGACGACGACCAGATTTTCGATGCGGATGCCGAAATGGCCCGCCTTGTAATAACCGGGCTCGTTCGACAGGATCATCCCGGCATGCAGCGGCTCCTCGGTCCCCGCCTGCCCGCCCGCGGGCTTGGCGATGCGCTGCGGCCCTTCGTGTACCGCCAGATAGGCGCCGACCCCGTGGCCGGTGCCATGCGCATAATCGACCCCATCGGCCCACAGATATTGCCGCGCGAGAATGTCGAGCTGGCTGCCGCGTGTTCCCTTCGGGAAACGCGCCGTCGCCAGCGCGATATGGCCCTTCAGCACCTGGGTGAAGCGGCGGCGCATTTCGGCGGTCGGCGCACCGATCGCGATCGTGCGGGTGATGTCGGTGGTGCCGTCGGCATATTGCCCGCCCGAATCGACCAGATACAGCGTCCCGGTTTCGATCGCGCGGTTTGTCGTCTCGTCGACCTTGTAATGCGGCAGCGCGCCATTCGGCCCCGCGGCCGAGATGGTGTCGAAACTCAGATCGACCAGGCCGCCGCCTTCTTCGCGGAACGCGCGCAACTTTGCCGCGGCACCGAGCTCGTCGAGTCCGCCCTGCGGCGCGACATCTTCCATCCATTGCAGGAAACGCGACACCGCGACGCCATCGCGGACATGCGCGGCACGCGTGCCGCCGAGTTCGACGTCGTTCTTGATCGCCTTGGGCAGTACCGCGGGGTCGCGGTGGCGTTCGATCTTGGCTCCTGCGGCTTCGAGCGCGGTGAAGATCGCGGCCACCGCCCGGTCGGGATCGACCGCAACCTTCTTGTCCTTGAGACCCGCAAGCGCCGCCTCGAACGCATCGCGATCGTGGATGCGCACGCTGTTGCCGAGATGCGCGCGCACCGCATCGGTGACCTTCTCGGGCGCGATGAACAGGTCGGCGGTGGCATCGGCATGGAGCAGCGCAAAGGCCAGCCCGACCGGGGTGTGGCTGACGTCGGAACCGCGAATGTTGAAGGTCCAGGCGATCGAATCGAGCGCGGTCATCACCGTGGTGTCGAGGCCGGTCGCCTTCAGCCAGTCGGCGATGACTTCGCGCTTCTCCACCGCGCTCTGCCCGGCCAGCGCCGCGTCATGGACGGTCACGACCGCGGCGCTCGGCGCCGGCTGGTCATCCCACGCCGTGTCGATCGGATTTTTGTCGACCGCGACCAGTTGCGCGCCCTTTGCCGCCAACGCCTTACCCAGGCTGCGCGCCCAGTCGATGCCGTGCAACCACGGGTCGAAACCGATTTTCTGCCCCGCGGCGACATTCGCCCCCAGCCATTCGGCGACGCTCGACTGCGGCACCCCGACATAGTCGAACAATGCCCCGTCGACCTGATCGCGCACCTGCACCGTATAACGCCCGTCGATAAACACTGCCGCCTTCTCCGGCAGCACCGCGGCGGTTCCGGCCGAGCCGCCAAAGCCGGTCAGCCACGCCATACGCTGGGCATAGGCGCCGACATATTCGCTCATATGTTCGTCGCTGATCGGCACGACAAAGCCGTCCAGACCCTGCGCTTTCAGGGCGGCGCGCACCCGGGCAAGACGATCGGCGTGGATGGTGCTGGACATCAGACGTTCCTTATTCCTACATCGCGGCCATCCCGCCCACATCGGGCGACACCGCGGGGGATTTTTCGATGCGCGCTATTTGGATGTTTCTGGCGGCAATTGCCACCCCGCTTGTCGCATCATCGCCCCTGCTTGCCCAACAGAAAGCCCCCGCCTTGACCAGCCCTGCCCCTGCCCTGCCCGCCGCGCCGGTCGCCGAGAAGCGCCCGCACGACACGGTGCTGCACGGCAAAAAACTTTCCGATCCCTATCATTGGCTGAAGGACGAGAGTTATCCGGTGATCGATGACAAGGAAGTGCTCGACTATGTGAAGGCCGAAAACGCCTATTTCGATGCGGCGATGAAGCCGCACGCCGCATTGGTCGAAACGCTGTTTCAGGAAATGAAGGGCCGGATCAAGGAAGCCGATTCGAGCGTGCCGCAAAAGGACGGCGACTGGATTTACTGGGTCGAATATGAAGAAGGCGCCGAGTACAAGAAATGGTATCGGCGGCCGGCGTCTGGCTCCGGCGATGCCGCGCTGATCCTCGACGAGGTCGCGATGGCGAAGGACAAGGAATATTTCCGCCTGTCCGACGTGGCGATCAGTCCGAACGGCAAGCTGATGGCCTATGCCGTCGACGACAATGGCTCCGAACGCTTCGAGGTGCGCTTCACCGACCTGACCACCGGCAAAGCCTTGCCCGACGTCATCCCCGGCACCCTGTCGTCGCTGGTATGGACCGCGAACAACGACGCCTTGCTCTATGGCCTCGCCAACGAAAACTGGCGCACCGACAATGTCCATGTCCATTATCTCGGCACCCCGGTCAGCAAGGATGTCCGCATCTACAAGGAAGCCGACATCGGTTTCGGGGTCGGCATCGGCAAGACCGCCGACGACGCCTATATCGTGATCGCGACCGGCGATAACGAAACGAGCGAGGTCTATCTGCTCCCCGCCGGCGAGCCCGGCGCCGAACCGATGCTCGTGTCGGCGCGCCAGAAGGGCCGCGAATATAGCGTCGATGTCCGCGAAAAGACGCTCTACATCCACACCAACGACGAGCACGCCAATTTCCGCATCGCCACCGCCAGCCTCGACCGCCCCGGCGAATGGAAAACGCTGATCCCCGGTTCGGACGAAAATTACATCACCGGCCTCGCGATCTTCCGCGACTATTTCGTCCTCGAATCGCGCGAAAAGGGCGTCGATCAGGTCGACGTCCGCCGCTATGACGCGCCAATCACCCCAGGCCGGATCCAGTTCCCCGAGACGACCTATGTCGCGGGGCTGGGCGACAATCCCGAATATCATCAGGACAAGCTGCGCCTCGATTATGAATCGATGATCACCCCCGACACGGTGTTCGACTACGACATCGCCAGCGGCAAACTCGAAACGCTGAAGGTGCAGGAAATTCCGTCCGGTTATAATCATGACGACTATGTAACCGAATTGGTAAACATGCCTGCTCGCGACGGCACGCCGGTGCCGGTGTCTTTGGTGTATAAGAAAGGCACCCCGCGCGACGGCAGCGCCCCGATGCACCTCTATGTTTATGGCTCCTACGGCTATCGCGTCCCGCCGGGCTTCTCGACCACCCGCCTCAGCCTGGTCGATCGCGGCATGATCTATGCCATCGCGCATGTCCGCGGCGGCGATGATCTGGGCCGCGCCTGGTATCTCGCGGGCAAGACGACCGCGCGCAAGAATAGCTTCAACGACTTCATCGACGTCGCCAAGGGGTTGATCGCCGCGAAATATACCAGCGCGGGCAAGATTTCGATCGAGGGCCGCTCGGCGGGCGGGCAGGTCATGGGGGTCGTGTATAACGAGGCGCCCGAACTGTGGGGCGCGGTGCTCGCGGGGGTGCCGTTCGTCGATGTCATCAACACGATGGTCGACGAAACGCTGCCACTGACCCCCGGCGAATGGCCCGAATGGGGCAATCCGATCACCGACAAGGCGGCGTTCGACTATATGCTGAGCTACAGCCCCTACGACAATGTCACTGCCAAGGCCTATCCGCCGATGCTGGTGTCGGCAGGGCTCAACGACCCGCGCGTCACCTATTGGGAGCCCGCCAAATGGGTCGCCAAGCTCCGCGCAACGCGCACCAACGACGCGACGCTGCTCCTGCGCACCAATATGGGCGCGGGCCATGCCGGCAAATCGGGCCGCTGGGGCGCGCTGCGCGAGGACGCCGAGGAGTTCGCTTTTGTGCTGACGCAGCTGGGGGTGGAGAAATAGGCGGCGCGCCTTCAAACGCCCAGCCAGTCGAGGCCTGTCGGCAGATCGTCGCACGAATAATCAACCTGCAGCACGCGCCGCCGCGTCGGCAGCGCCGCCGGTTTCGATCCGTGGATGATTGGCGTCGCATAGGCCCAAACGTCTGCCGCAGCCGCCAGACAGGGCCGCACACCTAGCCGCAAAACCACAGTTTCGATTTCGGATTCGGCGACGCGCCCGAGCTTGTGCGAGCCCGGGACGATCAGCAGCGGGGCATTGTCTTCGGGAACGTCGTCAAGATGCACACGGAGAGTGACCATTCGCGAGAGCAGGTCAAAAGGCGGCGCGACATGATGCATCCCGCCCTTGATCGTCCATGGTCCGTATCCATCGACCTTCACCCGGTTGCGAACGCAGATGGTCCGGTCCTGATGCCAGCCAAGCGACCAGTTGGTTACGGCTGTCTTGTCGAAGAGGATGGCTCGAACCGGCCTGCTGCCGGGGCCGATCAACGCCGCTGCGATCGCGCCGATCGGGCCCTCAGACGAAAGATACGGTCGCAGTCTTTCGACGCCGTGAAGCCGAATTCCGGCGACATGCTGCGGCTGGCCGGAGAATAGTTTGCGGAGCTCGACCAGCCTCCGTGCTGCGGCTCCCGAAAATAATCGGGCACCGTCGGATGCGAAATCGAGAGCCGGCACGTTCATGCTCTCACCCCGCCAGATAACCCTGCTCAACCAACGCGCGCTTCAGCGTGTCCGCATCCCTAAACCGATGCCCCGCGATCCCGACCGATTCGGCCCCCGCTACGTTTGCTACGACATCGTCGATGAATAGCGCTCCCGCGGGGTCGATGCCGAATCGCTCGATCGCCAGGCGGTAGATCGCGGGATCGGGCTTCATCAGCTTTTCGGTCCCCGAGACGATGATATCGCGGAAGCGGTCGAAGATCGGCTGGGTGGGGCGAAAGCCTTCCCAGAATTCATGCCCGAAATTGGTGATCGCGAACAAGGGCACGCCCGCGGCGTCGAGGCGCTCGACGAGTTCGAGGCTGCCCGGCATCGGCCCCGGGATCGTTTCGTTGAAGCGCGCCGCATAGGCGTCGATCAGCGCGTCATGATCGGGAAACTCAGCCTTGAGTTCGGGCAGCATGTCGGCGAGCGGGCGTCCGGCGTCGTGCTGGAAATGCCACTGCGGCGTCACGACATGGGTGACGAACCATTCGAGTTCGGCCGGGTCGAGGATCAGCTTGGCGAACAGATAGCGCAGGTCCCAGTCGAACAGCACGCGGCCGACGTCGAAGATCACACAGCGGTGAATCATGCGCACGCCAGACACGCGAAAGCGCCGCCGGAAGCATCCGACGGCGGTTCGCTGGTCATCAAAAGCAAACGGGGCAATATTGCCCCGCGCAGGGGCATCAGCCCTGGCGCGCCTTGAAGCGGCGGTTGGTCTTGTTGATCACATAGGTGCGACCACGGCGGCGGATAACGCGGTTATCCCGGTGGCGGTCCTTCAGCGACTTCAGGCTGTTGCGAATCTTCATGATCTCTGTCCGTAAATCTTGGCGTATTGACGCGAAGCGGCGCAACTATGGGGATGCGGGCAAAAAGTCAACCGGTTCACGCCCCTAATTTCGTCATACCGGACTTGATCCGGCATCCATAGCTGCGGCGACGTCATGGACCCCGGATCAAGTCCGGGGTGACGCGGTTCTTAACCCGCCAGCGCTTTCTGCCGCCGCCGCTGCACCGACGACCCGAACCCCATCGCCTCGCGATATTTGACCACGGTGCGCCGCGCGATGTCGTGCCCCTCGGCCGACAGTTTCTGCGCGATCGACTCGTCGGACAGGATCGCCTTGGCATCCTCGGCCTCGATCATCGCCTTGATCCGGCTCTTCACCGCCTCGGCCGACACCGCACCGTCGCCCTCGGTCGCCGAAATGCCGCTGGAAAAGAAATATTTAAGTTCGAACAGCCCGCGTGGACAGGACAGATATTTGTTGCTGGTGACGCGGCTGACCGTCGATTCGTGCATGCCGATTTCTTCGGCGACCTGGCGCAAGGTCAGCGGACGCATATGCGCGACGCCATGCAGGAAAAAGCCCTCCTGCTGCTTCACGATCGCGCTCGCCACCTTGATGATCGTGCGCTGCCGCTGGTCGAGCGCGCGGACCAGCCAGTTGGCGCTCGCCAGCTGTTCGGACAGCCACGCCTTGCTCTTGGCCGCGGCGCCCGTGGCCAGTTCGGTATAATAGCGGCGATTGACCAGCAGGCGCGGCAAGGTGCTGCTATTGATCTCGACCGCCCATCCTTTGGCGGTCTGGCGGATGAACAGGTCGGGGACGACCGCCTGCGACCGGTCGCCGCCGAATTTCAGCCCGGGCTTCGGATCATAACCGCGCAATTCGCGGATCATGTCGGCCAGATCCTCGTCATCCACGCCGCAGATGCGCTTCAATTGCGGAAAGGCGCCCTTGGCGACGAGGTCGAGATGCGCGATCATCGTCGCCATCGCGGGGTCATAACGATCCGCCTCGCGCGCCTGGATCGCGATGCATTCGGCGAGATCGCGGCCGCCCACCCCCGACGGGTCGAAACCTTGCACCCCGACCAGCACCCTCTCGACCAGCGCCAGCGGTACGCCCAGCCGCTGCGCAACCTCGGCCAGGTCGGCGCGCAGATACCCCGTTTCGTCGATCAGCGCGACCAGCTGCTCGGCGATCATCGCTTCCAGCCCGCCGAAGCACTCGCCAACCTGCGCCAGCAAATGCTCGTGCAGCGTCGCATCCTCGCCGGCAAAGCTGTCGAAATCGATGCCCTCGCTGTCGCTCCCACCCGACAACCCGACATTGTCGCTGGCGCTGTCGTGGTGAAAGCTTTCGGCGGTCATGTCGACGTCGAGGTCGTTGGCGGTGCCGCTGTCCGACGACAGGGCATGGTCGGCATCGAGCGATGCCGCCTCGGTCACCGGCGCGTCGTCGCCGCGCTCATCCCCCGCGTCACCCTCGCTATCGGCCGACGCCGCGTCGAGCAGCGGATTGCCTTCGAGCGCTTCGGCTAGATAGGTTTCGAGTTCGAGGTTCGACAGCGCCAGCAGCTTGATCGCTTGCTGCAGCTGCGGCGTCATCACCAGCGATTGCGACTGGCGGAGATCGAGGCGCGGACCCAACGCCATCAGCGATTAGTCGATCACAAAGAGAAGCCCTCGCCGAGATAGAGGCGACGCACCTCGGGATCGGCGACGAGCTCTTCCGGAGAGCCGGCAAGCAGAACCTTGCCGTCGTAAATGATACAGGCACGATCGACGAGGTCGAGCGTCTCGCGGACATTATGGTCGGTGATCAGCACGCCGATGCCGCGCGTCTTCAAATCGGCGACCAGATCGCGGATGTCGCTGATCGACAGCGGATCGATGCCGGCAAAGGGCTCGTCGAGCAGCATGATCGACGGATTGGCGGCGAGCGCGCGGGCGATTTCGGCACGGCGCCGTTCGCCGCCCGACAGTGCCATCGCCGCCGAATCGCGCAGCCGGGTGAGGCCGAATTCGTCGAGCAGTTCCTCGAGCCGCCGTTCGCGCGACACCTTGTCGGGTTCGCTGAGTTCGAGCACCGCGCCGATGTTCTGCGCCACCGTCATGCCGCGAAAGATCGAGGTTTCCTGCGGCAGATAGCCCAGCCCCAGGATCGCGCGGCGGTACATCGGCAGCGCGGTGATGTCCGATCCATCGAGCATGATCCGCCCGGCATCGGGCTTCACCAGCCCCATGATCGAATAGAAACAGGTGGTCTTGCCCGCGCCGTTCGGGCCAAGCAGGCCGACGACCTCACCCTTGCCGACCGACAACGACACGTCGGACAGCACCGTGCGCTTGTCATAGCTTTTGGCGATCGAAATGACCGCAAGGCCGTCGCCCGCCGCAGCATCGGCCCGAACATGCGCCCGATGTTCGGCGACACCATGATCGGCGTCGGCGGTCAGCGTGGCCGGGGTCGCTTCGTCGTCGGTCATTTCCATATCGCTTCCTGAGCAGTCCTGTGCGGGCGTTACCCGAGGAGCGCCGCCAAGGTCAATCTGGCAAGATTTTTGCAGGGCGGCGCGGCGTGGTACGAAGCGGGCTTAGTGCCCCGCCTGCGGCCCGCGTGCGATTCCCGACAGCGCGAGCTGTTCGTCGATCGCGGCGAGCAGCCGCGCCAGCGCGGCCTCATCCTTTGCCTCGGCGCGCGCGACAAGCACATCCTGCGTGTTCGAGGCGCGGAGCAGCCACCAGCCGTCGTCGGTGAGGACGCGCGCGCCATCGGTGCGATCGACCTGTGCGCCCGCGGCCGTCAGCCGCGCTAGAACTTCGTCCACAATGGCGAATTTACGCACCTCGTCGACCTGGAAGCGCAGTTCGGGCGTGTTCACCATCGGCGCCATCGCGCCGCGCAGCGCGGTGACGCTCTGTCCCAGCCTGGTCGCCGCCTCGATCAGCCGCACCGCAGCGTAGGGCGCATCGTCATAGCCGTAATAGCGGTCGGCGAAGAAGACATGGCCGCTCATTTCGCCCGCCAGCGGGCTGCCGACCTCCTTCATCTTCGCCTTGATCAGGCTGTGACCGGTCTTCCACATCATCGGCGTGCCGCCGAGTTCGGTGACCCGGTCGAACAGCGCCTGGCTGGCCTTCACATCGGCGATGATCGTTGCGCCGGGCATGTCTTGCAGCAACGCCGCGGCATAGATTTGCAGCAGCTGGTCGCCCCAGATCACCCGCCCCTCGCCATCGATTGCGCCGATGCGGTCGCCGTCTCCGTCGAAAGCGACGCCGAAATCGAGGCGCTTCGCCGCGACGAGCTGGCGCAGGTCGGCCAGATTCTTCTCTTCGGTGGGATCGGGATGGTGGTTCGGAAAATGGCCGTCGATGTCCGTAAACAACAAATGATGCTCGCCCGGCAACTTCGCGGTGAGCTTTTCGATGACGGTGCCCGCGGCGCCGTTGCCGGCGTCCCAGCCGATACGGAAAGCCCCGCCGGCGAAACCGTCGACCAGCCGGTCGACATAGGCATCGATGATGTCGATGCTCTGCGTGACGCCTTCGCCAGTTTCCCAATCGCCCGCGGCAGCCGTTTCGCCGATCCGCAGGATGTCCGCGCCATAGAAAGGCCGCCCCTGCATCACAAATTTGAAGCCGTTATAGTCGGGGGGATTGTGGCTGCCGGTTATCTGTATGCCGCCGTCCACCTCTTCGGTTGAAGCCGCATAATAGAGCATCGGCGTCGGGCCCAGTCCGACGTTCAAGGCATCGATGCCCGCGGCGTTGACCCCTTCGATCAGTGCCGCGCAAAGCATCGGCGACGACAGCCGCCCGTCATAACCCACCGCGACACGCCGGCCCCCGGCGCGCGCGACCAGCGTCGCAAAGCTGCGCCCGATCGCATAGGCATCGGCGGCGGACAATGTGTCGCCGACCACGCCGCGGATGTCATATTCGCGCAGCATCGTCGGATGAAAGATATGGGTCATCGGGCAGTCCTGTCTGAAGAAAGACCGGGGTTCAGGCGGCAGCGAACAGATCGCCGTCGGGATGGAGGCGCTCGCGCGTCGGCAGGTTCAGCCCGCCCATCGCCTCGCGGAGTTCCTGCCGCGCGACGACATGACCGATCCCCATGCCGCCCAGATGCGCCTTGTCGAGCAAGGTCAGCCCGGCGGGGAACAGCTCGCGATAGATAACGCGTTCGCCAAGCCCGGGGATGACGCGGAAACCGACGCGGCGCGAAAGCTGGCTCAATGCTTCGCCAACGCGGCGCATATTGTGCGCATCGACGTGCTGGAGCCGGTTGCGCAGGATGATCCAGTCGATCGTGCGCCCGTCGGTCTTTGCCCGCGCCTTGCGCGTGTCCCAGATCAGTTCCGAATAAAAGCTGGGGCGGGTAACCTGAAATGTCTCGGGATCGACTTGCCCGATCAGGTCGAAATCGATGAAACTGTCGTTGATCGGGGTCACCAGCGTGTCTGCGGTCATCGCCAGATGGCGCGCGAACACATCGTCGCGGCCCGGGGTATCGGCGACGAAATAGTCGCAATCGGCGGTCAGCCGCGCGACCTGCGCGTCGAGTTCCTCGATCGTGCTACCCTCGAACACTTCGAATTGCGGCATCGGCAGCGCGATGTCGCGGCGCTTTGCGGTGCCCACGCGATTCTCGAGGTAGCGATGAAAGGTGCGCTGGCGCGGATCGAGATCGAGCCCGGCTACCCGCCAGCCCTGGCTCGCCAGCGCGACGGCAAAATGCACGGCGCAGGTCGATTTGCCGGTCCCGCCCTTTTCATTGGCAAAGATGATGCGGTGCGGGGCGGGCTTCGTCGCGTTACTCGTCATGGGCCGTTGCGATTTTCCTGTTGGCGCGGCATGGGCGGCCGACGCGCGAAATGATAGTGTCGCGCCAATATCGGAGGCAGGCCAGCCGTGCAAATCATCCGTGACATCGCCACGCTGCACCGCGCCGTCGCAGCACTGAAGCAGGGCGGCAAGAGTGTCGCTTTGGTGCCGACGATGGGGGCGCTGCACGACGGCCATCTGTCGCTGGTGCAGATGGGGCGGCGCGTTGCCGATCATGTCGTCGTGTCGATCTTCGTCAACCCGACCCAATTCGGTCCCAACGAAGATTTCGCCGCCTATCCGCGCGACGAAGCGCGCGACGCCGCGCTGCTGGTCGAGGAAGGCGTCGGGCTGCTCTGGGCGCCCGATGTCGGGGCGATGTATCCGGGCGGCCACAGCACCCATATCGAGGTCGCCGAACTCGGCGCCGATTACTGCGGCGCCGCGCGTCCCGGCCATTTCGACGGCGTCGCAACGATTGTCGCCAAATTGTTCAACCAGGTGCGCCCCGATGTCGCCATCTTTGGCGAAAAGGATTGGCAGCAGCTCGCGATCATCCGCCGCATGGCGCGCGACCTTGATTTTGCGCTCGACATATTGGGGGCGCCGATCGCGCGCGACCCCGACGGTCTCGCGCTGTCGTCGCGCAACGCCTATCTCTCGCCCGAGCAGCGGAGCGCGGCAGTCGCCTTTCCAACGGCGCTGAAGGCCGCAGCCGCTGCGCTGGCGAATGGTGGCGATATGTATGAAACGCTCGCGAAGGCCGAAGCGGCGATCGTCGCCGGCGGGTTCGGCAGTGTCGACTATATCGCGCTTGCCGACGCCGACAGTCTGGAAAGGCTGGACATTTTTCGCGCCCCGGCCCGGCTGCTTGCCGCCGCGCGGATCGGTAAAACGCGCCTGATCGACAATTATCCGGTGGGTTGATGAAAAGCGCAAACCGCGGAATTCAGCGGTTTCAGCGCACTATCCACAAGAAATTGCCGATCATGTTAACGCTTTGTTGACCATAAGCCGCAAGGGTGGACCACGAAGCTTCCTGTGGGGGGAAGCGACGTTTCCTAAGGGAAGCGACAGGGGGTTTTTATGGCCAACAGTCTGAAGTCCGCGCAATATCTGATCGAAAGCCGCCTGCTCGATGCGGCGCGCGGCGATGCCAACGCTTATTTCGATCTGGGGATCGCTTTTTCGACCGGCACCGGCGGCGTCGATGTCGACCTGATCCAGGCGCATAAATGGTTCAACCTCGCCGCGCTCGGCGGCAACAAGGAAGGCCAGCAATGCCGCGCCGACCTGTCCGACGAAATGAGCCGCGACGAAATCGCCGAAGCGCAGCGCCAGGCGCGCGCCTGGCTCGACGAGACGGCACGCCGTCCGGCCGCCCGGCGGTTTGCGGCGTAACAAATCCGAAATTCCCTCTTCGTCGTGCCGGATCCTTCGACGAGCTCAGGACAGGCTTGATCCGGCATCCATTCCGGCTATGACGCATGGACCCCGGATCAAGTCCGGGGTGACGAAAGTGGCGAAAAACTAATCCGCCCGCCGAAACGGCATATGCCCTGCCAGCCAGTCCATCTCGGCTTCTTCGGCGCCGCGTTCCTGTTCCAGAAAATCGGCAACCGCGCGGCGGAACCCGGGATCGGCGATGAAATGCGCCGACCAGGTCGCGACCGGGCCATAGCCGCGCGCCAGCTTGTGGCCGCCCTGCGCGCCTGCCTCGACCCGCGCCAGCCCGCGCGCAATCGCAATGTCGATGGCCCGGTAATAGCAGAGCTCGAAATGCAGATAGGGGATGTCGGTCAGGCACCCCCAATAGCGCCCGTAGAGCGTATCGGCGCCAAGGAAATGCAACGCCCCTGCCACCGGCCGGTCATCGTCATAGGCGAGGAGCAGGATGATCTGCTCGGCCATCCGGTCACCGATCAGGTCGAACGCCGCGCGTGTCAGATAGGGCTGCCCCCATTTGCGCGCGCCGGTGTCCTGATAGAATAACCACATCGCGTCCCAATGTTCGGGGCGGATCGCACCCGCGGTCAGTTCCTCGATCCGCAGGCTTTCCACCGCCCGCGCCCGCTCCTTGCGCAACTGCTTGCGCTTGGCCGAGGTCAGCGTGGCGAGGAAATCGTCGAAGCTGGCGTAACCCGCGTTGGCGAAATGAAACTGGATATCGCGGCGGACCAGCCACCCGGCGCGTTCGAACAGCGGCATCTGCTCGGGCGCGACAAAAGTCGCGTGCGCCGACGACAGGCCATTCTGCCGGACCACTGCCTCGGCGGCGCTGATCAAGAGCCGCGCGTCGTCACGGTCCGGCGCCAACAACCGCGGCCCCGGCACCGGGGTAAAGGGCGCCGCGATCTGGAGCTTGGGATAATAATCGCCCCCCGCCCGCGCCCAGGCATCGGCCCAGCCCTGGTCGAAGACATATTCGCCCTGGCTGTGCGATTTCAGATAGGCGGGCGCGGCAGCAAGCAGCGCGCCCGCCGCGTCCTCGACCAGCAGCGGCGCCGCCTGCCAGCCGGTTCCCGGCCCGACGCTGCCCGATTCTTCGAGCAGCGACAGGAAGGCGTGGCCGATAAACGGATTGCCGCCGTCATGCAGCGCATCCCACGCCGCAGCATCGATTGCCGCGACACCCGTGCCGAGCGAAATCGTCCGCGCCGGGGGGTCGGCTTCGGCCATTTACGCCGGGCGCACCGCGACAATCGCATCGGCCTCGACCGCGGCGCCGAGCGGCAGCACCGCGACGCCGACCGCGGCGCGGGCATGGCGGCCCGCGGCGCCGAACAGCGCCTCGAACAGCTCCGACGCGCCATTGGCGACCTTGGCCTGATCGGTAAAGCCGGGCGCGCTGTTGACGAACACGCCGAGTTTGACGACGCGCTCGACGCGCGACCAGTCGCCATCAAGCGCCTGCCCGATCTGCGCGACGAGCATCAACGCGACGCGCTGCGCCGCGTCCTGACCGCCCGAAACATCCATGTCGTCGCCGAGGCGTCCGGTCACGACCTGGCCGTCGCGGAACGGCAGCTGGCCGCTGACATACAGCATCCCGCCATGCTCGACGACCGGGACATAGGCAGCCACCGGCGCGGCGGCCTTGGGCAATTCGAGGCCGAGTTCGGCCAGCTTTGCGGTAATATCCATCATCGTTCCTTCTTAAACGGGTTCGCGGGCAGGGGCGGGGACATTTTCGGCGAGGCGCGCCAGGATCCAGTCCTGCGCGGTCGGCCAGTCGTCGATACGGGCATGGGCATGTTTGGCGGGCGCGATCTTGTCGGCGATCGCGGGTTCGCCGACCAGGTGGAGCCGCCACACGTCAGGCGCTTCCTGCGCTACCGAATGATGATGTCCCGCCAGATCGTCGATAAAGATTACCACCGACGGCCGATATTGTTCGATCAGGCGGCGCACCGGTTCGCCCTTGCCGCCGCGGCTGCCGATCACCGGCGCATGGAAATCATGGATTGCCAGCTGGTCGATCCGCGCCTGCTGATGGTCGGGGCCGACGTTGGTCAGCACGACGATGTCGGCCTGCTCGGCGATCACCGCCATCGCCGCGAGGGCGCCGGGAATCGGATATTGCCGCGGCATTTCGGTGCGGAAAAAACTGTCGAGCAGCGGCCAGACCTCGGCCGCCTCCAGCGGCGTCCCGCATTCCTTGCGCTTCAGCGCCCCGGCAAAGCTGGCATCCTCGATGCGGAACAGCACGCCATGTTCGGCGTCGACCCATTCGGCAAAGGGGACGACCATGTGCATCAGCACCTCGTCGCAATCAGTGATGACGAGCGGGCGGGTCATGCGGATGTTCCTTCGTAAGTCTGGCCTTCGAGCCGGGCTGCCGCAGCGGCGATGGCGGCGGGCGGCACCTGCAACGCATCGGCGCAGGCGACCAGGTCGTTTTCGTGCGCGGTCAGGAACGACAGAATCGCCGCCAGGGTCTCGCGCGCGCCCAGCGACGCGCGCAGTTCGTCAGGTGCGAGGCCGGTCAGCGCCAGCAACCGCTCGGCGCGCGGTTCGTCGCTCAATATCCAGCCGAGCGCCTGAAGCGCCAAAGCTGCGTCATCGTCGTGCAAGGCATTTTTCCCTTCAAAGGGAGGCAATTGTGTCGTGCGGCCGATTCGCCTAAACGGGCCGCGAACGCAAGGTGGGGAAGCGAAGTATCATGGGCAAGACCATATTGGTCGTCGAGGATAATGAGCTGAACCTGCGCCTGTTCTGCGACTTGCTGAACGCGCATGGCTACACCGCCCACCCCGTGCGCGACGGGCGCGATGCGCTGGCCAAGGCGCGCGAGGTAGCGCCCGACCTGATCATCATGGATATCCAGCTGCCGCATGTCAGCGGGCTCGAGCTGATCGGCCAGATGAAGGCCGATCTGACGCTCCGCGCCGTGCCGATCATGGCGGTCACCGCCTATGCGGGGAAAGGCGACGAGGAACAGATCAGGGCAGCCGGGGCCGAAGCCTATGTTTCGAAACCGATCTCGGTGATCAAGTTCATCGAGAGCGTCGGGGTTTTCGCCTGAGCGGGATAGCGGCGGGTTGCGACCGATAGCTGCCATAAAGTTCCTCCCCGGAACGGGGAGGGGGACCGCCGCGAAGCGGGGGTGGAGGGGCCGCGACGGTGCGTCATGGCGCGAGGTTTCGACCCCTCCGTCAGCCCTGCGGGCTGCCACCTCCCCGTTCCGGGGAGGATCAGGAAATGGCAGCTCACCACCCCAAAGCGGCCCCAGAACGCGCGCGCCCAAAAAAAGGGCGGCACCGATGGCCGCCCTTTGATGCTGGTCGAAAATCGCGGGCCGCCGCACGCCTTGGCCGCGACGGGGCGCAGCGTCAGGCGTTACAGCGCCGCTTGTCGTCGGCGCTGCGCGACGCGCGAGGTTCACTCCACGGTGCCGCATAGTGGATCGCCACCATGGCGGCGGACGCGTCGATCACCGCGGTCCACAGGCGATGAAGCCGGTTCGTTTCGGGGTTGGTGGTCATTGTTCGTCTCCTGCATCCGGCGCCACAGGAAGAGGGAGAGGGCGGGCCGGACAAGGACGTTCTAACCTCGCCGCGATGGCAATTGGCGCTAAAATTGACCGTGCAAGCGACCAATTTTGGCGTTATTGTGCCAATCATGCGAAAAATGATCGATCTCGACAGCTTCGACCGCCGCCTGCTCGATCTGGTGCGCCAGAATAATCTCGAACCGGCGCGCGTGCTCGCGGACAAGGTCGGGCTATCGCTGTCGGCGGTGCTCCGCCGCCTGCGGCGGCTGCGCGACGAAAAGGTGATCATTGCGGATATTGCAATCGTCGATCCGGCACTCACCGGATCGGCGCTGACAATGCATGTGCTGATCCAGATGCAGCAAGCGGGGCCGCAAACGATGGATGGCTTTGCCCGCGAGATTGTCCGTCATCCCGAAGTCACCGGCGCATGGGACGTGACCGGCGACGACGATTTCCTGTTGAAGCTGCAGGTCGCGACGATGGAGGAATATGACGCCTTCACCCGCCGGGCGCTGGGCGAGGATAAGGGGGTTCATTCGTTCAAGACGCTGATCACGATCCGCAGCATCATCGAGAACGACGTCGCGCGGCGGCCGCTGCGGGTTGGGTAGGCGCTGCGAGGTTGACGGATAGCGCGGGTTTTCGGGAAGTGGCCGAAACTGGCCGTTGCCCGACAACCCGGAGGCCAGCATCCGCGTACGAAAAAGGGCGGCACAAATGGCCGCCCCCGGATCGCGGCTTTCACCGCAATGACTATCACCGTTCCGTTCAGCGTTGCCGAACGGGTCGACGCGTCACTTGATCTTCGATTCCTTGAACTCGACATGCTTGCGCACGCGCGGGTCATATTTGCGCACCGACATTTTTTCGGTCATCGTGCGCGGGTTCTTTTTCGTGACGTAGAAAAAGCCCGTGTCGGCGGTGCTCACCAGCTTGATCTTGACGGTCGTCGGCTTGGCCATGGCCCTGTTCCTCGAAATATCTACACATCCGCCGGAGGTCCGAGGGATGCGGCGGGACTAAAGGCCCCGACGTTGGTGTGAAAAAACTCAGGGGCCGCGCACGAGGCGCCGCCCCCAATATCCGCGCGCCTCTGACCGGATTCGGCGCTTCTGTCAAGCAAAAGAGCGGGCGGACGGCGGGCAGCCATCCGCCCGGGAGGGGCTCGGCGGATGACTAAGCCGCCTTGATCTCGAAACGAACCGTCATGGTCTTCCAGCTTTCCTCGGCCACGCCGCCGCGCGTAGCAGGCGTAAAGCGCCATTTGGCGAGCGCGCGCCGCTTCGTTTCGGCAAAGAAGCCCGGGCTGTCGGTACTGACCAGTTCGACCGCCTTCACGCGCCCATCGGTGCCGATCAGCACACGAACTCTGGCAACGCCTTCAATCTCGCGCCGCTGCTCGCTCGCCGGGTAGTCGGGCTGGAAGGCCCCGGCATAGCGCGGGTCGAGTTCGGCGAGCACCAGCCTGGGCGCTGGCAGCGGCGCGGGCGGATCGGCGACAACCGTCGGGCCGTCGCCGGTTCCGGCTGGCGGAACATAGGGCCGCTCGGGATCCGCCGCTGGCGCGTCCGGTGTTTGCGGGCGGAACGGCGACTCAAAGGCAGTAAAGTCGGTCTCGGTGGTTTCCTGCGCCTGCGGCTTCGCCTTTTCCACCTCGACCGGCACGGGCTTGGGAAGCGTGATCGTCTCCCACGGTTCGGACTGAACCGCCGGCGGGGGCGCGACGATCATCGGCGATAACGCGACCGCGACAACCAGCGCCGCGGGCAGGCCGACGGCAAGGAGCGCCGCCACCGGATGGCGACCGTGGTCGCTGCCATAGCTGTTGCGCGGTGTGAGGGTGGGTCCGGCCGTCGTCGCCTCGGGCGCGGTGATAATTGCCGAAATCAAGGGTATCAGGGTCATGGCATCTCTCCTTGCCTGTCAGACCCGGCCTTGCCGTGTTTCGACCACCGCTATCGGCCAAGTCAGGATTGAGTGATAATATATCATAACTCTTTTTGTCAAGTGGCAAGGTAGGCAAGAGCGTTGGCGCTTTTACGCTGAACCGGTCAACTTGCGGCCAGCCGCGCGACCGCCTGATCCTTCGCGATCAGCGGCAGCAGCTCGGCCATGTCGGGGCCGTGATCGCGCCCGGTCAGTGCGCGGCGCAACGGCAGGAAAAGGCCGCGACCCTTTGCCCCCGTCGCCTCCTTCACCGCGGCGGTCAGCGCGTGCCAGGGGTCGGCGCTCCAGTCGATCGCGGGTGCGGCGGCGGCAGCAGCAGCGATCACCGGCCGATCCGCGTCATCGACCGGCGGCGGCGCCAGCGGCCCGTCGAACACCGCCACCCAATCGGCGGCCTCGGCCACCGTCATCAGGTTCGGGCGAATCGCGTGCCAGCGCACCGCGGTGATCGCGGCAGGCAGGCGATCGGCGACCGCCGCATGATCGGTGTGGTGCAAGATCTTCTGGTTGAGCAGCGCCAGTTCGGCCTCGTCGAACCGCGCCGGGGCGCGGCCGAAGCGCGCGAAATCGATATGCTCGATCAGTGGTGCCAGGCTGGTCACCGGTTCGACCGGGTCACTGGTGCCGAGCCGCGCGAGCAGCGCGGCGAGCGCGATCGGTTCGATCCCCGCTTCGCGCAGACTGGCCATCCCGAGCGAACCGAGCCGCTTCGACAATTTGCCCTCGGTCCCGACGAGCAAGGCCTCATGCGCAAAACGCGGTGGCGGCGCGCCGAGCGCATCGAACATCTGGATCTGCGCCGCGGTGTTCGACACATGATCCTCGCCGCGCACGACATGGGTGATCCCCATCGCAATATCGTCGATCACGCTGGGGAGCAGATAAAGCCAGCTGCCGTCGGCGCGGCGCACCACCGGGTCGGACATGGTTTTTGGTTCAAAATGCTGGTCGCCACGTACCATATCGGTCCATTCGATCGGCGCGTCATGGTCGAGACGGAAACGCCAATGTGGGGCCACGCCTTCGGGAACCGGCGCGTCGGGGGCTTTACGTTCATAGACCGGTGGCAACCCGCGCGAGAGCAGGATCTTGCGCCGGATGTCGAGTTCTTGGGGCGTTTCGTAACAGGCGTAAACGCGGCCCGCGGCTTGCAGCTTGGCAAACTCGGCCTCGTACAGCGCGAACCGCGCCGACTGGCGCGCCTCCCCGTCGATATCGAAACCGAGCCACGCGAGGTCGGCGCGGATCGCGTCGACATATTCCTCTTTCGACCGCTCGAGGTCGGTATCGTCGATCCGCAGCAGGAAGCGCCCGCCATATTTGCGCGCCCACAGGAAATTATGCAGCGCGGTGCGGACATTGCCGACATGCAGGGTGCCGGTCGGCGAGGGGGCAAAGCGGGTTACGACGGTCATAGCGCGCGCCTATAACCGCATAATGGGCCGCCGTCAGTCGTCTTGCGCGATCTTGCGGTTCATCACGATATGCGCGGCCCAGCGCAGCGCCATGCCGATCACCGACAGCACGGCGCCCGCCATCACCGCCCCGACCAATGCGCGGTCTTCGCCCGGCGCGGGCCAGGCGACCCACGCCAGCAACGCGACGCTGACGATCGACAGCGCATATCCAATTCCGGTCAGCCAGTTCGCCAAATGATCAACTCTCCGCTGCCGACGACGCGCGGCGCGTCGGCCAATGGGCCCAGGCAAGGGCAAGCAACGACACGATCAGGATCACACTATATTCCATTCCGTTGCGGCCGCCGCCGACGACGAACCAGCCGAAGGGCAGGTGGACCAGAATCATGCCGAGCGTCAGGATAGCGGCATGACCGAGCGCGACAAGGCTGGTCCAGCGGCGGGTCAGCATCAGCGCCGGGCCGACCAGTTCGTACAGCGTGACCGCCAGAGCCCAGCCATAGCCCGATGGAAAACCCTGACTTTCCAGCCAGATGCCAAAGGGCGCAACGCCGCCCGCGACCAGGCGGAACAGGCCGTGGACAAAAATCAGCAGCGCGACCGTGATCCGCAGAACATCGACCACGCGTTCGGCCCGGTGCGGCGGCGCCTTGGCTCCCAGCAACCCCATCTTCCATTCCCCTCGTCGCACGTTTTTGATCGGCGACGTCTAACGGCCTGCACGGGGACGACAAAGCGCACCGGCGTACCAGTACCCGCGGCGCACTCAGCCGGTGCGAAAGCCGTGGGTGATCGGATAGCGCCGGTCGCGGCCGAAGTTGCGCGTCGACAGCTTGACCCCCGGCGGCGCCTGGCGGCGCTTATATTCGGCGAGCATCAGCAGGCGTTCGATCCGCACCACCGCATCGCGGTCGAACCCATGCCGCGCCACAACATCGTCGACGCTCGCCTCCTCCTCGACCAGCATGTGCAGCATTCGGTCGAGGTCGGCATAGGGCGGCAGGCTGTCCTCGTCCTTCTGGTCGGGGCGCAGTTCGGCGCTCGGCGGTTTGGTGATGATGGTGTCGGGCATCACCGGGACCACCGGGTTCAGCGACAGCCGCGGCACATTGGCGTTGCGCCACTTCGCGACCGCGAACACCGTCATCTTGTAGGCGTCCTTCAGCGGATTATAGCCGCCCGCCATGTCGCCATAGATCGTCGCATAACCGACGCTCATCTCGCTCTTGTTACCGGTGGTCAGCAGCATCGGGCCGAATTTGTTGCTGAGCGCCATCAGCGTCACGCCGCGGATGCGCGACTGGACATTTTCCTCGGTGATGTCGACCTCGACATCGGAAAAGCTGCCCGCCAGCATCGCGTCGAACGCCTCGACCGCAGGGACGATCGCGATGGTGTCGAGCTTGCACCCGATCAGTTCGGCACAGCCCGCCGCATCGTCGAGGCTTGCGTGACTGGTGAAGCGGCTCGGCATCATCACGCACCACACCCGGTCGGGACCGAGCGCGTCGGCGGCGATCGCCGCGCAGATCGCCGAATCGATCCCTCCCGACAGCCCGAGCACGACGCCGGGAAAGCGGTTGCGTGTCACATAGTCGCGCAAGGATATGATCATCGCGCTGTAGATGTCCGCGGGATGCGCCTCCCATTCGGCGATTGCGCCGGTTTCGCAGGTCCAGCCGCGGACACCCCGTGACCAGCGCGTGACGCGCTCCTCGGCTTCCCAATCGGTCAGGCGGTGCGCCGTCGCGCCATCGGCGTTGAGCACGAACGAGCAGCCATCGAAAACCAGTTCGTCCTGCCCGCCGACCCGATTGAGGAAAATCAGCGGCAGCCCGGTTTCGGCGACGCGGCTCGCGAACACCTGGCTCAGCCGCCTTTCGTCCTTGTCGATTTCATACGGGCTGCCATTGACCGAAATCAGCAGTTCGGCGCCCTGACCGGCCAGATGCTGGCATACCTTGGGCAGCCAGCCGTCCTCGCAGATCGGCAATCCCAGCTTGATCCCGCGCCATTCGACGATGTCGGGAAGCGGCCCGGGCACGAATATCCGCTTTTCGTCAAAGGTGCCGTAATTGGGCAGTTCGTGCTTGCGCCGCGTGGCGAAGACCCGGCCGCCGTCGAGCAACGCGACGATGTTGTACAGGTCGGCCCCATCCCGTTCGACCGACCCGACCAGCATCGCCGGGCCGCCATCGGCGGTTTCCAGCGCCAGTTCGGCGAGCATGGTCGCGGCGCGTTCGGCCAGCGCGGGTTTGAGCACCAGATCCTCTGGCGGATAGCCGATCAGCTGGAATTCGGGGTAGAGGATCAGGTCTGCCGCGGCGTGCCGCGCCCGCACCGCGCGCATCGCCTCGGCATTGGCGGCGAGGTCACCGACGGCCTGCGTCATCTGGGCCATCACGATGCTGAGCGTTTGGGCGGCGTCGGTCATGCCGCCGAGCCATACGCGCGGCGGCGGCGATTGCAATCCTCAGCCGAACAGCAGGTGGGGCAGGAACCGGCCCGGCATCATCGCAAAAGCCCCCGCGACGAACAGCCCGATATAGACGCCGCGCATCGCGCGCTGGTGCGCGACAATGTTCCCGCGCCGCGCGTGCCAGATGCCCATCGGGATCGAATAGAGGGTGATGACCGAAAAGATGTGGATCGGCCCGATGCCGCCGGTCAGCCCACGCAGCCAGAAGCTGTCGATCGCGGTCACCATCATCAGCAGCGCCCACACGCGTCCCGCGGCCTTGTGCCCGCGCGTCCCCTTTGGCGCCCACAGCACAAAGGCGCCGAGCGGCACCGCGGGGATCACGGTGCCAAGATGGATCCACAGCGCCCAGGCTGGGGTGCGATATTCGCCCTGCCCGCGCATCACATAGCCCAGCGCCAGCACTGCGGCGGTGATCGCAGCGGTCTGGGCGATCGCGCGGGCAGAGGGGGCGTAACGGCGGATGGGCGAGGCGGCTGCGGTAAAGGTAATCATCGGATAATCCTTGCTGGTCGATGCACCGCAGATGCCGCACGGCAATTCGCGGGCAATCGCGACTTCGCCGGTCCGGCCGGAAACTTCGCGAATCCGGCGCATCTGCCAATTGACGAAGCGCCAAGTGGCAGCCAGACCGGTGTCATGGCGCGAAAGATTGCGATCGAAAGCTTCCTGATGATCGTCGCGGGAATCATCCTGGCGCTGGTCGGCCCCTTTGGCAGTTACGAACTGCCGCTGGTGCAGCGGCTGATCTTGTGGCCGCTGATGATCCTGTGTGGTTATCCGATCTTTGGCGGCCTCGGTGCCGTGGCGCGCTGGGTCGCCGAGGCGGTACGCATCCCTTATCCGGTGACCATCGCGCTGGGGCTGATCGTCGGTTCGATGCCGATGACCTTGCTCGTCATGCTGCTGTGGCGCCGCGCCTCGATCGGCGAGGCGATCCAATCGCCGCTGCTCGGCGCGGTGTATCTGCAGGTGCTGGTGATCGGGGTGATCATCCACACGGCGATGTATCTGCTGTTCCGTCCCGCCGTCGATCCCGAACCGACGGCGTCCTCGGTCGCTCCGCAGACGCCGCAACCCGTGGCCGCAGAGACCGCGGGCGCTGCTGCTGAACCGACAGCTCCGACATTGCCGCTCCCGCCCGGTTTCGGGCCCGTCCGCGCGCTCAAGGGAGAGGATCATTATGTCCGCGTCATCGGCGATAACCACGACGAGCTGGTCCTGATGCGGATGCGCGATGCCATCGAGCGGCTCGGCGACACCGAAGGGTTGCGCGTCCACCGCAGCTGGTGGGTGGCGCGCGGCGGGGTCACCGCGGTGCGCCGCGACGGACGGTCCGCGATCCTGACGCTGGCTGGAGGACAGGAGGTGCCCGTTTCGCGCGACATGATGCCGCAGCTTCGCGCGGCGGGATGGCTTTAACCCCTTCCCCTATTGGCCCCCGCTGGCTAAGGGGCGCGCAATCCTATCCGCCGCGAAAGGGCCGCGCACCCCATGAAACTGATCTCCGGCAACAGCAACCTTCCCCTCGCCCGCGCGATCGCGGACTATCTGGAACTGCCGCTGACCGACACCAGCGTGCGCCGCTTTGCCGACGAGGAAGTGTTCGTCGAAATCCATGAAAATGTCCGTGGTCAGGATGTCTTCATTGTCCAGCCGACGAATTTTCCCGCCAACGACAATCTGATGGAATTGCTGATCATTACCGACGCGCTGCGCCGCGCCTCGGCGAAACGCATTACCGCCGTCGTTCCCTATTTCGGCTATGCCCGTCAGGATCGCAAACCCGGGCCGCGCACCCCGATCTCGGCCAAGCTGGTCGCCAACCTGATCACCACGTCGGGCGCCGACCGCGTTCTTGCGATCGACCTGCACGCCGGGCAGATTCAGGGCTTCTTCGACATTCCGACCGACAATCTCTATGCCGCACCGGTGATGAGCGCCGATATCCAGGCGCGCTTTGCCGGCAAGAATCTGATGGTCGTGTCGCCCGACGTCGGCGGCGTGGTCCGCGCCCGCGCCCTCGCCAAGCGGCTCGACAACGCGCCGCTGGCCATCGTCGACAAGCGCCGCGAACGCGCGGGTGAATCCGAAGTGATGAACATCATCGGCGACGTAAAGGGGCGCTTCTGCATCCTGATCGACGACATCGTCGATTCGGCGGGCACGCTGTGCAACGCCGCCGCGGCGTTGAAGGCCGCGGGCGCCGAAGGCGTCGTCGCCTATTGCACCCACGGCGTGTTGTCGGGCGGCGCAGTCGCGCGCGTCGAGGCGAGCGAACTGACCGAGCTGGTCATCACCGATTCGATCCAGCCGACCGACGCGGTGAACGACAGCACCAAAGTCCGCGCGCTCACCGTCGCGCCGCTGCTCGGCGAAGCGATCAAGCGCATCGCCGACGAATCGAGCGTCTCCTCGCTGTTCGATTAAGCTGTCACCGCGCCAGCACGGCGCCGACGATCGATTCCAGTTCGCGGCGAAAGGCCGCATGATCAGGCGCCGCGTGAACCAGCCCCTTCGCGGTCCAGCATAGCGCCTGCGCCAGGCTGCCGGCGCGCGCGACGGCGGTGCCGGGGCCGCCGCGCCGGATGGCATTCGCCATCGCCGCCACCAGCTTGCGTTCGGCGGCGCGCACCGCTTCGTCCGGCGTGGCAGCCGCCATCGGGGCGACCTCGATTCCGTACGGCGAGGCGCGCAGCATCGCCATATGCTGGCCAACCCACGCATCGAGCGCGGTGAGCAAACGGGGGACCAACGCAGCGGCCGGATTGTCCAGCGCGCGCATCGCATTCGCCAGCGACCGGTCGATCAGCGATTGGGTGGCCCAGTCGAGCAGCGCACCCTTCGATCCAAAGCGGTTGTAGAGCGCCTGACGCGACACCCCGGTGGCGCGTGCCAGATCCTCCATCGACGCCTTGCGAAATCCGGTGCGCGCGACGACGGTCAAAAGCGAATCGACGGCAATACGGTCGGACATGCGCATGGTTTTTACAAATTATATGCATATTGTAAAATCGATATATTCGGCTTCGACCATCCACCGCGCGGCGGTCTGGGCTGGCGGGCGCCGTCCTGCTGCGCTAGCCCCTACGGCATGACGATCACCTCCGACCTTAACCTCGCCAATCGCCTCGCCGATGCGGCCGGCGACGCCATCCGCCCGCTGTTCCGAGCCGCGTTCGCCCATGAAGCGAAAGCCGACGCCTCGCCGGTGACCGAGGCCGACCGGGCGGCCGAAGCCGCGATGCGCCGCCTGCTCGATGCCGAAACGCCGCGCGACGGGATCATCGGCGAGGAATATGGCGCCGAGCGACCCGACGCGGCGCGCCAATGGGTACTCGACCCGATCGACGGCACGGTCAGCTTCATGGCCGGCCGGCCGATTTTCGGCACCCTGATCGCGCTGCTCCAGGACGGCTGGCCGGTGCTGGGCATCATCGACCAGCCGATCAGCGGTGAACGCTGGGTCGGCGCGCTGGGACAGCCGACGCTGTTCAACGGCAAACCGGCCCGCACGCGTAGCTGCCGCGCGCTCGCCGACGCGACGCTCGCCACCACCGGCCCGCAATATTTCGCCGACCATGACGCCGAACATTTCATGACGCTCGCCGCGCAGACCGCGCACAAGCGACTGATCTTTGGCGGCGACTGTTATAACTATGGCCTGCTGGCGAGCGGGCACGTCGACCTGGTGGTCGAGGCGGGGTTGAAGTTGCACGATTTCGCGGCACTGGCACCGATCGTCGAGGGCGCGGGCGGGACGATGTGCGACTGGAACGGCGATCCGCTGAGCGCCGACAGCGCGGGGCATGTCATCGCGCTCGGCGACCCGGCGCGGCTCGAGGATGTGATCGAGGGACTCGCCTGCCACCATTGATTCGGGGCGCCAGCGTTTGCGGACCCGGAACGCTTGCTTTTCAGCGCGAATCCCCCTAAGCGCCCCGCTTCCGATTGTGTCGGCTGGCGACAAGGGCTGCCAGGCCGATACGCAAACGGACTTCCAAAGGAGACCAAAATGCCCAAAATGAAGACCAAGAGCGGTGTGAAGAAACGCTTCAAATTCACCGCGTCGGGCAAAGTGAAGCACGGCGTTGCCGGCAAGCGTCACCGCCTGATTTCGCACAATTCCAAATATATCCGCACCAACCGCGGCACCAGCGTGCTGAGCGATTCGGATGTGGCCCATGTGCGCCTCTGGGCGCCCTACGGCCTGAAGTAAGGAGCGCTAAGGCATGTCACGCATCAAACGCGGCGTCACCACGCGCGCCAAGCACAAACGCGTATTGGAACAGGCGAAGGGCTTTTACGGCCGTCGCAAGAACACCATTCGCATCGCCAAACAGGCGGTCGAAAAGGCTGGCCAATACGCCTATCGCGACCGCAAGGTTAAAAAGCGGAGCTTCCGCGGCCTGTGGATCCAGCGCATCAACGCTGCGGTCCGCGCCGAAGGGCTGACCTATTCGCAGTTCATGCACGGCGTGAAGCTGGCCGGGATCGATCTCGACCGGAAAATCATGGCCGACCTGGCAATGAACGAAGGCGCGGTCTTCACCACGATCATCGCGCAGGCAAAGGCGGCGCTGCCCAAGGCAGCCTGACGCTGTTCAAGTCGAGCGACGAGAAACAAGGGCGGTCCCGGCGGGGCCGCCCTTTTTCGTTGGAGCGTTGATGACCAGATGTCCGCTTGTGACCGGTTGTGGGCGCTCTCTCTTCCCTTCGTCATTCCCGCGAAAGCGGGAACCCAGCGAGCCAGCGTTGCGCGCTGGGTTCCCGCTTTCGCGGGAATGACGAGGAGGGCGTAGGGCAGTTCCCCACCCCAAAGCTGCCATCCACCGCCAAAAAACGCTTTCCTACAATTTTCCGCTGTGCCAGCCTTCATCGCAGCTTTTTCGATTTACAGGCAAAAGCGGTCGCCGCCCGGATTCCGGACGCGACCAAAAACCAACCGCCATCTGTCCGCCGACCGCGACAAATCGGGCGCTGCACTAGGCTGAACTTTCCTGAACTTTGGCATGATGGCCGGTCCACCCGCCGACCGGATCGCGGTCCGGCCCGGGAGAACGAAGACGGCAATGTCCGCTCCCCACCCCAATGCCGCCACGTGCCCCCACCAACGAAGAAGCGGCGCGGAGCTCTCGCTCCGCGCCGCTTCGACAATGGTTCCAGTGGAAACCATCGCCCCCCCCGCCCGTTCCGAAAAGCCGTGGGTCGCAGAAAGCTGCCGGCCGGGACGAAGCTCAAATAATCAGTTCTGTGGTCCCGTCGCGCGCCGAATCCCCATCATTCGACCCCGACGCCACCAGCGCCAATATTGACCTCGTGCTCGCCCCCCCGAGCCAGCGACGCAACTATGGCGCAGCGACGGCATAGAAAATTGTACAAACCCGACAAGCAATGGCGTCAAAATATTGTTTTTCGTCGTTAATGCCCGCTAGAAGACGATCCATGCCAGAAAGCACCGCTTCTGCACCGGACATGGCCGACATCCGAATCGCCACCCGCTTTTTCGCGGTGTCGGCGCCGCTGCGTCCCTATCTCAGCACGATCTATCTGACCGAAGTGTCGGTGCCGACAGGCGGCCGGATCGATGATTACCTTCATCCCGAATGGGCAAATCTTCGCTTTGTCGAGGGCGAGGTACCACTCGCGTCGGTGGGCGGCGCACCGGTTACCGCGACGCCGCATTTTATCGCCACCGGTCCGACGAGCACCGCGAGCTATTTCGCGGCGAGCAACATGCGCGTCTGGGGCATTGGCATCGTGCCGATGGGCTGGGCGAAGTTCGTCGCGCTGCCCGCCGACGATCTCGCTGACCGGTTTTGCGACGGCGCCGCGCACCCCGCCTTTGCCGCCTTCGCGCCGCTCGGCCCTGCGTTGCGCGGCGTCAATGACGTCGATGCCGCCGCAGCGATGATCGACGCCCATTTCTGCGCCCTGCTCGATCGGGCGCCGCCGGATGACCCCGCGATCCTCGCTGCACACCGCGCGCTGGTCGACGACGATCTGGCGACCGTCGCCGACCTGTCGACCAAGCTGGGACTGTCCGAACGCTCGATCGAACGCCTCAGCCACCGCGCCTTCGGCTTTTCGCCCAAACTGCTGCTCCGCCGCCAACGCTTCCTGCGCTCGCTCGCCCGCTTCATGCTCGATCCGTCGATGGCGTGGATCGATACGATGGATCATCATTATTACGATCAGGCGCAATTCACCCGCGACTTTGCCAAATTTATGGGGATGAGCCCGCGCGAATATGCGGCGCGGCCCAAACCGATCCTGGGCGCCGCCGCCAAAGCCCGCGCGGCCGCTGCTGGCGCCGCGGTGCAGGGACTGCACAAGCCCGGGGGTTGACCCGCCCATCGCGTTCGGTGCAAGCGGCGGCGCGGGCGATGCGCGGCCGCTGCAGGACGAATGACGATGAGCGATATTCAGGCAACCCGGACCCGGTTGATGGACGATATAGCGGCGGCCACCGATCTCGACACGATCGAGGCCCTGCGCGTCGCCGCGCTGGGCAAGGCGGGCAGCATCACCGCGTTGCTCAAATCGCTCGGCGGCATGTCTCCCGACGAACGACAGGCGCAGGGACCGTTGATCCACGGCCTGCGCGAAGCCGTCACCGCCGGGCTCGCCGACCGCAAGGCGGCGCTCGACGCGGCGGCACTCGACATCAAGCTCGATGCCGAGGCGATCGATATGTCGCTGCCCGCCGACATCCCGCCGCGGGGCAGCGTCCATCCGGTCAGCCAGGTGATGGACGAACTCGCCGAAATCTTTGCCGATATGGGCTTTGCCGTCGCCACCGGTCCCGAGATCGAGGATGACTGGCGCAATTTCACCGCGCTCAACATTCCCGAAACGCATCCGGCGCGCGCGATGCACGACACCTTCTATTTCCCCGACGCGAACGACGACGGGCAAAAGATGTTGCTGCGCACCCACACGTCGCCGGTGCAGATCCGCACGATGATGTCGCAGGAACCGCCGATCCGCATCATCGCCCCCGGCCGCGTCTATCGCAGCGACAGCGACGCGACGCACACCCCGATGTTCCATCAGGTCGAAGGTCTCGTCATCGACCGCGGCATCCATATGGGACATCTCAAATGGACGCTCGAAACCTTCCTCAAGGCCTATTTCGAGCGCGACGACATCGTGCTGCGGCTGCGCCCGAGCTATTTCCCCTTCACCGAACCGTCGGCCGAAGTCGACGTCGGCTACAAGCAGGAAAAGGGCCGCCGCATCGTTGGAGGGCATGGCGACGATGAGGGCCATGCGTGGATGGAACTGCTCGGCAGCGGCATGGTCAACCGCCGCGTGATCGCCAATTGCGGGCTCGATCCCGACCAATGGCAGGGCTTTGCCTTTGGGGTCGGGGTCGATCGGCTCGCGATGCTCAAATATGGCATGGACGACCTCCGCGCCTTCTTCGACGGCGACCTACGCTGGCTGGCGCATTACGGGTTCGGCGCGCTGAATGTCCCGACACTGAGCGGGGGGATTTCGGCATGAAGATCACCCTCGACTGGCTGCGCGAACATCTGGAGGGCGATTTCACCGTCACCAATGTCGTCGATACCCTGAACCGCATCGGCCATGAGGTCGAAGGCGTCGAGAATCCTGCCGACAAGCTCAAAGGCTTTCGTGTCGCCAAGGTGCTTACCGCCGAAAAGCATCCGCAGGCCGACAAGTTGCAGGTGCTGACCGTCGATACCGGAGACGGCGGCGCACCGCTGACCGTGGTGTGCGGCGCGCCCAATGCCCGTGCCGGCCTCGTTGGCGTGCTCGGCCTGCCCGGCGCGGTGGTGCCCGCGAATGGCATGGAGCTGAAGATCGCGGCGGTGCGCGGGGTCGAATCGAACGGCATGATGTGCTCGACGCGCGAACTTGAGCTGGGCGACGACCATGACGGGATCATCGAGTTGCCGACAGACGCGCCAATCGGCACCAGCTTTGCCGACTATAGCGGCGCGGGTGACCCGGTAATCGACATTTCAATCACCCCCAACCGGCAGGATTGCATGGGCGTGCGCGGCATCGCGCGCGACCTGGCCGCCGCGGGGCTTGGCACGCTGAAGCCGCTCGCCGTCCCGACGATCGCGGGCGAGGGCGCCCCCGCAACCGAAATCCGCACCGACGATCCCGAAGGCTGCCCCGCTTTCTATGGCCGCACGATCAGCGGCGTCACCAACGGCACTGCCCCCGAATGGATGCGCCGCCGCCTGGAAGCGGTCGGACAACGCTCGATCTCGGCGCTCGTCGACATCAGCAATTACGTGATGTTCGACCTCGGTCGCCCCAGCCATATCTATGACCGCGCCAAGCTGACCGGTCCGCTCGTCGCGTGCCGCGCCAAGCATGGCGAGACGGTTACCGCGCTCAACGGCAAGGACTATGTGCTGACCGACACGATGACGGTGATCGCCGACGACAGCGGCGTCCACGACATCGCGGGCATCATGGGCGGCGAGCATAGCGGGTGCAGCGAGACGACGACCGACGTGCTGATCGAGGTCGCTTACTTCACCCCCGAACGCATCGCGCTGACCGGACAGGCGCTGGCGCTGACCAGCGACGCGCGCAGCCGCTTCGAGCGCGGGGTCGACCCGGCGTTCCTCGACGATGCGACCGCGATCGTCACCGCGCATGTGCTGGCGATCTGCGGCGGCTCACCGTCAGCGGTGACCCGCGCCGGGACGCCGCCCGCCGAGGTGAAGACGGTCGACTATGACCCCACGCTGTCGGCGACGCTGGGCGGCATTGCGATCGCGCCCGAACGGCAGCAAGAGATTCTGACCGCGCTGGGCTTCACCGTGATCGAACAGGGCAGCCGCTGGCAGGTCGCGGTGCCAAGCTGGCGCCGCGACGTTGACGGCGCCCCCGACCTGGTCGAGGAAGTCACGCGCATCACCGGCTTCGATGCGATTGCATCGGTGCCGCTGCCGCGCACCGATGGCGTCGCCAAACCGACCGCGACCCCCGAACAGACACTCGAGCGCCGCCTGCGCCGCGCCGCCGCGGCGGCGGGCTTCCACGAAGCCGTCACCTGGTCGTTCGTCAGCGACCGCGACGCGGCGCCATTCGGCGGCGGTGACTGGTCGCTCGCCAACCCGATCAGCGAAGATCTGAAGGTCATGCGGCCCTCGCTGCTCCCCGGCCTGCTCGCCGCGGCGCAGCGCAACCAGAACCGCGGCGCGGGCAGCATCCGCCTTTTCGAGATCGGGCGGCGCTATCTGACGGGCGCCGAGCATCCGACGCTGGCCGTGCTGATGGCGGGCGACAAGCAAGCCCGCGGGTGGCAGGCGGGCAAGGCGGCACCGTTTGATGCCTTCGACGCCAAGGCCGTAGCGCTGGCATTGCTCGACGCCGCGGGCGCCCCCGCCGACCGCTTGCAGGTGATGGACGCGGTGAGCGAAGGCAGTATCTGGCACCCAGGCCAGTCGGCGACGCTGCGGCTCGGCCCCAAGGCGGTCCTCGCCGAGTTCGGCGCGCTCCACCCGCTGCTCACCCGCCATTTCGACGTCGATGGCCCGGTGATGGCGGTACAGATCTTCCTCGATGCCATTCCCGCCAAGCGCGCGAGCGGCCCGGCGCGCGCGGCGTTCAATCCGCCCGCGCTGCAATCGGTGCGCCGCGACTTCGCCTTCCTCGCGCCCACGAGCCTGACTGCCGCCGAGCTGGTCCGCGCAATCCGCGGCGCCGACAAGGCGGCCATTGTCGATGCCCGCCTGTTCGACCGCTTCACCGGCCAGGGCGTGCCCGAAGGTCAGGTGAGCCTGGCGGTCGAGGTCGAATTACAGCCGGTAGAAAAAAGCTTCACCGATGCCGAGTTGAAGGCGATCGCCGACAAGGTGGTCGCGGCGGCGGCGAAGGTCGGGGCGGTGCTTAGGGGGTAGGGCTGCCGACTTCTGTGGGTAGTGTGTCGCCTATCCTGCCGACCAACAAGTGCTCAATTCGCGGTGAATGCAGGGGATGCTTAGACGCCCGTCTGGCCAAATCTGGTCGGCATTCCTTTCACGCGTCGTGCGAAATATTTCGGTTCGGCCGAGCGGTTTGCTACATTAAGGAAGGCGAGTGCAAATTGGGGAGGCGCTGTGACGGATTTATATTCGCTTTGGAGCGGTTTCGGAGCAGAGACCAAAGCTGCACTCATTGGAGCGATGTCCACTGTTGGTGTGGGAATCATCGGCTTTGGCGGCCTGATCCTTCAGATGAAGTCGCAAGGCAGGCAATCTCGTAATTCTGTTGAAGAGAACGAACGGCGACGATTGAAAGCCGCGATGTATGAGGACGCGGTGATCGTTTGCCGCGAATTGGCCGACACATCAATTGAGCTTGCCAATGCGCTTCGGATGATGATGCTTCAGGTTGAATACGCTGCCCAAGCCCACCCGAATGGGCAACCTTATGATTTACCCTCGGCGCGCTTTCCAACGCTGTCGGAGAAATATACTCAGTTCACCGACGCGGCTTTGAAGTTCATCTTCTTGGTGGAAAACAGACAGGTTGTTGATCCGAAGATACTGATATTCCGTACCGCGATGACTGTCGTCCTTCACGATACAAGCAAATTGATGAATTCGGATTTTGTCGCGAATGTCATGACCTGGATCCCAGCGCAGCTACCGAACGGAACAACGTTTCCTTACACGCCCCCGACAGTTCAGCACGCCGCCGTCATCAAGCGACTTTCCGAAGCCTTTATTTCCTCCCTTGATGACGCTGTAATGTATACCGAGGATTTCTTGGTCGAACTTCAAAATCATCTATTAGGCGATTTGTTCGGGAAAAAGGTTTCGCACAGGAAGCCCCTCGACCCGACAAAAAAAGTAATCACTTTTCAGCAAGCGGACGACCTTGAACAATGGTTTAGAACGTCCACCGATTGGGGACGAGAGATGGCGCGGATCGAAGCCGAGACCGCTGCTCGGTTCTATCCTCGTCCAACTTAGCGAGGATTGTAGCGCTGGCCATAAATGGCGCTTGAAAGCGTGGACGAGCGCTAAACTAAATTTGCATACGGTTCTGTTCTGAAAAGAACACGACTAAGCCAAGGTCGACCCACCCCTAAGCCGCCACCGCTTCCTCGCTCGCGCTCGTCGCCGCCTCCAGCAGGCGTTTTTCGAGCGACTTCACCCGCGCCGCGCTGTCGATCTTGTCGCCGATCAGGTCGGTCACATAGAAAGTGTCGACCGCGCGTTCGCCATAGGTCGCGACATGGGCGCTGTGGACCGTGACCTTCGACTGAAAGAGCGCGTAGGCGAGCTGGTTGAGCAGCGCGGGGCGGTCCTGCGCGTTGACTTCGATCACCGTGAAGCGGTTCGATGCCTTGTTGTCGACGAAGACATTGGGGGCGATGCGGAACGCTTCGGCGCGGGTGCGCGGCAGCGCGCGGGCTTCGAGTTTGGGGAGCAATTTGTGGCGGTTGGCGAGCGCGTCCTCGATCGCGCGGGTCAGCCGGCCGATCTGCGCTGCCTCGGCAAACGGGCGGCCGAGCGGATCCTGGACAAGGAAATTGTCGAGTGCGAGGCCATCGCGGGTGGTGTGGATGCGCGCGTCGATGATGTTGCCGCCCGCCAGGTGGATGCCCCCCGCAATGCGATAGAACAGCCCCGGATGATCGGCGGCGAGCACCATAACGAGCGTCGCACCGCGATCCTGATCGGGGACCGCGGCGATATGCAGCGGCGCATTACCCGCCTGCTGCATATGGGTGAGGTTGGCGGCGATAACCTCGACCGGCTCGGCGATCCAATAGCTTTCGGGCAGGCGCCGGGCGATTTTGGTAAAGCTTTTGTCGTCGAGCCCGAGCAGTTGCGCTGCATTCTCCTTCTTGCTCGCGATCCGTTGTTCGCGGCCGCGCTGCTTGTGACCGAGGCGCAGGACTTCTTCGGCCGCGTCATACAGTTCGGTCAGCAGCTGCCGTTTCCAGCTGTTCCACACCCCCGGGCCGACGGCGCGAATGTCGACGACGGTCAGCACGAGCAGCAGGCGCAGCCGTTCGGGGCTTTGCACCTGGCTGGCGAAATCGAGGATCGTCTTGAAATCGGCGAGGTCGCGTTTGAACGCGGTCGCCGACATGAGCAGGTGATAGCGCACCAGCCACGACACCGTCTCGGTCTCCGCCTCGCTCAGCCCCAGCCGCGGGCAGACGCGCAGCGCCAGTTCGGCGCCGAGCACGCTATGGTCGCCGCCACGCCCCTTGGCGATATCATGAAGCAGCACCGCGACATAAACGACGCGCCGCGAATGGATCTGGTCCATGATCGCGGTCGACAGCGGGTGATCGTCCTTCAACCGGTTCTGTTCGATGTCGGACAGCAGGCCGATGGCGCGGATCGTATGTTCGTCGACGGTGTAGTGATGATACATATCGAACTGCATCTGTGCGACGACGCGGCCGAAATCGGGCACGAAGCGGCCGAACACCCCCGCCTCGTTCATCCAGCGCAGCACCGTTTCGGGATCGCGCGGGCTGCTGAGCACGTCGAGAAACAGGGCGTTGGCACGCGGGTTGCGGCGTACCCCCTGCGTCTCGATTAGTTTCGCCTCGTGTCGCGCCTGCCGCATCGCCTGCGGATGAATCTCCAGGCCGTGCTTGTCGGCGAGCGCAAAGATTTCGACCAGCCGCACCGGGTCCGCCTGAAAGAAATCGTCGCTGGGCAGCGCGAGGCGGCCGCGATCGAGGACAAAGCCATTGAGCTTGCCGGGGCGGCGCCGGATCGTCGGCAAAAAGCGCCGCCCGCGCGCCGCCATCTGATCGTCGAGATGCGCGAGGAAGGTGCCGGTGACGTCGCCAACGCTCTTCGCATGCAGGAAATAGAGCTGCATGAACCGTTCGACCGCGCTCTTGCCCGGGCGGTCGGCAAACTGCATCCGCGCCGCAATCTCGCGCTGGAAATCAAAAGTCAGCCGGTCCTCGGCGCGCCCCGCCAGCGTGTGGAGGTGGCAACGCACCGCAAGCAGGAAATTTTCCGCACGTTCGAACTGGCGCAGCTCGCGGGCTGACAGCAAGCCCGCGTCGACCAGCTCGGGAACGGTGCGGACGCGGTGGATGAACTTGCCGATCCAGAACAGGGTGTGCAGGTCGCGCAGCCCGCCCTTCCCCTCCTTCACATTGGGTTCGACGACATAGCGCGAATCGCCCATGCGCTTGTGGCGCTCGTCGCGTTCGGCGAGCTTGTCGGCGACGAAAGCGCGCGCATTGCCCGCGACCACCTCGGCGGCGAAGCGTGCTGACGCCTGATCGTACAGCGCCCGGTCGCCCCAGATGAAACGCCCTTCGAGCAAGGCGGTGCGGATGGTGAGGTCGTCCTTTGCCGCGCGCACCATCTCGTCGAGCGAGCGGCTGGAATGGCCGACCTTCAGCCCCAGGTCCCACAGTGTGTAGAGCTGGCCCTCGATCACTTGCTCGGTCCAGCTCGTCTGCTTGAACGGCGTGAGGAAGCCGATGTCGATGTCGCTATGCGGCGCCATTTCGCCGCGGCCGTAACCGCCGACCGCGATCAGCGTCAGCCGCTCGCCGGCCGAACGGTTTGCCGACGGATAAAGATAGCCGATGGTAAAATCATGGCTGAGCCGGATGATCTGGTCGATCAGAAAGGCGGTGGCGTTCGCCGCGACGCGCCCCGCCGACGGACGCGCACAGAGGCGGCGGTCGATCTCGGCGCGGCCGTCGTCGAGCGCCGCCTTGAGCAACGCAACCATCGCGCGGCGCCGTGCCGCAGTGTCGGGTGTGCTCGCGGCGATGTCGTCGAGCTGGCCCGCCAGCGCGCGGCGATCGATGATCGCGCGGCGCTGGTCAAGATTGTCGAACAGCTCGCTCATGCCTCGTCCGCCAGCAGGCGTTTGAGTGCATAAAGCGCGTCGAGCGCCTCGCGCGGGGCGAGCGCGTCGGGGTCGATCCGGGCCAGCGCGTCGCGGAGCGCATCCTGCTTTTCGGCAGGCGCCGCGGCGAGGGTCGCCGCAAACAGCGGCAAGTCGTCAAGCCCAGCGGCGAGGCCGCCGGTTTTCTCGCGCCCGGCTTCCAGCTTCGCCAGCACCGCTTCGGCGCGCTTGACGACGCCCGCCGGAACCCCGGCGAGGCGCGCGACGGCGAGGCCGTAGCTGCGGTCGGCGGGGCCATCGGCGAGTTCGTGGAGCAGCACCAGATCGCCTTGCCACTCGCGCGCGCGGACGTGGTGGAGCGACAGCGCATCCAGCGTCTCGGCGAGGCGGGTGAGTTCGTGATAATGGGTCGCGAACAGGCAGCGGCAGCGATTGACCTCGTGCACCGCCTCGACCACCGACCAGGCGAGCGCGAGCCCGTCGTAGGTCGAGGTGCCGCGTCCGACCTCGTCGAGGATGACGAAGCTTTGCGGGGTCGCCTGCGCCAGGATCGCCGCGGTTTCGACCATCTCGACCATGAAGGTCGAGCGCCCGCGCGCCAGATTGTCGCTGGCCCCGACGCGGCTGAACAATTTGTCGACAAGGCCAAGCCGCGTCGAGGCGGCGGGGACAAACCCCCCCGCCTGCGCAAGCACGACGATCAACGCGTTCTGGCGCAGGAAGGTCGACTTGCCGCCCATGTTGGGACCGGTGACGAGCCACAGCCGGTCGGTTTCCGACAGCGACACGTCGTTGGGCACGAACCGCTCGCCCGCTTTCGCCAGAGCGGCCTCGACCACCGGGTGGCGGCCGCCGACGACGTCGAGACAGGGCGTGTCGGCAAGATCGGGGCGGCACCAACCGTGGCTCATCGCATGGTCGGCGAGCGCCGCGGCAACATCGATCCGCGCGAGCACGTCGCAGCTCGCGGCGATCGCCTCGCGGCGCGCCACCGCCGCTTCGGTCAGCGTTTCGAGATGCGCAGCTTCGGCGGCGACCGCGTGGACGCCCGCCTGTGTCACCCGGCTCGCCGCTTCGTGGAGGTCGGCCGAGTTGAAACGCACGACGCCTGCGAGCGTCTGACGGTGGGTGAAGCCCGATTCGGGGAGCATCAGCACGTCGGCATGTTTGGCGGGCACCTCGACATGATAGCCGAGCACGCCATTGTGGCGGATCTTGAGCGAGGCGATGCCCGTGCGGTCGCGATACCCCGCCTCGAGCAGCGCGATCGCCTTACGCCCGTCGCGCGCGGTTTCGCGTAAGGCGTCGAGCGCATGGTCATAACCTTCGGCGATGTAGCCACCCTGCGCGGCGTCGACCGGCGGAGTGTCGATCAGCGCGCGGCTGAGTTCGTCGACCAGCGCGCCGTGGCCATCGAGCGCCGGAAGCAGGCGCGCGAGCAAGGGCGGCAGGTCGGCGCGGCGCGCGAGACGTTCGCGCAGCAACCGCGCGCCGCCGAGCGCATCGCGCAGCTGCGCCAGGTCGCGCGGCCCGCCGCGCCCCGCGACGAGACGCCCGATCGCCCGTCCGGCGTCGGGCAGCGCGCGCAGCGCCGAGCGCAGCTCGCCGCGCCATAAAGCATCGCGCGCCAAGCTGTCGACCAGGTCGAGCCGGTCGAGGATCGCCGCCTGGTCGGTCAGCGGGCTGGCGAGATCGTCGGCGAGCAGCCGCGCGCCCGCCGCGGTGACGGTGCGGTCGATCGCGCCGAGCAGGCTGCCATTGCGCGTCCCCGTCATCGTACGGACGAGTTCGAGGCTTTCGCGCGTCGCGGCGTCGATCGCCATGCGGTCCCCCGCCAACACGCGCAACGGCGGCTGCAGGAATACTGCCGACCCTGTACCGACATGGTCGAGATAAGCGATCAGCGCGCCCATCGCCGCGATCTCGCCGCGCGAAAAGGCGCCGAAGCCGTCGAGCGTCTGGACCCCGAAAAAGCTTTCGAGGCGTTTCTGCGCCGCGGTGCTCGAAAAATCGCCTGCGGGGCGACGCACGAGCTGGCGCGCAGTCCATGACAGTGTCTCGGCGCCGCCTTCGCTGACCAGCAGCTCCGACGGCGCGAGGCGCGCCAGTTCGGCATCGACCGCTTCGGCCCGCACCGCAACAACCTCGAACCGTCCGGTCGAAATATCGGCGGCGGCGATCGCCACCTCGCCCTCGCTGCCGATTTCGGCGAGCGCCGCGAGACGGTTGGCGCTTCGTCCTTCGAGCAGGCTTTCCTCGGTCAGCGTGCCCGCGGTGACGAAGCGGACGATCGCGCGCGCGACGAGCGCCTTCGAGCCGCGGCGCGCCTTGGCCTCGGCGGGGGTTTCAACCTGCTCGGCGATCGCGACGCGGTGCCCGGCGCGGATCAGCCGCGCCAGATAGGATTCGGCGGCGTGAACCGGCACCCCGCACATTGCCACCGGCTGCCCCTCATGCTCGCCGCGCGACGTCAGCGCGATGTCGAGCGTCGCCGCCGCCGCCTTGGCATCGTCGAAGAACAACTCGAAAAAATCGCCCATGCGATAGAAGAGCAGGCAGTCCCCCGCCTTTTCCTTCAGCGCCCAATATTGCGCCATCATCGGTGTCGCCGCGGGGGCGGCACCGTTGCTGTTCGCGGGTTTGGGAGCGGCGGCGGGCATCGGACCCTGCTTAGTGATTGGGGGCGGCATGGCAAGGTCGGAGGGGGGTGCGGGTGGAATGGCTGCTTGGGGGTGGATTGCCAACTGTCTCTTATACGTCATCCCGGACTCGATCGCGGATAACGAAACAGCGGGTCGCGCGTTCGGCGGACCACCGTTTACCGACATTGGCGGGGTTACAATCGGCGCCCGCGACGTTAGGGAAAGGGCTCGGGCGCGCGTCTGATGGGTTTGGATAGGGGATTGATGATGGACAGCGGCAGCAAGGTGCAGTTTTCGGACCGCGAGGCCCTGCTTTACCATGAATATGGCCGACCCGGCAAAATCGAGATCGTCGCGTCGAAGCCGATGGCGACCCAGCGCGACCTGTCGCTCGCCTATTCGCCGGGCGTCGCCGTCCCGGTGCTGGCGATCGCGGAAGATCCCGCCAAGGCTTATGATTATACGATCAAGGGCAATCTGGTCGCGGTGATTTCCAACGGCACCGCGATCCTGGGCCTTGGCAATCTTGGCGCGCTCGCCTCGAAGCCGGTGATGGAGGGCAAGGCGGTGCTGTTCAAGCGCTTTGCCGATGTCGATTCGATCGACCTCGAGGTCGATACCGAAGATCCGCAGCGTTTCATCGAAGCGGTCGAGCTGCTCGCACCGAGCTTTGGCGGCATCAATCTGGAAGATATTGCGGCGCCGAACTGCTTCATCATCGAGCAGGCCCTGAAGGAAAAGATGAACATCCCGGTGTTCCACGACGACCAGCATGGCACCGCGATCATCACCGCCGCGGGGCTGATCAACGCCTGTTACCTGACCGGGCGCGACCTCGCGACGGTCAAGGTCGTCGTCAACGGTGCCGGCGCGGCGGCGATTGCCTGTACCTCGCTCATCAAGTCGATGGGCGTGCGGCACGAAAATGTCATCATGTGCGACCGCAAGGGCACGATCTGGCAGGGCCGCACCGAGGGCATGGACCAGTGGAAGTCGGCGCATGCGGTGCCGACCGAGGCGCGCGACCTGACCGAAGCACTCGTCGGTGCCGACGTCTTTCTCGGGCTGTCAGCGGCGGGCGCGCTGAAGCCCGAAATGGTCAAGGACATGGCGCCGGCGCCGATCATCTTTGCGATGGCGAACCCCGATCCCGAAATTTCGCCGCCGGATGCCCGTGCAGCAAGACCTGACGCGATCATCGCCACCGGACGCTCCGACTTTCCGAACCAGGTCAACAATGTCCTGTGCTTCCCCTTCATCTTCCGCGGCGCGCTCGACGTGCGCGCGACCGCGATCAACGAGGAAATGAAGATCGCCGCGGCCTATGCGATTGCCGATCTGGCGCGCCAGCAGGTGCCCGAGGAAGTCGCCGCGGCCTACGGCGGGCGCGCGTCGAGCTTCGGGCCCGAATATATCATCCCCTCGCCCTTCGACCCGCGGCTGATGGAAATCGTCCCCGCCGCGGTCGCCAAAGCGGCGATGGAAACGGGGGTCGCGCAAAAACCGATCGCCGACCTCGATGCCTATCGCACGTCGCTGCGCGCGCGGCTCAACCCGACGACGTCGGTGCTGACGCTTGCCTATGAAGCGGCGCGCGCCAATCCCAAGCGGGTGGTGTTTGCCGAGGGCGAGGAAGAAGTGGTGTTGCGCGCCGCGATCCAGTTCCGCGACGGCGGCTATGGCACCCCGGTGCTGGTCGGGCGCGAAGGACTGCGCGACAAGCTGAAGGAAATGGGGGTCGCCGATCCCGAAAATTACGAGGTCCACAACAGCGTCAATTCGCCGCACGTGCCGCAGATGGTCGATATCCTGTACCAGCGGTTGCAGCGGCGCGGCTATTTGCGCCGCGACGTCGAGCGGATGGTCAACCGCGATCGCAACATCTTTGGCTCGCTGATGCTCAAGCTGGGGCTCGGCGATGCGATGATTACCGGGGTCACCCGCACTTATTCGCAGACGATGCGCGAAGTGCGCCGGGTGATCGACCATGCCGAGGGCAAGACGCCGTTCGGCATCCATGTGCTGGTGGGCCAGCATCAAACGATCTTCATGTCCGACACCACGGTCAACGAGCGGCCGACCGCCGAGATGCTGGCCGACATCGCCGAGCGCACTGCGCAAGTCGCGCGGCGGATGGGGCATGAACCGCGCGTCGCGTTTCTGTCCTATTCGACCTTCGGCAATCCGCCGGGCAGCTGGCTCGACAATATCCGCGATGCGGTGGCGATCCTCGACCAGCGCAAACCGGGTTTCGAATATGAAGGCGAAATGGCCCCCGACGTCGCCTTGAACGAAAAGGTGATGGCGAAATATCCCTTCTGCCGCCTGTCCGGACCCGCCAATGTGCTTGTGATGCCGGGGCTGCAATCGGCGAACCTGTCGGCGAAGCTGATGCGCGAATTGGGCGGCGGTGCAGTCATCGGCCCGATGCTGGTCGGCATGGAGCATCCGGTGCAGGTCGCGACGATGGCGTCGCCGGCGTCGGACCTGGTGACGCTGGCGGTGCTCGCCGCGGGCGGGATCGCGCAATGATTTCCGGCTGACGCCGGAAGCGGCACCGGCCCGCTCCCCCTCCCGGCCTCCCATAGGTTACTATCGTTGGGGAGGCCGGGAGGGGGAGCGGGCCGGTGCCGCGCTTCAGTGAAGCTGAAGCAAAGATTTACTGTCCGGTGGGGGCGCCCGCACCCGGGGCGCCGACGGCTCCGATGTTGCCGAAGATATCTTCGAAGAAGCTGCGCTCGCGGCCCAGCGTCGGGGTCTTGTCGCCTTCGGGGCTGATCTTGCTCACCAGTTCCAGCCCGGTGCGATCGACCGCGACGACATTGCCAGCGGGGTCGAAGCGAACGCGCAGCACCTGCTGCCCTACCGGGCGCGGCTTGGCGAAGGCGAGCTGGCGCGTTTCGCGCGACACATAATAATATTCATTGTTGCTGAACTGGCCGACAAAGGTCGGGCGGCCGAGCGTCTTTTCGACCGATTCGCGGTTGTCGACGCCCGCGGTGATCGCCTCGGTCAGCAGCGGGTCGACGACATAGCCCTGCCGCCCCTTGAGCTGCGCGCAGCCGCTGGTCGCCACCGCGACGGCCAGGCCAAGGGCGATCAGGCGCGCGCGCGGAACGGCAAAGGAAAAGTTGAAATTCGGCATCTATAATCTCCGTTGCGCCTGTCGCGGCCTCACTCGGCGCTCGGCGCTCGCTCTCGCGCCTCTTAACCGCAAGCGGATGCGGCGCACAAGCCGCTTGTGGCGCGGCAAAGCTTGCCACAAGCTGACCAGCGGACCGCGCCGCACCCCCTTTTCGGCAGCGGCGATTGCGCCTAAGCGGGGCGCATGTTCTCGCTCCGCAATCTCTTTCGCTCGCAGCCCGACCCGCGCGAGGCGCGCCGACCGCTGTGGAACGCGGTCGTCGCCGCCGCACGTGCGCCGCACTGGTATGCCCAGGGCTTGGTCCCTGACACGCTCGACGGCCGTTTCGACATGGTCAGCTTGGTGCTCGCGCTCGTCCTCCACCGCATCGACGACGATCCGGGGCAGGCGCGCGCCGGGGTCGAGCTTACCGAATTGTTCGTCACCGACATGGACGGCCAGATGCGCCAGATCGGGTTCGGCGACATGGTGGTCGGCAAACAGATCGGACGAATGGTCGGCGCGCTCGGCGGGCGGCTCGGCGTCTATCGCGCCGCCGACGGTTCGGAGGAGCTTCGCGCGGCGCTGGTCCGCAACTTGTGGCGCGGCAAGGAACCCGACGCGGCCGGTCTGGCGCATGTGATGGCGGAAGTCGCAAAGCTGCGCGCGGCGCTGACGGCGACCCCGGTGGCCGAGCTGATCGTCGCCGACCGGCTGGACAAGGCACCGGCGTGAGCGCGGAACCCGAATTTTCGCTGATCCTGACGCTGTCCGACGCCGCGCAGGGCCGCGCCATTGCGGTCGAGGCCGATGCCGAGGCGCGCGCGCGGATCGCGCTGCGGCTGGCCTTGATCGCGGTCGATCGCTTCACCCTCACCGCCGAAACCCGCGCCGTGGCGGGCGGGATCGGCGCCAAAGGAACGGTAGACGCGGCGGTTATCCAATCGTGCGCGGCGACGGGACTGCCCGTCCCCGCCATCTTGAACGAGCCGTTCGACCTGCGCTTCCTGCGCGACATCGAGGCGCCGGTCGATGCCGACGAAGAGATCGAGATCAGCAGCGAGGATTGCGACCTGCTGCCGCTCGACGGCGACCGCGTCGATCTGGGCGAGGCGGCGGTGCAAACGCTGTCGCTCGCGCTCGACCCGTTTCCGCGCCATCCCGACGCCGACCGCATCCTTGCCGAAAAAGGCGTGCTCAGCGAAGACGCCGCCGGGCCGTTCGCGGCGCTGGCAAAGCTGCGCGGGAAGCCGGACGCGTAAACCACCCTCTTTTGTCATCCCGGCGAAGGCCGGGATCTCACGGGTGCTGGATGACGAAAGGTCGAGATCCCGGCCTTCGCCGGGATGACGATTTACCTATAGTCGGCCTAACCTCAACGGCGCTCGGGCTCGGCCTTCGGCGTCTCCTCAACCAGATCGGCGACCGCCGCGTCGAGACCGGGTTCTTCCTTTGCGGGCGGCGCTTCCGGTGCCGACGTTTCGGCCGCCGCTGCGGCCTTTTCCTCGCGGGACGGCGGCAGCGCGCCGCCAAGCGCATTGGCCAGCCCGATCAATTGTTCACCGATCACCTTGTCGACCGCGGGCGCGATGTCGGCGACCTTGAAACGCATATAACCGCCGACGACATAATCGAAGCGGAGCGCGCTGCCGGTCGGCGTCGCCTTGATCTGGATCGTCAGCGTGCCGTTCAGCGCCTCGCCCTGCAGCGGCCCGAACGCACCCGACAGGCGGAGCATCTGCCCCGGTTTCGAGAACAGGACGCGCGCATGCTGAACGCTGCCGACCCCGGCGCCGGTGTCGGGCAATTTTTCGCAGAAGCAGCCACCGGCCTGCGAATCGAGCCAGAAATTGGCGCCGTCGCCCGACCAGCTATGATCTTTCGACCACCAGTTTTGCGGCATGCGGAGCATTTTCCACACATCGGCGGGGGCTGCGGCGACTTGCGCGGTGTGTGCGACGGCGAACCCCGCCTCGCTTTGATCGACCACCTTGGCGGTCGCGGGTGCAGCCGTCAGCATCCCCATTGCTGAAATGACCGTCGCTACAATGTTCTTGAAACCCATAATCGTCCCCCCGCTTGCACCGCAAACCGGGCTTCGTCATTGCGAGCGAAGCGAAGCAATCCAGAGCGGTTTACGCAGGCTCTGGATTGCCACGAGGCTTCGCCCCTCGCAATGACGATTGTGGGAGAAGGCTAGCCAGCAGGCGTAAGGACGGCTTCGATCGCGTCGTTGACCTGATCGATCGGCGCCATGCCATCGACGCGGGTCACGATGCCGCGCGCGTCGTAGATCGGCAGGATCGGCGCGGTCTTGGCGCGATATTCGGCCATGCGGGTACGCACCGTTTCCTCATTGTCGTCGGGACGGCGCTTGAAGTCGTGCCCGCCGCACTGGTCGCAGGTGTCCGCCGCCTTCGGCAGCTTGTAACGGTCGTGATAGCCCGCACCGCAATTGCCGCACGAAAAACGCCCGGTGATGCGATCGACCAGCGCGTCTTCCTCGACGAGCAGTTCGATGACATGGTCGAGCTTGCGGCCGCGTTCCGACAAAATCGTATCGAGCGCATCGGCCTGCGCCGCGGTGCGCGGGTAGCCGTCGAAGATCACCGAGGTTTCGTTGCCGAGCGCATCCAGCCGTTCGCCGATCAGGCCCGAAACGATGTCGTCCGAAACCAGTTCGCCCGCGTCCATCACCGCTTTCGCCTGCACCCCGATCGGCGTCCCCGCCTTGACCGCGGCGCGCAGCATGTCGCCAGTCGACAGCTGGACCATGCCATGCTCGTCCTCGAGCCGCGCGGCCTGCGTTCCCTTGCCCGCCCCCGGCGGACCCAGCAAAATGATGTTCAGCGTCATGGAAGCCCCTGTTGCCTCTGCCCCGTAGCAGTTGCCGTAGCTTGGCGTTTAACGCCGCGCAACGCCGCCCTTCAATTTGGCCTTCTTGATCAGGTCGCCATATTGATGCGCGAGCATATGGCTTTGGATCTGGCTGATCGTGTCGATCGTCACGTTGACGATGATCAGCAGGCTGGTGCCGCCGAGCGCGAAGGGCAGTCCCGACTGGGCGATGAAATATTCGGGGACCAGACAGATCGCCGCAAGATAGGCAGCCCCCAGCACGGTAATGCGGGTCAGCACGAAATCGAGATAGGCGGCGGTATTCTTGCCCGGACGGATGCCCGGAATGAAGCCGTTCTGGCGCTTCAGATTGTCGGCGGTTTCCTCGGGATTGAAGACGACGGCGACATAGAAGAAACAGAAGAAGATGATGCCGAACGCATAGAGCGCCATGTACAGCGGCTGGCCGTGCGCCAGATACTGGTTCAGCGAGATCAGGAAATCGCCGGTCGCCGTGTCGCCCTGGACATTATTACCCATCATCTGCGTGACGGTCAGCGGCATCAGCAGCAGCGACGAGGCAAAGATCGGCGGGATCACGCCCGCGGTGTTGACCTTGAGCGGCAGGTGGCTGCGGTCGGCCTGCATCACGCCGCGCTGCGTCGCGCGCTTGGGATATTGAACGAGGACCCGGCGCTGAGCGCGTTCCATGAATGCGATGAAGGCGATGATCAGGATGGCCCCCGCAAACACCGCGATCACCGTGCCGCCGCCCATCGACCCTTCGCGGACCTGCGTAAACATCTGCGCAAAGCTGCGCGGCAACTGGGCCAGAATGCCCGCCATGATGATCAGCGAAACGCCGTTGCCGATCCCGCGCGCGGTGATCTGTTCACCCAGCCACATCAGGAACAATGTCCCGCCGACGATGCTGATGACAGCGCCGATGCGGAACATCATGCCCGGATCGACGACCGCGGCGATACCCTGGCTCGCGCCGAGCGTTTCAAGCCCGACGGCGATGAAATAGCCCTGGATGGCGGTCAGGAAAACGGTGCCGTAGCGCGTATATTGGTTGAGCTTCTTGCGCCCGCTTTCGCCCTCTTTCTTGAGCGCGGCAAGGCTGGGCGACAAAGCTGCGGCCAGCTGCACGACGATCGAGGCGGTGATATAGGGCATGACGCCGAGCGCGATGATGCTCATGCGCTCTAGGCTGCCGCCCGAGAAGGTGTTGAAGATGTCGAGGACGCCGCCCGAGGCGGCCTGGCTGTAAAGCGTCGACAGCGCAACCGGATCGACGCCCGGCAGCGGCACGAACGACAGGAAACGAAAGACAATCAGCGCGCCGATCGTGAACCAGATGCGGTTCTTGAGCTCGGTCGCCTTGCCGAATTTCGAGAAGTTCAGGTTGGAAGCAAGCTGGTCGGCGCGAGAGGCCATGGTAATCTTTCCTCGGGTTCCGGACCGCGCCCCCCGCGACCCGGCGCCTATGTGCGTTCGAAGGTCACGAAGCGCAAGGGGAAAGGCCCGATTCAAATGCGCCGGGGGCGGATCGGCCTGATGCCGTCCGCCCCCAGGGCATTAGTTCTTCTTGGCTGCCGCCGCGGCCCGGCGCGTGGCTTTCTTGCCGTCGCCTTCCGGCTTGGCTTCGGGCAGTTCAACCTTGCCGCCAGCCTTTTCGACCGCTTCGATCGCGCCCTTCGACGCGCCGGCAACGGCGAAGTTCAGCTTCGCGGTGAATTCACCCTTGGCGAGGAGGCGAACGCCGTCCTTGCCGCCGCGCGCCAGGCCGACGGCCTTGAGCGCAGCATGATCGATCACCGCCTTGGCGTCGAGCTTCTTCGCATCGACCAGCTTCTGGATCATGCCCAGATTGACGATGGCGAAATCCTTGCCAAAGATGTTGTTGAAGCCGCGCTTCGGGATGCGCATGTGAAGCGGCATCTGGCCGCCTTCGAACCCGTTGATCGCAACGCCGCTACGGGCCTTCTGGCCCTTCTGGCCGCGGCCGGCAGTCTTGCCCTTGCCCGAGCCGATGCCGCGTCCGACGCGCATGCGGCCCTTGCGGGCGCCGTCGTTGTCACGAAGTTCGTTAAGTTTGATCGTCATTGTGCACTCGCTTTCGCTTTTGTCGCGCGGAACAGGAAACGGGGATTCGCGAAGGGCTTAGCCCTCGACGACTTCCACCATGTGCGGCAGCTTGCGGATCATGCCGCGCACTTCGGGGGTATCGACCAGTTCTACCTCGCGGTGCATCTTGCCCAGGCCGAGGCCGGTCAGGATGGCCCGCTGGCTGCTCGGCCGACGGATCGGCGAGCCGATCTGGCGAATCTTGATCTTCTTGTCAGCCATGATCTTACTCCGTCACCGCTGCCGCTTCGGCTTCGGCTGCCCGGTCGGATGCACCGCCGCGCTTGATCAGATCCGACACCTTCTTGCCGCGACGCTGCGCGACCGACTTGGGGCTGGTCTGTTCGCCGAGCGCCTCAAAGGTCGCGCGGATCATGTTATAGGGGTTCGAAGTGCCGTTCGACTTGGTCACCACGTCGGCAACGCCCAGCGATTCGAAAACGGCGCGCATCGGGCCACCGGCGATGATGCCGGTCCCGGCAGGCGCCGAGCGAACGGTGACCAGGCCTGCGCCGAAATGACCGCGGCCATCATGGTGCAGGGTGCGGCCATCGCGCAGCGGCACGCGGATCATCGCCTTCTTGGCAGCAGCCGTCGCCTTCGAAATGGCTTCGGGCACTTCGCGCGCCTTGCCATGACCGAAACCGGCGCGGCCCTTGCCGTCACCGACGACGACGAGCGCGGCGAAACCGAAGCGCTTGCCGCCCTTCACGGTCTTCGAAACGCGGTTGATGTGGACGAGCTTTTCGATCAGCTCTTCGCCGCCATCCTCGCCCTGCGAACGACGATCGTCGCGGCGACCACGGCCACCGTCACGGCCACCACGGTTGCCATCACGCCCGCCAGCGCCGCCGCCACGGCCGCGGCGCGGAGCCTGGCCATCGGTGGTCGGAGCTGCTTCGGGAGCGCCTTCGACGTTCTGTACTTCGTCTGCCATGATTAGAACTCCAATCCGCCTTCGCGAGCCGCGTCGGCCAGCGCCTTGATGCGCCCGTGGAACAGGAAACCGCCGCGGTCGAACACGACCTGCGTCACACCCGCCTTTTTGGCGGCAGCGGCGAGGCGCTTGCCAACGTCGGCGGCCGCCGCGGTGGTCGCGCCGGTCTTGCCGCGGACATCCTTGTCCAGCGTCGAAGCCGCAGCCAGCGTCTGGCCGGCGGCATCATCGATAAGCTGGGCATAGATATGCCGGCCCGAACGGTGCACCGACAGGCGCGCACGCCCACCGGCCCGTTTGCGGAGGGCGGTACGAACGCGCTGACGGCGTTTTTCGAATTGGGTAAGATGTGCCATGGCTTACTTCTTCTTGCCTTCTTTGCGGAAGATGTACTCGCCGCGATATTTGATGCCCTTGCCCTTGTAGGGTTCCGGCTTACGCCAGCGGCGGATTTCCGCTGCAACCTGACCAACCTGCTGCTTGTCGATGCCGCTGATCTCGATCGTGGTGTTGTCGGGCGTCTTGATCTCGATGCCTTCCGGCACCGCGAAATCGACATCGTGGCTGTAGCCGAGCTGCAGCTTCAGATTTTTGCCCTGCGAGTTGGCGCGATAACCGACACCGGTGATTTCGAGCACCTTGGTGAAGCCCTCGGTAACACCCGTGATCAGATTCTGCACCAGCGTACGCTGCATGCCCCAAAAGGCGCGAGCTTCGCGGGTATCGTTCGCCGGCTGCACCGAAATGCTGCCATCGCCAACTTCATATTTGATGTTGTCCGACAGCGGCATCGCAAGCGTGCCTTTCGGGCCCTTGACCGACAGCTGGCCGCCATCGATCGCGGCGGTGACGCCGCTGGGGATCGCGACTGCTTTTTTACCAATGCGTGACATCAGAACACCTCCGCCAGCACTTCGCCGCCGACATTATGCTCGCGGGCCTCGGCATCCGACAGGACGCCGCGCGGGGTCGACACGATGGTGATGCCCAGGCCGTTGCGCACGATCGGCAGGTCTTTCGACCCCGAATAGACGCGGCGGCCCGGCTTCGAAACGCGCGCCACATGGCGGATCGCCGGCTGGCCTTCGAAATATTTCAGCTCGATGCGGATGCCCTTGTGCTGGCCCTTGGCGCCCAGCGCTTCTTCGCTGTAGCCGCGGATATAGCCTTCGCGCTGGAGAACATCGAGAACGCGGACGCGCAACGTCGAGGCCGGCGTCAGGACGCTGTCCTTCTTCGCCGTCTGCCCGTTGCGGATGCGGGTGAGCATATCACCCAAAGGATCGGTCATTGCCATCTTGTCAGTCCCTTACCAGCTCGACTTCACAACACCGGGGATCAGGCCCTTGTTGGCCAGATCGCGGAGCTGGATGCGGCACAGCCGGAATTTGCGATAATAAGCGCGCGGGCGCCCCGTCATCTCGCACCGGTTGCGGATGCGGGTCGGGTTACCGTTGCGCGGGATTTCCGCCATCTTGAGGCGTGCGATCAGACGCTCGCCTTCGTCGAGCGACTTATCCGCTGCAATCGCCTTCAGCTTCGCATAACGGCCGGCATATTTCTTCACCAGCTGCTTGCGACGCTCGTTCTTGTTCGTCGAACTCAGTTTCGCCATGACTTAAGTTCTCTTTCCTTCTTGAAAGAGCCACTCTGATCCCAAAGGGTTCAGGCGGCTGCCTTTTCTTCGGCAACGATCGGGAAGGGGAAGCCGAACAGCTTGAGCAGTTCGCGGGCTTCGTCATCCGTGCGCGCCGTGGTGGTCACGATCACATCCATGCCGCGCACCTGGTCGATGCGGTCATAGTTGATTTCGGGGAAGATGATCTGCTCTTTCAGGCCCATGGCATAATTGCCACGACCGTCGAAGCTGGTCGCCGACACGCCGCGAAAATCGCGGATGCGCGGCATTGCGATGGTGATCAGCCGGTCGAGAAACTCGTACATGCGTTCGCGGCGCAAGGTGACCTTGCAACCGATCGGCATGCCTTCGCGCAGCTTGAACTGGGCGATCGACTTCTTGGCCTTGGTCACGACAGGCTTCTGGCCCGCGATCAGCTCCATTTCAGCCGCTGCCGCTTCGACCTTCTTCTTGTCCTGCGTGGCTTCGCCGACGCCCATGTTGAGCACGATCTTTTCGATCTTCGGCACTTCCATCGCATTTTTGTAACCGAATTTTTCGGTCATCGCCTTGACGATCACGTCGTCGTAGCGGGTCCGCATGCGCGGGGTGTAATTGTCAGCCACTGATGGTCTCCCCGGACTTCACGGCGACTCGCACCTTTTTGCCGTCCTTGGTTTCGAAACGCACGCGCGTCGGCTTGCCGCTCTTGGGGTCGGCAATCGCGACCTTGCTCGCGTGCAGCGGCGCTTCCTTGCGTTCCAGACCGCCCTGCGGGTTGGTCTGGTTCGGCTTGCGGTGCCGCGTGATGATGTTGACGCCCGCGACCACAACCTTGCCGTCTTTCGGCAGGCTCTGCGTCACTTCGCCGGTCTTGCCCTTGTCCTTGCCGGACAGGATGACAACCGTGTCGCCCTTCTTGATCTTGGCCATACCCATGGTCAGAGAACCTCCGGTGCCAAGCTGATGATCTTCATATAGCCACGGCCGCGCAGCTCGCGGACGACGGGGCCAAAGATACGGGTGCCGATCGGCTCCTCGTTCTTGTTGACGAGCACGGCGGCGTTGGTGTCGAAGCGGATCACCGAGCCATCGGCGCGGCGCACATCCTTGCGGGTGCGGACGATGACGGCGCGGTGCACGTCACCCTTCTTCACCTTGCCGCGCGGCTGGGCTTCCTTGATCGACACGACGATCACGTCGCCGACGCCGGCGACGCGCCGCTTCGACCCGCCCAGCACCTTGATGCACTGGACGCGCTTGGCACCGCTGTTGTCAGCGACTTCCAATTGTGACTGCATCTGAATCATCGATGCATTTCCTTCTCTTATGGCCTACCGGGCAACCCCGGCGGTTCCGTGAACTGGTGTCAGCCTTCGGCCGCGGCGGGAGCAGCCGGGGTCGAACCCTTGGGCTTGCTGTGGGTGTCGACCTTGTCGAGCACCTTCCACGTCTTCAGCTTCGAAATCGGCTTCGTTTCCTCGATGCGGACGGTTTCGCCAGCCTTGATGGCGTTGTCCTCATCATGGGCGTGGTATTTTTTCGAACGACGGATGATCTTGCCGTACAGAGGGTGCTTCACCTTCCGTTCGACCTTCACCACAACGGTCTTGTCGCCCTTGTCGGACACCACCGTACCGGTCAGAATGCGCTTCGGCATCGATAGTCTCCTTACTTCGCGGCCGAGCGCGAACGCTCGGTCTGCTGCGTCTTGATGCGGGCGATCGAACGCCGGACTTCCTTGACGCGCGATGCTTTTTCAAGCTGGCCGGTGGCCGCCTGGAAACGGAGGTTGAACGCCTCACGCTTCAGTTCGCCAAGCTGTTCCGACAACTGATCGTCGGTCTTGGCCTTGAAATCTTCGGTCTTGGACATGGCCCTTAACCCTCCAGATGCGAGGTGTCGCCGAGACGGGCAATCACCTTGGTCTTGATCGGCAGCTTCATCGCCGCACGTTCGAATGCCAGCGCGGCCACGGGGCCGGGAACGCCGTCGAGTTCGAACAGGATACGGCCCGGCTTGACGCGCGCGGCCCAGAATTCCGGCGAACCCTTGCCCTTACCCATGCGGACTTCGGCCGGCTTCGACGACACGGGGACGTCGGGAAAGATGCGGATCCACAAACGGCCCTGGCGCTTGATCGCGCGGCTGATCGCACGGCGCGCCGCTTCGATCTGGCGTGCGGTGATCCGCTCGGGTTCCATCGCCTTCAGCCCGTAGGAGCCGAAGTTCAGGCTGGTCCCACCCTTGGCATTGCCGTGGATGCGGCCCTTGAAGGCCTTGCGGAACTTGGTTTTTTTCGGTTGCAACATATCAGTTGTCCTTAGCGGCGATCTTCACGAGCCGGACGGACGCCCGTCGTCTGTGCGTCGAGCATCAGACGGTCGGTCGCCATCGGGTCGTGGCCGAGAATCTCGCCCTTGAAGATCCACACCTTGATCCCGCACACGCCATAGGCAGTGTGTGCAGTCGATTCGGCATAGTCGACGTTCGCGCGCAGCGTGTGCAGCGGCACCCGGCCCTCGCGATACCATTCGGTACGGGCGATTTCCGCGCCGCCCAGACGGCCGGCGCAGTTGATGCGGATGCCTTCGGCGCCCAGACGCATCGCCGACTGCACCGCCCGCTTCATGGCGCGGCGGAACGCGACGCGGCGCTCGAGCTGGTCGGCAATGCCCTGGCCGACGAGCTTGGCGTCAACCTCGGGCTTGCGGATTTCGACGATGTTCAGCGACACGTCGCTGCCCGTCAGTTCGCCGAGCTTCTTGCGAAGCTTTTCGATGTCGGCGCCCTTCTTGCCGATGATGACACCCGGACGGGCGGCATAGATCGACACGCGGCACAGCTTGGCAGGACGCTCGATCACGACTTTCGAGATCGCGGCCTGCGGCAGGGTCTTGAACACATACTGACGGATCTTCAGATCCTCGACCAGCATGCGGCCATAGTCCTGGCCTTCGGCGAACCAGCGGCTGTCCCAGGTGCGGTTGACCTGCAGGCGCAGGCCGATCGGATTGCTCTTCTGGCCCATCTTACGCCTCTTCTTCCTGTTCGCGCACCACGATACGAATGCGGCTGAACGGCTTGACGATCCGGGTCGACTTGCCGCGGCCACGCGCGTGCCAGCGCTTCATCGAGATCGACTTGCCGACGCTTGCTTCCTGAATGACCAGCGCATCGACGTCGAGATTGTGGTTGTTTTCCGCGTTGGCGACGGCGCTGGCGAGAACCTTGCGCACGTCGACAGCCATCGCCTTCTTCGAGAAGGTGAGGATGTTCATCGCGTCTTCGACCTTGCGGCCGCGGATCAGCGCGGCAACGAGGTTCAGCTTCTGCGCCGAACCGCGAATCTGCGTGCCGACCGAGAGCGCCTCGTTATCCGCAACGCGGCGGGGGGACTTTTCCTTGCCCATTAGCGTTTGCCCTTCTTGTCGGCAGCATGGCCGGGGAAGAAGCGCGTCGGCGCAAATTCACCCAGCTTCATGCCGACCATATCTTCGTTGACCGATACCGGCACAAACTTGCGGCCGTTATAGACGTTGAAGGTCAGCCCCACGAACTGCGGCAGGATGGTGGACCGGCGCGACCAGGTTTTGATAGGCGCATTGCTGCTGCCTTCCTGGGCCGTTTCGGCTTTCTTGAGCAGATGGAGGTCCACAAAAGGACCCTTCCAGACCGAGCGAGCCATGGCTTACCTCTTCTTCTTCGCGTGACGCGACCGGATGATCATCTTGTCGGTCGACTTGTTGTGGCGCGTACGCGCACCCTTCGTCGGCTTGCCCCACGGGGTCACCGGGTGACGGCCGCCCGAGGTGCGGCCTTCGCCGCCGCCATGCGGGTGATCGACCGGGTTCTTTGCGACACCGCGGGTCAGCGGACGCTTGCCGAGCCAGCGGCTGCGACCGGCCTTGCCCAGGTTGGTGTTCTGGTTGTCGGGGTTCGACACCGCGCCGACCGTGCCCATGCACTCGCCGCGGATATAACGCTGTTCGCCCGAACCGAGCCGCACGATGACCAGACCGCGGTCACGACCGACGACCTGAGCATAGGTGCCAGCCGAACGGGCGATCTGGCCACCCTTGCCCGGCTTCATCTCGATGTTGTGGACGATCGTGCCGACCGGCATCTGCGACAATTCCATCGCATTGCCCGGCTTCACGTCGGTTTTCTTGCCGGCGATCACCTTGTCGCCAACCGCCAGACGCTGCGGCGCCAGGATGTAAGCGACGCGGTCCTTGCCGGCATCGTCTTTGCCATAGTTGACCAGCGCGATGAAGGCGGTCCGGTTGGGATCATATTCCAGCCGCTCGACGGTGCCTTCGACGTCCCACAGGCGGCGCTTGAAATCGACGATGCGATAACGCTGCTTGTGGCCGCCGGCGATGCCGCGCGAGGTGACATGGCCCTTGTTGTTGCGGCCACCGGTCTTGTTCTTGCCTTCGGTCAGCGCCTTGACGGGCTTGCCCTTCCACAGCGACGATTTGTCGACGAGGATCAGGCCGCGCTGCGCGGGGCTGGTCGGATTATAGGACTTAAGTGCCATTTTCTTTGCCTCTTCCTACAATCAGACGCCGGTGGTGACGTCGATCGACTGGCCTTCGGCCAGGCGAACGATCGCCTTCTTCACGTCGCTGCGGGTGTAGGGCTTGCCCTTCCAGCGCTTGGTCTTGCCCTTGGTGATGAGCGTGTTCACGCCGATCACCTTGACATCGAACAGCGCCTCGACGGCGGCCTTGATGGCGGGCTTGGTCGCATCGCCTGCGACCTTGAACACCACCGCGTTGTTTTCGCTGAGCAGCGTCGACTTTTCAGTGATCACCGGAGCGAGGATCACGTCATAGTGACGCGCGTCGACTGTTTTTGCCTTAGCCATTGAAGCGTGCCTCCAGCTTTTCGAGGCCGGCGCGGGTCAGGACCAGCGTATCGGCGCGCAAAATGTCATAGACGTTGGCGCCGATCGCCGGCATCGCGTCGATACCGATGAGGTTGGCCGACGCCAGGGCGAAGCTTTCGTGCACCGCATCGCCATCGATGAACAGTGCGCGATTGCCGAGTTCGAGCTTGCCGAGCTTGCCGGCCAGTGCCTTGGTCTTGGCGTCCTTGAGCTCGAGCGTGTCGAGAACGAGGAGCTTGCCGCCCTTTGCCTTGTCGCTCAGCGCCATTTTCAGGCCGAGGGTACGAATCTTCTTGTTCAGCGAGTGGCCGAAGGTGCGGGCCCGGGGACCGTGCGCCTTGCCACCGCCGATGAAGATCGGCGCACGGCGATCGCCGTGACGCGCCGTACCGCCGCCCTTCTGGCGACCGAATTTCTTGCCGGTGCGCGCAACATCGCTACGTTCGCGAGCGGCACGCGCCGGACCGCGGCGCTTTTCGAGCTGCCAGCTGACAACGCGGTGGAGAATGTCTGCACGCGGATCGACGCCGAACACGTCGTCGTTCAGATCGATATCTGCGCCGGCCTTGCCGTCAATGGTGTGAACCTTGACCTTCATGATCAGGACTCCTGTGCGCCGTCGGTGGTGGCAGTGTCGACCACGGTGTCTTCGACCGGGGTTTCCACAGGCGCATCAGCCGGGGCTTCTTGATTGGCGTTCGCCGCGCTCTTGATACCCGCCGGATAGGGGGCTTCGGGATGACGCGGCAGCTTGACCGCATCGCGGACCATCAGCCAGCCGCCCTTCGAGCCAGGGACCGAGCCCTTGACGAAGAGAAGGCCGCGCTCGGCGTCGGTGCGGACGATTTCGAGATTCTGCTGGGTGCGGTTGCGGGCGCCCATGTGACCGGCCATCTTCTTGTTCTTGAAGACGCGGCCCGGATCCTGGCGGTTGCCCGTCGAACCATGCGCACGGTGGCTGATCGACACGCCGTGGGTGGCGCGCATACCGCCGAAACCCCAGCGCTTCATCGCACCGGCAAAGCCCTTGCCCTGGGTCACGCCCTGGATGTCGACGATCTGGCCGGCGACGAAGTGGTCGGCCGACAGTTCGGCGCCGACGTCGAGCGTCGCGTCGTCAGCGACGCGGAATTCGACGACCTTTGCCTTGGGCTCGACTTCGGCCTTGCCGAAAGCGCCGCGCTGCGGCTTGGCGACGTTCTTCGCCTTGGCCGATCCGGCACCGAGTTGGACGGCGACATAGCCGTCGCGTTCTTGTTCGCGCACAGAAATGACCTGACAGCCTTCGAGGCTCAGGACGGTGACGGGCACGTGGCGGCCGTCGTCCTGAAACAGGCGGGTCATCCCCATTTTCTTCGCGATCACGCCAGTCCGCATGATCATACTCCTCAACAGAGGCCGGGCGGACCATTCCGCACGGCGTGTGGGACTCCATCAGGGCGAACCCCGGTGGAAACCCTCCCAGCCCAGAATTTCGATGGTCGCCCCGTCCGGGCTGAGGTGCCACCTTCCCGAGGGAGAAGCGGCGAGACGGGGGACGCAGCCCGGTCGCTTATGCCTTCCGAGGAAGGCGACCGGCGGTATCCACCCTATCGTCGGTCCGGATCGCTCCGGACAATGCAGCCACCGAAGTGCCTGCCGATAGAGACCCCGGTTTTCACCGGGGCGTCGCTGGCTTACGCCAGCTTGATTTCAACGTTCACGCCCGCGGCAAGGTCGAGCTTCATCAGCGCATCGACCGTCTGCGGGGTGGGCTGCACGATGTCGAGCAGCCGCTTGTGGGTGCGCACCTCGAACTGCTCGCGCGACTTTTTGTCGATGTGCGGGCCGCGGTTCACGGTGAATTTTTCAATGCGCGTCGGCAGCGGGATCGGGCCGCGAATAAGCGCTCCGGTACGACGCGCCGTGTCGGCGATGTCGGTGGTGGCCTGATCGAGCACGCGGTGATCAAAGGCCTTCAGGCGAATGCGAATATTCTGCGTTTCCATGACTGTTCCAGTCGAATCCCGTCTGACGATGCGAAAGAGCCGAAATGGCCTGTTCCGACCTCCACAAGGAAGCCGGATCGGCCATCAAAAATCTTTAAGCTACGAGCCGCCCGAATCGCTTCCGAATCAGGCGGCTCGCGGCCCTATATTACTTTGTGATCGTCGCCACAACCCCTGCGCCGACGGTACGACCGCCTTCGCGGATTGCGAAGCGCAGACCCGGGTCCATGGCGATCGGAGCGATCAGCTTGACCGACAGCTGGACGTTGTCGCCCGGCATCACCATCTCGGTGCCCTCGGGGAGGATGACCTCGCCGGTGACGTCGGTGGTGCGGAAGTAGAACTGCGGACGATAGTTCGCAAAGAACGGCGTGTGACGGCCACCCTCGTCCTTTGACAGGACGTACACTTCCGAGGTGAACTCGGTGTGCGGCTTGATCGAGCCGGGCTTGCAGAGAACCTGACCACGCTCGACTTCTTCACGGCCGACGCCGCGGATCAGCGCACCGACGTTGTCGCCGGCCTGGCCCTGATCGAGCAGCTTGCGGAACATTTCGACGCCGGTCACGACGGTCTTCTTGGTGTCCTTGATGCCGACGATTTCGACTTCTTCACCGACCTTGACGATACCGGTTTCGATACGGCCGGTGACGACGGTACCGCGACCCGAGATCGAGAACACGTCTTCGATCGGCATCAGGAAGGGCTTGTCGAGCGGACGTTCCGGCTGCGGGATCCACGCGTCGACGGCGGCCATCAGCTTCATGATCGCGTCCTTGCCGATGGCATCGTCGCGGCCTTCGAGAGCGGCGAGAGCCGAACCCGGGATGATCGGAATATTGTCGCCGTCGAAGTCGCGCTTCGACAGTTCTTCGCGGATTTCCAGCTCGACGAGTTCGAGCAGCTCGGGATCGTCCAGCTGGTCGACCTTGTTGAGGAAGACGACCATCGTCGGCACGCCGACCTGCTTGGCGAGCAGGATGTGCTCCTTGGTCTGCGGCATCGGGCCGTCAGCGGCCGACACGACGAGGATCGCGCCGTCCATCTGGGCGGCACCGGTGATCATGTTCTTCACATAGTCGGCGTGACCCGGGCAGTCGACGTGCGCATAGTGGCGGCCATCGGTTTCATATTCGACGTGCGCGGTCGAAATGGTGATGCCGCGCTCGCGCTCTTCGGGCGCCTTGTCAATGTTCGCGAAATCGACGGCTGCGTTGCCGGCGACGTTTTCGGCGAGCACCTTGGTGATCGCTGCGGTCAGCGAGGTCTTGCCGTGGTCGACGTGACCGATGGTGCCGATGTTGCAGTGCGGCTTGTTCCGCTCAAATTTAGCCTTGGCCATGATTTTGAACCTTCTTGTTCGATGTTTCGGTTGATCAGTTTGGACGGACCCGCTGAATCAGGCGCCGCCCTTAGAGGGCTTTGCCGCGCGGCGCAAGTCCGCGCGGCTTAACCCGTCAGGCCATCTTGGCCTTCACTTCTTCGGCGACGTTGGTCGGCACTTCCTCGTAATGCGAGAACTGCATCGAATAGCTGGCGCGACCCTGGCTGAAGCTGCGCAGCTGATTCACATAGCCGAACATATTCGCCAGCGGCACGATCGCTTCGACGACCTGGGCGATGCCCCGGCTGTCGGTGCCCTGAATCTGCCCGCGACGGCTGTTGAGGTCGCCGATCACGTCGCCCATGAATTCCTCAGGGGTAACAACCTCGACCTTCATCACCGGTTCGAGCAGCTTGATGCCGGCCTTCGCCGCCACTTCGCGCATTGCCGCACGGCCCGCGATTTCGAACGCCAGCGCCGATGAGTCGACGTCGTGGTACGCGCCGTCAGTCAGCTTGATTTCGAAGTCGATGATCGGGAAGCCGATCATGTGGCCGTTTTCGGCCGACTCGCGCATGCCCTTTTCGACCGACGGGATATATTCGCGCGGAATGTTACCGCCCTTGATCTCGTCGATAAAGGTGATGCCCGCGCCGCGTTCGCCGGGGGCGACGCTGACCTTGACGCGGCCGAACTGGCCGGAGCCACCCGACTGCTTCTTGTGGGTGTAATCGACGTCAACGGCCTTGGCGAGCGATTCGCGATACGCCACCTGCGGCGCGCCGACGTTCGCTTCGACCTTGAACTCGCGCTTCATGCGATCGACGAGGATGTCGAGGTGAAGCTCGCCCATGCCCTTGATGATCGTCTGGCCCGATTCATGGTCGGTCGACACGCGGAACGAGGGATCCTCGGCGGCCAGACGGTTGAGCGCGATGCCCATGCGTTCCTGGTCGGCCTTGGTCTTCGGTTCCACCGACAGCTCGATGACCGGCTCGGGGAATTCCATCCGCTCGAGGATGATCGGCGCGTTGGTGGCACAGAGCGTGTCCCCGGTCGTGGTTTCCTTGAGGCCGGCGAGCGCGACGATGTCGCCTGCATAGGCTTCTTCGATGTCTTCGCGGCTGTTCGCATGCATCAGCAGCATGCGACCAACCTTTTCCTTCTTGTCCTTCACCGAGTTCAGATATGTGCCCTTGTTGAGCGTACCCGAATAGATGCGGGCGAAGGTGAGCGAGCCGACGAACGGGTCGTTCATGATCTTGAACGCCAGCAGCGACAGCGGCGCTTCGTCGGCCGGCGGACGCGAATCGGGGGTCACGCCGTCGAGCTTCAGGCCCTGAACGTCGGGAATGTCGAGCGGCGAGGGCAGATAGTCGACGACCGCATCGAGCAGCGTCTGGACACCCTTGTTCTTGAACGCCGAGCCGCAGAGGACCGGAACGAACGCCTGCGCCAGCGTCCCCTTGCGGATCAGCTTCTTGAGCGTGGCGACGTCGGGGACGGTGCCTTCGAGATAGGCTTCCATCGCGTCGTCGTCCTGTTCGACGGCGAGTTCGACGAGCTTTTCGCGATATTCGGCAGTCTTGTCGACGAGGTCGGCGGGGATTTCCTCATAGAAGAATTCGGCGCCCAGGCTTTCGTCCTTCCAGATGATCGCCCGCTCGTTGACGAGGTCGACGAGACCCTTGAAGTCGCCTTCAGCGCCGATCGGCAGATAGAGGACGGCCGGGGTCGCACCGAGGCGATCGATGATCGTCTGGACGCAATAATAGAAGTCGGCGCCGGTGCGGTCGAGCTTGTTGACGAAGCACATGCGCGGAACTTTATACTTGTCCGCCTGGCGCCACACGGTTTCCGACTGCGGCTCAACGCCGGCAACGCCGTCGAACGCGGTGATCGCGCCGTCGAGCACGCGTAGCGAACGCTCGACTTCGATCGTGAAGTCGACGTGGCCGGGGGTGTCGATGATGTTCAGGCGATGCTCGGGGCCCTGACCCTCGTCAGCTTTCCACAAGCAAGTGGTGGCCGCAGACGTGATCGTGATGCCGCGCTCCTGTTCCTGCTCCATCCAGTCCATCGTCGCGGCGCCGCCATGGACTTCGCCGATCTTGTAGGACTTGCCGGTGTAGTAAAGGATACGCTCGGTGGTCGTGGTCTTGCCGGCGTCGATGTGCGCCATGATCCCAAAGTTGCGATAATTTTCGAGCGGATGGCTGCGTGCCATGGTCTTTTCCTTGGATGTGGGGAGCGGCCTTTGGAGCCGCCCCCGATATAGGAATGATTGTTACGATTGCGAGACGCGCCACCACGATGGGAACGTCTCCCGCGCGCTTACCAGCGGTAGTGGCTGAAAGCGCGGTTGGCTTCGGCCATGCGATGCGTGTCTTCACGCTTCTTCACGGCATTGCCACGGTTGTTCGACGCGTCGAGCAGCTCGCCCGACAGGCGCGCGGCCATCGTCGTTTCGCTGCGGTTGCGCGCCGCGGTGATCAGCCAGCGGATCGCCAGCGCCTGCGCACGGTCCGGACGGACTTCGACCGGGACCTGATAGGTCGCACCGCCGACGCGGCGGCTGCGGACTTCGATGTTCGGGCGGATGTTCGCCAGCGCTTCGTGGAACACGCCGAGCGGTTCCTTCTTGGCACGGGCTTCAACCGATTCGAGCGCACCGTAAACGATGTTTTCGGCAACCGACTTTTTCCCGTCCAGCATGACGCTGTTCATGAATTTCGACAGCACCGTATCACCGAAACGGGGATCGGGCAGGATTTCGCGGCGTTCAGGACGACGACGACGAGCCATAGGGTATTCCTTTACAACAGCATCCCGGCGCGAGGCGCAGCGGGATGATCAAATAGCCGAAAAAGCGGTCCTTACTTCGGACGCTTCGCGCCGTACTTCGAACGGCTCTGCTTGCGGTCCTTCACGCCCTGCGTATCGAGCACGCCGCGCAGGACGTGGTAACGCACACCGGGAAGATCGCGGACACGACCGCCGCGGATCAGCACGACGCTGTGTTCCTGGAGGTTGTGGCCTTCGCCCGGGATATAGGTGATGACTTCGCGCTGATTGGTCAGGCGGACCTTCGCAACCTTGCGGAGCGCCGAGTTCGGCTTTTTCGGGGTCGTCGTATAGACTCGGGTGCAAACGCCGCGCTTTTGCGGGTTCGCGTCCATCGCCGGGACCTTGGACTTCACCTTCTGGGGAGTCCGGCCCTTGCGGACCAGCTGGTTGATCGTGGGCATGAATGCTTCACCTTTATGTGTCCGCCCATCAGGGCGAACGGTTACTGTACCGCGGTGGATGAAGCATCGCTCCGAAGACCCGCGGAAATCCGGGGAAAACGGGCAACCTTGTAACAGCAAAAGACCCCGGCCAATCGCAATTGATCGTCCGGAGGCTCCATCCGCGCCAGCAATGTTCAGCGCTGTTGTAACCGGAAGAGGCAGCAAACCGCCCTTTTCGGTCGAGCGCGCCCCTAGCGGTGATTCCCCGGTTGGTCAAGGGGAGGAGCAATATTGTTGCGCGGTTCGGCGCGGGCTATCGGTCGGCGATGCCCGCCGTTCGCCACGCCAGCTTTACCCCCTATGTCGCCCGCGACACGCGGCTGCTGATCCTCGGCAGCCTGCCCGGCGCACGGTCGCTCGCCGCGCGGCAATATTATGCGCATCCGACCAACCAGTTCTGGCGACTGGTCGGCACGGTGATCGGCGAACCGCTCGCCGAGCGCGAATATTCCGCCCGGCTCGCGATGCTGCGCGCGGCAAAGATCGGCCTGTGGGACGTGATCCGTACGGCGGAGCGACGCTCGAGCAGCGATTCGGACATCCGCGAAGCCGACCCGCACGATCTGGCGGCACTGATCGCGACCTTTCCCGCGCTGCGGATGATCGCCTTCAACGGCGGCACGGCTGCCGCGATCGGGCGGCGGCAATTGCCGCCGCTGAACGCCATCGCTGTTATCGATCTGCCGTCGAGCAGCGCCGCGCATACGATCGGCTTTGACGCCAAACTCGATCGCTGGCTGGCGCTGCGCAGCGCCCTTTAGTCAGTCGACCACCACGCCGCGCGCCATGACGAAATCGACCTTTTTCAGCACCCGCACATCGGCGATCGGGTCGCTGGCCACCGCGATGATGTCGGCGCTCTTGCCCGGTGCGATCGTGCCGATCTCGTTCGACAGGCCGAGCAGGTCGGCGGCGTTCACCGTCGCGGCTTTCAGCGCCGCGACCGGAGTCATGCCGTGCTGGACCATCAGCTCGAACTCGTCGCCGTTGCGGCCGTGCTTCGATACCCCGGCATCGGTCCCGAAGGCGATCTTCACCCCGCGCGGGACGAGCTGTTCCAGGCTTTTGCCGGTGATTTCGATGCGCCATTTGATCTTCGCCAGCACGTCGGGTTCATACGCGGCGGCATTGGCGGCGATGCGTTCCTTATACCCGTTCACCGTCGACAGCGTCGGGACATAATAGGTTTTCGATTTCGCCCATTGGGCGATCGTCGCTTCGTCGAGGATCGTGCCATGTTCGATCGAATCGGCGCCCGCGGTCAGCGCGAGGCGGATGCCGTCGGCGCCATGCGCATGGACCGCGACCTTTTTGCCGAACAAAGCGGCGGTTTCGACGATCGCCTGCGCTTCGTCATCGAACATCTGCTTGCCCAGCCCCGCCCCGATGCGGCTGTTGACCCCACCGGTCGAGGCGAATTTGATCACGTCGGCGCCGCGCCCGACCTGGAGGCGCACCGCGCGGCGGCAATCGTCGGCGCCGTTGCAGGTGTTGCCCGCGCCCGCGAAAAACGGGCGGAGTTCGTCGCGGTAACCGAGCGAGCCGTCCATATGCCCCGCGCTGCCCGAAATGCTGTTACCCGCGTCGACGATGCGCGGTCCCTGCACCTTGCCGGCGAGGATCGCGTCGCGCAGCGCCAGCGTCGCGCCGTCACCATCGCCAAGGTTGCGCACGGTGGTGAACCCGGCCCGCAGCGTCTTCATGCCATTAACCTGCGCATTAAAGCCCTGCGCCGCGGGGCTGAGGGTGATTTCCTCCAGCTGTCCGGCGATGCCGCCCGCGTCGCTGGTCAGGTGGACATGGCTGTCGATCAGGCCGGGGAGAACATATTTGTCCTTGAGGTCGATCAGCGTCGCGCCGGGTTCGGCGGGCTGATGGCCGTCGGCGACGCTGACGATCCGGCCGTTCTCAACGATGATTGTCGATGCGCCGCGTACCGGCTTGCCGGGTTCGGCGAGCAATTGTCCGGCGTGAATCACGGTTCGCGCGGGCGCCTGCGCCGCGACCGGCGCGGCCAGCGCGGCGCTGAGCAGTGCAAGCGAAAGGCAATGGATCGGTTTCATTCTGGCATCCCCTGATTTGACGTTGAGGACGGTTAAAGCCGATCAGAAGCCCATCGTAAAGCGCAGCGCCGCGCCCCGGTCGTCGGGCAGCGCGGCGATATGGCCGGGATCGCGGCGGATCCAGCTATTGGCGACCAGGTCGCCGCCGAGCAGCGACAGCGCATAGCTTGCCTCCAGCACCAGCTCGCGACCCGTCGGCGCCAGATTATAGTGACGGCGGCCAAAATCGGTTTGCCCGCTGGCATAATCATGCGCGATGGGCAGCAGCAGATCGATGCCGCCGCGCGCGACACGCAGCGGCTGGGCAAAACGGAGCGCGGCGCGGTCGCCGGGGCGCAGCAGCCCCGCCTTGGCGACATCGAACGAAAAGGCCGACGACCACAATGCCCCGTCCGCGATCAGTCCGCCGCGATCGGGACGCGTCCACATCTGGCGCCAGGCGCCCGACAGACGCCAGCCATTGGCCAGATCGACGCCGAGGTTCGCGTCGCCGACTAGGCTGGTCGCCCCACCCGCGCCGAACACCGGGCCCAGGCGCGCGCCGAGCAGACTGTCCGATTCGCGCAGCCAGCTGGCGCCGAGCGCCGCACGCACCGGACCGAACCGCCCGTCCCACGCGGCGCCGAGTCGCTGGTAGCGGCTGTCGCGGCCCGACCGATAGCGCAGCAACGGATCATCCTGCCACCGCGAACCCGACACCCAGCCGTTTTCGGCCGATACATTAAAATATTGATTGTTATGAATTTTATGACGGATCAGGGTCGCGATCCCGGGGCTGGCGGCAAAGCCCAGCCCGTCCTGTGCGCCATCGCCGATCAGCATCGCATGGCCGCTCTCGCCGCGCTCGCCCGCGAGCAGGCCGCCCACGCCGCGTCCAGCAGCAAAGCCGATCCGCGTCCGTGCATCGAGGCGCGTCACCACCGAAGCGGCCAAGGTGCGTGCCACGCGCGCGTCGTGGAATGTCAGGCCCGCCAACGCGTCGCCCGCGCCCATACCCGGCGCGGTGACGAGCGACAGCGCGGTCGCCTGGCTGGCGGCGCTTTGCTGGCGGATCAGCCCACCAATCGCGCCCGACAGTTTGGAATCGGGGCGGCGCGGCGCCAGCGACTGGCCGAAATCGACGCTGAAGGCGCGGCCGAAGCCGTCGGCGACCAGCCCGATCGTCGAACCCGGCCGCCCGGCCCCGGCATCACCCATCGGTCCGCCGAGCATCCCGAGCGCGCTGCCCAGATTGACCGCGGTCGCGGTCCCGGCAAGCGTCGTGGCCCCCACCGGCTGGAACGCGCGCGCGATGTCGAGCACGCCCTGCCCATACACTGCATCGTCGCCCGCCACCCCGGCGTCGCGCGCCGATTGATAGAGCAATTGCACGATCTGCTGGCTCGACAGGTTCGGAAACGCCTGTGCCAGCAGCGCCACCGCGCCCGCGATCTGCGGCGCCGCAAAGCTGGTGCCGCTGATGACAAACACGAAGCTCCCATCGGTCTCGATCACCCCGTCCCTGTATGTGCAGCAGACATCCTCGCCGAGCGCCGCCAGATAGGATCCGGCGTAGATTCCGGCCCGGTTGCTGAAATCCGAACTGACCCCGTTTTCGTTGACCGATCCGGCGATGATGACCAGCCCGCCACCCGCATCGCGCACCCCCTGGGCAAAGGGTTCGGGGTTGTTCGGATCATTGCCGTTCGCGGTGGTATCGCCTTCGTTGCCCGCCGACAGGATCAGGATGATCCCCGCCGCGGTCGCGCGCGCCACCGCGTTGCGCAGCGTCGCACCCGGGGGGTCGTCGCCCCCGAGCGAAATATTGACCACCCGCGCACCGGCGCTGATCGCTCGGTCGAGCCCCGCAGCGATGGCGCTTTCGGCAAACTGGCAGCCGCTTTCATCGTTGGCGGGATCCTCAGTCGCGCAGCTGCCCGGCCGGTCAGCGCGCAGCACGAGCAGGTTGGCGTTGAACGCGATGCCAAACGTACCCGCGTCGTTTTTCGCCCCCAGCAGGATCTGCGCCACATTGGTGCCGTGGCTGCCTTCGCCATTGATGCCGCGCGATCCGGCGACGTCCGCCGACAGGGACGAGATGCGTCCGGCGAATTCCGGGCTGTCCTCGTCGATGCCGTCATCGATGACCCCCGCCAATATCCCCTGCCCCGTCGCCCCGGCCTGATAGGCGGTGATCGCGCCGTGAAAATTGACCCCGTCCGATCGCCGCGTTTCGGCGGTGTTGAAATTTCCCGTCGGCGGCGGGGTCGGAGTCGGCGTGGGAGCAGGGGTCGGCGTCGGCACGGGGGTCGGGGTTGGCGCCGGGGCGGCGGGCGGCGCCGGGGTCGGCGCTGGCCGCGCCCCGCCGCCGCCGCAACCGGCGAGCGACAGCGCGGCGATCCCGAGCAGCAGCGGCAAAGGTCGCCCTGCCATCCGCCGGAGGCATTTGCGTCGGTCCGGATACGTCATCGCCGTTCCCCTTGGCCTGATCGCCGCGACCCTAGCCCAGCGAATGTGCAAGGGGTAGCAAAGAGCGGTTAACCGGGCGTTCCGTTCATCGCGTTCCGACGCGACACGGAGGAGCCAACCGTCGGCCTTGCCGCCGGACCCCCCAGCCCTTATGCGCCGCGCCATAATGTCCGTCTCGCTCGACCATATCGATTGCTGGATCTTCGATCTCGACAATACGCTTTATCCGCCGTCGGCAAAGCTGTTCGACCTGATCGACGCGCGCATGGGCGCTTTCATCATGCGGTTGCTGGACGTCGATGCGGCGGAAGCGCGGCGGGTGCAGAAGCAATATTTCCACGATCATGGCACGACGATGGCGGGGCTGACGCGCCACCACGGCGTCGATCCCGAAACATTCCTGGTCGTTGTCCACGCGATCGCGCTCGACCGGATCGCGCCCGATCCCCGGCTGCGCGCGGGGTTGGAACGCCTGCCCGGACGCCGGCTGGTGTTTACCAACGCCGATGCCGATTATGCCGCGCGGGTGCTGGCGGCGCGCGGTATCGCCGACCTGTTCGACGGCATCTGCGACATTCGCGCCACCGCCTACACGCCCAAACCCGATCCCGCGGCCTATGCGACGATGATCGCGCACCTCGGCATCGACCCCATCCGCAGCCTGTTCGTCGAGGATATGGCGCGCAACCTCACCCCGGCCAAGGCGCTGGGGATGACCACCGTGTGGCTGGACAATGGCAGCGAAAGCGGCCATCGCGACCACCTGCCGGAGCATGTCGACTTTCACGCCAGCGACATTGCAGACTGGCTCGACAATTTACCAACACCCTGGGGAATCTCATGACCGACCTGCAAGCCACGATCGAAGCCGCGTGGGACGCGCGCGACACGCTTGGCCTGGCGACCCAGGGCAACGTGCGCGAAGCCGTCGAAACAGCGCTCGAGGGGCTCGATAACGGCAGCTACCGCGTCGCGGAGCGCGACCCGTCGGGCAGCTGGCAGGTCAACCAGTGGCTGAAAAAAGCAGTGCTGCTGTCGTTCCGGCTCAACGATATGGAATTGATCGACGGCGGCCCCGGCGGCGCGCGCTGGTGGGACAAGGTGCCGTCGAAATTCACCGGTTGGGGCGAAAATCGCTTTCGCGAAGCGGGCTTCCGCGCCGTTCCCGGTTCGATCGTCCGCCGCGGCGCCTTTATCAGCAAGGGCGCGGTCCTGATGCCAAGCTTCGTCAACATCGGCGCTTACGTTGGCGAGGGATCGATGGTCGACGCCTGGGCCACCGTCGGCAGCTGCGCCCAGATCGGCGCGAACGTCCATCTGTCGGGCGGCGCCGGGATCGGCGGCGTGCTCGAACCGCTGCAGGCGGGGCCGGTGGTGATCGAGGACGGCGCCTTCATCGGCGCGCGCGCCGAGGTCGCCGAAGGGGTGATCGTGCGCGAGGGTGCGGTGCTGTCGATGGGCGTCTATCTCGGCGCCTCAACCAAGATCGTCGACCGCGCCACAGGTGAAGTGTTCATCGGCGAAGTGCCGCCCTATGCGGTCGTCGTCCCCGGCGCACTGCCCGGCAAGCCGCTGCCTGATGGATCGCCCGGCCCGTCGCTGTACTGCGCGGTGATCGTCAAACGCGTCGATGCCAAGACGCGCGCCAAGACCGGGATCAACGAGTTGCTGCGCGACTGATCGCGGCTCAGCGCTCGCTCAGATAATAACGCTCGCGCGCTGCCAGATCGTCGGTCAGTTCGTAAACGATCGGCTGGCCGGTCGGGATCTCAAGGCTGGTGATGTCGGCGTCCGAAATGCCCGACAGATGTTTGACCAGCGCGCGCAGGCTGTTGCCATGCGCCGAGATCAGCACGGTCTTGCCCGCGGCGAGCTGCGGCGCGATCGCGCTTTCATAATAGGGGAGGACGCGCTCGATCGTATCCTTCAGGCTTTCGGCCGAAGGGATAGCGATGCCCGCGTAGCGCGGGTCGCTGGCGAGATCCCACGGCGAGCCGGCTTCGAGCGGCGGCGGCGGGATGTCGAAGCTGCGGCGCCAGATCTTGACCTGTTCGTCGCCATGTTTCGCCGCGGTCTCCGCCTTGTCGAGCCCGGTGAGCCCGCCATAATGGCGTTCGTTCAAACGCCAGTCCTTGGTCACCGGCAGCCACAGCCGCCCCATCGCCTCGAGCGCCAGATTGAGGGTCTTGATCGCGCGCGACTGGACCGAGGTGAAGCAGGTGTCGGGCGCGATCCCCTTGGCCTTCATCAATTCGCCCGCCGCCCACGCCTCGGCCGCGCCCTTTTCGGTGACATCGACATCCCACCAGCCGGTGAAGCGGTTTTCGAGATTCCACTGCGACTGACCGTGACGGATGAGGATGAGTTGCGGCATTTCGGGTCCTTCGGATGGAGGGTTTCGCTGCCCCTTAGCGTGGCTTTCGCATGAACGCCAATCGCCCTCTTGAAATGGTTTCGAGCGCACCCAGATTTGCAGCATCCGGTCGCCGATGCGGGGCCGGGTGGCGATCGCGGCGCGTTGCCGCGGTCCCTGACTTCGCTTTTGAGAAAGGAAGAAAGACCATGCGCAACAGTTTTGACTGGACCCCCTATCGCCGTTCGACCGTCGGTTTCGACCGCCTGTTCGATTTCTTGGAAACGAGCGGTTCGGGCGCCGAAAATTATCCGCCGTTCGACATCGAAAAGGTCGCCGACGACCATTTCCGGATCACCGTGGCGGTCGCCGGGTTCAAAAGCGACGAGATCGAGATCATCGCGCAGCAGAATATGCTGACCGTCAGCGGCCGCAAGGCGCCCGCCGCCGAAGGCGAAGGCCGTCAGCTGCTGTATAGCGGCATCGCGACGCGCGCGTTCGAACGTCGGTTCCAGCTCGCAGATTTCGTGCGGGTCAGCGCCGCCGACCTCGCCGACGGGCTGCTGATCATCGATCTGGTGCGCGAAGTGCCCGAGGCGATGAAGCCGCACAAGATCGCGATCGGCGGCAATGCGACTCCGACTTTGGTCGAGGACAAGCAGGCGGCATAAGCGCCTGCTAGCCCATGCCCTGCGGGGCATCATGAGTGGGGTCCGGAGTCCCTTCCGGACCCCGTTTTCATATCTAGATTGTGCGCGTCATGAAGCGGCTGAATGGGTCGGGCTTGTAGTCGGCAAAGGGTTCGCAATCGGCGAAGCCATAGCGGCGATAGAGTGCGATCGCGGGGTCGAACGCCGCGCCCGATCCCGTTTCAAGGCTGAGCCGCGTCAGCCCGCGCCGCCTCGCTTCGGCGATAATATGGTCGAGCATCCGCGCGGCGACGCCGCGGCGCAGGAAGGCACCGGCGGTGCGCATCGACTTGATCTCACCATGCCCGGCATCGAGCTGCTTCAACGCACCGCACCCCGCCAGCGCATTGCCGTCATGGATCGACCAGAAGGTGACATTCCCCGCCCGCAGCCCATCGAAGTCGAGGAAGTGACAACTGCCCGCGGGCGAATTGGCGAGCATTCCCGCAAAATGCTGTTCGAGCAGCGCGCGGATCGCGGCGCCCGACAGATCATCCGCGACGATCCGCCAGTCGCCCTCCCCCACGCCGGGCGTCACAGCATCTGATCGAGCGTCGCGAGGCACGCGTGCGCCAACAGTTTCGACCGTTCGGGCGACCAGCCTACCGCCGGGTCGGGCAGGTCGTCATTGTCCTTGAACGGCATTTCGATCGTCATCGACACCGCGCCAAAGCGTTCGGCCAGCTGGGTCGTCGACATCGACAGATTCGCCTTCCCCGGTGCCGATTCGCTATAGCCGAGCGCGACCTGGAAATCGGGCGTGTTCGCCGCCAGCGCCGTCTGGAACGCCTTGTATTTTTCCAGCTGCCCCGGCTTCAGCGACGGAATGCCTTCGAATCCGGCAAGGAACACCGCCGGGATCGCTTCGTCGCCATGAACATCCATCGCCCAGTCGACGCCGCTTTGGTCCATTGCATTGCGGACGCACAACACTTCGGGGCTGCGCTCGGCGGTCGGATTGTCCCATTCGCGGTTGAGGTTCACGCCCGCGAAGTTGGTGCGCAAATGGCCGCGGCACGATCCGTCGGGATTCATGTTCGGGACGATGTGGAAGCGGCATTTGTTGAGCAGCGAACGCGCGTGCGGGTCGGCCGGATCGGTCAGCTTTTCGAGCGCACCCTCGATCCACCATTCGGCCATGCTCTCGCCCGGGTGCTGGCGCGCATAGAGCCACACCTGCGTGTCGCCGCTGCCCATTTCAAGGCAATCGATCGGCTGGCCTTCAAGGCTGGTTCCAAGGCAGCGATAGGTGACGCCCTCGCATTCCGCGACGCTGGCAACCAGATCGTGGTGCCGCTCCATTGAGAAGGGCGCGAAATAAGCGATGTAGAGGATCGGGCTTTCGGCGGTGTGACGGACCGTCAGCGTGCCGGCATCGTAGCTGGTGTCGAGGCGAAACCAATAATCGCGATCATAGCTCGCACACGCCGCATAACCGGGCCAGCCGTCGGGATAGGCCGAGGCGTCGAGCCCGGTGATCGCCAGCTCGAGCGCGTCGCCGACCGCGCACGATACGCGGAAATGGAACCATTGAAAGAAATCGGATTCGCGGTCCTTGCGGATCGACAGTCGCGCCGCAGAGCCGTCGATCGAATCCACGACGATATTGCCGCTGTCGAAAGCGGCGTTGATGGTGATGGTCATGGGACGCTGATAGTGCGTCCCGATTCGCCGGGGAAGTCCTTGAATAGGGCTTCGGCCATTTTTGCCGCGGCCAGCGACGGCTGCGATGCGGGTGCCTTTACCGGAATCGCGGCAAGCGCGCGACCTTCCCACAGCGCCTGCCCGGTCGCAGCATCGTCGATGCGCACCGAAAGCTGGTGATCGGCCATCCGCTTGGGACCGCCGCCGAGGTTGAGCCCGATGCCGAGCCCGACCCCCGACCCATAGCTGCCGGTCGAACCGCCGACCCCGACCGATACGGGCGAGCGGCGCGCCGCGAGCGGCTGTTCGCTGCGTTCGAAGGCAATGCGCACGAGTAGCGGCGCACGCTCGTTGCTGCCCGCCGCGACCAGTCCCTGGCGCTGCAGCTGCTGGTCGACCGCGGCGCGATAGCTGTTCCATTCGAGCGAGGGCAAGCCCGCTGCCGGGCCGTCGAGCGGCGCGGTCGCGATCGCATAGCGCGTCCCCGGCGCCCAGCCGGGCACAGCATTATGGAAACGGGTGACCTCGACCGGCGGCACCGCGGTGGCACAGCCGCCGAACGAAAGCGCCGCTGCGCACAGCAGGGCGACGGAAATTTGACGCGTCATCCCGCCATCATGCGCCAGCAAATATGGCTTGGCAATGAATGGGATGCCGCCGCCACGGAGCGCTGTCCGGCTCAGCGATAGAAGATGTGGTTATCGATCTGCGCGATGCGCGTTTTGCGCCAGCCCGGCGAGACATAGCGCGCGTGGAAGAACAGCGCTCCCGGCGCGTGATTCTTCCAGCTGCCGTCGCGGGCGATCTGCGCGATTGCAACGGCGTTGTTCCACTGTGCGCCTTCGCGGATCGCAGGCATCTTGCCGCCGCGCACAAAGCTGAACTGGCTGCGCTGATGGACGACACCGCACAGGCTTTTGGGGAAGCGGCCCGACTGAGCGCGGTTGATCACGACATGCGCGACCGCCAATTGACCGACGAGCGATTCGCCGCGCGATTCGAAATAGACGGTACCCGCGAGGCACCGCAGTTCGGGATCCATCTCGGCGGGGCGCGGGGTCGCGGCGACCAGCGCGGCGAGCGATTCGGCGGTGACCGGGGCCGGTTTTGCTTCGGGGGCCGGTGTTTCTTCGGCGCTATTTTCGGTAATATCGTCGATCGGCGCATCGGCCTTGATCGACAGATCCGCCTGTTCAGCGACGACCGGCGCCTCGGCGCTCGGCGCGATCAGCGCGGGAAGATTGGCGTCGGCGGCAAGATCGCTTGCAAAGCCGGGTTCCGCCAAAAGCAGCATGGTCGCGGCCGTCATGCCGACGGCAGCCACGCTGGCTGTATTCAAAATGCGACTCATAATGTCCGTCAAAAGTGCGGCCGATGAACCGAACCTCTCAAAACAAGCGGGGGACTATGGTCCAGTATCGCCGCTTGCGGTCATCGTCCGACTGCGTGTCCAACCCGTTTTGCCGGGGCATCGCCAAGGCGATGCAACCCACGGAACGACCTACGCGTTATCGAATGGGCGCCAGTTATTGTGCGCCGCAACAGAGTCAAGTTAACGCGGCCCACTCCGCGACGAGTCGTGGCGCATCTGCGATATCCAGTTCGACGATCCACAAATCGGGATCGGCCTGTTGCCGCCGATTCTGGTAGTTGGTGCGCGATTCACCATCTTTTGGGTCATCGGGGCCGACCGCCTCCCAGATATAGTGGCCGGTCGGCGAGAACCGCCGTTCGAGCAGCGGACCTGGCGCGCCGCGCTCGCTGCATTGGACCAGAATGATGCCCGACTGTTCGTCGCCCTTGGCAATCACCGTCGCAAAGCCACCGGCCGCTTCGGCGCGGCGGATCAGCAGGTCGATGAGAAAGCGGCTCTTCAGCCGCATGGCACGCCGTGCGCCGCGGCGTTACGCCGCGTCACGCGTTTCGGAGTCGGCGAGCAGCGCATAAAGTGCTTCGTCGCTCTTGGCGCCGCGCAGACGCTCGGCGATCGCCTCGTTGCGCAGCATGCGCGATACCCCGGCGAGCGCCTTCAAATGATCGGCGCCCGCGTCGAGCGGCGACAACAGCACGAACAACAGGTCGACCGGCAGGCCGTCGACCGCGTTGAAGTCGATCGGGCGCGACAATTGCAGGAACAGACCACGCACCCCGGTGAGATCGGCCATTTTGGCATGCGGCAGCGCGATCCCGCGCCCGAAGCCGGTCGATCCCAGCCGCTCGCGTTCGAGCAACGCTTCGCTGACTTCGCCCGCATCGAGGCCGAGCGAACGGCTGGCGAGATCGCCCACGAAAGGAAACAGCGCCTTTTTCGAATCGAGCTGCACATGCGCGCGCACGGTCGCCGGATAAAGAAGAGAAGAAAGGTTCATGGGTCTGGTCAAATCTGTGTAGCCGCCGGGCAGGGGTGCCGGCCGTTCCTGGGCAATCGATTGCGGATCGGTCGTACCGGCGCCCCGCCATCATGGCATAGCCGTTATTGGGGACGTGTGTTGGGCGCGGCCCTTATGCCGGTTGGCGAAGAAAATCCAGCCCTATCGTGGTTCGACCCAGCCGATCGTGCCGTCGTCGCGGCGATAGACCATATTGTGTGCGCCGGTCTTGCTGTTGACGAAGAGCAGCGCGTTGGTGTTCCTGAGGTCGAGCATCATCACCGCGTCGGACACGCTGCTGCTGGGAATATCCACGCGCGTCTCGGCGATGATCGCCGGCGCATCGCCTGCATCTTCTTCGCTACCGCCATCGAAGACGATGTAGCTGGCGTTATCCTCGATCTCGTCGACCGTCGGCGACGGCTCTGTCGGGCCGTTGTTGCGGTCCTTCAATCGCCGCATATAGCGCCGGAGTTGCTTTTCGATGCGTTCGGCGGCGCCTTCGAAGGCGACGTGCGCGTCCTGCGCCTGGCCATGCCCCTTCAACACCAGACCCTGCATCACATGCGCGACAATGTCGCACTGAAAACTGTCGTGCGGCCCTTTGCCAAAGGTCGCATGCGCGCCGATCGCCCGCGAGAAATATTTGTCGGCAATCGCGTTCATCCGGTCCGACACATGCGCCTGCAGCGCTTCGCCGGTTTCGATCTGATGGCCAGAGACGCGGATTTCCATTTTTCTTCTCCTTCTTGGCCGGCGCAATGACTTAAGGGAGGGCCATCACACCGTATCGAGCCACAGCGGCTGGTTGAGCCCTGCGACAAATTCGGCATGGCGCGCCAGATCGGCGGCGGACGCCATATGGGGTCTGGGTTCGCGAAACGGACGGTCGCCGCCGCGCTGGGTCGCTGGGGCAGCAGCGGTGGAAGCTGTCGCTCCGGCGATCGATGACGCCAACCCCAGTCCGATCTGCCGTCCGCCGGTCATTTCGATGTAGAGATGCGCCAGCAGTTCGGCGTCGAGCAGCGCGCCATGCTTGACGCGGTGGCTGCGGTCGATGCCGTAGCGAGTGCACAGCGCGTCGAGGCTGTGCTTGGCGCCCGGGTGAAGCTTGCGCGCCATCTGCACGGTACAGCACATCCGCGCCATGTCGAGCGCCGGGCGACCGGCGCGCGCCAGTTCGGCGTTGACGAAGCCGAAGTCGAAGGCAGCGTTGTGCGCCACCAGCGGCGCGTCGCCAAGGAATTCCATCAGGTCATCGACGCGCGTCACGAACAGCGGCTTGTCGGCAAGAAACTGGATCGACAGCCCGTGCACCGCCTCGGCGGCCGCGGGCATATCGCGTTCAGGGTTGAAATAGGCGTGAAAGGTGCGGCCGGTCTCTCGGCGGTCGACCAGCTCGATACACCCGATTTCGACCAGCCTGTCCCCGGTCTTGGGGTCGAACCCCGTCGTTTCCGTATCGAAGATAATCTCTCGCATTGAACGATCAATCTGGACCCTATCGGGCGCGGAAACAAGAGGCGATGGCGCGAATCTGGCGATGCGTCTCGCTTTTGGGTCCGCCAGTTTCGATGATGAAATCAGCGCGCGCGCGTTTGACGCGGTCGGGAACCTGCAACCGCCGGATGGCTTTCAACCGGCCATAGGTCATCCCTGGACGGCGCATGACGCGCTTGGTCTGCATCCAGGTCGGCGCCGACACCACCGCGATCGCGCCGACCCGGCGCCAACCGCCCTTTTCAAAGAGCAGTGGGATGTCGAGCACCACGACATCGCGCGCGCGGTGGCGGGTGAGGAATTTCTTCTGCGCGCGGAACACCGCAGGATGAACGATCGCTTCGAGCGCCGCGAGTTCGTGGCGATTGCCGAACACCAGCCCGCCGAGTTTCTGGCGATCCACGCCGCCCGGACCGGTGGTGCCGGGAAAGCGCGCCTCGATCGCCGCGACCAGCGCGCCGCCCGGCCCCTGCAAGCGGTGAACCTCGGCGTCGGCATCGAACACCGGCACGCCTTCACGCTCGAACATCGCCGCCGCGGTCGATTTTCCCATGCCGATCGAACCGGTAAGGCCAAGGATGAACGGCCGCCGCAGCCGCGAGCCGGGGCGCGGGTGGTGCCTCATGCGGCAAGCAGCGCGCGCAGTTCCTCGTCGCGGCCCTCGGGCGGCGCCGCGCCGAAGAACAGCTCGAAGGCGAGCGCAGCCTGGCCGATCAGCATGTCGAGTCCATCGACGGTGTCGAGTCCGCGCGCTGCGGCGGCTTTGAGCAGACCGGTCTGGAGCGGCGCATAGACGAGGTCGTAGATGATCGCGTCTTCGGGGAGAGCCGAGAGGTCGAGGTCGAGCGGCGGCTGTCCGGTCATGCCAAGGCTGCTCGAATTGACGAGCAGCGATACCGGCGGGAGCGCCGCGTCGAGCGCCACGACATCGCCCTTCAGGCCAAAGGTCGCGAGCAGACCCATCGCCTTCAACGGGCTGCGATTGAGGATGGTGACATTTCCGACGTTGGCGCGCGCCAGCGCAAACAGCACGGCGCGCGCCGCGCCGCCAGCGCCGACCACCGCGACCGGCGCGCCGTCCAGATCGAGCTGGGCGAGCGGGGCGTAGAAGCCTGCGGCGTCGGTGTTGGTGCCGATCAGCGACCCGTCGGGCTGGCGCACGATGGTGTTCATGGCGCCGATCGTGCCGCGAATATTGCCGGGATCGTCGACCAGATCCATCACCGCGACCTTATGCGGAATGGTAACGTTGCACCCACGCCAATCGGGATCGGCACGGCGCTGTTCGATATAGGCGGGCAGGTCATCCGGCTTGATGTGCGCGCGGCGATAATCGCCCGTCTTGCCCAGTGCGTCGAGCCAGAATTTGTGGATCAGCGGCGATTTCGACTGCGCGATCGGATCGCCAATCACTTCGGCATAAGGGGTGCCGCTCATGATGCGGCCAATCCGGTTGTCCGCAGCCACGCCAGCAGCGGGAGCATCGGCATGCCAATGATGGTCCAGGGATCGCCTTCAACCCGTTCGAACAATTGCACGCCCGCTCCTTCGATTTCGTAACAGCCGACGGTCCAGCGGATGCTGTCCCATTCGCGCGCGACATAGGCGGCGATGAACGCGTCCGACAAGGGGCGCATCCACAGCTTCGCCTCGCCGATGGCGCGCCACACCGGGGCGCCGTCGCGCGCCGCGACCGCGGCGCTGAACAGGCGGTGGCGCGTCCCCGCCATGCGGCGCAGATGGTCGGCGGCCTCTCCGGGGGTCGCAGGCTTCGAAAGCATCGCGCCATCATCGAGCGCGAGCGTCGAGTCGGCACCGATCACGGTGACGCCGGGCAGGCGCGACGAGATTTTGACCGCCTTCGCCTCGGCGAGCGCGTCGGCGATATTGCGCGGGGACTGGCCTGCGGCGAGCAGCGATGCGGTGAGCGCCTCCTCGTCGACATGCGCGGCGCTGGTTTCGAACGCGAGCCCCGCAGCGCGCAGCATCGCGGCACGGCCGCTGCTTTGCGAGGCGAGCAGCAAGGTCATGCGGCGGCGCGATCTTCGACCAGCTTGATCACCGCCGCTGCGGTTTCCTCGATCGACCGGCGTGTTACGTCGATCACCGGCCAGCCATTGTCGGCGAACATCCGCCGCGCATAAGCCAGTTCGGCCTTCACCCGTTCGTCATCGACATAAGAGGTTTCGGGTGCCTGGTTGAGCGACAACAGGCGGTTGCGGCGCACCTGCACCAGCCGGTCGAGTCCGGTCGTGAGTCCCACGATCATCGGGCGTTTCAGGGTGAACAGCGCGCCCGGCGGCGGCGATTCGGGAACGATCGGGATATTCGCCGTCTTGAACCCGCGGTTGGCCAGATAGATGCTGGTCGGGGTCTTCGATGTGCGCGAGACGCCCGCCAGCACGATGTCGGCCTGTTCCCAATTCTCCCAGCCGATGCCGTCATCATGTGCGACGGTGAACTGGATCGCCTCGACCCGCGCAAAATAAGCGGCGTCGAGCTGGTGCTGGCGCCCGGGCCGCGCCTTGGCTTCCTGACCCAGCATCCGCGACAAGGCATCGGTCACCGCATCGAGCGCGGGCACCAGCGGCAGGTTGAGCGCCCCGGCCCGGCGTTCGAGGCTGACGCGCAAGTCGCCATTGACCAGCGTGAACAGGATCATGCCGGGGCTCGCCTGCACTTCGGCCATGATGCGGTCGAGATGCGATTCCGAGCGTACCATCGGCCAGAAATGACGTACCACCTCGACATCGTCGAACTGCGCTATCGCCGCCTTGGCGATATTTTCGAGTGTCTCCCCCGTGGAGTCGGAGATAAGATGAAGGTGGAGCCGGCCCATCGCGCCATCATGGCGGGATGCCGCGGAAAAAGGCAATCCCGGATCGGGTCGGCGACACCAAAAAGCTGCCTGTGGATAAGTTTTGGACAAGCGCGGGGAGCAAATCGGGATGGAGGATTCGTCCCCGGCGGCGCCGATTCCGCCCTAGCACTTGTCCACAAGGGATGGAATCTATCCACAGGCTGTGAATATGGGGCAAAGCGCGGTGCGACTCTGTGGCGGCCAGCCTTGCTGCCAGAGTCAAGCTGTTGGCAAAAACGACGCCTCCGCCTAAAGCCGCGCTGTTCGCCGACCAACAAACCACCACAATTCATTTATATTCTATATTGAAGAGAGAAAGAGGGGCCGCGTGAAGGCGTCACCAAAGAGCTTGCTGGCAGTGCTGCGCGGGGCGCGGCAGGAGCGTCCGCCCTTGTGGCTGATGCGCCAGGCGGGACGCTATCTCCCCGAATATCGGGCGCTGCGGGAGACCAAGGGCGGTTTCCTCGAGCTTTGCTATGATCCCGAGGCTGCGGCCGAGGTGACCTTGCAGCCGATCCGTCGTTTCGGGTTCGACGGATCGATCCTGTTTTCCGACATATTGATCGTCCCGCACGCGCTGGGGCAAAAACTCTGGTTCGAGGCAGGCGAAGGGCCGCGGCTTGCTCCGCCGCTGGTGGACAGTGCTTTGGCATCGCTCGAAGCAGTGCCCGCACGGCTCGATCCCATCTATGCGACGGTGGCGCGCGTGGCGGCGGCGCTGCCTGTCGAAACGACCTTTCTGGGATTTGCGGGCAGCCCGTGGACGGTTGCCACCTATATGGTGGCGGGGCAGGGGTCGAAGGATCAGGCTGCGGCGCGGCGCCTGGCGTTCGGCGATCCCGCGGCGTTTCAGGCGATCGTCGATGCGATCGTCGATGTGACGGTAACTTACCTGGCGGGCCAGATCGAACATGGCGTCGAAGCGGTGCAGTTGTTCGACAGCTGGGCGGGCAGCCTGAGCCCGGCGCAATTCGAACGCTGGGTGATCGCGCCCAATGCCGAAATCGTCCGCCGCCTGAAGGCGATGCATCCCGACACCCCGGTGATCGGCTTTCCCAAGGGAGCGGGCGGCAAGCTGCGCCCCTATGCCGACGAAACCCGCGTCGATGCGATCGGGCTCGACGAAACGGTCGATCCCGACTGGGCCGACCGCGTCTTGCCGCACCATCTGCCGGTGCAGGGCAATCTCGATCCGCTGGCGCTGGTCGCGGGCGGCGACGCCCTCGACAAAGCGATCGACCGGATCCTTGCGGCGTTCCCGGCGCGTCCCCATATCTTCAATCTGGGCCATGGCATCGTCCCCGACACGGCCGTAGCCCATGTCGAACATCTGATCAGACGCGTTCGCGGCGGGTAATATATGGCAGACTGGGCAGGATTTTTGGGGGCGACGATGCTTTGGGTCAAAGCGGCGCATATCATTTTTGTCATCTTCCTGATGGCCGGTCTGTTCATGATGCCGCGCTTCTTCGTTTATCACCATCAATGCGCCGTCGGGTCCGACGAGGATAAAAAATGGATCGAGCGCGAAGACCGGCTGCGCCGGATCATTCTGGACCCGTCGCTGACGATCGTCTGGATTCTCGGCCTGTTGCTCGCGTTTAACGGCAATTATTGGGGAGAGACGTGGTTTATCGCCAAATTTCTGCTCGTGGTCGCGCTGTCGGGCTATCACGGCTGGCTGATCGCTTATTTCAAAAAGCTCCGGCAAGGATTGCGCCCGCTCACCGAAAAACAGCTGCGGCTGCTCAACGAAGTTCCCGGCGTCGCCGCGGCGATCATCGTCATCCTGGCGGTCGTTCGTCCCTGATCGCGACCGACCCGCAGCCGCTTTGGGGCCAGCCCGATTGACTTGGCATGGCGCGAGGGATAGGGGCCGTGGCAATCCCGCCAGCCGGGCGGTGCTTCCCCAGCGCCGAAGCTATCGCAAACGGTCGTCCCACGGCCGGATAGGCACCCCAGCGGTGCACTGAAAACCGACGGTCATTTTTCCTGAATCTCACCCGGAATCCATCCCCATGCATCTTAAAGAACTCAAAACCAAAGCCCCCGCCCAGCTTGTCGAAATGGCTGAGGAGCTGGGGGTCGAGGGCGCCTCGACGCTGCGCAAGCAGGATCTGATGTTCTCGATCCTGAAAGAACTCGCCGAAGAGGGCGAAGAAATCATCGGATCGGGCACGATCGAAGTGCTGCCCGACTCGTTCGGCTTCCTGCGCTCGTCGGACGCCAATTATCTCGCCGGTCCCGACGACATCTATGTCTCGCCGAACCAGGTCCGCAAATATGGACTGCGCACCGGCGACACCGTCGAGGGCGAGATCCGCGCGCCACGCGACGGTGAGCGTTATTTCGCGCTGACCAAGCTGATCAGCGTCAATTTCGACGATCCCGATGTCGTCCGTCACCGCGTCAATTTCGACAACCTCACGCCGCTTTACCCGAACCAGAAATTGTCGCTCGACACCGTCGATCCGACGGTCAAGGACAAGTCGGCGCGCGTCATCGATCTCGTCAGCCCGCAGGGCAAGGGCCAGCGCGCGCTGATCGTTGCGCCGCCGCGCACGGGCAAGACGGTGCTGCTGCAGAACATCGCCAAGGCGATCACCGATAATCACCCCGAGGTGTATCTCATCGTCCTGCTCGTCGACGAACGTCCCGAGGAAGTCACCGACATGCAGCGCAGCGTGAAGGGCGAGGTCGTCTCCTCGACGTTTGACGAACCCGCGACGCGTCACGTCCAGGTTGCCGAAATGGTGATCGAAAAGGCCAAGCGCCTCGTCGAGCACAAGAAGGATGTCGTCATCCTGCTCGATTCGATCACCCGCCTCGGCCGCGCCTACAACACGGTCGTCCCCTCGTCGGGCAAGGTGCTGACCGGCGGTGTCGACGCCAATGCGCTGCAACGTCCCAAGCGCTTCTTCGGCGCCGCGCGGAACATCGAGGAAGGTGGTTCGCTGTCGATCATCGCCACCGCGCTGATCGATACCGGCAGCCGTATGGACGAGGTGATCTTCGAAGAGTTCAAGGGCACCGGTAACTCGGAAATCGTCCTCGACCGCAAGGTCGCCGACAAGCGCATCTTCCCGTCGCTCGACGTCGGCAAGTCGGGCACCCGCAAGGAAGAATTGCTCGTTGAAAAGGACAAGCTGTCGAAAATGTGGGTGCTGCGCCGCATCCTCATGCAGATGGGCACCATCGACGCGATGGAATTCCTCCTCGACAAGATCAAGGATTCGAAGACCAACGAAGATTTCTTCGATTCGATGAATCAATAATCGCGCCCGGGCGGGATGATCGTCGAACAGGCCTTGTTGCAGGTTCGGCCGGGACAGGGTGTCGCTTTCGAACGCGCCCTCACCGCCGCCCGCCCGCTTATCGCCGCCTGCCGGGATTTTTCGGCCCGGTTTTCTGGGCATGGACGTGCGGCGCGGGTGCGAAGCGGTGGAAACCTACTTGCTGATCGTGCATTGGGACCGCATGGAAGACCATCGCGATGGTTTCCGCCGCTTGGAACGGTACGAGCAGTGGCGGGCGCTGTTGCACCCCTTTTATGACCCGATGCCGGTCGTGCATTATTTCGGAGAGCCTGTGTGATTGACCTTTTGTTGACCGCCGCCACCACGGCCGCACAGGGCCTTGGCGGCCCCAGCGAAATGTGGGGCCATATCGTCAATGATTTTTCGAACATCACCGAACCCGCCGCGATGGCGGCTTTCATGCAGGTGCTGCTGATCGATCTGGTGTTGGCGGGTGACAATGCGATCGTCGTCGGGGCGCTTGCCGCCGGCCTGCCCGCCGATCAGCGCCGCAAGGTGATCATCATCGGCGTCCTCGCCGCGCTGGTGCTGCGGATCGGCTTTGCGCTGGTCGTGACCCAGCTGTTGCAGATCGTCGGACTGATTTTCATCGGCGGCCTGTTGCTCGTCTGGGTGGCGTGGAAAATGTGGCGCGAACTGCGCGAGGGTGCGCATTCGGCCGGATCGCCCGAAGTCGCGGGGGACGAGCATTCGGGCCTGAAACCTGCAAAAAGCTTTGCCGCCGCTGCGTGGGCGGTCGCCATCGCCGACGTGTCGATGAGCCTCGACAACGTCCTTGCGGTCGCCGGTGCGGCGCGTGATCACCCGGGGATCATGATCGTCGGCCTGATCGTCGCGGTCATCCTGATGGGCGTCGCCGCCAACATCATCGCAAAATATATCGAGCGGTATCGCTGGATCGCCTACATCGGGCTTGCGGTCATCGTCTATGTCGCGGTCAAGATGATCTACGACGGCTGGGTCGACCCGTCGGTTGGGCTCGGGACGTTGCTGGGTTAGGCCCGAAGAGAAGCATCATCGCGCGGCTGGCTACGGGCCAGCTGTGCGATGGCGTTTCCAAGGGTGACGGGTTGGTTTTTGCTGCCGCTCGCCCCATTTAGGCGATATGCCCCCACTTCATCTCACCAAGGTCGCGGTCGGCTGCGCGCAGGTCGAGACCTTCGCGCGCCGGGTCGCGACGCGCGTGCGCGATGGTGAGTTACGCGTGCCGACGCGGATGCGGCCGAAGCGGATGGACGAGCTGGTCGGCGGCTATCTGCACTGGATCATCAAGCACCGGATCGTCGCGCGGCAGCAGATTTTGCGCTTCGACGACCGCAAGGATGGCCGGGTCGACATCGTCTGTTCGGAAAAGCTGGAAATCCTGCCGCCGCTGTCGAAGCGCGCGCATCAGGGGTGGCGCTATCTGGCCGACGACGACGCGCCGAAGGGCATGGCGGACCATGACGGCGTTGCCGACCTGCCGCCGCACCTCCATCGCGAACTCGCCGCGCTGATGCTGATCTAGCAAACGACAATGTCGCAGCGACTACGGCACTAAAAGTTCGAAATCGCCGCCGCGCTTCAGTGAAAAATCACATTGGTTCAATACGTCACGCCCAATGATCACTTCGAACCATTGATTGTCGGGAATTTCGACCGCTAACAGCGGCTCGTCTAGGATACGCAGACCACCTTGGTGATCCGCAGTTTGAGTTTCGTCGGGAAAGAACCCGAGATAGACAGCCCACGTGCGATGAAAATTCGATCCACCCACGCCCACCACGGGCCTCTTTCCGAGTGATCGAAATCCACTTGTCCTTGCAAGCGATCTAACAATGCTTGTGCCATCAGCGCCGGTATCGATTAATGCTCTACATTGGATGATGTTAAATGGCTCTGATCGCTCTCTTGCTGCAACGGGGCCATTCATAGGGAGAGCGGACGTTATGCCCACTCTAATAATCGGTTTCTCGGTTCCGCAATTACCCGAGATTCTCAACATGCGAGAAAAATCCCAGATCGATCGGCTGGTCGGTCACCTCTTGAATTGAAAAGCGACCATCAGTGAATTTTTGATGAGCAACGTCGATCGCCTTTCGCAGGGATTCGAACACGTCAATGATCTGCTGGTCGCGAAGCAATGCGAAATGACCACGATGTTTATCTAACAGTCCCGCTACCAGAGACTGAAATGCAAACATATTTTTGTCGATTTCAAGATCAAGCGCTGTCGACATTTCCATATCCCCTCGCTGAAATCTATCCTCAGCACAGCACCCTGTCACGCATTTTCCGTACTCAAACTTGGAATTATAAGATTCGATTCTATTATGAATCTAAAAGAATCACTTAGAGAAATATAATTTCAACTTTGCGCGGCCAGCATTTCGCCCATTTTCTCCCAGACCTTGTTGATCGCTTTCAAAGGCCGAACCATCACCTTGAAGTCGCTGATCTTTCCATCATCGTTCCAGCGGATGATATCGACGCCGTTGATGTGGATGCCGTCGAGCGTGGTCGCGAACTCGAGCATGGCCTGGTCGCCATCGATGATCTGGCGCTCATAACGAAAATCGTCGCCGCCGAGGACATGGCTGGCGGCGTGGAGGTAGGCGAACACCTTGTCGCGCCCCGCCTGCGGCGAATGGACGACGGGCGAGTGGAACACGGCATCCTCGGCGAGCAAATCGCGGAGCGTCTGCGGGTCGCCGCCGCCGTCCATATAGGCGTGCCAGGCGGCGACGCCCGTGCGGGCGAGGCCGACGGTGCTCATGCCAGATGCTCGGTGAAAAAGGCCTTGGTGCGCCCGTCGGCGAGCTGCGCGCCAGCCTCGTCGCGGCGATTGCCGCTGGTTGCGGCAAAGCCGTGGTCGAGCCCGGGATAGTCGTGGAGCGTCACCTTGGGATGCGGGTCGAGCCCTTCGTGCATCTTGGCCTGCGCTTCGGGACCGACGAGATGATCGGCGGTCGGGATATGCAGCATCAACGGGTGCGCGATCGCATGGCTTTCGTGCAGCATCTGGTCGATCATCACGCCATAATAGCCCACCGATGCGTTCACGTCGGTGCGCGCCGCCGCCATATACGCCAGGCGTCCGCCCAGACAGAAACCGACGCAGCCGACCTTGGCGGCGCCCTGCGCGTGGAGCCAGCGGATTGCCGCCTCGATATCCTGGACCCCGTCGTCGGCATCATATTGGCCGAAATAGCCGAAGGCTTCCTGGAGCTCGGCGTCGACATCGGGATCGAGCTCGACCCCCGGGGCGAAACGCCAGAACAGGTCGGGAGCGATCGCCAGATAACCTTGTGCTGCCCACTCGTCACATTTCTCGCGGATCCCGGCGTTCACCCCGAAAATCTCCGGGATGACGATGATCGCCCGCGACGAATCGGCGTCGGGACGCGCGACATAGGCGGGGATCGCGTTTGTCCCCTCGAGCGCGGGGATCGTGATGTTCGTCGCGGACATGAGGGTTCCTGACTCTTGCTAAATGGCGTTGAAAGCGCGAAGCTAGCGGGGCTGCGGGCATGGCTCAAGCGGCTTACCGGTTTATCGGGGCGGAGACAGGCGATGAAGTTCAATATCGAGATCGATTGCACCCCGCAGGAGGCACGGCAGCTGTTCGGTCTGCCCGATCTCGAGCCGTTGCACGACATCTATCTCGACCGCGTCAAGGAACTGATGGCGAAGGGCATCACCCCCGACATGGTGCAGGCGATGGTCAAGACCTGGGTGCCGATGGGCGAGAGCGGTTTGGGACTGGTCCAGTCGCTGCTCGGTCAATTCGGCGGCGGGCTGATGGGCGGCCCCGCGAAAGCGACCGGCGATGACGACAAGACCGCCAAGGGGCGCAAGAGCTGAAGGCAGCCGAGTCCAGCGACACGATTTTTGCGCTGTCGAGCGGGATGCCGCCGGCGGCGATTGCCGTCGTGCGGATCAGCGGCGCACGGGCAGAAGAAGCGTTGCGGGCGCTGGCCGGGCGCTTGCCGACGGCGCGGCGAGCGACGTTGGCCGAGCTCAAGACCAGCGATGGCGCGCCGCTCGATCGGGCGTTGGTGCTCTGGTTCCCGGGACCGGCGACGGCGACGGGCGAGGACCTGGCCGAACTGCATCTGCACGGCGGCCGCGCGGTCGTGGCCGCGGTCGAGGCGGCGCTTGCCGCGCTGTCCGGCCTTCGCCGCGCTGAAGCCGGCGAGTTTACCCGGCGCGCGTTCCTCAACGGGCGAATCGATCTGGCCGAGGCGGAAGGGCTTGCCGATCTGCTCGCGGCGGAGACCGAGAGCCAGCGGGTGCAGGCGCTGGGACAGGCGAGCGGGCATGTGTCGCGAGCCGTGGCGGGGTGGCAGGATCGCCTGTTGAGGCTGATGGCGGGCGCCGAGGCAGAGCTGAATTTCGCCGATGAGGACGATGTGGAAGTTGGCGAAGTTGTCACTCTAAAGTTGATCGCCGGAATGACGGAGTTGGCGCAAGGGCTCGCGGGATGGCTGGCGCGACCCGCAGCGGAGGTGATTTCGGAGGGGCTGTCGGTGGTCATCGCCGGGCCGCCAAACGCCGGAAAATCCACTTTAATCAATGCTTTAGTGCAAAGTGAACTGGCAATCGTATCGCCCGTTGCGGGGACGACGCGCGATGTGATCGAGACACCGCTGGCGCTCGACGGGATCGCGATGCGCTTTTCGGATACGGCGGGACTGCGCGCGGAAAGTGCCGACGATATCGAGTTGATCGGGATCGATCGCGCGAAGGCGGCGATTGAGGGGGCGGATATCTTGTTGTGGCTGGGGCCGCCCCGGGACGTGCCCGCGCATCCGCGCGCGATTCGGATCGCGGCGCAGGTCGACCGCTGGAAGGGCGACGCTGCGGCGGAAGCCGAAGCTGGCCGATGCGACCTGATATTGTCCGCCGCGACGGGCGAGGGGATGGACCGGCTGCACCGGATGATCGTCGACATGGCGCGGACGTTGTTGCCGCGCGAGGGAGAGGCGGCGCTGCGCCAGCGACAGCGTGCTGCGCTGGGCGAGGCGCGGCAGTGGCTGGAGGTCGTGGCGGGGACGCGCGAAGCGGGCGATCTGATCCTGCTCGCTGAACGGCTGCGGCTCGCGAGCAGCGCGCTCGACCGGATAACCGGGCGCGCGGGTGTCGAGGATATGCTCGACACATTGTTCGGACGTTTCTGTATCGGGAAATGATGTTTCACGTGAAACATCGCGTCGGCTGCACGATTGTAGATTTGGTGCGGCATTTGGGTTAAGGGCGCTGCGATCATGCACAGCAGCACAATTTATGATGTCATCGTCGTCGGCGGGGGGCATGCTGGAACCGAGGCCGCGGCCGCGGCGGCTCGGCTCGGCGCGCGGGTGGCGCTGGTCAGTTTCGACCCGGCGCTGATCGGGACGATGTCGTGCAATCCGGCGATTGGTGGGCTGGGCAAGGGGCATCTGATGCGCGAGGTCGACGCGCTCGACGGCTGGATGGCGCGCGCCGCGGATCGTGCTGCGATCCATTACCGGATGCTCAACGCGTCGAAGGGTGCGGCGGTGCAGGGGCCGCGCATTCAGGCCGACCGCACGCGCTATCGCGATGCGATCCAGACGCTGCTCGCGGCCGAAGATGGAATCACGGTGATCGCGGGAGAAGCGGCGGCGCTGCGCTTGTCCGCCGACGGGGCGACGGTCGCGGGGATCGAGCTCGGCGACGGAACGACGCTGGCCGCGCCCGCGGTGGTGCTGGCGACCGGTACTTTCCTGGGTGGTCGGATGTTCCGCGGTGAGGAGCGGATGGTCGGGGGGCGGATCGGTGAAGATGGCGCGCATCGGCTCGCCGAGCAGTTGCGTGCTGCCGATTTGCCGATGGCACGGCTCAAGACGGGGACGCCACCGCGGCTCGACGGGCGGACGATCGATTGGGCGCGGCTTGAAGAGCAGCCCTCGGACGGCGGGGTATGGACCTGTTCCACGTGGAACAACGCGCGGACCGTGCCGCAGATCTTTTGCGCGATCACGCGCACCAACGCCGAATCGCATGCGATCATTGCCGATAACCTGCATCGCTCGCCGCTTTTTACCGGGGCGATCGGCGCAGCGGGGCCGCGCTATTGTCCGTCAATCGAGGACAAGATCCACCGCTTTGCCGATCGCGACGGGCATCAGGTCTTTCTGGAACCCGAAGGACTGGGCACGCATCTTGTCTATCCGAACGGCATTTCAACCTCGCTGCCCGCCGATGTCCAGCTGAGCGTGTTGCGCACGATGGAGGGGCTGGAGGCCGTTGAGATGGTCGTTCCGGGCTATGCGGTGGAATATGATCATATCGACCCGCGCGCGCTCGACCGGACGTTGCAGGTGCGCGCAGTGCCGGGACTCTATTGCGCGGGGCAGATCAACGGCACGACGGGATATGAAGAGGCGGCGGCGCAAGGGCTGATCGCGGGCGCGAATGCCGCGCTGGCGGGGCAGGGGCGCGCCCCGCTGATCCTCGATCGGTCCGAATCCTATATCGGGGTGATGGTCGACGACCTGGTATTGCAGGGGGTCACCGAGCCCTATCGCATGCTCACCGCGCGCGCCGAATATCGGCTGCGTCTGCGCGCCGACAATGCCGCGACGCGATTGACGCCGATCGGGATCGAACTCGGGCTGGTGCGACCCGCGACGGCGGCATTGTTTGAGGGGCGGCAGGCGGCGCGCGCCAAAGCCGAAGCCTTGCTCGCGGTGCCGGTCTCGAGCGCCGATTATGGCGCGATCGGGATGAGTATCCCCGGCGACGGCATCGCGCGGACGCGGATCGAACTGCTGCGCTTTCCCGATGTGACGATCACCACCCCGACGCAGCTGGCGCCCGAACTCGCGGCGATCGATCCGGCAATTCTCGCCGAGCTGGCCGAGGATGCGCATTATGCGCCCTACATCGCGCGGCAGGACGCCGAGCTGCGTTCGCTGGCCGCCAACGAGGCGATCGTGCTCGACCCGGCGCTCGATTATGCCGCGATCGGCGGGCTGTCGCGTGAGATGGTCGAGCGGCTTGGGAAGGCGCGGCCCGAGACCTTGGGGCAGGCGGCGCGGATCGACGGGGTTACGCCCGCGGCGCTGACCGCGATCATGGTGCATAGTCGGCGGCGGGCGGCTTGAGGCTCCGCCGGGGCGAGGTCGTTGAACCTTGCCACAAGCCTGCTACATCGTTCCGATGAAGACTGACAAAACAGAAAAAGCTGACGAAGCAGTGATATCCAAGGTGTCGGTTCGTGATCGCGCCGACGCAATACGGGCATTTCGCTGCAAGAACCTGATCGCCGTGATCGAAAGTCCTTCCGACATTCGGAACATCGGGACGGTTATTCGCAACGCCAATGCGCTGGGTGTGGAGAAGGTCTATATCGTTGATCCCCGCAGGGCGTTGCCAGACAACTGGCAGGACATGCGCTCGCGTAAATCGCTATCCCAGACTTCTGTTTCGGCCGTGAAATGGACCTTCGTCAAACGCTTCGACAGCACGGAAGAGTGCTTTAACCATCTTGAAAAGCAGGGTTTCGTATCGATCGCTACGTCTCCTCATGTGATGGGAAAACAGAGCCGTTACTTGCACGAAGGCGATTATAAACAGCACACCAAGCTCGCGGTGTGGTTCGGCAATGAGAAACGGGGTATCAGCGATCTTGCTGTGGAGCGCAGCGAGATGTGCATCGCCATACCGATGTTCGGAATGATCGAAAGCCTGAACCTTGGAACCAGTTCGGGAATCGTTCTGTATGAAGTGGCGAAGCAACGACGGGAATATCAAAGCGAGTTCCGACGCAGCCGATTTAAGGGAAAGCGTGGATCGCCGCTTCCGACGGTAATGCCGTTGACCAAAGACGATAGATGACGAAAGCCCTTCTCGACAGCGAAGAAGCTGCGCGGATTTGGCTGGGGGAGACGTTCGCACCGGTCTCCGATCAATGGGCCAACCTTGAACGGTTCGCTGAGCTGCTCATCACCGAAAATGCGAGCCAGAATCTGATCGCTGCATCAACGATCCCGACGATGTGGGTGCGGCATATCGCCGACAGTGCGCAATTGCTGGCGCTCGATGGCGACCGGGACGGGCTTTGGCTCGATCTGGGGAGCGGGCCGGGGTTGCCGGGGCTGGTCGTCGCGCTGCTGAGCGGGCGGCCGATGGCGCTGGTCGAATCGCGCAAGCGGCGGTGCGATTTTCTGCGCGCCGTGATTAGCGATTTGTCGCTGGCGCATGTCGAGGTCGTCGAAGCGCCGCTGGAGCGCGTGGAAACACGCGCGGCGGCGACGATCAGCGCCCGTGCTTTTGCCCCTCTCGACAAGCTGATCGACTTATCCGCCCGTTTTTCCACCGAATCGACGCGCTGGCTGCTGCCAAAGGGGCGAAATGCGGTTAAGGAACTGGCGTTGCTGCCGCAGCCGTGGCAGAATCTGTTTCACGTGGAACAAAGCCGCACCGACGCCGACAGCCAAATTCTGGTCGGAACCGGAAAAATTGCGGCAAAACAGCGAGGAAAAGCATGATCCGCATTTGCGTGGCGAACCAGAAGGGCGGGGTCGGCAAGACGACGACCGCGATCAACCTGGCGACCGCGCTCGCGGCGACGGGCTGGCGGACGCTGATCATCGACCTCGATCCGCAGGGCAATGCGTCGACCGGGCTGGGGATCAAGCAGGCGCAGCGCGAATGTTCGAGTTACGAATTGCTGCGCGGCGATGCGACGCTGGCCGAATGTGCGGTGCCGACTGCGGTGCCGCGGCTCGACATCGTGCCCGCGACGGTCGACCTGTCGGGCGCCGAAATCGAGCTGATCGAGTTTCAGGACCGGCTGCATCGCCTGCAGCAGGCGTTGTCGGGCGCCGAAGCCGGTCAGTGGGACATCTGCCTGATCGATTGTCCGCCGTCGCTGGGGATGCTGACGCTCAATGCGCTGATCGCCGCCGAATCGCTGATCGTGCCGCTGCAATGCGAATTTTTCGCGCTCGAAGGGTTGAGCCAGCTGCTGACCACGGTCGAGCGCGTGCGCGAACGTTTCAATCAGAAATTGTCGATCCTGGGTGTCGCGCTGACGATGTTCGATCGCCGCAACCGGCTGACCGACCAGGTGTCGGACGATGTGCGCGAAGTGTTGGGGCCGGTGGTGTTCGAAACCGTCATTCCGCGCAATGTTCGCCTGTCGGAGGCGCCGAGTCATGGCCTGCCGGCGCTGATCTATGATCATCGTTGCGCCGGGTCGGCGGCGTATATCGCGCTGGCGCGCGAGATGATCGATCGTCTGCCCAACGTCCGCAAGGCCGCATAAATGACTGATAATAAAGATGAAAGCGGAGCATCGCCGGCGCGCAAACGGCCGTCGGGGTTGGGCCGCGGGTTGAACGCGCTGTTCGGCGATGTCGCCGCCGAGGCGCCGGTGCTGGCCAGCGCAGGAAGTGCGGCCAAGGTCTCGCCGACGGTGTCGGGCGATGCGGTGCAGCATGTGCCGATCGGCGCGATCCGCCCGCTGCCGGGGCAGCCGCGGCGTCATTTCGACGAAAATGCCATTGCCGAGCTCGCCGATTCGATCGGGCTGCGCGGATTGTTACAGCCGATCATCGTCCGCCGGGCGCCGGACGGCGACGGCTATCAGCTGGTTGCGGGCGAGCGGCGCTGGCGCGCGGCACAACGCGCCGGGCTCCACCAGATTCCGGCGTTGGTCCGCGAACTCGACGATGCGGCGACGTATGAAATCGCACTGGTCGAAAATATCCAGCGGCAAGACCTGAATGCGATCGAAGAAGCGGGCGCCTACCGCCGCCTGATCGATGATTTCGGGCATAATCAGGAGGCGCTGGCGAAGCTGGTCGGCAAATCGCGCAGCCATGTCGCGAACCTGATGCGGCTGCTCGACTTGCCCGACGCGGTACAGGGGCTGGTCGGCGACGGTTCGCTGGCGATGGGGCATGCGCGCGCGCTGGTCGGCGCGGCCGATGCCGAGGCGATCGCGCGGCGGGTGGTCAAGGAAGGCCTGTCGGTGCGCGCGGTCGAGGCGCTGGTGCGCGCGGACAAGGGCGGCGGGCGTCAGGCGCCGCTGGAATATAAAAGCATGGACGGCGTCGGACGCGATCCCGACATCGTTGCGGTCGAGCGCCATTTGTCCGAACTGCTCGGCATCGGGGTGGCGATTCACTATGCCGGCGGCGGCAAGGGCGCGCTGACGCTGAAATTCGCGTCGCTCGACCAGCTCGACATGATTTGTCAGCGGCTGAGCGGCGAGGGCATCTAACCGGCCTCGCGGCGAAATCGCCTGTCTGGCGAATCGGCCCGCTACGGCGCTTAATTTGTGCCAGTCCGGGCCGTTAAAGAAGGACGGATGGTCCCCACGACCCTCTCAACATCAGGATAACTGCCTGATTTACCTCGCTTACCATGCGTAAGGCGGGTCAATTCCTGCTGCGTCGTTAACCAATCTTGCTGGCAAAGGCTGAACCTGTCCCCCGCTAAACGGGTCGGCGAATGGGGTGGGATATCCATTCGCGTTTCGACAATCAGTTTTCGAATTCAAGGGACCAAACATATGCGCAAATTTGGAATGAAGCGCGCCGTCGTCGGCGCCGCGATTGCTGCCCTCGCCCTCAACGCCCCGGCGGCGCATGCGGCTTCGGCAACGGGTACGGCCACGGCCAAGATCCTGCGTCAGATCACGCTGACCAACACCAGCGCCCTGCAATATGCAACGATCATCAGCGGTGCCACCGCATCGACGGTCGCCGTGACGACCGCCGGTGCGCGCACCTGCGGTGCTGGCCTGACCTGCACGGGGACGACCACCGCCGCAAATTTCGACGTTCAGGGCACCAGCGGTGCCGTGGTTCTCGTCGGCGGTGATGCGAGCGTCACGCTCAACGGTTCGCTGGGCGGCACGATGGCATCGACGCTGACCTATTCGGCGGCGAACATCACGCTGGGCGCGACCGGCGGCAGCTTTCAGGTTGGCGGCACGCTGAGCGTCGGCGCCAACCAGACGGCGGGCGACTATACCGGGACGTTCAACGTCACCGCCAACTACCAATAAGGTGGGGGAACGGCGGGCCTTGGCTCGCCGGCCAATCGAGGGGTCGCCCGACTAAGGTCTGGCGGCCCCTTTTTTTGTGCCGTTTCGGGGCGATAGCCCGGCTTGGTTAGCGAAATATCAACCATGTTGGCGCAGGCAGGATGCGACCAGCGGAATGGTGTGGGCCATTCCGGACCAACGATTGTGGGGATCGTATCCATGCCTAGATTTTTCAGGGGCTTCGGCCTGTTTTTCGCGTTGGCGTTCGCCGGCGCGGCGCTGCCCGTGCAGGCGGCAGGCGACCTGCTCGTCGCGCCGACGCGGGTGGTGCTCGACGGATCGCGCGGCACCGAGGTGGTGCTGAACAATATCGGCGCCGAACCCGCGACCTATCGCATCAGCCTTGAGATCAAGCGGATGACTGCGGCGGGCGGCCTCGACGAGATCGCCGAGGACAATGTCACTGCCGCCGAACGCACGGCGCTCGACATGATCGCGTTCAGCCCGCGCCGCGTCACCCTGCCGCCCAATCAGCCGCAGGTGATCCGCGTCGGGGTACGCATTCCCGAAGGCACCCCGCCAGGCGAATATCGCGCGCATATGCTGTTTCGCGCCGTACCCGACGCCGCCGCCGCGGTCCCCGCCGATACGGCAAAGCCCGCGAGCGGTGGGGTGTCGATCGCGCTCACCCCGATTTACGGCATCACCATTCCGGTGATCGTCCGCGTCGGCGACCTGGGCGCCGAGGCGGTGATCGGCGACGCATGGGTTGCCGAGACCCCCGACGGTCCCGCGTTCAATTTCGACCTAACGCGCAGCGGCAACCGTTCGGTCTATGGCGATATCGAAGTGACGCGGCCGGGGGCGCCCGAACCGCTGCTGATCGCGCGCGGGATTGCAGTCTATCCCGAAGTCACGGCGCGCCAGGTTTCGCTGCGCGTGCCGCCCGAACTTGCGACGAAGCTGAAGGGGCCGGTGCATATTCGCTACAGCGAGGACCGTGAAATCGGCGGCGGCACGATCGACGAGGCGGACCGGGTGGTGAAGTGAGCGCGTAGGGGCTCAACCGGGAAGCCAGGCCGTGATCCGCGCGGTTCTTGCTCGATGGAAACCGGCGATCCTCGCCGGATTGGCGCTGGTCGGGCTAGTCCCGGCCGGCGCCGAGGCCGTTGACACAAAGCCCGCCTCGCTCGCCGCCGACAGCTGGGCGCCGAACGAGGATGACAGCTGGTTGTTCGACCTGCGGTCGGGGCAGTACCGGCTGGGCGACGGGGTGCGCGGCTATCAGACGCCGCAGGGAATGTGCGTCGACCTGGCCGACATGGTGCTGGGGCTCGACCTGGCGGTACGCGTCGACAAGAAGTTGCGCCGCGCAACCGGCTGGGTGTTCGACGAGCGGCGCAGCCTGACGATCGATCGCGACGCGGGCGAAGTGCGCGCGGGCAGCCAGAGTTTCCGCCTCTCGCCGACGATGATCCGCGATACCCCGGCGGGGTGGTGCGTCGACCTGGACAGCCTGAACGCCTGGCTGGGGGTACCGATCGCCGCCGATTTGTCGAACGCGGTGCTGCGGATCGAGAGCAAGGACAAGCTGCCGTTTCAGCTCGCCGCCGAACGGCGCGCGCGGGCGGCGGGCATCCGGCCCGCGGCGCGTTTCGACCTTGCCAGCCTGCCGCAGGCGGCGCGGCCGTATCAGGCGTGGGCAACACCCTCGGTCGATGTCGTCGCGTCGGCGGGGTTCGTGTCGGACAAGCGCGGCGGTTCCTATGTGCAGGGGCGTTACGAGATTTTCGCCGCGGGCGAGGTGCTGAAACAAAGTTTCGATGCGCGGCTGTCGTCGGACAATGCGGGGGTGCCCGACAGCCTGCGCCTGCGCCTGTATCGCACCGATCCCGAAGGTCGGCTGCTCGGGCCGCTGCAGGCGACGCATTACGCCGTGGGCGATGTCAGCCTGCTGTCGACCGGGATCGTCGCGTCGTCGGCGCCGGGACGCGGCGCCGTGCTCACCAATCGCCCGATCGAGCGCCCCGACAGTTTCGACAAGACCGATTTTCGCGGCGACCTGCCCGCGGGCTGGGACGCCGAATTGTATCGAAACGGGCAATTGCTGGCGTTCACCAGCCCCAATGGCGACGGACGCTACGAATTTCTCGACGTTCCGCTGCAATATGGATCGAACCGCTTCGAAATCGTGCTCTATGGCCCGCAAGGGCAGATCCGGCGTGAAATCAAGCAGGTGCAAGTGGGGATGGACTCGATCCCGCCGCAGCAGACCTGGTATTGGGCGGGGTTCGCGCAGGAAGATGCCGACCTGATCGAATTTGGCGGGCGGCGGCGCGGCCCGTTTCGCCGCGGCTGGCGCGGCACGCTGGGCGCCGAGCGCGGGCTCGACGCGCGCACGTCGATCGCGGCTTATGCCCACAGCCTGATGATCGAGGACGTCCGGCGCAATTATGCCGAGGTTGCGCTGCGCCGCTCGCTTGGGCCGACGCTGCTCGAAGTCGGCGCCTCGCAATCCGACGCTCCGAAGGGTTTTGGGGGCGGCGGCGCGGTGCGCGCGAGCTGGCTGGCGGCATTCGGGGAAACCTATGTTCGGGCCGACGCGATGCGCGGCTGGAACGGTTTTGTGTCCGATCGTTTCCTGGGCAATATCAACGGTCTTTATTCGATCTCGGTCGATCAGTCGGTCAAGCTGGGGCAGACCGTGCTGCCGCTGCATTTCGATGTGCGGCAGATCGATCGGCGGTCGGGAATATCCAGCCTGGAAGCGAGCGCGCGCGCGTCGGCGAGCTTTCGCGCACTGACCTTTACCGGCCAACTCGACTGGAGCCGGACCAAGGTGCCGATCGGTCCCGATCCGCCCGACAATCTGACCGCCAGCCTGCTCGCCAATGCCCGGATCGGGCGCGTCCGTCTGCGCGGCGAGGCGCGTCTTGCGCTGGCGGGCGACAGCAGCGACACGCGCGTCGCGCTGATCGGCGAATGGTCAGGGAAAGGTGACGCCGAATGGCGCGCCGAGCTCGGCTATGACCGCGGATTCGACCGGGCGCGGATCGGTGCCGGATATACCCGCCGTTTCAACCGGTTACAGCTGAGCGGCTTTGGCGAAGTGGCGAGCGACGGGTCGCTTGCGGCGTCGCTGTCGCTCGCGTTCAGCCTGGGCCCCAAGCCCAACGGCGGCTGGCGGGTGTCGAGCGAGAAGCTGGCGAGCCGCGGCCAGGTGATCGCCGATGTGTGGATGGACGATAATGGCGACGGCATTCGCCAGCCGGACGAGGCTGCGCTGGCGGGCGTCCCGCTGACCGCGGGTCATGCCTATATCGAACAAGCGACGAGCAAAAACGGCCAGGGGACAATCGACGGGCTCGAACCCTTTCGCCCGGTGCTGATCGGCATCGACGCCGGTAGCCTGCCCGACCCCTATGTCCAGCCCGCGCTGCCGGGCGTGGTGGTTACGCCGCGACCCGGCGTCGCAACGCATGTTGCCCTGCCGATGGTCGCAGCGGGCGAAATCGAGGGGACGTTGCGCCGCGACGGCGGCAACCCGATTGAAGGATTGAGCCTTGAGCTGATCGATGCCGAAGGGCGCGTGCGCGCGACGACGCTGACCGAGTTCGATGGATATTTCCTTTTCGAAAGCGTCGCTTACGGGCGCTATACGGTGCGGCTGGGCAAGGCAGCGGCGGCGGCGCTGCGGCTCGACAGCGGCTTCGCGGTCAGCGCGGTGCCAGGCAAGGCGACGCCGCGGGTGCGGCTCGGCACGCTGGCGCTGAAACCGCTGCCGCGCGATGTTGCGGTGCAGAACGAAGCGGTGACGGGGGAGGGCAATGGTGCGCGCGGACCGCCGGATGCGGGGAGTGGCGCGTTTTAGCTGGCGGGTTTCGGATCTGGGGTGGTGGGCAGCCGTTGCCGTCGTTGGCGATCCTGCGCCGAGTCTGCGATCCTGTCACCATAGGATGAAGCCGGTCACCCAAAGCTAATAACATTCATCAGAGCGATCTGATCCTGGTCGAAATGGAACGAGTAGTAAGCATGGACGGCGACGAACGAATTGCACTCATTATCGGGCGTCACTTCAATGGCTCGCGCGCGCGCAATCACCAAATCGCCGACTGGCATGGCTTCCAGCAGTTTGGCAGGTTGCGGAGCGGGCCACCGAAATCCGGCCCGTAGCATGCCCTTGGTCGAGCTTTCGATCTCTTCGAACGACCCTGCCCGATCGATCTTCTCAAAAAAACTCTCGACCAGTCTCAAACGATTTTCTTGCGCCTGCCGATCAAATGTCGGGTCGCGGCGCGGCGACGATATCTGACAAGACAGTGCCGTGCCCGGCATAAATATGGCGCCCGCCGCCGCTGCGATTGCCTTGCGCCTGCCGATCATGTCGTTCCCCCCGACCATTTAGTGGACCGCGCCGAGGATACATCCAAAGCCAATGGCCGCAACCGTTCGGATGCGGCCGTCGGCGGCGCCTTCAACTGAGCAGCGGTTCCAGCGCGTCCCATTCGCGGTCGACCGCGCGGCGGCCGGTGTCGATCGCGGCGCGGATTTTTGCGGGGTCGAATTCGAGCGTTTCGGCGACTTCCTCCTCGGGTTCGATGATGCGGATCGGCGCGAAGCGGTAGCGCGCGATCTGGACGTCGAGCGGGCGGAGGATGCGTGCGGCCTGCGCGCCGCCGATGCCCTCGCTTTGCAGCGCGCGCAGCTGGCCCTCGCGCGCGGCGATCAGGTCGTTGATCAGGGCGGCGTTCGCAAGGTCGTTCGCAGAGACTTCGGACTGAAGGATATCGACGGCGCGCAGTCCGATCTTGATCAGATTGGGGAAGGTGCGCACCGGTCCGGGTCGCGGCGCGGGCGAGGCGCGCACAGCGATCACGCCGCGCGGATTCAGGTCGAGCGCGGCGCTGAGCGGGGTCACGTCGCGCACCCCGCCATCGACCCACTGCTCCTCGGTCCCGTCGCTGGCGCGCGTCCTGAGCGGGTCAAAGAAGAGCGGCATCGCACAGCTGGCGTAAACCCAATTGTGGATGCCGGGAACGCTCTCGTCGATGCTGCGATAGGTGCCGGTGCCGAGATTGACGACGCCGAGCAGCAATTTGCGCCCGCTTGCGCGCAATTTGGCGTCATCGGCGAAATTCTTGAGCAGGCGTTTGAGCGGTGCGGTGTCGTAGATCGCATCCTCGCCGAGCAGCCCGCCGACGACCCCGAGCGGGCGCGATTTGTAGATCGAGCTGTTACCGTGGATCGCGAGCCACGCGTCTAGGAGCCCCGGCACATCGTCCTGCGCGACGCCCAGCGCCTGGATCGCGCCGGTCGACACCCCGGCGACGATATCGAGGCGAACGCCGCGATTGACGACGAGTTCGTGGACGACGCCGACCTGAAACGCGCCCTTGGCGCCGCCGCCGCTCAATATGATTGCCAGATCACCCGCCATGTCGTGCCTCCTTGGCCGGGGAAAGTTTATCGCAATCCGGGCGGCTCCCCAAGCCGGGAAAGCGCATTATCTTCCCAATTACACCGCCGAATTAACCACTTCTTATCCATGATTGGCCACAGCGGGCCGCGGCTTTGCGCGCGTGCCCGATGCAGGTCGGGGCGAGGCGGGCGCGACTGTTGGGGTGAAACGGGCGATGCAGGGAACCGCGAAGACGCGCGAGCTTTTCGAACACATCGGGGCCGATGGGCTGGCGGTGCGGTTGTGGTTTGTCCTGATCGTCTTCAACCTGGTCTTTCAGCACGCGGCGATCACCGCGCTGCGCTATCCCGATCCCGACGACGCGATGCGGCTGGCACAGGTCCGCGACCTGATCGCCGGGCAGGGCTGGTTCGACATCAAGCAATATCGGGTCAATCCGCTGGAAGGCGGTGGCCTGATGCACTGGTCGCGCTTTGTCGATGCGTCGATCGCCGGTCTCATTCTGCTCTTGCAGCCGCTGCTTGGCGAAACGGCGGGCGAGCGCTGGGCTATCGCGCTCTATCCTCAGTTGCTGATCCTGCCGCTGTTCCTGTTGTTCGGCCGGATTCTGACCGCGCTCGGCGATCGGCGGCTTGTGGTCACCGGGTTGCTGATCGCCTTTACCGGCGTGACCTTCCTCCAGTTCTTCGCCCCGATGCGGATCGATCATCATGGCTGGCAGCTGTTGCTGTCGGTCGCGATGGTCTGGATCGCGCTGCGCCCCGCGACGCTAGCCAATGGCCTGTGGGGCGCCGCGATTATCACCCTGCATGTCGAAATTTCGCTGGAAGGCTTGCCGTATCTCGCGCTGTTCGGCGCCTTGTTCGCGTTCGAGTGGCTGCGCGACCCGCGAACCGCGCCGCGACTGACCGGATTCGCTTGCGGGCTGGTCGCTTTTCCGGCGCTCTGGCTGCTCACGACGCGCGGGATAGCGTCGACGCTGACCGTCTTTTGCGACACATTTTCGCTGCCCTATGCCGCGGCAGTGGCGGCCAGCGCGGCGGTTCTTGGCGTCTGGACGCTGGGGCCAGCGGCGCTGTCGCAGTCGCTGCCGCGCCGCCTGGGCGCGCTTGCGTTGGCCGGGGCGGCCGGCGCGGCGGTTTTTGTCATGGCGGGCCCGCAATGTCTGGCGGGTCCGTTCGGTGCGCTCGATCCGCTGGTCCGTCATCACTGGTACGACTGGGTGTCCGAGGGGCGTCCGCTGTGGGCGCATCAGGGCGCCTATGGCGTGGTGATGCTGGTCCCGACGCTGGTCGGCCTGGCGGCGCTCGCGCTGGCCTGGCGGCAAAGCCGGGACGGGCCGTTCGCCGATAACTGGACGCGCTTTGCCGCGATCGTCCTGGGCAGCGCGCTGATGTCGGCGCTGGTCACCCGGATGGGCGCGACGACGCATGCGCTGCTGATCCCCGCCTTTGCAGCGCTGGCGCTGATCCTGTGGAATTGGAGTCGGAGCCGGCCTTCGATGCCGGGCCGGGTTGCTTCGGCGTTGCTGATCTTTGCCGCCTTGCCAGGCGTCGATGCGGCGCTGGGGTTGAAGCTGGCGCGTGCCATGACCGGCGAAGCACCCCCGGTGGCGGCGACGTCGAGCGGTAGCTGCCCGAACGACCGCAATATTGTCGCCCTGGGCCGCGCCCCCACAGCGCATATATTCGCGCCGATCGATATCGGTCCGGCGCTGCTGGTGCGCACCTCGCACAGCGTCGTGGCGACCGGGCATCACCGCAACGATGGCGCGATGCGGCGGATCATCACCGCCTTTATCGCCGATCCCGCCGCCGCCGAGGCGATCGTGCGCGCCGAACGCGCGCGCTATCTGGTGATATGTCCCGGCCTGCCTGAAATGCAGCGTTTTGCGGCCGAGGCACCGCGCGGACTGGCGGCGAAGCTGCTGCGCGGCGAGGCGGTCGATTGGCTGGCGCGCGATGCGGGTCTCTCGTCGAGCTCGCTGCATGTTTACCGCATCCTGCCGCCGACTGCGCCCGCGGCAGGCCCGAAAAACGGCCCTGACGGCCATTTCCTACCGTCACATTAACCATTTTTTAGCGCGTTCTGCGCCAGTGGAAGATCCATGTCGATTTGCCTGTGGGGGAATATTCAGTGACCGACGCCCAAGTTTCGAAAAGCCGCCCGACCAGCGCCGACGTCGCCATCATCGGCGCGGGACCGGCCGGGCTGACCGCCGCCTATCAGCTGACCCAGCAGGGGTATAAGGTGACGGTGATCGAAAAGGATCCGGTCTATGTCGGCGGGATCAGCCGCACCGTCGAACATGAAGGCTTTCGTTTCGACATCGGCGGCCACCGCTTTTTCTCCAAAAGCCAGGAAGTCGTCGATCTGTGGAACGAGATTCTGCCCGACGATTTTATCCAGCGCCCGCGGATGAGCCGCATCTATTACGAGGGCAAATTCTATTCCTATCCGCTGCGCGCGTTCGAGGCGTTGTGGAATCTGGGCGTGATCCGCTCGACCCTGTGCATGGTGAGTTATGCGCAGGCCAAGCTTTTGCCGAACAAGAACGTCCGCAGTTTCGAGGACTGGACGATCAACCAGTTCGGACGGAAGCTCTATTCGATCTTTTTCAAAACCTATACCGAGAAGGTGTGGGGCATGCCGTGCGACGAGATGTCGGCCGATTGGGCGGCACAGCGGATCAAGGGGCTGAGCCTTGGCGCCGCGGTGCTCGACGGGCTGAAGCGCAGCTTTGGCCTCAACAAGCGCCCGAACGACGGCATGGCGACCAAGACCCTGCTCGAAACCTTTCGCTATCCGCGGCTTGGCCCCGGCATGATGTGGGACGCGGCGCGCGACAAGGTCGTCGCGGGCGGCAACCATGTGCTGATGGCGCACAGCTTCAAACAGCTGACGCAGGATCAGGTGAGCGGCCGTTGGCGGCTGACCGCCAATGGCCCGGACGGCGATGTCGTGATCGACGCCGCGCATGTGATCAGCTCCGCGCCGATGCGCGAGCTGGCGGCGCGTATCCATCCGCTGCCCGCCTGCGCGCTGAACGCGGCGCCGAACCTGAAATATCGCGACTTCCTGACCGTGGCGCTGAAAATCCGGTCGGAGGATCTGTTCCCCGACAACTGGATCTATATCCACGACAGCAAGGTGCAGGTCGGCCGGGTGCAGAATTTCCGCAGTTGGTCGCCCGAAATGGTGCCGGACCCCGAACTGGCGTGCGTCGGCCTGGAATATTTCTGTTTCGAAGGCGACGGGCTGTGGGCATCGAGCGACGCCGATCTGGTCGCGCTGGCGACGAAGGAAATGGCGATCCTGGGCCTGTGCGATCCCAAGGATGTCGTCGGTGGCGCCGTCGTACGGCAGGAAAAGGCCTATCCGGTCTATGACGATGATTACGCCGCGCATGTCGAAACGATGCGCAGCGAGCTGGAGGCGCGTTATCCGACGCTGCACATGGTCGGGCGCAACGGCATGCACCGGTACAACAACCAGGATCATGCAATGATGACCGCGATGCTGACGGTGCGCAACATCGTCGCGGGCGAGCGCATCTACGACATCTGGGGCGTTAACGAGGACGCCGAATATCATGAGAGCGGTACCGAGGGCGAGCAGGCGGCGCTGGCGTCGGTCCGCGACGTCCCGGCGCGCGTGACCAAGGCCGCCTGACGCTTTGGCCGGAGGGGTCCTTGCCATGCAACCCGCGCTCAAACTGATCGGATCGATCCGCCGGGGCGAGATCCGCTGGCTGAACTATCTGCTCGCCAGCGTGCTCGCGCTCGGCAGCGACGCGGGGCTGTTCCTGCTGCTGCTCGATTCGGGGCTGTCGCCGATGGCGGCGTCGGCGGTGGGCTATTGCGCCGGCATCTTGGTTCACTGGCTGGTTTCGAGCCGCCTGGTCTTTGCCGATGGCGCGGCAGCGCGCGGCACGGGTGAGCGGCATCGCCAGAAATTGCTGTTTGTCGGATCGGCGCTGATCGGTCTTGCCGTCACGACGGCGATCGTCGGCACCGGCAGCGCGCTCGGACTCGACCCGCGCCTCGCCAAACTGGCCGCGATCGTCGTCAGTTTCCAGACCACCTATCTGCTGCGCCGCCACATCGTTTTTCGGGCCGCCACGGCATGACCGATACGCCGGCGCTGGCGGCGGACGGCGCCGTGCCGCCGACCCCGGGGCCCGGCGGCATCGCGCTGGGGTCGTGGTTCACGCCGCTGCGTATCGCGCTGCTGATCTGGGGCGCGATGAGCATGATCGCGATCGTCGGCAACTGGCCCGCGATCGTCGCGCTCGACCTGGGCGATACCGACGACGCGATGCGGATGGCGCAGGTGCGCGACCTGCTGGCCGGGCAAAGCTGGTGGGATCTGGCGCAATATCGCGTCAATCCGGCCGGCGGCGGGGTGCTGATGCACTGGTCGCGGATCGTCGATGCGCCGCTCGCCGCGGCTATCCTGATCCTGAAGCCGCTGTTCGGACAGGCGATGGCCGAACGGATCGCGATGACGCTGTGGCCGCCGCTGCTCGGCGCTGCGCTCAGTGTCGCCTGCGCGCTGGGCTATCGCGGCTTGTCCGACCGGCGCATCGCCTATGTCGCGCCGTTGTTCCTGATCCTGTCGGGATTCATCGTGATGCAGTTCCGCCCGCTCCGGGTCGATCATCACGGCTGGCAGATCCTGTTTGCGATGCTGATCATGGCGCAGGCGCTGCGCCCCGCGAGCTGGCGCGCCGGGCTGTGGGCCGGATTGTGCGCCGCGGCCTTGCTCGCGGTGTCAATCGAAGGGCTGCCGATTGTCGCACTGTTCGCCGGTCTCGCGGCGCTGCGCTGGGCGCTCCACGGCGGCGCCGCCGATCGCAACCGCCTGTTCGGCACTATCGGCGCGCTGGCGGGCGGCGCCATCCTGATCCAGTTTATCACGCGCGGCCCGGTCGGACTGGCCGGAACCTGGTGCGATTCGCTTTCGGCCCCCTATATGGCGGCATTTGTGGTGGCAGCAGCGGCGATCTTTGCCGTGGTGCGCGCCAATCCGGGGACGGTGTGGCTTCGCCTGGTGCTGCTCGGCGGCGCGGGCGTGGCGGCGGCCGGGGCGTTGGTGTGGATCGAGCCGCAATGCGCGAACGGGCCGTTCGCCTCGCTCGACCCGATCGTCGTCGAATATTGGTACCGCAATATCCTCGAAGGCCAGCCGTTGTGGGCGTCGGGTGCCTATGACGCGATTTATGTGCTGGTGCCCTCGCTCGTCGGACTGGTCGGCGCGGTCCTCGCATGGCGCCGCGCGCCGCTGGCGGTCGACCGCCGTAACTGGGCAACGATCATCATCGCATTGCTGGGAGCGGCGGCGTTGTCGCTGTTCGTATTGCGCAGCGTTTCGACCGCGCACCTGTTTGCGCTGCCCGGTTGCGCGTGGCTGGGGCTGCGGGCCTGGGCGTGGGCGCGGTCGCTGCCCTCACCGCTACCGCGGATATTGGCATCGGCGGCGGCGACGCTCACGCTGCCGACGATCGGCAGCATCGCAGTGGCGCTCGCGCTGGGGGCGATGTTCCCGGCGCTGAAAACCGACGAAGAGGCCAGCGCGCCGCCGACCGCCTATCAACGCACCTGCCTGGACCCGGGAACGATCGCGGCGCTGAATCGACTGCCCGCGACGACGATCCTGACCCCGATCGATCTTGGCGCCCCGGTGATTTTCTGGACGCACCACGGGTTGGTGGCGTCAGGACACCATCGCAACAAGGAAGCGATGGCCGACACGATCCGCGCCTTTATTGGCGATCCGGCCGCGGCCGAGGCCTTGGTGCGCAAGCAAAAGGCGACGCTGGTGATGATCTGCCGCACCGCGAACGACCTGATTCAATATCGCCGCGCGCGCAAGGATGCGCTGGCGGCGCAGCTTTACGCGGGGACGCCGCCTGCATGGCTTGAACCCGTGCCGATCGGCACCGCGACCGAACTGGCGGTGTGGCGCGTCAGGCCGGCCGGAAGCTGAGCGCGGCGCCGTTCATGCAGTAACGCTTACCGGTCGGTTTCGGCCCGTCGTCGAAGACATGGCCAAGATGACCGCCGCAACGCTTGCAATGCACTTCGGTGCGCGCATAGCCAAGGTCATAGTCGGTCGAGGTTGCGATCCCGCCCTTGAGTGGCGCCCAGAAGCTGGGCCAGCCGGTCTTGCTGTCATATTTGGTTTTGCTGGAATAGAGCGGCAGCGCGCAGCCCGCGCAGGCAAAGGTGCCGGCGCGCTTTTCCTTGTCGAGCGGATGGCTGAACGGACGTTCGGTTCCGGCCTGGCGCAGCACATAATATTGCGGTGCGGTCAGGCGCTTTTTCCATTCGGCCTCGGCAAGCCGCCAGCCGGGTGCCGCCTGCGGGCGCGACGATTTGGCGAACAGCATCGGCGCGGCGATCACCCCGCCGCCAAGGGCGAGGCCAGCAAGGATGTAACGGCGATCGATCATGGCGGACTCCTGACCCGGTGGTCGGGCCTTCACGCTAGATACGTGGTCTTGTGGCGCCAGGTTTCAAGCGGCGTCAATATTTCTCCAGCTCGACCTGCATATGGCGATAGCCGTGGACGAAGCTGGCGTGGACACGCTCGGGTTCGGCGAGCACATTGACGCGCAGGCGGCGCTTCTGCATTTCGGAAATCAGTGTGGTCAGCTGCAATTCGGCAACCCGCGCGCCGACGCAGCGGTGGATGCCGTAACCGAAGGCGAGGTGGCGGCGCGCATTTTCGCGATCGACGATGATCCGGTCGCCGTCGGGGAACACACTCTCGTCGCGATTCGCCGAGGCGTACCACAGCGCAATCTTGTCGCGCTTCTTGATCTGGTGGCCGAACAGGTCGGTATCCTCCATCGCGGTGCGGCGCATGTGCGCGAGCGGGGTCTGCCAGCGGATGATTTCGTGCATCGCATTGACCGCGAGTTCGGGGTCGTGATTGGCTTCCAGCTTCGCGCGCTCGTCGGGGAAGCAGTGCAGGCCATAGGCGTAGGAGGACATCGAATTGCGCGTCGTGTCGTTGCCGCCGACGATGAGCAGGATCAGATTGCCCATGAATTCATGCTCGCTCATATGCTTCATCGCGTCGGATTGCAGCATGATCGAGATCAGGTCGTGTTCGCCGGGGTTGAGTGCCTTGCGGTCCCACAGTTCCTTGAATGCGGCGCCCATCTCGAACGCCTTGGCGGTGCGCGCCTGGCGCTGTTCGGTCGTGTCGAACGATTCGATGTCGCCCAGCGCGTCGGACCAGGCGGTCAGCCGGTGGCGTTCTTCCCACGGGAAATCGAACAGGATCGCGAGCATGTCGGTGGTGAGTTCGATCGACAGCTTTTCAACCCAGTCGAACGCTTCGCCGATCGGTAGCGTATCGATCAGCGCCGCGGTGCGCGCGACGGTGTCGGCGCGCATCCGCTCGATTTCGGAGGGGCCGAAGGCCGGGGCGACGGTGCGGCGCTGCGCGGTGTGCTGCGGCGGGTCCATCGCGATGAACATCGGCAGCGGGATCTCCCCCTCTTTCAGATGTTCGACCCCGTCGCCGGCGACGGTGATCCCGCCATATTCCCACGAGGAAGAGAAAATCTTGGGCAGCGCCTCGATATGCTGGATGGGTTTGTAGGTGGTCACCGACCAATAGGGGCCGAATTTCGAATCCTCGCAGCGATAGATCGGTGATTCGGCGCGCAGCTGGCGCATCGGTTCCTGCCAGCGGTCCTCGCTCCACAACTCGGCGCGGCTGACGTCGAGCGGATTGGCGATTTCGGGGGCGGTGCGAATTTGGGTGGCCATGGCTATCCTCCGTCCAGCCGTCATCGCGCGGCCGATTCAGTTGCAGAATGCCACTATTTACAGCTTTGTCAATGAGGGTCGGGGCTCGTCCGCCTGTGACGATCAGTCGAAACGCTCGCCGCAGGTTGGACAAATCTCGACAACCTTGGGCCATGAAAAACCGTGCTTGCCTTGAACGATGTAGCCATGTCCGCACGGTCGCCGAGTAGCGGCGTTGTATACCGCTACAGCAAGCATAGCGAGGCAAAGTCCAAGCCAAGGCAGAGCAAGGCGTTCGGGAAGAGCCGGTGTGAAGATAACACCGCCCCCCAAGAGCATCGGCAGGATTATCAGGATGTTGGTTTTGGTGGATCGCCTCACTCTCATCGACCTCGATCATGCTAAGCCCGCGTCTTGCGCCGCCAGAATTTCCAGCTGGCGCCGCCGCTGAGCACCCCGGCGCGGAAAAGGCGGACCGACAGGAAGATCACGAGCGCGACCCAGATCGCCTGCCAGCCGAGCGCGAGCAGGTGAACCGCCTTGTTGTCGTCGGTTGCGGCGCGCGCCGCCATTGCGAGCGGCGACGAGAAGGGGAAGATTTGCGCGACGGTCGACAATGTGCTGCCCGGGGCGCTGGCCGCGGCGGTCGACAGGCTGAACATGCCGACTTGGAAGATCGTGATCGGCAGGCTGAGCATCTGGATTTCGCGCACCGTCGCCGCCTGCGCCCCGACGCCGAGGAACACCGCGCCGAGCAGCAGGAAGGACAGGATGAAATAGACAAAGCCCATGCCGAGGAAAAACGGCCAGCCGGTCGCGGGCGCCGCGGTCAGGGCCGCCGCCGCCTTGCTGGCGTTTTGCATCGACGCGAGCGCCGCTGGGTCAACCTGCAATGCCGCGATCAGCCCACCCACCAGCGCCATCACCAGCCAGAAGGCGATGAACAGCACCGCGACGCCCAGGAAACCAAGCAGCTTGCCGAGGAAGACGCTTTCGAGCGGGACCGCGGCGGCAAGGATTTCGATGACCTTGTTGCCCTTTTCCTCGGCGAGCGAGCTGACCGTCTGGCCCGCGAGGAGCAGGGTCAGCAGGAAGATGATGAACACCGCGCCGAAACCCAGCGATTGCTGAAGCGCGATGCTGGTGCCGCCGCTCGACAAAGCCTCGAATCGCGGTGCTGCCGCGGGCAGCGGTCCGGCCGCCTTTGACCGCAAGACGTCGTCGGCGAGCAAGGCGAGGTAGCGCCCGGCGTGGCTGTCCTTTTCGCGCTCGACGATGCGCGGGGCGGTGAGCGGGCCGCTGAGGACGGCGTAGGTGTCGCTGCCCTGTTCGCGCGCGATGGCGACGGGGTCGGCATTGGCGGGGCCGGCGATGCGGACCTCGAGCACCGGAACCTGGCGCGCGATGCTCGCGCGCAGCCGCGCATCGGCAGCGCGCAGCGCCCCGACCTCGGCCGCATCGGCGACCGCGACGATCCGCCCGGCCCCGCGCGCACTGTCGGCGAGCTGCGAGGCGCCCATTCCGCCAGCGAGGCCCATGCCGACCATGAACAGGGGGGCGAGCAGGAACAGCAGGAAGGTCGGGGTCGCGACGATCGCCAGAAAGTCGCGGCGCGCGACGACAAGCATGTTCTTGAGAAAAGGGGTCATGCCAGCGCCTCCTCGACCGCGTCGGCCCCTGCATCCGCGTCGAAGCTTGCGTCGACCTGGCGGACGATATGGACAAACGCATCGTGGAGCGCGGGGCGGGTGATCGACAGGCCGGCGACGCCGAGGCCGCTGGTGGTGATGCGTGCCAGCAGTGGTTCGACGTCGGCATCCTCGATCGGGAAACACCAGCTGTCGCCGCGCGGTTCGGCGCCCGCCGGGAGCAGCGCGGCGATGGCGGATGCGTCGGCATCGCCGCGCGGGGTGTAGCGCACCTGCATCGGCAGCAGGCTGCGCGCGTCGTCGACCGTCCCTTCGAACCGGCGCTGCGAGCGCGCGATGATCGCCAGCCGGTCGCAGAGGCGCTCGGCATGCGCCATGACATGGGTCGAAAACAGGATCGTCGCGCCGCGATCGCGCTCGCGGCGGACGAGCATTTCGAGTCGTTCCTGATTGACCGGGTCGAGCCCCGAAAAAGGTTCGTCGAGGACGATGAGGTCGGGGGCGTGGACGATCGATCCGATCAGCTGGATCATCTGTGCCATGCCCTTCGACATCTTGCGGATTTTTTCGTCGATGACGCGTTCGAGCCCGAGTTCGGTCATGAAGGTCGCGGCGCGGCGGCGGCCTTCGGACCAGTCGAGCCCGCGCAGCGCGCCCATGAAGGCGATCGCCTCGCGTGCCTTCATCCCGGGATAGAGGCCGCGTTCCTCGGGCAGATAGCCGATGCGGTGGCGCACCGATTGCGGGCGCTCGCCAAAAACGCGGCTGCTGCCATCATCGGGGTCGATAATGCCCAGCGTCATGCGCAGGCTGGTCGTCTTGCCGGCCCCATTGGGACCGAGCACGCCATAAATGCTGCCCGTCGGCACCGTCAGGCTGACATCGTCGACCGCCTTGAAATCGCCGAAATATTTGGTGAGGCCGATCGCCTCGACGCTGAAATCGTTCAAACCTCGGTCCCTGATCTGGTCATCCGCACGCTATGGCACGGACGGGCGGCTCGCGTATAGAGCGGCAATGGTTGCCGAAGCCTTGCCTGCCGAAACGCCTTCGCTGGAAAACCGCCTGGAGGCGGTCGCGCGTGCGCATGGTTTTGTCGCGTTCGGGATCGCCGACGCCGATGCGGCGCCGCAGACCGCGGCGCGATTGAACGAGTGGCTCGCCGAGGGGCGCCACGGCGACATGATCTGGATGGAAAGCCGCGCCGCGCAGCGCGGGTCGCCCAAGGGGCTGTGGCCCGAGGTCAGATCGGTGATCGCGTTGGGGATGAGCTATGCCCCGGCGCACGATCCGCTGGCGCTTGCCGATCATCCGGCGCGCGGGCGGATTTCGGTCTATGCGCAGGGCGGCGATTATCATGACATCGTCAAAAAGGCGCTGAAGGCAGTGGCGCGCTGGCTGGTCGCCGAGGCGCCGGACGCCGAGCTCAAGGTGTTCGTCGACACCGCGCCGGTGATGGAAAAGCCGCTGGCGGCGGCGGCGGGACTCGGCTGGCAGGGCAAGCACAGCAATCTGGTCAGCCGCGAGCACGGCAGCTGGCTGTTCCTCGGCGCGATCTACACGACGCTCGATCTAGCGCCGAATGTGCCGGGGCGCGACCGTTGTGGCAGCTGCACCGCGTGTCAGGATGCCTGCCCGACGCAGGCGTTCCCGGCGCCGTACCAGGTCGATGCGCGGCGCTGTATCTCGTACCTCACGATCGAGCATGACGGGGCGATCCCGCATGAATTGCGCCGCGGGATCGGCAACCGCGTCTATGGCTGTGACGATTGCCTGGCGGTGTGTCCGTGGAACAAATTTGCCCAGACGGCGCACGCGCACCGCGCCTTTCTGCCGCGCGCCGAACTGGTCGCGCCCGCGCTGGCCGATTTGCTCGCGCTCGACGATGCCGGATTTCGGCAGGTGTTTGCCGGATCGCCGATCAAGCGCATCGGGCGCGGACGGATGGTGCGCAATGCCGCGATTGCCGCAGGGAACAGCGGCGATGCGGGGTTCCGGCCGCTGCTCGAACGGCTGGTGGGGGATGAGACGCCGATGGTGGCGGAGGCGGCAAGGTGGGCGCTGGATGAACTGACGTCGTGACGCCAACCTAGCGGCGCAGCGCCTCGATACAGCTCGGCACATTGGCATCGCGGCCGTCGGGGGCGCGCGCATCGACGTGCGTGGCGAGCGGATCGGCGCCTTGTTTCGGCGCGTAATAATAAATGTCGAGAATGCAGGCACTGCCCGCGAACTGCAATTTGCGCGCTGTGCCCTCGGCGACGTCAAGCCGCGGCTTGCCGAACAGGCCGAGCGCGGCGTTGGCGGGACGGCCGATCAGGCTGTTGTTCTGGGTCGGACGCGGCGCGGTGATCGGGCCTGCGGCGGGCGGTGCCTTGGGCGGGGTGGCGCGCGGAATCGCACTGCCGGTGCAGCCGCCGAGCAGCAGGGCAAGACCGGTGAATATCGCCAAGCGGCTGTTGTTGATCATCTTTTCCGGTCCCCGCTCGCCAAGTGCAGCATATGGACCGCCATAGCGGCGCTGACGATCGGCGCCAACAGATTGGCGACGGGCACCACAAAGCTTGCGGCGGACAGCAGTCCGAGCGACCAGCGCGCGGGGCGGCCCAGCCGCGGGCGGTCGGGGTGGCGCGCCAGCACCATCGCCTCGAGATCGCGGCCGAGCAGCAGCGCGTTGACGAACAAGGCAAAGATCGGGGTGCCGATGCCGGTGACGAGCAGCAGGACATAGACCGGCAGCGCGAGCAAATTGCCGCCGATGAGGCGGATTAGCGACGCCAACGCGAGGCGGATATTCTGCTGCCAGCCGACATCGACGGCGCGTGCCGCGGCGGCGGGGTAATGCCGCCCCTCGACTTCGGCAACGATCGCATCGGCGAACAGCCCGACAACGACGATCGCAACGGCGCGAAACAGCAGCCAGCTGCCCGCGATGATCGCGAGGACGACCAAGAGGCCCGCGATGTCGCGTTCGGCGGCGCCGAGCCACTGCCAATGATCGAGCGCCCAGCGCGCGGCGACATAAAGTGCGGCGCCCGCGACGATGAGCAGGATTAGCGTAAGCGCCAGGCTTTGCAGCAGGATGCGCAGCACGCGCGGGTTCGGCAGATCGCGAAGCGCAAGCAGAAAGGCGTGGACGGCGCGGGTCATCGATCGGGGATGGTGGGAGAGGCGGCTCTCGTCAAGCAACACCGGAACATACTTGTCTTCGTCACCCCGGACTTGATCCGGGGTCCATTCCCCCGATGCCGCATGGATGCCGGATCAAGTCCGGCATGACGAAGTGTAGAACGGCGAGACGCCTTGCGCTTGCCTTGATCCGCCCGCCTCCCTAAAGCGCGGCAGCATTTTTCCACACATCACAGGATATTTCATGGCCTCCACCGCCCGTTTCGACGTTGTTGCCATCGGCAACGCCATTGTCGACGTCCTTGCCCGCGCCGATGACGCGCTGATCGAGAGCGAAAATCTGGTCAAGGGATCGATGCGGCTGATCGACGCCGACGAAGCCGAGCGGCTGTATGCGGCGATGGGTCCGGCGATCGAAATGTCGGGCGGCAGCGCGGCGAACACCTTGGCCGGGATGGCGGCGCTCGGGCGCCGCTGCGGTTTCATCGGGCAGGTCGCACAGGATCAGCTGGGCCAGGTGTTCACCCACGACCTGACCTCGCTGGGCGTCGCGTTCGACACGCCGGCGTCGGATGCGGGCGCGCCGACCGCGCGCTGCCTGATCCTGGTAACGCCCGATGGCCAGCGGACGATGAACACCTTTTTGGGCGCGTCGCAGCATCTGGGCCGCGATTCGCTCGACGCGGTCCTGATCGCCGACGCCGATATCCTCTATCTCGAGGGTTATTTGTGGAATGCCGACGCCTCGCGCGCGGCGATGGCCGAAGCGATCGGGTTGGCCAAGGCCGCGGGTCGCCGGGTTGCCTTTACCCTGTCCGACACCTTTGTCGTCGCCGGGCATGGCGAGGATTTCCGCCGCATGATGGCGGCGCGCGAGATCGACATCCTGTTCGCCAATGAGGCCGAACTGCTCGAACTGGCGCAGGAAAGCGATTTCGAAACCGCGCTCGCCAAGGTGGCCGCCGATGTTCCGTTGCTCGTCGCGACGCGCGGCGCGCATGGCGCGGTGGCGATGACGGGCGGCGAGCGCGCTGAAGTGGCCGCCGAGCCGATCGATCAGGTCGTCGATACGACGGGGGCCGGCGATCTGTTCGCCGCCGGTTTCCTGGCCGGACTGGCCGAAGGACGCCCGATCGCCGACTGCCTGACGATGGGCGCGGTATGCGCGCGCGAAATCATCGCGCAGGTCGGCCCGCGGGCGCAGACCGACCTGCGCGCCAAGGTTGCCGAACGGCTCGGCTAGGAACTTTCGGCCACCCAACGCGTCCTATGCGCCAGACGAATGGCACAGGAGGATGGCATGGCCGACGAAATTCACGAAACGCGCGCGCCCGACGGGACGACGCACACGACGACGATTATCGACCGCGAACCGCGGCGCGGCGGCGGATTGGGCATGGGCCTGATCCTGCTGGTGGTGCTGGCGGTCGCAGGCTTTTTCGCGTTCCAGTTTCTGGGCAATGAAAAGGCCGAGACCGGCGCGATTACGGAAGCCGCGCAGAAAGTCGGCGATGCCGCGCAGGATGTTGGCGACGCGGCGCAGGAAGCGGTGAAATAATCAACCGGCGGCGGGCTCCGAGCCCGCCGCCTCGGGATGTTTCTTGAACAACGCGCGATCGGCGGGGCCGAAGCCGCGGGTCCAGATCAGCCACGAATAAATGCCGAGAATCACCGGGACGCCGATCAGCAGCTCGGCCCATTCGGGCAGCTGCGTCGCGCCCCAGCCTAGAATGGCGGCGCCCGCGGTCGCCCACACCAGTGCCCAGCGCAGGCTGTTGACCGGGGCCTTCAGCACATGCGCGAGCAACCGCGCCTTGACCAGCGAGGCAAAGCCGAGCGCGAGCATCAGCGCGAGCGCGACCGCGGCGGCGTAGGTGATCGGCGGTAGCCCCATCGATTTGGCAATCAGGATCAGCGTGACGCTGAGCACCGCCTGCAACGCGAGCGTCGCGATGCTGATCAAAAGGTTACGGTGGCGCGCGACATAGACCAGCGCCGCCTCGCTGACGACCGCGGTCGCGGCGACGACTTCGGCGGCGAGCAGGAAGGCGAGCGCCGCGGTTCCGCTAACGAATTCGGGGCCGACGAGGCCCATCACCGCTTCGCCCGGAATGCCGAGCGCCAGCGCGACCCCGGCTTGGGCAGCGATGATCCAGAAACCGACCTGGCTGACTTGTGCCGCCACGGCGGCAAGCCGGTTTTCGGCCAGGTTGCGGGTGATCACCGGGCCGAGGATCGGCTCGAAACTGGTTTTCAGCTTTTGCGGCAGCGACGCGACCTGCTGCGCCATATAATAAATGCCGTAGATCGTCGGCGAGGTGAACTGGCCGAGGATGAACAGGTCGAGGCGGCGCGTCCCCCATTCGATCGCGTCGGCGGCGGCGAGCGGGGCGTTGCGCCGCGCAACTGCGATCAGATGCGCAGGGTGCGGTTGCCAACCGCGCGGCCCGCCATAATGGCGCAGCATCGGGATCAGCGCGGTCAGGAAAGCGCCGATCATCGCGGCGGCATAGGACAGCATCAGGCCATCGCGCACCGACACGAACCAGAAACCCGCCGCCGCGGCGCTGATCACCCACGGCTCGACGATCGCACGCGCGCGCACCGTTGCGCCGACGTCGAAACGATAGGCACAGGCGGCGAGCGCGATGTCAGTGCCGGCGATAGCAAAGACGAGGAGTGCCATCCAGCGATCGGCGCCGCCGACGCCGCCCGCGGGATACATCAGTTGCGGCAGCAGAAAGAGCAGCGCCGATCCCGCCGCCGAGGCAAGCAGCGCGACGAACATGCCATCCCAAACCACCATTCGATGGTCGGCGCCGGGCGCGCTCAGCTGCTCGGCGAGGCCGCGTTTGAGGCCGAGCGTCGCAAGCTGCGCGACCAGTTCGATGACGAGCACGGCAAAGGCGAAGCGCCCGACCGCTTCGGGCCCGTACCAGCGCCCGGCAACGTAAAGGAACGGCAGGCGGGCGACGAGGCGGAGGATGAAGCCGAAGAAATTGGTGCGCCCGCCCTTGGCGAGCGCCGCGGTGTCGGCGTCGCCTGCGGGCGATGAGGGCGCGGCTGCGCTGTCCGTCTGGCTCAAGCCCGCCGCCCCTTCTGCTGTTCCCCGGTCCGCAGTCTAGCGCGGCGCGGGGGCGCAGGCAAATCTGTGCAATCGATCACCGACCCTCGGATCGCAGCGGGCGGCTGAGCAGGGCGTGAATGGCGTCGGCAACGCGCGTTTTCCCGGCAACCAGCCGCGCGACGGTATCGCAGATCGGCATGTCGATGCCATCGGCGCGCGCCGCCGCGGCGACGACGGGGGCACTGAACGCGCCCTCGGCGACGGTGCGGCGGTCGGCCATCAGCGTCGCGGCATCCGCGCCGCGCCCCAGCCCCTGGCCCAGCGCGAAGTTGCGCGAATTGGCCGAAGTGCAGGTGAGGACGAGGTCACCGAGCCCGGCGAGCCCCGCCAGTGTCTCCGCCTGTGCGCCGCGCGCGAGGCCAAAGCGCGTCATTTCGGCAAAGCCGCGGCTGATCAAAGCGGCGCGGGCGTTGAGCCCGAGCCCGGCGCCGTCGACGATGCCGCAGGCGATGGCGAGAATATTCTTGATCGCGCCGCCAATCTCGGCGCCGATGACATCGGTCGACACATAGGGGCGGAAATGCGGCCGCGCGATCGCACCCGCGATCGCGGCGGCCAGATCGTGATCACTGGCGGCGAGGGTGATCGCGGTCGGCAGGCCAGCGGCGACCTCGTGCGCGAAGGTCGGGCCGGACAGCACCGCGTGCGGCCGCTGCGGCGCGAGGTCGCGCGCCATATCGATCGGGAAGGCGAAGCTGTCTGCCTCCATTCCCTTGCTGCAAAAGATCAGCGGCGCATCGCCCGCGGGCAGATCGGCGAGCACCGCGCGCAGGAACGGCACCGGCACAACGATCAGCAGCGCGTCGCAAGTCGCCATGTCGGTCAGCGCGCCGGTCGCGGTCAGCGAGGGCGACAGCGCGGCACCGGGCAGAAACACCGGGTTGCGATGCTCGCCATTGATCGCGGCGACGACATCGTCCTCGCGCGCCCACAGGCGCACCGGCGCGCCATCGGCGGCGAGCAGCTGCGCGAGCGCGGTGCCCCACGCGCCGCCGCCGACCACGCCGAAATTCCGATATGACGTCATGCTTTCACGCGTCATGCTTTTACTCCGGCGCCGCGCACGGTTTCGGCGGCGGGATCGAGCGGCCAGCGCGGCCGCGCGGCGACCGACAGATCGTCGAAAAGACCCGCTGCAAAACGCTCCGCCCCGGCCCAGGCGATCATCGCGCCATTGTCGGTGCACAGCCACAAGGGCGGCGCGACGAACGGCCGGTCGAAGCGCGCGGCGAGATCGGTCAGCGCGGCACGGATCGCGCCATTGGCCGCGACTCCGCCCGCGACGACGAACGCGGTCGCGTCGGGGCAGGCGGCGAGTGCGATGCGGCTGCGATCGACGAGACAGTCGACAACCGCCTGTTGGAACGAGGCAGCAAGGTCGGGAGTGCTGTATGCGCCGCTGGCCGCAGCGCGCGCGACCGCGCTTTTCAGCCCGGCGAAGGAAAAATGCGGTTCGGCGCTGCCGACCAGCGGGCGCGGCAGCGGCACGGCGTGCGGGTTGCCACCCGCTGCGATGCGTTCGACCGCGGGGCCGCCGGGATAGCCGAGCCCGAGCAACTTGGCGGTCTTGTCGAACGCTTCGCCCGCGGCATCGTCGATCGTGGTGGCGAGGCGGCGATAATCGCCGACGCCTTTGACCAGCAGCAACTGGCAATGGCCGCCCGAAACGAGCAGCAGCAGATAGGGAAAGGCGAGGCCGGGTTCGACGAGCCGCGGCGACAGCGCATGGCCTTCGAGATGGTTGACCGCGATCAGCGGCTTGCCTGCGGCGTGCGCGAGCGCCTTGCCGGTGACCAGCCCGACCATCACCCCGCCGATCAGCCCGGGTCCGGCGGTCGCGGCGACGGCATCGACATCGTTTAGCGACACGCCCGCATCGGCGAGCACCCCGGCGACGATCGGGGCAAGCCGGTCGACATGCGCGCGTGCCGCGATTTCGGGGACGACGCCGCCGAACGGGCTATGCTCGGCCTCCTGCCCCGCGACGCGGTGCGCCAAAATGCGCCGATCGCTGTCGACAAGCGCCGCTGCGGTTTCGTCGCAGCTCGATTCCAGGCCAAGGATGAGAGTCATAATCTTGCGCATCCCCTTACCCGCCCCTTTATCGGCAGGGCAAGCCGCAGCAGAGCCTTGGAAAAGGCTCTGGATGATGTCAGGAGCATTTCCGGGCGAAAAACCGGTTCCCACTTTTTCTGGAAATGCTCTAGCAGCATCGCGATGACCGAACGTCCTTCAATCGAAAATCCGCTGCGGATCGGCACCCGCGCGTCGCCGCTGGCGATGGCGCAGGCGCATATGACGGTCGCGGCGCTGATCGTGGCGCATGGCCTGGCGCCCGAGGCACTCACCATCGTGCCGATGACCGCGACCGGCGACCGCATCCAGGACCGCGCGTTGGCCGAGGTGGGCGGCAAGGAGCTGTGGACGCGCGAGCTCGATACGGCGCTCGACGCCGGGTTGATCGATATTGCGGTCCATTCGCTGAAGGATGTCGAAACGCTGCGCGACGCGCGCTTTGCGCTGGGTGCGATGCTCGAACGTGCCGATCCGCGCGACCGGCTGGTGGTGCGCGAAGGGATAGAGGCGACGCGCATTGCCGACCTGCCTTATGGCGCCCGGCTGGGAACGAGCAGCCCGCGCCGCGCCGCGCAGGTGCGGCGGATTCGCCCTGACCTGGTGCCGGTGCTGCTGCGCGGCAATGTCGCGACGCGGCTGGCGAAGCTGGCAGCGGGGGAGGCCGATGCGACCTTGCTGGCGGCGGCGGGGCTCGACCGGCTGGGGATGCACGCGGTGGGCAGCGTGCAGGATGCGGCGGTCCTGCTGCCCGCCGCATCGCAGGGCGCGATCGGGATCGAATGCCGCGCCGCCGATGGCGATACGCTGGCGTTGCTGCGCGCGATCGACCATGCGCCGACGCACCGCGCGGTGGCGGCGGAGCGCGCCTTTCTGGCGGCGCTGGGGGGCGATTGCCGCTCGCCGGTCGCGGCGCATGCGCATTGGCTGGACGACGGCACGCTGCGGCTCGAGGCCGAGATTTTTTCCGAAGACGGCGCCGATCATGCCGCGGGCCATGCGCTGATCGACCATGACGATGCCGCGGCGGCGCTGGCGCGGCGGCTGCTCGGCGACGCCCCCGATACGGTGCGGCGGCTGTTCACGGCATGAACGGCGGCGTGCCGCTGATCGTCACCCGCCCCGAACCGGGTAATTGTGCCACGGTCGCGCGGGCGGCGGCGCTGGGCATCGACGTTCGTGCGATGCCGCTGTTTGCGGCGCGGGCGATCGCGTGGACGGCCCCTTCGCCCGCCGATTTCGACGCGTTGTTGCTGACCAGCGCGCAGGCGGTACGGCTCGCCGGGCCGCAGCTTGCGTGTTTCGCTTCGCTTCCGGTTTATGCCGTCGGTGCGGCGACCGCCAGTGCCGCGCAAGCGGCCGGGCTGACCGTCGCGCGGATCGGCGACGCTGACGCGCAATGCCTTCTTGATGGCATGACGTCGGAAAAAATCGCCCGGATATTATGGTTTTGCGGCCGCGACCGGTCCGAACTGGACCCGCGCGGTGCGGCGCTGGCACCGCTCGCCTGCTATGCGGTCGATCCCGCTCCGCCGCCGCCGGATTGGCAGCAATCGATCGCCGCGCCGGCGGTTCTGCTCGCCCATTCGGCGCGCGCCGCAGAGCGGATCGCCACGCTGGCCGGTCCCTTGCGCGCGCATCTGACGCTGGTCGCGATCAGCCCCGCGGTCGCGGCAGCGGCGGGCGATGGGTGGGCCGAACGGGTCACGGCGCCGCAGCCCACCGACGCGTCAATGTTGGCACTGGCCCATGCTTTGTGCCACAAGGACGAAAAATAGGGTCGTTCGAAAGAGACATATGGCAATCGACAGCATCGACACCCCCTCGCCCGCGGACGAGGCGGTCCCGACGAGGGGACCATCGTTTCGGCTGCTCGCCATCGCCGCCCTGCTCCTGCTGCTGATCGGCGTTGCTGGCGGCGGCTGGGCGGTGAACCGCTGGCTGGTGGGCGGCGAAACCGCGCCTGCGGCAAAAATCGTCGATAGTTCGCTGGCGGGCACCGCCGCCGACCCGGTGCTGATCGCGGGCGCGGCGCCAAAAGGCGCTGCGGCGGAACAGCCGCTGATCGTCGCGCCGGTCGATGGCGCCAACGCGCTGGCGGCGCGGGTCGCCGAACTCGAGCAACGGTTGTCGCGGATCACCCTCGAAGCCGAATCGGCATCGGGCAATGCGTCGCGTTCCGAAGGGTTGCTGGTGGCGTTCGCGGTGCGCCGCGCGCTCGATCGCGGGCTGTCATTGGGCTATCTCGACGCGCAGCTGCGCCTGCGCTTTGGCGACGACCAGCCCAATGCGGTGAAGACGATCATCGAAACCTCGCGCGAGCCGGTGACGCTCGAACAATTGCGTGCCGAACTCGATACGCTGGCGCCGCAGCTCGTCGGGCGCGGCGGCGATGGCAATGGCAGCCTGTGGACGGGGCTGCGCCGCGAACTCGGCGAATTGTTCGTCGTCCGCGCTGCGGGAACGCAATCGCCGCGCGCCGCCGAACGACTCGACCGCGCGCGGCGTTATCTGGGCGCGGGGCAAGCCGATCTGGCGATCGCCGAGGTCGAGGCGATGCCGGGTGCCGCCGCGGCGAACGACTGGCTGATCGACGCGCGGCGTTACCATGAGGCGCGGCGCGCGCTTGACCTGATCGAGACCGCGGCGATATTGGAGCCGCGCGACAGCCCGGCTGCCGCGATTGTCCGCAGCACTGCGGCACCGACCCCCTAGCGCGCGTCCCGAAAGGGCTGCTCGCGTTACAGAGAAAGCCCGTTTCATGGCCCTCGCCGATCCGCAGCGCATCGAAGCGCTCGACCCGCTCGATCCCCTCCAGCTTGACGCCGAGCTGAGCGAAGAGGAGCGGATGGTGCAGGACACCGCGCGCGCTTACGCCACCGATGCGTTGCTGCCGCGCGTCACCTCGGCGTTTCTAGACGAGCGGTTCGACCGCGAGATCATGTCGGAAATGGGCGCGCTCGGCCTGCTCGGCGCGACGATCGACCCGGAATATGGCGGCGCCGGGCTGAACTATGTCAGCTACGGGCTGATCGCGCGCGAGGTCGAACGGATCGATTCGGGCTATCGTTCGGCCTGCTCGGTGCAGAGCAGCCTCGTGATCCACCCGATCAACGCCTATGGCAGCGAGGAGCAGAAGCGGAAATATCTGCCCGGGCTGACCTCGGGCGAACTCGTCGGCTGTTTCGGATTGACCGAACCCGACGCGGGCAGCGATCCCGGCGGGATGCGCACCCGCGCCGAAAAGATCGCAGGCGGTTACCGGCTGAAGGGCGCCAAGATGTGGATCACCAATTCGCCGATCGCCGACGTGTTCGTCGTGTGGGCGAAGTCGGAGGCGCATGACGGCGCGATCCGCGGGTTCATCCTCGAAAAGGGCATGAAAGGCCTGTCGGCGCCAAAGATCGAGGGCAAGGTCAGCCTGCGCGCCTCGGTGACCGGCGAGATCGTCATGGATTCGGTCGAGGTCGGCGAAGATGCGCTGTTGCCGCATGTGTCGGGGCTGAAAGGCCCGTTCGGCTGTCTCAACCGCGCCCGCTACGGTATCGGCTGGGGCGCGATGGGCGCGGCGGAGTTTTGCTATGAAGCGGCGCGCAATTATACCGGCGAGCGCCAGCAGTTCGGGCGCCCGCTCGCGGCAAACCAGATCGTCCAGCTCAAGCTCGCCAATATGCTGACCGAAATCACGCTGGGGCTGCATGCGGCGCTGCGCGTCGGGCGGTTGATCGATGACGGGCGGCTGATCCCCGACGCGGTCAGCCTGCTCAAACGCAACAATTGCGGCAAGGCGCTCGATATCGCCCGCGTCGCGCGCGACATGCACGGCGGCAACGGCATTTCGGCCGATTATCATGTCATTCGCCACGCGGTGAACCTGGAAACGGTGAACACCTATGAAGGGACGCACGACGTCCATGCGCTGATCCTGGGCCGTGCGATCACCGGTATTTCGGCCTTTGGCGGCTGACAGCGCGAAACCCCTTGCCGGCATCCGCGTCGTCGAACTGGCGCGGGTGCTCGCGGGGCCGTGGTGCGGGCAGTTGCTCGCCGATCTGGGCGCCGAGGTGGTGAAGGTCGAGCGGCCGGGGGTGGGCGACGACACGCGCAGCTGGGGGCCGCCGTTCGTCACCGGTGCCGACGGCGCGAATCTGGGCGCCGCTTATTATCACAGCACCAATCGCGGCAAGTCGGGGGTGGCAATCGATATTGCCACCAGCGCGGGGCAGGCGGAGGTCCGCGCGCTGATCGCCGATGCCGATGTGGTGATCGAAAATTACAAGGTCGGCGGGCTGGCCAAATATGGCCTCGACCCCGCAACGCTGCGCGGCGAGTTTCCGCGGCTGATCGTCTGTTCGATCACCGGTTTTGGGCAGACCGGCCCTTATGCGCACCGCGCGGGTTATGACTTCATCATCCAGGCGATGGGCGGCGCGATGGCGCTGACCGGCGAACCCGACGGGGCACCGCAAAAAGCGGGGATTGCCTATGCCGACATCTTTACCGGAATGTATTCGACCGTCGCGATCCTTGCCGCGTTGCGGCGGCGTGACGCCACGGGGGCCGGGGCCCATATCGACATGGCGCTGCTCGATTGCCAGGTCGGGGTGCTTGCCAATCAGGCCGCCAATTATCTGGCGAGCGGCGCGGTGCCGCGCCGCATGGGCAATGGCCACGCCAATGTCGTCCCCTATCAGGCGTTCGCCACCGCCGACGGTCAGCTGGTGATTGCGGTCGGCAATGACGGCCAGTTTCGTAAATTATGTGTGATCCTGGGTGAGCCGGGCTGGGCCGATGACGAACGTTTCGCGACCAATGCGGCGCGGCTGGCCAATCGCGGCGCGTTGATCCCGTTACTGGCGGCCAGGATCGCGGGCTGGGACGCGCAGCCGCTGGCGCTCGCACTGGAGGAGCAGGGCGTTCCGGCCGGGCCGATCAACGACATGGCCGCAGTATTTACCGACCCGCAAGTTATCGCGCGCGGAATGCGGTTCCGGCCGGAAGAGGCTTTCGTCGATGGACTCGCCAGCCCGATCGTCATTGATGGCAAGCGGATGGTCGCGGCTGGCGGGGCGCCGGCGTTGGCGAGTTAGGCTGTTTTCGAGCGATTGCGCCCATAAACTTTCGTCATCCCGGACTTGATCCGGGATCCATACGCCCTCTCAGCGGCGGGCGGCGCATGGCCTCATGGACCCCGGATCAAGTCCGGGGTGACGGTCTATGAGGACCGCTCCCCACCCCAAAGCGGCCAATCCAGCCTTGGCCTTTGACCAACGAAAAAGGGGCGCCACTTCGGACGCCCCTTTCCCCCTTTTTGCGGGTCGCCGGTGGCTCAGAACTTGACCGTGCCGGTGACGAAAACCTGGCGCGGATTGCCGTAAAAGGCGGTCAGCGTGCCTTCGGTGCCGAGCGCCGAGGTTGGCAGGCCGTTGCCGCCAATCACCGGCACGCCGGTGGTCGGATTGACGTTGATGAAGGTGTAGCCCGAGGTCTTATATTCCTTGTCGGTCAGATTCTTGCCGAACAGCCCGATGCTCCAGCGATCGTCGGGCGCGGTATAGACGATGCTCGCGTCGAGCAGTGCAAAGCCCTTTTGGTCGATATAGGGATTCGGGATTTCGAACTGAAATGTCTTGCTGCGATACGACAGGGTGGTCGCGAAGTTGAGGTCGCCGTCGCCGATCGGGGTGGCGTAGGCGAGGGTGCCGCTGGCGGTCCATTTCGGGGTGTTCTGGACTTCGCGGAAGTCGGACACGTCGGTCGGACGGCCGCCGATGTTCGACACATATTCCTTATAGTCCGCGTCGATGTAGCCGAGCGCGGTCGACAGCGTCAGCCGGTCGCCCGCCGCTGCCACATCCTCACCCAGCCGCACCCGGCCTTCGAATTCGACGCCCTTGAAGGTTGCCTTGCCAGCGTTCGACACGATGCCGCAGAAGCTGGGCAGGCCGCTGACCGTACAGGCGACCGAGCCCGGGATCTGGACGTCGGTGTAATCGGCGTAGAAGCCGGCGATCGCGACATTGACCGCGCCGTCTATCAGGCTGCCCTTGTAGCCGACTTCGTAGCTGTCGACCTGTTCGGGACGGAAGCTGAGGAAGGCGGCGATTTCGGCGTCGCTGCGGATGCCGTTGCCGTCGGTGTCGGGCGCGTTGACGCCTACCCCGCGCGGATCGAAGCCGCCGCCCTTGAAGCCCTGCGAAAAGCTGGCGTAGAGCGTGTGGTCGGGGGTCGGTTTGAATGACAGCGAGGCGCGCGGGGTGAATTTGTTGAAGCTGCGCTTGCCGTCGAAGTCGGTCCCCGGGGCGCCGAACGCAACGCCTGCGCCGCCGAACACCGGCGACCCGCCGCCAAGATAATTCTGGCGCAGGATCGACGCCTCGCGCGTGTCCCAGGTGTAGCGTCCGCCGACCGACAGGCTCAATTGGTCGGTGAAGTCGAAGGTCGCGTCGCCGAACACCGCAAAGGTCGTGGTGTCGACATCGGCTTCGGTGAAGGCGGTCAGCCCGGCGAGGGTGTTGAAGATGCGGACGTCGAACAGCGTGTCGGCGGTCGCGTCGAGATAATAGAAGCCGAGCAGGCCTTTCAGCCGGTCGCCTTCGTAAAGCAGCTGGAATTCCTGGCTGATCTGTTCGTTGAAGTAAAAGCCGGGGACATCGACATCGACCGCGGGGAGCGCGTCGAAATCGATCGGGGTCGCCGACGTGTCCTTGCGCCAGGCGCTGATCGAACGGAGGGTCAGCGTGTCGGTCAGCTCGGCGGTGACATTGAACGCGAGGCCATAGGATTCGATTTCTTGCTTGGGATCGACCAGCCCGCCGCGGCTGTCGAAGACATTGTCCAGCACGGGCGCGTTGGTGCGCAGCGACGGAATCAGGCGGTGACCGCCGCGCGGCGCGCTCTTGTCCTTGGTGTAATCGCCCGAAATGCGGATCAGGACCGGTTCGCTATAACCGCCAAGTTCCACCGTGCCGCGGCCCGCCCAGACGTCCTTGTTGTAGTTTTCGAGCCCGGTGGTGAGATTGTCGCCGAAGCCGCCGCGCGACAACCGCGCGATCGAACCGCCGACACGGACGATGTCGCCGATCGGGGCGCTCGCGGTAACCACCAGGTCGGCCTGGTCATAGGTGCCGAGCGTGCCCTTGATCTTGAGCGCAAATTCCTCCGGCAGCGGCTTGGTCACATATTTGACCGCGCCGCCGATGGTGTTGCGGCCATAGAGCGTGCCCTGCGGCCCGCGCAGGATTTCGATGCGTTCGACGTCATAGATGTCGAGCACCGCAGCCTGCGGACGGTTGAGATAGACGTCGTCGAGATAAAGGCCGACCCCCTGTTCGAAACCCGACACCGGATCCTGCTGGCCGACGCCGCGAATGAAGGCGCTGAGCGTCGAATTGGTGCCGCGCGACACTTCCAGCGTCGTGTTCGGCGTTGTCTGGCCGATGTCGGTGATGTCGATCGCGCCTGCTTTTTCCAGTGCTTCGCCCGAATAGGCGGTGATCGCGACGGGGACATCGATCAGGCGTTCGTCGCGGCGCCGCGCGGTGACGATGATCTCGTCATCGGTGGTGGCCCCTGCTTCGGGAGCATCGGCGTCTTGCGCAAAAGCGGCGGGGGCGAAGGCGAGCAGGGACAGCGCGCTCGAGGCGAGGATGGCACGGCGCAGCGGACGAGCGAAAGGACGCATGTAGGACTCTCCCATGTAAGGGGCGGCGCGGGGCTACCCTTTTCGTTTTTCTTGGGCCCGGTGCTTGCCAAGCCGCGACGCACCCAATAATGAAACATGAACCAAGTTTCAACTTGGAATATGACTTTGTCGTTTTTTGCTTGCCAGTGGTGCGAAAAAGCCACGATGCAGCGAAGGCGGGCGGAGGGGAGACGGAAAACGGTCATGGATCAGCCGCAAGACGCAGCACCGGGCATCGCGGGCGAAGCGCGCGACAAAACGCCGCGTACCGATCGCGGGCGCCGCACCTTGCGCAAATTGCTCGACGCGGCGGCGGTGGAATTTGGCGAGCGCGGCTTTCACGAAGCGTCGATCAGCGGCATCACCCGCCGCGCCGGCACCGCGCTCGGCAGTTTTTACACCTATTTCGATTCGAAGGACGAGATTTTTCAGGCGCTCGTCCGCTACATGAGCGAGCAATTGCGCGACCATGTCACCCCGCTGGTCCAGGCGGCGCCCGACGAAATCAGCGCCGAACGCATCGGGCTTGAATCCTTCCTCGGCTTTGTGCGCGAGCATAAGGAAATCTACCGGATCATCGATGAGGCCGAGTTCGTCGATTATGCGAGCTATCGCCGCCATTATGAAACGACGGTCGCGCGCGTGCGCCAGCGATTGGAGGCGGGTGCGGCGCGGGGCGAGATTCGCGCCGACGTCGGGGAGATCCACGCCTGGGCGATCGGCGGGATGAACGTGTTCCTGGGGATGCGTTATGGTTTGTGGGACGAAGACGCCGATATTTCGGAAATTGCCCGGATCGCGAACGACTTTGTCGCCAACGGGTTGGTGAAGCGGGATTGAGTTACCGTCGCCTTTGCGGGGCGACGGACTATCGTGAAATCAGGAAGATCGCATGTTCGGCGCGCCAAGCTGCGGCGGCGTCGCTCGTCGGCTTGTCGCCCGACAGATACCAGGCGCGTTCGACCTTGATGCCCTTGTCACGGAGCAGGACGCGGAAGTCGCTGACCGTGACATGGTGGATGTTCGGCGTCTCGTACCAGGCGATGGGCAGCAGCCGGGTCATCGGCATGCGCCCGGTCCACAGCAGCGATAGCCGCACGCGCCAGTGCGCGAAATTGGGGAAGCTTACGAAGGCGCGCGGGGCGATACGAAGCAGCTCGTCGACGACCAGGTCGGGGCGCTCGGTCGTCTGCAGTGTCTGCGACAGGATCGCATAGTCGAAGGCGTCGCCCGGATAATCGGCGAGGTCGCGGTTCGCGTCGCCCTGCACCACCGACAGCCCCTGCGCCATCGCCGCCTCGATCGCCGCGACGTCGATTTCGAGCCCGCGCGCGTCGATCTGTTTCCGTGACCGCAGTTCCGCCATCAGCGCGCCGTCGCCGCAGCCGATGTCGAGCGCGCGCACCCCGGCAGGAATCGCATCGGCGATGATGCGCAGGTCGGGGCGCAGCGCGCTCACCAGCCGCCCCCCAAGGCGCCCGCCATGATGCGGTCGAGCGCGGGCACGTCGAGGAGGAAACTGTCGTGGCCGAAGGGCGCCGACAGCTCGACGAAACTCGCCGCTGCGCCGACCGCATGCAGTGCTTGCACGACGCGGCGCGATTCGGTGGTCGGATAGAGCCAGTCGGTATCGAAACTGACCAGCGTGAAGCGCACGTCCTTGGCGTTTGCGAAGGCGCCCGCAAGGCGGCCGTCGTGGGGGTCGGCGAGATCGAAATAGTCCATCGCGCGGGTAATATAGAGATAGGCATTGGCGTCGAAGCGGTCGGTGAACGCCAGCCCCTGGTGCCGCAGATAGGATTCGACCTGGAAATCGGCATCGAAGCCAAAACTCTTGATGTCGCGCGCCTGCAAACGGCGACCGAATTTTTCGGTCAGCCCTTCTTCCGATAAATAAGTGATGTGTGCCGCCATGCGCGCGACCGCGAGCCCTTTGGTGGGTGCGCGGGCGCCAGCATAATATTGGCCGTCCTGCCAGTCGGGGTCGGCCATGATCGCTTGCCGCCCGACCTCGTGGAACGCGATATTCTGGGCCGAATGGCGCGCCGCGCTCGCGATGACGACCGCCGAGGCCAAGCGTTCGGGATAGATCGCCGCCCAGGCGAGCGCCTGCATCCCGCCCATCGACCCGCCGACGACGGCATGAAGTCGCGCGACGCCGAGATTATCGAGCAACATCGCCTGCGCCCGCACCATGTCGGCGATGGTGATGACGGGAAAGGCCATGCCGAGCGGGGCGCCGGTCGCCGCGTCGGGGGTCGCCGGGCCGCTGGACCCCATGCAGCTGCCCAGAACATTGGCGCAGATGACATGGAACCGGTCGGTATCGATCGGCTTGCCGGGGCCAACCATGCGCGCCCACCAGCCGGGTTTGCCGGTCGCGGGATGGTCGCTCGCGACATATTGGTCGCCGGTGAGCGCGTGGCAGATCAGCACCGCGTTCGACCTGTCGGCGTTCAGCGCGCCATAGCTTTGATAGGCGATCGTCACCAACGGCAGTATCTGCCCGCTGTCGAGCGGCAGTGGCGCCGCGATCGTCACGCTCTCGTGCTGAATCTGGTGGAGCAGGCTGGCCATCGTCCGCGCGGGGCTAAGCGGGCCTGCGCACCCTGTCAACGTGCTGGACTCGCGCGCCTCAGCCGTTAAACGGCGCGGCATGACCGACACGACGCAAACGCTCCGCCCAAAGCCGTGGATCAGCGGCATCGCCCCCTATGTACCCGGCAAGTCGGCGGGGCCCGATGGGCGTCCGCTGATCAAGCTCAGCGCGAATGAAAATCCGCTGGGGACGGGCGAGAAGGCGCGCGCGGCTTTCGTCGCGGCGCAGGCGGCGTCCGACGCCTTGTCGCGCTATCCCGATCCGGGTTCGGCGCAGCTGCGCGAGACCATCGCGGCGAAATTCGGGCTCGATCCGGCGCGGATCATCTGCGGCAACGGGTCGGACGAGCTGCTGCATCTGGCGGCAGGCACCTATGCCGGCGCGGGCGACGAGATCTTGTACGTGCGTTATGGTTTCGCGGTGTACGAGATCGCGGCGCGGCGGGTCGGCGCGGTGCCGGTCGAGGCCGATGACCGCGACTATGCGACCGACGTCGATGCCTTGCTCGCCGCGGTGACGACCAGGACGCGCGTCGTCTATCTGGCCAATCCGAACAATCCGACCGGCACGCTGGCGTCGCGCGACGAGGTGGCGCGGCTCTATGCCGGGCTGCCCAAAGATGTGCTGTTCGTGATTGATCAGGCCTATTCGGAATATCTGACCGACGCCGAGGATGACGGCGGATTGGAACTCGCAAAGACGCAGCCGAATGTGTTCATCACCCGCACCTTTTCAAAGATCCACGGCCTCGCCGCCGAACGCATCGGCTGGGGCTATGCCTGTGCCGAGGTGATTTCGGCGCTGCACCGCATCCGCCTGCCGTTCAACGTCACCCGCGCCGGGCAGGCGGCGGCGGTCGCGGCGATCGGCGACGAGGAATTTGTGACCGCCAGCCGCGAACATAATGCCAAATGGCGCGCCTGGTTGGCGCAGGAGATCGAAAGCCTGGGCAATCACGGCGTTCGGGTCGTCCCGTCGGCGTGCAATTTTCTGCTCGTGCTGTTCGAAGGCGATGTCAGCGCCGAGACGGTGTACAACCGGCTGATGGAGGCGGGGTATATCGTCCGCTGGCTGCCGGGACAGGGATTGCCGCATGCGCTGCGGATGACGATCGGTACCGAGGACGAGACACGCGGGCTGGCGGCGGCGATCCGCGCGGCGCTGAACGGCTGATCATGGCGCGGCGCGTCGAACGGCTGGCGATCATCGGCCTGGGCCTGATCGGATCGTCGATCGCGCGCGCGGTCAAGGCGCGCCTGCCGGGGGTGATGGTGACCGGCCATGACGCCAGCGGCGACGTGCGCGACGTCGCGCGGCAGCTGGCGCTGTGCGACGCGGTGACCGACACCGCCGATGCGGCGGTCGCAGGCGCCGATCTGGTCATCCTGGCGGTGCCGGTCGGCGGCATGGCCGCCGCGGCCGAGGCGATGGCGCCCGGGCTGAGCCCGGACGCGATCGTCTCCGACGTCGGATCGTCGAAGGCCAGCGTTGCCGAGGCGCTGGCCAAGGCCTTGCCCGGCCATGTCGTCATCCCCGCGCATCCGGTCGCGGGGACCGAAAACAGCGGGCCTGCCGCGGGCTTCGCCAGCCTGTTCGACGGGCGCTGGTGCATTATTACCCCCGAAGCCGCGGCGCCCGGTGACGCGGTTGCGGCGCTCACGGCCTTCTGGGAAGCGCTCGGCGCCAAGGTCGACGTCATGGACGCCGCGCACCACGACATGGTGCTGGCGGTGACCAGCCATTTGCCGCACCTCATCGCCTACACGATCGTCGGCACGGCGAGCGAGCTGGAAGAGGTCACCGAAAGCGAAGTGATCAAATATTCGGCGGGCGGCTTTCGCGATTTCACCCGCATCGCGGCGAGCGACCCGGTGATGTGGCGCGACGTGTTTCTGGCCAACAAGGACGCGGTGCTCGCGACCTTGCAACGGTTCAACGAGGACCTGACGGTGCTCCAGCAGGCGATCCGCCGCGGCGATGCCGCCAAGCTGGAGGACTGGTTCACGCGCACCCGCGCGATCCGGCGGTCGATCATTGCCGAGGGGCAGGATGATGCGGCGCCCGATTTCGGGCGCAAGCACTGAACTGAACCACAAATTCCGTTCGTGTCGAGCGAAGTCGAGACACCCTGAAAGCGTGCATGACCGATGGGCATCTCGACTTCAGCCAGAGGCTGAAGTTTATCCTGAGCGCCCGCCCTGCGGGCAGTCGAAGGGCTCGATGCGAGCGGTTTTTTACGTATCGGGGTTGTTCGCCAGTAACGCCTCGGGCGGATTGAGCGCGTTGATCGCCACGCGCACGCGCTCCTCGGCCTCTTCGCGCGGCAGCCCCGCAGGGATCGTCTCGCCGATCTTGTAGGTGATCGTGCCGGGCCATTTGACCCAGCGGCGCGGCGGAAAGGCGAGGCCGCTGTTCACCGCGACCGGAATCACGTCGACCCCTAGCAGCCGGTACATGCCCGCAAAGCCAGGGCGTAGCTGGGGGGCTTCGCCATGCGGCACGCGGGTTCCTTCGGCGAACAGCACCAGTGGGCGGCCCGCGGCCAGCGCGGCCTTGGCCGCGCTCAGCATCGCGCGCATCGCCTTGCCGCCGCCATCGCGATCGACCGGGATCAGGCCATAGAAACGCGCCGCCTGTCCCCACACGGGAATCGAAAACAGCTCTTCTTTGGCGAACACCGCCGGGTGCTTGAACAGCCCCGGTTGCTCGACCGTCTCGAACGCCGATTCATGCTTGAAAACATAGAGCACGGGAATGTCGGGCATCTCGCCATCGACCACGATCGTCTGGCCGAGCAGGAAACGGCAGAACAGCCGGTGCGCCTGCGCCCAGATGCGGACGAAGAAGATCGTGCCGCGATGCGAGATCGGCAACGCGATCACCCCGCCGATCGACGAAATGCTGCTCATCACGAAAAAGGCAATCCAGAACAGGATCGAACGGATCAAGGCAAGGATATAGCGCATCGGCGTTGCGCCTACAGACCGAGCAGGCCGCCCGCCAGCCCCGCGAGATATTTATGATATTCGCGAAACAGCGTGGCGAAATTGGGCTCGCTGCGCACCGCGTCGGGCAGGATCGTCACCTTGTCGCCGACCGCGCGGCCGATTTCATATTCGGCGCGGCGCATATGCCAGTCGGTGGTGACCAGCCGCACCGTTTTATAGTTGCGCCGCGCAACCCACGTCGCAACCTCGGTCGCGTTCGAGCGCGTATCCTCGGCCTCGAACCCCAGCGCGATGCAGCAATCGAACAGCGTCGCCGGACGTTTATATTCTGCGGCAAGCTCGCGCGGTTTGACCTCGCGCGCGACGCCGCTGATCAACAGCCGCTTGGCATCGCCCGCCTCCAGTCGTTCGAGCGCGCGGTCGATGCGCCCCGGTCCGCCGGTCAGCACGACGATCGCATCGGTCTTTTGCGCCGCGGCGGGCAGCGGCGGCAGCAGGGCAAACCACGCAAAGCCGAGCACCCAGGCCAGGAAGAGAAGGGATATCAGGCGCTTGATCATAGAATCTTCTTGAGCGCGGCGAGCAACGTCTGGCGCGCCGTCAGGGCTGCGAGCGCGATAGCCAATAGCGGCAGCGCCAGCAAGAGCGCCCAACCGGTCGGCCCCAGCGAAGCGGTCGCCGCAAGCCCCGAGGTGATCCCCGCCCATTGCCAGCCGATCAACATCAGGATCGCCGCGGCGACGACGCTGCCGAGCGCGATGCCATAAGCGGTGTCGATCGCGATGCGGCGCTGGAACAGCCGGGTGATCTGGCGGTCGGTCGCGCCGATCAGGTGGAGCATCTCGATCGTCGCGAAATGGGTGCCGAGCGCGGCGCGCGCGGTCATAATCACCACCGCCGCGCTCGCCAGCGCCATCACCAGCACCAGCCCGCCGGCGATCCATGCCAGCGAGCCGATCAGCCGCGCGACCGGCCCCAGCCATTCGGCGTGGGGGATGATCCGCGCCCCCGGCGCTTCGGCGGCGACCAGTGCGCGCAGCTGCTCGATATGGCGGCGGCGGTTTTCGCCGACGAAATCGATATCGACCAGCGCCGGGAGGGGAAGCGAGTTCAGCACCGGATCGTCACCGTCGGCGCTGCCGAACCATTGGCCGAGGGTTGCCTGCAATTCCTCGCGATCGACCGCGCGCGCCGACAGGACAAAGGGCTGGGCGGCGGCGGCGCGGCGCAGCGCCGCGGCCTGCTCGGCGCGGGTCACGGGATTGGGGGTGACGATCTGCACCGTCACCCGCCCGGCGATCGCGCTGCCGATCGCATTCGCCGATCGCGCGAGGCCGACCCCGGCGGCGGCGGCGAGCAGGGTCAGCATCATCAGGATCGCGATGACCCACGGGGTCGGGCCCGACAGGCGGTGGTCGGGCAACAGGCGGCGATGCTGAACGGGAACGCGCGGGATGATCATCGGCGCCCCGTCATGCCCTGTTGGCCGGGGGGTAGCGCAGCGCGCCGGTGGGATCGGCCAGACGCCCCTTTTCCAGCCGCATCATCTGGGCATTTTCGATGCGGCTGATCAGGTGGATGTCGTGGGTCGCGACGACGACGGTGGTGCCGAGGCGGTTCAATGCCTCGAACAGCCCGAGCAGGCGCATCGCCATTTCGGGGTCGACGTTGCCCGTCGGCTCGTCGGCGACGAGCAGTTGCGGGCGGGCGATGACGGCGCGCGCGATCGCGACGCGCTGCTGCTCGCCGCCCGACAGCGTCGCCGGACGGGCGTCGGCGCGCTCGCCCAGCCCGATCCAGCTGAGCATTTCGCCAACCGGTCCCGACAAATCTTCTTCGCCGACCCCGGCGATGCGCAGCGGCAGTGCGATATTGTCGCGCGCCGACAGGTGCGGGATCAGCCGGAAGTCCTGGAACACGACGCCGATGCGGCGGCGAAAGCCGGGCAGGCGCTGGCGCGGCATGTTGACCAGATCTTCGCCGAACAGGCGGACGATACCGCGGCTTGGCCGCTGCGCCAGATACAGCATCTTGAGCAGCGACGTCTTGCCCGCGCCCGACGCGCCGGTCAGAAAATAGAAGCTGCCCGGCTGGAGGTTAAAGCTGATGTCGCAGAGCACCTCGGCATCGGGGCCATAGCGCAGGCCGACGCCGTCGAATTCGACCATCGCGCCGCCGGCGCGCGGGCTGGGCACGTCCGTCACGGCGCCACGAGCGCGCGGATTTGCGCGGGCGACAGGGCAGGAAACAGGGGCGCGGCGGCGCTCATGCCCCGCCTGTTACACGGCTGCCCGGTCAGGTAAAGCGGGGAGTGGGGGGCTTGCGGCGACGCGGCACTTGCAACGCCGCGAATCAGCGTGTTTAGAGAGATTCATGATCCTCGCCTGTCCGTCCTGCCATACCCGTTATGTCGTACCCGATACGGCGATCGGACCGACCGGGCGAACCGTGCGCTGCGCCAATTGCCGCCATAGCTGGTTTCAGGAGCCTGCCGCGCCCGACCGCGCGGCCCCCGCCGATCGCGTGGCGGCCGTTGAGCCATCGGCCCCGGCCGCGCCTGTCTCTGCGGCGTCCAACGACGACAGCGCGGCGCCGGTCGCCGACCCCGCACCGCCGCCCCCGCCAGAAGCCTTTGCCGCCGACCCGGCGCGGCCGGTCGCGCCCACCGCCGAAGACGCGCCGCTGCCATTCCGCCGCCCGCGGCGCAATCCGGCAAAGCGCTGGACGCTGATCGCGGTGAGCGCCGCGGTGTTGATGATTGTCGCGACCGCCGGCCTGTCCTATTTCGGCCTGCCCGGCTGGGCGCAGGGACTCGCGCTGCCGGGCCTGACGGCCGAACCCGACCTGGTGATCGAATTGCCGCCCAATCAGGATCACCGCGAGCTCGCCGACGGGACGATCTATTTCGCCGCGTCGGGGGTGATCATCAATCCGACCGATCGCGAGCAGCGGGTGCCGCCGATCCTCGCCGAGCTGCGCGACGCGCAGGGGACAATCGTTTACAGCTGGACGATCAAACCGCCGGTGCGGATGCTGCCGCCCAATGAAAAGGTCAATTTCAGCGAAGCGAAGCTCGACATCCCGCGCCGCGCGACGCAGCTGACGGTCAGCTGGGCGCTACCAAAAAGTTAAATCCTTACAAAGTCATGGCATGACGCCGCGGCGTCATAAACTCAGTGCTGCCGCGAGCGAGAGCAAGAAGCTGGTCAACGTCGCGACGATGATCGGCGCAAAGCTGCGCCACCCCTGATCAAGCAGCAAATGCAACCGCGCTTTCATCGCGGTGGCGACGATCGCGAGCAGCAGCAGCGCCTGCGCACCCGTTGCGGCGCCGTCCTGAACGGGCCCAGGAATGGCGACGAGCGAATTGAGCGCGGCGATCGCCAGAAAGCCGATGATGAACCAGGGTAGCCGGAACGGGATTTTTCGTACCCCATCGCTTTCGCCGTTGCGCCCCAGCCACAGCGCCACCAGCATCAGCATCGGAGCGAGCAGCGCGACCCGCGTCAGCTTGACGATCGTCGCCACCTCCCCCGCTTGCGGCGAGAAAGAAAAGCCGCCGCCGATCGCTTGCGCGACGTCATGGATCGACGCGCCGATCAGGAACCCCGCCTGCGCATCGGTCAGTTGCAACTGGGCGGCCAGCACCGGATACAGCGTCATCGCCAGGGCGCTGGCGACGGTGATGCCGACCAGGGTCAAGGTGAAGCGCGCCTGGTCGACGCGCTTGTCGCCGATCAGCGAATAGAGCGCGAGCGCCGCCGACGCGCCGCAGATCGCCGTCGCGCCGCCGGCGAGCAGCGCGGCCTGACGATCCTGCGCGAACAGCCGCGCGGTTGCGACGGTGACGACGATCACCGCCAGCATGATCAGCACCAGCAGCGCAAAGGGCAGCGGGCCCATCTCGGCCAGCTGCGCGGCGGTGATCCGTGCGCCGACCAGGACGATTCCGATCCGCAACGCGGTCTGCGACATCAGGTCGAGCCCGGCGTGGGTCCGCCGGTCCTGCGACAGGAAGCTCATCGCAAGCCCGATCAGCAACCCCATCAGCACCAGCGGCGCAGCATAATGATCGGCGAGCCAGGCTGCGGCAAGCGCGGCGATTCCGGTGACGAGCACCCCGGGCAGATAGTCGCGCCAGCGCCGCCGGGCCGGCGGATGCGCCTCGAGCTGCATTTCGCCATACAGGTCGGCCGCCATCGGCCAGCTTTGTTCGGATGATGCGTTCACGCGGCGGTCCCCATGCCCATGCCGCCGCTTCGCACATCGCCGCGCGATGGTCGATAGGCCATTGCTGCCACGCCCCGCACTTGCTAGAGGCCGCGCTCTATTGGCACCCGTAGCTCAGCTGGATAGAGCGCTGCCCTCCGAAGGCAGAGGCCAGGGGTTCGAATCCCTTCGGGTGCGCCATTTTTCAATGACTTAGGTCAGTCGGGGAAATGGAGTACGGAAAACGTACGGAACAAATCAGGGCGTCTCAGAGAATCGACGTGGCCGACCCTTTTCTTGCTTTTCTTACGTGCCATCCGGGTAACGCACGGCGTTATGTCTTTTTTCGGCGATTTATGGGGAGCCGCTGCCGTGTTGGCAGCCTGCGGCGTTGGGCGGCGAACTCAGCGCGGCGCCAAGCGGCGTAATCGCCGCGAGCGGCGGCGGCATTGTGCTGCTCAATCACAAGCTCAAAGGTTAGGTCGCGGAACCCCAGCTCGTTGATGATCGTCCCCGCTTGATTGACTGAGCGGTGGGTAAGAATGACGGCGGGACGTGCGGAGCGGGCCAAGCTTGCTGGCCATCTGCCGCCGAACGAAGTAACCCTCGCTCCACACCATTTTGCCACCGGAGCTAATACGTGCCGACGATCCGTCATCCAACGATGCCCTACGCTGATCAGAAGCCTGGTACGTCCGGTTTGCGCAAGAAGGTGCGGGTGTTCGAGCAGCCCGGATATGCTCAAAACTTCCTGCAATCGATCTTCGACGTCGTCGAGCGCCCCGAAGGCGCCACGTTGGTGATTGGCGGCGACGGCCGCTATTATAACCGGACGGTCATTCAGCAGGCGATCCGCATCGCTGCGGCTAATGGCTATGCCCGCGCCCTCGTCGGTCGCGGCGGCATTCTCTCGACCCCGGCGGTCAGCCACCTCATCCGCATATATGGGGCAAGCGGCGGGCTCATTCTGTCCGCCAGTCACAATCCGGCTGGACGCCATGGCGATTTCGGGATCAAATATAATATCACTAACGGTGGCCCCGCGCCCGAACCTATCACCGACGCAATACATGCCCGGACTCTCACCGTCGATCGCTGGCTGGCAGAAGATGCGCCCGACATCGACCTTGAGCAGGTTGGAGCATATCGCGTCGGCACGATGGACGTCGAGATCATCGATCCCGTGCAAGATTATGCCGAGCTCATGGAAGAGCTATTCGACTTTGACGCGATCCGTGACGCGGTGGGCGGCGGGCTGACCATGGCGTTCGATGCCATGCATGCGGTGACCGGACCCTATGCGGTCGAGCTTTTGGAAAAGCGCTTGGGCTTTGCCGCGGGCACTGTGCGCAATGCGGTTCCCCTCGAGGATTTCGGTGGCGGTCACCCGGATCCGAACTTGGTGCACGCGCATGATCTCTATGCGTTGATGATGAGCGACCCGGCGCCCGACTTTGGTGCGGCGTCGGATGGCGATGGCGATCGCAATCTGATCATCGGGCGCGGGTGCTACATCACCCCTTCCGATTCGCTCGCGATGCTTGCGGCCAACGCTCATCTCGCGCCCGGCTATGCGCGCGGGCTTCGCGGCATCGCCCGTTCGATGCCGACGAGCGCCGCCGCCGACCGGGTCGCCGCCGAGCTTGGCGTCCCCTGCTTTGAGACGCCCACGGGCTGGAAATATTTCGGCAATTTGCTCGACGCGGGGTTGGCGACGATTTGCGGTGAAGAAAGCGCCGGCACCGGCTCCGACCATATCCGCGAAAAAGACGGGCTCTGGGCGGTGCTGCTGTGGCTCAACATCCTGGCGGTCAGGAAGATGTCGGTTGCTGCACTGGCGCGCGCGCATTGGGCGCGCTTTGGCCGTAACTATTATGCGCGCCACGATTATGAAGATTTGCCGGTAGCCGATGCCGAAAATCTGATGAACGCGCTGAAGACGGCGCTCCCCAGCATGCCCGGGACCCAATTCGGCGATCTTGAAGTGACCCTGGCGGACAGTTTCACCTACGATGATCCCGTCGATGGCACCTCGAGCGCAAACCAAGGCTTACGGATCTGCTTTGCCGACGGATCACGAGCGGTTTTTCGCCTTTCGGGAACCGGGACCGAGGGTGGAACACTGCGTATCTACCTCGAACGTTATGAGCCCCCGCAAGGCATTATCGACGCTACGCCGTCCGAAATGCTTGCGCGCCTGACATCGGTTGTCGGGTTGATCGCCGACGTTCAACGATACACTGGTCGGGCCGGGCCTGACATTGTGACGTGATGAGTAGCTGATTTGGGATTGCCGCTCGGGGCGCAAGCGAGGCTGCTCCGAGATTCCGGGCCGTCGCGATGAAATCTATCGCTAGCCTCCTAACCGTGTTCCGTGACATGCGGGGGCAGCTCCCGTGAGGATTTGCGGCCTTGCAGGGTAGGTCGGCGACAAGGCTCCGGGCGACGCCATGTGGTCGTCCCGTTATTTGAACTCGCGCCGAAGCACCCCGTACATTAACGGACGATCCCTTTGGCCAAAATCCGCTAATTTCTGTTCCAGCGCTAAAATGATTTTAACGCCGTGTGGCTGATAACAGGACCATGGTTATTTCGGCATAATTTGAATCAGCTGCAAAGCTCTCGGCCTCAACCCGCGCAGAACGCCGTAAACTTATGCTCGAGGTCCGCGGCGCTCATGCGTCGGGTTCCGACGTCCCTGTGGTGATTCATAACGATTCAGAAACAAGATTGCCTAGCGAATGCGAAGCAACGGTCTCGATCCGCGACCGCACCGATATCGACCTTCCGCATGCGGGCGTGGTTCCGCGACGCTGGTTTGGGCGAGTGGTCGGATGTTCGGCTGCCAGTTCGACGCGCCGATCTCGGCCGCGGTCCTGAGCGCGGCGCAGTTGAGAAGCACTATTGATATCGGAGAGGCATCGCCGCCTACACTCGTATGTATCTTGGGCCAGGCCAACATGGCCGAACGTCTCGACGTTAGCGGCCCTTCGATTTCGGGTTGGGAAAAGGGCCGCGCGCGTCCGAAGGAAGATCGACTGGCCGATCTTGCCAATTTGCTCGGGGTGCCGGTTTCGCAGCTGCTGGTCGACCCTCAGCCTGACATGATCCACGATCTGATCGATGCAAGTCGCGAGCAGATTGCGCGCGCCACGGGCGTGGCTCCCGAGAGAGTTCGGATTATTGTCGAGTTTTGACCGCGCTGCGATTGTAAGAGAATCTCCGCAGCTTGCTATGCTTCACCTCGGTGCAGCGCTTCTCAGATTTTCTAAAGAGTAGCCCGACTTTCAGCGGAGGGACGAAAGTCGGGCTGAGCGTCCAATGGCCGCAGCGGCCAAAGGTTCCTTCATCTTCAACGCCGAGGCCCAAATGAGCGCGGCCTCAATTGAGCGCACACTGGCGGCGGCGGGCGCCGCCAGAGGTCGCGCGTTGACACGGTTGACCGCGCAGCGCACTTGTCTCGCTTCTGGGCGCCGCGGGCGCGCGGCCCTTGCGGCGGGTATACAGCGCATAGCGCTGCACCGGACGCGGCTTCGCCGCGGCCGACCCGCCACCGGTCCGCGCACGCCGCGGCGCCTGCGGCTGCGACAAGGGCGCGTTTGTTGTACGATGTTGACGCCGCGCTGATCGCGCAGCGGCGCTGCTCGTGGGCCGGCCACGGACAGCGTGGCAGTCGGCGCGCGGCTATGGGACCGCTCGGCCGGTGCGCAAGCCGCCGCTGCGCGTCGGCTCCTCCACTGCGTTGCGGCCCTGCGGGTGCGCCCCGCCCTTGGGCGCGGTCCCGTCGCCTTTCCTCGCCGCCCGCCCCGCCGTCCGGGGCCGGGTGTGGTGGAAGGAAAGGAAGAAGTCATGAAGCTCGATTTTATCCCTATCGACAAGCTGTCGATTGCAGCCGCCAACATGCGCGGGAAGGGCAAAGACCCCGATGTGTCCGACCTGCTGCCCAGCGTTCGCGCACGGGGTGTGCTGGTACCGCTCCTCGTTCGTCCCAACTGCGCAGAAGGCTATTTTGAGATCGTCGCGGGTCGTCGGCGCTTTACCGCCGTCAACGCCGTGGCGCGCGAAGGCGGGGCGGTGAAGCCGATCCCGTGCGCGATCCTCGACGAGGGCGATGATGCCGATGCACTCGAAGCATCGATGCTCGAAAACCTCGCGCGGGTGCAGCCCGACGAGGTCCGCCAATGGGAGTCCTTCGTTGAGCTGGTCAAAACGGGGCGCAGCGTGGAAGAGGTGGCCGACACGTTCGGGTTCGAGCCATCGGCGGTGAAGCGCATCCTTGCCCTTGGCAATCTCTTGCCACCCATCCGCACTCTCTATCGCGGCGGGCAGATCGACGTGAACACAGTCCGTCACCTGACCCTCGCGTCGAAAAGCCAGCAGAAGGCATGGCTGGCGTTGTTCGATGATAAAGCGGCCTATTGCCCGACCGGCCACCAGCTCAAAGCTTGGCTGTTTGGCGGCACGGCCATCGCGGTGACACATGCGCTGTTCGATGTCGGCGATACCAAGCTCGCTATCGTGTCCGACCTGTTCGGCGAGGACAGCTTCTTTGCCGACAGCGATGCGTTCTGGTCGGCGCAGATGGATGCCATCGAGGCGCGCAAGGCTGAATATCTCGAAGCGGGTTGGTCGGATGTCGTCGTCATGCCGCGCGGCGACTGGTTCCGCTCGTGGGATCATGTTCATGCGGGCAAGCGCAAGGGCGGTCGCATTTATGTCGAGGTCCGCGACAGTGGTGAGGTCAGCTTCCACGAAGGCTATGTCACCACCAAAGAAGCGAAGCGGCTGTCGAGCGGCGACGACGGCAACGGTGGCGCGGTACCCGAGAAGCCGAGCCGTCCCGAGGTATCGGGTCCGCTCAATGCCTATATCGACCTTCATCGCCATGCGGCGGTGCGCGCCGATCTGGTGGGCCATTCCGGGGTCGCGCTGCGCGCCATGCTCGCGCATGTCATCGCAGGTTCGGCCCTGTGGCGGGTCGATATCGAGGCGCAGCGGGCGGCGAAGGAAGATATCGCCGAGAGCGTCGAAGCCTGCTCTGCCGAAGCGGCCTTTGACGAGAAGCGCCGCGCGGTACTCGCGGTGCTCGGGTTCGACGAGGATGCCCCGACCGTCACCCGCGATGGGTTGCACCGACCCCCTTTTGCGCCGCTGTTCGCGCGGCTGCTGGAACTCCCCGATCCGGTGATTATGGAGATCATCGCGATCGTCATGGGCGAGACGTTGGCGGCGGGCAGCGAGGCGGTCGAAATGATCGGTCTTCACCTCGGCACCGACATGCGGCGGCACTGGCAAGCGGACGCGGCGTTCTTCGACCAGCTGCGCGACCACGAAGTTCTTCTCGCGATCGCCGGCGAGGTCGCGGGCGCGGAGGTTGCGGCAGCAAACGCCGGTGAAAAGGCGAAGGCGCTGAAATCGATCATCGCCGACTGCCTAGCGGGTACCAACGGTCGGGCCAAGGTTGAGCCGTGGGTGCCGCGGTGGATGGCGTTCCCGCCGACCGCCTACACCACGCGCGGCGGGGTCGGCAGCGTCACGGCGGTGGCGCGGGTGCGCTATGCGCTCACCGCAGCGGTGGCTGCCGATCCTACCGAAGATCAGGAAACAGCCGATAGCGAGGAACAGCGGCTGGCAGCGTGATCGCTACGAGCGGGCGGCTACGGTCGCCCGCTCATTTTTCGTCCGCCCGATGATGACGCGCCGACCTTGCAGGTCGGCGCGGCGTTCCCGATTTTGGCGCGCCGCCGCCGCAAGCGGCAGCGGCGCGCGAAGGGCGAAAAGAAGGGGGCGGCGCGAAGACCAGCTTCGCACCGCCCCACAACGATGAACGCTTTCGCAAACCATCGCCCCCACCGCCGAACGATCACATGGGTCGCTAAGCAACCGTCCGGTAGAAGATCATGTTGTCTCCGCAATGCCAGCGGCGGGGCAGGAGTTATTGTACGAATCCGCCAAAACGGCCCGTCGATGCGTAACAATCATCGTCAAAATGCCGCCCGCAATGTTCAGAAGTGGGACTCGGCCCCTTCGAGCGCGAGAATTGATCCGTATAGGCTGGGTCGCGAGCTTCGTGGCGCGGTGGGCCTTCCAATTCGGCGGAATCCCGTTGGCGCTATTGTCGACGAGCCCTTTCTGCGCCGTTCCACACCAGCAGCACAATCGTCTCGAACTCAACCCAAGACCATCCCCGGCGACGGGCGATGGACCCTGGACCGGCGCGGCGCCCCGCGAAAGTGCGGCGGCGCGATTATTTCCCCGCGCGTGTGCCACGCGCTCCTCGCGGCCGCTTCGCTCTCAAATAATCGCGCCGCCGCACTCCTCCGCTTTGCTGCGGCCCTGACGGGTTCGCGGAGCGCCTCATGCGCCGACCCTTGGTCCGCCCATGTCGCAGGGATGGTCCCGCGGCAGTTTTTAGGAGACGACCAATGGCAGCTATCGGCTTTGTGAACGGCACCATCGAAAGAGGCTTCGTGGGCCAGCTCAAAACCCTCTCGATCCGCGCCGCGATCGAGATCCGCCCCAACCCCTCGAAGAACGGCGACGTCCAGCCCGATTACCGGGTTTATTCCGAAGGCGTCGAGATCGGGGCCGGCTGGATCCGTATCGGCGAAACCTCGGGCAAGCCCTTTGTGTCGCTGACCCTCGCTGCCCCCGAGTTCGGGCCGCGCCGCATCTACGCCAACCTCGGCCGCGCCGCTGGCCAAGACAGCGATGACGCCTATGCGATCATCTGGAATCCGGACAATTGAAGCCGGGTTCCACCCCGCGCCGCCTCGGCGGCGCGGGGCGTTGCCGTGCCTGGCTTTCAGGCTGCTTCGCGCTTGAGATCGGCGATGGTGAACGCGTGCGGATTACGCAGCCACATTTCGACTTCGCCCGCGCGCCAGCCGCAGCAGCGCTCGGCGAGTTTGTGCTGCGGCGGAAATGTCCCGGCGGCAATCTTGCGGTAAAGGGTGGCGCGGCTGAGGCCGGTCAGCTCGAGCACTTCGTTGAGGCGCATAAGGCGGAGAGGGGATTGAAACGCCATAAACAGTTCCTTCATTTACTGGTTCAAAATGATGCCCCGCAAATGAGTGTGGGAAGCTTTTGCGTTTCGTCAATATCGTGAAAGTTGGCGACTAACCGACGTTGTCTAAGTCTGTCGTACTGTGTCTAACTCTGGGTAAGTCTGTCCAAGTGTAGCGTATGAGAATGAATCTGCATTTGACCGCAAATTATTTCATCCAATCCGGCGATTGAGACTGTCTGGGACAGTCGCGCTGCTAAGGACGCGCCGCGAGCGGCGCGGCCATTGTCCGATTCGTTTCTGGTGGGCGCCGCTGGCGCGCAAGCGGTCGCCGCTGCGCGGCGGCGTTGTTTGTCCCGGCACGGCGGGGGCAGGGTGGGCGTCACTCGCCTCTAGCCCCGCCCGGCCGGGCCGCAACCCGCGTGCCGCGGGTCCTTCTCTTCGTTTCGGTCCTGCGGATGCAGCCCGCCCGATGATGCGGGTCTGCCGGCTCCTTCCTGCCGCCCACCCCGCCCCCTTCCGGGCCGGGGTGCGGTGGCTGGAAGGAGAGACCGAAGATGACTGACCATATGTCGCGAGAAGACCGGCTTCGCCTGTGGCGCGCCGAACGCGCTGTGGATCGGATGCACGGAATGGACCGCAAGGTGTTTCTCGCCATCCGCGTTGATGAGATGCGCTATTCGCAGATCGCGGCCCGCTTCGACATCAGCGTCGCCGATGTCGAAGCCCATTTCGCGGCAAGCCTGCGCATCCTCAGGAAAGCCATGGACGAGAAAGATCCGTGGTGGTGGAAATTCTGGCCGTGATCGCGAACCATCGACCGGATGCCACTTGCCATCCGGTCGATGCAATTACAGGGTAAAGTCCATGCGCACCGACCTCGATCATCTTCCAGCCAACAAACAGCGCGAGCTCGAGCGCGTGAAGACGATCATCTTCGAGGAATTTGCCGACAGCATCGCGCTGGCGACGATGAACTGGAAGAAGAAGGGCCGGATCGACAAGATCATCCTGTATGGCAGCTACGCGCGCGGCGGCTGGGTTGATGAGCCGCACACCGCCAAGGGCTATCGATCCGACTTTGACCTGCTCATCATCGTCAGCGACAAGCGCCTCACCGACAAGGTGGATTATTGGCTCAAAGTCGAAGACCGCCTCAACCGCGAGCTGGCGATCGACAAGACGCTTCACACGCCGGTGAACTTCATCGTCCACACCATGCAGGAAGTGAACGACGGCCTCGCGCACGGCCGCTATTTCTTCATGGACGTCGCCCAGGACGGCATCGCGCTCTACGAGTTTGACGACAAGGAACTGCACAAGCCGAAGCCGAAGACACCGCAGCAGGCGCTCGCTATGGCGCAGGAATATTTTGACGAGTGGATGCCGACAGCTGAGTATGCGCGAACCCTTGCGGGCTACAGCCTAAAAGACGGCCAAAAGAATTACGCCGCGTTCAACTTGCATCAGGCGACCGAGCGCCTTTACCACTGCGTATTATTGGTCTGCACATTCTACACCCCGCACGTCCACAATCTCGGCTTTCTGCGCACCCAGGCCGAGCGGATAGACATGCGTCTCGTTGATGTCTGGCCGCGCGAACTGAAAGCTGATCGCAAGCACTTCGAGAAGCTCAAGGAAGCTTATGTGAAGGCGCGTTATTCGAAACATTACCGGATCAGTGAAGAAGAATTGCGCTGGCTCGGTGAGCGCGTCGAAGAACTTGGCCGCGCCGTGCATGCCATTTGTTCGGAACGCCTTGCCCTGCTAGAGGCGCAGGTGAAATAATTTCGCCTGTTGTCGAAGGAAAATGCGCATGGAAGATACCGAAACCTTGGTCACGCTGACCGCCGACATAGTCGCCGCGCACGTCACCAACAACAGCGTCGCCATATCCGATATCCCGCTACTCATTCGCTCGGTGCATGACGCGCTGACCGGACTGGCCACGAGCGCAGCACCCGCGCCCGAACCGCTGCAGCCCGCCGTATCTGTGCGCGCGTCGGTGAAACCCGACTACATCGTCTGCCTCGAAGACGGCAAAAAGCTCACTATGATGCGTCGCTATCTGATGACGAACTTCAACATGACGCCCGACGAGTATCGGGCAAAATGGAACTTGCCGAAGGACTATCCGATGGTCGCGCCGAACTACTCGGAACGTCGGCGCGTGCTCGCCAAGGAGATCGGCCTCGGCAGCAAGGGGCGTGGCGGTGGCCGCAAGCCTGCCGCGCGCGGCGCCGCCAAGGCTAAATAGCCTCAGCATCCTCTGTCAAAAACGCGCGCCGCCCCCGGCGGCGCCATAACGTCAATTGCCGCTCGCGGCCTTGGCCGCGCAGCGTTCCGGCCGCCTCGACCAGCAAACCGAGGATGACCGCCCGATCGTCGCCGGTCAGCTCGATCAGATCGGCCTTGGCGATAAGCCCGCCAAGTGCGATCAGCTGGCGCGTGCGCTCGCGGCGCTTCACCTGCCACGCCCGCGTGTCATGCCGCGCCCGTCTCGCCTGAAGGCGGTTGCGGGCCTGGACCGACCGTCGATGTGCCGCCTGCGTTGCGGCGAGCGCCGTGGCGAGCACCGGTGCCGCTTCCGCGAAAAAACGCCGCGCCGCCTTTGCGCCACGTCTCCTTCCGCGCCGCGTCTGCGCTGACAGCCTCGACTAGGGTTCCGGCAAGCTGCTCGATCGACAGTGTATCGGCGCCTGTTGCGATGACCAGCTCACCCAGCTGCCCTTGCTTCTTCGTTTTGAGCGCTTTGGCTTTTTCGGCGAGAGCCTGAAGTTCGGCGTCAAAATCACGGGGTTTGCGCATCGTTTGTCCTTCCGTTTGAGGGGATCGGACGAACCAGCTATGCTGAGTCTCATCTGCATACAAGCACCTGAAATCTCTTGCGACTTTGTGATCCCGAGCGCGATGAAATCGTGTGAGGGCGCGCTTATACGTCGTGCCGACGTGCTCGTTTTGCTGTAAATGGATTGCCGTCATGGCGATCTATCATTTCTCCGCAAAAGTCATCTCGCGCGCTGTGGGCAGCAGCGCGGTCGCTGCTGCGGCCTACCGCTCGGCCGACCGGCTGCACGATGAGCGCCTCGGCCGCAGCCATGACTTCTCGAATAAGGCTGGTGTCGTTCACAGCGAAGTGTTGCTGCCAGACGGTGCGCCTGAGGAGTGGCGTGACCGCGAAAAACTCTGGAATGATGTCGAGGCGGCCGAGGTGCGCAAGGACGCCCAGCTTGCCCGCGAAATCGAGTTCGCGATCCCGCGCGAGATGACCCGGGAACAGGGCATCGAGCTTGCCCGCGACTTCGTGCAAACCGAGTTTGTCGACCGCGGGATGGTCGCCGATCTCAATGTCCATTGGGATATCGGCGCTGACGGCCTCGCGCGACCGCACGCGCACGTCATGCTGACGATGCGCGAGATCCGGATCGGCGATGATGGATCGGCCGAGTTCGGCGGGAAAGTTCGTGACTGGAACCGCATCGAGCTGTTGACCCACTGGCGCGAAGCCTGGGGGACCCATGTCAACGAGCGCCTCGCCGCACTCGATATCGACGCGCGCATTGATCATCGCACCTTGGCAGCGCAGGGTATCGACCTCGAGCCGCAGCACAAGATCGGCCCCGCGGCGTCGCGCATGGCGGCAGAGGGACTCAATGCCGATCGGGCCGGCGAGCATCTAGAAATTGCACGATCGAACGGCGAGAAGATCATCGCCAATCCGGCCATCGCGCTTGACGCGATGACGCACAACCAAGCGACGTTCACCACCCGCGACCTTGCGATGTTCGCGCACCGCCACAGCGACGGCATCGAACAGTTCGACGCCGTCATGTCGGCGGTGAAAGCATCGCCCGACCTGATCGCGCTCGGCAAGGACGGGCGAGGCGAGGATCGCTTCACCTCACGTGCGATGATCGAGACGGAGCAGCGCCTCGAACGCGCGACCGCCACGCTCGACGCGCGCCGCAATCATGGCGTCGCCGACCGTCACCGCGAGCTTGCTTTGGCGCGCGCCACCAGCCGCGGCCTCGATCTATCCGCCGAGCAGCGCGGCGCGCTCGAGCATGTTACGTCGGCAAGGGGTGTCAGCAACGTCATCGGCTATGCCGGCACCGGCAAAAGCGCGATGCTTGGCGTGGCGCGCGAGGCTTGGGAGGCGGCGGGCTATCAGGTGCAGGGCGCTGCGCTGTCGGGCATTGCCGCCGAGGGCTTGGAACATGGTTCGGGCATCGGCTCGCGGACGCTCGCCAGCCTCGAACATCAATGGGCAAATGACCGCGAACTTCTGTCGAATAAACACATCCTCGTTATCGACGAGGCCGGGATGATCGGAACGCGCCAGCTTGAGCGTGTCGTGACCGAGGCGGAGAAGCAGGGCGCCAAGGTTGTGCTGGTCGGCGATCCTGAACAATTGCAAGCAATCGAAGCCGGCGCGGCGTTCCGCGCCGCCGCCGAACGCCACGGCGCCGTCGAGATCAGTTCGATCCGTCGGCAGCACGAGGAATGGCAGCGCGACGCGACAAGTGAGCTTGCCACCGGGCGGACCGGCGAGGCAGTCGGTCGCTATGCCGAGGCCGGACATGTCCACGCCGCCAATACTCGCGATGCTGCGCGCACCGAACTGGTCGATGCGTGGGATCGCGATCGGCAGCGGCTTCCGAACGCGAGCCGGATTATTCTTACCCACACCAATGACGAAGTGCGCCAGCTTAACGAAGATGCCCGTGACCGGTTGCGCGCGGGCGGGACGCTTGGCGAGGATGTCGCGATCAAGGTAGAGCGCGGCGACCGCAGCTTCGCGAAAGGCGACCGTGTAATGTTCCTCAGGAATGAGCGTGATCTGGGTGTGAAGAATGGCTCGCTCGGCACGATCCAGAATGTCGATCGGATGCGCATGGCGGTGATGCTCGACGATGGGCGCAGCATCGCGTTCGACCTCAAGGATTATGCCCATATCGACCATGGCTATGCCGCGACGATCCACAAGGCGCAGGGCATGACAGTCGACCGCGTGCAGGTTCTGGCAACGCCGGGCATGGACCGGCATGGCGCCTATGTCGCGATGTCGCGGCATCGCGATAGTGTCGATCTCCATTATGGCCGCGACGACTTTCGCGACCAGTCCAAACTCGTCCGCACGCTCAGCCGTGAGCGCGGCAAGGATATGGCAAGCGATTATCGTGTGCGTGCGCCGGAACCGGCAAAAGCCGCCGAGCCGAAGCGGAGTATGTTTGCAGGCCTGAAGCTCAACCCTACCGTCTCTGCTGCATCCCTCGCCAAAGCGGCTCCACAGCAGCAACGGCCCGAACGCACCCGCAATATCCGCGTCAGCGCGCGGTCGCTGAGTCCGGCGGCCGAACGCAGCGCGCTCGACAAGGCGGTCGAGCGCTATGCCCGCGCGCAGCGAGAGATCGATGGCATGCACGCCAAGGGACTGTCGCCGGTCATCCACCAGCAGAAAAGCCTCCATGCCGCGGCGCGCGACATCGACGCTCTCCGAAGCGATGGCGCAAAGGATTTTGCCACGGCGCTGCGCAATGACCCGTCGCTCACCCCTGAAGCGGCGAGTGGCCGCACGCAGCGTGCTATGGAAGCGATGCGCACCGAAACCAAACTGCGCATCGAAGCACCGGCCCGGGCTGATCGCTTTGTTGCCGAATGGCAGGCGAGTTCAAAGCAGCTTCGGGAGCACAAAGCGAACTATGATCAAGTCAGCGCCAAGCGTGTCGGAGCGCAGCTCAATGACATGGCAAAGAGCCTGCACCGCGACCCGCAGCTCGAGTCGCTACTGCGCAATCGCACCCACGAGCTTGGTCTGAAATCGCTTGAGAAACATTCGGTGTCTCAGGCGCTCCAGGAATATCTCCGCCCCTCGCGTACCCTTGGGATCGGGCTTTAGGGTGTCGCCATGCAGAATATAGACCCTGAAAATCTTGGCTCAGACGACGTCGCCGCCGAAGATATCGCCCTCGACCAGGCCTTCGACAGAATGTCGGGCAACATGTCGACGCTCGCCGCCGCTGTCGATCAGTTCGGCTTGCGTCTGAACGATCTGGCGGGGCGGGATTACAGTGACGATCTCGCCAAGATCGACCAGAACTGGGAAAAGGCGCGCGAGGCATTCAAGCGGTTGACCGAACGTCCTGCGCTGGCGCTTACGCCAGAGGTCATGGGCGAGCAGATGAGGTTGGCGGGTGCGCGCGCCAGGGAAACCGAACGACAAGCCTTACGCGACGCGCGTTCGCGTCTCGATGAGGCGGTGAAATCGATCCGGCTCGTCACCGCTTCGGCACGGACGCAGGAGCAGCAGAACTTCTGGGTCGCGGTCGGCGCTGGCGTGGCCGCAATCCTCGCTTTCATGGCCGGTTGCACCGTCCCGTCCGCAGTCGACCGGACAGTTCCCGCAGACTGGCATTGGCCTGAGAAGCGTGCGTCCAGTCTGCTATCGCAAGATATGTGGGGCGCCGGTGTTCGGTTGATGCGGGTCGGCGATCCCGACCGCTGGAACGAGTTTGTTCGCGCTTCGCGCGTGTACAGCGAGAACGCGAAGGCGATCGCCGCGTGCCAGTCAAAGGCACCGCGCCGAAAGAAGACGATGAGGTGCACGATCGAAATCCCTGCGTCGGCGGGAGGCTAGGGGATGGCCCCTTAGCGACCAAACCCGCTCATGGCGCGTTGTTCGGGAATAGCTTGAAGGCGGCGTCTGACAGCATGAAATGGCAGCTTTCGGACGACTTCCGTCGTCGACGCAGAACATCTCGTTTACACCGAGAGGGTCGACGGCCGAATGTTTGTCTTCTCGGCGTAGCAGACTTCCGGTCGGCGCCGGTCAATTGACTTGTGCTAAAAGGTGGAGCCTAAGGTTAGCCCCGCTGCGCGAGGTCGCGAGCGCAGCGGGGCTGCGTTTTCGTAGGCTCTGTGCGTGGATAATTGGTAAAAACGCTACAACGCTTTGCGCTCACGCAAAAGACCACAAGGGCATGCGGAGGGAGCCGCTTTAGGTTTTTAGTGAGGTAACCATGATAGTCGAGGCGGATGGAGCCCATCCGCGATGCCATATATTATCAGCAGCTGGCCCGTGTCGCGCGCGCGAAAGCGAGCCGCTGCGGCGATCCGGATCTGGCCCTTCGTCTGCGGGAAGCCGCTATACGCCATGATCGCATAGCGCGGTCGCTTCGCCGCGCCGAACAAGGCCAAAATCCCGACCGCCGACGGCTTCGCTTGCTGGATAGGGTCGCAGCCTGGCTGAGTGGCAATTGAAGGTCGACGCGCGAGGCGATTCCGTCGGTGCTGCTGGTGCCAAGCGGTTGCGATCGCGGGTGGTTGCTGGCGATACCGGGGCCGCAAGTGCTACATTCAATGATCTACTGCGACATGGCCAACACCGCGACCTTTAGGATGTGTCCGACGATATCACCTGGTTAAAAACGTCGTTGTGAAACTGCCGACCACGCCGACAGCGGACGAAGCCGCTGCGATCTTTCGGCGCCGTCTCGATTCGGTTTGTAGCGACGTTGACCGCGTTTGGCAGTCCCTCTGTCGCTACCCGATTCAGTTTGCCATCCACTTACGCATCGCTGCCAGGTTGCTTTTCACCGTCTGCCCGCTAGTTTTGTAGCTCCGGCACCTTCATCACTACCCCGAAGCGGCCGGAGGGTCAGTCTCTAGACGGCGCAATGCTGGCTTGAGACCGGAAAGGCCCTGCCAATATTGGTGGGGCCTTTCTTGTCTGGACGCGACGATTCGCATCGCTCCCTCCACATTTTTCGCTCCGAAGCGCCGCGCACGGCGTCGATTTTAAGAGAAAAATCGCCCCGTATTAATTCGGGTTGGGCACTATGTGAAATGTGCCGACAAGATGGGCTGGGGGCGGATGATCCAAGATGACGACGAAGCACAATATTCTGAACGTGGACGATCACCGGATCTCCCAAAGCGGGCTGTGCTACTTGTTCGCGTCTTTGGAGTGCTACGCGGTTGTCGGCACGCTCGATCGCGGAGCGACCGTGAATGCCTTTGTTCAGGCGGAACCAGTCGATCTCGTCATCCTCGATCTCAACTTGCCCGACGTGCGACGCGAGCATTTTGCTCATTGCGCCTAACTTTTTGACGGCACCACTGCATTCCTGCTGCGTCTTGCCGTATCAGTCGATTGGGTGCAGGTGCTCGCGACGCCGGGGGTAGACAGCCACTCGACTTACGTCGCGCTGTCCAGGCACCGCGAGCAGGACGACGTATATTTCAGCCGCGACGATTTTACCAGTTAGTCGAACGTTGTCCGCGTCATGTCGCGAAAGCCAAGGATATGGCGAGCGACTACAGCGTAGCGGGACCAGCAAAGTCCACGCAACCCAAACGCGGCAAGTTCGACAGGCTCAAACTTTCTGTCCTCGGGAAGGACTCAATTAGGCACCCGTCCGATTGGCTGCGGCAGGCCAGACTGTCGCAGATCTGCATCAGTTCTCGCTAGCTCGATCCCGCGGCTGCGCACGCGCCACTCGACAAGGTGGCAGTACCCCGACATGAAGGGTTGGTCTTGGGTACGCCAGTTAACCTATGGCAGGATCTTCGTTCAGAAACGGGAACCTAAGGCCATCTCGATCCGACCCAAGCTGTAAATGCTTGCGTGGAAGGCTAGACGACGCCATCGCGCAACAATCCTAGTTCAGGGCGGCGTGCGAGAGCACATTTTGCGCGGGCAAGCCTGAAGGTCGGTTTTTGGAAAGGGGCATTCGTGCAACGCAAGGGAATTGTTCTGGCCGGAGGGTCGGGAACCCGACTTTATCCGTTAACGCGGTCAATCTCGAAACAACTCGCGCCCGTCTACGACAAGCCGATGATCTATTATCCTGTCGCGGTATTGATGCTCGCAGGTATCCGAGAAATCCTGATCATTACGACGCCCGAGGACCAGTCGATGTTCGAGCGGTTGCTCGGCAACGGCTCCGACTGGGGACTGGAAATCAGCTATGCCGTTCAACCTGAGCCCGGCGGGCTGGCGCAGGCCTTCCATATCGGCGCCGACTTTATCGCCGACGCTCCCAGTGCACTTATCTTGGGCGACAACATATTCTATGGCCATGGTCTCGGAGAAATGTTGCAAGAGGCGGACCGTCGCAGCGCCGGTGCCAGTGTCTTTGCCTATCGCGTATCGAATCCTCGCGCCTATGGTGTGGTAGAAATTGATGGCCGTTGCAATGCAATCAGTATCGAGGAAAAGCCCGAGCATCCCAAATCCAACTATGCGGTAACCGGCCTTTATTTTTACGACGAGACGGTGGTCGATCGGGCGCGGAGCCTGAAGCCTAGTGCCCGGGGCGAACTCGAGATCACCGACCTCAACCGGACCTACATGAAGGATGGTGCACTGTCCGTTCAGATCATGGGCCGCGGTTTTGCGTGGCTCGACACGGGAACCCACGCCTCGCTTCTCGATGCCGGAAATTATGTGCGGATTACCGAGGAGCGCCAAGGAATGAAAATCTGCTGTCCTGAAGAAATCGCCTGGCGCCTCCACTACATCGATGATGCGAAATTGCGGGCGATCGCCGAGCCGTTGCGCAAATCGGGTTATGGCGACTATCTCATGAGCCTCCTCGATAATTGACCCGCTCGGTGCATCTTTCAGTCCGAACGGCCTCTGATTCTGCGCCCTATGCGTGGGCACCGCGGGTCACAGTTATCGTGCCGCATTATCAGGATCTGGATAATTTGACCCGCTGTCTCGAACATCTGGCACGCCAGACGTATCCGGCCGAGCTGTTCGATATTATAGTTGCCGACAATGGCTCTGCGATTGCGCGCGACCGACTGGACGAGGTAACGAACGGGCGGGCGACGCTGGTGATCGAATCGCGCAAGGGGGCCGGGCTTGCCCGCAACGCCGCCGCTGCGATTGCGAGTGGAGAGGTGCTTGCCTTCATCGATTCGGATTGTCTCGCGACACCTGACTGGCTGTGCTCGGGTGTCGCGGCCTTGCATGGCGCTGGGTTCGTCGGTGGCGACGTAATCATCGCCGATCCGCGGGACCGCGACCACTCGGGCACCGAAGCGTTCGAAAAGGTGTTCGCTTTCAACATGCGCTCCTATGCACGCGACAAGAATTTCGCGGGATCGGGCAATTTATTCGTGCGCCGGGCCGATTTCGAAAGGGTAGGCGGCTTCAAAGTTGGCATGTCGGAAGATATGGAATGGAGCCATCGCGCCGCGGCGACCGGGCTCAAGCTCGCGTTCGAGGAGCGCGCGCTGGTCACGCATCCTCCGCGGCGCAACTGGGCCGAACTGACGCGCAAGTGGAAGCGGGTCAGCGAGGAATTATACGCCATTGCGTGCAGCCGCCCGCATGGCCGACTCGTGTGGTTCGCGCGCTCGCTCGCCATGCCGTTGTCGGCTATCGCGCATCTGCCGCGAATGCTGGCACACAAAGACTTGACGATCGGGGGTCGGTTGCGCGGCGCCGGCGTACTGGTCTCCATTCGCCTGTGGCGCATGGTCTATGGATTAAGGCTGATGATAAAGGCACCGGCGGCATGACAACCGTGGCGGGTGATCCGGCTGTGACCGTGGTCATCATTTCCTATCGCAGTCATGTCGATCTGCCGCGCTGTCTCGACGCTCTTGGCGCTTCGGACTATCGCAATTTTCGCGTGGTAATTGTCGAGAACGGCGGCGCGGAGGCCCATCTGCGGACGGCAGCGCTCGTCCCCGCTGCGCTGGCGGGAGGCCAGGCGGTGACGACAATCTGTGCGCCCGGGAACCTCGGTTATGCCGGAGGCATCAACCTCGGTGTCAGCGCTGCACCTGGAGGTGATGCCTACTGGATTCTCAATCCCGATACCGCACCCGATCCTGCTGCGCTATCTGCCATGGTCGTCCGGCTGCAACGAGGCGATGTCGATGCGGTTGGCTGCACGCTGATCGACCCCGAGGGGCGAGTCGCTGCCCGTGCAGGGGGGCGTTGGACGCGCGCGGGCGCGCGCGTGATCGCAACGGGCATGGGTGAGGAGGCGGCCATTGACGGCCCCGTCACGGCGATTGAGGCGGGGCTCGACTACATCAGCGGAGCATCGATGCTGGTCAGCGCGCGCTGGATGTCGACCGTCGGTGCGATGCGCGAAGATTATTTTCTCTATTGTGAAGAGATCGAATGGTGCCTTCGAGCTAGCGTCCTCGGCCTTGCGATGGGCTATGCGCCCCGCGCGCTTGTGTTTCACGAAGCCGGGACCGCGACAGGGTCAGGCAATTCGCAGGCGACGATGTCGCGCCTGTCCGCCTATCTCAATGCCCGCAATCGTGTGCTCCTCGCGGGAGATCAGCCGGGCGGCGCGCTATCAGGAACGCGGTGGCTGATTGCAGCGCATCTGATCTTGCGCTTTGGCAAGCGGCGAGCGTGGGGCGTAATGCGTTACGCGCTGGCGGGATGGATGGCCGGAATGCGTGGCGAACGCGGCATTCCCACGTGGATGGGTCTCGACGCATGAGTGTCGGACCGGAAAAATGCGCAAAAGCGCCCGTGATCCGCGTCGGCCTGTTATGGCATGCGGCGAATTCCGGCAACCTGGGGGTCGGTGCCCTGACCTTCGGTAATCTGGCGCTTCTGCGTCGAGCCGCTGCGAAAGCAGGGTTTGTGCCCCACTTTACGGTGCTTGGCTTCGCCGATCCCGGACGGCCCCGCTATATCAACGAGCCCGACGTCGAAATATTCGAGATTGACCGGCGCGCGATGATGCCCGGCGGTGGTTTGGGCGGCGCGCTCGAAAAATGCGATCTCATATGCGACATCGGAGGTGGCGACAGCTTCACCGACATATATGGCCCCAAGCGCTTTGCCTTTCTTTGGCTGACCAAACTGCTCGCCAACATGCGCCATATTCCGGTGATCTTCAGCCCGCAGACCATCGGTCCTTTCACCGGCATGCTGTACCGTCGACTGGCGGCGATCGCGCTTCGCCGTGCGACGATCGTATATGCGCGCGACCCGAGTTCTGCCGAGGCGGCGCGCGCGCTCGCACCGTCAGCTACCGTCCGGCAAGCGGTCGACGTGGCTTTTGCGATGCCCTTTTCGCGGACCCGCCTGCCACGCGGCAGGACGCATATCGGAATCAATGTTTCGGGCCTATTGTTCAACAGCGGATATGACGGACGCAACAGCTTTGGCCTGAGCATCGACTATCCGGTGTTCATCCGCAGCCTGCTTGAGCGACTGACCGCCGACAATCGCTTCCAGATTCATCTGATCGCACATGTGAACAGCGAGAATATCCCCGCCGACGATGATGGCCGGGTGGCCGACCTTCTCGCGTGCGAATTTCCGAAGACCGTCCGCGTCCCCGATTTTGCCGATCCGGTCGAGGCGAAGGGCTTTATATCGGGACTTGACGCGCTCGTCGCAGCGCGCATGCACGCTTGTATTGCTGCATATTCCTGCGGAGTTGCGACGATTCCCGTCGCCTATAGCCGCAAGTTCGCCGGGTTGTTCGGCGGCGCCTTGCGTTATCCGCACATGGTTCCGGTGACGGGAATGACGACCGCCGAGGCCGTCGATTATGTCATGGACCGGATCGCTCATCGCGAGGCGCTGGCGGCAGACATCACCACAGGCCTCCGCGCGGTGGAAAGTCTTCTCGATGGCTATGTGGACACGCTAGCCGAAGCGATGGCGGCGGCGAAGCAAAAGAGTTAATCCGATTGTCATAATCAAGAATCAGTCCTAAATTGGCATTGAAATTCAAAGGGCAGGAAAACCGGTGTGAGCGACGCTCTCCTAATTCAACGGCGGCAGTCCGTCCGAATCGTGACGGTCTTTCTCGTTGCCTCCTTGGTGGCGGCATTTGTGCCGAGCCGCGAGCGTGAGCTGATTCTTACAGGGAATGGTCTGGCCGAACCGATGGAGACCGTCCTCTTCACCCAGCCGTTCCCTGACTCTGTAGCGCGGACGGGCGTGAATTTCGGCGGCGCGCCGTTCGGCGGTCAGTCGGGCGGATCGCTGCGCGCCCTGCCGCGGCTTGGCGCGCTCGGCGGCGGCAATGCGCTCCAACCTGCGGCAGGACCGGCAGCAGCATCCGATGGTGGCGTTTTGCCGCTTGGCCGGACCGCTGAAGCGACGAGCAGTGGGACAGATTCGGGACTTGCGCCGACGAGCAGCGATGGCGTTTCGGCCGGCGGCGTTTCGAGCGGCGGCGGCACGTTGCCGGGCAGCCCTGGCGGCGGCGGCGGTACAATCGGTGCGGGATCGAGCAGCGGAGGTTCCAGCGGCGGCGGCCCGGCGCTGGTGCCCGAGCCTGACGTCTGGGCGATGCTCATTCTCGGATTCGGCCTGATCGGCGGTCTGTTGCGGCGCAATCGCCGTGCTAGGTTCGGCGTTGCACCGGCCGCAGCGACCGCGCAGACGCAGCTTTGACATCGCCTTTCGGCCGATGATTATTCAAAGGTCAGCCGGTCGGCATCGATACGCATTGGGCCAAGTTTTTGTAGCACATCCTGACCGAGCAGCGACACGCGCGTCGGGCCTTCGGCAACGATAAGTGTCATGTCATGGAGCGACCGCTGTCCGATGCGAAGCGTATCGACGGCTGCAAGCCGATAGCGCGTGGTTCCGTTGACCGTTGCGAGCGAGCCGCCCGACCGCGAATCGACCGCGAGATCGAGCCGTTTTGCGATGTGCGACGAAAGCACCGACTTGGTTGCTCCGGTATCGACGATCATCGGGATGCTGCGGCCTTCGATCATCACGGTCGCCCGGAAAAGACCGTCGGGAGAACGGGTGATCGAAGCGATCACGGGCGGATCTGCGGCAGGCAGTACGGCGGGGCCTGGGAGCGGGGGTGCGGGCACGCTGCTGTCGTTGCGCATATCGAGGTCGCTTTGCAGCGTTGACCAGCTCCAGCCCACCGCACCGCTGGCCAAGGTAATCGGCGTCAGGGCCATCAAGATCAATCGATCAAACACGCTGCAACCTTGAACATAAAGCGTAAAATTAAGGTGAAGCCGTCCATCGTCGACCCGACCGCGCCGAAGATCGGCTGGACTAAGTGGGCATCGCTGCCTAAAGTTAGCGAGGGGAGATTTCTCGATGGCCGAAGCTAGGACTGCCGATAATGTCGATCGGCCCATGTGGCGCACCCACGGGCTGGCAATCGTCACAATCTGCCTGATCGTCTTCGCTATTCTAGCGGGCCAGTTGGTGTCCTATACCGATCTGGTGGGTCGGTTGGGCGAATGGCAGTTTGCGCGCTTCGGGCGATATTTTCCTGCGCTGACGGTGCTCCTGCCAATCGTACTCGGATTGATCCTCTGGTCCGCGGCGGCCAAAATCCTGCGCATGATCGCCGAGCGGCGCGGCGGCAACCGCGTGATAGGCAAGCGCCGGATTTTGCTCGTAGATGCCGCGCGGCTCCTGTTCATATTGGCGGCGGTGGCGGGCTTACTGACGCTCGCGGTGTTCGCCCATTATCTCCAGTTGCCCGACAATCGCGGCAAGCTTCAGCTGATCAGCCTCAAAACAGATTCGGCTGGGGACCTGCGCGAAGGCCCCGTCAAGCTTATCGACGCACCGGGCATCGGGCCGGTATCGCGCTATGCCGACGGCCTTATCTTCACACAGCGCACCAGTTTTTTCGTGCCGGTGGGCTCCGCAGCGACGGGACGCGAAATCGGTTCGGATTCGACAGCGGCACGGCCGTTCAACCTGTTCGTCGAAATCGAACCTCCGTCGGACGATATCAGCGACGACGCGCTGACCCGGCTTGCGTCGGTAAAAGGCGCGGAGCATCGCGGCCTTTTGCGAGCGGCCGCGCTGCCTTCGGAAATCGCCGCCATGTATCGTGGCGCCGGCTACCCCGTAGAGACCCGTAGCTCGGTTCTATTCCTGTCGCAGGCATCAGCCAATTTTCGTGTCTTGCTCTACATGTGTGAAACCTTGGCCTTCGGTCTCATCGCCTTGCTGTTTGCCCTCATCCTCAACCGCGCGAAGCGGAGGGCCGAGCGTGTCGAGGCGGTCGCACCGCACGCATAGCGGTTCTCTCAACCTTCGCGGAATGCGCGGTTGAACTGCTGCATAAGCGGGGCAAAGAGATAGGCTAACAGACTGCGTTCGCCAGTTTGCAGAAACACCTCGAGGGGCATGCCGATTACGGCGCGCTGTTTGCCGAGCCGCCGCCGTTCGGACTCGCCGATCGCGACGGTCGCCTTGTAGAAGCTCTCGCCCGTGCGCTCGTCGATGAACCGCCGGCTCGAAATATGCGTCACGCGCCCGACCATGTCGGAGTTATTCCTGCCGGTGACCGAGGCAAAGCGGACCGTCGCGATCTGGTCGCGACGGATCGATTCAATGTCTTGCGGCTGAACGCGCAGGTCGACTGTAAGGCTGCCGCTGTCGGGAACGATTTCGACGACGGGCTGTGTCGGGGGAATCACGCCACCGAGCGTGGCAAAGCGCAGATTTTCGACCACGCCGGCATGCGGTGCGCGGATGACGCTTCGATCGAACGCATCCTGCGCTGAAGCTGCGCGCAGATTTTGGTCGCCAAGCTGGGTGAGCACCGGAACGAGGTCAGCGGCGGCCGCGGCGCGGACATTTTGCGCCGAATGAATACCGGATTGGCGCAATTCTGCCATGCGCGCGCGCGACTGGGCGATGCGCGCGGAAACGCTGGCCTCGGTCGATTTCAGGTCAATCGCCGTTCGCTCCATCTGGTTCATCCGGCCGACGGTCACCAGTCCGCGAGCCTTGAGGCTGCGCAAGCCGGCGAGTTCGGGCTCGATTAAATTGATCTGCTCGCGCGCGGCGGCTCCCTGCGCTTCGAGAGCGCTTATCTCGCTGCGGGTCTGCGCAAGCTGTTCGCGAAGCTGCGCTTGGCTGCTCACTTCGGCACTTCGGCGCGCCGCGAACATCTGGCGCGCTTCGGCCATAACCGTCGCAGCTTCGGGCGAGCGGTCATTGATTAGCTCGGGGGGGAAAGTGATGCTACGCGACCCGTCGCGTTCGGCGCGCATGCGCGCGCTTGCGGCAAGCAACTGCTGCACCGACTGGTGAGCAGCACTGGCGCCGGCGCCTGACAACGTCGATTCGAGGCGGATGATGGGCTGACCTCGCCGGACATGGTCGCCCTCGCGCACCAGCACAGCCTCGATTACTCCGCCGGTGGGATGAGATACCTGCTGGATCGCGACTTCGGTACTCAGCTGGCCTTGGGCGATGACGGCCCCGTTGACGTTGATCAGGCTCGCCATCACTATGAAGAGCACCACGAGGCTCCCGACTGCTATCGCGCCGATGCGGATCGAGCGAAACAGAGCCTGTCTCGTATTCTCTATCGCGGCCTCGACGACATCGCCGGGGGCGTCGACCGAAACAAAACTGCCCTCGAGCAAATTTTTCATCGGCATGCTCATGCCACTTCTCCCTTGGAAACGGGGGCCGCCATCACATCTGCTCGTGGCCCGTCCGAACCGCCGAACCTCGACAGGCTCCCTCGTGCGCGCGTCCAAACCAGAGATTTCGGACCGAAATCGGCGACCGCACCGAGCTGCAGAACCATGAGCATGTCCGCGAGGTCGACCGCACGCTGGTCGTTCGAAGCGATCACCACGATGGCGCCGCGCGCGCGCGCCTCGGCGATTACCGCCTCAATGGCCTGCGCTCCGACTGGATCGAGGCGGAGAAAAGGGTCGTCGATGATTAGCAGGAACGGCTCGCGCACTATCGCGCGCGCAACGGCCACGCCGCGCCGCCAAGCTGCGCTCAATCCTTCGCCACCGTGGCCGACTGGCTGGGAATATCCGCCGGGCAGGCGCAAAATAGTTTCATGCACCCCGGCCGCCCGCGCCGCCGCAATGATGCGTGCATCGGAGATGCTCGAATCGAAGCCCGAGATATTTTCGGCGATGCTGCCGGCAAACAGTGGCGCATCCTCGCCGACATAGCCGATCCGTTCCGCGAGCTTGCGGGGGTCGAAATGACGAAAATCCGCATCGTCGAGCCGAATATCGCCCGTCAGGCCGGGCCATGCGCCGGTCATTGCGCGCAGGAGGCTGGTCTTGCCAGATCCCGCGGGGCCCATGACCGCCGTGACGCTGCCGGCGGACATTGCGCAGTCGACCGCGCGTATCGCCAACTGCGGTGAGCCGACATATTGGAGTGAGACTGCCTCGAGCGCTAGACGCCATTTCGGAAGAGGTAAGGCGATAGCCTGGGGTAGGAAGCTAGTGGCTTGAACCGGTCTGGATGCAGCCGTGCCAGCTCGGGCCAGCCAGCTGGGCCGGGGTAGCGCCGCGGCCGAGCGCACCAAATTGGCTTCAATCCGAACTGTGCACCAACTAACCATCAGAAGCGCGCCCATGGCGCCGATCGTCGTCCCGCCGGAAGCGACTGACAGGAGCGACACTAGCGAGACCGCGAGAAGCAGGCTTGCTACCAGCAGGCGCGCCAGCATCTCGGCGCGATCGCGATGCGCCATCGACTGACGATGACGTTCGATCGAAGCGAGCGCCTGACGGGTCCAGCGCCCCTGCCAGCGCGCGATCAGTCCGGATGCTACGGCGTCGTACCCCGCGGCTTCGACCGCCCGCCGATCCGGCCCCGAAGGCGGACCTTCTGAGTGGACCGGAGTGACCGTGGTGCGGCGGCGCTGCCATTGGATCGCGACTGCGGCGGCGAAGAGGCCCATTACGAGCATTGCGCCCACGAGCGGTTGAACAAGCGCGGCGGCAATCACTAGCACGGGCAGCTGCGCTGCGTCGGCGAGTGCGGCGGTGGCAGTCGTCGGCGACTGGGGCGCAAACAGGCGCGCCGGTTCGCTATGATCTTGGTCAACGTCCACCATCGCCTGCATGGCGACCAGTCGGCCGATCAACTGGTTGCGGGCATGGAAGAGCAGAAGGCTGGCGGCGACAAGGAGCCAGGCGAGCAGGGTGAGCGCAACAAGGCTGGCCGTTGACCGTGCCGGCAGCGTGCTGTCGAGTACGAGCCAGACCAGTGTCGCAAGCGTCACCAGCAGGACTGATATGGCCACCGATTGGCCGATGACCAGCGTCAGTGCTGCACGGGTGCCGGGCCTTGCGGACACACGCTCCGGATCTGCCAGTTGGGATAGGGGATACGACAAGGCGTAAGCTCCAGGCAATCGTGATAGTAAACGACAGATTTACCTTTATGGCATGGTCGAGTAACCAAATGGTTGACGGCCCCGCTGCCGATGAACATGACGTCGCTCCAAATGGTTCGGGGTTCTGGACGACGAATCGACAGATCGAGAGGGCAGACGGGTGATCATCACCGATGATCGTCTTAGGGCGACTGCAAATAATCTGACTTTGGTCCGGCTGGTGCTTGCCTCGGCGGTAATCTGGAGCCACAGCTACTGGCGGAACCTCGGGGTCGCGAACCAGGATGAACTGTCACCTTGGCTGGGAGCCACAATTTCGGCTTATGCCGTCGACGGCTTTTTCTTTCTTAGCGGATTTCTCGTGTATCGCAGCCTGTCGCTGCGCGGCAGCGTATCGGACTTTGTCCTCGCGCGACTAGCGAGGCTGTGGCCCGGCCTTGCCGTGGCGGTGGGGCTCACAATCCTTGGCGGCTATGTCCTGTCAGCCCTGCCCGCAAGCGCGTATCTCAAGGGAGATACCGCATATTTCGCCATCAAAAATCTGTCGCTGCTCGCCGCGCATTATAATCTGACCGGCCTGCAGTGCGGTGCCGAGCCCTGCGTCGTCAATGGCTCGCTCTGGACGATCACTTGGGAGGTGCGCTGTTACGCCATGCTGGCACTTCTCGCGCTGACGGGATTAGCCAGCCCGCGCTGGATGGCCCGGCTGATTCTGCCCCTGACCGCCGCTGGCGCGCTCGGGCTTCATATTCCGGGCGTAGCGACGCTCGTGGAGATGATCGTCGGCGAAGGGGTTCTCTACAATATCCGGCTGATCGACCGGCTATGGACGATGTTCGCACTCGGCATTGCCGCCTATCTGTGGCGCGACCGTCTGCGGCTCTCGTGGACGGGGCTGCTTCTGCTCGGCGCCTTGAACCTCGCAGCGCAGCACTGGCAAATCCATATCCACATACAGTCGCTATTTGTCGGCTATGCGGTCCTGTGCTGCGGCTTTCTGTCGGCGCGTCACAGCGCCATTTCAGGGAGCTGGCCCGACTATAGCTATGGAATGTACATTTACGCCTTTCCGGTGATGATGCTACTCGCATCGGCCATGACCTTCAGCCACCATGGCTGGCTCGCGCTGGCGAATGCGGTTGCGACGTTGCCGCTCGCGGCGCTGTCCTGGCATCTGGTCGAACGGCCGGTGCTTGATCGGGTGCGCAGCCGGAACCGGCCGCAAGGTCCGGTAATAGAACAATCTTCATCGTAAACGGCCATTTAACCAGCTTCCTTGCGAACCGCGTAAAGCGAATCCGTCATTAACCCCTCCATTAAGGGGGCGCGGCAGGTTGATTCTCGCGCATCACGGAAAGGCCGAATATCGTGGCAATCACACTGGTCTATACGTCGGAAGCGCTGTTAGCTGCGCTCAAGACTGCGAAGGAGGGCGATGTCATCAAACTCGCTCCGGGCACCTATGACCATCTCGTCATTCGCTCTACGGATTTTCCCAATGTAACGATCACATCGGCGGACCCGAACAATCGCGCAGTGTTTTCGGACCTGATGATCAAATACGCCAGCGGGCTGAATTTCAGCGGGATCGACATGGTCGCGAGCGCATCGAGCCCGAACAATGTCTTTCAGGTCTTCGGATCGAAGAATATTTCTTTCGATCATATCACCGTGTCGGGTCCCAACAATCTGGGCAGCGGCAATGAGAAATCGGCCTTTATGATTCGTAGCAGCAGCGATGTGACGGTGTCGAACAGCGAATTCCATCATCTGTGGCACGGCATTAATATGCTCGATAACAACGGCGTGACGATCGTCGGCAACAATTTTCACGACATCCGTACCGATGGTGTTCGCGGCGGCGGCAATTCCGACCTCATTATTAGCAGCAATATCTTCACCGATTTCCGGCCGAATGCCGCAGATCACCCCGATGCCATCCAGCTCTGGTCAACCAATGCGGTCGACCCTGGCCGGAACATTACCATTGCGGACAATCTGATCGTGCGCGGTGATGGCAGCCCCGTCCAAGGCATTTTCATTCGGGATACATTCGGCCAGATGCCGTTTGAGAATGTGACGATCACCGGCAATTTAGTGATGGGCGGCCTATATCAGGGCATCGCGCTCAAGGGGGTCGATGGCGCGGTCGTCAAGGGTAATCAAGTCGTGGCTTATGACGATCAACTGTCTTGGATCCTCGCCGACTCGGCCACCAATCTTAATCTCGCCGACAATATTTCATCCAAGTTCCTAATCAACGGCGTCTCGCTCGCGCCGGGCGGAAACAAGCTCGCCCCGCCGACCTCCGTCGACGAAGTGTCGGCGCTCCTGCCGTGGCTCGCCGACCATAGCGCATTCGTGAAGCTATGGGGCGGCAGCGACACGATCTGGTCGAAGACGGGGCTGACGGAACCGGCGCTCGCGGCGCTACCGCCACCGCCGCCAGCCTATTTCCTCGTCAGCGGGACCAACGGCAACGACCGCCTGCAAGTGTCGGTCTATGGCGATTCGCGCCTCGAGGGCGGCGTCGGCAATGACACACTGACGGGCGGCGGACAGAAATCCCAGCTGGTCGGGGGCAGCGACGACGACATCTATTTTGTGAGAACGTGTTGCCTCATGAAGCGATGTTCCCGAGCGGCATAGCCATTGCCTCACGTAAATGCTCCCTACAGGAGATCACCCTCACGGACTATTCCTTGCGCGACTGGGGGCCGCGCAGCGGAGCCGGAG